>ERZ791859.18-NODE-18-length-162496-cov-19.067366_pt1 | contig 162496 bp, 165 predicted proteins | sample MGYA00509943_ERZ791859 | MGnify/ENA primary metagenome ERZ791859 (study PRJEB30046, sample SAMN00792065) | human gut metagenome | study: EMG produced TPA metagenomics assembly of the A metagenome-wide association study of gut microbiota in type 2... | reverse complement strand
AAATTACAAGGGAAGAATGGGATGAATATGCTCATAATAATTGCTTGTTTAGTGCGTTTACAATAGCATGTCATAAAGATGCATACAGTTTTAAAGATTTAATAAGAAAAATATAGTTTCATAAAAGAAAATAAATTGGACATATTAAAATTGGTGGTTTTATGAAAATAGAAATTCTGGTTAGAGAAATAAGATTAAAACAGAATATGACATTAGAAACTTTAGCAGAACTATCTGGCATTAGCAAAGGACATTTAAGTAAAATAGAAAGGCAAGAAAGAGCCCCCAAATTGTCAACAATGATAATGATAGCTAAAGCATTAAAAGTAGACATAGAAGAATTATACAAAATAGTAAAATGACACTTTAATAGTGTCGTTTTTATTTTTCATAAAGGAAAATGGCAGTTCTATAAAATGTTGCCCAAATGCAACTTAATTCATTATATTTATACATCAGAGCTCTAAAAAATAAAGAAGGAGATATGGAGTAATGAATGTAATAGAAAATGAAGTAATGAAAGAATTAATTATAAGTAATGAAGATTTTGAAAAGTATTTCAACAAAAGAAAATGGATAACAAGAGAAGAGTATGAAAAATATTTAAAAATAAAGCTTGACAATCAGCATTAATATATATATAATACGTCTTGTAATAATTAACACTTTTTTAACACTTTAGTTTTTTATAACTAAGAACAACTATAAAGAATTTTAACGTAGAAACGTTGAAAATACGGTGCTTGAACAGGAGTATAAAAAAGTGAAAAGAGTTAAAAATTAATCATGGGTTCGATTCCCGTACGGGTCACCAATTCTATAAAAATTAAAAGGGAGTAGCTTTTTATTACTAATCAACAGTCGCGATACAGGTAAGTATCTGGTTAGTAAGGCTTACAAAACAGTCAAGCGAGACTTTTAAAAGGAAGAACATATACCAATAATAAAAATGTTTTCCTTTTAAAAGTCTTTTTTTGATATACAATAGACAATGGGACGGGGTTTTTGTCTTAGACTTTTCTTGGCCTTTGACATAAAATTCTAATTTATTTATAAAAATGCCTTAAAAGCTTAAGACAAAAACCCCGTCCCATTGTCTAAATAAGTAAAGGAGTGATTGAGTTGGAAAAAGAAAAATGGTTTGCAAAGGATGTAAATGAAGTTGAACAAAAATTAGGAACAGATTTGAAAAAAGGATTAAGTAGTGATGAGGTTGTAAAAAGACAAGAAAAATATGGATTTAATGAATTAAAGGCGGCAAAGAAAAAAACGTTGCTTCAAAGATTTTTAGATCAATTTAAAGATTTTTCAATAATCGTATTAATTATTGCCGCAATAGTTTCTGGAGCAGTTGGAATTGCAAATGGAGAGGGTGTTACAGATACAATAATAATTATGATTGTTGTAATTGTAAATGCAATAATAGGAGTATCACAAGAGGCAAAGGCAGAAAAGTCATTGGAGGCTCTTCAAAAGTTGACTGATCATGCTGCAAAGGTTATAAGAAATGAAAATATTACAGTTATTTCAGCAAAAGAATTAGTGCCAGGAGATATAGTTGTGTTAGATACAGGAGATTATATTCCGGCAGATTTAAGAGTAATAGAAGCTGTGAATTTAAAGGCACAAGAAAGTTCACTAACAGGAGAGTCTGTACCGGTAGAGAAGAATATAGAAAAAATTGAAAACAATGAGGTAGGAATTGGAGATAGAGTAAATATGCTATTTTCTTCAAGTTTGGTAACATATGGAAGGGGAAAAGGAATTGTTGTAGAAACGGGAATGACAACAGAAGTTGGAAAAATAGCGGGAATGATAAATGATGTAGAAAAACAAGAAACTCCACTTCAAACCAAATTAAACAAATTAGGAAAAACACTTGGAATTGTAGCACTTGCAATTTGTGTATTTATATTTATAGTAGGGTTAATTCAAGGAAAAGAACCAATTGGAATGTTTATGACAGCAGTAAGTTTAGCAGTTGCAGCTATACCAGAAGGTTTAGCAGCAGTTTCAACAATAGTACTTGCAATTGGCGTACAAAAAATGGTAAAGAAAAATGCAATAGTAAAAAGATTGCCTGCTGTAGAAACATTAGGAAGTGCAACAGTTATATGTTCTGACAAAACAGGAACACTTACACAAAATAAAATGACAGTAAAGAAAATATTTTGGAATGATGCAATACGTGATTTAGACAATATTGGTGAAAATGAAATAGATGAGGAATTAAAAAAATTAGTATATGCCAATATGCTTTGCAATGATACAAAAATATCTAATGAAGGTGAACTTACAGGAGATCCAACAGAAACTGCATTAGTAGATATGGCTTTTAAATTAGATTTTGATCCAAGTATATATGATAGAACACCAAGAATAGAAGAAGTGCCTTTTGACTCAGAAAGAAAATTAATGACAACTGTAAACAAAGTAGATGATGATTATGTTGTGTACACAAAAGGTGGAATTGATGAATTATTAAAAAGATGTAATTCATATGAAATTAACAATAATGTAAACAATGATTTAGGCGCATATATAAATAAAATAAGACAGGAAAACGAAAAGATGGCAAAAGAAGCCTTAAGAGTATTAGGATGTGCATATAAAGTAATAGACCATTTTCCATCAAAAGAAGAAATGAAAAACATAGAAAATAATTTAACATTTATTGGAATGGTAGGAATGATAGATCCACCAAGACAAGAAGCAAAAGTTGCGGTAGAAAAGTGTAAAACAGCAGGAATAAAAACAGTAATGATAACAGGAGACCATAAGATTACAGCAACAGCAATAGCAAGAGAACTTGGAATATTAGAAAATGATGATGAGGCAATTACAGGGCAGGATTTAGAAAATATGACAGATGAAGAACTAGAAAAAAACGTAAGACATTATAGTGTATATGCAAGAGTTTCACCAGAACATAAAGTAAGAATTGTAAAAGCATGGCAAAAAAATGGTGAAATAGTTGCAATGACAGGGGATGGAGTAAATGATTCACCAGCATTAAAAACATCAGACATAGGATGTGCAATGGGAGTTGTAGGAACAGACGTTGCAAAAGAAGCAGCAGATGTTATTCTTACAGACGATAATTTTGCAACAATAGTATCTGCTGTAGAAGAAGGAAGAAGAATATATGACAATATACTAAAAGTAATACAATTCTTATTATCAAGTAATATTGGAGAAATAGTAGTTTTATTTTTAGCAACATTATTAACACCATTATTTGCTAATTGGTTTGGAATTACAGACATTACACATTTAGAAATATTACTTCCAATACACATATTATGGATAAATTTAGTAACAGACTCACTTCCTGCACTTGCACTAGCATTTGATCCAGCAAATTCTGACATAATGACAAGAAAACCTGCAAAACCAGGTAAAGGCATATTTACAAAGGCGATGACATGGAGAATAATATATCAAGGTATAATGATAGGATTACTTACACTTGCAGCATATGCAATAGGACTTGCTACAACAAATGAACCAATAAATGGGTTAACACTTGAACAATCCAAAATAGAAGTAGGGCAAACAATGGCATTTGTAACACTTGCTTTATCAGAACTTGTACATGTATTTAACGTTAGAGATAACAAAAAATCAATATTTAAAACAAAAGTATTTAACAACAAAAAACTAGTATGGGCAATAATTGCATCAGCAGCATTAATGTTTGTAATATTATTAATAGAACCATTAAGAAACATATTTAGCATACCAATATTACCAACACAAAACATATTAGAATTAGTTTGCTTAATATTTGCACCAATAGTAATAGTTGAAATATTTAAATTATTAAAAATTAACACAATAAAAGATGAATAAGATTTAAAATTTTAAACAGATTAAATGGACATTTAATCTGTTTTATGATAATATATAAAAAGCAAAAATAAAGGAGATGTATAAAATTGAATAACAAATTTTATTTAACAACACCAATATATTATCCAAGTGGAAGATTTCATATAGGAACAGCATATACAACAGTACTTGCTGATGCAATAAAAAGATACCATAAATTAAAAGGAGAAGACACATATTTACTAACAGGAACAGATGAACATGGACAAAAAATACAAGAAAAAGCCCAAAGTTTAGGAAAAACACCAAAACAATATGTAGATGAAATGGCAGCAAAAGCAAAAAAATTATGGGCGAAAATGGGAATAGAATATGATGACTTTATTCAAACAACTGAAGAAAGACATGAAAAAGTAGTACAAAAAATATTTGACTATTTTATGGAAAAAGGAGATATATATAAAGGCCAATATGAAGGTCTTTATTGTGTACCATGTGAGACATTTTTTACTAAAACACAATTAGTAGATGGAAAATGCCCAGATTGTGGAAGAGAAGTAAGATATGAAAAAGAAGAAGCATATTTTTTTAACATGAAAAAATATGCAGACAGATTATTAAAATATTATGATGAACACCCTGACTTCATAAAACCTGGTTATAGAAAAACAGAAATGATAAATAATTTTATAAAACCAGGACTTGAAGACTTATGTGTAAGTAGAACTACATTTGACTGGGGAATAAAAGTATTAAAAGATCCAAAACATGTTGTATATGTATGGTTAGACGCATTAACAAACTATATAACAGCACTAGGATATATGTCTAAAGATGACACACTATTTAAGAAATACTGGCCAGCAGACTTACACATTGTAGGAAAAGATATAGCAAGATTCCATTTAATATATTGGCCAATATTTTTAATGGCACTAGATTTACCATTACCAAAAACAATACTTGTTCATAACTGGATAATGATGAAAGATGGAAAAATGTCAAAATCAAAAGGAAATGTAATATACCCAGAAAGCTTAATAGAAAAGTATGGTTTAGATGCTACAAAATATTTCTTGTTAAGAGAAATGCCAGTATCACAAGATGGGCTATTTACACCAGAAAATTTTGTTGACAGATACAATTTTGACTTATGTAATGATTTAAGCAATTTATTAAATAGAACTGTATCAATGGTTAATAAATATTTTGAAGGACAAGTTCCAAAATATAATGGAACACCAAATGAGATAGATAAAGAATTTGAAGAATATACTTCAAAACAAATAGAAAAATTTGAAGAATTATGGAACAATTATGAAATAGCATCAAGTATACAAGAAATATGGAATATTGTATCAAGAACAAACAAATATATAGATGAAACAATGCCATGGGCACTTGCAAAAGAAGAGCAAAAGGAAAAATTAGAGTCATGTATGTATCATTTAATAGAAAATTTAAGAAAAATCGCAATACTAATAAGACCATTTATGCAAGAAACATCAAATAACATATTAAGACAAATTGGAGTAGATAGTAAAAATATTTCATGGAATGATTTAGAAAATATGGAAATCTTAGAAAATACTCATGTAATAGAAAAAGGGGAACCAATATTTATGAGGTTAAATGCAAATGAAGAGGTAGAATATATAAAATCATTAATGAACTAATAAAAGAAAAAATAAAAGAAGGATGTAATATGGGAAAGGGCAATAAGCAATATTACGAATTTAGCAACTATATAGAAGAAACCAATAATGAGCATGACAGTAAAAATAAAATAAAAATATTTATAATAGTTGTAATTTTAATTTTATTTATAGGTTTAATACTAATTGCTATGAATGTAAAACAAACTATAGATATAAGCAAGTCACAAAAGGAGATTGCAGAAAATTTAAATGCAGTGTCAAACAAAACCACAAGACTTGATGAAGAAAAAGCAAAATTAGAAGAAGAAAAACAAAAACAGCAAGAAGAACAGAAGAAAAAAGAAGAAAAATTACCCAAATTAACTGATGAAGGTAGAGAAAATATGAAAAATATCTATCATTCAGAAACAAAAAGAGCATTTTTAACATTTGATGATGGACCATCAACTAATACTTCTACAATATTGGATATATTAAATAGTCAAAACATAAAAGCAACATTTTTTATGTTGGGAACACGAGTTGAAGCAATGCCAGAAACGGTAAAAAAAGTGTACGAACAAGGGCACTATATTGCAAACCATGGCTATTCACATGAATATTCAACAATATATTCTTCACAAGAAGCAGTTTTAGAAGAATTTAATAAATGCAACAATGCTGTTAGAAATGCAATAGGGGAGCCAGAGTACAATTCACACTTATTTAGGTTCCCAGGAGGGTCAAATGGTGGAAAATACAATGACTTAAAACAAGGAGCTAAACAATTACTAAGTGATAATGACATATTAAGTGTAGATTGGAATTCATTATCTGGTGATGCAGAAAAGCAAAATCCAACACCAGAATATTTAATGGAAAGAATAAAAAGTACGTCTCAAGATAAAAGTAGCTTAGTAATATTAATGCATGATGCACAAGCAAAAAAAGTTACAGCAGATACATTGCCAGAAATAATATCATATTTAAAAGAACAAGGGTATGAATTTAAAAGTTTTTATGACATTATAAAGTAAGTAAAAAATGAGAGGAGAGAGTAATTTGCCAAAAAAAGTAGAAAACAAAAATGATGAAATATTAAATAAATTAGAGTATTTAGGTTTAGATTTGGACAAATTACCCAAAGCTATAACTAACTTTGAAGAACTAGAATACAGAATTCCAAAATTTTATGAAGAAAATAAATATAGGCAGTATAGGTATGTGGATGTAAAAGATATACAAATTTTAATTACACCTACAAATAGATTAGATGAGTTAGAAGAAAAATATAAAAAAGCAAGTCCCATTTTTGACTATTTAGATAATAAAACAGAAGAAAATTATGCAAAACATGCAAAATTTTTAGAAATGCTAAAAAATGTAAAAATAGAAGATATAGAACAAATAGAAGAAGAGCAAAAAAAATTAAATAAACAAATTCCATTTAAAGTTAAATTTGCATCAAACTATTTATGGCAAATATATTATTCGAAAAATACAGATAAATATTTTATGTTAGTTCCAACAGAAGATGCACAGTATGCAGCATTTTTCTATATATTAAAAAAGAAATTAGAAAAAGGAAGAACAGCTAAAATATTTGTACCAATAAATGGAGTAGAATATACAACAACATATTTAAAAAAATCTGAATTTCAGGACATAGAAAACTACATGTGGCTATTTACAAAAGATTGGCCATTAGTATATGAAGTGTTTGATAAAAAAGATAACTTAAGTATAGAAATCGTTGGTGAAACTAGAGTATATGAAAAAATAAAAAGTAAATATAATATTAAATTAGAAAGTAAAGAAGAAGCGTGCAATTTTTATAAATTAATAAAAGCAATGTTTATATTACAAACTGATTTGCCAAATTACTATAACTTTCAAACAAATATATCAAAAGAAGGCGGAATAGAATTTTATACAGAAAATAGAAAAATAGAATATAAAGATATACCAAAATGGCTTAAAGAAGAGTATATTTTATGTAATGAAAAGAAAAAACAAAAAAATGAGCAAATTGAAACAAATTCACAAAAATTAGAAGACTTAAAAACACAATCTGTCTTATTAGAAATGGAATATGTTGAAAAAGAAAAACAAATATCAACATTTTTAGAATGTAGAAAAACATTTTTTGGAAGAGTAAAATACTATTTTAAATACAGTAAAGCTAAGAAAAATAAAAAAGTAGAAAATGAAGTAAAAGAAGAAATAAAAAATCAAGAAGACGAAATTAAAGAAATAGAAAATGACAACATACAAGATAAAATAAAAGACCATTATACCATAGAAGAGTTAATGCAAAATTATAAAGAATATGAATTGAAAGAAAACAACTTAAAAAATATAATAATGGATATAAATGCATTAAAACTAAAAAATAAAAATCTAGAAAAGAAAATAGAAAATGCAAGTATATACATAAAAGATATAGACAGCCATAAGAAAAGCATATTTGAATTTTGGAAATACAGTAATAAAGATGAAGTGTCTCAGCTTCCAGAAGGAGAAGCAGAAGAAATAAATGTAGTAAAGAAAATAACAAAGGTGTTTGATTATGACGAAGATATAGAATATTTTGGAAAAAAATATGACAGATTACTTAGAAAAGAATTAACTCAAGATGAATCTGATGCACTATTTATTACAAATACAAATGTAATAGATTTATTAAATCAAATAAAAACAAACACACTAGAACCAAAAGAATTAGAAAACTATTTAAAAATGCTAAAAAAAGAGGCAATAGAGCAAAAGTCCTTATTAGACAATGAAGAATTTGATATATTTGGTGGTATAGCTGATGACAGTACAAAAATAAAGAAAATAAAAGATAAAAAGCATAGAGAACTTCCAAAAGACAAATTCAAAATTTTAGATATCAACAAAAATACAAAACAAATTGGATTTAAATTGATATTAGAGCAAATTATAGATAATATAAAAAATTCATTAGAAAAAAGCAAAGTAGAAGAAGATATGGCAATATATAAAGCAATAGCAGATGGAGATATAAATAAAGAAAATATAAACATTTTTAATATTAATCCAGAAATAGAAATAGAAGAAAAACTAAAAGATACTGTAAATAGTATTAATTTATATAAAATAAATATAAATGGTATAATAAATGCAATACCATTTACCAATATTATTTTTTATGATAATCAAAACAAAACATTGCCAATTGGTATGGATTTATCAACAAAAATATTAATTGACTTAAATAAATTAGAATTAGAAGAGGTAAATACAAATTCATTTAATATTGCATATTTCGAAAATGAAAAAGATGAATTTTCAAAAGTTGATATAAAACATATAAAATTGATAGAGTATAATGTAAAAACTGCTAAAGAAAAGTAAATATCAAAACAAACCTTTTTTGCATAATATATTAAAAATATGCGAAGGAGGTTTTTTATGTATAAAAAAATACAAAAAATGATTGTGATTTTTTCAATTTTATTTGTTACAATATTTTTAGGAAAATATCATACATATGCATTAACGCCAGATTCAAACGAAATATATGATGGAATAGATGTTAGTGATTGGCAAGGGTACATAAATTATAGTGAAGTAAAAAATAGCGGAATACAAATTGTATATATAAAAGCAAGTCAGGGGACATCAATAAAAGATCCTTATTTTGATATAAATTATGAAAATGCAAAGGCAAATGGACTAAAAGTAGGCTTTTATCATTTCTTAGAAGCTACAAACACAGAAGAAGCCAAACAAGAAGCTAATTTTTTTGCGTCAGTTATATCAGGAAAGGAACCAGACTGTAAACTTGCAATGGATTATGAACAATTTAATGGTTCTGGAGTAGAAGAAATAAATAATATCTCAAAAGTATTTTTAGAAAATGTAAAAATGTTAACACAAAAAGAGGTAATAATATACAGTGATTTATCTAATGCTAAAAATACTTTTGGAACTGAACTTGCAAGTAATTATCAATTATGGCTTGCATATTATGGAAATTATAATGGATTATATAATGTAAATTCTAATTGGAATTATTGGATTGGTGTTCAATATGAAGATAGGGGCTATATAAACGGAATAAATGGCTATGTGGATAGAGATAAATTTACAAGAGAGATTTTTTTAAGTGATACAAGTAAAATACCAAACACTCAAAATAATTTAGATAACATTAATACTAAAAGTATAGCTTATAGAGTTGAAAGAGGAGATACATTATGGGCTATTGCCAGAAAATATGGAACAAGTGTAGGAGAAATTACAAGTGTAAATAATATAGAAAATCCTAATTTAATATATCCAGGACAAATTTTAAGAATTGTAACAAATACTAAAGTTGAAGGAAACGAAACAATGGGAACTGGCAGTATAATTTATACAGTAAAAAGAGGTGATACTTTAAGTAAAATTGCAGTTATGTATGGAGTTACTGTTAATCAAATAGTAGATTTAAATAATATACAAAATCCAAATTTAATTTATCCAGGAGAACATTTAAGGATAACGTCTATTTCAATGCCTATTTATAGTAAAAAAGAATATAATGAGTATAAAAAATATGTAGTTAGAAGAGGTGATTCTTTATGGAGAATTGCTAGATGGTATGGAGTAAGCATTGATTATTTAGTTAATTTAAATAATATAAAAAATCCCGGACTTATATACCCAGGACAAATAATTTATATTTAATTGGTACCGATGGTGGGACTCGAACCCACATGGTTTCCCGCATGATTTTGAGTCATGTGCGTCTACCAATTCCGCCACATCGGCATTTGCAAATAATATATTAACACAAACTAAGAAAAATGTCTATATTTTATTTGAAATTTATAAAAGAAACGTTACAAGTAATAGATTGTAATATAGGTATTGTTAAATATACAATAAAAATGGGAAAAATTCTTTCCTAAAATTTTGAATTAATTCAAGTGGAAGTCCTAAGAAAAGAAGAATTAGATTATTAGAGGAAACGCTTAATTGCGTTTCCGCTTTTTTACAAATCTATTACAAATGTTAAAGCATCATATTTCTTTCCGTTAACATTTCGAATTTCTTTATATCTATTAATTTCTTTAAAACCTATTTTTTCAGCAACATGTATCATTCTAGTATTTCCGCTCCAGGTTTGAGTATAAATTTTAAAATATCCTAACTTTTTGAAATATTTTAAGTATTCTTTTATGGCTTTTACGCCAATACCTTTTCCTCTCATACTTTTATCAGGTATATCAATTCCAATTGCAATATTATTTGTTTTTTTTAGTCCATTATATTTAAAATCATCTGTCATATAATATGCAGATATCCATCCGATATGTTTTTTATTATATATTATTTCATACTCAAAGCATGGAAAATTTTCTGCTCTATGTTTTCTATACATTCTTTGCTTTTCTTCGTTGTATTCGATTTCTTCCCATGGTGCATCCCATGATTTCCATTCTGTTATATCTGTGTACCACTCTTTTATCTTTTTTAAATCTTGTTCTTCAAATATTTTTAATTTTATTTCTTCCATTAATTATTCCTTCTTTTTATAATATTTACTGTATTATACATTAAGAAGAAATAAAAAGCAAAGAAAATCTATATCTGCTGTTTCATTGTCAAGCAAACTCAATATAGTTATCTTCCGTTTTTGCTTTAGTTTTAGAAAAATGGCGAAGAGAGAACTCGCCGCCAATTGCCAGTTGTGATTACTTAATTCTTATTTTTTACCATACATAACTTTTGGATATTTGTAATAAATTTAATAAAAAAAAGAAAACCCATAAGGGTAAAAGAAAAGTATATTTTCTTTTTTATGGCTTGTGAACAACTAGCACTGAATGAATGCCAATCTATCATATCCTCTACCGGATACAAGAAACCTGTCAGGCTCACACGAAATAGATCCTTTTCCATACCATGTGACGTAGAGTCCATGAGCCTTGGCGATGCCATAGATTTTTTTCAGCAACTGTTCAGATTTCACTACATAAATACACCACTGGGGCAGATTTTTTTGAACATTTTGATAGAATACGAAAATAAATATTAAATTTTATGGATAATGCCCAGCCAACTAGCTGTTGACTGGGCATTGAAACATCGAAATCATGGTATTTACTTGTCTTCATATTCTACAGGTATCAGAAATTCATCCAAAACTGATACAACATGGTAAAAGTCTTCATCAGCATATTTAACAAGTACATCATAAACTACTTGCATTTTATTAGCATATACATTACCATACTTAACTAAGTTTTTTTCAGTAAGTCTTTCCTCAGTTATAGAGCCAGAACCATAAGAACCGCATACAAACGTCCATCCATCAATTAAATCTTTGCTGAAACCTTCTACAGCAAATTTATTCTGATACTGGTACTTGTCGCTTATAAAAAAGCCATCCTGCGATATCCCATGGTAGGAATCATCCATGTTATCTTGTGAAAGGCCGTCAAGTTGTGGATCTGTAGATTTTAGAGACATGTCTATGTGAACATGCTCAATCAATACTGTTGCACCTTCTGGAACATTTATAACTTCAGCCGTCATATTGATTACTTTGGAGTCTGTTATTCTCCATCTACTTAAATCATAATCGCCTGTATTGTAGGTAGTTATGAATTCAAGCCCTTCAATTTCATGTGTTTTCTCCAAAGTGCTTCCCTTAAGAGTATTAAGAACCTCCAAGTTCTTCTCTTCTGGAACAGTTTCCACATTCATGCATCCAGTTAGACTAAATGCAAGCACAACCACTAATATTAATGCTAAATACCGTTTCATATATTCTCCTTATCCTCTTAGCAGAATACTGAAATATCAGCATTCTATACTAAAATGGTACATTTATTATATTTCGCTGTACCCACGAATATTATAATTTAATTATAATACAATTTTACATAAAAATCAAATCTTGATTCTATCGATATATATAATAAATAGTACAATAATATCTATAATAAAGCAAATAAGGTAATGAGATGAAAGATATTACAATATAGTTAGGTCATTCTAGTTATAATACTATAGCAAACATATACACTCATATAGATGTAGAAGCAAAATAAAAATTGTTAGAAATATTAGAAAATAAAAAATCCTTATTTAAGCCACTAAATAAAGATTTTATAAAAATGAAATGTTGTGAATTTTGTAGAACTACAAAATTTTTTATAATTAAAACCTCAAGCATATCTTACGAACTACTTGAGGTTTTAATGGTGCAGATGGCCGGAATCGAACCGGCACGGTTTATTCAACCGCAGGATTTTAAGTCCTGTGCGTCTACCAGTTCCGCCACATCTGCATAAATTAAACTGGCTTATCTTAACGACAATTGATATTATAATATGTCATAAAAAAAAAGTCAATACAAAAATGAAAAAAAATAAAAAAATTTTTATATTATTAATTGTATTTACTTTTTCACTTATCAAGATATTAAATAACATATTAAAAGTTTGCAAATACTTGCTATTTTATGTAAAATGGTATATAATCATTAATAGTTACCTTATATAAGGTAAGTAGAATTTATCCTCTATCAAGAGGACACCAGACATTATTAATTTTTTTTATTAAAAGGAGGACCATACCATGAAAGAACGGAGAACATTTATTTGCAAAGTAAAGCAAGTGAACGAGCAACATATGAATACTATTGAAGCTATTATATTAGTGGTAATTGTGTTGTTTATTGCTAGTTTTCTTGTTAGTTGGAAACTTTTTCATAAGCCGTTAAGTACTAATCAGTTTGAAGCATGTGAGCAGGTAGCACGTGATGTTTATGCTCAAGCTCAAAAGGGCACTAGTATATTTGAAGTGCCAGAAGATTATTCTGTTAGTATAGATTCAACAACTATAAATGTTAGATTAGCTAATTATCGAGGCAAAGTTATTGCAAAGGTACAAAAAGGTGAACTTGAAATGACACAAGATAGGGAAATTGGCTCAGCGATATTGGACAGCATTGTAATGGGACTTATATTTATATTATACCCTTTAATGATAATGGTATTAATATTGGAAGTTGTTGAAATGGTAAATGAATAGTTTTAAAATGGTATGCAAGGGAAATGATTTTATCATTTCCTTTTTGCATTTTATAACATAAAAAAGATTAAGAATTTAATTTTTTAATCGTTTTTTATTTAAAATACAAACTTTTTAATTTTGGGTTTTAATAAATTGTGTATAATTGAATTTTATTCTATGTAAATAGCTATTTCAGACTATTAAAAAATTAATAGTAGATGGGAAAGGAACTGAACTGGCACGTCTTTTGAGACGCAGGATTTTAAGTCCTGCGTGTCTACAAATTTTGCTACATCTATATAAATAAAACAGGCTTATCTTAACGACAATTGATATTATAATATGCCATAAAAAGTTAATAAAAAGATAAAAAATATTTCAAATAACCAAATGCTATGATATAATAACAAAGAAAAAACAAAGAAAAGAGGAATAGAAAATGAAGAAAAAAATAATATTGAGCATAGCAATAATAATATTAGTAGCACTAACGGCACTAGTATCAATATATATAACAAATAACCAAAAAGAACAAGAAGAAAAAAACAAAGAAGAATTTTCAAAAAATATAATAAATCCAGATAGAATAATATACAAGAATCAGGAAAAGTACTATGAAATAAAACCAGAAAACGAAATATATAAAATAATAATAGAACAAATGTCAAAAAAAATAGACACAAGCAAAAAAGAAACAATAATATCACAAGAAGAATTAGATGATATGCATAATCAAGAAAGTTTTATAGAATTTGATTATAATACAGTAAGTAAAAATTACATATTAATATTAAATAATAAAGGAAAATTTGCTAAAATGATGGACTCAGGAGCTGAATTAATAAAAAGTAATATAGACACAAATTCAATAAAAAAGGAAATAGATGGTAAAATAAACAACACAAAATATTACACAATGGACAATAAAGAATATATATCAAAAAACACATTGGTCTCAGTAGAATATAAATATTTACAGCAATTTAAAAATATAAATAATCAAATATATCAAACAGTTATAAAAGACAACGAATCATTAGAACTATATACAGCAATGTGCAACCTAGAATTTGATGAGGAAATACCAAACGATGTATTTAACAACAATGTTATAGTATTAACATTAGCAATTCCAAAAGATATTACGGTAAAAATAAATATAGGAAATTTAAGATATTATTATGATAATAAAAAGAATAATTATGAATATACAGCACATTTATTAATTGTAAGTAAAATAGTAAACACAAACTGCATATATAATGTAGATAATACAAGCATAGAAAGTAAAGCACAAATTCAAGATGATAATAACCAATATAATCAAACAGTAGCAAATATTGATGAAGAAATATTTGTAAAAGATTTTAATACATATTTAAATACAAGTAGTGAAAATAAAAACATAACTCAAAATGAGGCAGACGAAATAGCAAATAAAGCATTTAAACAAGCTGAAAATATAGTTGGACAATATAGCAAAGATAGCCAAACAATAGAAACACAAGAAGTATATGCAAATAACTTTTTTACAAGAAAGGCAAATGAAACAGACAAAGTTTACAATACTAAAAAGATAAAATGTTATGTGTATACAAGAGAAGATGACATGCTAAATGGGGTATCAGTATATATTGATGTAAAAACAGGAAAAGTAATAGGAGGAAGAGCATTTGGAGATTAAAAAGAAAAATATAATAATAAATATAATAAGCATTATTATAACTTTAGCTATATTATTGGCAGTATTTTGGAAAGAAATTTTACAAGTACCATTAATAGTATCATCAATACAAATTGTAGATTATATATACATAATTCTTTTAGCAATAGATATATATATTATCTTTAAATATATAAAATTATTTATACAGTCAATTTATAAAAAGAAAATAAAAAGAGCAATTATACTTGCAATAATTGCACTAACAGTAGGCATTGGATTTTATTATTGTTTGAGGTATTCAAATAGCATATTAAAAGCAACGATGTTTAATATATTGTTAATAATTCAAATAACATTAATTCCAATAATACTTTTATTAATAATGATATTTAATACTAAAAATAAGAAAAAAGCCCAAAAAATCACTGCAATAATACTTTCAGGAGCATTTATAATATTATGTGCAATAACAACATGGCAAGAAATTCCTGTAAGTATAGAAAATATAAAAGCAGTAATGTCTTTAAACAATAAAGCAGGATTTTTTACAAATTCTGATAAAACAAAAAAAGAAAATATAGCACAAGATGCAAAAGAAAATTTATTAAATCACATAAATATACAAGAAAAAAGAGGCTATATTTTAAAAAGTGAAATTATTAATAATATATTGCCATCAATAAATATGTATAAACAAATAGGTGATATAGAGGTAAAATACATAGATGGGGAAAATGTAGAAACCATAGTAGATACAAAAGACCAAGATTGGAAAGATAAAATAAAAGAAAAAATAGAGGGAGATTATTTTAAAATAAAATATGATTATGGAAATGACTATAAAATAGAAAAAGTAACAATACAAAGAATAGGCGGAAAAACTCAAATAACAAATACCGAAAAAAATGAAAATATAAAATTTGAAGTAAATACAACACTAGATAATAGCATAGTAGAAAATGTAAAATCCCAAAACGTAGATAGCCAAAGCAGCACATTTGTATTTGAAAATAATCTAAAAACTAAAAAAAATACAGCAGAAAATTTAGATAAATTTAAAATATGTTTTGTGTATGATAAAACATCAAATAACTTTATACCAGCAAAATCTGACCAAGAAAATTATGATAAAATAGAAAGTTATAAAATATATAGTTCAGGACTTCAAATTACTTTAAAAAGTGGTATTAGTAAATTAGAAAAAAATTACTATACAATGCGTATTAATAGATATGATTCAGATTTTAATATAATAAATACAAGTGATTATTCTTATATTTTTGAGCCAGTTGTTACACAAAATACAGATTCTAAAGGAAGAATAGTCTTAGATATGAAATTTAACCAAACTTATATTTTAAAACAATTAAAAAATATTGAAATTATTTTTGGAAGTATGTAAAAAAACTTGAAAAAATAAATAAAATATGATAACATATAAAACATAATAAGAAAAGCCAATTAAAAAGCAAAGTATATATAGTAAAAGTATTTTACAGAGAAAATAGCAAAGCTGAGAGCTATTTAAATACAAATATATAGAAATTTCACTTTTTAGGTCTTCTTTTGAAAAGCAAAGTAGAAAGAAGCGGTTGAACCGTTAAAACTATAATGAGGTTAATTAAAATAATTAATAAAATTAGGTGGTACCACGAAACAAGCCAATTCGTCCTATGTAATGGAAGAATTGGCTTGTTTTATTGCAAATTTAAACAAAGCAAAAAAGTTAAGGGAAACTTAAAATCCAAAATTATTACAAGGAGAGGAATTTAATGAAAGAGCAAATTGAACAAATTAAAGAAAATTCAATTAATGAAATTGAAAATGCAAAAGATTTAAAACAATTACAAGACTTAAAAGTAAAATACCTAGGAAAAAAAGGTGAGCTAACACAAGTATTAAGAACAATGGGAACATTGGCCGAAGAAGAAAGACCAGTAATAGGAAGCTTGGTAAATGAAGTAAGAGGAAAAATAGAAAACCTAATTTCTAGAAAAGAAGAGGAATTTAAAAAAATAGAACTAAATAAAAAAATAGAAAATGAAAGAATAGACATAACATTGCCAAGTAAAAAAATGGTAAGAGGAAGTAAACATCCAATGAATTTGGTAATAGAAGAAGTAGAAGACTTATTTGTATCTATGGGGTATGATGTAGTATCTGGTCCAGAATTAGAAACAGATGAATACTGTTTTAAAAAGCTAAATTTACCAGAAGGTCACCCAGCAAGAGATATGCAAGATAGTTTCTACATAACAAACGAATATTTATTAAGAACACAAACTTCATCAGCACAAGCAAGAGTAATGGAACAAAAAGGTGGTAAAGAGCCAATAAGAATAATATGCCCAGGAAAAACATATAGAAGGGAAGATGACGCAACACATTCACCACAATTTGCGCAAGTAGAAGGGTTAGTAATAGATAAAAAAGATAAAAATGTATCACTTGCAGATTTAAAAGGAACATTAGAAATATTTGCGAAAAAAATGTTAGGAGAAAACTCAAAATTACGTTTTAGACCAAGTTATTTCCCATTTACAGAACCATCATACGAAGTAGACGTAACATGCTTTAAATGTGGAGGAAAAGGTTGCTCACTATGTAAAAAAACAGGATGGATAGAAGTATTTGCAGCAGGAATGGTGCACCCAAATGTACTAAAAATGGGAGGCTATGACCCAGAAGAGTGGGGAGGATTTGCCTTTGGACCTGGACTAGACAGAATAACAATGTTTAAATATGCAATTCCAGATGTACGTTATTTATACACAAATGATGTAAGATTTTTAAAACAATTCGATAGAAAGGATGTGTAAAAACAAATGATATTAAGTAGAAATTTTGTAAAAGATTATATAGATTTAGATGATAATTTAAGTATAGAAAAGATAGCACAAGATATGACAAGAGTAGGAAATGAATATGATAGTGCAGAAAAGTTTATAAATGCAACAAATTTAGTAATAGGACAAATAAAAACATGTGAAGAACATCCAGATTCAGACCATTTACATGTATGTATGGTAGATGTAGGAGATAAAACACTTCAAATTGTTTGTGGTGCACCAAATGCAAGAGCTGGAATAAAAGTAATAGTAGCATTAGTTGGAGCAAATTTACCAAATGATGTAACAATAAAAAAAGGAACAATACGTGGGGTAGAATCAAATGGAATGATGTGTTCAATTGCGGAATTAGGGCTAGATAACAAATTTTTAACAGAAGAAGACAAAAAAGGAATTTGCGAATTAGGTCAAGATGCAATTGTTGGAGAAGATCCAATAAAATACTTAGGGTTTGATGATGAAGTAATAGATTTTGAATTAACAGCAAATCGTGGAGACTTGTTAAGCATGCTTGGAATGGCATATGAATTAGGGGCAATATATAATAAAAAAGTAAAAGATGTAGATATAAATTATAAAGAAACTGGAAAAGATATAAATCAAACATTTAATATAGACATACAAACAAATAATTGCTCTGTATTTTTAGCAAAAAAAGTAGAAAATGTAGAAATAAAAGAAAGTCCAGCATTTATAAAAAATAGATTAATGGCTTGTGGAATAAGACCAATAAATAATGTTGTAGATATTAGCAATTATGTAATGCTAGAACTAGGCCAACCATTGCATTTTTATGATGCAGATAAACTAAACAGTGAAATAATAGTTAGAATGGCAAAAAATGGAGAAAAACTAACTACATTAGATAATATAGAAAGAACATTAGATGAAAATGACATAGTAATTTCAACTAAAGAAAAATCTATAGGATTAGCAGGAGTTATGGGAGGACTAGAAACAGAAGTTGTACCACAAACAAAAAATATAATAATAGAATCTGCAATATTTGATGGAGTTAGAGTAAGAAAAACAGCAAAAAAAATATTAAGAAGTGAAGCAAGTAACAGATTTGAAAAAGGCTTAGATTCAAACAGAACATATATGGCAATAAATAGAGCTTGCCATTTGTTAGAGAAATATGCAAATGGTACAGTAATAGAAGGAATGTGTACATATGATCAAAGCCAAAAAGAAGATAAAAAAATAGAAATAACGTTTAAAAATATTACAGATGTTTTAGGAACAAATATTTCTAACAATGATATCTTAGACGTATTTACCAAATTAGGATTTAGCTATGAAGCAGATGACAAAAAAACAATAGTATCAGTTCCAAGAAGAAGGTTAGACATATCAATAAAAGAAGATTTAATAGAAGAAGTTGGACGTATATATGGAGTAGACAATATAGAAGGAAAGTTGCCAGTATTACCAGTAAAGCAAGGAAGCTATGACAAACAAACAAGAGAAATAAGAAACAAAATGGTATCACTTGGTTTAAATGAAACATTATCAATGATATTTACAAGTGATAAAGAAGCAAAAAAATATACAACAGATGACTTTGAAGTAGTAAAATTATTAGACCCATTAGCAGAAGAAAGAAATGCGCTAAGATATAGCTTAATTCCATCAATGGTTAAAATATATGAATACAATAAAGCAAGAGAAAACAAGGATGTATGTATATTTGAGATAGGAAAAGGATTTTATAAAAAACAAGAAGAATATGGAGAAAATCAAAAAATAGTTGCATTAATGACTGGAAAATATTATTTAGGAGTTGGAAACAGTGCAAATGTTGATTTTTATGTTATAAAAGGAGTAGTAGAAGAATTACTAAACTTTTTGGGTTATGAAAATAGATATACTATAGAAATGCCAGACCAAATACCAAATGAATTTCATAAAGGACAAACAGCAAATATAAATGTAAATGGACAAATAGTTGGAATTGTTGGAAAATTACACCCAGAAGTTACAAAAGATGATGTATATGTAATGGAAATTAATTTAGATGAATTACTTTCAAAAAGAGTAGGAAAAATGAAATATAAAGAAATTTCTAAATTCCCAAATGTAAAAAAAGATGTAGCATTTGTAATGAAAAAAGATATACCATCTGTAGAAGTAGAAAAAGTAATAAAAAAGGCAGGAGGAAAATTACTAACAAATATAGAAGTTTTTGATGTATACACAGGAGAAAACATAGGAAAAGATGAAAAATCTGTTGCTTATTCATTAACATTTAATGATAGCAAAAAGACCTTAACAGAAGAAGAAATAACAAAAATATTTGAAAATATTATAGCTAATGTAGAAAAATTAAATGATGTTTCTTTAAGAAAATAAATATATAAAATATGGAGAAAATATATGAATAAAAGGGGAATAGAAGATACAAAACAAAAGAAAAATAAAAAAGAACTAAATGAAGAAGAAAAACAAGATAAACTTAGAAAAAAGAAAGTAAAAATAGCATCAAAACTAGAAAAAATAGAAACTTCTGTTGACGAAATTATAGACATAATAGACAAAGATGAAATAGAAATAGAAGAAAAAGAAAAAATAACATCAATTTCAAAAGAATTAAAAGAAGTAAAACAGAGCATAGAAAAAGTAGAAGAAGATGTAGAAAATGCAAATAAATTAACAAAAAAAGGGTTTAATATATTTGGAATTACAATTTTTCAAATATTTGCATATTTTATAATTTATAGTTTTTTAGGTTTTATAATAGAAACTGTATTTGCATTTCTTTCAGAAGGTGTAATAGAAAGCAGGCAAAGCTTTTTATATGGACCATTTTGTGCAATATATGGATTAGGCGCAGTTGTAATGATAGTTGGACTTCAAAAATTTAAAAGTAAAAGATGGAAATTAATGCTAGGTGGTATGGTATTAGGTGCTATTACCGAGTATTTAGTAAGTCTAATTGGAGAACTAGTTTTTAATGTTAAATGGTGGGACTACTCAGAAATGGCATTTAACATACATGGAAGAATATGTGCTACATTTACAATAGCATGGGGAGCTTTAGGAGTTGTATTGTTAAAAGTAATAAACCCAAGAATTGATAAATTTATAAATAAAATTCCAATAAAAACTTTAAAAATTGCAACATCAATTATAATGATATTTATGCTTGTAGATTGGCTTGTATCAAGCTTTGCTTTGCAAATGTTTTATGTAAGACTTGTAGATACACATCATATAGAAATACAAGGAGAAGAAAAAGCACAAGAGGCAGCAAGAAATCTATACAAAAATGAAACCATAAAAAGTATAGTAAATACTTTATGGAATGATCAAAAAATGATAAAAACATTTCCAAATCTTAGAGTAACAACTAAAAATGGAGCTGTTATATATGTAAATAATTTATATAAAGATATAAAACCATATTATGTTAAAGTTTTTGAACCAGTACTTTTTGAAAGTATGGAAGAAAGAATGACACATAAAGCAAAATAAAAAAAGTTGAGATTCTAAGTTTAATTATATATTCTTCCCAGGGCTCCCCATTATAAGAAAATGTGATTCGTATCTCATACATTTTCTAAAACGGTTTCCACTTGCCCTTCACAGAATATATAATAAACTTAGAATTTCAACTTTTTTTAGTATTTTACTTGACAAATCACCAAAAAAGGTGTAAAGTATATTAGCATTACAAAAAAGAGGTAGTAAAAAATGGAAGAAAAAGTTATACTAAGTATGTTAATACAAACATATGGCAAACTTCTAACTGAAAAGCAATATCAAATTATGGACGACTACTACAATAACGATTTATCTTTATCAGAAATAGCACAAAATCATAACATTACAAGACAAGCTGTTAGAGATATCATAAAGAAAGGAGAGAAAAAACTTTTCGAGTACGAAGAAAAGCTATTATTTATGAAAAGGACGTTAAATACAGAAAAGAAAATAGAAAAAGTTTTATCAGAACTAACGAAAATACAAAAAGACTATTCCGACAAACAAATAGCAAATGTATTAGAGACCATAAAAAAAGAATTAAATTGTTTAGTATAATCTAAGCAAAGAAATAGGGGGAACAAAATGGCTTTTGAAGGATTATCATCTAGATTACAAGAAATTACAAGAAAAATAAGAGGAAAAGCAAGAATAACAGAATCTGACTTAAAAGAAATGCTAAGAGAAGTAAAACTTGCATTACTAGAAGCAGATGTTAACTATAAAATAGTAAAAGAATTTATAAGCACAATACAAGAAAAAGCATTAGGCCAAGATGTTATGAAATCATTAACCCCAGGACAACAAGTTGTAAAAATAGTAAAAGACGAACTAGTAAATTTACTTGGAGAAAAAGAAAGCAAAGTAAACTTTACACCAAATCCTCCTACAATAGTAATGCTTGTAGGACTACAAGGATCAGGTAAAACAACAACAGCAGGAAAACTTGCAAATCTTTTTAGAAAACAAGGAAAAAAACCATTATTAGTTGCATGTGATATCTATAGACCAGCAGCTATAAAACAATTACAAGTTGTGGGAGCACAGCTAAACATTCCAGTATACAGTAATGAAAACTCAAAAGATGTAGTACAAATAAGCAAACAAGCAATAAATGTTGCAATGTCAAAATTAAATGATGTAATAATATTAGATACAGCAGGACGTTTACAAATTGATGAAGCACTAATGCAAGAACTACAAAATGTAAAAAATGGAGTACATCCACACGAAACATTACTTGTAGTGGACAGTATGACAGGACAAGAAGCTGTAAATGTTGCACAAACATTTAATGAAAAAGTTGGAATTGATGGAATAATTTTAACAAAATTAGATGGTGATACGCGTGGCGGTGCAGCGCTTTCAGTAAAAAAAGTTACAGGAAAACCAATAAAATTTGCAGCGACAGGAGAAAAATTAAGTGACATAGAAGTATTCCATCCAGACAGAATGGCATCAAGAATACTAGGAATGGGAGATATACTATCTGTAATTGAAAAGGCAGAAGAAAGTTTTGATTTAGAGCAAGCAGAAAAATTAGAAAAACAATTAAAGAAAAAAGAATTAGATTTAGATGACTATTTAATGCAAATTAGGCAAATGAAAAAATTAGGTTCATTTTCTTCAATATTAAAAATGATTCCAGGAATGAACAAATTTAAAGACCTAAAAGTAGATGACAAAGAATTTGGAAAAATAGAAGCAATAATATGTTCAATGACAAAAAAAGAAAAGCAAAATACAAAACTTTTAAATGCAAGTAGAAGACAGCGTATAGCAAAAGGTAGTGGAACAACAGTACAAGATATTAACAAATTTATAAAATCATTTGAAATGACACAAAAAATGATGAAACAAATGCAATCAAATAAAGGTGGCATGAGAAAGTTAATGAAAAACATAGATGAAGACACATTAAAAAATATGAAATTTTAAATAAGTTATTAATCTTTTACGCTTTAGAAATAATTTCTAAGCTTAAAATAAATTATAAATATTTAAACATAAATTTGGGAGGTGAAACAAAAATGGTAAAAATAAGATTACAAAGACAAGGAAAGAAAAAAGCTCCATTTTATCACATAGTAGTTGCAGATTCTAAATCACCAAGAGATGGAAAAATAATTGAACAATTAGGAACATATAACCCAATGACAGAACCAGCTACAATAGTTTTAGATAAAGAAAAAGTAGAAAAATGGATCAAAAATGGTGCAAAACCAACTGATACAGTAAAATTCCTAATTGAAAAAGCAAAATAATTAAAATATAAATTTTTATTTTAATAAAAGTAATAAACTAAAGAAAATAAGTTGGCAACTTAAGGTAATAAATTAGGAGGAAAAAATGAAAGAAATACTAGAAACAATAATATTAAACTTAGTAGATGATAAAGATGCTGTTGAAATAAAAGAACTAAATGGTGAAAAATCAGTAGTTTTTGAAGTTAAGGTAGCAGATGGAGACATGGGAAAAATTATTGGTAAACAAGGAAGACTTGCAAAATCAATAAGAACTGTAGTAAAAGCTGTAGCAAACAAAGAACAAAAAAGAGTTACAGTAGAATTTATTGGATAATTGGAGTAAAACATTATGCAATATTTAGAAATAGGTCAAATAGTAAATACATTTGGAATAAAAGGGATGGTAAAAGTTGTTCCTTATACAGATGACATAGAAAGATTTGACGATTTAAAAAAAGTATATGTTGTAAACAAAAAAACAAGAAAAGAATATGAAATACAAGAAGTAAAATATCATAAAAATATGGTATTGATAAAATTTAAAGGTATAGAAAAAGTTGAAGAAGCACAAAATTTGCGAAATTCTTATTTAGAAATAGATAGAAAAGATGCAAAGCCTTTAGAAGAAGGGGTTTACTATATTGTAGATTTGCTAGGACTTGAAGTATATACAGAAGAAGGAAAGCTTCTTGGGAAAATAGATGACATATATAATACTGGAAGTAATGATATATATGTAGTAAAAGACAATTTAGGAAAACAAGTATTATTACCAGCAATAAAAGAGGTAATAAAACAAGTTGACTTAGAAAATAAAAAAATAATAGTTCATATACTAAAAGGTTTAATTTAAAATGGAGGAAAAAATGAAATTTGATGTTTTAACACTTTTTCCTGAAATGTTTAAATCATTAGAAGAAAGCATTATAGGAAAAGCAAAAGAAAAAAATCTAATAGATATAAACTTAATAAATATTAGAGATTTTTCAAAAGATAAACACAAAAAAGTAGATGATACTCCATATGGCGGTGGAGCAGGAATGGTAATGAAAGCAGATGTTGTTTATGATGCATTTAAATCAATAAAACAAGATAATGCTAAAGTTATATACCTTACTCCACAAGGAAAAACATTAAACCAAAAAAAAGTAGAAGAATTATCAAAAGAAAGTCACTTAATTCTTCTTTGTGGTCATTATGAAGGAATAGACCAAAGGGTAATAGATAAAATTGTTGATGAAGAAATATCAATAGGAGATTATGTATTAACAGGCGGCGAAATTCCAGCAATGGTGTTAATAGATAGTGTAAGTAGATATATAGAAGGTGTTTTAAGCAAAGATTCTACAAAAGAAGAGTCATTTTCAAATGGAATGCTAGAATACCCACAATATACAAGACCAGAAGTTTTTGAAAACGAGAAGGTACCAGAAATATTGCTTACAGGGCACCATGAAAATATAGAAAAATGGAGAAGAAAAAAAGCAATTGAAATTACATATAAAAAACGACCAGATCTTTTAAAAAATAAAAACTTGTCTGAAATGGACGTAAAATTATTAAGTGAAGTGCAGAACAAATGCACCGCTCATGAATAGAAAGAAGGAGGAAATTCTAAAATGGATATTATAAAATCTATTGAACATGAACAACTAAAAAACAAAATACCAGAATTAAGAGTTGGTAATACAGTAAGAGTACACGTAAGAATTAAAGAAGGAAACAAAGAAAGAATCCAAGTTTTCGAAGGAATCATAATTAAAAAACAAGGTGGAGGAGTAAATAGTACATTTACAGTAAGAAAAACATCTTATGGTGTTGGAGTTGAAAAAACATTCTTAGTTCATTCTCCATTAGTTGAAAAAGTAGAAGTAGTAAGAGTTGGTAAAGCAAGACGTGCTAAATTATACTACTTAAGAGACAGAGTTGGAAAAGCTGCTAAAACTAAAGAATTAGTTGGAGCAAGAATTGAAGACAGAGAAATAGTTGTTAAAGAAGAATTAGTAGAAGAACCAGTAGCTAAAGAAACTACAGCTGTAGAAGAAACAGTTACAGAAACTGCACCAGTAGTAGAAGAAGTTAAAGAAGAAGCTAAAACAACTGAAGAATAATAAATAAAAAATATAGATTTTATAATTAATTATAAAATCTATATTTTTTTTAAAATCTTATTATTAATAAACTTAAAATAACATAAGCAAATCTAAATGCTCTTTTTTTATTAAAGCAAGAATATACTTCATTATATGATTCTGAAAGTGCACAATATTTATCAACTAAAGTTAAAATAAAACTTTCTGCATATCTAGGAATACTAAAAAATGTGACAGGCCACATATGTTTTACAATAATATCTTTTTGCTTTTTATTTAAATCAAAAATTTTGCTAGCATTTTCATATGCATATTTTGGATGTGTAAAAGCATGTAGACCTTTTCTACCAGGTTGACGAACACGCCAATCATATAAAAATAAGTCATGCACCATTGCAGCTCTTGCACAAGAAATATAGTCTAAATGTAATTTTTTGCATATTTTATAACAAAAATAAGAAGCTTCTAAACAATGGTCAAAACATGAAGTTTCATAATGTTGTCTGTATTTTTTCATTTCTTGAACAGTTTTATTATTTATCATATCATCTATTACATTAATAAATTCTTTATCATTATATATTTTTTCGAGAAGTTCGTTCATTTTAATCCCCTTTAAAATAATATTATATGTATACCTTATTATTATATCATAGTATTATTAAACAATGCAATAAAATTTAATAGTTTACAGTTATAATATTTTTTATTATATATTTTGTGAAGTGCAAGTAAAGTTACTAAATATTGAAATTTTTAAGTTCACCTTCTAGAATTTTTTTATTTTTAGGGCTTAATTCAACTAATGGAAGACGAGGCTTACCAAAATTAAAGCCTTTTAAATTTAAGGCATGTTTTATAGGTATAGGGTTTACTTCAGAAAATAAAGCTTTTATAAGTGGTATTGCTTCTAATTGCATTTTTTTAGATGTTTCTTGGTCACCATCTAAATAATATTGTACAATATTATGTGTATATTCTGGTAAAACATTTGATAAAACAGATATGACACCAATTCCTCCAAGTGATAAAGTTGGAACAATTTGATCATCATTTCCAGAGTAAATATTTAAATTATCTCCACATAAACTTGCAATTTCTGCAACTTGAGATATATTGCCACTAGCTTCTTTAATTGCTACAATATTTTTTATTTTAGATAATTCTAAGCAAGTTTTTGGCTCTATGTTTACCCCAGTTCTGCTAGGGACATTATATAATATAATTGGAATATTTACAGATGATGCAATTTTTTTATAATGTTTTATTAATCCTTTTTGGGTAGTTTTATTATAATATGGTGTTACAATTAACAATCCATCTACTCCTAAACTTTCTGCAATTTTTGACATTTCAACTGCCTTACTTGTATTATTAGAACCAGTTCCTGCAATAACTGGAATTTTTCCTTTACATGTTTTAACCGAAAGTTTAATAAGTTCTCTTTTTTCTTTTGTTGTCATTGTAGCACTTTCACCTGTTGTACCACATACAATAATGCTATCTGCTTTATTTTTTATTTGAAATTTTAAAAGTTTTTTAAATTCTAAATAATCTATTTCATCATTGGCAAATGGTGTGGCAATAGCAGTACCACATCCTTTAAAAATAATATCTTTCATATTTAATCCTCCTACATATTTATTGTATTCAGGAAAATAAAAAAAGATAATTTTTTTTAAAACTAAGGTATTGCAAAAAAATATGGTTTTTGGTACTATAATTAATAGCAAAACAAATGAAAAGGATTGGTGAAATGATGAGAAAAAGACAAGAAAATGGTATTACTTTAATAGCGTTAGTAATAACTATCATAGTACTTTTAATATTAGCAGGAGTAGCGATTGCTACATTAACAGGAGATAATAGTATAATAAAAAAGGCAAATGATGCAAAAGTAGAAAATGAAAAGGCAGAAATAAAAGATATATTAGGCATTGCAATAAATACAATTGCAATTGAAAGAGGAGAAAATAAAGAGTATTATAAGGATAAAGAGACATTTATAGAAAAAGGAAAATTAGACATCGATACATATGCTATAGATGATTATGAATATAATTTAGACAATAATTTAGTACAATTTAAAATATATAAAAAAATGGTACAAAAAATCAGTATAAATGTGAAATTGATTTAACTACAGGAAATATAAATATAAACCAAGATGGAATAGCAAAAGATGACGATAAAAAAGAAAATTTAGAATATGAACAACAAGGTTTATTAGTCCATCTAGATGGGATTAATAATACAGGTACAGGACATAAAAATGATACAGAGACATGGCAAAATATTGCGCAAGTTGAAAATAAAATTGCAGAGAATGCCTATAAGGTAAAAGGAACATCAGCATGGGAAGAAAACGCATTAAAATTAGATGGAAATACATATTATAATATAAAATCACCTGTAAATAATTCATATGGAACTGCTGAGGTTTGTGTATATATTGATTTGGATATGCAAGTTGTAAATGAAAATAGATGGTATTTATGTTCAACAATTTTTGGTTGTGAATTATCAGGAACTCAAAAAGACTGGGCAATAATAATAGATAAAAATGGAAATTTTGCTATTGGTTATAACACAGAAACTATATATTCTTCAAATGTTTATGCATTAGATGGAAAAATACATGTATTATCATACACATATACAAAATCAAAAATAGTTTTTTATGTAGATGGTAATAAAATTACAGAAATTCAATATTCACCTTCTGGTGATATATGCCCAGAATTTGGAATTGGTTGGAATAGAAGTGAAAATATATCAAAAATAATAGGAAATATATATAGTGTAAGATTTTACGAAGATGAATTAACAGAGGAGCAAATAAAAAATAATTACTTAGTAGATTATTCAAGGTTTAACATTGAAAATAGTAAACCTAAAACAGCTTTGCTAGATACAGAAAATCCATTAGGTTATGTTAATACATATGGGGAGTTTACTAAAATAAGTGCAGACAATTATTTATTAAAAACAGCATCTTGGTATGAAAGAATAAATATTCCTATAACAAATTTAGAAGAAGGTAAAGATTATAAATTAAAATTTAGTATAAAAATAGATGATGCAAAATATGGGACAGATTCAGCAATTGGAAATCTGTATGGAGTTAGAGATTCATACATAGATAGTGTTTATGATGGAAACAAATATGGAAAAAACATGATTGAAGATTTAAATGAAAATACATATGAGATTGCATTTAGGGCACATAGTCAGACAATGTATTTATGCCTGACTTTTGGAGACTTGATAGATGGAAAATCATATAATATACACATAAAAAATGTTAATTAATATATAAAAATGATGCAAAGAAGGATTAGGAATTTGTTAAGGAAACTCTAGAAATTAAATAAATATCACAATTTTCATTGCAATTTAAAAGCAAATATAGTATAATATAAAAAATTAATTGCGCTATAAAAAGAAACAAAGTAGTAAATTATAGTTACAAAAACAAGAGAGGTAGTGGAAGGTGAAAACTACTAGAATATAAAATTACGAAATACAATTCTTACAGTAATTACGTAAATAGCTACGAACAGCTATAAATGAGGCATATAGCATATATATGTAAATAAAGGTGGTACCACGAGTCAAATCGTCCTTTAACATGGAAGATTTGGCTCTTTTTGAATTAAAAAACCAAAAATTCCAAAGAAATAAAATAAAAAAGGAGGAAAAAATATGACACTATTTGAAGAACTAAAATGGAGAGGGCTAATAAAAGACATATCAAGCCCAGAGTTAGAAGAAAAACTAAATCAAGGGGGAATGACATTTTATATAGGAACAGACCCAACAGCAGACAGTTTACATGTAGGTCACTTATCAAGTTTTTTAATATCAAAAAGACTACAAGATGCAGGACATCACCCAATATTATTAATAGGTGGGGCAACTGGGATGATAGGAGATCCAAGACCAACAACAGAAAGAGCAATGATTTCAAAAGAGGAAGTTGAGCATAATTACCAATGCCTAAAAAAACAAGTAGAAGAAATTTTTGGATTTGAAGTTGTAAATAATTATGACTGGATAAAAAACATAAATACATTAGACTTTTTAAGAGATTACGGAAAATTTTTCAATATAAATTATATGCTTGATAAAGATATAATTAGAAGAAGATTAGAAACAGGAATAACATATACTGAATTTTCATATACAATTTTACAAGCGCTAGACTTTAAGTATTTACATGACCACAAAAATGTAAATTTACAATGCGCAGGTTCAGACCAATGGGGAAATATAACATCTGGAATAGATTTAATTAGAAAATCAAGTAAAGATGAAGTTTATGGATTTACAATGCCACTTGTTACAGATTCACAAGGTAAAAAATTTGGAAAAAGCGAAGGAAATGCTATATGGTTAGATAAAAATAAAACATCAAGTTATAAATTATATCAATTCTTTATAAATGTAGAAGATTCAATGGTTATAGATTATTTAAAAATATATACATTTTTATCAAAAGAACAAATAGAAGAATATGAAAAAGAAAATAATGAACATCCAGAATTAAGAGCAGCACATAAAGCTTTGGCAAGAGAGATAATTACATTTTTACATGGAAAAGAAGAATATGAAAAAGCAGTAAATCTTGCAGACCATTTATTTAATAACAAATTTAATGACCTATCAAAAAGTGATATTGAAGAATTATTTGGAAGTGAAGATATAAAAGAAGTTACTCCAAATCAAACTATAGTAGATATGTTAGTAGAAATGAAAGCAGTATCTAGCAAAAGAGAAGCAAAAGAGTTTGTTACAAATGGGGCAATAAGTGTAAATGGCGAAAAAATAAACGATATTAGTGAAATTATAGATGAAAGCAAATTTATAGAAAATACATATATTGTTGTAAAAAGAGGAAAGAAAAATTATTACATAGGAAAGAAAAAATAAACTACACAAAAATTAAAAAGAATACTTGCAAAGTATTCTTTTTTGATATAGAATGGTATTGCCATAAAAAATAGTGGCAATACTATAAAAAGCAATATAATAAAAGCTTAAAATCAAAAGGAGGAAAATTATATGTCAGTAAAAGTAGCCATTAACGGTTTTGGACGTATAGGACGTCTAGCATTTAGACAAATGTTTGGAGCAGAAGGATATGAAGTTGTTGCAATAAACGACTTAACAAGTCCTAAAATGTTAGCTCAATTATTAAAATATGATTCAGCACAAGGAAGATATGAAAAAGCTGAAACAGTAGAAGCAGGAGAAGATTCTATAACAGTAGATGGAAAAACAATAAAAATATATGCAGAACCTGATGCAACAAAATTACCATGGGGAGAAATTGGAGTAGATGTAGTATTAGAATGTACAGGTTTCTATACATCTAAAGAAAAAGCAGAAGCACATGTAAAAGCAGGAGCTAAAAAAGTAGTTATATCTGCACCAGCTGGAAAAGACTTACCAACAATAGTATTTGGAGTAAACGAAAATGTATTAACACCAGAAGATACAGTTATATCAGCAGCTTCATGTACTACAAACTGTTTAGCACCAATGGCAAAAGCATTAAATGACTTTGCACCAATCCAATCAGGAATTATGACAACTGTTCATGCATATACAGGAGACCAAATGTTACTAGATGGACCACACAGAAAAGGTGATTTAAGAAGAGCAAGAGCAGCTGCTGTAAATATTGTTCCAAATTCAACAGGAGCAGCAAAAGCTATAGGTTTAGTTATTCCAGAATTAAATGGAAAATTAATTGGTTCAGCACAAAGAGTTCCAGTTCCAACAGGATCAACAACAATATTAGTTGCAGTTGTTAAAGGAAATGACATAACACCAGAAAAAATAAATGAAGCAATGAAAGCTGCATCAAATGAATCTTTTGGTTACACAGAAGAATTATTAGTTTCTTCAGATGTAATAGGAATGAGATATGGTTCATTATTTGATGCTACACAAACAATGGTAACAAAAATAGAAGAAGGATTATACCAAGTTCAAGTTGTTTCATGGTATGATAATGAAAATTCATATACAAGTCAAATGGTTAGAACAATAAAATACTTTGCAGAATTAGGATAGAAATATTAAAAGAACACTTGAAAAGTGTTCTTTTTTAATATACAATAGGAATGTCTTATAAAAAACAAAAAAATGGTAAAACTAATAAAAGTTACCAAAGTTTAAGGGGGAATTTAAAATGAGTAAAAAGACAGTAAGAGATATTGATTTAAAAGATAAGAAGGTATTAGTAAGATGCGATTTTAACGTACCAATGGACGAAAATAAAAAAATCACAGACAATACAAGAATAGTTGCAGCTATTCCAACAATAAAATATTTATTAGAAAATAATTGTGCAATAATTCTATGTTCACATTTAGGAAGACCAAAGGGGGAATTTAAACCAGAATATTCACTAGCACCAGTTGCAGAAGAATTATCTAAATTATTAGGAAAAGAAGTAATAATGGCAAAAGATGTAATAGGAGAAGATGCAAAACAAAAAGCTGCTAATTTAAAACAAGGTCAAATAATGTTATTAGAAAATGTTAGATTCCACAAAGAAGAAACAGACAATTCACCAGAATTTGCAAAAGAATTAGCAAGTATGGCACAAATATATGTAAATGATGCATTTGGAACAGCTCATAGAGCACATAGTTCAACAGCAGGAGTTGCAGCATATTTACCAGCTGTTTCTGGATTTTTAATAGAAAAAGAATTAAAATTTTTAGGAAATGCAATAAACAATCCACAAAGACCATTTGTAGCAATATTAGGTGGTGCAAAGGTGTCTGACAAAATAGGAGTTATAGATAGTTTATTAGATAAAGTAGATACATTAATGATTGGTGGAGGAATGGCATATACATTCTTTAAAGCACAAGGTTATGAAGTAGGAAATTCAATATGTGAATTAGATAAACTAGACTTAGCAAAACAAGCAATGGAAAAAGCAAAAGAAAAAGGTGTTAAATTAATGCTTCCAGTAGATACTAAAATAGGAAAAGAATTTAAACCAGACACAGAAAGTAAAACAGTAGCTTGGACAGAAATTCCAGAAGGATGGGAAGGCTTTGATATTGGAGAAAAAACAATAAAAATGTTTGTAGATGAATTACAAACTGCAAAAACTGTAGTATGGAATGGACCTTTAGGTTTATTTGAATTTGATCAATTTGCAATTGGAACAAACGAAATTGCAAAAGCATTATCAAAAATTGATGCAACAACTATAATAGGTGGAGGAGATTCAGCAGCAGCAGTTGAAAAAGCAGGATTAGCTGACAAAATGACTCATATATCAACAGGTGGTGGAGCATCATTAGAATTCTTAGAAGGAAAAAAATTACCAGGAATAGAATGCTTATTAGATAAATAATTATATCTATAAAAAAACATTAAATGCAAGGGAGAGATAAAAATGAGAAAAAAAGTAATTGCTGGAAACTGGAAAATGAATATGCTTCCAAATGAAGCTATGAAATTTATAGAAGATTTAGCACCACTTGTTAAAGACACTCAAAATGAAGTAATACTATGTGTTCCATATACAGATCTATTTTATGCACTACTAACAGTACAAGGTACAAATATAAAAATAGGTGCACAAAATATGCATTTTGAAGAAAAAGGTGCATATACAGGAGAAATATCTGCCAAAATGTTAAAATCAATTAATGTAGAATATGTAATAATTGGACATTCAGAAAGAAGACAATATTTTAATGAAACAGATGAAACAGTAAATAAAAAAATAAAAGCAGCATTTGAAAATGGATTAAAACCAATAGTATGTGTTGGGGAAACATTGGAACAAAGAGATGAAGGAACAACAATAGATATAATAACAAATCAAACAAAATATGCTTTAGAAGGTTTAACAGATGAACAAGTTGCAAATACAATAATAGCTTATGAACCAATATGGGCAATAGGAACAGGAAAAACAGCAACAAGTGAAGATGCACAAAAAGCTATAAAGTCAATTCGTGACAAAATTTGTCAAATCTATGGACAAAACGTGTCTGATAGAGTTATAATACAATATGGCGGAAGTGTTAAATCATCAAATGCAAAAGAACTATTTGAAATGTCAGACATAGATGGAGGCCTAGTTGGAGGAGCAAGTCTAAAGCCAGATGAATTTTCAAAAATAGTAAATTATAATAAATAGCAAAAAAGGAAGGTAGAAATATGAAAGACAAATTAACAATGCTAATGATATTAGATGGTTTTGGAGATAATAAAAATAAGGATGGTAATGCAATACAACTTGCAAAAACACCTAATATTGATAGACTAATGAAAAAATATCCAAATACAGACATATTTACAAGTGGACTACATGTTGGATTACCAGAAGGACAAATGGGAAATTCTGAAGTAGGGCACACAAATATCGGAGCTGGAAGAATAGTATACCAAGAATTAACAAGAATAACAAAATCAATAGAAGATGGTGATTTCTTTTCAAATGCAGAATTAATAGGAGCAATTGATAATTGTAAGAAAAATCATACAAAACTTCATATTTTAGGATTAGTTTCAGATGGTGGAGTTCATAGTCATATAAGACATTTATATGCACTTTTAGAACTTGCTAAAAGAAGAGACTTTGAAGATGTGTATGTACATTGCTTTTTAGATGGAAGAGATACACCACCAGCATCAGCAGAAAATTATATTTTAAAATTACAAGACAAAATGAAAGAAAAAGGTGTAGGAAAAATTGCAAGTATATCAGGAAGATTTTATGCAATGGACAGAGACAAAAGATGGGAAAGAGTTAAAAAATGCTATGATGCATTAGTACTTGGAGAAGGAAATAAAGAATCAAGTAGTGTAAAAGCAATAGAAGATTCATACCAAAAAGAAACATTTGATGAATTTGTAGAACCAACATTAATATGCAATGGAAATGAACCAATTGCAACAATAAGTAAAAATGACTCTGTAATATTCTTTAACTTTAGACCAGATAGAGCAAGAGAAATTACAAGAGCTTTAGTAGATGACAACTTTGACGGATTTGAAACTAAAAAAGGACTAGATTTATATTATGTTTGTTTCACAAGTTATGATGAAACAATGCCAAATGTAAAAATAGCATTCAAAAAAGAACCATTAGTTAATACATTTGGAGAATATGTAAGTAAATTAGGATATACACAATTAAGAATAGCTGAAACAGAAAAATATGCACATGTTACATTTTTCTTTAATGGAGGGGAAGAAAAACAATATGAGGGAGAAGACAGAATATTAGTACCATCTCCAAAGGTAGAAACATATGACCAAAAACCAGAAATGAGTGCATATGAAGTAACTGACAAAGTGCTAGAAGCAATATCAAACGATAAATATGATTGTATAATATTAAACTTTGCAAATACAGACATGGTAGGACATACAGGAAGTTTACCAGCAGCAATAAAAGCAGTAGAAGCAGTAGACGAATGTGTTGGTAAAATTGTAAAACTAGTAGAAGAAAAACAAGGAAATTTAATTATAACAGCAGACCATGGAAATGCAGAGCAAATGATAGATTATAAAACAGGAGAACCACATACAGCACACACAACAAATCCTGTTCCAATAATACTTGTAACACCAGATGAAACATTAAACTTAAAAGAAAATGGTAAATTAGCAGATTTAGCACCAACAATGCTTGATTTAATGAATCTTAAAAAACCAGAAGAAATGACTGGAGAAAGTTTATTAATAAGAAAATAAGAGGAAAAAATGTTAAAAACCACAAAAAAGATAAAGGAAATATATGAAGATATTCAAAAAAAGATATTTTATATGATTCCAGAAAAATGGGATGAACTATATTTATATGCATCAGTAATAGAAAGATTTGGAAGTATAGAAACAGGGGAATTATTTTTCTACTATATACCAAAAGGAATACTTAGAAAAAATCCTATAAATGTATATGAAATACCTGCAAAATTCAATCTAGAAGAAGCAGAATATTTAAGGCTTGTAGATCTTCTATACAGTAAAATAAAAGAACTTAGAGAAGAATTTAAAAAAATTGAAAAAGGAAGAACATGGAGTAACCTTACAATTTCAATAAAAAATATGAGATTTCATATTAAATATGATTATGAAGATCTACAAAACTGTGAATATGACAGTTACCAAAGACATATAATTTGGAGGAGCAAATACTTAAATCAAGGGATTGAAAAGGTAAATAAAGAAGACAAGGAAATTTTAAAAAAATACTATAATGGACAAAAAAGTTTAATAAGAACAGAAGAGTATGAAGAACAAATATATATTAAAGATGTAAAAAATATAGTTGATTTTGACACCGAAGATTATGAAAGTATACAAAATGTAGAATACGTAGCAAGCAAAAATACTAAAAAAAGTAAAAATCAGATTCTAATGTCGGAAGATGATTAATATATAATATAAATTTGGAAGGAGCAATTAAAAATGATTTATTCAAAAGAATTAGAAGGAATGTGTAAAGTAGCAAAAGGTGTAGACCATGGTCCAGCACCAATACCAGAAGAAGGAAAATGGGTTCAAGCAAAAGAAATTAAAGATATATCAGGTTTAACACACGGAATTGGTTGGTGTGCACCACAACAAGGAGCATGTAAATTAACATTAAATGTAAAAGACGGAATTATTCAAGAAGCATTAATAGAAACAATTGGATGTTCTGGAATGACACACTCAGCAGCTATGGCAGGAGAAATATTAACAGGAAAAACAATATTAGAAGCATTAAATACAGACTTAGTTTGTGATGCTATAAATACAGCTATGAGAGAATTATTCTTACAAATAGTATATGGAAGAACACAAACAGCATTTTCAGAAGGAGGTCTTCCAGTAGGAGCAGGACTTGAAGACTTAGGAAAAGGTCATACGTCACAAGTTGGAACAATTTATTCAAGTTCATTAAAAGGACCAAGATACTTAAATTTAGCAGAAGGTTACATAGTAGAATTAGGATTAGACAAAGATGATCAAATTATTGGTTATAAATATGTTCATTTAGGAAAAATGATGGATAATATTAAAGCCGGAATAGATCCAAAAGAAGCAATTGAAAAAGCATCAGGAAAATACGGAAGATTTGATGAAGCAGTTAAAAAAATAGACCCAAGAGAAGCATAAAAAATTGATAAAAATCAGTAATCTGCTTATTTTACTAATTTTAATCAATTTTAATAAGATATAAAAGCAGATTTTCAAATTATAAAATAATTAAAAAAATCAAGGAGGAATAAAAAATGGCAGTAACATTTGAAAGTTATGAAAGAAGAATTGAACAAATTAAACCAGTAATGGAAAAATACGGAATAAAAGATTTTGAAGAGGCATTAAAAATCTGTACAGATAAAGGATTTAATCCATATGAAATAGTAAAAGGAGTACAACCAATATGTTTTGAAAATGCAGCATGGGCATATACATTAGGAGCTGCAATAGCAATAAAAAAAGGTTGCACAAAAGCTGCAGATGCTGCTAGAGCAATTGGAGAAGGATTACAAGCTTTTTGTATACCTGGTTCTGTTGCAGATGTTAGAAAAGTTGGACTTGGACATGGAAATTTAGGAGCAATGTTATTATCAGAAGAAACAAAATGTTTTGCATTTTTAGCAGGACATGAAAGTTTTGCAGCAGCAGAAGGAGCTATAGGAATTGCAAAATCTGCAAACAAAGTAAGAAAAGAACCATTAAGAGTTATATTAAATGGACTTGGAAAAGATGCTGCACAAATAATATCAAGAATTAATGGATTTACATATGTAAAAACAGAATTTGATTTCTTTAAAAACGAAGTAAAAGTAGTTGAAGAAATACCATACTCAGATGGAGAAAGAGCAAAAGTAAAATGTTATGGAGCAAATGATGTTAGAGAAGGTGTAGCTATAATGTGGTTAGAAGATGTTGATGTATCTATTACAGGTAACTCAACAAACCCTACAAGATTCCAACATCCAGTTGCTGGTACATATAAAAAAGAAAGAATTGAAGCTGGTAAAAAATACTTCTCTGTAGCTTCAGGTGGAGGAACAGGAAGAACATTACATCCAGATAACATGGCCGCAGGACCTGCATCATATGGTATGACAGATACTATGGGAAGAATGCACTCAGATGCTCAATTTGCAGGAAGTTCATCAGTTCCAGCACACGTAGAAATGATGGGATTAATTGGTATGGGAAATAACCCTATGGTTGGTGCAACAGTTGCAGTTGCAGTAGCAGTAGAAGAAGCAATGAAATAAAAAAATATATATTATCAAGAGTGGACGAGAGAATCGGCTTTATGACTCCACAGCAACCTATTAAATTAGGTGCTAATACCGACAAAGCAAGTACGCTTTGGATGATGATTAAAAAACCTTTGTACTTGTTATAAGTATAAAGGTTTTTTTAGTATAAAAATAAAAAATGAAAGGAAGAAAATATATGAAAAAATTATTTACATCAGAAAGTGTAACAGAAGGGCATCCAGACAAATTATGTGATTATATATCAGATAGTATTTTAGATGCATGTTTAGAGCAAGATAAAAATTCAAGGGTAGCATGTGAAACAGTAGCAGGAAAAGGTGAAATTTATATAACAGGTGAAATAACCTCAAATGCTAATATAAATATTGAGCAAATAGTAAGAGACACAATAAAAGAAGTGGGCTATGATAATGAAAAAACAGATATAGATTATAAAACATGCAAAGTAATAATAAATATGTCAAAACAGTCTCAAGACATTGCACTTGGTGTGGACAAGTCATTAGAAGATAAAGAGGGAAAACATATTTTGTCAGAAGGTGCAGGTGACCAAGGGTTAATGTTTCGGTTTTGCATGTGATGAAACAGAAGAATTAATGCCTCTTCCAATTTCTTTAGCACATAAATTATCAAAAAGACTAACAGATGTTAGAAAGCAAAATATAATAGAATATTTAAGACCAGATGGAAAAGTACAAGTAACAGTAGAATATGAAGGAAGTGTTCCAAAAAGAATAGATACAATAGTAGTATCAACCCAGCACAAAGAAGATGCAAATTTAGATCAATTAAAAAAAGACATAAAAGAATATGTTATAAATGCAGTTGTTCCTAAAGAACTTTTAGATGATAAAACCAAATATTTTATAAATCCCACAGGAAGATTTGTAATAGGTGGACCATTAGGAGATAGCGGTTTGACAGGAAGAAAAATAATAGTAGATACTTATGGTGGCTATGCAAGACATGGTGGTGGTGCATTTTCTGGAAAAGATGCAACAAAAGTAGATAGGTCAGCATCTTATATGGCAAGGTTAATTGCTAAAAATGTAGTTGCAAATGGGTATGCTAAAAAATGCGAAATTCAGTTAGCTTATGCAATTGGAGTAGCAAAACCAGTGTCTGTTTATGTTGATACATTTGGAACTTCAACATTACCAGAAGAAGAGATTGTAAATAAAATAAACAATAAATTTGATTTAACTCCAAGAGGAATTATAAATTATTTACAATTGCAAAATCCTATATATAAACAAACAACCAATTATGGTCATTTTGGAAAAAAAGAATTGCCATGGGAACAGGTAATTAAAATTTAAGATTATAAAAATATATTCTTATAAAGGCTCTGCACATGCCTTATACAGAATATATTTTTTTATTTAAATTTTGTAAAAAAATATACGAACAAAAATTTGAAAAAATTATAAAAAACTCTTGACAAATTTTATATAAAGTTATAAAATGACAACAGTAAAAAACGAACAACAATTCGCAAAACTAATATTTGTTATTGGAGGGTTAAAAATGAATTTAGTAAGAGTAAAAAATAATGATATAAAAGTAATAGAAAGACATCCTGTAAAAGTTCTTGGAAATGATTATAGAGTAAAAATAGTATATAAAAATGTTAAAATTGCTATGCTAGATGTTGAAGATGACACAATAAAATTAACACTTCAAAACAAATATAAAAAGATGAACAATACACAAATGTTGGATTTAGCAATAGAAAAAATGTATGAATCAATAGCCAAAGTTGAAATAGAAAGAGCTATGGAAAAAACAAGAATAATGTTAGGATTTGCTCCTGAAGATTATAAAATAGAAAAATTAAAAAATGATTTTGGAAAATGCGATGGTAAAAATATTATAATAGATCCAACAGTTGTAATGTATAAAAGAGAGATAATTGATTATATAGTTTTACATCAATATTGTCATTTAAAATATAAAACACATGCAAAGGGTTTTTATAAAATTTTAGAAAAATATTGTCCAAATTATGAAAAATACGAAAAAGTCTTGAATTTTTAAATTATACTGTTATAATATAAAAGGTATATAATTTATCTTTTATATTGGGGTATCGCCAAGCGGTAAGGCATCGGACTCTGACTCCGACATTCCTGTGTTCGAATCACAGTACCCCAGCCAATAACGAATCTGTTCGAACTACAGATACAAAAATCAATCAGTAAAATGGTTGATTTTTTTGTTTGCGAAAAAATCATCCTAAAAAGAAAGGATGGTGTATGTAATGAAGATAATTAAACAAGAAATACAATTTGAGGAAAGTTTAAAACAAAGACTAGAGTTTATATGTGAGTTTTCTAAAGTAAACCCTACTTTTATAAAAGGTAGTATTAGAAAAATTGAAAAGACTAATCTCTCATATGTTGAACCACATAAAGTAATTGTTAAGAACATTACTTTGTTAGTTTTCAATTATTCAAATGATGTTTATATTTCTAATTTATCTAAAAAGATTAAATTATCAGAATTAGAAACATATTTGAAAAATATATAATTTGTTAAAAATTGACATTTCTGGAAATCGTGATATAATATAGGCAATTAATTATCTATATTTACTTTAGCAAGAGCTAGATATAGATTTATGAGTACTTTGAAAAAATTTATATTATATTACAATTATATTGTATTTTATTTGTGATAAACGGATTTAAGAGATGTCAGTAGTACTCGTATGTACTTTGATGTCTCTTTTTTGTTAGATTGGAGGTTTAAAAATTGAACGAAGAGAAGAAAAAATGTGGTTTGTATATGAGAGTATCAACAGAAGACCAAGCACGTGAAGGCTTTAGTCTTCCAGAGCAAAAAGAAAGATTAGAAGCTTTTTGTAAATTCAAAGGTTATGAGATAGTTGATTATTATGAAGATGCAGGAATAAGTGCTAAAACTGGTAATCACAGACCAGAGTTTGAAAGATTAAAAGATGATATAAAAGCTAAAAGAATAAATACTATTGTAGCTTTAAAGCTAGATAGAATAACTAGGAGTATTTATGATTGGGAAAATCTTATGACTTTTTTAGATGAAACCAATGCTTATTTAGATTGTGTTAATGATGAAATAAATACAACTAGTGCAAATGGCAAAATGATTTCAAGATTATTAATGAGTGTAAGTCAAAATGAAATTGAAAGAACAAGTGAAAGAACTAAAGTTGGTATGGCAGGTGCAATAAAAAATGGTCATATTCCCCATAAAGCACCTTTAGGATATAAACACGAAGATAGAAAACTAGTAATTGATTATTCTACTAAAGATATTGTAGTTAGAATATTTGAACTATACTATAATGGATTATCTTATAAAAAAATAAGCAATCTATTTAACGAAGAAAAAGTATTAGGAAGAGATAATTGGAGAGATTCTACTATTGTTACTATTCTTGAAAATGAAATATATAAAGGTGATTTTGTTCATGGAAAAAGAACTAATCATCCTACTTATTATGAAGATGTAGTTGAACCTATTGTATCTAAAGAAATGTGGGAAGATTGCCAAGTTCAAAAAAAGAAAAATTCAAAAAGCTATCAAAGAACATTAACTTATTTATATTTACAGAAACTAAGATGTTCTAAATGTGGCAGAATTTTAGGTGGAAAAGCTACTACAAAGAAAAATGGTAAATCTTATTTTTATTATTACTGCAGTGATTGTAAAATAGAATTTAAAGAAAAGTTAATAAATGATTACTTTAATCAATTTATAGCTGAATTAATTGAATATGATGAAGTTGTTAATCAATTCTTCTTGCCTATGATAAAGCAAAAATTTGATGAGCCTAGAGAACAATTAGAAAAAGAAATAAATAATCAGAGAAATAAGCTTGAAAGAATTAAAAAAGCATATATTAATGGTGTTTTTGAATTAAAAGAATATAACGAAGAAAAGAAAATTGTTGAAAAAGCAATTAGTGAACTAGAAACTAAACTAGATACTACTGATAGTGTAGAAGAATTACGATTTACTCCAAAAGATATTTTACTAAAAAGAGATATTGATTTTATCAATAAGATAAAAATAGATAAAGAATATCAAGCAAGAAATAGAATTTGGAATGATTATACCAGAGAAGAACAAGCTGAACTTATAATGAAATATGTTGACGATATAGAACTATCTTTAGTTGGTACAGAAATAGTAGTTAAACAAATTAATTTTAGAGAAACTATTTGTAAGCCTTGTAAAGAATTGTTTGACAAAGGTTATATCGATACAATAAAACCAGCTATATTTGGTAATGTACTTGGTAATATAAGATTTAGTAATTACTTATCTGAAGAAGAATTTGGCGAAGTAATAATGAGATTAAGACAGTATTATGATGTTGGTTATACTGAAGCAACATACTATTTAGATAAGCAAATGTTTTATTTTAACTTCGTTGAAGATAATAGTGCTATTGTTAGAGTATTTCCATTAAAAGATTATTATAAATTAGATTCAGATTGCAAAATGAAAACTTATGAATTTGGAATAATTTATATTCGTGAAGAAGATAAATTCCAAATGCAAGAAATTGATACTGCATTTGATTATATTCCAGATGAAACTAACACTAGTGTAATTTACTCAAAAGATACTACTCCTATTTCAGTAGGTGTTAAGCCAGTAAAGTTCTGCGAAGATGATACTGAAGAAAAAAATTAACGTGGCACATTTTGTTTTTATGAAATAAAAATGAAAGTGGCGATAGTTAATTTGAATAAAATTTATCTATGCAGATAAATTTTATTGCCTCGCAGAGCCCACGAGTTATGATGGTACGTCATAACTCGTAGGGGGTTAGGACTTATGGCAAAGCCAAAGTCCTATGCTACGAAGAAAATTCAAAGGAGATGCTTTTATGGAGCAAGAATTGGCATATTCTTTTCACTTGGGTAGTGATAAAAACAAAAGTAAATTAGCAAGGAAAGTTGCAAAAGGAAATTTATCTGGTACTACGTCTCTATCTAATAATGCAATTCAAAATGCAAATGCTTTATCTAAAGTAAATAAGCATAACTTAAGAGACTATGATAATGAAAAAGATTTGATTAGAATAATTCGTGGTACAAATGATATTGTAAATGATGTAAAAGATTTATATTTAGAAGAATTTGAAGATGCTCGTATAGAATACAATAATAGGCAAACTAGAAATGATAGAAAAATAGATAACTATTTTATGAAGATAAATGAATCTCAAAATGACCTCGCTTGTGAGATTATAGTTGAACTTGGAGATATGGATTTTTGGAAAGATAAAGACAAATTATACAGACTAAAAATGATTGATGTATATAATGAACAAGTAAATGAATTAATGAAGATTTTACCAACATTTAAAATAGCAAATGCTACTATTCATTTTGATGAAACATCTCCTCATATGCACATTGTAGGTGTACCTATAATAGAAAATTGTACTAGAGGAATGAAAAAACAGGTTGGTAAATCACAACTATTTACAAAAGAATCGTTAACTAAAATTCAAGATAAAATGAGAAATGCTTGTATTAAGTCTTTTAATAAATTTTATAGTATGGATATTAAATTAAAAGAAAAGCAAAAAGGCAGAAATCAAGATATAAATGTTAAAGATATGAGCAATTATACAAATATGAAAAAGCATCTTGCTGAAAAAGAGAAAAAACTTGATAAAGCTAATAAACAAACTGACAAACTTGATAATACAACAAAAGATATAAATCAAATATTAGACAAGTTAAAACCTGCTAAGTTTAGCAAAAATAATATGGTTATTTCTAACGAAGATATTGAAAAAATCAAAAACTTTACTAAAGATGTAAAAGATACTACTAAAATAGTTAGAAGTGTAAATGACTTAAATATTGCTATTAGAGATTTTGAACATAGTGCTTTTGAAATAGAAAAAGAAAATTGTTCTCTTAAATATCAAATAGAAGAAAAAGATAAAGAGATTTATAATTTAAAAGGTGAATTATCTGCTAAAGATAAAATTATTGGTAAATTACGAGAAGAAAAAGAAAGCATAAAAGCCCAATTACACAGATTCAAAGAATTTTGGCATAGCATTATGGGACATTTTCACAAAAGAATTTGCTATGATAAAGATAATAACTACAAAATTGTTAGTGATGACCTATATAAAAATGGAATATTTACTGATGATGAAAATGAAATTGCAAATAACATAGCTAGAAAAGTTAAACCAAAAGGTGAGATAAATAATGCTAAAAATAATAGAAGAAAATACGATACAAGATTTTAATATGGAGGTAATTAGAATATGGAAAATGAAAAAGTTGAATATTTAATAAATATGATAAATGATATGGATATAAAAGATAAATTAAGATTAGCAATATGTATGAGTCAAAGCAAATGGTCAGGTCTTATATACAACACTAAAGAAAACTATGAAAAATTTGATGCTATGCTAAAAGAAGTTGATGAAGAATATAGAACTACTTTAATAAACTTTGCAAAATATAAACTTGTAATGTTTGCAATGGCTAAACTCATGGAAATGGAATCAATAGAACAAAATCAGGTTGCTTTATATTTGTACAATTATGTAAGTAAAAAGTAATTATAATTATAAATAAATAAGATACCAATGCTTTGTTATTAGTTATATAAGATTAATTTTCAATAAAATAATACAAAAATAGTTAAATTTTTTTAAAATATGATATAATAAACAAAAATTTAAGGAGAAATAAAAATGTTAAAAGCATGTAGTATGTCAAAAAGTATAGATAGACAAGCTGTTAAAATTTTAAAAGAAAAAGGTATAAGTGTAGATGTATGGAAGGGAGAAAAGTATCCCAATAAAGAAGAATTAAAACAATTACTAAGTATATATGATATTCTGATTGTAGGAGTAGAAGAAAGAATAACAAAAGATATGATTATAGACATAAAAACTCCAAAGATTATAGCGTCTATGTCAATAGGATTAGACCATATTGATAAGGAATGTTTTGAATCTAAACTTATTGATATTGTTAACTGTCCGAATGCAAATGTTACATCAGTTGCAGAACATATTTTAACCTTGATGTTAGATGCAAGTAAAAGAATACAAGAAGCTAATGATTTAGTTATAAATGGTAAACCAAACAGAAGATTATTAACTAGTAAACCGACTGATATAAACGGAAAAACAATAGGTTTAATAGGTGCAGGAAAAATATCTCAAAGAATGGTAGATATAGCAAATTTATTTAATATGCCAATATTATGCTATACAGAACATCCTGAAAATCATGAAAATTTAATTAGAAAAGGCGTAAAATTTGTAGAGTTAGATGAACTATTACAAAATTCGGATTTTATAAATGTAAGTGTACCATTAACAAACCAAACTAATAATTTAATATCAAGAGATAAAGTAGAACTTTTAAAGAAAAATGCAACATTTATAAATACTTCGAGAACAGGAGTTACAGATATACAAGCATTAGTTGAATTCGCAGATAAAAATCCTAATTTTTATTTAGGATTAGATATAGACGTAGGCGAATATACTGATTTATTATCTAAAAGAAGAAATAATGTTGTTGTTACACCACATATAGCAGGTTGTACAGATGATGCTATAAAGAGACAATATATAGAGTGTGCTGAAAATATAGTTAATGTTTTAGAAAAAAGAAAAGAAGAAAAAGATATAGAAGGAAGATAGGAGATTCAGATGGAACAAAGTAATGTGTGGAAAAATTTTTTAATGTCAGACTTAGCGGGAAAAGTTATAAGTGTATTTAAAGATGTGTTTTTAGGAATATATTTTTTGAAAATAACACAAGGAAATATAGTTGATGTTTCGGTATATTATATAACCTTTTTTTTAACATATTTAATATGCCTATTGCTTGTTAATAAATTACAAAAACTTAATTTAGTTTCTATGTTTAGAATAGGTATATTCTTAAATTTAATGCAATGCATAATTTTACTAGTTGTTGGGGAAAAAATTTCAAATTATATAATTCCATTTGCAATATTTGCAAGTATAGGGAATGCATTTTATTATTATCCTGAACAAATATTAATAAAAAGAGTTAATCAAGATGGGAATTTTAGAAAATATATTACAAAAGACCAAATATTAAAATATACAATAAATATTGTCCTTCCTATTGTGCTAGGTTATTGTATTAGTAAAAATTCATATCAGTTAGCTTTTGTGGTATTAATAGCATTAATTTCTATAAGTTTTATTTTTTCACTATTTATAAAAGGATTTGAACTAGAGCATGGAAAAATAAATATAAGAAAATTTTTGAAAAATATTAACACAAGTGAAAATAAGAAAATGATGAAATTGATGAGCTGGAGAACAATATTTAGAGGACTAAGTTCATTTGGAGTATTATCAACATTAATTACAATTATAACTTTTTTAGTGGTTTCAACAGAATTATCATTAGGAAGTATTAGTAGTTTTATAACTATTATTTCTATTATTGTAGTATATTTAACTAACAAATTTGTTAAAAAAGAAAAATTATCTAAATTGTTTATACCAATGTCTATTATACAAAGCATAGTAGTTATAATACTTACATTTAGTATGATGCATCTTAATATAAGCAATGAAATTAGAATTGGAACTATTACAGTAAACATAGGATTTTTATTAATACTAGTATATAATGTAGTTAATGGTATAAGTAATCCAATATTCGAAACATCAAATTCAGTTATATATTATGAATGCATGTGTAAGCAAAATATTAAAATAGAAGATGAACCAAATTATGTGTTTTGGTTTGAAATTATGATAAATATATCAAGAAGTTTAGGATATTTAATTTTAATAGTTGTTTCAAAAATAGGATTTGATTTAAATATTATTTCAATTTTAATAGTAGGATTTACTTTAATGTACATAGCTTTTGCTTATACATTAAATACTATAAATAAAAAGTATTTATATAGTATTAAATAAAAATTATATAAGATTTTATAAAATTCTTGAAATTTTTATAATAATTTGATAATCTTTATATAAATAAATTGATTGATATTTGTATCAATCGTTATGAGAGGCAAAAAAGTTGTAGATAACTACTTCGATGGAGCCATCTTGTTATAATACGAACAATATATTATTTTATACAGCGAATTTGCTGTAAGTCTGTTGAATTATATTATAATTTAACAGATTTTTTGCTATAAATTTATAAAAACATTTGACAAATTTTAATCTTTAATAGATAATATAAATATCAATTTACAATTAAGACAAAAGATTTAAAATACAAAGGAGGAACAAAAAAGTGTACGTATTCAATAGAATCACAGTAAATCCACAATTACCAAAAAGAATAGAAAAATTATCAGAAATATCAAATAACCTATGGTGGTCATGGAACACCGAATTTTTAAGATTATTTCAAAAAATAGACAAAGATTTATGGGAAGAATCAGAAAAAAATCCAGTAAAATTTTTAAAAAGGGTATCACAAGAAAAATTAGACAATGCGTCAAAAAATGCAATGTTTTTAAAAGAATATGATAAATTAGTAGATAACTTTGAAAATTACATGAAAAGCAAAAATACATGGTTTTCTAATAAATATCCAGAAAATAAAAATGACTTAATTGCATATTTTTCAGCAGAATATGGGCTAGATCAAACTATTCCAATTTATTCTGGTGGACTTGGGATTTTATCAGGAGATCATCTTAAATCAGCAAGTGATTTAGGAATACCATTAGTAGCTGTAGGATTATTATATAAAAATGGTTATTTCCATCAAAAAATAAATGGATATGGCGGACAAGAAACCGAATATAATAATATAGATTTATATGATTTACCTATAAATGCTGTAAAAGACCAAAATGGAGAAGATTTAATAATATATGTTAAATTTCCTAAAAGAAGACTATACTTAAAAGTATGGCAAATAAATGTTGGAAGAGTAAAATTATATTTATTAGATTCAGACATAGAAAAAAATAATGAAGAAGATAGAGATGTAACATTAAGACTATATGGTGGAGACCAAGAAATGAGAATAAGACAAGAAATTGTTTTAGGAATGGCTGGAGTAAATTTACTTAGAACTTTAGGGTTAAAGCCAACAGTTTACCATATGAATGAGGGACATTCAGCATTTTTAACATTAGAAATAATAAAAAATACTATAAAAGAAAAACAAGTATCATTTGATGTTGCCAAAGACATAGCTAGTTCAAAAACAGTATTTACAACACATACACCAGTACCAGCAGGAAATGATATATTTCCATTAGACTTAGTAGAAAAATACTTTAAAGATTTTTGGCCAAGACTTGGAATTTCAAAAGAAGAATTTTTAAAACTTGGAATGAAACCGACCCAAGACTTAGAGCCAGGATTTAACATGGGTATTCTTGCATTAAAAATTGCAGGAAAGAAAAATGGTGTAAGTAAATTACATGGAGCAGTATCTAGGGAATTATTTGGAGAAGTATGGCCAGAAATTGCTGCAAACGAATCACCAATAACATATGTAACAAATGGAATACACACATGTTCATGGCTATCACCAAGGCTAAAAGAATTATATAATAAATATTTAATTCCATACTGGCAAGATAATATACATTTAGATAAAACATGGGAAAAAGTAAAAGATATACCAGATCAAGAGTTATGGGAAGCACATATGCAAAGAAAAGAAAAATTGTTAAATTTAGTGAAAGATAGTACTGTAAATAGATTAAGACGTTCTGGTTATAGTTATGAAAAAATAAATGACATAGTGTCAAAAATAAATCCAAATGCATTAACAATTGGATTTGCAAGAAGATTTGCAACATATAAAAGAGCAACATTAATATTTAGAGATTTAGAAAGAATAACACAAATATTAAACAACCAAGAAAGACCTGTACAAATAATATTTGCAGGTAAAGCACATCCAGCAGATAAAGAAGGACAAGATTTAATAAAATATATACATGAAGTATCAATGATGCCACAATTCAAAGGAAAAATATTCTTATTAGAAAATTACAATATTGCAATGTCAAGATATTTAGTTAGTGGTGTAGATGTATGGCTAAATAATCCAAGAAGACCAATGGAAGCATCAGGAACAAGTGGACAAAAAGCATCAGTAAATGGAGTAATAAACTTTAGTGTATTAGATGGATGGTGGGCAGAAGGATATAATCAATATAATGGCTGGACAATTGGAACAAATGCAGAATTTGATTCATATGAAGCACAAGATAATGCAGATAGCGAAAGCTTATATCGTACTCTAGAAAGCAAAATAGTACCAATGTATTATAATAAAGATAAAGATGGAATGTCATCAAAATGGATAGAAACAATGAAAAATTCTATCATATCAACAGGAGGAAAATACAGTACAGCAAGAATGTTAGTTGATTATACAAATAACTTATATATTCCACTATGTAATTTAACAAAAACATATTATGAAGATATAGACAATGTTGCAGCATTTAATATGTGGAAAAAAGACATAGCAAGTAATTGGAAAGATATAAAAATTACCCAAGTAAATAATTTAGACAATATAACAATAGATGCTGGAAACAACATTGAAGTTAGATGTGAAGTAGAATTACCTAATATAAACCAAGAAAATATAGATGTAGAAGTTTATTATGGTAAAATTTTAGATAATGGTATAGTAGAAAATGTTAGCATTATACCTATGAAATTAGAAAAACAAGATGAAGAAACGAAAAAATATTATTATGTAGCAAAAATAGAACTTACAACAGGAGGAAATTATGGTTATACATTCAGAGTAATGCCAAAACATGAAATGATATTAGAACCAACAAATTTAAATCTTGTAAAATGGATAACAAAATAAAAATTGCCAACGGTTCCGGGTTTAAATGGCAATAAATTGTTACAAGCTTGAAAAAATTAATAAATTATAATAGCTTGGATGGCAGTAATATATTATTTTACAGCACCGCGTAAGCGATTAAACGAGTGCTTGCACGAGTGCGAATTGGAGCAACCAACAATTAATTTTTATTTGATTGGTTGCGACACCAAGGTGCAAAAAATAATATATTACTGCCATTCAAGCATTTTATTTTAGTGAAAAATTGCCATTCAAACCCGGAACCGTTGGCAATTTATTGCCATTTAAACCCGGAACCGTTGGCAATAATTAATTTATGTGTAAAATCTAAATTGGCAAAAGAACCATATTCATAGCCTAATGTATAAACATTAGTAGCCCAAATATCTTTGCTAAGCATTAAGTCTAGATTTTTATTATTATTAGAATCAATAAATTTTTTAACAGAGGTAATAATATTAAGTTTTGGATTTGCTTTTGTTATTTCAGAAAGTAAATATTTTCCTTTTTCATTAAATCCTAATACCCTAATATATGGAGTTATTTTTTTAGAAATTTCCATATCTTTTTTTGTTATACCCAAAATAGTATAAAGTAATATTCTTTGAAGACGTGTTGTTGTATACCTTTTAGATTTTATTATATCTAAAAATTCAATTATACTATTACATTCATTTGCAGCATTTTTAATAGAAAATTCTAGTCCTTCAGAAACGTCTGGTAAGTTTCTAATTTCTTCTATTGACATTTTTCTTAAGGAATATATAATTTCCTTTTCGAAGGCTGATAAATCTGTTACTGCATGTCCAAGTTTTATATTTCTCATTAAAATTGAGTAAGATGGTTCTGGAAGTAATTTTGGTAAAATTTCAAAACCATTATTTTTGATTATATTTCTAATTGCTGTGCTACTTGCAATATTTCCACTAAATTTTTTACTATTGTAGTCTGCTTCAAACCTGCCTATTGTATGTGCTTGGATTGAACTTTTATAATGTTTTAAAGCCTTTAAATATTCAATACCTAATATATTGTTTGGCGATGACATAATTTGTTTTACACTTTTAGTGTCATTTAAATACATCATTAATGCATTTTCTCTGGCTTTGGGAAATGATAATCCTTTGCCAAGTTCAATAGATAATAATGCTTTATATTCTTTTGGTTCATTATATAATATATTTGCAATATGATCTAAGGCAGCAAGGTTTGGTGTTTCACTTCCAAAAGACACATAATCTACTATTTTTAAAGAATTTAAAATTTTGATTGCGCCATCAGCAAAGTTTTCTGCGCTAGATATAGAATATAAAACAGGAAGTTCTATAACCAAATCTATACCGTGAATTTAAAGCCATTTCAGTTTTTGACCATTTATCAATTATAGAACAAGATCCGTCGTTGAGTAAAATTTCCACTAATTACAGCAATTGAATAATTTGAACCTGTATCTTTTTTTGATTTCTCTAAATGATAAAAATGCCCATTATGAAATGGATTATATTCTGCAATTACTCCTAAAACATTAGCCATAAATAAACTTCCCTTCTATTAATATTTACGTTTATAATTATAACTACAAATTGTAATTTTTTTCTATAATTTGTTTTATAATTTTATATTGTACAAAAATAAATTTATTGTTATAATATTATCATAAAATATGTAAAAAAACAATAGAAAGGAAAAATATGGAAAAAGTTGTTATATATACAGATGGCGCATGCTCTGGAAATCCTGGACCAGGGGGATGGGGTAGCATACTTATGTATAAAGGAAATAAAAAAGAAATATTTGGAAATAAAGAAAATACAACAAATAATGTAATGGAATTAACAGCTGTAATAGAGGGGTTAAAACTTTTAAAGTTTCCATGTGAGGTTGATTTATATAGTGATAGTGCATATGTAGTAAATGCATTTGACAAAGGATGGATATATGGATGGTTAAAAAATAATTGGGTAAATAGCAGTAAAGAACCAGTAAAAAACAAAGAGCTATGGCAAGAATTATATAATCTTACAAAAGTCCATAAAGTTAATTTTATAAAAGTTAAAGGTCATGCAGATAACGAGTTTAATAATAGATGTGACGAACTTGCAAGAAACGCAATAAAAATGATGTAATTCGTACCTTAAACATTTTCTAAAATGGTCTCCACTTGGCCCTTCACAGAATTATAATTAAACTAACAAATTATTGTAATTCACACAAAATATTACAAAAATATTACATTTGTAATACAATTTAAATATTATATTGAAAAAAGAAATATTATAGAATATAATTAAACCAAATGAAAGTCACATAGGAGGAAATTATGGGAGAGTTCCAAAGTTACATAATGGACAAAGATAAAGATTTGTTAACCAAAATGGACATAATATATAGATTACAAAAACTCCTAAAAGAAAGAAGAGGAGAAACAATATTTTTTGATAAATCTGTAATATTTAAAACAGAAATAGCAAGAATGTTTATAGAATACATGAATTTAGATGTTGATAAAGATCTAGTATTAACAGCATGTTTGCTATGCAACTGTAAAAAAGTAGATAATGCTCAAAAAATAGGAAAACTTCATACATATGCAAAAGAAGGTGCTGACTATTTATTAAATATAGGTTTTGACCCAAGGTTTTGTAGAATATGTGAAGGAGTAAATAGATACAGCGATACCAGACCTAGAGAGCCTGAAAGTGATATATTGGAATTAGTAGATCAATTTGGAGGTATGTTATTAGACAGACCAGAAAGAGCAGGGTTTAGACCAGAAGATGCATTAATCCAATTAGAAAGAGCTAATTTAAAAGATGTAAATAATATATATTTAGACAAATTTCATGAATTTGTAAATATGATGTTGGAGGTAGAAGTATGAGTTTAGGTGCAGTATCAGCAAATGGTTTTGCCTCACTAAAAAGAGGACATGATAATTCTAGGGATATTCCAGAATTTATATCATTTGTAGGAAAATATGAAAAAGCAATGAACATGGAAGTAGAACGTACAAAAAGTGTAAGAAATGCTCCACTATTTTCAAAAACAACACGAGAAAAATTTGGTGCATTACAAAAAGCAAGTATGGAGAAGTATGAAGAAGAAAGATAATTTAATAAATGTACAAAAGAAAAAGCGACATTTAAGTGTCGCTTAAATTGTTTAAAATAAAAGAAAAGAGGAATATAAATGTACGAAATTTTTGCAGATTTACATATACATATAGGAAGAGCTGAAAACGGAAAACCAATAAAAATAACTGCGGCAAGAAGTTTGAATTTTGCCAATATTGCAAAAGAATGTGCCGAAAGAAAAGGAATAAATGTCTGTGGAATAATAGATTGTGCATCACCATATGTAATTGAAGATATAGAAAAATTTTTAAAAACAGGAGAAGCTTATGAATTAAAAGATGGCGGAATTATATATCAAGATAAGGTATGCATCCTTTTAGGAAGTGAAGTAGAAACATCAGAAATCGGAAGAAATGGAAAAAAGGGAAGTGCACATAACATATGCTTTTTCCCACATTTAAGTGATATAAAAGGATTTTCAAAAGAATTAAGCATGCATTTAAAAAATATTACACTAAGTACTCAAAGAAGTGACCTTTCAGGTTATGACTTAATAGATATGGTAGAAAGATATAATGGAATTTTAATTCCTGCACATATATTTACGCCTCATAAAAGTTATTATGGAAATTGCACAGATAGACTAGAAAATATATTTAAAGAAAAATATAATAAAATATTTGCTGTAGAGCTTGGACTAAGTTCTGATACATATTTGGCAGACACAATATCAGAACTTGAAAATAAAACGTTTGTAACAAATTCAGATGCACATTCTCTTCCTAAAATTGCAAGGGAATATAATAAAATGCTAGTAGAAGATATATCATTTAAAGAGATTGTTAAAGCACTAAAAAATGAAGATGGAAGAAAAGTAATTGCAAATTATGGATTAGATCCAAAACTTGGTAAATACCATAGAACATTTTGCGATGATTGTAATACATCAATAGAGACAAAAGTTCCAGTAAGTAAATGTCCAAAGTGTGGAGGAGATAATGTTACTTTTGGGGTTTTTGATAGAATAGAGCTTATAAAAGATAAAAAAGAGTCTAAAAGTCCAAGCAATAGACCACCATATATATATCAAATACCATTACAGTTTATACCTGGAGTTGGAGGAAAAACAATAGAAAAATTATTAGATACATTTAATACAGAAATGAACATACTTCATAAATTATCAGTAGATGATTTAGAGCAAGTTGTTGGAAAAAAAGTTGCTGTAAGTATTGATAATGCAAGAAGCGGTAAAATGCAAGTTCACTCAGGTGGAGGAGGAAACTACGGAAAAGTAGAGGTAAAAAAATAAGTTCTAAAAATGTCCTTATCGAATACACATTATGTATAAAGAAAAGTACGTGTAAGATAAGGAGATTTTTAATGAAAAACATCAAAAAAACACTAAAGTTAAAGGACATAATTGTTAACCATATTGCAAGTAATAGCAAAGAATATATAATAGTAACATTATTATTTATAATAGGAATTTTTTTAGGGGTATTATTTGTAAACAATATAAAAAATGATGAATTTGATAGTGTTCAAAATTATATTACAACATTTATACAAAAATTTAAAGAAAATCCTAATATAGATAGTGGTGAACTATTAAAAACTAGTATAATAAAAAACCTAATACTTGCACTTAGCTTATGGTTTTTTGGAACAACAGTAATAGGTATTCCAATTGTATTTGGAATACTAATATATAGAGGTTTTTGTTTAGGGTATACAATTTCAACATTTATAAGTACAATTGGAATTGCAAAGGGGTTGGCTTTTGTTTTTTCAAATATGCTTTTGCAAACAGTTATTTTTATACCAGCAATTTTAGCAATAAGTGTTAGTGGTTTTAAACTTTATAAATCAATAGTAAAAGATAAAAGAAAAGAAAATGTAAAAATAGAAATAATAAGACATACAATTTTTTCAGCACTAATGACAATACTACTTTGTTTATCATCAGTGGTAGAGGTATTTGTATCAAATAATTTGCTGAAAATAATTGTAAAATATTTGTAAAAACTATTTACAATTTGTCAAATGTTTGATATAACATATATAGTTTATGTAAATATATAATTTTAAAGTCAGATAGGGGAATAATAATGGAAAAACAATTAAAACTTTTTTTTGAATTTTTAGAAAATGATAAAAAATTATCAGATAATACATTACAATCATATAAAAGAGATATAAAACAGTTTAAAGAATACTTAAATCAAAAAGGTAAAGATTATAGCAACATAACTAAAGAAGACATGAAAGAATACATAGAACACCTTCAAAGTATAGGAAAAAAAGCTTCAACAATATCAAGATGTATTGCATCAATTAGATCTTTTTATCAATATGAATTAAAAAACAAAAAAGTTGAGCAAGACCCAACAGACCAAATACAATCTCCAAAAATAGAAAAAAGAGTACCAAGTGTACTAACATCAAAAGAGGTTGCATTATTATTAGAACAACCAAAAGATGTTGATTTAAAAGGAATAAGAGATAAAGCAATGTTAGAATTCGCATATGCTACAGGAATGAGAGTTACAGAAATAATCTCTTTAAACTTAGAAGATGTAAATATAGAAGAAGGATATGTAACATGCAAAAATGGAAGTAAGCAAAGAAATATTCCTTTAGGTACAATGTCTTTAAAAGCTTTAAAAGAATATATTGAAAATGCAAGAGGTATTTTAATTAAAGACGAATCAGAAAAATCTTTATTTGTAAATATAAATGGTAAAAGATTAACAAGACAAGGATTCTGGAAAATAATAAAATATTATAAAGAACAAGCTCATATAACAAAAGATATAACACCACATGTTTTAAGACACTCATTTGCAACACATCTTTTACAAAATGGAGCAGATTTAAAAGCAATTCAAACAATGCTTGGACATTCAGATATATCTTCAACACAAGTATATATGCAATTTCAAGATGAAGGATTAAAAAATATATATAAAAAAGCTCATCCAAGAGCATAAAATAAAAAATAGAATTTCTTATTAGAAATTCTATTTTCTATTTTTTTATTTTGTATAAACATGTTCAATTTCGGAAACATACATACAATGATAATCTTTTAAAGGATACCATTTTTCATCTAAATCTTTATTAAAAAAGCAAGAAGGGGTTAAATCTTGTTTATATAATTTTTTGCAAATAAGTACTAAATTTGATTGATAAAAGCAAGGAATATCATCTAAAAAAGTTGGAATAAGACCTGATTTTTTTATTTTATTTTCATATCTGCCACTATGGCTTCCGAAGATAAGACAAAACTTTTTTATAGTTTTCATCAAAAAAACACAATGAAAATTTTTCATTATTATCAATAAATTCTTTTGTATATCGTCCAGGTCTAATAAAAGTAAAAACAACATTTTTTCCCCACATAAAACCGAAAAGAACCCCAAGATGCAGTCATAGTGTTAAAAATTTTTTTATTTCCAGAAGTAATAAGCATCCATCCGAGAACCAATTTTTGAAAATGGATTACACATAAAATCCGAAATATCTAATTGTTTAAAATCATTCATAAAAAACCTCCCTTTAATATTACAATTTTTAAATTCTCTCCTATAAATAAGTATATGCTAAAATTATTAATAAATTTACTAGACATAAAAGTATTTTAAAGGTATAATTTAAATGTTAAAAATGTTCTAAAATAAGGAGAAAAAATGGTACAACTAAATAAAAATAGTAACTACAATTATTATTGATACATTAATTTCAATTTTATTATATGCAGACAATTTATATTTTGATTTTTCAAATAATATGTTATCAGTTGCACAAATAAGCAATATACAATATGGCGACCATAATGGAATAAGTATGTATGATGAAGAACTAATAGACTTTTTAAAGCAGTTAAATCCAGAGTTAAATGATATAGACATAAAATTAAATTACACTAAGGTTTTGTGTGGACTAAAATTACCAGGAAAGAACAATCATATAGAAATTTCAAAACCAGTAAGTAAGCTAGACATAAAGCCAACATTATGCTATTTATCTGGAATAGAAGACGGAATATCTCTTGGAACAAATATGTTTGAAAATAAAGATTATGTATGTTTAAATAACGAAAGAATAATAAATGACAAATATTATTTTGATGAAAATTGGTATGAAATTTCTACTGGCAAAAAGGTAGATTTAGATACTCTAAGCCAAGAGGAAAAAGAAAAGCTAGAAAACTATTATAACAATATGAAAAAAGAATTAGATATATCAATTTCTATAAGTATTAATAATTTATTAAAAAATAAATAACAAAAAATGAAAGTAGGAAGTTAAATGGATGATAATAAATTAATTAGTCCTGAGCTTGAGGGAAGTGGAGAAGAAAGATTAGAAAATACATTAAGACCCCAAACTTTAAATGAATATATAGGACAAACAAAAGTAAAAGAAAATATGAAAATATACATTGAAGCAGCAAAAAAAAGAGGTGAGGCTTTAGATCATGTTCTATTATATGGACCACCAGGACTTGGAAAAACAACATTGTCTAATATAATAGCAAATGAAATGAATTCTAATATAAAAATTACATCTGGACCAGCAATAGAAAAGCCTGGCGATTTAGCAGCATTACTTACAAATCTTTCAGAATTTGATGTTTTATTTATAGATGAAATTCATAGATTAAGTAAAAATGTAGAAGAAATTTTATACCCAGCATTAGAAGATTATACATTAGACATTATAATAGGAAAGGGACCAAGTGCTAAATCAATAAGGTTAGATTTGCCTAAATTTACATTAATTGGAGCAACTACAAAAGCAGGTTCACTTACAACGCCATTAAGAGATAGATTTGGAATTGTAAATAGATTAGAACTATATACAATAGAAGACTTAACAACTATTGTAAAAAGGTCAAGCAAAATACTAGGTGTTGAAATAGATAATGAAGCAGCAATAGAAATTGCTAGAAGGTCAAGAGGGACACCAAGAATAGCAAATAGATTATTAAAAAGAGTAAGAGATTATGCAGCTGTTTTAGGTGATGGAAATATTAACTTGAAAATAGCTAAACATGCATTAAACAAATTAGAAATTGATGATTTAGGTTTAGATGAAATAGACAGAAAGATATTAGATTGTATGATAGTACAATATATGGGAAGACCAGTTGGAATAGAGGCACTTGCTGCAACAATTGGAGAAGAAGTAGATACAATAGAAGATGTATATGAACCATATTTAATTCAACTTGGGTTTATAGCAAGAACTTTAAGGGGAAGACAAGTATTGCCTCCTGCATATAAGCATATGGGATATGAATACATCGGTTAGGAGAAGAAAATGAAATTATTATTACATACATGTTGTGCGCCATGTAGCGTGTATTGCATTGATTCATTGAGAAAGGAAAATATAGAGCCAACTGTATATTGGTTTAATCCTAATATACATCCATACATGGAATATAAGGCAAGAAGAGATTGTTTAAAAGAATATACTAAAATGATAAATGTTAATGCAATTTTTGAGGAAAATTATGGATTAGATGAGTTTTGTAAAAATGTTGTAAATGATTTAAATAATAGATGCAAAAATTATTGCTATTATGTAAGATTAGAGCAGACAGCAAAATATGCTAAAGAAAATGGATATACTGCTTTTTCTACAACATTATTAGTTAGTCCATATCAAAACCATGATGCTCTAGTTGAGGTTGCTAAAATGATGGCTAAAAAGTATGATATTGAATTTTTGTATAGGGATTTTAGAGTTGGCTTTAGAGAAGGACAAGCTAAAGCAAGAGAACTTGGATTGTATATGCAAAAGTATTGTGGTTGTATTTTTTCAGAGGAAGACAGATATAGTAAGCAGATTAAGAAAGATAAGGAAAATATAAAAGATAAATAGTAATTTATCGATGAGATTGATTTTGAAATTTGGACAAAAATATAAACATTTAGATGGGTATATAGATTATGCTCATCTTTTATTATGTCGATTAAATATTGTATAATATAGATAGAGTTCTATATATTGCAAATTATCAAATAAAAATGTAAGGAGGTAATTGTCATGAGAGAATTATTTGTAGGAAAAGAAATTGATACAACAGAAGATTTTTTAGACAATAACCAAAGAATAAAATTAAAAGAAATACTTACAGAAATATGTTTAAATTATCAAATTGAAAGGATAGAACCAACTAAAAAACAAGAAATACTAAAAAATAATACTGATATATTATACAAATTTATATCTTCAAAAGAAATTGAAGGATGTTCTACTAGAACTTTAAATTACTATAAAGATAATATAACCAAAATGTTAAATACAATAAATCTTCCAATAGGTGAAATTACTACTGAAATATTAAGAAACTATTTAGCCGATTATAAAAGCAATTCAAAAGCTGGTATGGTAACAATAGATAATATAAGGAGAACTTTATCAAGCTTCTTTACTTGACTTGAAAATGAGGATTATATTGTAAAAAAACCAGTTAGAAGGATTCATAAAGTAAAAACAACTAGAAAAGTAAAAGAAACATTAACAGATGAAAATTTGGAAAAGTTAAGAGATACTTGTTCAAATGTAAGGGATTTAGCAATATTAGAACTATTAATTTCAACTGGTATGAGAGTTGGAGAAATTACAAGATTAAATATATCAGATATGAATTTTCAAGAAAGAAGTTGCATTGTTTTAGGAAAAGGAAATAGCGAAAGAGAAGTCTACTTTAGTGCAAAAAGTAAAATGTATATAGAAAAATATTTGGAAACAAGAACAGATGATAATGAAGCTTTATTTGTATCACTCATAAAACCATATAACAGGTTAGGAATATCTGGAATTGAAATAGCCATAAGAAATCTAGGAAAAGAGGCTAATATAAACAAAGTACATCCACATAAATTCAGAAGAACAATGGCAACTATGGCTATTGATAAAGGTATGACAATAGAACAAGTACAAAAATTATTGGGACATATAAAGATAGATACAACAATGGAATATGCTATGGTAAATCAAAATAATGTAAAAAACTCACATAGAAAATATATTACATGAAAAATTTTTAATATAAAACAAAAAAATTATGTTAAGTATTGAACAGTGCAACTGTTTGTAGTATAATGAACTTGTGGAAACATTTTCCATAATGAAATGTTTTGATAATTTTTTTAGAAGAAAGTAAAAATAGAGATTTTAAAAGTGATAAATATTGGAAGATTGTAGGAGGTATAGAGTGGAAAAAATTATTCCTGAAAAGTTAAAAATTGGCGATGAAATTAGAATTGTTGCACCATCAAGAAGTCTAAAGGTTTTGAAGGAAGATATAATTGAAATTTCTACGGAAAAACTAGAGAAAAATGGATTTAAAGTTAGTTTTAGTAAAAATGTAATGAAGTATCAAAGTGAAAACTTTAAATGTGCAAGCATAGAAGATAGAGTTAAAGATTTACATGAAGCATTTTTAGATAAAAATGTAAAAGCTATAATAACAGCTATTGGAGGACATAATGTAAATCAATTATTAGATTATATAGATTACGATTTAATAAAAAACAATCCTAAAATTATCTGTGGGTTTTCAGACATAACAGCACTATTAAATTCAATATATGCAAAAACAGGAATGATTACATATTTAGGAATCCAATTTTTTAGCCTTGGAATGAAATATGGTGCTGAATATTCAATAGAATACTTTTTGAAAATGTGTATGAATGATGAAGTAAATATCAAACCATCCAAAGAATGGAGTAATGATAAATGGATGAAAAATCAAGAAGAAAGAAATTTTATTAAAAATGAGGGAATGAAAGTTTTAAATCCAGGGATTGCAAAAGGAAAAATAATTGGTGGCAATTTATGCACATTAAATTTATTACAAGGAACAGAATATATGCCTGAATTAGAAGATAGTATCCTATTTATTGAAGATGATGGAGAAACAGGTAAATATTTTAATAAAGAATTTGATAGGAATCTTCAATCATTATTACATTCCGCTAAAGGAAAGAAAATTAGAGGATTAGTAATAGGAAGAGCAGAAAATATTTCAGAAATGAATTATGATAAATGGAAAGAAATAATTGAAACAAAAAAAGAGTTAAAAAATATACCAATTGTTATAGATGCAGATTTTGGTCATACAACACCAATATTTACATTCCCAATAGGTGGGACAGCTGAAATGAATATAGATGATGAAATTAAAATAAAAATAAGGGACAGATGACAAAATTATAAAAATTTAATATATTATTTTTTAAGTTTTAATATATATAATATAAAGAAAGGAGTGCTGATAGAAAAAATCAGCGAGAAAATTATGAAAAAAGGTTTAAAAAATAGTACATTTTTTTATGCTATGTCATTAGCGGCAAGTTGGGCTTGGGGAACATCTTTGGTTGTTGGAATGGAAACAGTACAAACAAAAGGACTTATACCATTTCTTATTTGGGCAATAGCAAATTCTCTAGCAATACCATTATTTGGATTTATAGCATATAGAATACCAAACTTAGAAAAAGTGGTTAATTCTAAAATAGTAATGATTTTTACAACAATAGTTAGTATTTTTTGTTTATGGATACAATTAAATGCTATTTATCAATATCTATGTAACTTAGAATTTATGACTGAATTGATTGCAAAAATTATTTCAATTTCAATTATGCTAATTATGACTGTTGCATTATACAAAGACGGTTTAATTAAAAGTATATTCTTAGACAATCCATTATGGTCTTTATGCTACGTATTATTATTTGTATTAATGATATTTGGATTTGCAGGAAATGTAGAAAGATATAATATTGTAGGATATACCGATAAAAGCCAAATTAGTTGGGCATTAAATTCTTGCTTAATTTTATTTTCAGGACCAATAATGTGTATTCAAAATTGGCAAATGGCAGAAAAATTAAAGAAAGAAAATAAAATGAAAGCACATTATTTAGCGGGTGGATTATTTGCAATATATATGGCTTTAGTTGGAGTTTTAGCTAATTTTAAATTTAATGGAATTATGAATGTTATATTAATATTAATTGTGTTATGTGTAGCACTTTCAACAGCAGATGCAGCCATTGTCGGAATACAAAAAATTGCTAAGAAAAAGTGGGGGACAGTTATATCATTACTAGCCATCGCATCTTGGAACTGGGTAATACCAATGGGAGTAATGGGACTATGGACAACAATGGGAAATATGAGAAAATATGTAGCAACTATATGTATTATTGTTGCAGTTGCAATGTATTTCATACAAAAGAAAAATAAAGGAAATAGTAATAAAATAAATGAAAAAGAAAATGATAAAATTAGTGAAACAGTATAAATGAAAGAGGTAAAAAATGAGTGAACAAGAGTATTTAAGATTACCTCATGGAATGTTTGATAGAGATGAAGAATGGATAAAAAGAGAAAGGGCAATTTTAGAAAATCATGCTAAAAGTGGAGAAAAGATAGGATGTAAATTAAAAAAATATTCACCACTTGGATATTCTTCAACATTCATTAGAGGTGCTAATACAGCAAAAGATAAGGTCTACACTCTAAATAGTAAGTCGGGAAAATCACTTATATTGTCATGTGATTCTACACCATCTGTTTTTAGAAATTATATAGCACAAAATAATGGTCAACCCCAAAGGATATCATTTGTAGCACCACTATTTAGGTATAGAAATAGTCATTCAAGACATTTTACACAAATAGGTTATTCTATGATTAATGAAAAGAAAGTTGATGATGAAAATTTAGATATTAATTTAATACAACTTGCTAGAGCAATGACTGATTTATTTCAAAAACAACGGAATAAAAACAAAAATATGTATCAATAATTTTTCGGCTTTAAGAGAAATATTAGAAAAATATGTATCAACTAAAGAGTTACCAGATATTTTACATCAATTACAATTTGCATCTCAGGAAGAAAGAATGCAAATATTCGAAAGGTATATTGTTGACAAAGCTAAATGCGAACAATTAAAACAACTTTTTATGCAAGATGCAATGCTTGTTCAATATAGTGATATGAAAGATAATAAATTGAATTTACCAGAAGAATATATGGGAATATACAAGATGGGTGAGGGTTTAAGTTATATAACCAATAATGATGTATATTTTGATGCTAAAGATTTACATAGTATAGAAACAATTGATAATTTTGCATTAAGATTTAGGACACAAGATGGAATTGCACTTGGAGATGGTGGCGAATATACAAAATATGCTCAAAGGTGGAATAATAAAATACAAAGCTTTTGGAGTGTTGCATCTGGTGTTGAGGCTATAGAAAGAAACAGTCCAGAAATACAATTTGAAGATATAAAAAGAAAAATTGCATTATATAGTATAGATGCTACATCAGAATTTGTGTTAAAGGTTATGAAAAAACTAGAAGATATGGGAGAAAGTGTTTCTTATAAAGGTAGCATTAGAAATGTAGGAAAGGCAATAAAAAAAGTTCAAGGAGAATATTCTCATATAGCAATATTAGGAAGTAATGAAGAAAATGGAGAAGATATAAGAATAAAATCAATATCGGATGGAGAAGAATTGAATATAGAATCTCCAAATAAGAAAAAAATAATAGTTCAGAAAGCAAACGATTTAGGAGATGAAAGATAATTATAATAATGAAAGGTGAAATTAAATTATGTCAGCTGTAATATGGAATTCTCTTGCAGATGCAAGAAAAGGGTTAAAAGAATTACATAAACAAGGAAAAACAATAGGTTCTATACATACTTTAGGAGCTTTACATATTGGTCATGCTCAATTAATAGAACTATCTGCAAAAGAAAATGAATGTACTGTAATTAGTATATATCCCAATGTAGCACAATTAGCACCAGGTTCAAAATATGAATATGATATTGATAAAGATTGTAAATTTGCTGAAGAACATGGAGCAACACATATTATATGTCCTAAAACAGAGGAAATATATCCTGATGATTTTAGAACATATTTGAATCAAGGAGAGTGCTATCAAAGATTAAATGGAGTTGCTGTTCCATATTTGTTCAAAGGAATGATAACAATGAGTGTTAGATGGATATTATTCACAAGACCAACTAGAACTTATTGGGGATTAAAAGATATAGGACAAGTTATATTAGTAGAAAGGGCATTAAAAGATTTATTCCAAGATGACATTATAGTTAGGGAAGTTCCAACTGTTAGATATAAAAGTGGAATTGCAATTTCTTCAAGATTAATGAATTTACCTGAAAAGAAAATAAAGGAATTCAAAAGATTAAGTGATGCGTGTCAAGAAGGAAGAAAAGCAATTTTAGCAGGTGAAACAAAGGCTCAAAAGGTAAAAGATATTATGACTGAATATTTAACTAAAGAACCAATGAAATATTTTGATGTTGAATATATAAAAATAGCAAAACCATTAGATTTTACAGAGCCAGAAGAAATCACATTACCAATAATTTTCCATATTGATTTAACAGACGGAAAGAAGAGATATTTTGATGGATTATTTATTAGAAATGAAGAGGAACTAAGAAATGGACCTCCTGTTATATGGTTAGATGATGAATATCCTCCATTTGTAAAGGAATAGAAATATGAAAAAGTTTAATAGAATAATATTATATGGATTAGGTAATGGTAGAGATCATGCTAACCATATCGAATTAGCAAAATGCAGAAACATTGAATTTTGCTCATTAATAACAAATAAAAATGCCTTAATGGAAAAATATGATAATGTTTATTATATCAATTCAGTTAATGAAGCAATAAAGTTTGCAAAAAAATATGAGCCTGATTTGGTAATTGTAAGTAATAGAAAAGACTTATCTAATGGTGTTACAGAAAAATTTAGAAAAGCAGGATTTGAGACATTTGGGATTACAAAAGAAGTAGCAAAATTAGAAACTGTTAAAGAATATGCAAAAAGATTCATGGTAAGAAATAATATAAATACGCCTGAATATTATGTTACCGATGATAAAAATGATGCAATTAAATATATTCAAGAAAATTGGAATAAAACACAATATGGATATGTATTTAAAGTAGATCAATTTTCAAAAAATTCATTTGAAAGAACAGCAGTTCCAGATGATTTAGAAAATGCAATACAAGACATTCATAGATTATTTAATTCAACACCAAATGCAAAATTAATAATAGAAGAAAAGATTGTTGGATATGAATTATCTTTACATGTTATAATAAACAATGGAAAATATGCTATTCTACCTTTGGTGCAAGATTATAAAAAGAAATATCCAAGAAATGAAGGACCAATGACCGCTGGAACAGCCTCAGTTGCAGAAAGTAAAGCTATACCAACGGAATTACTCAACAAATTAAAAAATGAAATTATAGAACCTACAATAAAAGGTTTAAGAAATGAAGATATAGAATATAATTACATATTATATATTGGAGTAATGGTATCTGATACTGGAAAACCTTACATTCTAGAATATAATACTAGAACAGGAAATCCAGAATGGTTATCTATATTAGGTCTTCTAGATAGACCATTTATAGATTTTATTGAATCTTTTTATAATGATGTAGAAGAAATAGAAAATTTTTGGAAGAAAGATTGCTGTTCAATAACAATGTATGGATTTTCAGCAGGATATCCAGAAGTAGAAAGAAAATATTTTAATGAAAATATAATGAATTTAGAAAAGATAAAGAAGGATACAGATATTATAGGAGAACATATTGAAAAAAGAAATAATGACATTATTCCTTCAGGAGGAAGAGTCTTTGCATTAAGAAGAACAGGAAAAAATTTTGACAAAGTAAAGAAAGAATTAATTGAAGATTTTTATTGTATAAAAATGAATGGATTATACTTTAGAGAGGATATCGAAACAATAAAATTAATATAGCTTAATAAAAATCTAATAGTGGATATGTTTAACTTATTTCATGTCCACTATTTTAATAATGTAAGATGTATTAGCAGTAATATTTATTTTATATTGTCATCTCAGCGACAACTTACAATTTGTGTTGATGGAGAAGGTTGGTATCAATAAGAAGGAAAAGAAGCTAGAAAATTAAAACAGGGAGATGTTGTAACAATTCCTGCAAATGTAAAACATTGGCATGGAGCAACTGCCAAATCATGGTTTAGTCATATTGCTGTTGAAGTACCAGGGGAAAATACCTCAAATGAGTGGTGCGAAAAAGTTACAGACGAGGAATATGATAAATTACCAGAATAAAAACTTATAGAAAAATTTAAGGAGAATTATAAATGGTAAATAGTAAAAAATTAGTTGTATATTATTCATATACAGGACACACAAAAATGATAGCAAAAAGAATTGAAGAAAAGTTAGGTTGCGATATTTTAGAAATAAAGCCTATAATTCCATATTCTACAAATTACCAAACAGTAGTAAATAAAGAACAAAATAATGAGAGCTCAAACAAAACACCTCAAATTGAAAAAATAGATAAGGATTTAAAAAAATATGATGAAATTATAATAGGAAGTCCTGTGTGGTGGTATACAATAGCTCCAGTAATTAGAACATTTTTAAAACAAAATGACTTGTCAGGAAAAACAATAAAACCTTTTGCGACAAATGCAGGATGGTTAGGTCAAACATTTAAAGAGATAAAAAAATTATGTCCTAATTCAAATGTAAAAGAGGGTATGAATATTGTATTTACTGAGGATTATAATAAAAATGAATTGGTAACACCAATAGATGAAATCGATAATTGGATTTTGGATTAGTGATAAACGAATAAAAAGTATTGAAAATAAAATTAAAATATAATATAATTTAAGCCAACAAAAAATAATAAAAATTGGAGGCATAATTATGCGGCAATTAAAACAACCTTTTATGGTAGAGTTTTCAGGGACACCTGAAGCGGGTAAAAGTACGGCAATTTTATCAGTATCAAATATGCTTAAAACTATAGGTTATAAGACAATGATTTTAAAGGAATCTGCGGAGAGCTTGCCAGATGAATTTAAAAAGGGAACATTTGAAGCAAATTTATGGATGCATTTTATAACACAGGCGGGTATTTTGAAAGCACAACATTCTTTAGTTGACATTGTGCTTATTGACAGAGGAATTATTGACAGTAAATTTTATGCATGGAAGTTTTTAAAAGAAGAAAAATGTTCAGTTGAACAATTTAACGAATTCCAAAGAACCTGCTTAAAAAAGATAAATCCAGATTTGTTTTTGGGACTTTTGGTATCTCCTAAAACGTCTATAAAGCGTAGAGGTGGAGAAGGAAGATTAGTAAATGAACAATACGTAAAAGAATATAATAAGTTTTTTATTAATTTTTTTGAAACAATAGAAGTAAATAAAAAATTAATAAAAACTGATAATATTAGCATTGTTGATATGAATAATATGATTTATAGTACTATCCTAAATGAGCTACCGTAAAGCAAATAGCACAAAAGGCATCTTGCATCTTGCCTTTGTGCTAATTTAATAAATAGGAGATAATTAATGAAAAAATTTATAGAAAAAATAGAAAAAATATGTAAAGAAAACGAAAAAGTAGCAATGTTTATAGATATGGATGGAACAATAACAGTATATGATATTTATCCAGAAAATATGGTAAATGAAAAAATGCAAGAGGAATATAGCCAAGCAGAGCCAGCTCAATATATAATAGACATTCTAGAAAAAGTAAATCATATTCCAAATCTAGATTTGTATATACTTTCATTGTCAAGAACAGTAAAAATAACAAAGGAAAAGAAAAAATGGTTAAAGAAATATATTCCTTTTATTGAAGAAGCCAATTGGATAATTATAACAAAAGAACTAAATGAATATTCAAAAGAAAACAGAAATATAATAAAAGCTCAAAAAATAAAAGATATGGAAAATGAATATAATTATTTTATATTATTAGATGATGATCATAAAATATTAAAAGAAGCTCAAAAATTATTAGATGGGAATATTAATGTATTTCATATTTCATCAGCATTAGTTTAGTAAATTAAAAAGCAGCCTTATATAGGCTGCTTTTACTAATAAATTATTATTAATGTTTTTGGGTTTAAATTCCTTCTTTAATTACTTCTTCAAAAATTGGAATAATTACGTTTTTGCTTATTTTCCTTTGATCATAGTTTTCTTTAGCATAAGATATAATCTTATCTTTATCAAACTTATTAGGATTATTCATAACATACATTGCAGCATCTGCAAGAGCTTTGCTATCATTCATAGGAATAAGAACTCCATATGATGTAGGAAAAATTTGAGTATCTGGAACTGCAGTTAGCTTTTCATCAGTTGGATTAAGTGTGTCTGGAACACCTCCACCAATTGTTCCAATGGGAATGTTGTTACAAAGCATACATTCTTTGTAAACAAGACCATCAGGTTCATTATCTGAAGGAGCAAGAAATACGTCAGAAATATTTTGGAGTGCACGTACAACATCAGCACCTTGTCTTCCAACAAAATGTGTATTTGTAAGACCAAGCTCTTTTTGATGTGATTTTAATTCGGCATCTAAAGCTCCAGCGCCTACAATTAGTGTAAGAACATTAATTCCAAGTTTTTTCATTTTTCCCTCATAAATTTTTGCAGCATCTAATACTAAGTCGATTCTTTTAAATTGTGCAAATTTTCCTACAAAAATTGCAAGCTTATCGTAATTAAGCGGTATTCCACATGAAGAAATGTTTGAAGGAAGCATGCTTAAAACTTTTTTAGAATCAATAGTATCTTTGTAAAATATAGTTGTATCACAACCATTGCGAACAAGAGTTACCTTATTTGCTGCAAAAGGGAAAAGAATTTTAAATTTTTCTTCTTGTTGTTTAGAAATAACGAAAATTCTTTTTGAATTTTTTGCTGCTTTTTCAGCTGATTCAATATAAAATTTGCATTTTTCTTTATCTTCTTTACTTGAATTAACATTGGCTAAAATTTCTTTTGCTTTCTCATATCCCATAAGGTCTGTACCATGAATAGTGCATACTACAGGAATATTATAGTCTGTAAGAAGTGCTGTAGAAATCCAACAATGTTGACCATGAAAAATATCAGGGTTATCATTTTTAATATGCTCTTCAAATATTTGCAACATATTCAAGCTTTATGCAAAGAACTTATGACCAATTATCACAAGATTTATGTATAAACAATAATCCAGCTACAATTTTAGTAAATGGTGCATCAGTATATGGAATGAATGATATAACACATTTAGGTTTATATGATATACCAATGATTTCAAATATTCCTAACATGGTATATTTAGCACCAACTTCAAAAGAAGAATATTTTGCAATGCTTGACTGGTCAATAGAACAAACAAAATACCCTGTGGCAATTCGTATACCTTGCAATGGAGTTATATCAGACAAAAGGATACCAGACAAAGATTATAGCAATATAAATAAATATAAAGTAGAACAAAAAGGAAACAAGGTTGCAATGTTAGCATTGGGTGATTTTTACCAATTAGGTGAGAAAGTAGTACAAGATTTAAAAGAAAAATTAAATATGAATCCAACATTAATTAATCCAAGATTTATAACAAAATTAGATGAAGAATTGCTAGAAAATTTAAAACAAAATCATGAAATAGTAATTACATTAGAAGATGGAATATTAGATGGAGGATTTGGTGAAAAAATAGCAAGATTCTATAACGATACAAATATAAAAGTAAAAAATTATGGAATAAAAAAAGCATTTTATGATAAATACAATGTAAATGAAGTATTACAAGAAAATAAGTTAACACCAGAGCAAATAGCTAAAGAAGTAGAAGAAGTTATAAAAAAATAGTTGACATATTATAAAATTATATTGTATAGTATTTATGTAACTTACTTATATTTAACATATTTATTTGTATGTTATAAAAAGCTAATTGAACAAATCATAATTAAAAGGAGGAATATGACATGAGACATGAAAATTATGATTTTATTGTAGTCGGAGGAGGACCTGCTGGAGCATTTTTTGCATATGAAATGCTTAAAAAAAATCCAGGAAAAAGAATTCTTCTTATTGAACAGGGAAAACGGGTAGAAGAACGAAAATGTCCTGAAAGTACACTAAAAAAATGTGTAAAATGCAAACCATTTTGTAACATAACATGCGGTTTTTCAGGAGCAGGAGCATTTTCTGATGGAAAGCTTTCATTGTATAACAAATATGATGATGACTTTTATGTTGGTGGAAATCTCCACAAATATGTTGGTGTGGAAGAAACCAAAAGCTTGATAGATTATACAGATAAAATTTATCTTGACTTTGGGGCAACAAAAGAGCTTGAAGGAATTACTCACCCAGGGAAAATATCTAATATTCGAAAATCGGCTGAAAGTGCAGGCTTAGACCTTATAAACATTCCTATAAGACATTTAGGAACAGACAAGGCACATGACCTGTACAAAAAAATCGAAGAAACTCTAGAAGAAGCAGGAGTTAAAATGCTTTTTAACACAGAAGTTACGGACATTTTAGTCGAAAACAACTCTGTACAAGGGGTTAGGTATGAATCAAACCAAAAACAAGAAGAAGCATACAGCCAAACTGTAATTATGGCAGTTGGAAGAGTCGGGGCAAAATGGCTTTTAAAAATGTGTGATAAGCACAAAATCAAAACAAAGCCAGGAACAATTGATATCGGCATAAGGTATGAGCTTTTAGATGAGGTAATGGAAGAAATAAATAAATACCTTTATGAGGGAAAATTTATAGGAAAGCCAAACCCATTTAATGACAAAGTACGTACATTTTGCCAAAATCCAAGCGGCTTTGTTACTACAGAAGTCTATGACGAAGGACTTACTCTCGTAAATGGACATTCATGTAAAGACATAAAAAGCAGTAACACAAACTTGGCGCTTCTTGTTTCTTTAAACCTTAAAAATGTTGATAATCCAATGGAATATTCAAGAAAGATTGCAAAAAACATGAATACCTTAGCAGGAGGCAATGTTTTAGTACAAAGGTTAGGAGATATTTGGCAAGGAAAACGCACATGGAGCGAAGAACTGGAAAACAATCAGGTAAACCCAACACTAACATCAGCTACTGCAGGAGACATAGGCCTTGCAATGCCATATAGGGTTTTGACAGATATTTTAGAGTTTATAAAACAAATGGACAAAGTTGCACCAGGATTTGCAAACCCAGCTAACTTGCTTTATGGACCTGAAATAAAGTTTTATAGCAATAAAGTGTCTTTAAGCAAAACATTTGAAACTTCGGTAAAAGGCTTATATGCAATAGGAGATGGCTGCGGATTAACCAGAGGACTTATGATGGCGTCAGCCTCAGGAGTACAATTAGCAAGAAATTTAAGTGAATAATTAATCACTAAACAAAAAAGGGGAATTTAGTAAAATTCTCCTTTTTGTTAGTTATAAGCTAAAAAAATACATTTTAAATTATATATTAAAAAAATATTAAATTTATAGAAATATTGTAAATAATATGATATAGTAATAAAAAACTTCATGCAAAGGAAAATAAAGATGAAAATAAAAAAAGAAAATATATTAAAATTATTGTTTATTATATCATCAATATTGTTTATAATACCATCATTAAGGTATTTTGCCAAATTTGGAACAGTATATAAATTTGATAATTGGTTTAAATTTATGTTAGACAATTCAAATAGAGAAATGCAAACACTTTGGTATATAATAATACTTGCATTAATTACAATATTTTATATATTGATAATAAAAAATAGAAACAAAATATTTAAAAATATTAAAAATATATTAATATATATTGCATTAATTGGAACAATTTATGTATTTACAATACCATTTATGTGTTCAGATGTATTTTATTACTTAGGAGTTGGAAGAATAGACCAAGAATATAACCAAAATCCATATTATTCAACAATAAAAGAATATGTAGAAAACAATCAAAACGAAAAATTAGAAAAAGATACGGTATTAATGCAAGGAAATCTAAATGATTGGGCAGACACAACAGTAGTATATGGTCCAATATGGCAGTTAGTTTGTAAGGGAATTGCCTTATTATCATTTGGAAATATAGATATAGGATTGTTAGTCTTTAAAATTATAAATTTAATAATTCATATATTAAATTGTTATTTGATATATAAAATAACAGGTAAAAAAATTTTTACTTTAATATATGGCTTAAATCCATTTATTTTAATAGAAGGAATAGTAAGTGTTCACAATGATATGTTTGTAATATTATTTACTTTATTATCATTGTATATGTTGTTAAAAAAGAAAAATATAGTATTAAGCGTAGTATTTTTAGGCTTTGCTACAGGAATAAAATATTTTTCAATCTTACTTTTACCATTTATTATAATATATCATGTAAGAAACCAAAAACCTTTAAAAAGATTTATAAGTTGCTTAAAATATGGAGTAATATTTATAATAACATTATTAATACCATATTTACTTTATGCAAAAGATTTAAGTATATTAAGTGGTATGGTAACACAACAAAATAAAGTTGCAAAAAGTATATATATACCAATTTCAGAATATTTTGCCAATATTTCAGTTGAAAAGCTAAGCCAAATGTTACTTGCAATATTTATTATAATATATGCATTTTCATGTTTAATTTTGTTATATAAAAATAAAATTAAATTTAGGCAATTAATGCAAAATTATAATATATTTTTACTTGTGTTTTTGTTTGGATTAATAACTCAGTTTCAACCATGGTATTTAATGTGGGTATTTCCTGTAATTATGTGGCAAAAACCAAACACACTAAAGGTAATGGCATTAGTTGGTATAATTTCTGAGTTTGCAAATAGTGTATTTTTGCTAAATGGAGAAGGCTATACAAATGGAACACCATTTGTAATTATAATGATTGCAGCAACATTGGGATTAGCACTTGCAATAGAAAAACAAACACAAAAAAGAAAAATTAAATGTTATACAAAAAATATTTAAATTGTGGGAGGAAAAAATTTGGAAAAATTAGTTTTAATTGATGGAAACAGTATAATGAATAGAGCATTTTATGGAATAATGGGAAGTAAAATGCTAACAACAAAAGATGGAACATATACAAATGCTGTATATGGCTTTTTAGCAATATTGTTTAAACTACTAGAAGACCTAAAACCAGAATATATTGTAGTTGCATTTGATTTAAAAGCACCAACTGCAAGACACAAAATGTATGAGGGCTATAAAGCAAATAGACATGGAATGCCAGAAGAACTTGCACAGCAAATGCCAATAATAAAAGAAATATTAAAAGCTATGAATATAGATATAGTAGAAAAAGAAGGCTATGAAGCAGATGATGTACTTGGAACATTATCTAGGTATGGAGAAAAACAGGGCTTGGAAGTTACAATTTTATCAGGAGATAGAGACACATTCCAGCTTGCAACAGATAAAGTAACAATAAGAATTCCAAGAACAAAAGCAGGAAAAACAGAAACAGAAGAGTATAACAGAGAAAAAATAAAACAAACTTATGGAATTGAGCCAAAACAACTAATAGAGGTTAAAGGATTGCAAGGAGATACTTCTGACAATATTCCAGGAGTCCCAGGAATTGGTGAAAAGACAGCACTTAGCCTAATACAAAAATATGGAACAATAGAAAATTTATATAAGTCAATAGAAGAAGGAGAAGACGATTTAAAAGGAAAACAAAAAGAAAAAATTGTAGAAAATAAAGATTTAGCAGAAATGTCAAGATTTTTAGGAACAATAAATTTAGAAGTACCAATAGAAGACACATTAGAAAATTTCAAAGTAGAAGAATGGGACAGTCAAAAAGTATATGAAATATTTAAAGAACTTAACTTTAGTAGATATATAGAAAGATTTGGGTTAAATCATGAAAGTCAAGCAAAAGAAAAAGAAATACAAATTCAAATAGAAGAAATAACAATAGAAAAAGTAATACAATTACTAAATGGTAATGATGAATTAATATTTACATTAGGAACAAAAAAAGACGAAAATAATGAAAAAATAATAAAAGAAAAAATAACAAGTATAGGAATTTATAGTAATGAAATATCTTATTTTGCAAAATTAGAAAATGAAGATGAAATATTAAAATTAAAAGAAATATTTGAAAATAAAAATATAAAGAAAATAGGAATAAATCTAACAAAACAATATATTTTATTAAAACAAGTAGGAATAAATATACAAAATATAAATTATGATATTCAAGTTGCAAGTTATATATTAAATCCAACAGATAACAAAATAAATATAAAAAAACTTGCAAACGATTTTTTAAGTTTAGATATAGACGATTATTTATCAAAACAAGGTGCTAATCAAAAAGATGAGCAAATCAACTTATTTGAAGATACAACAAAAAACGTAGATTCTGAAAAATATGAAATTGGAGTTTTTGCATATTCAATTGCAAAAATTAAAGATATAACCTTAAATAAGCTAAAAGAATCTAATGCAGAAGAACTTTTTTACAATATAGATATGCCAACTGTAGAGGTATTATCAGACATGCAATGGAATGGAATGTATGTAGATGAAAAGGAATTAAACGAATTTGGAAATGAACTAAAACAAAACATAGAAAAATTAACAAAAGATATATATGAATTGGCAGGTGTTGAATTTAATATAAATTCGACAAAACAATTAGGAGAAATACTATTTGAAAAAATGCAATTGCCAGTTATTAAGAAAACTAAAGGTGGCTATTCAACAGATGTTGATGTACTAGAAAAATTAAAAAGAGAAGATCCAATTATAAACAAAATATTAGACTATAGACAATTGATGAAATTAAATTCAACATATGTAGAAGGTTTAAAACCATATATAAACCCAAAAACCAAAAGAATACACTCATTTTTTCATCAAACAATAACAGCAACAGGAAGAATAAGCTCAACAGAACCAAACCTTCAAAATATTCCAACAAGATTTGAACTTGGAAAAAGAGTAAGAAAAATATTTAAACCAGAACAAGGCAAAATTTATATAGATGCAGATTATTCACAAATAGAATTAAGAGTATTAGCACATTTTTCGGACGACAATCATATGGTAAATGCATTTATAAATGATGAAGACATACACAAACAAGCAGCATCAAAAGTGTTCAAAACACCAATAGATGAAGTTACAAAAGAACAAAGAAGCAATGCAAAAGCTGTAAATTTTGGAATAGTGTATGGAATAAGTGATTTTGGACTTGGTGAACAACTAGGAATATCAAGAAAAAAAGCAAAACAATATATAGATGAATACTTAGAAGAATATTCTGGAATAAAAAAATTCATGGAAAATATTATAGAAAAAGCAAAAGAACAAGGCTATGTAGAAACCTTATTCCATAGAAGAAGATATATACCAGAACTAAATTCTAAAAACTATATGGTACGTCAATTTGGAAACAGGGTTGCAATGAATACACCAATACAAGGTACAGCAGCAGACATAATGAAAATTGCAATGATAAATGTATATAAAGAATTGAAAAAAAGAAACTTAAAGTCAAAAATAGTTTTACAAGTACATGACGAAATGATGATAGAAGCAGATATTTCTGAAACAGAGCAAATTAAGCAAATAATAAAAGAAAAAATGGAAACAGCTGTAAAGCTTAAAGTGCCATTAATCGTGGAGGTTTCTGAAGCAAATAATTGGTATGATTGTAAATAGTTAGTATAAAGTTTATAATATATATTTTGTAATGGCTTGTGGGGACCGTCCAAAAATTCTTTAAAAGTTAATAAACTTTTATTAGAATTTTTAGGATGGGGAGAATGGAAAAATATATATTATAAACTATAGAATATAAAGAAGGAGACAATTGTTTTGACAAAATTATTAAGTAGAAGAGTAATAATTATAGTGATTTTGTTACTAATAGTATTTTTGCTTTTTGGACCAATAAACATCCAAAATAAAATACTAAAGATTATATATCCAATAAAATATGAAAATTTTGTTGAGAATTATTCTACAAAATATGAAGTAGACAAAAATTTAATTTATGCAATAATAAAAGCAGAAAGCAATTTTAATCAGCAGGCTGTATCAAACAAAGAGGCAAAGGGGTTAATGCAGCTTATGCCGCAAACTGCAGAAGATATAGCTAAAAAATTAGATATAGAAGTTACTAAAGAAGAAATTTCCAAAAAATTATTAGAGCCAGAGTTTAATATAAATTTAGGAACAAAATATATATCTAATTTACTTGCTAAATATAGTAATATTGAACTTGCATTAACAGCATATAATGCAGGAAGCGGAAATGTTGATACATGGGTAGAAAATGGAACATTAATGGCAGATGGTTCTAATATAGAAAATATACCTTATAAAGAAACAAATAATTATGTAAGAAAGATTCTAAGAGATTATGAAATATATAAAAAATTGTATAATTAATAATAAAATTTAAAAAAACACTTGACTTTAGCTAAATTTGAAATATATAATACAAAAAAAGCACATTTGGAGGTATTTTGACTAATGCAAGAGCAAAATGTATATTTTTCTACAAATAAATATAATAACTTAAGTGATGAAGATGTAATAAAACTAATAAAACAAGGAGACAATCAAGCTCTTTCATATTTATTAGAAAGATATAAAGAACTTGTAAATATTAAAGTAGGAAAATATTACATAGTAGGAGCAGAACGAGAAGACACAGTTCAAGAAGGAATGATAGGCTTATTTAAAGCAATAAAATGTTTTGATGCTCAAAAGCAAAATTCATTCAAAACATTTGCAAATATTTGTATAGAAAGACAATTAATAACAGCGATAAAAACATCAAATAGACAAAAGCATATGCCATTAAATTCATACTTATCTTTAAATAATTCGGCATATGACAATGAAGACAATGACGAAGAATTAATAAATACATTTGATAGCAAAACAATAGAAGACCCATTAGATACATTAATGAAAAAAGAGTATTATGAACAAATAGAAAGCACAATAGACAAAACATTAAGTGGTTTTGAAAAACAAGTGCTAAATAGATATATAAAAGGCGAAAGCTATGTTGACATTGCAGCAAAGCTGGATGCACCAGTAAAATCTGTCGACAATGCAATACAAAGAATAAGAAAAAAAGCAATAAAAAATTTATTTAATTAAAAAACTCCTCTGGTTTGGCTAGAGGAGTTTTTATAATATATGGAGCTTCCAACGGGAATTGAACCCGTGACCTCAGCCTTACCAAGGCTGCACTCTACCAACTGAGCTATAGAAGCAACTAAGACACATTATACATTACAATAATAAAAAAGTAAATAATTTTCATTGACTTTTTTTCTAAATAGCGTTAAAATAATAAAGATATAAATAAAAACAAGTAAGAGACAAGTAAAATAAAGGTTACTTACAGAGAAAATTAGCCAAGGCTGGAAGCTAATTTAAGCAAACATATTTGAAAACTAACTCTTCAAGTTTCTAGTGAACAAGCTAGACGAGTAAGATTCGTTACAATCTTAAATTAAGAAAAAAATAGGATGGAACCGTGTTATAAAAGCACTCCTATGGATAAAAAGTATCCATAAGGGTGCTTTTTAGATTAAACATCGAAAATATTAAACCGTGTACTTTGGCAATTTATTGCCAAATAAACCCGGAACCGATGGCAATTTTTAAGGGGGTTTTATTATGATTAAAGTAACATTAAAAGATGGATCTAGTATAGAGGTTAAAGAAAATAGTACTATATTAGATGTCGCAAAACAAATTAGTGAAGGTTTAGCAAGGGTTGCAACTTGTGGTGAAATTGATGGAGAGGTAAAAGATTTAAGATATGAAATTACAAAAGATTGTAATTTGACAATTCATACTTTTGATTCTAGTTTAGATGGAAAAAAGGCTTATTGGCATACAACATCCCATATTATGGCACAGGCTGTAAAAAGATTGTTTCCAGGCGTTAAGTTTGCAATTGGACCTTCAATAGATAATGGTTTTTACTATGATTTTGATGTAGAAAAGCCTTTTACAGATGAGGACAAAGAAAAAATAGAAGCCGAAATGAAAAAAATTATAAAAGAAAATTTACCAATAGAAAGATTTGTTTTACCAAAAGATGAAGCTTTAAAATTAATGGAAGGACAACCATATAAACAAGAATTAATTAATGATTTACCAGAAGGGGAAGAAATTGGTTTCTATAAACAAGGTGATTTTACAGACCTTTGTGCAGGACCACATTTAGTAAGTACAGGAAAAGTTAAAGCAATAAAAATATTATCATCTTCAGGAGCATATTGGAGAGGTGATGAACATAACAAAATGTTACAAAGAATTTATGCTATTTCTTACCCAAAAGCAAGTCAATTAGAAGAATATTTACAATTCCTAGAAGATGCTAAACAAAGAGATCATAGAAAAATAGGAAAAGAAATGGAATTATTTATGACACATCCGCTAGTTGGATCAGGTCTTCCTATGTATTTGCCAAATGGTGCTACAATTAGAAGAGAGCTTGAAAGATATATTCAAGACAAAGAGTTAAGACTTGGTTATAGTCATGTTTATACTCCATCTCTTGCAAATGTTGAATTATATAAGACAAGTGGACATTGGGATCATTATAAAGAAGATATGTTCCCAGTTATGAAAATGGACAATGAAGAATTAGTATTAAGACCAATGAACTGTCCACACCATATGTTAATATACAAAAATTCAATGCATTCTTATAAAGATTTACCAATAAAAATAGGAGAATTAGCACATGATTTTAGGTACGAAAATTCAGGAGCTGTATGTGGATTAGAAAGAGTTCGCCAAATGTGTCAAAACGATGCACATTTATTTGTAAGACCTGATCAAATAAAAGATGAAGTTGGAAAAGTTTTAAAATTAATATTTGAAGTATATATGAATGATTTTGGATTTTCTAGAGACAAATTTGCATTTAGATTATCATTAAGAGATAAGAACAAAGAAAAGTATATAGACAATGACGAAATGTGGGAAACAGCAGAAAATCAATTAAGAAAAATTCTAAAAGAATTGGACATAGACTTTTATGAAGCAGAAGGAGAAGCAGCATTTTATGGACCTAAAATTGATATTCAAATAAAATCAGCATTAGGACATGATGTAACAATACCAACATGCCAATTAGACTTTGCGCTTCCAGAAAGATTTGATTTAACATACATTGGAGAAGATGGACAAAAACATAGACCAGTTGTAATTCATAGAGCAATACTAGGATCTTCTGATAGATTTATTTCATTCTTATTAGAAGAAACAAAAGGAAATTTACCTTTATGGCTAGTTCCAATACAAGTAAAAATATTGCCAATAAGTGAAAAACAAAATGATTATTGTGAAGAATTGTTGGAAAAAGTACAAAAAACAGGAATTAGAGTTGCATATGACAGTAGAAATGAAAAAATAGGTTACAAAATACGTGAGGCTCAAATGGAAAAAATTCCATATATGCTAGTTGTTGGAGACAAAGAAAAAGAAGAAAATAAAGTTACAGTACGTTCAAGAAGTAAGGCTGATTTAGGAACAATAAGTATAGATGAATTTATAGAAAAAGTACTAGGCGAAATAAAAGATAAAAAAAGTATAGGTGAATAATTTTAAGGAGGAAAAAGTTAAATGAAATTAGGAATTGTAGGACTTCCAAATGTTGGAAAAAGCACAATGTTTAATAGTATTACAAAAGCAGGAGCAGAATGTGCAAATTATCCATTTTGTACAATAGAGCCAAATGTTGGAGTTGTTCCAGTGCCAGATGAAAGGCTAGATGCATTGACTAAAATGTACAATCCACAAAAAACAACACATGCAGTTGTAGAATTTGTTGATATAGCTGGACTTGTTAAAGGAGCAAGTAAAGGAGAAGGACTTGGAAATAAGTTTTTATCACATATACGAGAAACAGATGCTATAGTTGAAGTTGTAAGATGTTTTGAAGATAGTAATGTAGTACATGTTGATGGAAGTGTTGACCCAGTAAGAGACATAGAAACAATAAATTTAGAATTAATATTTGCAGATATAGAAACAGTAAATAAAAGACTAGATAAAGCAAGGAAAAACTTAAAAGCAGATAAAAAATACCAAGAAGAAATTGATTTACTTGAAAAAATAAAAACAAGTTTAGAAAATGGAATATCTGCAAGAGCAATTGATTATACAAAAGAAGAACAAGAACTAGTAAAAGACATGTTTTTATTAACAACAAAACCAATATTATATATTGCAAATGTTTCTGAAGAACAAATAGAAGATCCTGAAAATGACGAAAATGTTAAAAAAGTAAAAGAATATGCATTAAAAGAAAATGCAGAAGTAATTCCATTATGTGTAAAAATAGAAGAAGAATTATCTGGCTTAGATGATAACGATAAAAAAGAAATGCTAGAAGCTTTGGGACTTGAAGAATCAGGATTAGACAAAGTTATTAAAAAAAGCTATGATTTATTAGGATTAATGTCATTTTTAACAGCAGGAGAACCAGAAGTAAGAGCATGGACAATAAAAAAAGGAACAAAAGCACCACAAGCTGCTGGAAAGATCCATTCAGACATAGAAAGAGGATTTATAAAGGCAGAAGTAGTATCTTTTGAAGATTTAATGAAAGAAGGCTCAATGGTCGCAGCAAGGGAAAAAGGACTAGTTCGTCAAGAAGGAAAAGAATATATAATGCAAGATGGAGATATTGTATTATTTAAATTTAATGTATAGTATGTAAAATGTTGATATACAAGAAAACATAAAAAAACGTCACAAAGCTGTAATATTTTTGTAACATAAAAGTAATAAAAATATTTATTTAAAAATATTGACTAATAAAATATAAAAGTTTAAAATATATGTATAAGCAAAAGAAAAATTTAATTGTTTCTTATAAACCACTTGAAAAATTTAAAAAGTTAGTGTATAATAAATAGTGGTTGTAAAATAATAATAGAAATAGATTAAATTAGTAAGGAGAAATAAATATGAAAAAAGTAAGTTTAATTAAAGGATTTTTAGTAATTTTATTAAGTGTAGTTTTAATAGGAACAACAGGTGTATTTGCTGCAGATGAATTAGATTTTGATTTAGATGATAACACATCATCAAACACATCAAATACTTCAAACTCATCAAACACGGCTAACAACACAAATACAAATAAAAATAACACAAATACAAACTCAAATAAAAGTAACACAAATACAAACAACACAAACACAAATAATGCCAATGCAAATAAAAACTCAAGCACATACAATAATACAAACACAAATTTACCAAAAACAGGTATAGAGGATTCAATACCAACAGCAGTGCTTATAGTAATATTTGCAATATCAGCTGTATATGCTTATAAAAAAATTAGTGATTATAAAAATGTTTAATTAAAATAAAATATTAGAACTGGAAGTCTATTGTAGGCTTCCAGTTTTTGCTTTTATTATTAATCTATTATTATTAAAATTATTACAAGTAATAAGAGTTAACTCACAAAATAATTTATTATCAGAAATGGGAGAAAGGTCATCTTCTTTTACCTCATACTTATCATACACATAATAAGTAAATTGATTATTGGAGTTATCTTTAATAATTATTTTATCATTGTTTCTTAAAAGAAAAATTTTACCAAAAAATCTATCGTCATTGTAATTATGGCCAGCTATGCATAAATTACTTTTGGAATCTGGCATTTGACCAGAAAGCCTGCAAGGAGATATTTTTAATAAAGCATCAGAAATTCCGAAAAAAAAGGTATAGGAAATATTTAAACTAGGAATACTAATAGTTCCTAAAATATCAGTGTCATTAGTTTGTGAATTTTTCACATTACTAGAAGAGTACAATTTAGACAATTTATAATTTTTAGATAAAATTTTTGAAAAATTTTCTTGTTTATTAAGTTTACTTCTATAATTTACATATAAAAAGATAATAACTGTAATTGCTATTATTGAAATTAATAATTGAACAATTAATCTTTTTTTGTCGGTTTTAGAAGGGTTTGTAATTAAAATTTGATTCATATAAATCACCTTTTTAAATAGTATTTACACATGAAAAAAAAATATAATAAAAGTATTAAAATATATTGATTTTTTTTAAGTGCTTTAGTATAATTTTTCTGTAAATATAATTAAATTCTAAAGAAAAGGAAGGGGAAAAAACATGAAGAAAAAATTAAATTCAAAACATGAAAGCGGTATAACATTAATAGCTCTTATTATTACAATAATTGTACTTTTAATACTTGCTGGAGTTGCAATTGTTACACTAACAGGAGATAATGGGATACTTGGAAAAGCATCAAATGCAAAAATCGAAACAGAAAAAGGAAGACTAAAAGAAACTACTAGTCTTGCAGTAAGTGAACTTGTAACAGAAAAACTTTCAACAGGAGGAAAAACAAGTGATATTACTGCTCAAAATATTGTAGATAAAGTAAAGGAAAATGAAGGAAAAAGTGAAGGAATCACTTTTGAAAAAAGAGAAGGGGCAACAGAACCTAGAAATTTGCCATGTTATATTGTATTTGACAAAAGTATAACATCAGTAAAACAAACAATTAAAGTACCAGTAGAGTTAAATTTAAGTGTTGGCAGTGTTACAGAGGGCAGTTATGAAGATAAAGCAAAAAAAGAAATAAAAGAAATAATAGACAAAAATAAAGACATAACTCCAAGTGGAATAGTAGATAAAATGAATAAAAATCATAAAACAACAAATATTACAAAAACATCTGATACATTTCCAACTATTATACAAATACCATCAAAAACATACGATGACGATCAATTAGAAGAAATAAATGTACCTGTAAGTGAAAATAAAAATGTGGGAAAATTATATGAAACAACACCTACAGATTATATTCCAATCTATACGAAAGAACAATTAAAAAAAATAAGCAGTGGAGAAGATGTAAATGTTACTCAAGAAGATAAAATATATAACTACAAAAGAGATGGAAAATATATTTTAATGCAGGACATTTCATTAAGTGGTGAAAATTGGGAACCTATACCAGAACTTGTAACTACATTAGAAGGAAATTATAAAACAATTTCTGGAATGACAATAAACATAACAAAAGACGGTGACTATGGGTTATTTGGCCAATTAAATCAAGGAGAACTTAAAAACCTTGATATTAAAGATGTAAATATTAAAGTAGGGGTAGAAAAATCAACTAGTGCCAATATTGGTGGTGCATTTGGAAAATTAAAAACAGGAGCAGTTACAAATTGTAAAACATTTGGAGAAGCTGATTGCAAAAATGTAAGTGGATATACAGGAGGAATAGTTGGAACAGTTGAAAGCGATGCACAAGGACTAGTAAGCAACTGTATAAATAATATAAACTTTACAAACGGTTCAAGTGAGATTGGAGGAATTATAGGTAGTCTATCATCAAATGTTGCTTGTCAATCATGTATTAATAAAGGAAATATAGAAACAAGTTCATCAGCTGCTGGAATTGTAGGGTATGTTTACACAAGCAAAACAGTTTCAATAATGAAATGTAAAAACACAGGTAATATTTCATCAACAAACCAAAATGTTGGAGGAATTATGGGATATGTTAACTGTGGATTAAGTATAAGTGAAAATGAAAATTACGGAATAATAAGTGGAAAGCAAAACTTAGGTGGAATAATTGGATATTTATCTTCTCAAGGAACTGCATTTATAACAAGTAATGTAAATAAAGGAAAAATTGTAGGAACAAGTCTTATGGGGGGAATTTTAGGATATGGAAGTGCAAATTCAACGGGAGAAATTTCGTTAAATGCATGCACAAATTCTGGAGAATTAATGACAAGTGAAGGAAGCAGTTTCTCAACAAATATAGGAGGAATAATAGGTGATGTAAATTATGCTAAACTAAGTTGTAATGCAAATAATAATGAAGGAAAAATTACAATAAATTGTTCATCTAATTATATTGGTGGAATTATTGGACAAGCATCAAATTTAACAGGTGGAAGTATAAATCAATGTACAAATAAAAAATCTGCTACAATAAACATTAATTCTGCAAGTGGAAATGTTAGTATCGTTGGAGGATGTATAGGAGGAATTGAAATAAGTTCAAGCCTTAATAGTAATGTTAATGAAGCAGAAATAACAGTAAATTCAACAAGTGGTAAAAATTATAATATATATTCAGTTGGTGGAGTGATAGGAGAATTGAAAAATAGTGGCGGAATTACAACATCAACAAATTCAGGAAATATTAATATTATAGGAGATGTTTATTCATATGACATAGGAGGCATTATAGGAAAATCAGATAATCATTCTGGTCTTTTGGTAGCTAGTACAAATGATGCAAACATTACAGTTAAAGACTATAATAAGGTAAGTAATATAGGTGGAATTGTAGGAAATTTATATATGAACTCAAAATCAAATTTAATAACTTCTCTAACTTCAAAGAAAAATATTAAGTTGACAACTAATACTACAGTAACAGGTTCAAATAGTTTAGTAAGTAGTGTAGGAGGACTAATAGGAAACATGCAAAGTGGAAATACTATTTCAAATTCTAAACATATAGGAAATATAGAAGCAAATAATGCAGTACTTTTAGGAGGACTAATAGGAAACTCTAGTGGAAACTCCCCAGTTCAATATTGTTACCATGTAGGAGATATTACATGTAATGGAAATTCTAATGATGTTGGTGGTTTCTTTGGCTATGGGGGTTCAAGTATAAAACAATGTTATTTTCATGGAAATATAGTAAATGACAAAAATAATGCATATTTTGGTGCATTTGCTGGATATAGCAGTGGATTAACATTAGATTCATCATATTTTAATTGTAAATTAAATAATCAAGATATTGCAAAAATGAATGGAGATAAAACAGAAGATGTATCAGCATATAAATTATCAGACGAAAATGCTAAGAAACAAGAATCTTATACTGGATTTGATTTTACAAGTTACTGGAAATGGGATGAAACAAATCAAAGACCTGAACTTAAGTAAATTTCAAAAAAATACAAGCAAAACCTTGAAAAAATAAAAAAAGGTGGTATAATATAAAAAATAAAAATTTTAAAAAATAAAAACAAGGACACGGTAAATAATAAAATTACTTTACAGAGAGCCAAATAAAGCTGAAATTTTGGCAAGGAAAAATTATTTATTATCACCTATGTTATTGCTAAACTGAAAGCTAAATAAAGGCAAATAAGTTAGACGTAAATCTGCGTTAAAGATAAAAATAAGAGAATATAAAATTAATTTTTATATTAAAATAGGTGGTACCGCGGAATTTGAAAGCTATTTCGTCCTAAAAGATAGGACTAAATAGCTTTTTTTGATGATAAAATTAGAACTTAAAAACATTATTATAATAAATTTTAAGTTCTTAAAATAATAAAAGGAGGAATTTTAATGTACAAAAAAGTTGAATTAAAACAAGACGGATTTGTTGGAATGGAACGAGAAGTTGCAAAAACTTGGAAAGAAAAAAATGTAATTCAAAAAAACTTTGACCTAAATAAAGGAAAAAGATATTTTACATTTTATGATGGACCACCAACAGCAAATGGAATGCCACATGCAGGGCATATTATAACAAGGGTTATGAAAGATATAATTCCAAGATATAAAGTTATGAAAGGCTATAGAGTAATTAGAAAAGCTGGATGGGACACACATGGACTTCCAGTAGAGCTTGAAATAGAAAAGAAATTAGGAATTTCAGGAAAAGAACAAATAGAAGAATACGGTGTTGAAAAATTCGTAAAAGAATGTAAAGAAAGTGTATTCCAATATGTGCATATATGGGAAGAAATGACAAATAAAGTTGGCTACTGGGTAGATATGAAAAATCCATACATAACATATGATAATAAATATATAGAGTCTGTATGGTGGGCATTAAGCACATTATGGAAAAAAGGTTTATTATATGAAGGACACAAGGTTATGCCATATTGCCCAAGATGTGGAACAGCACTTTCATCACACGAAGTAGCACAAGGCTATAAGGACGTAAAAGATTTAACATGTATTGCTAAATTTAAAATAGTTGGAGAAGATAAGTATATTTTAGCATGGACAACTACACCATGGACATTACCATCAAACCTTGCATTATGTGTAAATAAATCATATGAATATGCTGAAATTAAAGCAAATATCGGAACAGAAGAAGAACCGAAATATGAAAACTATATATTAGCAAAAGACTTAATAGAATCAGTTTTAGGTAAAACACCATATGAAATAGTAAAAACATTTAAAGGTCAAGATTTACTTGGAACTAAATATGAACAATTAATGCCATTTGCAAAAATAGAAGGAAAAGCATTTGAAGTTATACATGGAGACTATGTAACTCTTACAGATGGTACAGGAATAGTTCACATAGCACCAGCATATGGTGAAGATGATAGTTTAGTTGCTAAAAAAAATGGAATAGCATTTGTGAATTTAGTAGATAAAACTGGTAAATTTGTTCCAGAAGTGGAACCATGGGCAGGAAAATTTGTAAGAGATTGTAACGAAGATATATGTAGATGGCTTGCAAATGAAAATAAACTATTTAGTAAAGAAAAACATTTACACTCATATCCTCATTGCTGGAGATGTGATACACCACTATTGTATTATCCAAAAGAAAGTTGGTTTGTTGCAATGAGTAAACTAAGAGATGAATTAGTTGAAAATAATAACAAAGTTAACTGGTATCCAGAAACAATAAAAACAGGAAGATTTGGAAAATTCCTAGAAAATGTTATAGATTGGGGAATTTCTAGAGATAGATATTGGGGAACACCACTTCCAATTTGGACATGTGAAGATGAAAATTGTGGGCACAGAGAATGTATAGGGTCAATTGAAGAATTAAAAGAAAAAGGAATAGATGTACCAGATGATATAGAACTTCACAAACCATATATAGACAATGTTTATTTAAAATGCCCTAAATGTGGTAAAAAAATGAAAAGAGCAAAAGAAGTTATAGATTGCTGGTTTGACTCAGGCTCAATGCCTTTTGCACAATGGCATTATCCATTTGAAAATGAAGAAATGTTTAAAAATAACTTCCCTGCACAATACATATCAGAAGCAATTGATCAAACTAGAGGATGGTTCTATACACTAACAGCATTAGGCACAGCATTATTTGGAAGAACGCCATTTGAAAATTGTATAGTACTTGGACATGTATTAGATGGAAAAGGACAAAAAATGTCTAAGTCTAAGAAAAACGGTGTAGACCCACTTGTTCTATTAGATTCAGTTGGAGCAGATGCAACAAGATGGTATTTTTATACAGGATGTGCACCATGGCTATCATCTAGACTTTCAATTGATAATGTTAAAGAAAGCCAAAGAGGATTTTTAAGTACACTTTGGAATGTATATTCATTCTATGTTTTATATGCAGAAATTGATAAATTTAATCCATTACAATATAAAGATTTTAAAATATCAAATGTAATGGATAAATGGATTATTTCTAAACTAAATACATTAGTAAAAGAAGTAGATAATAAATTAGATAGTTATGACATTACAAATGCAGCATTAAAAATAGAAAGCTTTACAGATGAACTTTCAAATTGGTATGTAAGAAGAAATAGAGAAAGATTTTGGAGTGAAAATTTAACAGACGATAAAATTGGAGCATATGTAACACTTTATACAGTACTAGTAACTCTTTCTAAAGTTGCAGCACCATTTGTACCATTTATGACAGAAGAAATATATCAAAATTTAGTTGTTAATTTAGACAAAAATGCACCAGAAAGTGTTCATTTATGTACATGGCCAGAAGTTGATGAAGGTTTAATTGATGGTAAACTTGAAGAACAAATGGACTTAGCATATAAAATTGTAAAACTTGGAAGAAGTGCAAGAAATTTAAGCAATATAAAAAATAGACAACCACTTTCAGAAATGCTTATTTCTGTTGATACACTTCCTAAATATTATGCAGATATAGTAAAAGAAGAATTAAATGTTAAACAAGTAGAATTAGGTGCAGAAATGTCTCAATATGTTGATTTTGAAATAAAACCTAACCTACCAGTTCTTGGAAAAGAGTATGGAAAGCTAATACCAAAAATAAAAGAAGAGATTGCAAAGAAAAATCAAATGGATTTAGCAAACAAGGTAAAAAATGGTAAGGTAGAGACAATATTAATAGATGATACTGAAATTAATTTAGATTCTAATAATTTATTAATTACAATGCAAGGAAAAGAAGGATTTGCGTTTAGTGGTGAAGGCGAAATAGGAGTTGTTTTAGACACACACATTACAAAAGAACTAAAAGAAGAAGGCTATATTAGAGAAATTTTATCTAAAGTTCAAAACATGAGAAAAGATAAAGGTTTTGAAGTACTTGATAATATTAATTTATATGTATGTGGAAACGAGATGCTAGAAAAATTAATAAAAGAAAATGAAGAATTAATTAAACATGATACATTAACAGTAAATATTAAATATGGTGAAAAAACAAGTGATTCTATTGAAATGAATATTAATGGAGAAAATTTAAATATAGATGTTAAAAAAATATAACAAATTTGACATATTATGTTAATAATGATATAATAGAAATAGTTTAGAGCAAGTTGCTCTAATTGATATATATTTAACACTATTATAGCAGGAGCTATGACATAGATAATTATACTTACAGGAGGAAAAATAAAAATGGAAATATTCTGCTATGATTCAAGGCATTATATTAAAAATATAAGGTTGGCCATGGACAAATTTGATGTTGCTCAAAACAATGAAGAAGTTTCTAAGGCTAGACAGGAGGTAGTTGATTCTGTAAAGGAACTGGAATCGAACAATGATCTTCACATTCTTTTGTCACTGAATACAGAAGAGACAAGGAGATTTAAAACATGCCTTAAAGACACAGAGTATAAATCTATACTCGAAGATAAGGTTGTTAAATGAGAAGCAAAGAGCTAGCACATGCTGGCTCTTTTAATATTTTTATAGTAAATAAAAATAACAAAAAATGTAAAAAACATTGATTAATTATGTAAAATGGTTTATAATAAAGCTATACATTAAAAACAATTAGACTTTATTAGGAGGGGTTAAAATGCTAAATGATTATGAGGCTAACCTGGCACGGGCAGTTGGTGAATTTTTGCTAACTGGTTACACTATGTCAGAAGCTCAAAAGGAGTTTGAACTTTCCAAGCAGGAAATAAGAGAATCAGTAATGAACCTTAAGACATTAGAACCTCTAATGTATAAGAAAATTAGTAACAAAGTATATAGAGTATGTTGCTATATTTCTAAACAAGAAGGTGATTACGTAGAAGCTTTGGAAAAGTTTAAAATTTCTGAAGACGTTTTTTGGGTAGGAATGAGGCAGGTTTTCGACATGGACAAAAGGCTGTACATAAATACAAGAAATCGTATTTATATGCAGGGATACCAAAAAAAATAAACCCTTAAAAGTCACTTAAATGGTTTTAAATAATACCTTTTAAGTGGCTTTTTACATTTTAAATTATTTAGGTTTAATTATAAAAAAATTTAATAACCATTGATTTTTTATAAAAAATGTGCAATAATATAAAACAATAGAAAAAAACAAAGAAAAAGAGGAGTATGTTTATACTTGCTTAAAAGAGAAAAGAAGTCATAGGCTGTAAGCTTCTTAAGAAAAAGGTAAACAAAAGGTAGCTTTGGAGTTGATATATTGAAATTAAAGTAAATATATTCGCATAAGCAGCGTTAAAGGCTAATTGAGATAATATTTATAAAATAAATATTAATTAAGGTGGTACCGTGAGAAATAATGCTCGCCCTTATTTTAAGGGTGAGTTTTTGTTTTATAAAGAAAAACCACAAAAACTATTATAAAAATTGCCAAACAAACCCGGAACCGTGGCAACCCGGAACCGTGGCAATAAAAAAGGAGGAAATGCTATGTGTAAACATGATTTAGATGGAAAATATATTCCACAAAATTTTGAAGATGAATTGTATAAAGAATGGGAGGATAAAGGGTATTTTAAACCTAGTATGGATAAAGATAAAAAGCCTTATTGTATAATGATGCCTCCTCCAAATGTAACACGGAAAGTTACATATGGGACATGCTTTAGATGATACTATACAAGATGTATTAATTAGATTTAAAAGAATGCAAGGTTTTGATACTTTATGGCTTCCTGGTTCAGACCATGCAGCTATTTCTACAGAGATGAAGGTTGTTCAAAAAATTGGAAAAGAAGGTAAGACAAAGCAAGATTTAGGAAGAGAAAAATTTTTAGAAGAGGCTTGGGATTGGACTCATGAGTATGGTGGAATTATTCAAAAACAACAAAGAAAATTAGGTTGCTCATGTGACTGGGAAAGAAATAGATTTACTTTAGATGAAGGGATGTCAGACGCTGTTTTAGAGCAATTTATAAAATTGTATGAAAAAGGCCTTATTTATAAGGGAAAAAGAATGGTTAATTGGTGTACAAGTTGTAAAACTTCAATTTCTGATGCAGAGGTAGAGTATAAAGAAGAACCATCACATTTGTGGCATATAAGATATAAAATAACAGGAACTGATGATAAATACATAATTGTTGCAACAACAAGACCAGAAACTATGCTAGGAGATACTGCTGTTGCAGTTCATCCAGATGATGAAAGGTACAAAGACTTAGTTGGAAAAACTTGTATATTACCTATAATGAATAAGGAAATTCCAATTATTGCTGATGAATTTGTAGAAAAAGACTTTGGTACTGGTTGTGTAAAAATAACACCAGCGCACGACATGAATGATTACCAAGCAGGTTTAAGGCATAATTTAGAAATTATAGAAGTATTTGATGAAAATTTCAAAATGGGAAATTTAGTTCCAGAATTAAAAGGAATGGATTTATTAGATGCAAGAAAAGTAATTGTAAATAAATTAGAACAGTTAGGTGCATTAGTAAAAACAGAAGAATACACTCATAATGTTGCTAAATGTGAAAGATGTAAAAATACAATAGAACCAAAAATTTCAACACAATGGTTTGTTAATATGAAAGATTTAGCAAAAAGAGCAGCAGATTCTGTAAGAAATGGAGAAATGAGATTTGTTCCTAAAAGATATGAAAAACAATATTTTAACTGGTTAGATAATATACAAGATTGGTGTATATCAAGGCAATTATGGTGGGGACATAGAATACCTGCATATTATTGTGATGAGTGTGGAGAAATAAATGTAGCAAAAGAAATGCCAAAACAATGTAAAAAATGTGGAAGTACACATTTGACTCAAGATGAAGACACATTAGACACATGGTTTAGCTCAGCATTATGGCCATTTTCAACACTTGGATGGCCAAATATTGAAAGTGAGGATTATAAAAGATTTTACCCAACAAATGTATTAGTTACAGGATTTGATATAATAACATTTTGGGTTTCAAGAATGATGACACAAGGGTTAGAATTTACAAATCAGGTTCCATTTAAAGATGTTGTAATTCATGGACTAATAAGAGATTCTCAAGGAAGAAAAATGTCAAAAACATTAGGAAATGGAATTGATCCAATAGAGGTAATAGATAAATATGGAGCAGATAGTTTAAGATTTTCAGTTCTTTCTGGAACTACAATGGGAAATGACATAAGATATATGCCAGAAAAATTAGAACAAGCATCAAACTTTGCAAATAAAATTTGGAATGCCGCTAAATTTATAATAAATTCTAATGTAAGCGAAAATGATATAAAAGAGGCTGGAAAAAGAATTTATAATAAAGAAAATAAAGAGTACAATAAAGATTCATTAGCAATTGAGGATAAATGGATTTTAAATAAATTAGATAAATTAGTATTTGAGGTAACTACAAATATAGAAAACTATGACTTGGGAATTGCATTAGATAAGATATATAACTTTATTTGGAATGAATTTTGCGATTGGTATATAGAAATGGTTAAGCCAAGAATATACAGTGACAATTATGAAATAAAAACTAATGTATGTTATATATTAAATTATGTATTTGGAACAGCACTTAAATTATTACACCCATTTATGCCATTTGTTACAACTAAAATTTATAGTGAACTTGTAAGTTATGATAATAAAAATTTAATGATATCAAATTGGCCAGAAGTAAAGAAAAACTTCAGTTTCGAAAATGAAGAAAAATTAGTTGAACAATTAAAAGAAACAATAGTAGAAATAAGAAATGTTAGAGCAAATATGAATATTCACCCTTCTAAAAAATCTGAGTTAATATTTGTAAGTAAATCTAATAAAAAAGAGTTGGAACAAGCAAAAGAATTTATACTAAAATTAGGGTTTGGAAATGAATTAAAAATTCAAGAAAATAAAGATGGAATAAAAGACAATGCAATTGGAATAATAAAAGGTGAAATTGAGTTATATATACCATTTGAAGGTTTAGTTGATTTAGCAGAAGAAAAAAAGAGATTAGAAGCTGAAAAGGAAAAATTAGAAAATGAAGTTTTAAGATGTGAAAAAATGTTATCAAATCCAGGTTTTGTAAATAAAGCACCAGAATCTAAAATAAAAGAAGAAAAAGAAAAACTTGCAAAATATAATAATATGCTACAAAATGTAAAAAGTAGACTTGATAATATATAAATAAAAGAAGCGCCAGCAATTAAGCTGGCGCCTTTTTCATGCTCTCACTATTGCAAGAACACAAATAAAAATAAAGGAGTAAGAACTAGAAAGCACGTATTTATTTATGCACCACTTGCAGCGACACCTCCAAGTTTTGTAACATCTGACACAATCTTTGACCAAAGAATCAGAGAACCGCCAGTTTTTGCAAACAGTGATCCAGAGTGTGATGCTTTGAAGATAATGCCAGGGTATTTTTCCCCAAGCAGCATAGCTGCTTTTTTGGCGTCTTCGTGAGTAAGAAAATGGAATTTCTCATACTCGCTAAGTAATGTTTTTGGTGCCTGTGCCTTAGTTGTCTGGTTCATATTGAACCCTCCCTATAAATAATTATTATACTCCTTTTTGGGAAGTACGAAATAATAATAGCATAGTTTACAATAATGGTCAATAGATATGTCAAAAAATGTCGATAATTTCTAAAATTACGACAAAACTTCTTAGTATTTGCTATTGGAAAATAATGGAAATAGTTTTATAATATTTTAAGAAAAATTAGAAAGGATTGATAAATAATATGGAATCAAATTATTACGAAAAGGACAAGCTTCTAGTTTTTAAAATAGTCGATGAAATAGACGAATTTAGTGCACAAAAGATAAGAAGGGAGGCAGATTATGAAATTAAAAGATATATGCCTAGAAAAGTTATATTTGATTTTGATAGTGTTACTTTCATGGACAGCGCAGGAATAGGTTTAATTATAGGCAGATATAAATTTGTAAATATGTTAGGCGGAAAATTAGAAGTAGCCAACCTAACAGAAAGTGTTAAAAAAATATTCGAAATGAGTGGAATACTTAGATTAATACCTGTTGCAAATTTGGATGAAACTTTTTTTAATAAGGCAATGTAAAAAATGTATTAATTATTCACAGGTTTATAGGTAAAACCAATAAAAACCTAAATATTTTATACAAGGAAATCAAAGATGAAAGAACAATTTGAAAATGAAATGAAATTAGAATTTATAAGTAAGTCATCAAATGAAGCATTTGCAAGAATTGCAGTTGCGGCATTTGTATCACAATTAGATCCAAGCTTAGAGGAATTGGCAGACATAAAAACAGCTGTTTCAGAGGCAGTTACAAATAGTATAATTCATGGCTATGAAAATAAACTAGGAATAGTAAAAATTGTAGGAAAATTACAAGCAAATAAAATTATATTAGAAATATCAGATTCTGGAAAAGGAATAGAAAATATAGATATTGCAAAAGAACCATTATATACAACAAAACCTAATTTAGAAAGATCAGGAATGGGATTTACAATAATGGAAAGTTTTATGGACAAAGTAGATGTTGAATCTATACTTGATATAGGGACAAAAGTAACAATGGAAAAAGAAATAAAAAGCGATAAATTAAACATTAAAGAAGAATTAAGCCATGCTACAAAAGATTAATATAAGAAGGGTAAAAGTATGTTCGAAAATAGTTTAGAATCTATAAAAAAAGCCCAAACAGGCGATAAAGTAGAACTTGGCAAATTAATTAAAGATAATAATCGGACTTATATGGAGCATAGTAAAAAGGTTTAATGGAAGGGGATATGAATTAGAAGATTTATATCAAATAGGTTGTATAGGCTTTATAAAATCAATACAAAGATTTGATACAAATTTTGAGGTGAAACTTTCTACATATTCAGTTCCATATATGATACGGAGAGATAAAAAGATTTATAAGAGATGATGGTACAGTTAAGGTTAGTAGAAGTATTAGAGAATTAAATACAAAAATTAAGGAATTGGAAAAACATTATTTAGCAAAAGAAGGAAGAGAAATAACAATAGAAGAGATTGCAAAAGAGCTAAAAGTTACAAAAGAAGATATTGCTCTTGCAATGGAGTCAGTAGCACCAGTAGAATCAATAGAAAAAAACATTTTTGGAGATGAAGAAAATAAATTAAGTTTAATAGACAAAATATCAACAGGAAAAAATGAAGAGGAAATTATAACAAATAAAATAGTTGTTAAAGAATTAATAAACAAATTAGATAAAAAAGAAAAAGAAGTTATTATGCTAAGGTTTTATAAGGAAAAAACGCAAAGTCAAGTTGCAAAAATACTTGGAATAACACAAGTTCAAGTATCAAGAATAGAAAGAAGAATTTTAAATTCTATGAAGTTAAAATTAACATCATAAAAATCAAGTATGATTATGTATTATTTTAAATAAAAATTAATACATAATCATATTTATTATATAAAAAGAAGGTATGAGAATATTGAAAAAATTTTTTAACTATTTTATATTATTTATATTTATATGTTTTATATTTCCTGCTATTTTAACCAATAATAGACAAAATAATAAAAGTAAACAAGCATCTGTCTTTCAAGATGCTAAAGAAAATAGTGGAACTGAAAAAAATGAATTAGTAGAAAATTACAATTATAAAAATTATGGGACAGTTAAATTATTACATACAAAAACAGGAGAAATTGAAGAAGTAGCAATAGATGATTATTTATGTAATGTTGTATCAGCAGAAATGCCAGCAAGTTTTGAGCAAGAAGCATTAAAAGCACAAGCAATTGTTGCAAGAACATATACTATTTATAAAATAAATAATAAAAAACACGATAATGCAGATATATGTGACAGTAGTTTATGTTGCCAAGCTTGGATTTCTAAAGAAGATAGGTTATCAAAATGGGATGAAGACCAAAGACAAAATTATTGGGAAAAAATTTCAAATGCTGTAAATTCTACTAAAGGAAAAATCATTACATATAATAATGCTCCAATAAATGCATTTTTTCATGCAAATAGTGGTGGAACAACAGAAGTTCCAAAAGAAGTATGGGGCGGAACAAATTATCCGTACTTGCAAGTTGTTCAAACTTCAGGAGAAGAAGGGTATACACAATATAGTTCAGAAGTCAAATTAACATATGAAGAGCTAAATAATAAATTGAAAGAAAAATATTCTGATATACAAATAAATTTTGAAAATGATGATGATATAAAAATACTAGAATACACAAATAGTAATAGAGTAAAAACTATAAAATTTGGGAATCATGAGTTATCTCGGTGTAGAAACAAGAAGTATTTTAGGATTAAAATCTGCAAATTTTGAATTACAAAAAGAAAATGGGACAATAACATTTAAGGTAAAAGGATATGGACATGGAGTTGGAATGAGCCAAACAGGTGCTGATGCTATGGCAAAAGAAGGAAAAAATGCAGAAGAAATAATTAAACATTTTTATACAAATATAGAAATAAAAGATATAAATTCTCTTTAAATGAATAAACAACTAAATTTGGGAAATACTTGTAATAAATAAAAATTAAGGAGGATTATATGAGAAAAAATTCAAGAATGAGAAAATCTGAAAAAGGTTTAGATAAAGTAATAATGTATAGTGGAATAGGAGTTTTGACATTGGCTATTATTGTATTTGCACTTCTTATGTATAGTAGATCTCTAAATAATGAGGTGCAAGAAAGCAAATTAAGTGCAGATAAAATTGCAAGCTTAGTTGATGGTAATAATTCAAATAGCCAAAGTGCAAGTACATCTATAGGAAAAAGTGTAGAAGAAAAAGAAAATGAAACAAGTAAAGCACAAACAAATAATGAAATTTCTAATTCAACTTCAAGTACAAATTCAAATTTAGCAAATAATGTAACAAATAATACTACTAATAATGTAAAAACAGATAAAACCAATAGTAGTGCAAATGAATCAAACAAAAGTACAAGCACTAATAAAAGTAGTAATGAAGCGGCAAAAACAAATTCACAAGCCGCTACAGATAAAAAAGAGGAAACAAACCAAAAAGAATTATCATTTGAAAAACCTGTAGAAGGAGAAATAACAAAAGAATTTGCAAAAGAAAACTTAATATATTCACAAACATTACAAGAATGGACAACACATGTTGGAATAGATATACAAGCTCAAAAAACAACAGTAGTAAAAGCTGCTGAAGCAGGAACTGTAAAGACAATTAAAAACGACCCAAGATATGGATTAACAATTGTTATAGAACACCAAAATGGATTTGAAACTGTATATGCAAATTTATTAACTTCTGAATTTGTTACAGAAGGAGAAAAAGTTACAAAAGGACAATCTATAGGAACAGTTGGAAACACAGCTGTATTTGAAGTAGCAGATGAAGCACATTTACATTTTGAAATATTAAAAGACTCAATTCAAGTAGACCCTAGCATATATTTAAAATAAAAAATTGCCATGGTGCCACGGTTCCGGGTTTAAATGGCAATAAATTGCCAATGGTTCCGGGTTTGGATGGCAATAATTGTAATTAAGTATAAAAAAACAAGTATGTTAAAAAATAAAATTTTATTGTTCAAATAATTATTACAGAAATTTTAAATTAATTTTATGGCACCCTTCCATCAGGAGAGGAACATTTTCCACAAAATTAATATAAAAATTTCTAGCTCAATTATTTTCAAAGCTAAAATTTGATTTTTAATAATACTTGTTTCTTTTTGTAAACTATGTGGTACTTCAAATTAATATATTATTGCCATCCAAACCCGGAACTATTGACAATTTATTGCCATTTAAACCCGGAACCGTGGCAATTTTTTTTATTTGGTTCTAAATAAGACAAACTGTGAATATATATAATTAGGTGTATTTTAAATAAGGAGGGACTTTTATGACAATAGATGAAAGAAATTCTGTTAAAACAGGAGTTATTCAAAATTTAATATTGGAAAATAGAGAAAAATTAAGTATTTCAGGTGTTATTGATGTTTTGAGTTTTGATGATCAGGTTGTAATGATAGAAACAGAACTTGGATTGCTTACTGTAAAAGGGGAGGAACTAAGAATAAATAAATTAAGTATAGATACTTCAGAGGTAATTGTAGAAGGGAATATTTCACATCTATCTTATAGTGAAAAAAATCAAGAAAAATCTAAAGGAAGTTTAATAGGAAAAATTTTTAAATAAAGAAAGGGTAATCTAAATGATAACTAATCAGGCATATTTATTTTTAATATTTGTAATAAATGGGTTATTAATTGGTTTATTATTTGATTTTTTTAGAATTTTAAGACTTAGTTTTAAAACAAGGGATTTTGTTACATATATTGAAGATATTATATTTTGGATTATAACAGGAATTATTGTTTTATACTCAATTTTTATTTTTAACAATGGAGAAATTAGATTTTTCATGTTTTTAGGAATAGCACTTGGGGCCTTTTTATACATGACTTTGTTTAGTGGTTATATTATAAGTGTAAGTGTTCATATAATAAAATTTTTTAAGAAGATATTTGGCTTTATATTAAAACTTTTTGTAATACCATTTTCATTTGTGTTTAAAATATTAAAGAAAATATTTATTAGACCAATTTCATTTGTTACTATTAATATAAGAAAAATTTCTACAAATTTATTTAAAAAAATAAAAATAAATAAACCATTGCGACAAAAAAATGCAAAAATTGTAAAATAGAAGAAGGATTTTGCAAAGTTTTGTAGAATAAAATAATTATATTGACAATAACATTTTATGATGAATTGGAGAGATTTTACATATGAATAAAACAAGAAAATTGTATAAAAAACTATTAATAATAGCAATTATGCTTTATGTTGGTATTACATTAATAAACCAACAAGCAACATTAAATGATTATACAAAAACAAGTGAAAGTTTAGCACAAGAATTAAAAGAAGAACAAGAGTATAAAGAAGAACTTGCAAATAAAAAAGAAGAAGTTAATTCTTTAGAATTTATAGAACAAACAGCAAGAGAAAGATTAGACATGTATTTGCCAAACGAAAGAGTATATGTTGATGCTGGAATGTAAAAGTAAAAAAATAATAAACGGGCTTAAATGAACTTTATTTTTAAAATATAGTTTATTTAAGTTTTTTTTATATATTCCATTGCTAAAAAATATAAATCGTGATATTATTTCTAAAGAATAAGTAAAATTGTAAAATTTTACCACTAAAGTGTAAAATAAAAGAAAGGATAGTAAAAATATGAGTTTTATTGAAGTAAAAAATCTAAACAAAACATATTCATCAGGAAATATAGAAGTACAAGCAGTAAAAAATGTATCATTTGAAATAGAAAAAGGTGAAGTAGTAGTAATTGTAGGTGCAAGTGGAGCAGGTAAAACTACTTTATTAAATGTCTTAGGAGGAATGGACACACCAACAACAGGAAATGTAATAATAGATGGACAAGATATATCAAATTATAAAGAAAAACAACTTACACAATATAGAAGGGAAGATATTGGATTTGTATTTCAATTTTATAATTTAGTACAAAATTTAACAGCATTAGAAAATGTAGAACTTGCAACACAAATATGTAAAGATCCAAAAGAACCAAAAACAGTGCTAGAACAAGTAGGTTTACAAGATAGAATAAACAATTTTCCATCACAATTATCAGGTGGAGAACAACAAAGGGTGTCTATAGCAAGAGCTATTGCGAAAAATCCCAAATTATTATTATGTGATGAGCCAACAGGAGCGCTAGACTACAAAACAGGAAAAGAAGTTTTAAAATTATTGCAAGATATGGCAAGAAAAAACAATATGACAGTTATAATAATTACACACAACCAAGCAATAACACCAATGGCAGATAGAATAATTAAAATGAAAAGTGGTCAAATAGAACAAAACGAAATAAATAAAAAAGTAATATCAATAGAAGAGGTAGAATGGTAATGAAACTAACAATATATTATAAAGATTCGATACGAAAGCTAAAAACAAGTATTTTTAGATATATATCAATCATAGTTATAATAATGTTAGGAGTAGGTTTTTTTGTTGGTATGAATTCAGTTGCTCCAGACATGAAAAAAACAACAGAAGAATACCTAAAAACTTCAAATGTATTTGACATACAATTAGCATCTAATTTAGGATATGATAAAAAGGATGTAGAAAAGTTTGAACAAATAGAAGAAATAACAGAAGTAGAGCCAGTTTATAATTATGATGTATTAACAACAATAAATGATAAAAATTTACCAGTAAGAATAATATCTAAAACAAAAGACCAAAAAATAAACAAAAATGATATTATAGAAGGAAAAGATGTACAATTCCCAAATGAATGTTTAATAGATACAAGATTACACAGTATATATAATTTAAATGTTGGGGACAAAATTAAAATTCACAAAAATGAAGAAGATTTAAGTAAGGTAATTAGTAAAACAGAATACACAATAGTTGGAATTACAAGAAATCCTGCATATTTGTCAATTTTTTATGGGAGTACTGAGCTAGAAAATGGTGAACTTGTAGGATATGTAAATGTTTTAGAGGACAATATTAAGCTTGAAAAATATACTTCAATGTACTTAAAAACTAATATTGACAACAATATAAATAAAACATCAGAAGAATATAAAAACAAATTAGATGATATTGCAAAAAAAGTAGAAGATACACAAAATAGTCTATTAGACGAAAAATACAAAGAAGTATATGAAAAATATACTAAAGAAATAGAAAAATCTCAAAATGAATTGACTACAAAACAAAATGAAATAAATACTGCAAAACAAACAATAGAAAATTCACAAAAACAAATAAACAGTTCTATATTGCAAGTATCATCATTAGTTGCAAATTATTATCAATCAAGTCAAATATATGAAAGATTTCAGACTAAAAAAACAAAACTTGATGAATTATACTTATCATATTCAACATTAAATAGTGAAAAAAATACAATTGAAACCGAATATGAGAAGTTAAAAGAAGAAGTAGAAAACAAACAAAATGAGCTGTCAAAATTAAATAACAATATTAATAATAAACTATATGAAATACATTTACTTGGAAATAATAATCCTAAATATATTGAGCAAACAAGGAAAGCAAATGAACTTGACTATACATACAATTTACAGAAAAAGGAATTTAGTGCTGTAGAAGAAAAATACAAAAAATTAGAAAAAGATTTAGAAGAAAAACAGAAGAATATAAAAACATTAAAAGAGCAATTAGACAAAGAGCAAGAAAATTTCTATAATAATTTCTTAAGTACAGAAGACATTATGCTTGGAACTGGAAATCAAGAATTAATAGCTAATGTTCAAGAAATTAAAAAAAGTCAAGAAGCACTTAATACATCAAAAACCGAATTTGAAAAAGAAAATTATGATAAAAAAATAGAAGAAGCAAAAACAAAATTATCAAATTCTAAAAATGATTTAAAAAACTTCGAAAAGTTATCACAAGTTACAAAATTATACGAAAGTAGCGGATTTAAATCTTTAGATAATGACTTAGAAAAAATTGCAATAATGGGAAAAGTTTTTCCGGTTATGTTTTTTATAGTTGCAGCATTAGTTACAATTACAACAATAACAAGAATGATAGAAGAAGATAGAACAAATATTGGAATATTAAAAGCGTTAGGATATAGTAAAACAACCATAATGAAAAGGTATATAATTTACTCATTATCTGCAACAATCATTGGGGTTATAATTGGAACACTATTAGGAAGTACATTAATTGCCCAAGTACTTTTTGCTGCATATGGCAGTTTATATGATTTGCCAAGCCTAATAATAGAAATAAATGTTTTATATACTGCACTTGCAACTATAATTTCAGTTATAGCAACAGTTGGAGTTACATTTATAATAACTAAAAAAGAATTAAAACAAAAGACAGCCGATTTATTAAGACCAAAACCTGCCAAAGAAGGAAAAAATATTTTCTTAGAAAAAATACCATCATTTTGGTCAAAACTTAGCTTTTTATTTAAAATATGTTTTAGAAACATATTTAGATATAAAAGAAGGTTGTTTATGACACTAATTGGTATTGCAGGCTGTACAATGCTTGTTTATACAGGAATAGCACTAAATGATACAATAAACAATATAGCAGAAAGACAATTTGGAGATGTAAGAGCATATAAAATGGAAATCAACTTAACATCTGGAGTTACTCAAAATGAAGTTTATGACATACAAAAATACATAGAACAGCAAGATAAAATAACACGGAGTAACACCTGTAAGACAGCAAATGACAACAATAGAAGCAAATAAAACAAGTAAAGACGTATTTTATACAGTAATAGATGGAAGTAAATGTGAAGATTACATTAAATTAAAAAATAGAAATAATAAAGAAAAAATAGACCTAACAGATGAAGGTGTTGTATTAACAGAAAAACTGGCAAATACTTTAAAGGTAAAAAATGGAGATAATATTACAATTAAAGAAAATGATAAAGAAAAAAAGGTTAAAGTAATTGGCATTGCAGAAAATTATTTATATAATTATATTTATATGACGCCAAACATGTATAATCAAGTATTTGAAACAGATATAAAATACAATTTGTTTTTTGCAAATTATGATAACATAAGTGAAGATGAGGAAACAACATTTGCTAATAAATTAAAAGAAAATACAAAAATAAGTGGAACCGTATATATAAGAACTTTAAATAATGATTACAAAAAAAGCTTATCTGGATTAAGTAGCATAGTATTTTTATTTATAGGATGTGCAAGTTTACTATCATTTATGGTTTTAGTAAATTTAAACAACATAAATATTGAGGAAAGAAGAAGAGAACTTGCAACATTTAAATTATTAGGATTTTACAAAAAAGAGCTTGAAAAATATGTATTTAGAGAAAACATAATTCTTACTATTTTAGGAAGTATACTTGGGGTATTTATTGGAATGGGAGTACTTGGAATTATAATTCAAAGTGCAGAGGTAGAAACAATAATGCTTCCGGTTGAATTTAATACATTGAATGTTCTTATATCTATTTTAATTACATTATCATTTACACTAATTACAAACTTTATGATGAAGAAAAAAATTAAAAAAATTGATATGATAGAATCATTAAAAAGTGTAGAATAAACACTAAAAATACACATTGTAAAATATACAATTGTAACAAATATAAAAAGCTTATAAACAAGGAGATAGAAATGGAAAGAACAAGAGTAGCTGCAATTTTAAAAATGGAAAATGGCTATGCATTTATGCATAGAAAAGATGTAATAAAAAGAAAAGATTACCAAGAATATTATACATTCCCAGGAGGGGGCTTAGAGGAAAATGAAACTCCACAAGAGGGAGTAATTAGAGAAATTGAAGAAGAATTTGGAATAAAAGTAAAAGTAATAAAAAAATTATATGAAATAAAGTCAGAAAAATTTAATCAATTAGAAATATTTTACTTATGTGAGTATATAAGTGGAACATTTGGAACAGGTACAGGACCAGAATTTTCAAACGATCCTAAACATATAGATTCAGGAAAATATTTACCAGAAATAATACCACAAGACAAAATAAAAGACATTTTATTATTACCACAAAATGTAGCAAAAATGTTTTTAGAAGATTTGGAAAATAAAAAATTATAAATAAAATAAAAGAAAGGAATTAATCAACTAAATAGTTTAATATATATTTAATTGATTATATAAGAAAAATGTCAGAATTTGTACATTTACATATACATAGTGAATTTAGTTTATTAGATGGTGCAAATAGAATAAAAGACTTGCCAGTAAGAGCCAAAGAACTTGGAATGAATGCAATGGCAATTACTGATCATGGTGTAATGTATGGTGCTATAGATTTCTATAAAGCTTGTAAAAAAGAAGGAATAAAGCCAATAATTGGATGTGAGGTATATGTAGCCCCACGTTCAAGGTTTGATAAAGAACCAGGAATAGATAACAAGTACAATCATTTAATATTACTTGCAAAGAATAATGTAGGTTATAAAAATTTAAGCAAACTTGTTTCTATAGGTTTTGTAGATGGGTATTATTATAAACCTCGTATAGATTTAGAAGTACTTGAAAAATATAGTGAAGGTTTAATTTGCCTAAGTGCATGTTTAGCAGGTTCAGTAAATCAGGCATTATTAAATGGAAATGAAGAAAAAGCAGAAGAAATAGCAAATTGGCATAAAAAAGTATTTGGCGAAGATTATTATATAGAAATTCAAAATAATGGGTTACAAGAACAGGTACTAGCAAACCAAAAGCTAATAAAACTTGCAAGAAAATTAGACATACCACTTGTTGCAACAAATGATGCACATTACTTAAAAAAAGAAGACGCATATAATCATGAGGTCTTATTATGTATTCAAACAGGTAAAAAAATGAGTGATGTAGATAGAATGCGTTTTGAAACAGATGAATTATATGTTAAATCGCCAGAAGAAATGTCACAATATTTTAGTGCGTTTCCAGATGCAATAGAAAATACTGTAAAAATTGCACAAAAATGTAATGTGGAATTTGAATTTGGACATACAATACTTCCAAACTATGATGTACCGCCAGAATTTCCAACACATTATGACTACCTAAAAAAATTATGTGATGATGGAATAATTGAAAGATATGGACAAAATCCTTCTAAAGAAATACTAGAAAGAGCTAAGTATGAAATAGACGTAATAAAGAAAATGGGCTATGTAGATTATTTCTTAATAGTATGGGACTATATACATTATGCAAAAAGCCATGGAATACCTGTAGGACCAGGACGTGGCTCTGGAGCAGGTTCAATGCTTGCATATGCAATAGGAATAACAGATATAGATCCAATAAAATATGGCTTAATTTTCGAAAGATTTTTAAATCCAGAAAGAGTTAGCATGCCAGATTTTGACGTTGACTTTTGTTATGAACATAGGCAAGATGTTATAGATTATGTATCAAAAAAATATGGGCATGATCATGTTTCACAGATTATAACATTTGGAACAATGTCAGCAAGGATGGTAATTAGAGATGTTGCAAGAGTATTAGATTTGCCATATTCAGAGGCAGATACACTTGCAAAAATGATACCAAACGAATTACATATAACAATAAAAAAAGCCATGGAGCAAAACAAAGAACTAAAAGACTTATATGAAAAAGATGAACAAATACATAAATTGTTAAACATTGCAATGGGACTAGAAGGAATGCCAAGGCAGGCATCTACACATGCATGTGGAATTGTAATAACTAAAGACCCAGTAGATACATATGTTCCTCTATATGTAAGAGATGGCCAAATTGCAACCCAATATATTATGACAACTTTAGAAGAATTAGGCCTTCTAAAAATGGATTTTTTAGGCCTTCGTACATTAACAGTTATACAAGATACAAAAAATTTAGTAAAACAAAACCGAGGAATTGATGTACAATTTGATAAAGAAATGTCAGACCCTAAAGTTTATAAATTATGGCAAGAGGGTAAGACATGTGGTATATTTCAGTTTGAATCTCAAGGAATGACTAATTTTATGAAAGAACTAAAACCAGACTGTTTAGAAGACATAATAGCTGGAGTTTCATTATATAGACCAGGTCCAATGGACCAAATTCCACGTTACATACGTGGAAAACAAAATCCAGGACATAACGAATATACACATCCAAGTTTGGAGCCAATACTAAATGTAACATATGGTTGTATGGTATATCAAGAACAAGTTATGCAAATAGTTCGTGAACTTGCAGGCTATTCTTTAGGAAGAGCAGATTTAGTAAGACGTGCAATGGGAAAGAAAAAACTAGATGTAATGGCTAAAGAAAGAGAAGTATTTATTCATGGACAACTTGATGAAAATAAAAATGTAGTCGTTCCAGGTTGTGTAAGAAATGGAATAGATGAAAACTCTGCAAATAAAATATTTGACGAAATGGCAGAATTTGCAAAATATGCTTTCAACAAATCCCATGCTGCGTGTTATGCAGTAATATCATATCAAACAGCATATTTAAAAGCATATTATCCAGCAGAATTTATGGCTGCAATGTTAAATAGTTTTTTAGGAAATTTAGACAAAATCCCACAATATGTAGATGAATGTAAAACACTAGGAATTGAAATTTTAAAGCCAGATATAAATAATAGTAATACTAAATTTACAGTTGAACAAAATAAAATACGTTTTGGATTAGGAAGCATAAAAAATGTTGGAACTATACCAGTAGAAATAATTGTAAAAGAGAGAGAAAAGAATGGAAAATACCAAAGTTTTACAGATTTTTGTGAAAGGATTGCAAATGAAGCAGTAAATAAAAAGTGTGTAGAAAGTTTAATAAAAGCGGGTTGCTTTGATGAATTTGAACAAACAAGAAGTACATTACTTGCCTCTTTTGAACTTATAATAGACCAAATACAATCAAATAATAAAAAAGGTATGCAAGGACAAGTTTCAATGTTTGACTTAGGGGGAAGTAAAGAAGAACAAGAATCTCTAAATGAAATAAAATACACATTTAATGAACAAGAAGAATTATCAAATAAAGAATTGTTATCAATAGAAAAAGAAATGCTTGGTATTTATATATCAGGCCACCCACTAGAAAAACTAAGGAAACAAATAGAAGCACAAACAAATATAAATTCTATGCAAATAAAAAATATAATACAAGTAAACAATTTAAATCCAGAAGAGGCAAATCCTACTATATCAACTAATATAAATAAATTTACAGATGGACAAAAAGTAAAATATGCAGGAATAATAACACAAATAAAAAAGAAATATACAAAAAACAACAAAATTATGGCATTTGTTACAATAGAAGATTTATATGGAACAGTTGAAGTTATTGTATTTGAAAATGCTTATATGAATGCAGGAAAAAGTTTAGTAGAAGAAAATATAGTTATGGTAGACCGGAAGACTTAGTATAAGAGACGAAGAACAGGCAAGTATTATTGCAAATGAAATTAAAGATTTTTCTGAAAATCAAACACAAAAAATTTTAACATTAGACATAACAAACTTAGAAGAAAGCCAAAAAGCAAAATTGAGAGGTGCAATTAGATTTTTCCATGGTGACAGAAACAATATGAATGTTCAAATTAAGGTAAATGATGAATTCAAACCATGTGGACAAATTTATTTAACACCTGAAATTTTACAATTTTTTAAAAGTATTGTTGGGGAAGAAAATTGCAAAATATAAAATTTGTTGGGAGTTCTAGGAAGAATATATGATTAAATTTAACAATCAAAAACTATATAAAAAAAGAGTTTATTTTTTTAAATAAACTCTTTTTACATATAGTTGATTAGCAAAAGATTGCACAACATTTCTTAATATATATTTTTCTTTTGTCATAATTTCACGTCCAGTATATTCTTGTCCAGCAAATGTAAGGCTTATTGCTTTTTCAAGTTCATCACAGAATTGATTATATGCGGTTTCCGGAGAAACAGTATCTATAGCAAGTTTTATAAGTTCTGCAATATCATTTATACTATAGACTTGTTTTAAAATACAAATTACAAATAAATAAGCAATGTGTTCTGTATTATACTTTTTATTTACAGGAGGATTAATAATCTTATGTTTAACATAATTATTAATCATTGTTTTTGTAATTATCTTTTCATTATCGTCATTTTTTATATAATTAGATAAATATTGCTCAAGTAAACATACAAGTTGATCTAAATATAAATCAATTTTAGGTATTTCATTCCATCTTGGAATATGAAATCCTGCAATTTCTTTATCTTCGTACGCAAAATTATTTTTCATGTAATCACCTCTTATTCTTATAATGGGAGCTCTTGGAAGAATATATAATTATTATTCTAATGATAATATAATAACATTTTTATAACATATAGTCAATTACTTGACAATATATTTACTATATGGTAACCTAGTATCAAAAACCAGATAAAGAGGAGAAAAAAACAAAAATGAAAAGTGAAGAAACTTTTTTTAAATATCCAGATTTTAATAATATAAAAGAAATAATTTATAATTCAGTAGAAAAATATCCTAACAATATAGCATTTAAAATAAAAGAAAAAAATGGAAAAGAAGTAAAATATAAAGATATAACATACAAAAAACTATTAGAAGAAGCAAATAATTTAGGAACAGGACTATACAATTTAGGGCTGAAAGGTAAAAAGGTAGCTATAATTTCTAAAAATAGATATGAATATGCACTAAGTTATGTAAGTATTTTGCTTGGCGGAATGGTTGCAGTGCCTTTAGACAAGGATTTTACTGAAATAGAACTAAAAAATGCATTAATTCGGAAGTCAGGTAGATGCAATTATATATAATGTAAAATATGAAGAAGTAATAAAAAAATTAAAAAATGAGTCAAATATTAATTTAAAACACCTTATTTGTATGGATGAACAAACAGATGAAAATACTGTAAATAAAGTAATAAAAAAAGGAGAAGAATTAATCAAACAAGGAAATACAGAATTTTTAAATGCTAAAATAAATGAAAAAGATTTAGCAGTATTAATATTTACTTCTGGAACAACTTCTGCATCAAAAGCAGTAATGCTTTCACAATATAATATTGCAAAAAATATACATGATATGCTTATGGTAGAAAAATTTAAAAGCAGTGATGTAAATATTGCTTTCTTGCCATATCATCATGCATTTGGCTCAACAGGACAGCTTGTAATGCTAGCTTCAGGAATTCAAACAGTATTTCCAGATGGTCTAAAATATATTGGACAAAATTTAAAAGAATATGGAGTAACAGTTTTTGTTGGGGTTCCAAAGCTTATAGAAGCAATTTATGATAGAGTAAATAAAGAAATAGAAAAACAAGGAAAAACAAAATTAATAAAAACTGCAAAACTATTTACAAATTTTTTGTTAAAGTGTAAGATAGATGTTAGAAGAAAAGCATATAAAAAAATAATAAACAATTTAGGAGGATTAAGATTTGTAATAAGTGGTGCTGCGGCTTTAAATAAAGATGTTGCAAATGGGTTTTATGAACTTGGGATTGAAACAGTTCAAGGATATGGCTTAACAGAAACAGCACCTGTTGTTGCTGCAGAAAATTATAAATATAGAAAAAGTGGTTCAATAGGATTTCCAATGCCAAGTGTAGATGTAGAAATTGTAAATAAAGACGAAAATGGTATAGGAGAATTAAAAGTAAAAGGACCAAATGTAATGATGGGTTATTACCAAAACGAAAAAGCAACAAAAGAAGTTATAAAAGATGGATGGTTTTATACAGGAGATTTGGCATATAGAGATAAAGAAGGGTATATTTTTATTGCTGGAAGAAAAAAAAATATGATAGTTTTAAAAAACGGTAAAAAAATTTTTCCAGAGGAAATGGAAGACCTAGTAAACCAAATTGATCTTGTAGAAGAAAGTTTTGTATTTGGGATGCCAAAAGGAGATGACTTATTATTATCTGTAGAAATAAAATATAATGAAAAAGTAGCAAAAGAAAAATATCCAAACCTAAATGAAGAAGAAATAAAAAAACTAATATGGAATAAAGTAAAAGAAACAAATAAATTACTACCTAAATACAAATATATAAAAAATATGATTTTAACTAAAGAAGACTTTATAAAAACATCAACACAAAAAATAAAAAGATTTGAAGAAATAAAAAAATTTATATAACTAAATTAGGAGGAAATTTATAAATGACAAGGACAAAATTAGCAGATAGAGAGCTTCCAGCATATACAAAAGGTGAAGAAATTTTTAACATGACTTCACACATTGTAGGTGGAGCACTAGGAATTGTTGCAATAGTTCTTTGTATTGTAACTGCTGCCATACATAAAAATGTATATGGAGTTGTAAGTGGAGCAATATATGGTGTAACAATGATTTTACTATATACAATGTCTAGCGTTTACCATGGTTTAAATCCCAAATTAAAAGGTAAAAAGGTTATGCAAATATTAGATCATTGCAGTATATTTTTATTAATTGCAGGTTCATACACACCATTTACACTTTGTACATTAAGAAATTATGATGTAGCTACAGGTTGGACAATATTTGGAATAATTTGGGCTGTTGCAATACTTGGAATAACACTAAATGCAATAGATTTAAAAAAATACAAAAAGTTTTCAATGATATGTTACTTAATAATGGGATGGTGTATAATAGTAAAAGCTCCTTTATTGCCACAATTACTAACAATGAAAGGATTTATACTTTTAGTATCAGGTGGAATAATATATACAATAGGTGCAATATTATATGGAATAGGAAAAAAACATAAATATATGCATTCAATATTCCATTTATGTATTTTAGCAGGGAGTTTTTTACAATTTTTATGCATTTTATTATATGTAATGTAAATAAAGAGTAAGGAAAAATCAAGTGGAAAAAGTAAAAAAAATTACAAAAAAATATTTTAAATATATAGTTTTAGTTGCATGTATGTGTTTAATATTTGTTTTATATAACGAAGTTTCAAAAAAACAAATATTATCAATGGATACATCAATATATAATGTAATATCAAACAATATAATATCAGATAGTTTAACCCCTACAGTTGTATTTTTAACAAATATAGGGGGAACTGTTTTTTTAATTGTTTTAACATTAATTTTATTATTAACCATAAAAAATAAAAAAATAGGCCTTTGTATTACAATTAATTTAGCATTATCTGCTTTAATAAATTTTTTATTTAAAAATATTGTACAAAGACCAAGACCAGATGAATCAATTAGACTAATAAGCGAAAGCGGTTTTAGTTTTCCATCACGGACACTCCATGGTAAGTTTATCTTTTTATGGTTTTTTAATATATTTAATTTATAAAAATATACAAAATAAATATATAAAATGGATTTTAATTTTATTATTAGGTCTATTGATTTTTATTGTAGGAACAAGTAGAATATATTTAGGAGTGCATTATCCAAGTGATGTATTAACAGGATTTTTGCTTGCAATTTCATATTTAATTATATTTATAGGGGTTGCAAATAAATTTATATTAAAAAAGGATGAATAATGGAAAAAGAAGAAATATTTAAAAAGACAAATAAAAAGAAAATAACAAATAGCTTTAAATATGCTTTTTGTGGAATTATTACAGGAATAAAAAATGAAAAAAATATGAAAATACATATTTTGATTATGATTTTGGTAATAATTGCAGGAATAATATTAAAAATAACACCTTTAGAATGGATTATATGTATTATTTTATTTGGAATTGTTATGTGTGCAGAACTTCTAAATTCGGCTATAGAAATTGTAGTAGATATGATAACTCCATATAAAAATGAGAATGCAAAAAAGGCTAAAGATATAGCAGCACGGTGGAGTCCTTGTCACTGCAATTTCTGCAGCAATTGTAGGACTTATTATATTTATACCAAAAATATTTTAATAATAAAGGGAAAATATTTTTAAAAATACTACACAAAACAAAAAAAGTGTGCTACAATTTAAAAAGAATTTTTTAAAAAACAAGGAGGAGATTTACATGTCAGGACATTCAAAATGGCATAATATTCAAGCAAAGAAAGGTAAAGCAGATGCAGCAAGAGGAAAAATATTTACAAAATTAGGAAGAGAATTATTAATAGCAGTAAAACAAGGAGGACCAGATCCAGCTGGAAATTCAAAACTAAAAAGTGTAATTGCAAAATGTAAGGCAGCAAACATGCCAAATGATACAATAAATAATGCAATAAAAAAAGCATCATCAAGTAACGAAAACTATGAAGAAATAACATATGAAGGTTATGGACCAAATGGAGTAGCAGTTATAGTAGAAGCTTCAACAGACAATAAAAATAGAACAGCAGCAGATGTAAGACATGTATTTGACAAAGCGGGAGGAAACCTAGGAACAACAGGATGTGTATCATACATGTTTAACAAAAAAGGAGTTATAGTAATAGAAAAAGAAACTTGCAAAATGGATGAAGAAGAATTAATGATGCTTGCAATTGAAAGTGGAGCAGAGGACTTTGAAGCAGGAGAAGAAGTATATGAAATAACAACAGACCCAAGTGAATTTACAAATGTATGTGAAAAACTAGAACAAAACAATATAGAATTCTTAGAAGCAGAAGTTCAAATGGTTCCAACAACAACAGTAAGCTTAGATGAACATGGAGTAGAAAAAATGGAAAGACTAATTGAAAGATTAGACGAATTAGATGACGTTTCAAATATTTATCATAATTGGGAAGAATAAGAAATAAGAGGTAAAAAAATGAAACAAGGAAATAAAAGGAAAATATTAATAATTGCAATAGTTGTAGTTATATTAATAGCAGTTGCTATAGGGGTAGTATTAGCACTTACAAAAACAGACTTCATGAAAAGTAATAAAGATTTATTTTTTAAATATGCATCACAAATGTTTGACAATGAAAATGGATTTGGAGATAACAGGTTAGAACAATATAACGAAAAACAAAAAAATACTGTATATGAAAATTATGGAAAAATTACAGCAAATATAAGTTCTGAAAATATTGACGAAAAAACACTAAAAAAAATAAATGATTTAAATATAAGTTTTGTAGGAAATATTGACAATGCTAGCAACAGTGCAGAAGAACTAATAAAAATAAATTATTCTGATAATATTAATTTTGCATTTAATGTAAAAAAAGTAGATGACTCTTATGGAATAAAATTAAATAAAGTTGCAAAACAATATTTAGTAGTTGAAAAAGACGGAATAAGTGATTTGTTATCAATGCTTGGAATAAAAATAAGCACAAACAATATAGATTTAGATGCATTAAACTTTGAAAATATAGCATTTAATGAAGAAGAAATTAGCAAAATAAAAGAATTATATTTAAATAATATAAAAAATATAATTGATGATGGAAATTTTTCTAAAGTTTCAACATCTAAAGCAGAAGGATATATGGTTGAATTAAGTAATAGTCAATTAAAAGATATATTAGTTAACATATTAGAAACATTAAAAACAGATGATGTTATGAAAAATAAAATAAATAAGTTAACAGGACAAAGTATTGACGAAGATACCATAAGCTCTGCAATAGATAGTGTAAATGGACAAGAAGTAGAAGAAGGTAAAACAACAATTACTGTATATCAAAATGAAGGCAAATTAAATAAAATAGAAATACAAATTAATGATCAAGTAAAAGTTGAATTTAGCAAGGAGTCTGGGGATGACAATTTAGAATATAACGTAAAAATAACAACAAACATAAACAATGAAAATGCTGAAGTAGATTTAAAAATAACATATGAAGGATTGCAAGCATTAGAAGATGTTAAACAAAATGCTGCAATAACACTTTCTTTTGGAAATGAAGAAAGCAGTAAATATGAGTATAATATATCAAACGAAATTAAATTTATAGATAGTGTTGAAATTACAAGTTTTGGAAGTAAAGATTCTATTACTTTAAATAAATTATCATCAGAAAGATTAGCAAAAATACTAGAACAAATTGGAAGTAAAATAGAAGAAGTAAATAAAGAAAATATGGATGAAGTTGGAATAAATGGAGCAAATCCTCTTATTTATTGGGTACCAGGTTTAAGCAGTGGACTTGAAACATTAAGTTTAAATCAAACTTCAACACAAAATAATGACCAAAGCAATTCATCAAATACTACAGTTACAATGGACGAAGCACAAAGACAAACATTTAACTCTAAATATACAAAATATGAAGGAGATAGTAAAAAAGGTTCAGATGTGAAATCTTTGGTTATGGAAATAATTGCAGGAAATATGGCAGAAGATAGAGAAATAAAAGTTACAGGAGATATAAAAATTATAAACAATCAAATGCCAGAAAATATTGACAACAGCAAAACATATAAAGTGGAATGTAAATATGATGACGAAAAATATATAAATGAAATTAATATAACAGAAAATTAATAGTTCTAAAATACAAAAAAAAGCATATATTATTATATGCTTTTTTTATGCATTAAAAAGAAAAGAAAGGAATTAATCAATTAAATTTTATAAATATTGATTATATAAGAAAAATGAACAAAATTGAAGAAATATTAAGGTATTTTAGTAGAAATATATATAATTTAATAATGAAAAAACTAAATGAAAAAGAGAATTTGAAGAACGAAATAACAGAAATAAGAATAAGAGTAGGAAAGCCCATAATACTAAAAACAAGAAACAAAGATATAATTATTAATTACAAAATAGACCCAGAAGAAATATTAGATTTGTTGGGAAGGATATGTGAAAACTCAATATATGCATATAAAAATCAAATATGTGAAGGCTTTTTAACAATAAAAGGTGGACACAGAATAGGAATAACAGGAACAGTAATTATAGAAGACAATAAAATAATAAACATAAATTACATATCAAGTCTAAATTGCAGAATTGCAAGAGAGGTTATAGGATGTAGTAAAAAAATATTAAATGAAGTTTTAGACATAGAAAATCATACAATATTTAACACTGTAATTGTTTCGCCACCTGGAAGAGGAAAAACAACAATATTAAGAGATTTAATAAGAAATTTAAGTAATGGAATAGATGAAAAAGGCTTTAGTGGTAAAACAATAGGCCTTGTAGATGAAAGAGGAGAAATAGCAGCAACTTACAAAGGTGTGGCACAAAATGATGTAGGAATTAGAACTGATATTATAGGAAATGTGTCAAAAACAAAAGGAATAGAAATGCTAATAAGGTCTATGGCGCCAGATATTATAGCATGTGATGAAATAGGATCTAAAGAAGATATACTTGCAATAGAAAGGGCTATGATATCAGGAGTTAAAGGAATCTTTACAATGCATGGAAGAACGCTGGAAGATATAAAAAATAATAAAGAAGTTTATAGATTAGTAGAAAATAAAAAAATAGAAAAAATAATATTTATTTAAGGTTCTAAATATAATTTGTATGAATATAATATAGAAAAAAGGACAAGGTTAAAATGCAAATTATTAAATATTTTATATTATTTTTAATATTTATATTATCTAATATTATTGGAAAATCTATAGCAAAAAAATATACATACAGGTTAGAAGAATTAAAAGAAATGAAAAGTGCATTAAATATATTTAAAACCAAAATAGAATTTACATATGAACCAATTCCAGAAATATTTTTAGAAATATCAAAAAATACAAGCAAAACAATAGCAAATATTTTTGAAATGGCAAAATTAGAAATGGATAAAACAGATGCACAAACAGCATGGCAAAAAGCCATAGATGAATCAGAAAATAATTTTAAAGAAGAAGATAAAAAAACATTAAAAGTTATGGCAAAAATGCTTCGGAAAGTCTGATTTAGAAGGACAAATAAGTCAAATAGACCTAACACAAAGTTTTTTAGAAAAGCAAATAGAAGAAGCCAAAAACGAAAAAGATAAAAATGAAAAGCTATACAAAAAATTAGGAACAATTATTGGACTTGCTATTGTAATAGTTTTAATTTAAGGAGTTTTTATGGATATAAATTTATTATTTAAAATTGCCGCAATAGGAATATTAGTTGCAGTATTACATCAAGTTTTAGTAAGAGCAGGAAGAGAAGACCAAGCAATGATGACAACACTTGCACGGACTTGTAATTGTTTTAACAATGGTAATTAAAGAAATAAGCACTTTATTTGATACTGTAAGAACAATATTTAATCTTTAAAGAGGTAAAAAATGGATATTGTAAAAATAGTTGGAATTTCGTTAATTGCACTTATTTTAATAATATTATTAAAACAATATAAGCCTGAATTTGCAATATACATAAGTATTCTTACAGGAATTTTAATTTTATTTTTGGTTATGGACAAACTTACTCGGAATAATAACATTAATACAATCTATAGCAAGTAAAGCATCCATAAATACAACATTTATAGTACTACTTATTAAAATAACTGGAATTGCCTTTTTAGCGGAATTTGCAGTAAGTATATGCAAAGATTCTGGGGAAAGTGCAATTGCAAGTAAAATAGAACTTGGAAGTAAAATAATAATAATTTCTATGTCTGTACCAATAATTTCAAGTCTTTTGGAACTTATTATTAAAATATTGCCATAAAGAAGGATGTTAACAAATGAAAAAGAAAATTATAATTTTATTTATAGCTTTTTTAGTAATACTTATTCCATGTTCAATTGCAAACAATGATAATACAATTAACGAACAAAAAAATACATTTGAAATTAACGACTTTATAAAAAATTCAAAACAATACATAGGAAGTGACTTTTTAGAAGAAAATGATATTAATCAATTATTAGATGATGCAATAAAAGGACAAGTTAATAACAAAAACATAACAGCTAAAATTTGGGGCATATTCGGTAAAGAATTTAAAAGCACATTATCAACACTTGTAAGTATTTTAGCAATAATTGTTATACATAGTATCTTAAAATCAATAAGTGATAGTTTAGAAAATGATGGGGTTTCAAAACTTATTTATTATGTTCAATATATATTAATAGTTACTATTATTATGACAAATTTTTCAGATGTAGTAAAAATAGTAAAAGAAGCCACAGTTAACATGGTAGGATTTATTAATTTACTTATACCATTACTAACATCACTAATGGTTTTTACAGGAAGTATTACTACAAGTAGTATGATTGAACCTGTAATATTGTTTTTAGTAAATTTAATAGGAAATTTAATACAAAGTGTATTAATACCATTTGTTTTGGTAATTGCAGCACTAAGTATTGTTTCAAAAATCTCAGACAAGGTACAAATAAATAAGCTTTCAAATTTTATGAAGTCTGGTGTTGTATGGGCTTTAGGAATATTCCTTACACTTTTTGTTTCTGTAATTTCCTTAGAAGGAACACTATCTAGTAGTGTAGATGGAATAAGTGCTAAAACTACAAAAGCAGTGGTAAGTTCAGCAATACCAATAGTTGGTAAAATACTAGGAGATGCAGTAGACACAGTTTTAGGATGTGGGATTATATTAAAAAACGCTGTTGGAATAGTAGGAGTTGTAATAATTATTGGAATATGTATAACACCAATCTTAAAACTTGCATTAATTACTGTAAGTTACAAAATCTTAGCTGGAATATGTGAGCCAATAGCAGATGAAAAAATAATGAAATTGTTAGACCAAATTGGTGATATTTTTAAAATATTTTTAGCAATTATAGCTTCAGTTTCAGTACTAATGATAATTGGTGTTACACTTGTAGTAAAAATTTCTAATAGTGCAATGATGTATAGGTAGGAAATGAAATGATAGAAAATTTAAGTTCATGGGCAAAAGGAATAACTCTTGCTGTAATTGTGGTATCAATATTAGAAATGCTTTTGCCAAATAATAAAACAAAAAAATATATAAAAATGGTAATGGGAGTTTTTATTTTGTTTAATATAATTTCACCATTTATAAATGCAAATGACCTAAAAAATTTAAATGAAATAGATGCTAGCAAATATGTAAATGAAAATAATAAAAATTATGTTGAACAAAAATCTATGGATGAAAGACTGGAAGAACTTTACATTGAGGAAATAGAAAAAGACATAATAAAAAAAGTAGAAAAAAAGGGGTATAAGGTAAGCATGTGTAAAGTAGATGCCAAAATCACAAAAAATGAAGAAGAAACAGGAATTACCAAAATTAAATTAAAAGTAGAAAAAACAGGCGAAGTAAAACAAGAAGAAAATAGCAGCATAGAAAACCAAATAGTAACACAAGTACAGAAAATAAAAAAAGTAAATACTAAAAAAATTGAAGAAGATAAAGAAACATCACTTGAAAAATCAGATATTCAAAATTTAAAACAATTTTTAATTGAAGAGTATGAGGTGAATGAAAAATGTTTAGAGATAAACTAAATAAAATAATTGGAAGTAAAGACAGTAAGCCAGATGGAAAAGATGGAAGGAAAATAGAAAATTTAGTAGTATTTGCAATAATTTTAATAATAACAATTATAGTAATAAATGTAATATGGAATGGAGATGAAAAGAAAAGCACAAAAGATACAACAAAAGACTATTCTAAAAAACTGGCAAGTAACACAACAACAGAAGAAACAAGTGAAGTTTGCGAAAGCTCTGATCTTGAAAAAAAACTAGAAAATATCTTGTCTAAAATTCAAGGGGTTGGAAAGGTAAAGGTTTTTATTAATTATTCACAAAGTAGTGAAACTGTTGCAATGTATAATGAAAATTCAAAAGTAAGCCAAACAGAAGAAACAGATACATCAGGTGGCAAAAGAGTTATAGAGTCAACAGATTCTCAAAAAGATATAGTGTTTAAAGAAGAAAATGGGGAAAAAATACCAATAACGCAAAAAATTATTCAACCAAAAATAGAAGGAGCAATAATTACAGCACAAGGTGCAAATGATGCAACAACTAAATCAAACATCATGCAGGCAGTAGAAGCTGCAACAGGAATTGCAACACATAAAATACAGGTTTTTGAAATGAATTAAAATGGAGGAATGAAAATATGAAAAGTTTTAAGAAAAATCAAATTGTTATTTATACTTTTGCTTTAATGCTTGTTGCGGCAGGGTATTTAAATTATACAAGTAAAGTTAATAAAGATTCTTTAGAAACAGCAAACCAAGAAACATATGTAAGCGAAAATGAGACATCAGATATAGGGGATGCAAAGTTAGTAAATAGCAATGATGTTGTGGACGTAAATGATAAAACTAATGAAAATGTAGAAGAAAATATAACAGATACTAAAGCTCAAAATACAACAGAAAATATAGAAGAAAGCAAATCAGAAAATGTGGTACAAACAGCGTCAAATAGCACAAGCAATTCAGATGACTATTTTGTAAAATCAAAATTAGAAAGAGAAACAATGTATTCACAAATGTTAGAAAGTTATGAAAAAATATTAAATAGTTCCAATTCTTTAGAAACACAAAAACAATCTGCTAGCCAAGAAATTACAAAAATCAATGATACAAAAAATAGTATAATGATTTGTGAAAATCTAATAAAAACAAAGGGATTTTCTAATAATGTTGTATTTGTAAATGGTAAAAGTGTAAGTGTTATAATAGGTACAAATGATTTAAAACAAGAGCAAACAGCTCAAATACAAAATATTATTTCTAGGGAACTTAATTGTGAAATACAAAATATACATATATCTACTAAGTAAAATGGCTTGGATTTACCTTTTGCATAATATATAACTAAAATTAAAAAATAAGTTTCTAAATGGTAAAAAATCTTCCAAAAGTGTTGTAAAATTTATTATTATTGATATAATAATAAAAAACAAAACTAAGGAGGATTTTTTATTATGGTAAAAAAAGTAGCAATAATTACAAATGGAGGAGATGCACCAGGATTAAATGCTGTAATAAGAGCTATAGTTAAAACAGCTGAAACTAACGGTATAGAATGTTATGGTTATATAGAGGGGTATAAAGGTTTATTAGAGAATAATTATGTAAAATTAGATACAAAAACAAATGCATCAGGTTTATTACATAGAGGAGGAACAATTATAGGAACATCAAACAGTACAAATGTATTCAATTTAAAAGTAGAAGAAAATGGTAAAACTGTTTATAAAGATATGTCACAAAAATGTATAGATAATATAAAACAAGCAGGATTTGATTGCATATTTACACTAGGAGGAGACGGAACACAAAAATCTGGAAGAGACTTTTCATTAAGAGGAGTAAATGTAATTGGAGTACCAAAAACAATAGACAATGATGTAGCACACACAGATGTAACTTTTGGGTATAATACAGCAGTATCAGTTGCTACAGAAGCTTTAGACAGACTTCATACAACAGCAGAATCTCATCATAGAATAATGGTATTAGAAGTAATGGGAAGGTATGCGGGATGGATTGCACTAGAATCAGCAATAGCTGGAGGTGCAGACGCAGCATTAATACCAGAAATTCCATATGACATAAATGAAGTTGCTAAAAAAGTAAAACAAAGACAAGAAGAAGGAAAAAACTTTAGTATTATAGTTGTGTCAGAAGGTGCAAAACCAAAAGATGGAGAAATAGTAGTAAAGAAAAAATTAGACGATGGAAAAGGACTAGATAATATAAGACTTGGAGGAATAGGTGAAAAAGTTGCAAGTGACCTAGAAGAGTTAACAGGGCTTGTTTCAAGATGTACAGTTTTAGGCTATGTACAAAGAGGAGGAACTCCAACAGCATATGATAGAGTTTTATCTACAAAATATGGTGTAAAAGCAATGCAACTTGCAATGGAAGGAAAATTTAATGTGTTAGTAACATACAAAGGCGGAAAATTAGATTGTGCATCATTAGAAGAAGTTGTTGGAAATAACAAAGAAATTGGTGCAGCATCTGGTAATACAGCAAACAGCAATATTAGAAAAATTACAATGGATGATCCATTAATAAAAACAGCCCAAAGTATAGGAATTAATTTAGGAAAATAAAATGTTGAAAAATTGTAATACAAGTTGTATAATATAAATATATTTTTAAAGGAAAGGAATGTGATAAAAATGGAAGAAAACAAAGAAAATAAACAACAAGAAGAAATAAAAGAAGAAACAAAGACTGTAGAAAACAAAACAGAAGAAGTAAAAGATGAAAAGAAAAAAACAGAAAATAAAACAGAAGAAATAAAAGAAAAAGTGGAAAATAAGGCAGAAGAAAAGAAAGAAGGATCTTTTGATACAGAAAAATTAAAATCAGAAACAACAAATACTGTAAACCAAGTTAAAGATACAATAAAAAATGTAAATATTAAACAAGACAGTATAGAAACAAAAGATTTTGTGAAAAATCTATTTGTAAAACCTGTAGAAGAAATAAAGAAAGTAGTAGAAGATAATACAGGAAAAACATTTAAATATGCAATAATAATAATTGCAATATGGACAATAATAAAATTATTCAGATTATGCTTTAGTGGAGTATTTAAGCAAACAGCAGGAGCTGCAATATGGGCAATAGTTAGAGCAATAATTACACCAGCATTAGGAATAATAGTTTTAGCAGTAATAATGCTTATGTTAAACAAAGAAAAGAAAAAATCGCTAACAACAATGATTACAGCTGTAACTGTAGCACAAATACCTGTTATTATTTCAGCACTTATATCACTTATTAACTTATTAAGCTCATCTGCATATAAAATTACAAGTCCAATTTCAAGCTTATGTTCAGCAATATCAATTGTATTAACATATTTTGCTGTTAAATTTGTATTTAATAAAAAAGACGAAGAGGCAATAAAAACATTTGTATTAGTTGAAGTAATTTATATTGTTGTAGCATTTATTTTATCATTTATAGGAATATATATATAATATTTTTGATAATTACAAAGGAGGAAACATGAAAAAAAAGAAAATAATAATAATATCAATTATAGCGATATTATTAATAATTGCAGTTGCTTTAGTTATAATATTTAGTAGCAATAAAAGCAATAGCACTAAAATACAAGAACAAGACACAGGAATATCAAGGATTAAAGAAATTTGTAGCAAATTAGAAGAAAATCCTACCTATACATTTAAAACAATGCTAAATGATGAAAACCAACTTGTAATAGCGAGAAAAGAAAACAAGGCATATGTTGAAGTGGTAGACGAAGGTGAAAAAAATACTTATATTGTAGACAATAATAATACAACAGTACTTGTAGATAGAACAAAAAAATATTACACATATGAAAATAATAATACATACCTTACAAAAGTTACAAACAATATGAGACAATTATTAAAACAAGACTATGTATCAGGTATGGAAAAAATAGATAATAAAGAATATTACTATGAAGAATATGTACGGAAATTATCCATTTTTAATAAATTATAAAGCAACAATAGATGAGAGCAAAACTAAAACAAGGTTATATTTTGAAGGTAACAACCTAAAGTATATAAAAACATATATAGGAGATATAGAACAACTTTTAAAAGTTGAAATGTCTTATAATGTAGATGACAGCGTAAGCTTTGAAATACCTAAAGAATATAACAAAGGTTAAATTAAGGAGGAACGAAAGATGAGTACAAAATTTGTATTAAATGAAACATCTTATTTTGGAAATGGAGCAAGAAGTGAACTTGCCGGAGAAATACAAAAAAGAGGATTTAAAAAAGTTTTTTTAGTAAGTGACAAATCATTAGTAGATGCAGGAGTAACTAAAAAAGTAGAAGAAGAATTAGAAAAAGCAAATATAGAATATACATTATATTCAGAAATAAAACCAAACCCTACAATAAAAAACGTAACAGATGGAGTAGAAGCATGCAAAAATTCTAATGCAGATGTTATAGTAGCTGTAGGTGGAGGATCAAGCATTGATACATCTAAAGGAATTGCAATTGTTATGACAAACCCAGATAGAAGTGACATTAAATCATTAAATGGTGCATCAAATACAAAAAATAGAGCAATGCCGATAATTGCATTACCAACAACAGCTGGAACTGCAGCAGAAGTTACAATAAATTATGTAATAACAGATGAAGAAAGAAAAGTAAAAATGGTATGTGTTGATCCAAACGACATTCCAATTATAGCTATAGTAGATTCAGAACTTATGGCATCAATGCCAAAAAGTCTAGCTGCTGCAACTGGAATGGATGCTTTAACACACGCAGTAGAAGGCTATATTACAAAAGCTCATAACGAAATGTCTGATATGTTTCATATGAAGGCAATAAAAATGATATTTAAGTATTTACCAGCAGCAGTTAATGAAAAAGATCCAGAAGCAATTGAAAAAATGGGATTAGCTCAATATATTGCAGGAATGGGATTCTCAAATGTGGGGCTTGGAATAGTTCATTCAATGGCACACCAATTAGGAGCTGTATATGACACACCACATGGAATAGCAAATGCAATGTTACTTCCAACAGTTATGAGATTTAATGGAGAAGTTTGTGCACAAAGATTTAGAGAGATATTAGTAAATATAGGAAGACCAGATGCTGAACATCTAAATGATCAAGATGTCATAAACACATTTGTATGGATGTTATCAGAACTTAGCAAAAAAGTTGGTATAACACAAACAATAAAAGATTATGGAGCAAAAGAAGAAGACTTTGAAATGTTAGCACAAAAAGCAATGGAAGATCCATGTAAACCAGGAAATCCAAGAGATGTATCAAAAGAAGAATTTATAGAATTATTTAGAAAAGCAATGTAGTTATAAATAATAAAATAAAAAATAATAAAAACAATAGGAGAATTTTTATGTTAAAATCAATGGACACATTAGTTGCATTATGCAAAAATAGAGGATTTATATACCCAGGGTCAGAAATTTATGGAGGATTAGCAAATACTTGGGATTATGGACCTTTAGGAAATGAATTAAAAAACAATGTAAAAGCAGCATGGAGAAAAAAATTTATACAAGAACAACCAAATATTGTAGGATTAGATGCTGCAATACTTATGAATCCAGAAACATGGGTTGCTTCTGGACATGTTGGAGGCTTTTCAGACCCACTAATTGACTGTAAAGAGTGTAAGACAAGACATAGAGCAGACAAATTGATAGAAGAGTGGGCACATGAAAATGGAAAAGACATGATAGCAGATGGAATGACAGACAAACAATTAATAGACTTTATAGTAGAAAATAAAATTCCATGTCCATCATGTGGAAAAAACAATTTTACAGATATAAGAAAATTTAATCTTATGTTTAAAACATTTCAAGGTGTAACAGAAGATACAACTTCTGAAATATATTTAAGACCAGAAACAGCACAAGGAATATTTGTAGACTTTAAAAATGTTTTACGTACATCAAGAAAAAAAATGCCAATGGGAATTGCACAAATAGGTAAAGCATTTAGAAATGAAATAACACCTGGAAATTTCACATTTAGAACAAGAGAATTTGAACAAATGGAATTAGAATTTTTCTGCAAACCTGGAACAGATTTAGAATGGCACAAATATTGGAAAGATTATTCTGAAAACTTTTTATTAAATTTAGGAATGAAAAAAGAAAATATTCGTTTAAGAGACCATTCACCTGAAGAATTAGTATTTTACAGTAAAGCAACAACAGACATAGAATTTAAGTTCCCATTTGGTTGGGGAGAATTATGGGGAATAGCAGACAGAACAGACTATGACTTAACACAACATATGAACCATTCAAAACAAGATATGTCATACCAAGACCCAGAAACAAATGAAAAATATGTACCATATGTTATTGAACCATCACTTGGAGCAGATAGAGTTGTACTTGCATTTTTATGTAACAGTTATGACGAAGAAGAAATTTCTGAAGGTGACACAAGAGTTGTATTGCACTTACATCCAGCTCTTGCACCATATAAAGTTGCTGTACTTCCACTATCTAAAAAATTATCTGAAAAAGCAGAAGAAGTATACACAAAATTATCTAAAAAATTTATGTGTGATTATGATGTATCTGGAAGTATTGGAAAACGTTATAGAAGAGAAGATGAAATTGGAACACCTTATTGTGTAACAGTGGATTTTGATACTTTAGAAGATGAGACAGTAACTGTAAGAGATAGAGATACTATGGAACAAATAAGATTAAAAATTGATGATTTGGAAAAATGGATAGAAGAAAAAATAGAGTTCTAAACTTAAATTCTTAAGCTTTTAAAAATGCATCAGTATTGAGCAATATTATGAAAATGTAAAGTTCAATATACTGGTGCTTTTTGTGTGTTCTTAAATTAATTTGTGATTTTTGTAAAGTGTAGAAGGTTAGAAATATAGAAAAGGTACTTGTAAAATTTTAATTAAACTATTGCAAAAAAATACATATTTATGTATAATAAACAAGAAGTTAAAAACAAAAGAAAAAGGAATTGGTTGAATTATGTTGAAGATAAACCGTGTAACCCTTGAGACTCTACACGCGCACACACACACGATATATTTAGTAAATAGAATAAAAGAAAAATATAATAAAAAGATAGCAGGAAATCTATTGTTATAGACTAATAAGTTTTGAAATTTATTTTAAAGACAAAATTAGTTTATAGGTAGATTTTATTTGCTATCTTTTTGTGCTTAAAATAAGTAAAAATAAATAAAATTAAAATTTAAAGTGCATATAAAATATATAGCACAGAAGGGGGAAAGAACAAATGAAACAAAATTTAAAAGAAAGGGTAAATGGTAAAAATGGTATTACATTAATTGCACTTGTAATAACAATCATTGTTCTTCTAATACTAGCAGGGGTAACAATTGCAACATTAACAGGTGACAATGGAATACTAACCAAAGCACAAAATGCAAAAGAAAAAAATGCACAAAAAACAGTAGAAGAACAAATAAACTTAGCAGTGCAAGCATCAAAAATAAATGAAGGACTTGTTATAGATAAAGACATATTAGAACAAGAGCTAACAAATAATGGAATAGAAATAACAAAATCAGAAAATGATGAATTGCCATGGACAGTAAAAAAAGACGGATATGTATATACAATAAGTGAAAATGGAGAAGTAAAAGAAAAAGAAGGAATAGCAATAACAACAGGGGACATAGAAATATTAAAAGGATCAACAGAAGGAAAAAAAGTAAGTGCTCAAATATTAAGTGGTGAAACAGGAACAATAAAATGGGAACATACAGGAAATATAACATTAAGTGCAACAGAAGGAAATGAAGTAACAGTAAATGTAAATAGTAATGCAAATGCAGGGGACACAGCAACAATAACAGCAAGAATAGATGGAAAAACATACCAAGATAGTATAAATGTAAAAATAGTAACACAAGTAACTAGTGTAACAGCGGAGAAGATAGAAGTATCAATTGGAGATAAAAAGAAAATAGAAAAAATAACAGCTATGCCAGAAAATGCAGAAGGTATAGAAGTAACTAGTTATGTATCGCAAGATACAACAAAAGTTACAGTAGATGAAAAAACAGGAGAAGTAACAGGAGTCCAAGAAGGAGAAACAACAGTAACAATAAGTGCAAAAGGAAAATTAAGTGGAGCAGTTGTAACAGGAACATGTAGTGTAAAAGTTACAAAGTTAGACCATTCCGAAGTAGTGGTACCAACAATCACAGCAACAGGAAATTTAGCAAATAAACCAAATATAAAAGAAGTAAGACAAGGCAATATTCCAATACCACAAGGGTATAATTATATAAAAGGAGATAAAATAGGAGGAGCAGTAATAACAGATGCTGCAAGTGGAGAAGAAAAAGAAGGAAATGAATTTGTATGGGTGCCAGTAGATGAAATTAGCAAAATGGCAAGTACAGATATAGGTGGAACGGATGCAAATAGAAACACAAATTACAGGGGAGTTTTATATAACTGGAACACAGATGCTACAGGAAATACAGCATATGATTGGAGTGCAGATTCAACAAGTTATAGAGAACCAGCAAATTTAAGTAGTTCATATGATAGTACAAGTACAAATTCAAGTTGGACATCAACATTGTACCAAGAAGAATATAATAAGATGATTAAAAGTGTATCACAATATGGAGGGTTCTATGTTGGAAGATATGAAATGAGTTTAAATAGTGAAACTAAAAATGCAGAGTCAAAATATGGAGCAACATCTGCAAATGCAAGTGATACTGATACAAATCAATGGTATGGATTATATAATAAAGCTAAAACATATGCACCAGAAAATGCAAGTCAAAAAGTAGTATCAAGTATGATATGGGGAAGTCAGTATGATGCAATGTTAAAATGGATGAAAGGTAATAAGATAAATGTTACAAGTAGTAGACCAACAGATTTATCAATAGGAACTACGTCAAAAAATACAACAAGAGTGACTGGTGGAGCAAATAATGGACAAACAGTAAGTAAAGATAAGTTGAGTAATATTTATGATTTATTAGGAAATAGTCTTGAATGGACACAAGAGGCCTACAATACCGATTTCAATAACCGAGTTTACAGGGGAGGCTATTACGATATTAGCTCTGCACCAAGCCGTCGCTACGGCTCCGACTTTCCTACCCGTACCAATTCCGTCTGTGGCAGCAGGCTCACACTTTATATAAAGTAGGACTGAACTCTAAAGCCGTGAATTGAAAATTGTAAAAATATTAGAAAGAAATAGTAAAAATTGAATAAGGAGAAATCCTAACGAAAGAAATTGGAAAAAAGAGAAAATCATAGGAAGTTACAAAAAATTACTAGAAACAGTAATGAAAGTAAAGAAAATAGCTTAAAATACAGGTTTAAGCGAAAATAAAATAAAAAGCCTACACAATCAAAAATAGAATTTTAATTGACAAATAATGGAAAATATCATATAATAAAAACATTCGCAATTATGGCAAAGACTTTAAGGAGGAATTTTTATGAAAACAGACGAAAGATGTATGACTATTGTAAAACATGCAAAGCATGATTTACGGAAAGCAAAACCTGGTTCCACAATTCTTCAATTAGAATATGATGGGAGTTCAGTTTTGCAGGTAAGAGTCGATCTTAATCATCATAATGTGAAAATTTTTACAATACACCGCGGAGTTTGTCCAGAATGTGCGGCAAATGTTAAAGAAAACTTTGGCAAGTTGGAAAGAGAGAAAGATATAATCTTTTTGTCAAATTTCTGAATTTCCTAAAAAGGCACCAGTATATGGTGCCCATTTTTATTATATATAATATTTAAGCTATGATTATAATTTTTCATTTAAATCAGAAATACTTACATCTTTTTCTTCAAAAGTATCTACAAAGCCTACTTTAGCAATATTGTTTGAAGTATTAATTCCTTGAATCCATACAGGTCTACTATTATAAAAAATATCAAATTTTTCATCATTATTTAAAATTGATTTAACACGATTTAATTCCATCACAAAAACCTCCTAAAAAATAATTGTTATATTAAGTATATCCAAAATGAATAACAAGTATTCTTAAATTTAAGCACAATCATTTAATAAAAAAATTAAAAATGCTTGCTTTTTATGGAAAAATATAGTAAAATAAATATGCTTTAAAAGCAATACCTTTTACTTAGCTATAAGATTAGCACCTATTCTTAAGCTCAGTTTTGGGAAAATAAATAAAAATAGGAGGTGTAGTATTAAATGACAAAGGAAAGAAAACAAGAAATCATTAATACTTATAAAAGAGAAGAAAACGACACTGGTTCTCCAGAAGTTCAAATAGCTCTTTTAACAGAAAGAATTAATGAATTAACAGAACATTTAAAAATCCATCAAAAAGACAACCACTCAAGAAGAGGTCTTTTAAAAATGGTTGGAAAAAGAAGAAACCTATTAAACTATCTATCTAAAAAAGATTTACAAAGATATAGAGATATAGTTGAAAAATTAGGATTAAGAAAATAATCTTTTATAAAAGGCCCTATGCTAAATAAAAAGCAAGGGCTTTTTGTAAAACAATAAGCTTAAAATATTTAGGTAAGTAGCTTGTATAATGCACTACAAAATAATGTATTATAGAGGTTACAATCTAAATTTAAGCTTATATAATAAAGGTGCAAAAAAGTAGAAAGGAGCGTATGATTTTATCATACAATAAAAAATATGTTTAAAACTTATGAAACAGAATTAGCAGGTAGAAAACTTGTAATAGAAACAGGAAAAATGGCAGGACTTGCAAATGGAAGTGTATTGGTTAGATATGGAGACACTTGTGTACTTGTAAACGTTACTGCATCAAAAGAACCAAGAGAAGGAATAGATTTCTTCCCATTATCAGTAGATTTTGAAGAAAAACTATATTCAGTTGGAAAAATTCCAGGAAGCTTTATGAAAAGAGAAGGTAAACCAAGTGATAAAGCAATATTAACATCAAGAGCAATAGATAGACCATTAAGACCATTATTCCCAAAAGATTTTAGAAATGATGTATGTGTTGTAGGAACTGTACTTTGTGTTGAACAAGACAATTCACCAGAAGTAGCTGCAATGATAGGTGCAGCAGCAGCACTTGCAATTTCTGATATTCCATTTGGAGGACCTACAGCAGCAGTAAATGTTGGGTTAGTTGATGGACAAATTGTTATAAATCCAACAGAAGCACAAAGAGAGGTTTCAGACTTAACCTTAACAGTTGCAGCAACAGAAGAAAAAATAACAATGATAGAAGCTGGAGCAAATGAAGTACCAAATGAGGTTATGTTAGAAGCAATAAAAACAGCACATGAAGAAATTAAAAAAATATGTAAATTTATATCAAGTATACAAGCTGAAATTGGAAAACCAAAATTTGAATATAAATCATTTGAAGTAGATCATGATGTATATAACTTTGTAAATGACAATTTCAAAGAAGAAATGAAAGAAAAGGTTCAAGAAGCTGACAAAACAATAAGAGACAAAAATATAGATGAATTAACAGAAAAAATTACAAACGAATATGCATTAAAATTTGGAGAAGAAGAAAAAGATGCTCATAAACAAGACATAGGAGAAGCAATATACAAAGTAGAAAAACAATGTGTTAGAGAATTAATATTTAATGAACATAAAAGAGTAGATGGAAGAGCTTTAGACGAAATAAGACCATTATCATGTGAAGTTGGATTATTACCACGTACACATGGAAGTGCTTTATTTACAAGAGGACAAACACAAGTATTATCAATTGCAACTTTAGGAATGGTATCTGAAGAACAAAAATTAGATGGAATAGACATGGAAGAATCAAAAAGATATATACATCACTATAACTTCCCAAGCTATAGTGTAGGGGAAGCTAGACCATCAAGAGGACCAGGAAGAAGAGAAATAGGACATGGAGCACTTGCTGAAAAAGCATTAGTTCCAGTAATACCATCAAAGGAAGAATTCCCATATGCAATAAGAGTTGTATCTGAAGTATTATCATCAAATGGATCAACATCACAAGCAAGTATATGTGGAAGTACACTTGCATTAATGGATGCAGGAGTTCCAATAAAAAGACCAGTAGCTGGAATATCTACAGGATTAATTACAAACCCAAATGATGACAATGATTATATAATGTTATTAGACATACAAGGGTTAGAAGATTTCTTTGGAGATATGGACTTTAAAGTTGGAGGAACAGAAAAGGGAATAACAGCAATTCAAGTTGATATTAAATGTGATGGATTAACATATGACATAATAGCAGAAGCATTTGAAAGAACTGAAAAAGCAAGAATGCATATTTTAAATGACGTAATGTTACCAGTTATATCAAAACCAAGAGAAGAAATTTCTAAATATGCACCAAAAATAGTAAATACAACAATTAAAGTAGACAAAATAAAAGATGTAATCGGACCTGGCGGAAAAATGATAAACAAAATCATAGACAAAACAGGCGTTAAAATTGACATAGAAGAAGATGGACAAGTATTTATTTATTCACAAGACAGTGAAAAAGCAAATGAAGCACTAGAAATGATAGAAGACATTGTAAGAGAAGTCGAAGTAGGTGGAATTTATTTAGGAACAGTAACTAAAATAATGGCATTTGGAGCATTTATAGATTTAGGATTTGGAGATAAAGAAGGATTATTACATATTTCAAAAATCTCTAATGAAAGAATAAAAAATGTAGAAGATGTGTTACATGTAGGAGACAAAGTAACTGTAAAAGTAACAGACATTGATGATCAAGGAAGAATAAACTTAACAGCAAAAGGATTAAATTAGACATTGGGACGGGGATTTTGTCTTAAGGTTTTTAGCACTTTTCTATATTTAATCCAAAAACTAATAAAAAAGCATATAATATTAAAATCAAATTTTAGAATTGAAAATAATTGAATTAGAAATTTTTATATTAATTTTATGGAAAGAGTTCATCTCCTGATGGAAGGGTGCCATAAAATTAATTTAAAATTTCTTTGATAATTATTTGAACGATAAAATTTTATTTTAATATTATATGCTTTTTTTATTTTAATATTTGATCAGAAAAGTGCTAAAAACCTTAAGACAAAATCCCCGTCCCAATGTCTAAATCAGTTGGAAGATTACAGTATAAATCGAGTGTTTCTTTTGTAACGGGATGAATAAAATTTAAGTGATAGCAATGAAGTGCTTGTCTATTTAACAAATCTGATTTTGAGCCATATAAGTCATCACCGTATAAGAGGATGTGAAATGGCAGCCATATGTACCCTTATTTGATGTGTTCTACCGGTTTCTAAACTGCATTTTACAAGACTATATTTATTATATTGCTTTATTACTTCATAGTGAGTAATTGCTTTTTGTCCATCTTTATTAATACATCTTTCAATAATACTATTTTCTTTTCTAGCTATTGGTAAATTTATTGTTCCTGATTTTTCTGCATTTGCAAATTTACCTGAAACGATTGCTATATATTCTTTTTTAAATGATTTATTAAGCATTTGCTTAGATAAACATTCTTGAATGTATTCACATTTTGCAAAGATAACTAAGCCAGATGTGTTTCTATCAAGTCTATTTACAGGTCGAATTTTCTTTTTTAGACCGAATTTTATCAAAATAATATTTTACTCCATTTGATATAGAATCATCGTAATGTAAAGCAGAAGGATGCACTGCATAACCTGCTGGCTTGTCTATAACAAGCATCCACTCATCTTCATAAACAATGTTTAATTTAATATTAAATGGAACAATATTAGAATTTTCCTCTTCAAATTCCATGTTTACAGTTACTATATCATCTATTTTTACATGTTCTCGTGTATCACATATTTTATTGTTTAATTTCACATTTTTTTGATTTATTAATTTTGTAAGTAATCTGGTTGAAATATTAAATTCCATTTTTAATATATCATTTACACTTATATAATTATCATTTTTATTTTTAATATATTTTAATTCCATATTAAAATTATATAACATAATAATTGACAAATCAAGGATTTGATTTTAAATAAGGTATTGCAAAAAAAATGTAATTAGAATATAATAAATTCGAAAATTATGGAAGGACCTTAAAAAATGAGAATAAGATACAAAAAATGGGCAAGACCAGAGTTAGAAGCAAGTACATTTTATGAAGATGAACCAGAAATGTGGAAGGGAAAATGGAAAGAACATTTTAAAAATCAAGATAATCCAATTCATTTGGAATTAGGATGTGGAAAAGGCCAATTTATATCAAAACTTGCAAGTTCAAACTTGAATATAAATTATATTGCTATAGATTTAGTAGATGCAATGCTAGGTTTAGCCAAAAGAAACATTGAAGAAGAATATTTAAATAAAAACATAGAACCACAAAATGTTATTATTACAAGGTTTGATATAGAAAGAATATTGTTAATATTAGAGGCTAAAGATAACATAGAAAGAATTTACATAAATTTTTGTAATCCTTGGCCAAAAGGAAAACACAGAAAAAAGAGGTTAACACATACAAGACAATTAGAAAAATATAAAGAATTTTTAAGTGTTAATGGAAAAATATATTTTAAAACAGATGATGATGGACTTTTTGAAAGTAGTTTAACATATTTTAAAGAATCAGGTTTTGAAATAGAAAAAATAACTTATGACTTACATAAAGAAGATATTTTTGAAGGAAAAAACATAGAAACTGAACATGAAAAAATGTTTTCTGAGCAAGGAATTAAAATTAAAGCTCTTATTGCAAGAAAAATTTAATTATAAATTAAGTTGGAGGAAACAAATGAAAAGTAAAACTTTGAATATTAAAAGTAATTCGGGCATAACACTAGTGGCACTTGTTGTAACAATTGTAGTGTTGCTTATTTTAGCTACAGTTGCTACATACTCTGGAATAGAAGCAATAGATAACACTAAAATGACAACATTTACAGCAGAACTAAAAATAATGCAAACACATGTAAATGAATTATATGATAAATATACAAATGGCGGAAGTGTTATAGTAGATGAAACAACATATTCTGGAAAACGGTGAAAGTAATGGTGAAAATACAACTTTAGGAATACAAGATTTAGGAGATAGTATAAGTGGCTATGGTGTAATAAAAGATGACATTGAGAAAATTATGGGAAACAATAAAGATGATTTTAAGTTTTATTCTAATGATTTATTACAAAAATTAGGTGTTGAGGGAACTAAACAAGGCTTTTTTGTTAATATAAAACAAAGAAAAGTTATTAGTGAAAAAGGATTAAAGTATAAAAATAAAATGTATTATACTTTAGATGAACTCCCAGATGGGTTTTATAATGTAGAATATGAAGATAAAAATACTGAAAGTCCACAAATAGGTAATATAGAGACTATGTCTTTAGATGCAAATTCATGGAAGTTTATTGTAAGTGATATAAAATATGGAGGCTATGTTAACAAGGGACAAGTTTTTTATAAAAAAGATGGTGCGGAAAATTGGGAGAAAACTGAAAGCGATTATTTTGTAGTTAGTGAGCCTGGAAAATATGATGTAAAAGTTGTTGATGTAGCTGGAAATGAAAGTGAAATACAAAAAAAGGAAACTAATCCTGCCGATTCACCAGAATGCTGGGAAAAAATTTACAATCCAGAACCATTACAATGGTATAGTTATGGAAACTCAAATGTAAATGAACCAAAGTTAAAAGGTAATATGACCCCAATAAGATATATAGGAGTAGTTGCAGAAGGAGCAAATACAACTAATAACTGGGCAAACGCAATAACTGCTGATGGAAGCATGTGGGTATGGATCCCAAGATATGCATATAAAATAACCTATTATACAGATAGCAATTATACAACAACTACAACAAATAAAACACAGTATGGGAAAATAGATGTAGCATTTGTAAAATATGAAAATGGTCAAAACATGTTCTTAAATTCAACTGATAGTGGAGAAATAACATCTGATCCAACTGAAGTTGGTGCTGGAACAGAAAAATGGCTAGTACATCCCGCATTTATAAATGATTCATCAAATAATTTTGCAAATGGAGGCTGGGACAGAGAACTTTCTGGAATATGGGTAGGAAAATTTGAAGCAACAGGGACAAAAATAAAAGATTCAGATGGAAATGTAACAGAAGCAACAATATCTGTTATGCCAGGAGTATCTGCATTAAGAGATATGAAAATAAAAGACCAATTTAAATATGCAAAATTAGCAACATTTGGAGAGAGTGTATCAGCAGAAAATTTAGGAAGCCATATGGCAAAAAATAGTGAATGGGGAGCAACAGTATATTTAGCATATAGTAAATATGGTACAAATGGATATGATGTAGGAAAAAATAGCTCAAGTAGTAATTATACTGGAGGAACAAACACACAAACAAATATATATAGTACAAATTACGGACAAAGTACAACCAATAATCCTTATGGAGTATATGACTTAAGAGGTGGTTCTTATGAATATGTTGCATCATATGTAAATTACGGAAGTAGTGATTCTTATTTATCAATTTATGGAGGAACAACATCAGGAGATTTATATGGAAGTAGTGATGAGCAATCTACTAGTACAAAATATAAAACAGTATACACAGCATCAGGAACATCAGAAAGTGATAGCTATAATCTTCTTGTAACAGGAAATACTACCAAAAAAGGTGACGCGGTATATGAAACATCAACAAATTATCAAAATAGTACATCGTGGAATAATGGTACAGGAAACAGTGCAGATTCCTACTTCCCACACGTTACGCATTCATTTTTTATACGTGGAGGTGACTCAAGTTATCAGCATACGGGAATGTTCTCTTTTGGTAATAATGCTGGACATTCATTTAATGTATATTCATTCCGCCTAATCCTTTGTCTGTAATACTAGAAATAAATAATTTAATAGATTAATCTATTGCAATTCTAGATAAAACATGTTAATATAATAGCATATTTTATCTAGAATTTTTATTTCAAATTTTTTAAATCAAAACAACTTATGTATAAACATAAAAATAATTTTTATTCAAAAAGAAGTTATCGTAAAAGGTAATGGTAATTTAAATCTTTAAATTAGGAGGTATAAGCAATGGAAGAAAAAATATTAGAACTTTTATTAGACATACAAGCAAGGCTAGGGAGATTAGAAGAAAAAGTAGATAGGCTGGAAGAAAGAATGGAAAAATTAGAAGTTAGGATGGAAAAACTGGAAGAAAGAATGGATGCATTAGAAATTAGGATGGACAAACTAGAAGAAAGAATGGATGCATTAGAAATTAGGATGGACAAACTAGAAGAAAGAATGTATGCATTAGAAATTAGAATGGACAAACTAGAAGAAAGAATGGATTTATTAGAAACTAGGATGGACAGACTAGAAGAAAGAATGGATGCATTAGAAGTTAGAATGGACAGACTAGAAGAAAGAATGGATGCATTAGAAATTAGAATGGACAAACTAGAAGAAAGAATGGAAACATTAGAAATTAGAATGGACAAACTAGAAGAAAGAATGGATTTATTAGAAACTAGGATGGACAGACTAGAAGAAAGAATGGATGCATTAGAAGCTAGGATGGACAAATTAGAAGAAAACATGGATTCATTAGAAAACAGAGAATACAAATCAGAAGACAGGCTAGACAAAACAGAAGAACAAAGAAGAATTGACTCAAACAACATAGCACAAATACTATATTTACAAGCAGAAATGTTAAAAATATTAAAAGACAATCTAAATATGCAAATAAGAGCATAAAGAAAAAACAATAAAAACGAAATAAAAATAAAATGATAAAATAAAACACTATAAAGTTAAATATAAAACAACTTGTTTATATTTTAAAGTTATAGTGTTTTTTTATGTATTATTCCTTTACTTTTTCCATAAATTACTATATAATATACAAGTAAAATTATAAAAAAGGAGAAATTAGAAATGCAAGAAAATCAAAACAACAATAATGAAGTAGAAGAATTAGATTTAAATCATTTAATGCAAATAAGAAGAGATAAATTAAAAGACTTACAAGAACAAGGAAAAAATCCATTTGAAATAACAAAATTTAATAGAACAAACACAGCAGGAGAAATAAAATCCAATTATGAAAAATTTGAAGAAAAGGATGTAACAGTAACAGGAAGAATAATTGCCAAAAGAATAATGGGAAAAGCATCATTTTGTACAATACAAGATAGCGATGAAAAAATCCAAAGCTATGTAAGTATAAACGATTTAGGAGAAGAAAGTTACAAATTATTTAAAACATATGACATTGGTGATATAATTGGAATTACTGGATTTGTATTTAAAACAAGAACAGAGGAAATATCAGTACATGCAAAAGAGGTAACATTACTTTCAAAATCATTAAGACCATTACCTGAAAAATTCCATGGTTTAAAGGATCCAGACTTACGTTATAGACAAAGATATGTAGATTTAATAGTAAACCCTGAGGTAAAAAAGAGTTTTGAAACAAGAAGCAAAATAATAAGAACAATAAGAAACATATTAGATGAAAAAGGTTATTTGGAAGTTGAAACACCTATATTAAATACAATATCAGGTGGAGCAACAGCAAGACCATTTATAACACACCATAATGCATTAGATATACCAATGTATTTAAGAATAGCATTAGAACTTAACCTAAAAAGATTAATAGTAGGTGGTATGGACAAGGTATACGAAATGGGTAGAGTATTTAGAAATGAAGGAATGGACATAAGACATAACCCAGAATTTACAGAATTAGAATTATATGCTGCATACCAAGATTATAATGATATGATGAATATAACAGAAGAAATATTTACAAGATGCAGTATGGAAGTTTTAGGAACAACAAAAGTAACATATCAAGGAAATGAAATAGACTTAGCACCAGGTTGGAAAAGAATAACAATGATAGACTCAATAAAAGAAGCATGTGGAATAGACTTTAACCAAATAGAAACTAACGAAGAAGCTGTTGCACTTGCAAAAGAAAAAGGAATAGAAATACCAGACGAAACAAAGCAAACAAGAGGAGATGTTATTAGTTTATTTTTTGATGAATATGTAGAAAAAACATTAATTCAACCAACATTCATATATGATTATCCAGTAGAAATATCACCACTTGCAAAAAGAAAAGCATCAGATCCACGTTTAACAGAAAGGTTTGAAGTATTTATTGGAGGACGTGAATATGGAAATGCATTTTCAGAGCTAAATGACCCAATAGATCAATATGAAAGATTTAAAAAACAAGTAGAAGCTAGAGAAGCAGGAGATGAAGAGGCTGGAATGATGGATGAAGACTTTATTCAAGCATTAGAATATGGAATGCCTCCAACAGGCGGACTTGGAATAGGAGTAGACAGATTAATAATGTTATTAACAGATTCTGCATCAATCAGAGATGTATTGCTATTCCCAACAATGAAACCTTTAAATTAATAAATAGAAGCAAGGGGATGTATATCCTCTTTTAAATTAATAAGGAGAAAATATTTATGTTTAATTTTTCATTTGACAAAAGAATAATATATGTAATTTTAGGCTTAATGGTAATAAGGACAATATATCAATATGCAACTGTAGAAGGTGCTTTATTAGCATTGGTATTAACAATACCAGGAGTATTAATAGCGATTACATTTCATGAATTTGCACATGCATTTGCAGCAGACAAATTAGGAGATGATACCCCAAGAAGAGAAGGAAGACTAAGCTTAAATCCCTTTGATCATTTAGACCCAATTGGTTCATTATTGCTACTTGTTGCTGGGTTTGGATGGGGAAAACCAGTACATGTAAATCCAAGAAATTATTCAAGAAAAATATCTATGGAAAAAGGAGAAGCAATAGTATCATTTGCAGGACCATTGATGAATTTTTTACTTGCAATTATTTTTACAATTATTACTTGTATAACATTAAAAACTACAAATTCTTCAATAGTGTTTATAGGAAATCAAATGGGATTAATGGTAACAGACCAAACAATAAAAATAGTATTACAAATATTAATATCAATTATAACCATAAACTTGGGATTGGGATTATTTAACCTAATACCTTTACCACCACTTGATGGATCAAAAATAATAATGCCATTTTTGCCATTAAAAGCAAAACAATTTTTCATAAACAATGAGCAAATATTTTATATAATTTTTGTTGTAATATGGATAACTGGACTTGCAGGAGTTATAATTTCACCAATTTTAGATGTAGTTGGAACAGGAATATTAAAGCTTGGTTTATCAGCATTTGGACTTCCTATTATAAATTATTAAATGTAATAAAATGTTGCAAAAGGAGGAAAATTTAGCAGCCAAAAGCTAAAAAATATTATAAAATATGGAAAAAGATATAATAACACTTGGAATAGAATCAAGCTGTGATGAAACAGCAGCAAGCATTGTAAAAAATGGAAGAATTATTCTTTCAAACATAGTAGATACACAAATACCAATACATGAAAAATATGGAGGAGTTGTACCGGAAATAGCCTCAAGAAATCATATAGAAGCAATTTCCCGAGTCGTAGAAAAAGCACTAGAAGAGGCAAAATTAGATTTTAACGATATAGATGCAATTACTCCTACATATGGACCAGGATTAGTTGGTGCACTATTAGTAGGACTATCTTATGCTAAAGCATTAAGTTTTACAATAAATAAACCGCTAGTTGGTGTAAATCATATTCAAGGGCATATTGCGGCAAATTATATTACACACCAAGAATTAAAACCACCATTTTTATGTATGATGATGTCTGGTGGAAATACACAAATAGTGTATGTTAAAGATTATACAAAATTTGAAGTTTTAGGGAAAACAAGAGATGATGCAATAGGGGAGGCATTTGATAAAGTTGCAAGAGTAGTAGGACTTGGCTATCCTGGTGGACCTAAAGTAGACAAACTAGCAAAAGACCGGAAAACCTTCATTTGAATTACCAAAAACACATTTTGAAAATTTAGATTTTAGCTTTAGTGGAATAAAAACAGCAGTTATAAATTTAAACCACAAAACACCAAATATAAACAAAGCGGATTTATGTTCAAGTTTTGAAAAAGCTGTTACAGAGGTATTAATTGAAAACGTCCAAAAAGCAATAAAGCAAACTAATTCAAAAGCAGTAGTTTTAGCAGGGGGAGTTTCTGCAAATTCTTATATAAGAAATGAATTTTTAAAACTTGAAGAACAAAATATAAAAATATATATGCCAGACTTAAAATTATGTACAGACAATGCAGCAATGATAGCATCAGCAGGATATTATAATTTTATAGAAGGAAAAAGGGACGAGTTAAATTTAAATGCAATACCAAATTTAAAATTAGGTAACTAATCTAAAAAGCAAAAAAATAATAAGGTAGACAAATGTTATAAGTAAATAAAAAAATAACAAATTATTTTTATTGATAAAGGTATAATTTAGATAGTAAATAATAAAAAGAAAGGAGAATTTATGGCAATATATACAATTGGGGATTTACACTTAGCATTTAAAGAAAATAAGCCAATGGACATCTTTGGGGAAAACTGGAAAAATCATGAAAAAAAAATAAAACAAAGCTGGGTAAAACAAGTAACAAATGACGATTTAGTTGTATTACCAGGTGATTTTTCATGGGCAATGCATTTAGAGGACACAGATATGGACTTTGAGTATTTAAACAGCATGCCAGGAAAAAAACTAATGCTAAAAGGAAACCACGACTATTGGTGGGGGACACTTTCTAAAATGAGAAAATACTTACAAGAAAATAATTATAACAACATAGACTTTGTATATAACAACAGCTATAAATTTGAAAATTACATAATAGCAGGAACAAGAGGATGGAACATAACAGAAGACGAAGAAGATAAAAAAATATACAATAGAGAAATACAAAGATTAGAATTATCACTAAAAGATGCAATACAAAAAAAGCATAACCAAGAAGAAATAATAGTATTTATGCATTATCCGCCAATAACAAATACAAATATAGCAAAAAATAAGGAAACAGAATTCATAAAATTAATGCAAAAATATGACATAAAAAGATGTTATTATGGGCATTTACATGGCAGCTCAATAAAGGACGCAGTAGAAGGTCAATATTTTGGAATTAACTTTAAATTAGTAAGCTGTGATGGGCTAAATTTTGAAGTATTAAATATCACGAAAATTGCCAACGGTTCCGGGTTTAATTGGCAATAAATTGCCAAACAAACCCGGAACCGTTGGCAATTTTTTTATAGGAGAAAAAATGGTTGAATTAGATAAAGATGTAAAATATATAAAAGGAGTGGGACCTAATAGGGTTCAACTATTAAATAAGTTAAATATAAACACATTAGAAGATTTAATTACTTATTTTCCAAGAACTTATGAAGATAGAAGTATACCAAAAAAAATATATGAATGCATAGATGGTGAGGAAGGATTAATTGAGGCCATGGTTGCAAGTAGAATGCAAGAAATTCGTATGCATGGAAAAACAATGTATAAATTACTTATACGTGATGACACAGGGATGGCAACTGCAACATGGTTTAACCAAAGTTATTTGAAAAATAAGTTTGAGGTTGGAAAAAAATATAAATTTTATGGGAAAATAAATAATTCATTTGGAAAAGTTATTATAAATTCGCCGGTATTTGATGAGGAAGGAAAAGATGCAAATACAGGTAAAATAATTCCTATATATCCTCTTACATACAATTTATCACAAAATGTTTTAAGAAAAATAATGGAAAATGGAATTAATACAGTGAATGGAAATTTAGATGAGACATTGCCAGAATACTTAATTCAGGAATATAAGTTATTAGATATTAATTCTGCAATAAAACAAATACATTTTCCAAAAGATTTTGAAGAATTTAAAAAGGCAAGACAAAGACTTGTTTTTGAAGAATTATTAACGACGCAATTGGCTCTTTTACAATTGAAAAATAATTATACAAACAATGAAAAAGGAATTGCATTTAATAAAGAAGTAAAAATATCAGAATTTATTAATACTTTGCCATTTAAATTAACAAAAGCTCAGCTAAGAGTTATAGAAGAAATAGATAATAATATGGAATCAGATAAGCCGATGAATAGACTTTTGCAAGGTGATGTTGGATCAGGAAAAACGGTAGTTTCTATGGTTTCCGCATACAAAGCAGTAAAATCTCGGTTATCAAGCAGCAATTATGGCGCCAACTGCTATTTTAGCAACACAACATTTAGAAAATTATAAAAAAATGTTTAATCAATTTGGAATAAAGTGTGAGCTATTAATATCAGCAATTACAAAGAAGAAAAAACAAGAACTATTAGAAAGACTTGAAAGCGGAGAAATAGATATTCTTATTGGAACACATGCTATCATAGAAGAAAATGTAAAATTTAAGAATTTAGGACTTGTAGTAACAGATGAGCAGCATAGATTTGGTGTAAAACAAAGAACAAAAATTGTTGAGAAAGGGCAAAATCCAGATGTATTAGTAATGACAGCAACACCTATTCCAAGAACACTTGCACTTATTTTATATGGAGATTTAGACATATCTATAATTGATGAATTGCCACCAAATAGAAAAAAAATAGACACATTTGCTGTAAAAAAAGGACTGGAAGAAAGAGTTAATAACTTTGTAAAAAAACAAATTAATGAAGGAAGACAGTGCTATATTGTTTGTCCATTGGTAGAAGAGTCTGAAGAAATGGATTTAAAATCTGTTATTGAATTATATAATACATGCAAAGAAGATACATTTAAAGAATATAAAGTAGAATATATTCATGGTAAAATGAAACCTAAAGAAAAAGACGAAATAATGGAAAAATTCAAAAATGGAAAAATTGATATTTTAATTTCAACAACTGTAATAGAAGTTGGCGTTGATGTACCAAATGCAAGTATTATGGTTGTAGAAGATAGCCAAAGATTTGGGCTTGCACAGCTTCATCAGCTTCGTGGTAGAGTTGGAAGAGGAAAATATCAATCATATTGTATTTTAAAATATTCTGGGAATGGAAAAACTATAAGAGAAAGAATGCAAGTTATGTGTAGCACCAACGATGGATTTGTAATATCACAAAAGGATTTAGAACTTCGTGGTTCCGGTGATTTTTTTGGAACAATGCAACATGGAATTCCAGAATTTAAAATTGCAAATCTTTTTGAAGATATGCCTACTCTAAAGGCAATTCAAAGTATAGCTATGAAAATAATTTTGGATGATCCTAAACTTGAAAAAGAAAAGAATAGATTACTTTATAATTTAATAAAAGATAAATTTTTGAAAAGAATTGAAATATAAAATATTGACTTTTACTTTAAACAATATTAAAATGTGTTCATAAATATAAAAAAGGATGTAGAAAATATGTTACAGATAATATTAAAAATAATTGGGGTACTAATTATACTTGCAGGTGTGATATTAATTTATGATAGTAGGTTAATAACAAAGAAGTTTTTTGGCTTTGGGGATCAAAACGAGGCAACAATTGGAATGAAATTGATTGGATTTATTATTGCAATTATTGGTGCAATTGTTATTTTTGCTGTAAATAGATTATAATTTTAAATTTTTACAAAATTTTATAATTAAATTACAATAAATATATTGACATTTTGTTTATATATGTGTTAATATATTTATTGTTAAATATATGCGGATGTGGCGGAACTGGTAGACGCGCTGGTCTTAGGAACCAGTGCCAACGGCGTGGGGGTTCGAGTCCCTTCATCCGCACCAATGACGTATCTGTTCGAACTAATAGAACAGATAGATGCAAATATCATTCTGAAAAAGGATGGTATTTTTTTATTGTAAAATTGCCATCCAGAAGGAAAGGATGGTGTCTGAAGTGAAGATAATTAAGCAAAAACTAGAATTTGAGTAATGTCTAAAACAGCGATTGGAATTTATATGTGAATTTTCTAAAGTTACTCCTACTTTTATCAATGGTAGCATTAGAAAATTAGAGAGAACTAATCTTATATATAAGAGATGTCAACGGTACTTGTGTACTTTGATGTCTCTTTTTTGTTAGGAGGTTTGAAAATTGAACGAAGAAAAGAAAAAATGTGGATTGTATATGAGAGTTTCAACAGAGGATCAAGCAAGGGAACGGCTTTAGTCTTCCAGAACAAAAGGAACGATTAGAAACTTTTTGTAAATTTAAAGGTTATGAGATAGTAGATTATTACCAGGATGCTGGAATAAGTGCAAAAACTGGTAATTATAGACCAGAGTTTGAAAGATTAAAAGCTGAAATAGATACTGCATTTGACTATATTCCAGATGAGAGTAATGATAGTGTAATATATACAAAAGAGCCTATTGCTATTTCAGTAGGTGTTAAGCCAGTAAAATTCTGCGAAGAAAAAGCAAAATAATTGTTGCAACTATACAAAAATAATCTACTATGTTGCAACAACAAATTAACGAGAACAAATTCGTATTTGTGATTAGCAAATATAAATTTTGTAGCGAGTTAATTTAATAAATTTTAGCTCTGTGAGATAAAATTTATTGCCTCGCAGAGCCCCCGAGTTTTGATAGAATGTCAAAACTCATAGGGGGTTTAGGACTTATGGCAAAGCCAAAGTCCATAGCTACTAGGAAATTTCAAAGGAGGTATTTTATGGAGCAAGAATTAGCATATTCTTTTCACTTGGGTAGTGATAAAAACAAAAGTAAATTAGCAAAGAAAGTTGCAAAGGAAAATGTATCTGGCACAACTTCTCTAGCTAATAATGCAATTCAAAATGCAAAAGATTTATCAGATGTAAACAAGCATAACTTATTAAGAGATTATGATAATCAAACAGAACTAATTAGAACGATATATGGAACAAATGATATTGTAAATGATGTAAAACAAGTATATTTAGAAGAATTTGAACAAGCTAGAATTGAATATAACAATAATCAAACTAGAAATGATAGAAAAATAGATAAGTACTTTACAAAAATATGTGAATCCCAAAATGATATAGCTTGTGAAATTATAATAGAACTTGGAGATATGGATTTTTGGAATGATAAATATGAGAGATATAAGTTTAAAATGGTTGATGTATATAATGAACAAGTAATTGAATTAATTAAAATTGTACCAGATTTTAAGATAGCAAATGCTACAATACATTTTGACGAAACATCTCCCCATATGCACATTGTAGGTGTTCCAGTAACTACAAAAAGCAAAAAGGTAGAAATCAAGACATCAATGTTAATGAAATCGGCAATTTAAAAAAGGAACTATCTACTAAAGAAAAATTATAGGCAAGTTACAAACCGAAAAAGAAAAACTAAAACAAGAATTACAGAAATTCAAAGGCTTTTGGCATAGTATTATGAGCCATTTTCACAAAAGAATTTGCTATGACAAAGTAAATATGGAAGAATGAGATTAAAGTAATTGAAAGAACACAAAAAAGCTGATTATACTATAATGCTAATGGACGGAACATTAAATACACATTTAAAAGAAATACAAGAAACAGCAGATAATAGAGTGCAACAGATTGCTAGTGAATTAAAGGTTAAAAGCAATTTGACAGAAGATATGAAAAATACAGATATGCTTTACTGGGTTGGCACAATGAACTCTATTAAAGCACAAGCAGAAGAAATTGTTTTTAGTGAATTAATTTTTATTTAAAGATTGTTAAAAAACGAATGAGGGTAAAATCCTCATTCGCTTTGATGGTTATTTACTTGTGAAAAAATAATTTAATCTTACTAATAATTTTCCTAAAAAAGGACTCTTTATAAGGAGCTATTTCAGTGCTTTGTGTCTGTGTTTCAATGTATTCATTAGCTTTTTGTCTATTTCTAAATATATCGTCAGGGTTATATTTTTTTCTTAATTCTTCTTGATATTTTAATTCATTATTGCTCAATGTCTTTTCTAATTTGACTCTTTCTATATCATCACATATAAAATCTCTATATAATACTGTTAAAAGTTCTTTTGTAGTTGGTAATAGGTCTTGTTTTTCTAATGGTAATGATTTATCAATAGCCCAATTATATTCTTGTGATTTATTATTTTCAAAATAACTAATAACTTTTTTTGGTATTCTAGCTTTCAAGTTTGGTATCATATATTTTAATATTTCATTTATTTGATAAAGTGCATTTGAATATTCTATATTTTCCATACTATTCTCCTTTTTCTTCTGATTTATCTTTGTCTTTTTCTCTATCAGGGTGTAACCATTTTCCTATTTTATCTTTTAAAGATGAAGAACTTTTCTCTACTGTTTCTGTTCTTTGTTCTGATGCAATTTTTTCTAAAGCTTCTTTGTCAGCCAAATATCGTAAATCTTCAATAGTTTGTCTTTCTCTATACAATGCTAATTCTTCTACTAAATATGTTTCAACATCTTCTTGACTATGCCCTTTAGCATATTCTGCATATTCTGGTGATTGAATAACTGGTACTAAAGCTTTAATTTCATCACCTGTTAAGCGACATAGTTTATGCATACAAAGTGCATCTAAGTTTTCTCTTCCTTTAGAAGTATCAAGAATTTCTAAATAAAATTTAGGTACTATTTCTCCGTTTAATATTAGTTTCCAAATCACTTATTTGAACATTCCAAAATTCTGCTGGGTATTTACCACCCTTACCAATACAAACACTTTCATCTAATCCTTCTTGTTGTAAGTATTCTCTATATTCTTTTTGAAATTGTCTTGCCATTTCATCACGATGATCTACTAATTGTTTATTCATAAGGTCTTCTTGAGTTAATTGGTCTAATAATACAAATGACAACCCTCTATCTTTAAACATAAAGCTATAATCACTTGAAATTGCAACATTTCCTTTTTGCATTTCAGCATATAATGTTTTTATCAATTCGCTACTTTGTTCATTTGTAGATATTAAATCAAAATTTCCTCCACCATTAAAACCAGCATACCATAAAGCAACCACTTCAGGAGAGTCCATATTAGCACCAAGTTTTGACATAAATTCTTCATTACGTTTTCTATCATCATTATTGATATATCTATCCATAATTTCGTGTCTTTCTTCTTCTGTTTTTCTCATCAAACTAGCATAATTCCAACCATCGTTTGTTAGCCAAACACTCCCATCGCTAAATTCCATTAAATTAATAGCTTGGGGATTTTCAACAATTTCTCCATTAAACGGATGATTTTTATTTTTATCTATAATCTTTTTAGATTTCATCTGTTCTTCACCTGTATATCCATGTTCGTGTTCAGAATAAAATCCATATCCTGCATTAAATCCAACTAATTTACCATCTCTTTTTAAGACCTCTTGTCCATGATAAGCATATCTACCCATATCTATTTCTCCTTTGCTTTAAAACACTACTTATTTATTGCATACTTTTATGTAATTTATATCACGATATTTTACTTTTTACAATAAATATGACAACAAAAACATATTTGTCATAAAAATTTAATATTTTTGTAATATTTCTGATTAATTTTTTCGTTATATGGTCAATTTAAAAAATATACTTGCAAAATTGTAAACTTTATGTTAAAGTAAAGATAATAAATTGATTGATATTTGTATCAATCGTCAAGAGAGCTAACGAGTTGTAAATATCTACGTCGTTGGCACCACAAGCAATTTTCGTCGAACTTTTTGAAAGCCTTGATATAACTTAATTTTAAGGCTATAAAAATTTTGATGAACACAAAAATCTTATTCCAACTCTTAGGAGTTGGAATTTTTTTGACTTAAACTATTGAAAAAAGGAGGTTTTTGTGATATTATGTTAAACATAATCAAAAAACAAATCAATATGAGTGATGAATTACACTCTAAAATCAAGTGGGCGTGTCGTATAAACTCCATTAAACAACAACCCGAAATTATAACTGGGTGTTTAAGAATAATTGAACATACGAATTTAGCGTATGTAGAGCCCCATAGAGTAATCATAAATAACAAATTATTGTTATTCTTTAACAAACATGATTACTTCTACGTAACAGATTTAAGGACAAAGTATCCAATGTCCAAGTTACAAGAATACATATCATAGGAGAAAACGGCAAAACATTTTAGAGTTTAAAAAAATTATACTATATTGGTTTATTTGTGTTTTTTAAAAGAATTAAAGAGATAGTTAATAATAAATATAAAACTCTAAAGTGCTAATAGCCAAACCTATGCTATGTGGCACTTTTTTAGTTGCCTTTCTATTCATAATTTGGAAGGAGGAGTATTTATAAAAATGAATGGAGAAACAAAAAAGGCAGGAATTTATATTCGTGTAAGTACAGAAGATCAAGCAAGAGAACGGATTTAGTTTAGGAGAACAGGAAGAAAAACTAAAACAACTTTGTAAGTATAAGGAATATGAGATATTCAAGGTTTACAAAGATGCAGGAATTAGTGCAAAAGATATGGAACACAGACCAGCTTTTCAGCAAATGCTAACAGACATGAGAGCAGGAAAAATCAATTATATTGTAGCCTACAAGCTAGATAGAGTTACAAGGTCTGTAAGAGATTTAGAAGTGCTAATATCAGACCTAGAAAAGCACAATTGCTACCTCGTTTGCGATAGAGATGATGTAAATACCTCGACTGCTAACGGAAGATTCTTTGTGCGTATGCTAACAGTATTATCACAATTAGAAATTGAGATAGTTAGTGAAAGAACAAAATTTGGCTTAACAGGTGCAATAAAATCTGGTCATATCCCTAATAGGTGTCCACTCGGCTACAAAAGAGAAGGCAAAAAAATGATAATTGATGAAACTACAAAAGATTTGGTAATTAGAATATTTAATATGTATCTTGAAGGCAAAAGCTATCAAACAATAGCAAATATTCTAAATGAAGAACGAGTACCAACATCTACTAAAGCAAATTGGAAAGATTCCACCATAGAGAAAATGATAAACAATAAAATCTATATGGGAGATTATGAAAGGTTTAAAAGAGTTGGCAAAGAACAAGGAAAAGAGCCAGTTATTTATAGAGATGTTGTAGAGCCAATTATTTCAAGAGCCATGTTTGATGAGGTACAAGCCCAAAAAGAAAAAAATCAAAGAGCATTTTGCAGAGATAGAGTTTATATCTTTATGCAAAAGTTGATTTGTCCTAAATGTGGTAAGCTAATGACTTGCAAAGGAGCAGGTGGAAAAAAGAAGAAATATATGTATTATCATTGCACAGACTGTAAGCTATATTTAAGAGAAGATTTAATTGAAGATGTAACAATAGATTTAATTATGAATTTAATAGAATATGATATGACAGTAAAGCAATATTTCTTCCCTGTTTTAGCAGATAAAAAAGAACGAGATACAGCAAAACTAGATAAAGAAATTGCAAATTTGAAAAAACAAAAGGATAGAATTAAAGAAGCATATATAAAAGGAATTGTAGAAGTAAATGATTTCTCTGAAGAATATAGAGTAATTAAAGAAAAATTAAATCTGTTAGAAGAAAAAAGAATTCAAGCAATAGACTTAAATAAGCAGACCTTTTCCCCACAGCAAATAATGGATGATAGAGATGTAGAAAAAGAAAAATTAATTCGTTCTAATGAATTTTATAATATGTTAATGCTTCAATGGAGTAATAAAACAAAAGAAGAAAAACAAGAATTTATTTCAAAATTCATAGAAAATATTACGATTGATAAAAACGAAAAAGGCTCCTATGAATTAGTAAATATAAAATTTAGAAGTAGTTTTATTGAGCAAATTTGTAAAATTTTAGAATATGGAATGTTTGATTTTGCATCTCCTTGCACCATAGGAAAAGAAGAATCTACAATTACTACAACAGTACAAATGGATAAGAAAGAACTACAAGAATATATGAACAGATTAAGCGATTATTATGAGGTTTCATACTATGAATTAGATAGACCAGACGCACCTAAAAAGGGTTACCAAAAGAAATATTATAGGATGCAATACAAAAATGAAAAAGGAGAAAGATTATTCAAACTCGTAGAATTAATTGCTAATGACAAGAGCTTTCCTATTCAAAAAGATAATCATATTATAGGCGAAATTCGTGTAAAAGAACGAGAAAAAGTTAGTTAAAAATAAAATTATGGAGGTAAAATTAAATGGAAAATAAAGAGATAAAACAAAATAGATATGGAATTGAATATATAAAACAAGGCGATTATTATATGCCAAATCTAGTATTAGAAAAAGAAAAACTAGAATTAAATAAGTATGGTAGAGCAAGATTAAACTATCTAAAAACAAATAAAAAAGCAGAATATATGATAATGTCTACAAAAGGAACACTTAATAAACATCTAAAAGAAGTACAAGAAATAGCCGAAAAAAGATTAGGTTTTATGATAAATGAGTTAGTAAAAAAAGAAGATATAACAGAAGAATTGAAACAAAAAAATCAATTAGCTTGGGTATCAGCAATGGACTCTATTAAAAGTATTGCAGAAGAAATTATATATAACGAGTTGATTTATGTATAAAAATTTATCTTAATTTATAACTGATTTTCGGTAAATCACGAATAATTAGCAAATATGAAGTGTGAGTACATTCTAAAAATATTGATTTAGCAAGCAACGTATTTGTACTCACGCCACAAATACAAGTAAGAATGGGACAAGTCCCAAACCCTAATACAAAAACAGAAAGCGAGATGAAAAGTTATAAGAAATAGAAATATAAAAATAAATATCTTTTTGAACGAAGAAGAAAATAGAATACTAAATGAGAAAGTAAGAAAATCGGGATTAAATAAATCAGAATTCTTTAGAAAAATAATTTTAGATTATCAGCTAAAAGAAAAACCAGGCGAAAAATTTTATGAAACATTATCACAACTTCGTGGCATGGCAACAAACCTAAATCAAATGTCAAGAGTTTATAATCAGTATAAAGGCTATGTGAATGAAAATAAATATGCAACATTATATAATCAAATACAAAACTTTATATTATCATTAGAAGAGGTTTATCTTATACCACAGAAATCAAAAATGTTAGTGGGTGGTAATAAAATATGGCAGTAACAAAAATATGGAAAGTAAAAGACAGACTAGATATTACAATAGACTATGCAATAAATCGGAGAAAAGACAGAAGAAAGATTATATGTATCAGGTATAAATTGTATGCCTGATACATCATATCAAGAAATGATAAATGTAAAAAAGCAATTTTTCAAAACAGATGGAATACAATGCTTTCATGCAGTACAATCTTTTGTAAAAGGAGAAATAACACCAGAGCAAGCACATGAGATTGGTATGAAACTTGCTGAAGAACTATGGGAAGATAAATTTCAAGTAGTAGTTACAACACATTTGAATACAGATAATTTGCATAACCACTTTGTGCTAAACTCTGTTTCCTTTTTAGATGGTAAACGATTTTGTAATACGAAAAAAGATTATGCAATTATGAGAAAAACATCAGATAGACTTTGTGAAGAATATGGACTAAATGTATTATCACAAGAAGAGAAATACAATAAGTATGCTACTAGCAGTTTATATAAGGAACTTATGAAAGATTCTATTGATTATGCAATAGCAAATGCAAAAGATTATAATGAATTTATAAAAATACTTCAAGATTTAGGTTATATAATTACAGATAAAAATAATTCTCTATCTATAAGGCATGATTCATATAAAAGAAACACAAGGATTGAAAGGCAATTTGGAAGCAAATACTCAAAAGAAAATATTTACAAAAGAATATTAGAAACACAGCCCCTATACCCCTATTCTTCTAATCCTATGGTGCTAATTACTAGAACTTATGAAAATTACAATAAACAAAAAGAAAAACATTATAAAAATAAAGGCTCTATTGGCTATCTTATATATCAATATGAGAAATTATTTGGTATCAATACAGAAAATACCTTAAAATTGAAAATGACAAGAATGACACCTGAATTAATATCAGAGATAAAGCAAATGGATGAATTTCCTAATCAAGCAAGATTTTTAGCAAGGTATAATATAAATACAAGTCAAGACTTATTAGAATTTGAAAAGTTAGCTTATGAAAAAGCTAATCCATTAAAGAGCAAACGAGAAAATCTTTGGAAGAAGCATAAAAGAGTTAAAACAGATGAAGAAAAACAAATAATAGAAAATGAAATTGTAGAGATATCAAAGCAAATTACTCCAATTACAGAAGAAATAAGAATTTGCAATAATATAATGCAAAGAGTAAATAAAATTAGGCAAGTTCAATTACATGAGCAAATAGAACAAGAAAAAGAACAATTTGAGAAAGAACAGAAAAAGAATACAAAAAACAGAAACAAAGCAAGGTAGAATATTTTATAAAAATAAAACAAATTTTCGCAAAATATCTTGTAATTTATAGAAAACTATAATAAAATAAGACATATTGAGAAATGGAGATGATTTTCAATGAATAAACCAGAAAAAAATGAAAATTATAATAATAAAACTTTTGAAGATATAAAACACATTGATGAAAATGGAATTGAATTTTGGTATGCTAGAGAACTAATGAATTGCCTCAATTATAGTAAATGGAGTAATTTTAAAAAAGTTATTTCTAAAGCTATGGAGTCCTGCAAAAATAGTGATATATCAGTGTTTGACCATTTTGCCGACGTCGGCAAAATGGTACAAATAGGTTCTGAAGCACAAAGAGAGCAACAAGATTATCAATTAACTCGTTATGCTTGCTACTTAATAGCACAAAATGGAGATTCTAGAAAAAAGGTTATTGCTCTTGCACAAACTTATTTTGCAGTACAAACTAGAAAACAAGAGATTAGCGAAAAAGAATATAGCGAATTAACAGAAGATGAAAAAAGATTTTATCAAAGGAATTTAACTAGAAAAGGAAATTACTCACTTAATCAAACTGCTAAAAATGCAGGCGTAAAAAATTTTGATAAATTTCATAATTCAGGTTATAAAGGCTTATATAATGGAGAAACTGCTGATGACATTGCTAAAAGAAAAGGATTAAGATATAGAGAAGATATTTTAGATAATATGGGAAGTGAAGAACTTGCAGCAAATCTTTTTCGCATCACACAGACTGAATCAAGATTAAAAAAAGATAATATTTGTAGCGAAAAAGAAGCAAATAAGACACATTATAATATTGGAAAAAATATAAGAGAAGTAATTGCAAAAAATGGTGGTACTATGCCAGAAGACTTACCAACACCTAAAAAAAGTTTGAAACAATTAGAAAAAGAAAATAAGAAAAGTTTGAAAAAGAAATAATTATATTTGATATTGTAAAAGGCTTAATCAATCATTTTCATAATACATTTGCAAATTATGTAAAATTGTTGTATAATATAGGTATGCAGACTTATTTTATTAGTCAGCTAGCCATATTTCAAAAAACAACAATAATTAAGGAGGAAATTATTATGGCAACACAGGTTAGTTTTAAAGATGTTTTTTCTTGCGACGGTTCTCTTGGGTTTCGGTTTGACGACGGCGAGGCTTTTAGCGTAAAGTCTCTCAACAACGGCATTATGGTTATTGACCCTATTTGCGGTTGCACTATCCATTCTTTTGCCAAGAATGTTGCTGGTTGTTTCGAAGAAGGCTCCAACTTTAATGGCTTGAAAGCTATTGAGTTTGAGTTTAACGGAGCATATGTCTCGGTAACGGCAAAGAATGCTACTCCTGAAAAAATCGTCCAGCTTTGGAACGAAAAGATGGAGGAAAATCGCATTAAGTACGAAAAGGAACGCGAGGAGTACATGAAAACTCCTGAATACCGTGCAGAAAGGGCAAAAGCATTGAAGGTTGGATACCGCCGTCAGAACGTTGAAGAACTGGTTAAGCATTCTATGCAGACCGAAGAACTTCAGTTCAAAGATGAAGAAGCACGCAAAGTCTGGGACAATTTTGTTGAGGTTAACTCTAAGAACGGCTATAGCGCATGTGTAGTTCGCTATGCAGAATACTGGGCAAAGTTCATGCAGTACCTCATGGCTAAACACGAAGGTGTTACGGTTGCAAAAATTGCCGATAAAGCATCCCATGCTGCTGACATCGATGGAGTTACTGGTTTTATGTACGGTTGTGCAGTCAATGTTTTATCTCAGGTCTGGAAACACGGTGAAGAGCTTCGCAAATGGCACAATAAGGAATATGACTATGAAGGAGATGGCGTTGTCAATCCTGCTGTGCTGACTGTTAGTGTAGGTTAATATCCTACATAAAAAGAAAAATATTTCTTTTCCTCGAAAGAGGTTTCTTTTTTTTACTTTAATGCCGTTTCAAAAATGAAGCGGTTTTTTTCTTCAAATATTGTATTTTATTATAAGTATGATATAATTTTAATAAACTAAAAAATCGTTTAATAAAATTTTATTAATAAAAAGGAGAAAGGTAAAATGCCACTAATAATTGGAATTTTTATAATACCATTAATAATATTAATAATTAACAAATCAAATTTAGTTACCACAAAAAAGAAACACCAAATAATGCTAAATATATTATTAATATTAATTTGCATAATATATATTGTATTTTGTTTTGAAATAAATCTTGAACCATTTAAGTTTGAGGAACAGTATTCAAAAGAATATATGATTTATACTGGAAGATATATATTATATTCTGGAATTATTTTTGCATTTACACCATTTATGTGGATTGTATTAGCACACTTTTTGAAAATGCTGTTTAAATCAATTAGAATAAGAAAAAATGCGATAATAAAGAAAAAAGAAGAATACTTATATTATAGAGACGACCTTGATAAAATATCACCAAGTATAATAATGTTTACGTCAACATTTGAGGTTGATATGAAAAAAAGTATATCAGCAACTATTTTAAAGTTAAAATTAGCAGGGTATATAAAACAGGAAAATGAAAGATATATATATACAAATAAAGATGAAACTGATTTACTTGAAAGTGAAAAACTTATTTTAAAAATGATAAGATTTAATAGTTTTGATAAAAATGAATATAAAAAAGTTATTGAAAAAGAAACTTTAAATAGAAAATATATAGTAAAAAATAAGGGGGGAAAACTATTTAGAATATTAAAAATAATAATAGCTATAGTAATTCCAATTTTAGTTTCTATATCTAGTATTCAGCTAGATGAATATACTTTCAAAAATTATCATATTTGGCCAGAAAATGATGGTCATGTTTATATTGAGTTAAAAATTAAAGAAGATAAACAAAAACTTTTTGAAGAAGTAGAAAATAAAAAAGATTATAGTGTTTATATGAATGATGATGGTTCTTATATATATAAATATGCAAGAGCTGATAAATTAGAATACAGTATTGTAAGGAAAGCATGTTTTTTAAATTTATTAACAGCATTTATTATTGGATTTATTATTGTTTTTTATATAATTTCTTTATATATTATAATAGAGCAAATTATTTACTTTAATAAAAATTATAGAAGAACCATTAAAGGAAAAATCTTGATAAATAAGGCATATGCTTTAAAAAATTATTTAAAGGATTATTCATTAATAAAAGATAAAACAGAAGAGGAACTAATTTTATGGGAATATTATTTAATATATGCTGTTATATTAGATGTTAATGCCCAAATTAATGACAATATAATTGAAAAATATGTAAATAAAAGCTTTTAATAAAAAATACCAAGATATTATCTTGGTATTTTTTTTGCTTTGTAGTAAAATTTAAAGGCTTTTTCTACTCCTGGCATTTTTTCTAGTAAACTACATATTGCAGGAGATGTAGGAGATATATGAAATTCCTTAATGTCTTTTAAGTTTACCAAAAGCTCGAAGACTTGTTTGATATATGAATTATCTTTAAGACAAATAGAGACAACTTTGGCCGTAGATCTTTTTATTATATAAAAATAAACAACACCTACAACATTATTATCATCTTCAACAAAATAGATAAATTCAGCATTTGAATTTAAAATTGCCAAAAATTCATCTTTAGAATTAAATGTTGGAGAATACTCATTTAAAGTCTCATCATCAAAATTAAATTCATTATCTAAACAAACTTCGTTTTGTTCATTGCCATATAACATTTCGTTTTCCAAATTGTTATATAAACTGCAGAACAATTCGAAATCTTCAGGTTCAGCTAACCGCAAAACCATAGTGATTCCTCCTTTCAATAATATTAATAATTTAATTATAATGCAATCAACATAAAAAGTCAAAAGCAAGCTTGAAAATAAATAAATTATTGTATATAATATATAAAAAATATGAAGAGGAAAATATGGAAAAAATTGAAATTAAGAAAAATGATGAATATATAGTAGATGTAATTGATAATGGTTTTGAAGGAGAAGGTATTGCTAAAATTAATAATTTTACAATATTTATTCCTGGGGCTATAAAAGGTGAAAAAATAAAAATATTAATAGTGAAGGTACTAACTTCACATGCTTTTGGAAAAATAATAGAAATAATAGAAAAATCTGAAAATAGAGTACAAGCAGATTGTGCGACATTTAAAAGATGTGGAGGATGTAATTTAAGACATATAAAATATGAAGAGACACTTAAAATGAAGCAAAATGCAGTTCAAAGTTTAGTTAATAAAACTTTAAAAAACAAAATAAGAGTAGAAGAAACAATTGGTATGGACAATCCATATCATTACAGAAACAAAGCACAATATCCAGTGGGACTTGACAAAAATGGTAAACCACAAATAGGGGTATTTGCAAATAGAACACATGAAATAATACCAATTGAAAAGTGCTTTATTCAACATCCACAGTCTGAAAAAATTGCAAAAGAAATTTTAAATTATTGGGTAGAAAATAAAAATAGTATTTATGATGAAAAAACTAACAAAGGGCTATTGAGGCATATTGTAATAAAAATTGGGTTTAAAACAAATGAAATTATGTGCATTTTGGTAATTAATGGGAAAAAGTTTCCAAATGAGGAAGGATTGGTAAAATTTATTACAAATAAATTCCCATGTGTAAAAACCATTGTTAAAAATGTAAATATGAAAAATACAAATGTTATTTTAGGAAATGAAAACATTAATTTATACGGTGATGGCTATATTTATGATAAATTAGGCGAGTTTATTTTTAAAATTTCTCCTCTTTCTTTTTATCAAGTAAACCCAGTTCAAGCAGAAAAACTTTATAATATAGGAGTTAAGCAAGCCAAAATTAATAAAAACGATATAGTATTTGATTTATATTGTGGTATAGGAACTATTTCTCTTTTTATGTCTAAGTATGCAAAAAAAGTGTATGGTGTTGAGATTGTAGAACAAGCTGTTTGCGATGCAAATGAAAATGCAAAATTAAACAATATTGATAATGCAACTTTTATTTGCGGTGATACAGAGGTTGTTTTGGATGATTTAATTAATAATAAAAAGATTATTCCTGATGTTGTTATGGTTGATCCTCCAAGAAGAGGATTGGATGTACATTCTATTGATAATATTTTGAAAATTAAACCTGATAGACTTGTGTATATTAGCTGCAATCCAGCAACTTTAGTAAGAGATTTGGTAAAGTTTGAGGATGTATATGAGGTTTCTAAAATTCAACCTGTTGATATGTTTCCTTTTACAAGCAACGTTGAATGTTGTGTGGTGATGGGTCGTAAGGAATGTTATAAGTAAGCTATGCTAATTCAATTTTGCAAATTTAAAATAGTAATAATTTAAAAGATTGTGAGGAAAAAATATAAAATAATATGTATTGTATTAACAACAATTTATATCATTATTAAATATTCACTATAAAAAAATTGAAGTTTGTACTTATTCTTATCAGGAATTTTTTGAAAATTATATTTTAGATAAAAATATAATAAAAAATGTGCTAAGAGAAGATTTATACAAACAGGCAGTAGAAAAGTTAGGAAAGCTCGATTATGAAGATATATTTTTCTTTACTCCAGCCTTAGTTTTAGGCGGTGGAGAAGATATAAAATATATAAAAAAAGGAAATGGAGCAGTTCACCATCAAGTTTTACTACAAATTGGTCAATAATTATTGTTTATATAAGTGATTAAATTATTAAGCCAAAAAGTGTAGATAAGAAAAAATTAAAAATTAGATGAAAGGAATTAGAAATATGAGTTTATTTAATAAAATAAAAACAGAACAATCAAAAGTTCAAAAAGAAGTAAAAATCGAAGATTCGCAGTCAGAAAAAATAATTAGAAGAGCGAATTCAAACTCAAAAATAAAAAAACAAAACATTGCTTGTTACGAAGAATTGCCTTGTATAGAATCAAGCAATGAAGTAAAAATAAAAAGTTTGGACGAAATTTGTAAAAGAGCACTAGCAAGTTTTCTAGTAATACAACTTGCCTGTGATATTAATAATGGTCAATACGATGAATCAGTTAAAATTATTTCAAAACTATTAGAAAAATTTAATGTATCTGATTGTTTAAATAAAAAAGAAAAGAAATTAATAGATGGCACATATGAAATGCAAGATGCAATTGATATTGATTGGGAATATGAAACATATTGGTCACTAGTTTGGGCATTAGGATTAGTAGAAGATATATCTGATGCAAGCAATATATGTGATTGTAATTATGCTATTAAATTGTTTAATGAAAGTAATTCATATGAGGATTTTAAAAGTAAATGTAAATTAAGGGAAGTTAATGAAATTCTTGATATGTTAGATTTATATTATAGATATCACTGGGCTTGTGTTGAAAAAAGGATAAAACCTGAAACATCAATTGGAAACTTAAATTCAAGTGTTGTTATTGAAAGACGAAGAGGATTAGAATGGATTATAAGAGAAATACAAGATTGGTACGACATTTCATTAGATACTTAGATTATAATTAACAATTATATTATTAATTATTTTGATAAAAAGAAAAAAATGCAAGGAGGGAAATAAATTGAAAGAAAAAGAAGAATTAAGTTCAAGTGGATGGGATGCAATAACAAATGAATGTAATAGAATTTATCCAAACCAAGAAAATCCAAAACATTATGGAACACTCATAAGTTGGAAATTTGGAGGAAATGATCCATTGGATGGAATTAGTATATATGATGGAGGAAATTATTGGCATTTTGTAACTTATGGATTATCAGAGTTATACGAAAAAGAAACTGATGACACAGAATATAGTGGTTATGGAATGGAATTTACTTTTAAGCTAAAAAAAGACAATGATGAAGATGAAGAGCAAGAAATTAAATGTATATGTGGAATTTTACAAACTATAGCAAGAATTACATTTAATAAAGGTGAAATATTTAATCCATTTGAATATTTATATACAGGACAAACTGTAGGAATTGATGCAAAACAAAAATCTAATATAACAGGTTTTATAACTGTTCCTGATGATAAGTTTCAGACATTAAATACACCAAATGGAAAAGTAGAGTTTGTTGAGTTTGTGGGTGTTACTAATAAAGAAATAGAGGCAGTAAAAAATAAAGAATTGAAAGTTAAAGAATTATATGAAAAATTAGGAAGTGGAATTACAGATTATAATAGACAGTCTGTACTTTAAAAATGATAGGAGTTGATATATTATGGATAAGAGTAAATATGGTCAGATAATAATGTTAATAGAGAGCTATAATGGAGCTATGGAGTCTAATAGAGATTATTATTGTAAAGAAATAAATAGGCATCCTGCTGATTTTGTAAAAATTGGTGCAGAATCTAGTTATGAAGAAAAAGAGATTATAGATAGTCGTTTATCAGCATTAGAAAAAGAGTTTCCTAATATTGAGTTTTCAATAAATGATGTGGAATTATTAAGTAAAATTTATAATAAAAAGCAAAAAAATTCAAGTGAAATTAATAAAGCAAAATTAAATATAGAATGGTATGGATATCGTAGTGCGGTATCAAACGGAGATATAAAAAGAATGAATGATGCTGAAGAAAAGCAACCAGAGTTAGAAAATAAATATACAAATGCTTATACTAGTTTTTTTGAAGTATGTGAAAAATTAAGTAATCCAGAAGTTCTAGAAAATCCAGAATTTGATTTTGAAAGTGAAATTTTTAGCAAAATGTATGAGCAAGGATTTTGTTTAAGACCACAAAATCCAATTTTGAAAAAATATTATGAAACATACAAAACAGCTAGAAATAAGGAAAAAGAAAATAAAAATTTATCTAAAAAAAATTCAACGTTGTCAGAACAAGTAGAACAACTAAATCAAGAAAACACAGAATTGAAAAATGATAATAATGAATTAAAGCAAAAAAATAGCAAATTACAAAGTATGTTGGCTAAAACATTGCAGTTTTGTGATTATGTTAGAGAAAGTAAATTTGGTAAATTCTTCTTTAGAAAGAAAATAAAAGAATTACCTGAACCACAATCTATTGAAGAAGAAAGATAATTAGTTGTAAATAGATTGTTAAATTATTAGTAAATAAAAAATATATAATATATTAAAAAATATTAGGAGGAATTAAAAATGAATTTTATAGTTTTTGGTATCGTAATGATTTTTGTTGTAATAGTTATTATATTAGGACTTAAAAGAAAAAAAGAATGTGACGAGATGGTTTCAAAATTAACAGAGGAACAAAAAAATATATTAATGTCAACAGAAGTAAATTTTGTTGAAAAAAATGCATGGGTACAAAAAGCAATGGTAGCTAAAATAAATGATAAGGGAAATAAATTAGACATAAGCTTATTATGGTTTAATAAGGTAATACAAAATGGTGAATATAATACAATTACAATTGCAGATGTATCAATAACAAAATCAGAACAAGAAGAGCATAATTTAAAAGAGGGGGATTTTGTAAAATTCTACTTTGCACCAGAAAAAAATATAGGTAGAACAAAAATAATTTGGGATTAATACTGTTAAAAAGATAAATAAAAGATTAAATATGGAGTGTTTAACTAGAATGATAGATAATAATGAAATATTAAAACATACAATAGAAAAATATAAATTAAATTTAGATAAAAATTTTAATTTTGAAAAAAATAAATAATAAGGAGGAAATATGAATATAACGTATCTTAATACTTTACCAGAAGTAGAGAACAAATTTAATATAAAATTACAAGATGGGGAAAAAGTGATTTTTACTGCAAAACCTACTTGTTTTGGAACTGAAACAGGTAGATTACTTGGAAGTTCAAATTCAAAAATTACTTTAACTAATAAAAGAATTATTGCAGACAATAATGTTGGTGTATGGACAGTTGATATTGCTGAGGATATAGTTGATTATACTAAAGTTGAAAGTGGAGCATTTATTTTTAAATCTACATACATTCTTGTAAATTTAAATAAAGAAATAATATTTAATAATGAAACAGAAAAGATGAAAGGATTTCGATTTTATTTTAATAAAAAAGATATGGTGAAATTTGAAACAATCATGAGTATAGGTTTACAATAGATATGTCACAGTAAGAAAAATGAAAAATGAGAAATACCAAAAATATGATAAAATGTTTTTAACCACAAAAACTTTTTATTGGAGGTATTTCTCATGAATAGTATAACACAAGATATCAAATTTAAGCAATCAGTAATTAAATATTCTTATAAACATGGAGTAACATAATCAGAGTTTTTCTCAATAAGGGAAGTAATTTTGAATTTTGGAAGAATGATAAGTTATTCAATTTTATTATTTGCAGGAATGAGTGGAAGTGTAATAGCACTTAATATAAGTTTGATTATTTTAACATTATCTATTACGGTAATGGGATTTATACTAAAGGAAATAGAAAAATTCGAATATGGAAAAGAGGATTTTACAAAGTAACAAAACTTTAATCATATAAAAATTATTTACATAAAAAAGGAAGAAATAAGATGAAAAAAGAAATAGTAATTGCTTCTGGAAATAAAGGAAAAATAAAAGAAGCACAGGAAATCTTAGATGAATATAAAATAATTCCAATGAAAGATATTGGAATAAATATAGAAGTTGAAGAAGACAAAGAAACATTTAGAGAAAATGCAATAAAAAAGGCAATGGAAATATCAAAAGCACTTAATGGAAAGTGGTGTATTGCAGATGATTCTGGAATAGAGATAGAGTGCTTAAATGGATTTCCGGGAGTAAAAACAAAAAGATGGCTTAATGGGACTGATAGACAAAGAAATTTAGCAATAATTGATAAATTAAAAAATATTCCTAAAGAAAATAGAAAAATTAAATTTATTACTGCAATTGCTTTATCAAATGGTAAAGAAGCGGTATGTACATTAGAAATTTTAGATGGCTATGTTGCACAGGGGGTAAGAGGAGATAATGGATTTGGATTTGATGAAATATTTGAGTTGGAAAATGGAAAAACTCTTGCAGAATTAACAAATAAAGAAAAAAACGAAATAAGTGCAAGAAAAAAAGCAATAGAAGAATTAAAAAGCAAATTAGGGAGTGTAGAAAAATTGGATTAATAGAATTAATAATACTAAGCATAGGACTTGGAATGGATGCTTTTGCTTGGATATTTTCTTGGAACAACATTTGAAGGTGTAGTTACAAATATTGATCATTGGATAGCATTTATTTTATTAAGTATTATAGGAATAAAAATGGTAAAAGAATCATTTAGTAAAGAAACCAAAAATTATAATGATGATGTGAGTTTTAAAACAATGCTTATTCTTTCAATAGCAACAAGTATTGATGCATTAGCAGTTGGAATAACATTTGCATTTTTTAATGTAAATTTGGTTCTTGCAATTAGTTTAATAGGAATTATTACTTTTATTTTATCTGTAATTGGAACGAAAATAGGAAATAGATTTGGTGATAAATATGAAAATAAAGCAGAACTTCTTGGGGGAATAATATTAGTATTGTTAGGAGTAAAAATATTAGCAGAACACTTAAATTTGTTTTAGAAAACAAGTAGAAATATAAAACTAAATATGATATAATAAATATATGGTGAACATAACCAATTTTAACTTAAAGGAGTGGGGTTAATGAAAAAGACCTTAGGCATCATATGCGAGGGAGTATCTTTAATATTTGCATTTGCAGCTTTTACTATAATGCTTATATTTGCAAAAGATAGTGACAGCTACAAAAGCAAAGAAGATAAAAACTTTTATAAGTTCACTTAAAAAAAGGAGGGGTAAATTCCCTTCCTTTTAAATTTAATATTGTTTTTTTATATTAAATGTTGTATTATATACCAAGGAGAGTGAGAAAATGGTTGAATTAGAAGAAAATTTAAAAACAATAAATAACCTAAAAGATAAAATAAAAGATTTGAGTGAATCTCTTTGACATAAGTAAACAAAAAAATGAATTAAAAAAATTAGAAGAGGAAACATTAAAAGAGGAATTTTGGAAAAATGAAAATTCTACAAAAGTGTTAGGAAAAATAAAGAGCATAAAAAAAATATGTAATACTGTAAAAAAATTAGAGGACGAAACTCAAAATTTGATAGAACTTACACAATTAATGAAAGAAGATTTTGATGGAGAAATAAAAACAGAGATTTTAAAAAACACAAAAAATTTAGAAAAAGAAGTAGAAAAATTAGAAATAAAAACAATGTTATCTGGAAAGTATGATTTAAACAATGCAATAATAACAATACATCCAGGAGCAGGAGGAACAGAATCACAAGATTGGGCAGAAATGCTATATAGGATGTATACAAGATGGGCAAATAAAAGTAATTATGAAATAAAAGAGCTTGATTATTTAGAAGGTGAAGAGGCTGGACTAAAAAGTGTTACATTTGAAATAATAGGAGAATATGCGTATGGATATATGAAATGTGAAAAAGGAGTGCATAGATTAGTAAGAATATCACCATTTGATAGTGGAGGAAGAAGACATACATCATTTGCATCAGTAGAAGTATTACCAGAAATTACAGATGATATAGAAATACAAATAAATCCAGATGATTTAAGAGTAGATACATACAGAGCATCACGGAGCAGGAGGTCAACACATAAACAAAACTTCATCTGCAGTAAGAATAACACACATACCAACAAATATAGTAGTAAGCTGTCAATCGGAAAGATCACAAATACAAAATAGAGAAACAGCAATGAAAATGTTAAAGTCTAAATTATTTGAACTAAAAGAAAAAGAGCAAAAAGAAAAAATAGAAGATCTTAAAGGTATACAAATGGACAATGCATGGGGAAGCCAAATAAGGTCATATGTATTTTGCCCATACACAATGGTAAAAGACCATAGGACAAATTACGAAGTAGGAAATGTACAATCTGTAATGGATGGAGAAATAGATGGATTTTTAGAAAGTTATTTAAAAAATTGCCACTGTTCCGGGTTTAATTGGCAATAAATTGTCAGTGGTTCCGGGTTTGGATGGCAATA
>ERZ791859.3-NODE-3-length-303372-cov-17.248694_pt1 | contig 303372 bp, 274 predicted proteins | sample MGYA00509943_ERZ791859 | MGnify/ENA primary metagenome ERZ791859 (study PRJEB30046, sample SAMN00792065) | human gut metagenome | study: EMG produced TPA metagenomics assembly of the A metagenome-wide association study of gut microbiota in type 2... | reverse complement strand
AACTGAATTTCAACAATTTCAAAGAACGACTATGATTTTTTAGTGGACACTAATGGTTTGGCTTTACTTGTTGAATCAATATCGCTTTCTCTTTTTTTAGCGGCATTAGAAGCCCATGTGCCAAGTTTCTCCTCTTGTTTATCTGTCAGTTTTCCACCTTGCTCCGTTTCCCAATCCTTGCGCTGTTTTTTAATAGCATCCAGTTCTTTTCGATAGTCCAAGTCAATCTGAGCCAGCTTCTTTTCAGTACCATCCTCCATGAGGTTGATTTCATCCTGCTGGTTTTTCCGACGAATGGAAAGGAGTTGTTCGGCAAGCAGTTCTTGCTGTTTGAGTTGCTTGGCGGCTTCTTTCTTGGCTTGATTTTCCTGCTTAGTCAACGAGCTTCCAGTGATGCCACCTAAATCTTTATAGGCTTTCTCTTTTGATAGCATATCTTCACGGGCCTTTTTTACCTGTTCCGATGTTGCTTGTTGGTCTTTTAAAAGAACTTCATAACCTTTCTTTGCCTTTTCCCAATCGGATTTGGCTTTCGCAAGGTCTTGCTGGTAGGTTGAGGTTTTACGTGACTTTAACTCCGATTCAAGTATATCTATTCTACTTTGCAATTCAGATTCAGTAGTCGCACCTTTCAAAGAACCAATGCCTACATTCAAAGAATACCACTTATTATTCTTTCTTGCTTGTTGAAGGCGCTTCATTTCATTCAGTTCTGACTTTATCTGAATATCAGTATTTTTCTTTAAATCAAGTTGCCATTGAGCGAGTTCATCTGAGCGGACTTCTTTTTGATAACTTGTGAAAATGTTTTTTTCTTCATCCAACTTTGATTTCAAAGTAGATAAAGTTTCATTCCTATATTTGTCAGCAAGTTCTTTCTCTGATTCATTCAAACTGTTTTTATGAAAATTCGGGTCTTCTCCGAACCTTTTCCATAATCCGATAACCTGTTCGTATTCACCAATTAGTTTTTTAGAGTTGTTGTAATTAATTTTATTCTCTTCTACGTTCCTCTTTCCAGCTTCCTCATTGTATTCTTTCCATAAAGCTATCAAGTCTCTAATATGTCCTTTTTCATCTATGTATTTTTGGAAGAGAGCGGGATATTCATTCTTTATTGCATCCATTGCCTTCACCCTATCCATAGAAGAGGTATATTCATTTTGAAGGGTGGAAATCAATTCTTCAAGCCTTTGTTTATGTTCTTGCTCTTTTTTAATAGACTGTTTCTTTTGCTCGTCAAATCTTTTTTGCGCTTTCTCCGCCACGGTTGTCGAATCGTGGAAAGCCCACATTGCAGCACCAAGCCCAATAACGGCAGTAGCCAACAAAACATAAGGATTAGTAAGCATTGCAGCGTTTAAAGCTAACTGCGCTTTTCGTGCCAATAAACGGGCATTGGTAAGTCCAATCTCCACAAGGGTATGCTTACTTTCAGCAGCAGTAACAAGCATCACTGCGGTCCGGTATGTACCATAAGTAACCACTAATCCAGCCAAGACCTTCCCTACTGTTTCATAATTCTGAATCAACGAAGTTGTCATTTGAATACCGTCCATGATAACACTTTCCGACTTAGTTCCCAATTCGTTAAACACGGAATTCAAAGCATCCTGCATCATAGACAACTGACCATTGATAGTCTTTGAAGCATTCTCAGACATATTGTAGAACTTACCGCCTGCCGATGTGGCATCTATAAACGCCTGCTGTACCATTTCAGCGGAAACAACACCTTTGGACATTTCATCTTTGAGTGTAGCAATAGACTTTCCTGTCTTTTCGGAAATAATCTGTAACGGGTTGAATCCAGCGTTTATCATTTGATTCAGATCCTGCCCCATAAGTTTACCCGCTGCTGACATCTGTGAAAATGCCAAAGTCAGCGAATTGAACTTACTGGATTCTCCCATAGAAATATCACTAATGGCTTTCAAGTATTTGATAGTGTCTTCTGCTTGTATGTTAAATCCAAGCATCATCTTTTCTGCTCCAACCATATCTGACATAGTAAGTGGAGAAATCTTAGCCAGCTCCTTGATTTGCGGAATCAGTCGCCCTGCTATATCTTCTCCAACCATAGTCTCAATAGCGGTCTGCATAGATTGAAATTCGCCACGCACACGAATCATTTCAGAACCTAATGCCTTTAATACTCCGGCGCCACCAATAACTGCCAGCGCTTTCTTCCAAGATATAGCGATACCTTCGTTAGTTTCTACTACTTGTTTCCCATCATTCTTATAAAGTGTATATTCATCCCGGAGTTTCTTTACGGAAAGACGCGCTTCGGCTTGCTGTTGGGTGAGGTTGAATAAAGCATCCCGTTCTTTACCGAGCGCTCTTTCTTGTTTGCTGATGTGATTAAGCAGTTCTTTATCTTCCCCACCTCTTGAAACGATGTTCTTATATAACTCCTTATTTTTACGAATAGTTGTTTGAAGAGAACCTATGGCATTCTTTTGAGCGATAATCTTCTCTGTGAACCCATTTACAGATTGGGAAGCATCGAAGATTTTCCTTTTGAATCCCGTTTCCATCTCCGCTCCAGCTTTGGCTGCATTAGTCACCAACTCATCCAATCTTTGATTAGATGCAGCAAGTTGGACATTTAAAGCCTTGAAAGCAGCAGGAGACTGCGTGCCATCCATGCTCATTAACTCTTGTTTTAACTTCGCAATTTCATTACGGAGCCTTACAACTTCTTCCCAGTCACTACCTACCTTAAAATATAATTTCGCCATATCTATTTCTTTTTCCTACGATTAGCCAATTCCTTACCACTGATTCTATTCACTTTTTGACCACCATATACTGCGTGTAATTTATCCCGTTGCATCATCAGCAAATTCCGATAAGGGATAACCTCAAACACTTCTGTATAACTCAGATGAAGCGTGTCAATCAAATGGGCTATCTGCCCGAAGAACGTTGTGTTTCCTACTGTTTCGGTCTTGCTGCCAGCATCGACACGTTCCTCATCGAGCTGACACACTGAAAAGCCGAAATATCCATCATAGAGAAACAGACTTCCAAGGCATCTTTGACTTCTTCAAAAGTGCCGTTCTCCAATTCTTTGACCAAACTATCATTCCCGCAGATGAAGCATGAAATACCTTTCAGCATATCTTCAGTAGCTTCAGGAAGCTCTTTAATAGCCTCCATGATATTATCTCCTCGCAGGGCGATATTGGAAAAATGATGAATGGCACGACAGATAATTTTAATTGTAGGAGGTTTGATGGTATAAACGATTCCACCTATCCCTACATTTTTAAAATCCAGCCCTAATAGGGCATCAGAAACCGTTTTTGCTGCTTGATTATTCATAACATTAAATTAAAAAGGCGGTGAGCAACCACCCACCGCCATCTGAAAACAATCCTTTTACTGAAAAATTATCAACCTTCCGGCACTACAACTTCCGATTCGTCAAACCACTTTTCGGAAGCCAATCCATCTACACCTGTGGAAAGGGGAACGGCCGAAACAGCCAATCCGACAGCCTTATCGGTATTAGAGCCACGGGCATTGATAGCCGCTTTCGGAAACACAACATAAACTCCGTCTTTGGTTTTACCAATCACACATTTATGAATAGGCTTATACTTGCCTCTTTCCCAATTCTTTTCTGTGGCTTTACCACCTTGTAAATCAGCCTTTGTAGCATAATCATACTCACCAATGGTGAAGTTGATTTTCACCTCACCCGGTTCAGACGTTTCCCGGTAGTACTCACCAGTCAAAGCGTTTTTGTAACGAGTTACACTTGCCTCTGCTTCTTCGTATTGATACGTGTCACCATGCACATTCTTGACCCGCTTCGTTGCTGCGTTTTTCAAGATGGTGGCTACTTCTGCGCCTGTTAATCCGGCAGCTGGAGTAGTAACCGTTTTAATCGGTTCTGCATAATACAGTTCGTCAATTTCTACTGCTGTAATCATATCATTTTACATTTAATACATTAAACAAAATTCTCACATTCACATAATGACACTTCAAAGCTGTGTCCGCTTCTGTACCGATAGAATCAATAGAGTAACGATATGTCATACCATCATAGGTGCTTACTACATCATCAAACAGCTTGCCAGCCTTTCTTTCAAGTTCGTTAAGCCGGATTGTGTTCGCTTCATTCTCGCTTAAATTGGGTACACATAGATTCACTTCTGCGAAAGATTTCTTCCAATACTTTCCCGGCTGTTGTTTCTTTGTGTGGATAACGATTCTTTCAGAGGTCAATTCACCCGTCAGCGTTTCTCCTGCTGGCACTATGCCTATCCCGAAAGCCTTGCAATCCCGGTAGAGGATGTTTCCTATGTCGGTGGTTACTATCATCGTTCAAATCTATCTTTCAATCTTTTTTCTGTCCTTATCGCTGCACTTCCTGCAACTTCAAATCCTTTGGATTCCACGAATGAAGCATAATCAGCTTCGTTTTTCAGAATTAAGCCATCTTCATTAACCTCATAATCATTCGATTCTCTCAAATGTTTTGTGTGGTCTTGATAGTTTCCGGTAGCTTTTGCATCTTCAACAAATGCCTCTCCCTCTTCTTTCATGCCAGCAACGACTTCGCTTGTTCCGTCCTCAAAGAACTGGTCAACATCCGAAAAGTCTGCATCTATTCCAACCATATTACTCTATAGGAAAAATAGTTTGTTTCCAAAGGGCTTTTAGCAACTCCTTCACCTCTTATGCTTCCATCGGCATTCAAACAACGAACCTCTGCACCTGCTTCAACCTTTGACGGCTTGTCAAAGACTACCTTGTACTTGAAATCATACAAAGCACCATTGATAGATACTTTCTTTTCCGCACTCACATCATCACAACGGCATCTGCATATATCCTGCCAGCTCTCACCACCTGTGCCGGGAATAGGTCTGCCGAACTCATCCTTATCCATCGGGGTGATAACCTTAACCTGCAATATGTGTGGAGCGAATATCATAAGAAAGTCACTTTAGGTTTGTTACTCAGTTCGTCTTTCAAGCCGTACTGCTTACACAGAAATGAATAGTAATCCTTAATGCCTTGAATGTTCCAAGACATAGAAAAACCGCCTTCACTGATTGAAGTGGCGCGAAGCAAAAGAGAGGGGATGAACTTCGCAATTGCTACAGAGACACGGACACAGCAATGCTCATTCATCTCATCCTCTCCGCTTATCTTCGAGGTAAGACACATATCCAAAATGTCAGCCTCCGATACCTGAATGCCGAATATCTGAAACTTCTGTTGTATGTAGTCGTTTACCGTCATCTTAATATGGTGTAATCAGTGTACTATATGCTGTATGGCTATAATGTGTGCAATACTTCGACTTATAGACGTACCGGAACGGGCATTTAGGAACTGAAATCTGTTTCCTTTGCATTGCCGTAATAGTTACTGTTTGCTTCACCGGACTATCCACAACCATAAATATTGGCTGCGGAGTGATCAGCACAACACAATCAACAGAAGATGCTTCAAAAGTGATACACTGAATGTCTGGCAAACCAACATCAACAGATGGATTCACATACTCACACTTGGGAGATTCCACACTTGATGCCTGCACGTCCAACGAGACCAAAGACATCATCAAAAAGCCACACATGGCAAAAATAAAATTCTTCATTTCTTTTCTGGTTTATAAAATTAGACAATGGAAGGGTAGAAACACTACCCTATCCTTACTCGATACCTAATGCTTCTTTCAGCTTGGCAGTTGATTCTTCATCCAGTTCTGAGACCTTAGCCAAAAGAGTTTCTTCTTTCATATTGCCGGAAGCCTGCACGCCGATGGACTTCAAAGCATCAATCAAAGCCTTCTTCTCAAACTCCTTTTCAAAGAGAGAGATTTTCACCTCCTTCTTTTCTTCAGGGGCTTTCACTTCGGTATTTTTTGCCTCAATCCGTTCAGCAAGTCTGCGGCTTTCCATATCCAGCACACGGGCTTCCTCACCGACTTCAATCACTTCACCGGGAGTATAATACTTTCCGGTGAACTTGTCGCGGAAAACTGATATAACCTTTACTTTCATATCCTACCCCCTTATGCTGATTGAATGGATGCAATTTCGCTCAAATCGAAATTGGTAATCAAATCTGGATTGGAAATCTGCGGAATCCACTCTGCCGTATATTCCATGTAGCGACCGTTTTTGTCACGGTAGTTGGAGATAAGCATCTGCCCCTCTGACGGGATATAAGTACGTCCTTGTACTGGGTCTGTCGCTTCATACGGGGTATGATGGCGCATATAACCAATGTTGTCAGAAGGTAACAGAGTAATACGGTTATCCGCGTAAATCTGCACATTCTTTCCCGTCTGGTCTTTCACGTAGTCCTCCTTGATTTCAATACGCGGCAAACCGATGCCGGTGAACACTTCGGAAGCCAAAGAAGAGGAAACCAATCCCGTACTCAACTTCATTTCGTTGCTGCCGAGAATCATCTTGTACTGCTCACCAAATTCAGATGAACCAAGAATAAGCTTGTTGAAAGATGCACGAGTCATAACCATCTTGGCATAAACGCCATAGTCCGGTGCCAAGGAATGAAGTTTCTCTCTCAAATAAGAGATAAACATATTCTTTCCGTCCACAACCACATCTCCACTTTTCGGCTTGATAAAATTGAACGGAAGGGTAATCTCCAGCAGTTTATTATTGGTCTGACCGGAAGTGATTGCAGCGTCTTTGTTGTAAACGGTGGCTTCACCAAGCATCAACAGCGCACCGACAATAATATCCATACGCTTGTGGGCGGCAAGGGTAATCTGACGGTAGTCGTCTGCCAGGAAGTTTACAATCTCTTCCATTGCAGCCTTTTGGTCGGCTGGCTTAGCGGCATTGAACTTGTCAATCAAATCCTGCAATTCAGAAAGACGGTCAATAGACATCTGATAAGCATCACCCAAATAGGCAATCTCACCATATCCGGAACCGATGTTCCGACGTTCACGGATGGGTTTCTCTCCAAAACGCGAATTGATGGAGCCGGCCATAACTCCGGTTACAGAACCGATATAATCCTTGAACACACGAGTAGTCACTCTGCGGAAAGTAAGATACTGCTGCCAATAGATTGTGTCCTTGCGTGTCTGGTTCACACGTCTGATGATAGCGGAAACAATGTTCGCATCATCGAATAATGTTTGAATCGTTAAAAACATATCCTACCTCCTTACTCGTTAAATTCAAACCATCCCTTCATGTTGGCTTTATCGTTCTCGGAGAACGGCATAATCAATTTTGAGGGTTCAATTTCTGCGGCTGTACGAAGCAATGAAACCAATGTGATTCCGTCCTCAACCTTTGTACGGTTAAACAAAGCCGAATTAGCTACATGCTTTTGTTTTAAACCATCAACTGCAACCGCATTGAATAATACGGCATCTTTGGCGATATTCTCACCAAAAGCAGCCTTAATAGTCAATACATCGTAGTTGGCATTAGACTTATCAATTGCCGTTACTTCTGCACCTTTCTTACCACTTCCGACAAACATACCCACATAAGCCAAAGAGTTCTTAGCTACTTTGATAGACAAAGCCTCTCCACCAGTGGTATAGGTTTCCGCAACTCTCACATTGATTACCGCATAAGCGAACTTGTTTTTCAAGTCCGCACAAATCGGTGTAAATCCGGGAAGAAAACTTCCCACTACCAGGTTCTGCGTATCAAGTTTGAACGGACCACGTCTACGAATGCCGGTCTGGACATCGTAGCGTTCCTCTTGCTCAACGGGCGGAACCAAGTCATACTTAAATCCTGCTGACATAATTAATTCTTGTTTTGTTCAACAATAGTTTTCGTTCCCTCATCAATCATCTTGGCGATAGATTCAGATTCTTTCTCAATCTTCTCTTCCGCTGATTCGGGAGGGGTTACGCCTTTGAAGCCGTCATTTGCGAACTCCTGCTTCAAGTCCTTGAAGTATGCGTCCAAGTCCTCATCGTCCTTAATGGCGCATCGTTTGGCGTAGTTTTCGGGAATACCATACTCTTTTGCCTTTGCCAAAATCTGCTGGCTACGTGTTGCTTGAGCCTTTTCCGTTTCAAACTGTGTTAGCTTATCAGAAAGGTTCTTGTTGGAGTCAATTAAAGCTTGCGCCCATGCAGGCACATCGTCTTTATTCTCTTCCGTTTTGGTGGTTGTGGTAGTCTCGATTGGCTTACCGTCTTTAAGGTTATGTTTCTTCTCGTAGTTGGAAACTGCGGTCTTGGAAGCATCCCCGGCACGGAAATCACCATAGGAATTTAGCACGTCCGAGAAGCTGATACCCTCAACAATGGAGTTTACCTTTGTCTCGTCCGTTACACCCTCTGCCTTCTTAGTGGCAATTCGGGTTAAGATAGCAGTGTCCACCCCAGTAAACTTCTGTTGCAGCCCTGCCAAGATTTGTTCTAAGATTGTCATACCGTATGAATTTGATTTATAAATTTCTACGGTAAATTTCGGCATTAATAAGCTATGTGAAAAATTATCAGATAGGTGATACACGACAATGAAACGATTGTCGTAAAATGGTATAAAAAAGGCGTGAAACCGAATGGAATCACGCCTAAATAAAGTATTGTAACTTATGCCGGTACAGCCATTAATTCACGCCCTACTGAACGTATTGTTTCTATAATATCTTCAAAACGTTTCTTAGACGGCTTCTTTGTTCCGCTTACATATTGAGCAAACAAACTCTGAGAAATACCTAAACGTCGTGCTATGGCAGCAGCATTCAATTCAGGATGAGCTATAAATAAATCATAAAGAGGATTAGATTTCCTTTCCCGAAAGAATCCCTCAAAACTCAAATCTTCATCAAGCTCTTTCCAATGTATTCCGTCATGGCTCGTTGTGAAATTTGCGCGCTGCGCAGGAGTAGCCCATTTCAGCCTTTGGAAATCTGAAAACTTCTCACATGCCTCCTTCCCGTCAGTGGTACGTATCCATACCTCCGTATCAGTCAACCATACCTTTTCAACTATGATATTTTCCATAACCACTTATTTTGATTTATTAAAAAATTTATTCCAATGCTCTGCTATTACTTCTTGATTTTCTTCTATAACTGATTCTACAAGTTTCAGTTCAGATGACTTCAAGCCATTATTTTTGATTAATGTAACTGGAAATAAAGTGAATTTAGCACTTACATCCCCTTTGATTACATGAACATGTATAGGCTCATGGTCATTAGCGTAAAACATAAAACGAAAACCAAATAAAATAAATATCGTTGGCATACCTTTCTCTATTGATTACCCTACAAATATAGGTAATTATTTAATTACCTACAACTATTCAAGCAAAAAATTAGCGGCAATTCTTTGATGTTGCCGCAAAATATTCTATTTTTCTTGTACTAAAATTATAATCCCTATAATTTTTCTGACTAAGAGGCATTTTTCTGTCCCTTATTTCCGATTTGCTCATTCTTTGCCGCTTGCTCCTCCTTGATTTCTGCAAGCTCCTCTTCTACCCTATCAGCATTCCCGGCAAACATGATTCCCTCACGCGTTGACCAGATGCCACCACTGACAGCGGAAACGGCAGTAGTCACCTTATCATTCAAATCATCAATCATATATGGAACCAGTTCTGTTTCTATGTCAATGGTTTGCGATGCCTTGCTAAACTCGGTTGGATTGATAGAGCCTAAAGCGGAAACAATGAAATTTACTCTCCGCTGTAAAAACTCGCCGATAACCTCACCGTGATTTTCTACCGCCATGTGTGCACCCATGAACATAAAGCGGAAAGCGGTTCCTGATGCTTTGCCTACCCCCTTCAACGTCTCAAAGGATATTCTTGGAGTGTTTGACATATCATAAGCCATATTGGTGAGTGTTTCTGCTTCAAAACGTACCGTATCCGGAACTTGGTTCCACGTCAGATACTGGGCATCCGCACTTTCACCTGTAAGTTTGACCATTCTATCCTTAACCTTACCCATGAAACCCTCCACGTCACCGATAAGTTTCAATAAAGGGAAGAAATGATAATCGATGCAATCTGCATAATTGGATAATAATTTCTCCAACCGAACCCGAAAAGTCTTTATCTTTTTGCAATAAGGTTCAGGACGGTAGGCATAGAGAACCGGTAATTTGGGGAATCCATGAGTAAAAGGCGTTCTTTCTTCATACCCTTTAGATAAATCCCACTGATAGACCATCTTATCAGTGATAGTCATAAAGCAAGTTATCTCCGAATCATCCATGAGCTTCTTCTTGTACTCACGTGAGAAAGCAATCATTTTACCTTCATCGTTAAAGAACGGGTATAGTTTATCACCTCTGAATGGAGACCATAACACGCTTTTCAGTTTCTTGGTGGGCTTGACCTTACCACCGAACGTAGTCTTAACTTTCTTCCAAAACTTTGCCCAAAACGAATCATCATCGGTAACATACCAATATTCTGCCGCTTCTTGTTCGGAGAGCCAGGCACGGACAATCTTCTTGTTTTGGTATTTGATTTTGTTGGATTTAAATACAGCCTTTACCGCATCCAGCAGCTTCTTTTCATCATCATCAGTCGGAGTGCAATCCATAGACGGTTCTGTGCCGACCGTGAAAGCAGTTTGAATATTCACTATATCCTGTTCCAATGGAATGGAAATACGGTTCACCGGTTCAGTCTTATACTTTGCTTCGATTTCATAAGTCTTACCAGTTTTTTCATCGAAGTGTTTCTCAGCTTCTTTTTCAAGAACCTTTCTGTCCGGATACTTCTTTTTGTCAACCATAATTTCATGGCGTTCCGGATTCCAATCGTCCCAAAGTTTACAACAGTCGGGAAGTTCAGTCTTCCTACCTTTCTTCAGGTAGTTTATCTTCTGCCCGATATCGGGCAATGCTAATATTTCTTCTAAATTCAATGGCATAGCTTATATTTTTAGTGTGTGAATATTCCAGTTAAATCTTTCGGCTTCAAAATGCGTCCAAGCAAACAACCCAATACATAATATCTAATGGCATCCATCAAATGATTATATTCATCTACTGGCTCATTGATGTAGTTTCCATCCTTATCTTTATCCCAAACATATTTCCGAAGTTCAGTAATAATATTGTAAGAGCGTTCTGTTACAAAGAACTCCATGTCTTTAATCTTATCAATACCCGCTTTGATGGAGCCGGGAAACTTATCTACCGGATAGATATTCACGCCTCTGTTCTTTATCTCTTGAATCAATCGAGGGTCTTGCGAATCGGCAAAAACTTTCATAGAGAAAGGCTTTAACCTATTGGCAATAGCCGACGAAAGCATATCCGTTTCATAGAAAAGTTCATCAACATACAAACGGTTATCAATAATGCCACATCTTACAGCAGCGGAAGGATCATTAGTAAAGCCGAAGTCCTGCCCTATTCCTACCTTTTTGCATTCCTGCGGGAACTCTTTCACAATTCCCCACTTCTTGAACACAGCACCTTCTGCAACGTCAGCCCAGCGACCGATAACCACATGAGCATACTTTTCAGGATTACTCACCTTCATATCCTCCACCTCTTTCAGAAACTCCGGGGAAAGATTCTCCAAGTTATCAAAATACGTAGTATGGATATGAAGCACATTCGGATGAGTGGAAATCTGAACCTGCACACCATCAATCTCTACCAGCTTGTGAGTTTTCTCAATGTATTTCTTGTAGATGAAGTGATTGGAATCGCATGGGTTCATTATAATGATAATCCGGTTCTGAATACCCTTTTTGCGAATGGAGAGCATTATTTTATCGAACTCATCTTCGCTTGTCCACTCTTCCGCTTCATCGCAAACGAAAGTCGTAATGCCTTGAATGGATTTCAGTTTTGCTGTCTGGTTCCCGGAAGAAGTCTTGATACCCCGGAACATGATACGGCTCTTAGTCATCTTATTGACTATATCCGTCTTTGTGGTCTTGAAATATTTCGTGGTACCGTCCAAATCTATCTTCTCCATCATTTCGGGAATGATAGACATACCGGCAGAAACCATCGTGTAACGGGTGTAAAGAATCTGATGAACTATCTTCTCTACGGGAGTCATTTCAAAAGTCAACCGCTCAATAAAGGTAGAAGCATTGAAAGACTTTCCGCTACCACGCCCACCGGTGATAAGAATTATAAATTTTTCCTTATCCTCATATAATGGATGGTAAATTTCTTGAGGTACTATCATTTCAGCTTGTCTTTAATCCAGGAATCAATGTTGATGCCGTGCTCTATGTCTGTTGGAATATCAGCATCTTCTGATTCTTCCCCAAAACCTTCGCTTTTCCCTAATGTAGAAAGCAAATAACGAATCATATAGCCGTCTGGACGTTCACGCCAACCCACGAAATTTCCATCTTTATCCTTTTCAGGAATACCCAATGCAAGAACACGGGCAGAAACCAAACATTCATCAACCAACGCCCCGCGCTCATCTGATATAGCATCTTTAAATTCAACATCTTCTTTCGCCCATTGATATACAGTTTTCCGAGCTACTTTAAACGTAGCCGCAACCTTAGTCAGATTTCCACCAGATTTGCGGAGAATCTTTCTAAAATCTTCTATATTAGGTTTCTTAGCCATATCCTTGTGTACGTGCGCGCGTATTTGTTACTTTCGTCACTTAATCAATTTTAATACATCTTCCCCTTTTACAAACTTGTCATCTGTGCTGATACCAAGCAAATCGCAAAAATCCTCTTTAGCGTTGTAAGAAGAAAAAGACAATGTAATATAAGCTTCTTCGTTTTGCTGTCTTTCTATTGACAATTCTCTTACTTGCTGTTTAATGGCTTTCATGTGCTCTTTCTTTTCATCATAAGTCTTCTCATCCGCAGAGGGAGTTTCAATTTCGTCAAATGATGGCAGAGGGGACAATAAATCATCCACAAAATCTAACTGAGATGGCATTTCTGTGTTTATGGAAAGAATATCATTCAATTCCCCAATGTCCAAGCCGACATTCGTATAATCTATATCAGAAATGTAGCCAGCTATAAGGTCTATATCCGGCTTTGTATTTCCTACAGCCATATATGTAAGCTGTTCCTTCTCAGCCTTATCGTCAAGAGCTACGACTTCAACCTTTACATCATAATCCGTTTTAGATGTACCATCGTATTTGTAGTGCAGGTCCATTGCCTTAATCCTTCGATGCCCGTCAATCAGATTCCTCGATTTTTCATTCCATACAATACCACCAAGAAAACCAATTTTCTGCAAATTTTTCTTTTGCAGCTTTACTTTCTCGTCCGAATGCCTTTTAGGGTTAATCGGATTAAGATTTATTTGAGAGCGTTTTATAATTCTTGTTTCACTTTGTTTTAGCTCTTTCATAGTCATATTCAAATAATTTCCGTTCTACCAATGGATATTCATTTATAACTTTTTGTAAATCAAATGGATATTTAGAACGAAGAAATAACAAGTAATTAATATCCGTTATGTCAGTGCCGGATGATTGATGTTTTCCTCCATATGATTCGGGTTTGATTAGACCTTTTCGACTAATGTACTCCAATACATCTTTGTTCCGATATTCAGATAAGGGATAACACTTCTTTTGCACTTCGTTAATACCGTTCAACTTATATGTACGTAACATTAAACGTCTATTCATTGAATCAGACTGCTTAAATCCAAAGAAGGCCCATTCGATATTATATTTCTCCCTTATAATATCCGTAAGTTGAGCCATATTGTATAGTTTCTGCTTCTCGTTCTTAATACATCCTAAGTAACCAATACGCCTAAATGAATAGACCGCAAAGTGAGGTATCTGAATGTACTTCACGTTTGGATATTTACTGCAAGCATAATTTATATAACGATTGATATGAGACAAGTCTTTTATAACATACATATAGGCGCAAACGACCTCTTTGAAATAAGGTGATATTAGGTCCAAAAGGGCTATACTGTCCTTGCCCGATGCCGAGTGAAACAATATAACCCTATCAGCCTTTAAAGCAACTTCTTTAATTATATCTATTGCTTTATCCATCATTAAACAACTCTACCGCCTACCCTACGATTAATTCTTGCTCGCTGAGCTGCATTTCGCCCCATAGATTGAAATCGTCCGGCTTCATAATCTTTTCGGGTACGATACTTTTGACCACTTGCATCTGTTGCATACGTTTCTGGCATAATCTTTAATTTTAAATTAAACAATCCTTTTACTAAATAAACAAAGCCACCCAAGTGGCTTATATTATTTCAAACCTGAATGGCTTATGATTTCACAAATATGTAAGTAGTAAAATAATGGCAACTCTTTCGGTGGATTCTTCTTGAACTCTTTTAATTGTTCATCAAAATCATGGAAATCAAATTCATCATGCATGAACTTAATACCTTCTTCTGTCACTTCACCTATACCTATCTCGTCAATTGCTACATCAAGTGTCCACGGTGCACCGGTACTATAAAAATGAATAGCTTCTATATCCGTTCTCAAAATAGACTGACATTCATCTTCACGCCCAGCCTTTCTCAATTTTTCATTTTCCTCAATCTGATTGAAGTCCGTGAACATTTTCTCATATTTAGAGCTGAGCATACGAGTTTCTATACACTTTTTACCGTTCAGAATATCTAAAGCGTTGTTTCTATTCATTACAAGCGAATACGCTTCTATCTCTTGACCTTTATAATTAATCTTCATACTATTCTATCATTTTTAAATTTATACTATAAAAAAGATAGTACCCCAAAGGTACTACCACAACCAAAGATAACGAAATATCTTCAATCGTTATACACGACAATCGGCTTATTGTCGTGAACTAAGCCATTTATCCCGTCTTTCTCTGCATGCCTCTAAGGTAGGCGCACAACAAGCAAAAAGTTCACCGCTATCAGTACGGTAGTCGTACTGGTACATTCTCACTCTTTTTCCTCTCAACCTGGTGTTGTAGGTACAATAATTCTCTTTACCGGGTTGGCATACGCTGCAACCGTTTTCATTTATTGAGTTCATAATCACTATATTTAATGTTTTGCATTCAATCTTTTTTCACTCGTATAAGCCACTACAAGCCCAGTCTCGTCATGCTGTATGGTGATGTACTTTTCACCCCTCTCTATAGTAGAGAAGTCGTACGGCGTACATAGCTTACCCAACACTTTACCCAGCTGCTTCATCAGTGGAGCTTCGGGGCTGATAACTAAAACTAAATCCGCTTTCATAATCGTGTGTATTGTGGTAGCCCGAAGGCTACCGGATTAAAACTTAGAACTTCTCGATTTTGAGATTGTCGTTAATGATAAACATACGTCCACACTCTAAAATCACATGTGTATCTGTAATTCGTTTGATTACTCTTACTACATCATCGTGCGATATGCGTGGCGTACCGTCTGCATGACAGCCATTAGACAAATCACCTGATACTCTATATCTCAAACCTACTGTAACTTCATTTACGTTCATAATCTTATATATTGCGCAGGGCTTTTACCCTGCTGGTTAAACTTATAATATCGTAATCTCTTTGTTGCCTATCTCTGTATCTACATTCAGAACCTCGTACTTTTGAGCCTTGTAATTATAAACGACTTCACAGGTATTGAAACCTCTACCATCTTCTCTTTGGTCATAAACAGTATTTATATGCTGATACATTTTATTGCCTAACATGAAGTTTATCTTACCTGATGTACAGAAGTAGAATGCTACCGCATACTTCAATGTTTTCTTCTCATCAATTTTCTTTGTTGCCATATCTTATATATTTAAATTATTATTCAAACTATGTTTTGATTGTCACACTGCAAATATCAAACTTTATTTTGAATAAAACAAATTTTGATAGAAAAATTTTCAAATTATTTTTTGATACTATTCTTCTGTATTCTATGTATAATTTGAAAACTATTCCTATCTTTGCGTCAAATTATAATTTGAATATCATGCTAAGAGTACAAGAAATCTGCAAACAGCAGGGTATTACCATGCAAGACCTTGCTAAAAGAATGGGAGTGACATATCAAGCCCTGTATGCCGCTGTGTCCGGCAACCCTACCATTGGGAAGTTAGGAGAAATAGCAAAGGCTTTAGGTGTAGGGATAACTGATTTGCTGAATGAAGACAAGGAGGAAAACACTATCACTTGCCCTCATTGTGGGAAGAAAATTAAATTAGAGAAAGGAGAATAACTATGCCTTATTGGTTACAGTTTACAATATTTGCTATTATAGCAGGATTAGTGCAATACATCATCACTTACTTCAAGGAAAAAGGAAAGAATCTTGCAACTAAAGAAGACATAGGTGAAATTACTAAAGAAATAAAATCCGTTGAAAGTCAATTTATTAATGAAACAGAGAAGCTTAAAAATAAATTAGCAATTTTGGCAAATGCGCAAACTGACATAACTTCAATGGAACGTCAGGCTATTATTGAGGTTAACAAAAGCTTGTTTATGTGGATAGATTCTGTTTTAAATATACCAAATGTCAATAATTCAATTCAAATAAATAATTATATTAATGCTCAGAATCAATTATATAAAAATGTACAACAAGATGAAATAGTATTAAGACTATTTGTCAAAAGCGATAACATCCACAATATTCTTCATAAGATAATTTTGGCTTTTCTTAAAATACAAGCCGAAAAGCAACTAAAATGTCATGAAATAATTAAAATAAATAATGAAATAGATGACATCAAACCAGAAACACCATCAAAAGAAAAGAGAGAGAAACTACAAAGAAAAATAGAAGAAAGAAAAACTGCTTTAGAAAACATCTCAGAAAAAGTGCTCGAAGAATACACTACAATTGCCCCAATGATTAATGAATTTAGAGAAAAAAGCAAAGAGCAAATATATAAAATTTTAAAGCCGGAGCACTAAACTCCGGCTCATTAATTGATTAGCCCTTTGAATTTCAACCGATTTACGATTTCGGTGTAAAGATACTCTATATCTCCACTAAAGTCCCCATAATTCTGATAGAGAAACACGACATCAGCACAATTGTCGGAAATGGTACATTCTGATTGAACTCCAAGAACCCTTGCTAATTCAGGTCGTAACCCTGCTGTCATTTTCCCACCGGCGAGCGAGCTTGGAGAAAACAGATACAGGATAATGAAAATGAACTTCTTCCGCTGGGTTACACTGTCAATATTCGGTGGACATCCTCTCTCATTCAGCAACTCAACGAATATTTTGTAGATTTCATGGATAAGGCTTTTGTCTTTCAAAATCGGGGCGGTCAAGGCATTTTCTTCCTCTGAAAGTTCTGATTTCTCGATACGAATCTTTTTAAGACGAATGATTTTATTAAAATCCAGCTCCATAACACGATTATTTTAAAAGTAAATAGTATATTTGCATCATAATCGTGTGAGGAGCTGATTCATGGTCGTGCGTGGGTTGGCTCTTTCTTTTATTTAACAGACTTATCCTTTTCCTGAATAACCCGATTTTTCTCGTTCACCTCCCTACCCCATATCATAGCGGAATAGATGGCTTTTGCATACAAAAAGAGTTCCTCACGACTGGTAAGGAACTCAACTCGAAGGGCTGCACATTTCGCATCAGTCCAGACATTTTCATTTCTATTCATTGGCTATTTGTTAATTTTATAAATCTATTACGTTAATGGTTAACACATATATCCACTTGCTAAACCATGTTATAAGATGGCTGAACAAAGGCTCATAATTTGCATAACTCCCACAAATCCGTACCTTTGCAATGTGTTTTTCATAGTATTAGATTTAAGGTTAATAAAAAAGATTGGCTGTCTGGGATAGATAGCCTTTTTTTGTATCTATCAGTCACCTTTGTTCTCGTCCCTATACTTATGCTTCCAATAGCTATTTAAACAATTATATACAGTAACGCAAATTATCAAAACTGTTACAACAAACCCTCCCCAATCAAATTCCATATCCTACTTTATTACATTCCACTCACTTTCCATAATCACATGTTCACACTTATTACACCTATGCAGGTAAGTCGGAAACGGAGCTGTCGTATAATCTTCGACAGCAATTTCTATACTGCCACATTCCGGACACTCAATTTTTACCTCTTTAATACCGGAATAGTCCCAGAAAGACGGTTTCCCTTTCACGTTCTCGATAGGTTTGGAGTAAAGGATAGGATTAGCCAGTACCCAGTTATAAACTCCTTTCTCTGCCCAGATGGAAGAGTGATTCACAACACAATCCACAATTTCGACACTTCCAATGATAGCAGAATTTACATATCCATTGCCGCAAATAATCTCACTCTGGAATCCAAGTGAAAAGCTATCCCATTGCCTTTTCGTAAATACACTATTAGGATTAATCATTTCCATGGGGACGGCGCTTGAATGAATCAGCACCCTCTGCCCTAAGTATTTCTTAGGACACGGCCAAGTGCGATTCTCGATGTCTTTGATGCCGTGGACTATCAGACTGGCCCATGGCTGTTTGATGGTTATTGCTTTCATCCTTCGCCTCCTTTCGGTAGTGCTGGTATCGGCCTCCAATGTGTGACATATCCAGTTTTGATGTATGGATAAATATTATACATCACTCTACGAGCCGCCATTTCACCTTCTTTTCCGTCTACTGTTATGACTTGCACTACTCCGGGAGAATCATCTTTCGGAATAGCCATTTCTACGCTTATCCACGGGGATTGCTTTGCCTGCCATTCGGCACCTTTTCTGAACATATTCAACATTGCTTGTCTCTGATAGGCTAATTCACCTTCAACTATTATTGCATAACTTGACGTAAGTTCTTGTTTTGCTGCTTCTTCTACTGTCTGTTTCATAATTTATCCTTATTGAATGTTCTGATTTATGTAATTCACAATCTTTTCCAACTTGCTTGAAGCAAACAAGCAATTATTAAGTTGTCGCTTGCCCTCTTTCCATTCGTGGAATAATTGATAATATGGTGGACTAAGTGTACGGTCAATCTTTATGCGATATTGATTAGTCCCATACTCAGTTATAAGATTCTCAATGTATTCGTCTGAATTATCTTGATTGGTAACAAATACCATCTTATCAGTAGTAAGTATCATATTTTACCCTCCTTATCAAATTCGGATAATGCCTGCTCGCAGAACTTGACCTGCTCCAAAGCATAATCCCTCTTATAAGTGATTATATCGCGTGTTGTATAGTCCGTATAAAATCGGTCTATAATGCTTTTAACATAAAACCTTTTAGGTTCCTCACAATGGTTCAGAAGAATCACGTATTCATCGTTTCTCGGATGCAAGCACAAAAAACGATAATAATTCACTTCACCATTTAGGCATTCAATCAGTTTTTCATCTGTCTTTAGATTTCCAATGTCTTCTATATTCCTTATTGGTCTCATAATTCAATATTTTTTATTATTTTTTCTATTCCGCTCGCTCTGTACCTCTGCCATACACATCTTGCACCATGACGCTTTCAGATGGTATTCCTTACCGTTACGACGGGCTATTCTATCGAAAAAACGGGATAACGGAAGCGCTCTACCACAGCGGGTGCACAGTTTACGCTCCACTCCGTCAACGACCACCCGGTTACGGGGTTTCCTCCTCACGATTTCACATGGTCCGCATTCGGACGCACCGTACCTCCTGCAATATGCAAGGGAATGCTTGCCGCACTTGGAGAAGGATGTACAATCCGAACGGGGAACAGTCTGGTGAACGTTCATACGGCATCGCTCATTAAGTCGAACAATGTGGGTGCGCTGACCTCCATCTCCGCCTCATACAGATATGAAAGACTGTCTTTCCAGTAGTCGTAATTGAGTTCAGTAGATAGACCTTTCCTCCCCAAATTGATTGCGCAATAGGGAACGGTGCCGATACCTCCGAACGGGTCAAACACCAGTTCACCTTTGTTTGAGTATCGTTCAATCAACCTTTCGACAATATCCAACTGAAGGGGACAGATGTGGTTCTGCCGTTTCTTCTGCGACTGCCTAGTATTGAGCGTGCGCATCCGGGTGACATCATCCCATATCCAGGGCTTCTTGCTTACCGGGTCAACAGCCATGAATGTCTTTGGCAGTTTTCCATATGCCTCCAGTTCTTCGGCAAATGACACGTGTTCCTCATAATCATAGACGTGCCCACGCTCGTAGTTCCTGAATAGGTGGCGTATCTTGTCAATGCCGGCCCCTTTCATGTCCTCGTAACTCAACAGGGAGTTACCCGATGATTTCCAACTTGCATGAGCGTCTATCTGCCAACGGGCCAACGAATATTCGCTTTTGTTTTTTGTCACCGGCAAATCAGCATAGGCCCGTGAGGTGTCGGAAGGAAGCTTGCGGAAAAGAAGGACATACTCAGGACAACCGATACCCATCTTTGAACCGTCCTTGCACATCTCCGTATATCCAAGCCGATAAGTCTGGTTGTTCTCCCTTACCACATCCGTATCCACCGTGATGCGCCCCATGTAGCGGAAACCGTGTTTCATGTAGTGGAATACAGTCATTTCACTGAACGGGTCGATGGTGGGCATACCGTCACCAGTGGCGTTGCCGAACAAAACACGGTCTTTCACATGGATGCAAGCTAACCTACCGGGTTTAAGAATACGCATAAGCTCCGGTGTAAGATAATCCATCTGCTCGAAGAACTTGCCGTTGTCCTCATTATGCCCGAAGTCGTTATAGGTCGGAGTGTACTCATAGTGGTTGGAGAACGGGATGCTTGTTACAATTAGGTCCACCGAATTACTTTCCATAGTCTGGCATTCAAGAACATTGTCATTATTGATTGCCCTCCACAGTTTACCAGACTTTTCTTCCCTGCTGGCAAACATCCACCGCATCATCTTCTCCTCTGCCTGCAAGCCGAACAAACCGTTCTCGCGGACTATATCGGTCATCTTGGCTACCATCTCGCGGTGTTGCGCCCACTTCTGCATGAAGCTCTTGTATATCTCTCCCTCACTTTCCGCATAGACCAGATAAAGGTCAACCGGATGCTGCTGCATGAAACGGTAGATACGGGCTATCGCCTGGAACTTGTCGTTAAAACGGTAGTCAATGAACATGATTGCCTTATGGCAGTGGTACTGGAAGTTCAAACCTTCACCAAGCATCTCCGGTTTGGCGGCCAAATATTTCAGACGGCCGTCCTTAAAGTCCGCTATCACTTCGTCGGCTTCCTCATCATCCTGCGAGCCGTACACAGCCTTACATCCGGGTATGGCGTCACACAAAGCCTTCCGTTCATTCTCCAGGTCATGCCATAAAAGGAAATGGTCGTCTTTGTTTTCAGGACGGTTAATGATTTCCACCACACGGGCAATCTTTTCCTGCATGTTGTCCCGACGTTCTTTCGCTGCGTCGGCAAGTCCGAGAGCAGCCTCACGGAACATCTTCACTTGTCCGTCACGGTCGGTTCCGGCAGTGGAGTTATCAACACTAACCACTTCTTCATGTACACGCAGTTCCGGCAATTCATATCCGGTATCGGGGTAACCAAGGTCGGACGGTCTGGTGAGGAACAACGCCCATGTACTTACCCACAACCAGAACTCCTTCTCCTTGTGCGGATAAAGGGTAAGGTTATTCGCCTTCGTGCTGTCACGCTGAAAGAAACGGGTAAGCGCCTGCCCGGTATCCATCACACCGAGATAACCGGCATAATGTATCAGCTCCTTGTATCTATTGGGCGATGGCGTGGCGGTGGCGACAAAGCGGTAGGGAACATCCGCAAACAAGGGAAGGAACTCCTGGTAGGTCTTGGTACCGAAACCACGTAATACGCTCGCTTCATCCAATGATGTTGCGGTGAAGGAGGAAGGTTCTATTCTTACACCATCTTCACCGTCGCGCACACGCTCGTAGTTCGTAACCATGATGTCAGTCGGGCATATCATCACATCAGCCATAGTTCGTACATAGGTCACTTTCATGTGCAGATGTTGTTCCGCTTGTGTAAGGAACTCAACCACTACACGTTTAGGACAAACTATCAGCCCTTTGCCGCCTTTGTGTTTCAGGACTACCCGAAGTATCTCCAACTGAGTAACGGTTTTCTGCATACCGAAACTGGAGAATATCGCACGGCAACCACCGGACACCGCCCAGCGAACAGTATCTTTCACATGGGGATATAACGACGGTGTCAGTTCATCCGGATTGACCTCGAACCCGGTCTGACGGCTGATGGCCATCTTGTCTTTTAAAAATTCTATATATTCTTTCATTAAGCTACTTCTTTTAATTTCTTCAATCTTAAATCTCTAAGTTTTGCACAAAGTGCTTCGGCATTCTTCTTTGCCTGTGTAACCTCTACCGCATTTCCGATAAACTTCTTCTGGTCAGCTTGTGTACCAACTAACACATAATCTTCCGGAAAGCCCATGATACGTTTTAGTTCAGGAATGCGAAGCATCCGCATTTTAATATCCACTATGCCATACAGTGCCATGAACTCCTTTATCTTCACGGTCATAGGACTATCATTGTCGTAGATTTCAATCGCTATCTGACCGCTTTCTGTTGCTACCAGATAGGGCGGCATCTTATCCATTCGTGCTATCAGGGTGAAGCAGGGGTTATCAACGGAGCCGCCAGCACTGTTGAACTGTGGATTCATCAGATAATGCCATTTCCGGTTTGCGGTTATTGTCTGTGCCGGTTCCTCTATGTTGCTACCAATATTTGAGAAAGAAGTATTCATAATCCAAGGCTTGCATGTTATAAGTTTTTGCTTGGGATTGGTTAAAATTGCCGGACAAATATTGTCAATACTTGTATGTTGTCCTCCGCCGGAATACTCATTGGCGATAAACCTTGGAGTTACTAATGATAATCTGTCTTTTGTTGTAACTGTCGCAGACGGCTCGTTTACCGAACGATTAAAGCCGTTCCCATAGTGCGCTGATACGAAGGCATGATGGTCCCTGCATGTGATTGTTCCGGCAGGCTCTTCCACTGATACATTCTTGCTTTCGGGATGTCCGCTGAATTGTTTGGAAAGAAAGCAAACTTGCGCTACTCCAAGTCTGTTTTGTGTTGTTACCACCGGACATGGTTCGTCAATCCCAGGAGCGTTATATTTCCCCGTACGGTTCATAGAATTATACTTCACGAGGAAGGCATCCTTTCCTCCGGCTACAAACTTGATAAGTCCGTTATAGATACGCTCAAGCGTTTTCTCTGCAAGAGGCTTTTCCCTGAAGATGGTAGTTCCTTCATCAGAGAAATCAAGTACATCCTTTACCGGCTTCCACTTCTCCAGCCGCGAAAACATATCTTGCCTACCACCCTTACAGTGGGTCGGTTCAGGGAATACTATCGGCAAACTCTTTTTAGCAAAGATGCCGAAGAAGCGTTTCCTTGTGGTGTAGGCACCAAAGTCGGCAGCGTTCAGGATGCGGTGCTCAAAGTTGTAACCGTACTTCTTGACATTGCGCACCCACTTCTGATAAAGCCTGCCTTTGTCCATGCTGATAGGCTTCCCTTTTTCGTCCATATCTCCCCAGCTCATAAACTCTTCCACATTCTCAATCTGAATGTAGTCAGGATCTATAACATCAATATAACGGAAGAGATGTTCTGCCAGCGTCCGGCTATCAGCATCTCTCGGTTGACCGCCTTTAGCTTTCGAGAAGTTGGTACACTCCAAAGAAGCATGAAGCATTATCATCGAATCAGGATATAATTCACGGATACGTTCAACAATAGTATTTATCGGTGAAAGCTCCAGTGTACGAATATCCTCAATGAAATGAAGTGCATCAGGAATGTTGGCATCATGTGAAAGGATAGCATTCTTATCGTGATTCACACAGCAAACTACTTTTGCACATCTATTGCCATTTAAACGGGCTTCTTCCACGCCTTCCGACAAACCACCGGCCCCACAGAATAGGTCTATGACAAATAATTCAATGCCGGACAACCCTTCTAAGCTACATAATATCTCTTTCAATGATTTCATAACTCAATCAATCTCCTTCGGTTTCCAGTCATTAGGAACTTTTGCCCATTCTCTGAAGCTACCATTGGCTACGGCGGCGTCAATTAGTTGTTTTCTTGGTTTCATAATCGTGTGTCTTTTTTCATCAGTTACAAGTAAGTCCTTAAACAATAGTCCGCTATCCAGTAGCAGACAAAATAAAAAGCGGCATACGCTGTCAGGATTGACAGAATAGTCGCTATCAGTTTTATATCTTTCATCTTCGGCTTTCCCCCTCGATTTTTATCACATTAAACATCTCTTTCACCCGGTCGGCTATATAGGCTCCATACCGTTGGGAAAACTCCTTGTCCGGGTCCAGATTGGTAGTCATGTGGGTGTAGAAACAATATCTCTGCTCATAGCGCAGTTGCAAGACGGTCTGAATGGCATTGATGCCCGTACCAAAGTGTTTGGCATCCATAGGTTCCCGTCCCACCTCGTCAATGGCAAGATTGTGCATACATGATCTGTCTGTGTATTGGTTTAACCCGACAATTCCTTTCTCGGCAAACAGCAAGGCAATCTCGGCAGCACTGGTGAACTGAAAGGTCAATCCAGCATCCGCGCCGCCAATACAATAGCGGGCGATTTTTGCCGCATAGTTCTGTAGCCCTTTCAGCAAAGTGGACTTGCCAACTCCGATAGAGCCGTGTAATAATAATCCCTTGCTTACATCCAATACTCCGGGAATCCCCCAAACCCATTGATAAAGGGCTTTCAATAATTGGCGATTACTATCATCAACCATAAAGACTGGCGAGATTGTTTTCATAGATGCAACGAGTTGATTACGCCAATATATGTCAGCCTGTACCCTGCTCCATTGCTTCTGATTAGCCTTATTTACCGAAGATGATTGATTGGATGCCGGCGGAGCTTTCGTCCGGCTTTGCATCTGTTTTCCGATTGCTTCCATTGTATTTTAAATTTAGCCATTCTTGATAATCTCTCTCCGTTCCAGTAAACACCACACCTGTCCAACCAGATTCTATCGCTCTCTCAACCTGCCTGATAGCAAATTCTTCTTCAAATTTGGAAAGTTTATCAAGTGAAAGTTGCAAAGCGTAATTAAGTTTCTTTTTCCATTTCGGTGTCTGACGAAGCGTTTCCCAAGCGGACATGAATGCTATTGAAGAAAACGGATAGACCAGAGGTTTTTCATCCTTTATCTCCTTTCGGGATTTTTTCTTTGGAAGTGGGGAGCTCTCGTGCGTATGCGCGAGACTATCCTCTTGTTTTATGTTTATATTATCTATAATATGTGGAATTTGACTTTCATCCGCAAAATTTACGGATGATATTGCGAATGATGTTATTTTATCATTCGCAAATTTTGCGGATGATGTTGAAGATGATATTGAGGAGGTGTCTATATTACTACTAACGTTTTCACCCGCAATATCATCCGAAGTTTCATCCGCATTTTTTGAGGATGATATTGCGGGAGATATTGAGGACGATATAACATCATCATCTATGCTTTTGACAAATGAATAATAGCATCCTATACGTCTATCCTTGCTGGTTTTATAGTATATGAGCTGAGCGCCAGCAAGACTTTCCCTTGATTTACGCAAAGTATTATCAGATATATCCAAATTAGCACAAAGCAGGCTACTACGGATGAAAAACACTTCTTTCCACTTCATATCATTACAGATAGCAACAAGTTCGTGATAAAGAGCCTGAGAAGCTGTAGAAAGATAAGTGTCACCCCGAACCTTACGGAGTTTGGAAATCAATTGATAGCTGTTCATAAATGAAAATATCTGTTTGCCGCACATTCATCAAAAGACTTCACACGCTCAATAAGATGTTTCTGTCTTTGTCTGAAGGCTAAATTATTATCATACTTATTATGACATTCCCTGCATAATCCAACGACATTTAAGGGATTGGTATAGTGTTCCGGGTACATACTCTTAGGAACAAGATGTGCAGCGTCCGACATCGGTCTACCACAAATTGCACAACATGGAGGTAAGTTCTTCTTTATTGCAGCAACCTCTCTATTCAACTGTGCTTGTTTCCTGCTTATCTGTCTCATGGTCAAATAAATTAGTATTACGGTGTTTTTGAATCAATCTTTCAACACGGTCTATTTCACTATCAATAAATTTTTCTTGTTTTTTTGCTGGTACGTAAAGTACCAGAGGAACGAATACAAAAATATTTCTTTTGCAAACGACGAAGTTTTACGACCTCATCATAAAATTGTTTTGCATTCATACAATGACAAGTTGTTGATTTAGAATTAAAAGCCTCGAAGCGCATTCTACGGGATATTACATATAATTCTCATGCAGTTCAGTAGCACTGCTCACTTGATAGCATCGGGGACACTATCCGCATACGCATTACAGAAATAACCATTTGCAACCGAACACTTTCATGTCCCCTTTCCAACACAAGTTTGTGGGAACAGGTGGATTCGAACCACCGACTACCGTTTGTGGTGCTCTCCCGTTAAGCTAAGAGTATATCTTGAGAGACTCGAACTCTCAACCTTCCACCACACACGGCGCTCTATCCGCTGAGCTACATTCCCTCATTTACCCGCCATATCTTCACAGACCGGGCAGGCAGGTTAACAAAGTTATCTTTCATGAACCTTCGCATGGCACTCTTCACAAAGAGTTACCAAACAACCCAAATGTTCCAATTCATGTCCGACAATAGACATACCGCCTATCTGGTAGGTTTTATGATGAATCTCCAGATTATAGGTCTTGCCACACATCCGGCAACAGTGTCCGTCACGAACACGAACCTTACGTTTTACTTCTTCCCAATAGGGGTTATTCTTCAAACTCGTCTGATACTTCGACGGCCTTCCTTTCTTGTACTTCAGTCTCGTCATAGTTCTCCTCTTTTCTCCATGGACTTTCTTCAATCGAAACTCTGTGCCACTCATGGCGTTGTATAGGAATTATCTCACCGTTATTTTCATCAAGGAAATCCTCAATCCAATGTTCTAACCATACATCCTGACCTTCCTCTTCCCAAACCTCTACAACTTCCTCGCCTTTACCAAATTTGCGAAGATTCTTACGGGTATCCTTAACCTCAATATCCGGTAATTCATACCCAAGGGATTTAAATGCTTCCTGGTTCATTTCACCCGAATTGAACAGGTCATTATATTCATGCTTAGGAATCTCTTGCACCAAAGCCAAACGAAAAGCTTCATTCACCCATGAATAATACAAATAATACCCCATTACTGGAATGCGGAAGGTATCAATCATCTTCAAAGGATAATCCTTGAGACCTTTTTTAGCCAAATTAACCAAGTCTTTGAATTGGGTGTTTAAAGCCGAAATCTTTGCTTCAAAATCTTTCTTCTCTGCATTGAATTTTGCCTTCAGACTTTCAAACTGGCTTTCAAGTTCCGGTATTTGTTCCTCGGCTATTTCACCATAATTGGCACGAATAATGGATATTTCATACTCATCCATCACCCGGTTAGCAATTACATCCTTTTCTTGGATGGTTACAAAATGTTCCGAAAGTTTTTTCTTCACATCATCCATGCAAATGCAATCAGGAAAAATCACTTCGGGGAATTTTACTGTTGTCGGTAATTTGAATATTATTTCATCCGGCAAATAATCTTTTAAATCTGTCATTTCTTATTGTTTATTCGTTTAATCATTTTCTTGCAACGCCTGCATAAATCTTGAGCGGGGGAAGTCTTAGGCGCATACTTCTCTATTCTTTCAGAACATTGCCTAAGAAGACGCTCTATCGTTTGAATATCGGTTTTGCACAGTTCCATTCATTCAAAATCATCAATGGCCACCGGATGAAGCAGTTTATGGCTCCATTCAGGAAGCTGCATGTCGATAATACCACGGGCACCTTCTTCTGCCTTGGCATCATAGCCGGGAAACCATTTCTTTTCAAAGCAATCTTTAACAATCGAAAGAGCGTAGTGATACTTATATTTCCCATTTGCCAAATCATCGGGAGACCAGAAGAGAACGGCTACATCATAAGGCTCTACCGTCTGCAACATAATCATTATAGTTACATTGAATTTTCGCCCGGTAATACTGCTCATTACTTCCTGATACATACCTTCTGAGAGCTCGTACTTGAGTTTGGCACAATCGTAGTAGAACTTACCAAGGTCATCGGCACGTGTGGTCTTAAAAGAGATTACGGCATTCACACCGATATTCTCTTCTATATTGAAATAATCCGGTCGAACCCTTACATCAAGTTGGGTTTCCTTGTCTCGTCCATAAAAAGAAACTTCCGAACAAGCACCTTTTAAAAGCTGCTGTATGATACCACCACCATACCAGTAGTAGTTCCTTTTCAGAGCATTAATAATCATGCTCATTTCTTCGCTGATGAAAGAATACCCCAAATCAATGCAGGTTTGTCTCAATCTATCCCGGTATTCTTTTAAAACATTGAAATTCCAATTAACGGAAGGAATATCATCTTCAACCTCTTTCACATAGCCTGCTTCTTTCGCTAATAGTTCATTATAATACCGAATCATAGCTAACACCCCTTCTTTGGACGCCTGATTACAATTAGGCTCTACTTTTACAAGTTCAAATAGACGTGGTTCCAGAAATGCCATGTGGGCAAAGGTTCCTAATTGAAAGTGAGGCTTCTCTTTCTCCTCAAAAACCCGTTCCCAATCATAATAGAAAGAGCGCGGTGTTTTAAGAGCATTTTTCAAATTAGAGGAAGAAATATACTTACTTTGAAGATACATTTCCATAGGGTCACGTTTTACACTTCCATTAACACTCAATTCCATCAGGTCAATATTGACAGGAGGCTCATTACAGTTCAAGGCGATAAAATCCAAAACAGTTTCTTTGGTAGGATAATCTTCCGGATTATAGGCAGAGGGGTTAAGTTCTTCCCCCTCTGAAAAATCATCAATATTAAAATCCTCCATCATCCGGCAACAGGTAGGTTAAGACGAAGAGGTCTTACAGACCAATTGTCAGACTGAAAATTATTGGTCTTATTCTTTTTCTTACCCATGTAGGTAATTTTAAGAGGCATACCACTTTTGAGAGAACCGTTTTCTAAATATTGTTCCAGAATACCAACCAACCTACGGGAACCGTTTGTCACTGTCTGAACAGTACCGTTTACTGTCTTTTCAAGAAATGTGGCACAATCCAAATCAATCAGTTCGTCCGGATTAGTTGCACTCAAGACCTTTTGTGGTTTGATTTCCACAAAAAACATTTTCTTGAACTCACCAGCATGTTCAGGCGTCCAGTAGTTGCCACACAAATCTATTGGCAACTCCTGCGCATCTTCCAAAGAAGGAAGTTCATTCTTACTTAAATCCGCTGTTTGGATTTCAAATGCAGAATCTCTTAATACTAAATCTTTCTCATTACTCATAATCGTAAAATTTAAAGGGTTAATTATTCTCTTTCTGTAGAATAGCATCTACATCACTTTTTCGGTACAATCTCTTACCTCCTATTTCCAACCTGCACAAATATCCAATTTTATGCCATCTCCATAAGGTTGACTTATCGGTATGTAGAATCTGACTTGCCTCTTTAATGGTCAAGTAATCCTCTTCCGGTCTGATGAAAGAGTCCCTGATACCTCTCACTGTCTTTTTTACAAGATGTTCTGCGAACTCTTTCAAATCAGTGGACTTTATTGTCAAAGTAACATTGGCACCACTATTTAAAATATCCTCCATGTTCATTCTCTTACCCTTTCCATATGTTCAATTCTAAATCTTCGTAACCTCCTCATATCACCTTGTTCGTGGTAAAGTGACAAAGAAAATATGCACAGTAAGCAACATGCGACGGACACACGGACTATAGGCGAAAAATCCATCGTGAGCCTCACACCGGCTATCCGTTCATAAAGCATTGTTGCAAGTTCTCTCCCATTCCGTACATGCAATATTTCAAAAGCCTTTTGCAATTGGTTATTAATCGTGCTAACCGCCCGGCATTTAAAATTGGCGATTTCCTTTTTCTCATACCCTTGTGCATACATCCGTGCTGTAATCTCGCATTCAGGGGTGAGTTCTGTGAATACCCGTTCCATAATCGTGTGAGTTAGATGACTATGACTCCCTTTTTACAACGACAATACCTTTTTTCGGATAAGACTTTGAAGCCCATTTTTTACCCTCAAGAAGATGCTTGGCATTTAGAAGTGATACGTTGTTGCGGATTGTCTCAAGTGAAGATATAGGCAGCTCTATCGTGGCTCCTCTCTTCATGTTTCTCATTTTCTCTTTACTTTCTACCTTTTCCATAAATGTTATATTAGAATGATTGGTGGGCGTTGACGGACTCGAACCGCCAGTCTCCTCCAATGAGGTGTGTTAACCATTACACCGAACGCCCCAATAAGAAAGGTGCGCTATCTTCACAGACGGCACACCCAGTACAAACACAAAATAAAACACGACAAAACAGTTTATACTAACACTTTTTACACAACTCCATACCGGTTATCACTGCGAGTATAACAGACAAAATAAACATTGTGGATGTCAATACAATCCCCGTCATGTATAGAGGACCATCCTTTATTATGGAATTACATAATATCATTGTCATACAAAGCAGTACAAGCTACGAAAAAGAGAACATAATTATCTTCATAACATCGTCATTGCAACCAGTTCATCACTATAGAATTCTACAAAATCGTGCTTTCCGAACTCTACCATTACTTTATCCCCATTGATGGCGCAAATCGCCCCAATCTTGCTTTCCCATCCGGGATGTTTACACTTAACCGGCATACCTATATATGGCATACGTGATTTATACATACTTTTTCCCATAATCGTGTGATTTTAAATTTTACCGCCCGTACAAGGATGAGGTAAAGCGGTGCGCACTTCGCTTTGCCCGTGGCTTTTAGTACGATAGTAGCACTAACCTTTGCTGCGGTTGTGTACCCTACCCGATTCTCGCTATCGGATGTCAGTCTTTAGCTGTCAATAGGGCTATATTGTCGATGTGCGTGTCGGTCGCCTAATCCGTCATTACTTACACCTCAAAGACTATGGTTACACATCTATTAATTGTTAAACATTGCACAGCTCGCAAGCCCCAACTTGCTTATGTGCGTTCGTTATCTTTGGTTGGCAAAAACGGCTTATGAATTACACCGTAATTGCTTTCACAGACTTATCAAAGAACCAATCAATAGTACCCTACCCGATTCTCGCTATCGGATGCCAGTCTTTAGCTGTCAATAGGACTGTCGTGCGTGATATAATCGTGTGATTAATCATCATAAAAGAACTTCTCGCCCGGCTTTCTGAAAAGCCTGTAGCTTGCATACAAGCAGCCTAATACTATCAATGCCTCTATCATACTGCCATTCTATCAAGTTGAAACTCTATGTAATCAATCTCTTCTTGAATAACCTCTAAGGCCTCTTCTTTGGTATCGGTATTACAGAAAGCACAAGCCTCTGTGTCAGACATCTTATCAACTCTATCAAGGTCTATACAAGCCTTATCCAAAGCCTTTTCAAGCCCGTAGGCTTCTCACTGTCACATACTCTAAACTGTCTCATATCAGGCGATTTTTAAAAGGTTAGCCTTTTTATAGCATCTGAACTCTTGGCGTTCAGTATCATAGTAAGTTTGAACGGTGTCGTTCTTCTTTCTGTTGTCAGTACCAGCAATGGCAGGCATCAGCTTTTCATTTAGTGTACCGTAGGCTTCTCTCACAGAACCATCCACCTTTTGAAAATAGAATTTCACAATCTTGCTTTTCATCTGCAATTTCAATTTCATGTTAGCCCAAGCGCATTTTAATGCTTCTGACATCGTGAAACCGTTCTTGCGAACGAACTGCCATGCAAGGCTCATAACTTCATGTAAAAAACTCTTCGTGCTCATAATCGTGTGATTTAATATGTTTATACTATTTGTATCGTCAATCATTTAGTTTATCTTTGCTACGTGATTGATTGATGATGCAAATATACTATCTAAAAAGATACCATCAAAACAAATAGTATCTTTTTAGATAGCAACAAACATTATTTAACTATTAGAGCGGTTTATACCTTATTATAATATGAAGAAAGAAAATTGGGCTTTAGTATTGAGTGGAATTGCGATAGCGATAAGCATTATTGCATTATGTATTTCTTGCCCTCACAAGGCAGAGTTAGGATTTGACTATCAAGGCGTATTGGTTGGTGTTCTATCATTACTTGTTACAATTTTGATAGGATGGAATATATATACGATAATTGACATAAAAAACACAAGAGATAAGATTGATGAAATATCAACTGGAGCATCATTCATGGTACAAAAAAACATGGCTGTTTCTGAAAACACCAACTGGATGATATATCATTATTTATTATTAGGAAAAGACCCATTGGGATTAGAATACAGATTTTTATATCATGGAGTTGCATGCTTATTCCATACATCACAATTCTCTGATATAACGACTTGCAATGTGGTAGTAAAAGGATTACTTGAATGTATAGCAAATCCTAAATCTATAACTATAACAAAAAATGGAAAGAATGACATTCTCAAGCTTTTATCTGGCGTGAAACACACCGACAAAATAGAAGGATTCCTTGAATTATTAAATAGGATCGCTTTAGTGAACGTGAAGTAACGAAGTGGTAATCCGTCATTGATGATTGTATTTGAGAATACAACTCCTTACCTTCATCGCTGTCTAAGAATTCTGTAGAAAAACCTTCGGGAATATTCTTTTCCATAATAATAAGTAAAGCGACCAACTCCAAAGTTGCGGTTTGAAGTGAAGTCGCCTATATAATCCCTTGCGGGAACAGTTAAACAATTTAGTTGGTATCATCCGCAACTTGATTCCAGCACAAATATAAGTATCTTTTATGATACCATCAAGAACTATGGAAACTATTAAAGATAGATTTTATGCGGTAATGGAAAAGCTTGGCTTAAATGACTATAAAGTGTATACTACCATTCCAAGCATCACAAAAAATATGATGTCAAAACTTAGAACTGGGGAAACAGGAGAAGTTTCTACTAAAATAATAGCTCCATTTTGTTCGTATTATGAGAATGCGAATCCAGAATACATTCTCACCGGAAGAGGAACACCACTAAAGGAAGAAAACGCCTTGAGCGAAACAATCAATATTCCTGCTTCAAACGGGATAGCTGTAACTTCCGAAAAGGAGTATAAAGAAGCTATGGAGAAAGGATTTCATCTTCTTCCAGAAGTAACTTTCAAGTTTGCCGCCGGTCAGGCAGAATTGATAAGCAAAACAGAAGATATTACCCGTTATTGGTATCTTCCCGATTGTAAAGATTGCGAAGGAGTTGCCCAAATTGTAGGAAATTCAATGACGCCTGCGCTTCCTGCCGGATGCTGGGTTGCACTCAAAAAATACACTCTTCCTCGTAATAATCCAAATGCAATTCCATTTGGGAATATTTTCGGAGTAGTTGTTGAAGATGAAATTACCGGAGATTATCACGGTCACATTAAAGTTATTCGCAGATATAAAGACCAAGAAGTATCTCGAAAATACTGGATAGCTCATTCAATAAATGAAAAAGAGTTTGATGACTTCGATATAGAAATTGCTCAGGTTAGGAGCTTATGGATAGTTAAACAACATATTGTAAGTGATATATTATTGTAGATGAAATCTAAATACTATGGGACTATATTTCAGAAAAAGAATTAAGATACTTCCCGGAGTGCACATGAATATTAGCAAATCCGGTACAAGCTGGTCAGTTGGTCCACGTGGAGCAAAAGTTAACTTTGGGAAGCGTGGCACTTATGTAACAACCGGAATACCGGGAACCGGAATTTACTCAAGAACAAAAGTCAGTAGTAATGGTATATCTAATCGTAGAATGCAATCAAGCAATATTGATTCTGGATATGAGATTAAAAATTACACAGGATGTCTTTTCTCGGCGATATGCTATGCGCTTGCAATCATATTGCCGATTTGCGGTGTGCACTTCTCTGTATCTATATTTCTTATTATAATAGGATTTGCATTGCATCTATCGTCGGTTGAAAAGAAGGAAACAGTTCAAAGCAATAATGAGGTTGACAACGGTAATAATGCCAAAGTTGTAGAAACGCCTATAAACAGGGCAATTATAGACACAGAAGAAAAAGAAGAGGAATTCATAACGGAGGAAGATGAAGAAAAAATAGAGTACCCCTCTGTAGAAAAGGTTGACATGACAAGGCTTGACCCACTATTTGAAGATGCAGCTCGATTAGTTGTTATCCACCAACAAGGTTCCACTTCATTAATTCAACGTAAATTCGCTATAGGCTATAATAGAGCAGGGCGTATTATGGACCAACTGGAATGTGCTGGTATTGTAGGAGAAACAAGTGGGATTAAAGCGAGAGAAGTTTTATGTAAAGATGAAGATGAACTCGAATATAAACTAAACCATTTGGAAAAATCTCGCTTTGAAAGACTTCAACAAAAACAGGAAGAAGAATTTGAAGAAGCATCTCAACGAGAAATACAGAATGAAAGTTCAAGATTAATTAAATTGGGCATAGATTTAGAAAAGGAAGGTATGATAAATGAAGCTATAGCTGTATATGAAAAAGCTATCATACCACAACTTCCAGCAACACATCCCTATGATAGACTAATGATTCTCTATCGGAAAAAGAAAGATTATGATAATGAAGTCAGAATCATCAAGATAGCCATAAGCGTATTTATGAAAGAAAATGAACGTAGAGCCGGAAGAATAATTGAAGAAGATTCATCATTATACAATCAAGTGATGCAAGCACTTGAAACCAATGAAAGTATTAGATACGAAGACGGGAAATGGGCTTTCGTTCAATATGACGTAATGGAGTATATTACAAGACTTGAAAAAGCCCAAAAACTGTATAAGAAATCTCAAGAACAATCTAAATTATAAAAGTCATGAAAAAATTATTAATACTACTATTTTTCATACTAATATTCGGTAGTTGTACAACCAATTATTTTTTATGTGAAACCGCAGGTCCTGTAAAGTTATACGCATCGCCAAATACTAACTCGACATATATAGAAGTACCTGTTGGCAAAAACTTAATTTCAACAGGAAAATACAAGAAATACAGAAGAGCTAAATACGGTAACAAAAGAGGTTATGTATATAAAACAAGATTCCTATCAGAAAAGAAAATTCGTTCTTTATCTGATTGGAATTTTGATTCTGAAACATCTACTTATAAATATTCGCATTCTAATCATGCACTTAGTAATTCAACAAAATATAAGTATAAGCCAACATCAACTGGTGGTACTGTCCAAGTTAAAGGATACTATCGAAAGGATGGAACTTATGTTAAGCCACATACAAGAAGAGCTCCTTCTAGGAGAAAATAACAAACTAAATATCTAAGATTATGAAAAGAGGAATAATACTATTTTTTTCTTTCTTATTTCCTTGCTTGTTAAATGCCCAACTTTCCACTCAGCAAGATACCATAAGATATGTTATGGCAAATCTAAATTTGAGAGAGGCTCCTAATACGACCTCTGCTATTATTACTCAAATACCTAAAGGCACTCAAGTTACCATAGATGAAGACTGTGAATGTAAATGGATTCCGATAAACTATAATGGATACATAGGATATGTTTCGACTAAATACCTTTCAAAAGAAAAAATAGAATGTACTACTACATACAATAACAGTACGTCTATTAAATATTATACAAATTCAAAGGGAGAAAGAGTACAATCTCCAACTTATTATAATTCCGCGCCTCCTGGAGCAACAGCTTTATGTAGAGATGGAACATATAGTTTTAGCAAAAGCCGTAGAGGAACATGTTCACATCATGGTGGAGTTGCAAAATGGCTAAAATAACAAATTAGACACATAAGATTATGATTGACTTTCTAACCATCATACTCCTAATATTCGGAGTACTGCAAATCATCCTCTTCTTCAAGGTATGGGAAATGACGAATGACATCAAAGAGATAAGGAACAAGTACCTCAAAGACGAGGACGAGAAACGAAGACAAAAAGCAGAATACGACCCATCTCCTAAAATCAGCGGTGGGGTTAAAACAACAATATAGCCGGAATTATTTCCCGGCTTTTTCTTTCCCTATTCGCAAGTTGTGCAAATGTTGTGCAACTATCATAAAAAGAAAATGCTAACAAGTTATCAATGAACCTATTAGCATTTTCCCTTGTGATTCCGTTGCGATTCGAACGCAAGACCCACGCCTTAGAAGGGCGTTGCTCTATCCAGCTGAGCTACGGAACCAGCCTTAATTGCGGTGCAAAGGTACGCTTTTTTACGAATATTGCAAATTTTTGTATCACCTTTTTTCGTTACCTATGTATAAAAGGCTCATTTGCTACATAAAAAGTAATGATTAGTTACCTTTACAAACAAGATACACGGTATTTATATACAGATGTATTAAAACATTTTGCAAATTATCAATGTTACTAATTATAAAAAGTAAAAATATGGAGGAATATTCAAATAGGAAAAGTAGCATTGACCCGAAAATGAATGAAAGAGTAATAACAGCTAAATTTTAAAGAGATGGAATGGGAAAATCAGTTGATACAAGAATTGCAATGGTCAAATAAAATCAGCAATAAGGCGAGTAAGGAATTGGTAGCCCAGGAAATTGCCGGACTGGCCAAAGACGGTGATGCCATAGGAGCAGGCTCCGGCTCTACCGTTTATCTCACTTTGTTTGCATTAGCTCAGCGAGTTAAACAAGAATCTCTGCATATAGAAATCATTCCGGCATCTGCCGAAATTTCGATGACATGTATACAGCTTGGCCTGCCGCAAACTACTCTGTGGAATAAGCGTCCGGATTGGACATTCGACGGTGCAGACGAAGTGGATCCGCATAATAACCTCATCAAAGGACGTGGCGGAGCCATGTTTAAGGAGAAACTCCTAATTAAAAGCAGTGGCAAGACTTACATCATTGTCGATGAGAGCAAGCTTGTCAGCAAACTGGGGAGCAAATACCCCATACCGGTAGAAGTGTTTCCACATGCTCTCTCCCATGTGGAAAACGAGATACGCTTATTGGGAGCTTCAAAAATCAGCCTACGTCTTGCAGAAGGAAAAGACGGTCCGGTATTTACCGAAAACGGTAATTTCATTCTTGACATTCATCTCAGCAACATTGTTCCTGATTTGGAACAGAAACTGAAAGCCATTACCGGGGTTATCGAAAGCGGGCTGTTCATCGGTTATGACATTACAGTCCTAATGGCAAACCGCTGATGTACCAAAGTACAAATAAGGTGGTCCATGCCAATAGAATGACTAAAGAATATCTCCAAGTATACTTCAGTAGTGAACCATAAGTGGATTGCCTATCATATTGCTGCATATAGGTCAAGACAAGTGGCATGTAGAACATAAAAGGTGTTATGGCATTTGTTGCACTGTCACCTATACGGAACGCACATTGGGTCATATCCGGCGAAATGCCCATACTTGCCAATACCGGAACAAAAATGAAAGACATAAAAGCCCATTTAGCTGTGGCAGATACCATAAAGAGATTGACCAGCGCCGTAAAAAGAATGAAGAGAATCAATATCCATAAACTACTCAAAGAGGCGGAGGACAGCAGATTAGCGCCTAAAATGGCAATGCACTTGTCCAAGTGGGAATATTCAAAACAAGCAAACATCTGTGAGGCAAAGAAAGCTATCACAAAATAAACGCCCAGCAGTTTCATCGGCTGCGTAAGTCCTTCTATCACATCACCGTCCGTACGGTATCGGCCGGAGGCAAAACCATAGACCATCCCCATCAAACCTATTCCAAACGAAAGCAAAAACAGAATACCAACTATAAACGGAGAACGAATCAGCCCACCATTGACACTCCGCAATATCCCCCATGAAGAGAATGTAGCCCACAGAATAATGGCAATATACAGCAAGCCTGCAAATACAGCTCCCAACATAGCTCTCCGTTCCTTGCGGGACAGTTGTTTGTAGCCATTAAAATGAATATCCCCTGCATACATTCCCAAGTGCGGCAACAAGCTCCTGCGGGTAATATGATAAATGATGAATGCAAGCAGGAACGTGGAAACAAAGAGAAAATAATAATTGCACAGCGGTCCAGTCTGCCCCGGAGCAATATTCATCCTATCAGCCGCTTCTTGCGTTACAGAGGCAATCATGGGGTCTAATGTACTCAAAAACACATTAGCGCTATAGCCACAAGAGACTGAAACATAAGCTGTAATTATACCTCCAATGGGGTGCAGACCGACGGACTGGAACAAAGTTGCAGCTATCGGCAACAGAATGATATATCCTGCATCTCCCACTATATTGGACAACAGTCCTAAGACAATGACCAGCAGAATAATGCGCCAAGGATCACGTGGACGTCGTACCCCCCTGCGAATACATGCATCGATGAAACCCGAATGCTGTGCCACCCCTATTCCGAACATAGCCACAATCACCAGCCCTAACGGAGCGAATCCCGTAAAATTGGTTATGACATGGCGCAGCAGCCAGCGTATGCCCTCCGGACTCAGCAGGCTCTGCACCCGTATTTCTTCTCCAGTCTGCGGTTGCAGCACGCTCAGACCATAGACATCGAATATCCATGAAAGGAGGATGACTGCCAGCGTCAGCAGGAAGAACATCGTAGCGGGATGTGGCATTCGGAGTTTACTCATCGTCGGCTTCCAGATTGTCTATATTCAAGATTCGAAGTTCCAATGCACGCACCACCAGACGAGTGGCATTCACCCCCACCCGTTCACTAGGCGGGAAAAGACGGCCGACCAAGTCATTCTGCCGTTTCTCCAGCGACTTGACTCCAAAAGGCATTCCCCTAAGATTGGCAATCATTTCTTTGGTATAGCCCAGTGCCAAATGACGGAGGAAACGCTCGTCATACTCATCAATATCATAGCTTATGATTGCTTCCTGACGTTTTGCATCATTCAGGACAGATTTCTTGAAGCGTTCCACTATCTTCTCCAGTATCGGATAGTTAAAGACCAGCTTCTTGCCGTCCATCACTGCCTGCACATCGGTTTTGGTCAGCAACTCTCCGGTTTTCAGGATAATGCCGTCAGCGCCGGCTTCAAGTACGTCCACCCATAACTTCTCATTCAATATTTCTCCCGTGAATATCAGCACATGTACTCCCGGATAACGCTTGAAGATATTCCGGCAGATGTCCACCCCGATTGTGGTCGAACCTCCCAATCCCAAGTCCAGCAGAACAAGATCCGGCACGCCGGCTTCAATCAATGTCCAGAACTCCTGCTCAGTCATAGCAGTACCTATTACCTCCGCATTGGGAATTTCATGGCGGAAAATCTCTTCCGTCCCTTTCAGCTCCAACTTGACATCTTCAACGATGATTACTTTAAATTTTTTGTCTTCCATATTTCATTTTTTCGGTAGCGTAAAATATATTGTAAAACCTCCTTCCTTTCCCGGTTCGGCATTGATACGGCATCCCCGGCGTCCGGCAAACTCGTCATGGTCGCGGATAATCTGCTTGCACACCAGATATTCCGTACCATACAGTTCTCCTTTCTCACCGGCCGTCATGCGGGACAAGTCGGGATAGAACAATTGGTTCAATTCTTCACGGGTCTTTTCCCTGCGCATATCTGTAAACAGAAAACGTATAAATTCCCCATCTTCCCGGGCCGACAGACAGACAGCTCCATCCAGAGTTACGGAGCAAGCCTCGTCTATCAGGTTTTCAAGCAGGAAACGCAACTGGTTCCAGTCACCGGTAATCCGTCCTTCCAACGGTTGTATCTTAAAATCAATATGCGCCTTGTTTCCCTTATACACTTTGCGGAAATATTTCCCGGCAGTAGCCATAAGTTCCGGCACAGATATTGTCGCACGCCTAAAAGTCACCTCTTCCAACTGGCGGGAAGCGCATGAACTGAGTGTCGTAAAGATACCTTTGTAATACTCTATCAATTCGCTGATGGCAACCACCGTTTCCCGCTCCTCCGCTTCTGTCTGTTTGCCGGACCGCAGTTTCCCTATCAGCTGCTTTATCTTGTTCGGATAATAAATCGTTTCATGCTTGATGGTCGAAAGACAATTATCCAGCACCATGTTCTGTACATGCAGCAAACTGTCTTCCCAGGAAGCTCGCCGGGCTTCATCTTGAGCCACTTCGATGTCCCGGTATTTCGTAGCCAACTTAACCACTGCATTGAAGATTACAATGGAGACATAACGGGCTATCAGTTCCAAAAGCAAATGGTCGGTCTCCTGCTCCGTACCTTCCCTGCGTTCCAGACACAGCACACCTATGCAACGACACATATTGCCTGCATCCACAACAAGCGGCAATGCTTGTATACCCTTTTCCGATATGTACACTTGCTGCTCAAAACAATTCTCCATATATTTCCTTCGGACAGGCAACTCGTCCACGGCGGTATCTTCCACTGGATTGGAAGTGTATTCCAGCTTATGTGTAGTCTCGTTGTATACAGCTATGCTTAACCGGTCGATACTCAAAAGTTCGTTCACTGCATCAAAAGCGGAACCTACAATCTGCCGCGGGATTTCCTTCAATGTATCCTCCTCACGCTGCAACATTTCCTCCGTATCCGAAACCGGCAACAAGGAGGCATTGAACACCTTTCCATTAATTTCCAGCACTTGCTCCAGATTCCAGCGGTTCACCAGACGTTTACGGAAGTAAAGTATGTAATATCCCAACAGCAATACGAACAGCAAAATCACCGCCAGCAAAATGCCCACCATCTTGTTGTTGGTGGAACGCTCCAGCTGCCGGCAATATTCTTCCAAGGATTGGTCTTCTCCCAACAGTTTGTATAAGGTAGTGTAGGCAGCATTATTATAACTATAGTCATCCCATTGCTTCAATGCAAGAAATGAGACTGCCGCTTCATTCCTGATATCCAGAATTACATGGAAATCCGAATTGAACATCTGGTTCCACCAATCCAGTTCCGCAGGCGCCCCGTCTCCCGTCAGCGTCATATAGCGATGTATAGGATGGGCGTATTGCTTGTAATGTTCGTTCAGGCAATACATTGCCGAATCTATGTATTGTAAAGCCAGTTCGTATTCTCCGTCCACATTGCAGTAATAAGCTTCATTGGCATAATCGGAGGCTTCGTCCAGCAAAGCTTCGTATTCATTCTGTGCAAGCAGTGCCAAAGAATCCGGCAACACCTCTCCGGAAGCAGTCTGTTCCACAGCATGCCGGCAGGATGACATGCACAAAGACAACACGACGAGCAACACCGACACAGACTTACGGATACCGGCAGGCAGACGGAAATAAAAACGGCTGCCTTTTCCCAGCCCGCTCTCCACATTGAACAGACAGACCTTGAACAAATCATTCGTCTTGCGATATTTTTCAATGATGCCCTTACAGTTCATCAGTCCAAAGCCACTTCCTTTGTTCTTCCTCAATTCCTCCTTGTCGGGAGCGTCACTCATACCGATGGCTTTCGAGTCATATACTTTTTCTCCCACAATGCGGGCTACATCTTCCGGTGACAATCCACAACCATTATCCTCTACCGAGATTTCCACATAATCTTCCTCCTGCCGTGCATATACTTTCACCATACCGCCCTGAGGGGTATATTTACGGGCATTCTCCGCCAGTGTATTTATCATAAACAATGTAAGGGCTTTGTCTGCCTTTACCCGGATATCCGTAGGCTGCACCTCCAACGACTGTCTCTTCATCTCGAATGTACGGCTTCCCTTCCTAAGCAGCTCGAAAAGTTCATTCAATTCGAACGTCTCTATGTTCAGGCTAAGGCTTCCTTGCTTCATCTTTATCCAAAGGGCAAGAATATCATTGTATTCATTGATGGTAGTAACCAACTCGTCGATATACTGGTATTTCTCCTCTTTGATCCGCTCCTCTTTGATGAATCCTTTTTGAGTCAGTTTCTGCACTTCGTTGATGATACGGTCTATGTACGGGTGAATTCCGTTGACAATAGCCATACATGCTTTCTTTATCAGATTTTGCCGTTTGTTCCCCGCGATGTGCTGCTCGTAAATGTAGCGTTGCTTTTCCAGTCTGCGGCGTTCGTCACCAAGGGAGATGGACGTCATGCCGTTGTCGATTGCCCATTGGATATAGGGAGTTATCACCCGTACCATCGCCTGCTCATCCTTGCTCATCCGACGCGGGAACACTAATTGCCCGTTGTCTATGCGGATATCCTTCACTCCAAACAGCTTTTCCAATTCCGGGCAGACAGCCGTCCGGATAGAGTCGACGATTTCCTCCTCAGTCTGTGCATCTGCCGGAATGGATGCCGTTATCTTCTGACAGATATCCAGCATCAGCTGCAGACGGCGGAGATGCACTCTGTTCCGGTCTTTGGAACGCTTGTTGAAAAACCAGAAGAAGAGGGATACAAGCACGAAGCCCACAATGACCAGTGACAACACGACGTTGAGTTGCCCCGCCTCCTTTTCCAATGCCTGATAGCGGCTTTCCAGTTCTTTATCCTGGCGTGTATCTTCAAGGATATCCAGGTAAATATTGCGGTTATAGTCTGATTTTTCTTTCATTCCGAGTCCTGCATACGAAACGCTCAACTGTTCACGAATACGTGAAATCCACTCGGGCACGGTTTTCAGTTTCTGCTCCATCCATGCCTTCTCCGCACAAATCGTATCTCGACGGTCAAATGCTTTCAGCCAGTCCAAACTATCGTGGCAGTCATAGAAAAGGCGGTGATGGTCATTTACACATTCCAGAGCAAGTTTTAGCGTGTCAAGAGCTTCTGTATAGTGACTGTGGGCATTCAGGTATTTGCCGATAGATACATATGCACCTGCTATCTGATACAAATCCTTGTATTGGCTGAATTTTTGCAATGCCAACTGCCCCAGACGCATGGGAAGCAGCGAATCTACCGGTACTCCAAAACGTGTCAAGGCATGGGAGCGGCGGTCTTGAAAAAATGCGTAATTATCCGGTGAAGCCATCAAGTTGGCAAGTCCCTGCACTCCATTGCCCTCAAAGTAAAGATAGCCCTTGCGCGAAGCCAACTGCCATGCGGTATAGAGCTCATCAAATTCTCTCAGTCTTCGCTCATCCGGTGTCTCACCCTCGCATAAGGCAGCAGAACCTTTGATGTAGTGATAATACAACAGCTGATTGGTATCTGCCAGCAACTCTTGTTTTTTAGTAACTTCATTAATAGAGGCTACAGCTTCCGGACGCTGTTGCAAATAATAATAATACACAGCAGATACAATATAAAATTCCGAACGGGCATAATTCAAACGCATTTGCTCGTGTTGGTCCACAAACAGATTGTCATCCTCCGCTATTCTTTTCATACGGTGCAAGGCACTATTGCGATAATCGTAGAACTCCTTGTTCAACGCCGTCCGCTGATAAATCTTCATCAAACCGATGTCGGCAATAAGGAGTTCCAGTTCATTCTTGGTCAGATTATAGACATCCATATGAAACTTTTCGGCCTGCTCAAAATCCATGCGCATAAAAGCACAAAAGCCCAGATTATTGGATGCTTCCGCTTTTCCTTGTTTATAGAGGCTGACTTCACGGTAGGCCCTTGATGCCGCATGGCAGGATGAATCCAGGTTTTTATAACGAAAAGCATAAGCCACCTGGTTTAGAGAGTCGATAAGGCGTACTTCCTTCATGGGTGCCGTTCCCACACACGAAACCATTGTTGTACAAAGGCACAACAACCCCGCAAACCATATAAAAGAAAGTCGTTTCATAAAGCAAAGCTACGAATAAATCCGGGAAAGAAAAATAATTTTTATACAATAACTCTTGTTTTATGTAACGGGAAATTCCTACCTTTGCATGCAAATTAACAAATAGGTAACATCTATTACACAAATGAGCGAAAAAGCACCCTTTATGGTATTCTCCGGAACAAATTCGAGATACCTTGCAGAGAAAATCTGCGCTAGCCTTGATTGCCCTCTGGGAAAGATGAACATCACCCATTTTGCAGATGGTGAGTTTGCAGTCTCTTATGAGGAATCTATCCGTGGCTCGCATGTATTCCTGGTTCAATCAACCTTCCCTAATTCTGACAACTTGATGGAACTTCTGCTGATGGTTGATGCTGCTAAAAGAGCATCGGCAAAAAGCGTTGTAGCCGTTATCCCCTACTTCGGTTGGGCACGTCAGGACAGAAAAGACAAACCCCGTGTTTCCATCGGCGCTAAGCTGGTGGCCGACCTGCTCTCTGTTGCAGGTATCGACCGTCTGATTACGATGGACCTTCATGCAGACCAGATTCAAGGTTTCTTCAATATTCCGGTGGATCATTTGTATGCATCAGCAGTATTCCTCCCCTATATTGAATCCTTGAAACTGGAAGACTTGGTAATCGCCACCCCGGATGTCGGCGGTTCAAAACGCGCCAGCACATTCTCCAAATACCTCGGTGTACCCCTGGTATTGTGCAACAAGACACGCGAAAAAGCAAACGTGGTTGCCACCATGCAAATCATCGGTGATGTAAAAGACAAGAATGTAGTATTGGTAGACGATATTGTAGATACAGCAGGAACCATTACCAAGGCTGCCAACATCATGCTGGAAGCAGGAGCCAAATCTGTCCGTGCCATTGCCAGCCACTGCGTAATGTCCGACCCTGCTTCTTTCCGTGTACAAGAATCCGCACTAACGGAAATGGTATTTACCGATAGTATCCCCTACTCTAAAAAATGTGACAAGGTTAAACAGTTGAGCATTGCCGATATGTTCGCCGAAACCATCAAGCGGGTGATGAACAATGAATCAATCAGTTCACAATACATTATCTAACCGCGGAGCGGTTAGATATTAAAAATTAAAGGCTGCGCGGTTCTGAAGTGAACATTGCGCAGCCTTTAATTTTTAATTTCTAATTTTTAATTCTAATTCTCCAGCCTTCCCATCTTGTAGGTTCCTTTTCGTATCACCTTTCCGTTCTTGTCTGTTTCTACAAACGGACCGTGTTTCTTGCCTTGTTTGAAGAAGCCTTCATAACGGTTTCCGTTCTTGTCCTCCTGGATACCGCTACCTTCTTCCATACCGTTCACAAAACCGCCTTTATATTTGGTTCCATCGGTCTGAATCAGGGTACCTTGGCCGTTGAACTTATTGTCTTTCCATTCACCTTCGTAAGAGTCACCTACATTCCATTTGTAAGTACCGTATCCGTCACGTTGGTTATCTTTCCAATTACCTTCGTAAACGGCGCCGCTTGCCCACGTAAATGTGCCGTGGCCTTCCTGCTTTCCATCCTTGAAGCTGCCCACATACTTGTTGCCGCTGGCATGGTAATAAATGCCCTCTCCGGTACGTTCACCTTGAACATAAGAACCTTCGTAACGGTCGCCGGTATGGAAAAAGTAAATACCTTTGCCATGCTGCATGTCGTCCTTCCAGTCACCTACGTATTTGTCACCGTTGGCATATTCAAAAGTTCCTTTACCGTCCCGGACATCATTTTTCCACTCTCCGTCATATTTGGAACCGTCATTCCAGGTCAGTGTTCCTTTGCCGTCTTTCTTGTCATTCTTCCACGAGCCTACATACTTGGAACCGTTCTTCCAGGTATACGTTCCTTGGCCTTCGCGTTTATCATTCACCCAGTCGCCCTCATAAATATCACCATTGTAATAGTACATGGTTCCTTTACCGTGCTGGTAATCCTGAAACCACATGCCGTCATAACGGTTGTTATTCATAAAATAGTAGATACCCCTGCCATGCTGCTGGTCTTGAAACCATTGCCCCTCATACTTTTCACCGTCGGGAAACATATATGTACCGTAGCCTTCACGCTTGCCCTTCACATACTCACCCTCGTAGACGTCGCCGTTCTTGAAAACGGTCTTCCCCTTTCCATTGGGCTTGCGGCCTTTTATTTCACCGGTATAGACGGCCCCGTTATCTTTGAACGTATAGGTACCTATCTTTATCTCCGAAGAGAATGTATTTTTCACTTTATCGAAAAAGCCGCTTTTTTTTTCCTGAGCAGTGGCTCCACCTTGGCATAAGAAAGCCAGAATGAGTGCAGTATATAGATATTTCATTAATTGATAATTGATAGTTGATAATTGACAAAGGTAGGATTTATCCGGTAAAATGATGCGATAACTCCCGCTTTTTATGACATTTTTTTGCCGCACACTATTTCTTTTAATTTCTCTTTGCATAAATGCCGCCCTGCAAGTTCACGGATTTCTTGTGGGGTAACCTCCTTGACAGCATCCAATGCTTCGGCAAAGTAAGTATCCTGCAAGCCCGATACCTGCACAAAAATCCAGGCATCCGCCAGCGAGAATGCAGATTCATAACTACGGCACATGTCTCCCAACATATAGTTCTTCACCATGGAAAGCTCTCCATCGGAAACCAGCTCGTTCTGAAGGCGGTCTATTTCATGATAAACCTCACCGATAAGAGGCTCCACAAATTCGTTGGCGGCTTCGGCACTGACCGCCAACACTCCCTGCCCCGGATAGGGCATGATGGCTGCGGAGATACCGTATGTGTATCCTTTATCTTCCCGGATATTGGACATCAGGCGACTGCCAAAATAACCCCCGAACAGTGTGACCAGTACGCGGGCCTTCAAGTAGTCCGGATGATTACGGTCCAGGGAAAGCATGCCCATACGGACGGCACTTTGCAGGGCGTCCGGACGTTCGATGAAGATACGTTTTCCGGAAGCGGTAACCGGATGAAATTCTGTCTTCTCCGGTTTGCGGAAATCCGTACCGAAAGCCTCGCAGCCAAACAAGGACTCTATCCGGCGGATGCAATCGTCGGTAACCTTGCCCGAGAGGTAGATGCTGCAATTATTGGAATGATAATAACGGTCATAAAACTCGCGTAGCACCGCAGGAGTGATGCGCCGATAATCCTCTTCCTGCACCAGACGTCCGCCGGGATGCTGCCCGCCGTACAGAGCCTTCACCAATCCGCGGTGCGCCAGAAAGTCCACCTTGGAAGAGTTGACAAGAAACTGCTGGATATTGTTGTCTACAATCACTCCCAGCTCTTTCTCGGGAAATACCGGCTCTTTGACGATAGACTCCAATATGTCAAGCGTTTGGGGAAGGTATTTATTCAGAGAATAAAGGGTGACATAGGCATACTCGGATGCACTGGACAATTCCAGCCAGGCTCCGTAATAGTCCAGCTTTTCCGCTATCCGGGCGGCATCGTAGCGTCGGGTGCCCTCGCGAAGCATGCGGTTCGTAAACAACGCCTGCAAGGGCTGTTTCTGTTGCCATCGGCCGCCTGCCATGAGGAGATCGATACGTGTCACTTCATTGTCACCGGCATTGAGCACGCTCAATGGCACGCCATTAGGCAACTTGATACGTTCCGGCCTTTGCACCACCAGTTGTTCCGGTTCAAGAATCCGGGGTTGGTCACTTCGGTTCAGCATGGGCTTTCTAGTTTACAGCCCATGGCTTTTAAGAAATTCTTCTGCCCGTTCCAAATCTTGAGGAGTATCTATGCCGATAGTTTCTACATCCGTGATACCTGCTTTGATAGTGTATCCGTTTTCCAACCAACGAAGCTGTTCCAATGATTCGGCAATCTCGAGGGATGACTGCGGAAGGGCGGTTATCTCTTTCAGTACCTCTACGCGATAGGCATAAAGGCCGATATGCTTATAATACGTATGGTTCTTCAGCCAGTCTTCCTTCGCCGCATTACGCTGGTAGGGAATGATGGAACGGCTAAAATAGAGGGCATTCCTGTTTTTGTTGAGCACAACCTTCGGAGAGTTCACATTTTCCAGTGCCTCGAAACCATTATCTACCGTAAAGGGTTTCACCAGAGTGGCTATCTGGGTGGCCGGATCGTCGAAACATGCTTTGACGGCTTGTAACTGCGAAGGCTGGATGAAAGGCTCATCCCCCTGGATATTCACCACGACATCAAACTGTCCTCCTATTTTTGTACAAGCTTCCTGACAGCGGTCGGTGCCGCTTTTATGTTCGGTGGAAGTCATTACCACCTTTCCTCCGAATGCTTTTACTGCGGCTTCAATACGCTCATCGTCCGTAGCCACGTATGCATCGTCCAAGATTCCTGCCACTTGCTCGTATACTCGCTGTATCACGGTTTTTCCACCTAACACCGCCAATGGTTTGGCTGGAAAACGCGTAGATGCGTAACGGGCAGGTATGATTCCTAAAAATTTCATTTTCAATCTTCGTTTTTTAAAATGAGAGTGTGTCCGAAAGTGTTCATATACTATCGACCCATCTCCTTATATTCTTTATTAATTATAACAGTTGTTTCAATCCTCGCAGGATATAATCACGTTTCAAATCTTTTGGCTTATAGACAGTCCCGTCACAAGACAACAAGTCTATATCCAGCCGTACAATTTCCTGCTCCTTCTCCTCGGGCTTCCTTCCGGCTTCCCGTTCGATGGCTTTCAGGCAGGCGGTGACTTCCTCTACCGGATTATCGGAAGCAAAGCATGCCACCTGATTGGAGAACAGATTCGGACGGTGAAAGAACAAAGGTGCCGTCTCCTCCTCTTCCGAGAAACGTATTCCCGAAAAAAGTTCCGTCAAGCGTCTGCGAGCCAGTTCCATGTTCTCCCTCCGCTGCTCGTTGCTCCCAATACTAATCGTATAATCCATTTTTTAAGGTGAAAGGGGAAAAGGTGAAAATTGAAAGTTTACCTTTCCACTTTCAATTTTCACCTTTCAACTAATTAAACAGTTCGTCGAGTCCCTCTATCGGTTCTTCTATATGGGTGTCTCCTTCCAGATTCACATCATCCTTGCACGGGTCATAGCCTTCGGGCAACTGGAATGTTTCATTTTCATCATATCCCAGAGATTTGTCACCGAGCACTTTCACCATGTATTTGGTCCAGATAGGCAATGCCATGGAAGCACCTTGTCCGTGAAGCATCGTATCGAAGTGGATGTCGCGGTCCTCACCGCCCACCCAGCAACCGGACACGAGCGAAGGCGTGAAGCCCATAAACCAGCCGTCGGCATTGTAGTTCGTCGTTCCGGTCTTGCCGCCCATGTCGGCTTTCACACCCAGACGGCGCACACGGCCTCCGGTACCTTCGTTGACAACGGCACGCAGCATGACCAGCATCTTGTAAGCGCTGGATACACTGATGACTTCCTGCATTTCGGGAGCAAAGGTTGCCAGCACGTTTCCGTCGTTGTCCTCGATGCGGGTCACGAACAGCGGAGCTACCCGGATACCCTTGTTGGGGAATGCGGTATAGGCACTTACCATCTCGCCGACGGAAATCTCGCACGGGCCCAGACAGAGTGAAACGGAAGGTACTATATCACGGTTGCGGACACCGAAAGTATGTATAAGACGTTTCAGATTATAGGGATTCAGCTTGCTCATGAGATAGGCCGTAATCCAGTTGTCCGAGTTTGCCAGCCCCCACTTCACAGTCACCATGTCACCAATCAGCTTTTTGTTGGCATTACGCGGCGTCCACGGTTTTCCGTTTTCATCAATCAGCGTGTATTCCACGTGGCGCACTTCGTCGCAGGGAGAAAAACCGTTCTCCATAGCCAATGTATAAAGGAAAGGCTTGATGGTAGAACCTACCTGGCGGCGTCCCACCATGGCCATATCGTACTGGAAGTAATGGTAGTTCGGTCCGCCTACGTATGCCTTGACATGTCCGCTGCGCGGGTCCATGGACATGAAACCGGCACGAAGGAAGAACTTGTAGTAACGGATGGAATCCATCGGGGTCATAATGGTGTCTTTCTCCCCTTCCCAACTGAATACGGACATCTCCTCCGGGGTATCGAAGGCTTTCTTTATTTCAGCTTCGGTGGCTCCGGCTTTCTTCATAATGCGGTAGCGGTCGGACAACCTCATGGCACGTCCCAGAATCTCGTCCACCTGCTCCTGGGTCAGACGGAAGGTGTAGGGAGCTTTCTTGGCCCCTTTCTTTTCCTTGAAGAAGTAACCTTGCAGTTCCTTCAGATGCTCTGTCACGGCATCCTCGGCATACTGCTGCATACGCGAGTCGAGCGTGGTATAGATTTTCAGCCCGTCGGTGTAGAGGTTGTATTTGGTACCGTCTTTCTTGGTGTTCTTTTCGCACCATCCAAAGAGCGGATTGTTCTCCCAGTCGAGTGAATCCTCGTAGTATTTCTGCATCTGCCAACCGCGGTAGTTGGCCTTGTCGGGCTTCTTGGCGGTGAGCACGCCGCGCAGGTATTCGCGGAAATAAGTGGCCAACCCTTCCTTGTGGTCCACACGGTTGTACTTCAGTTTCAGAGGCAACGCCTGGAGGGAGTCGCGCTCGGCTTCCGTAATATATCCCGCTTTCCGCATCTGGTCGAGCACCACATTGCGCCGTCCGCGGGAACGTTCATTGTAGCGCACCGGATTATAGAGAGACGGATTCTTGCACATGCCCACCAACGTAGCCGCTTCCTCAATCTTCAAATCTTTCGGTTCGCAACCGAAGTAGGTAAAGGCAGCAGTCTTGATGCCTACCGCATTGTTCAGGAAATCGAACTTGTTGAGATACATGGTGAGGATTTCCTCTTTTGTATAGTAACGCTCCAGCTTTACGGCAATCACCCATTCGATGGGCTTCTGGAACAGACGTTCCATCACATTGTCGGCACTGGGAGAATAAAGCTGTTTGGAAAGCTGCTGGGTGATGGTACTGCCACCGCCGGCATTCTTCTGCATCAGGATGCCGCGCTTCACTACGGCACGCGTCAGGGCGTAGGCGTCAATGCCCGAATGTTCGGCAAAACGTACATCTTCCGTAGCTATCAAGGCGTTAATGATATTGGGCGACAAATCATTGTATCCCACAAACACGCGGTTTTCCTTACTATAGGAATAAGTACCCAATACTTTTCCGTCCTCGGAAAAGACTTCTGTGGCAAATTTGTAATTCGGATTTTCCAGGTCTTCCACCGGAGGCATATAGCCTATCCAGCCCTTGGCTATGGAAAAGAATATAAAGACACACACCAGCGAAATCAGTGCGATGAAAATCCATAGGATTTTGACGACTTTCCTTATCATGTTTCAGTTGCTAAAATCAAAGTTCAATAATAGGGCAAAGGTACGGAAATATATTGGATGTGCCTATGCTTTTTATATCTTTTTCAGGATAAGATTTCCGGCATCCACAAAAAAAACGCCCGTTTATTTTAATGGAAACTCTCAGTGAAATGCAAAACGATTGCAAAACAATTAGAAAACTTGAAGAAAAAATCGGAAAGGAAAAATACATCGTAATGAACTATAATACAGATTGAAACAATGAAAACTTGCCCTCGCGCGCGTAAGAGGAGATAAGATAAGAAGAGAAGAGAAAAAAACGACGTTGTCGTTAAAAAGAACGACGGCGACGGCGTAAAGAGATACCACACTTCACTGTCCGGAATGCCACACTTCGACAAGGCAAACGCCGCACTTGAATAAGGCAAATGCCACACTTGAACATTCGCGAAATGCGGCATTTACTTTGTCGAAGTGTGGCATTCCGGATGATGAAGTGTGGCATTCCGGACAACAAGCCACACGGTTAAAAAAACAGCCCATATTTCGCAAAAAACTTCCCCGCATATTTCCGTAGCCCGCATATTTTCCGTAACTTTACACTCTCGAAAAGTATAAATGAATTCAACGATATGGAAAACAGAAGTTTAGTCACCATTGCCGAGCATAGCCGGGAAAAAATCCTCTATATGCTCGAGATGGCGAAAGAGTTTGAAGCCCATCCCAATCGGCATATATTGGACGGGAAAGTAGTTGCCACCTTATTTTTCGAGCCTTCCACCCGTACACGCCTCAGTTTCGAGACTGCCGCCAACCGGCTTGGAGCACGTGTCATCGGGTTCAGCGACCCAAAGGCCACCAGCTCATCCAAGGGCGAGACGCTGAAAGACACCATCAAGATGGTAAGCAACTATGCCGACATCATCGTGATGCGCCACCACCTCGAAGGGGCCGCACGCTATGCCAGTGAAGTCACCACCGTGCCCATTGTGAATGCCGGAGACGGTGCCAACCAGCATCCCTCACAAACCATGCTCGATCTCTACTCCATCTACAAGACACAAGGCACACTGGAGAACCTGAACATTTTTCTGGTCGGCGACTTGAAGTACGGCCGTACCGTCCACTCCCTGCTGATGGCCATGCGCCACTTCAACCCCACTTTCCACTTCATCGCTCCCGACGAGTTGCGGATGCCCGAAGAATACAAAATCTACTGCCGCGAGCACAACATCAAGTACGTGGAACATACGGACTTTACGGAAGAAATCATCGCTGATGCCGATATCCTCTACATGACCCGTGTGCAGCGCGAGCGCTTCACCGACCTTATGGAGTACGAGCGGGTGAAGAATGTCTACATCCTGCGCAACAAGATGCTGGAACATACCCGTCCCAACCTGCGCATCCTGCATCCGCTGCCCCGTGTCAACGAAATAGCCTATGATGTGGACGACAATCCCAAGGCATACTATTTCCAGCAGGCACAAAACGGACTGTATGCCCGTGAAGCTATTCTGTGCGATGTACTGGGCATCACGCTGGATGAGGTGAAAAAGAGTAAAGGAGTAATTCAGTAGAATCGTCTAATAACTAATATTTCAAGATGTTAAGCGAAAAGAAACAGGAATTGCAGGTTGCTGCTCTGGAAAACGGCACTGTAATAGACCATATACCCTCCGAGAGACTGTTTACCGTAGTCTCCCTGCTCGGACTGGAACACATGAGCAACAATATCACCATCGGCTTCAACCTCAAGAGCAAGAAGCTGGGCACGAAAGGCATCATCAAGATTGCCGACAAGTTCTTCTGCGACGAAGAGATAAACCGTATCGCCGTGGTGGCTCCCAATGTAAAACTGAACATTATCCGCGACTACGAAGTGGTGGAGAAACGCGAAGTCCGCCTGCCCGAAGAGCTGCGCGGAATCGTGAAATGCGCCAACCCGAAGTGCATCACGAACAATGAGCCTATGCCTACGTTGTTTCATGTCGTGGATAAGGACAATTGCGTCATCAAATGCCACTACTGCGAAAAGGAGCAGACCAGAGAAGATATTGAGATTATATGAAAGAAGACTGGAAACCCGGAACAATGATTTATCCGCTGCCTGCCGTATTGGTGAGCTGCGGAAGCACTCCGGAGGAATATAACATTCTGACTATCGCATGGACGGGGACGATTTGCACGAACCCGCCCATGTGTTATATCTCCGTACGCCCCGAACGCCACTCCTACGACATCATCAAGCGGAATATGGAGTTCGTCATCAACCTCACCACGAAAGACATGGCCCATGCCACGGACTGGTGTGGCGTACGCTCCGGAAAGGACTACAACAAATTCGAGGAAATGCATCTGACACCGGGGAAAAGCACCGTAGTCAGCGCGCCTCTTATCAAGGAATCACCGCTTTGCATAGAATGCCGGGTAAAGGAGATTATGGCTCTCGGTTCGCACGACATGTTTATAGCGGATGTGGTAAATGTACGTGCCGATACCCGTAATCTGAACCCTGAAACCGGCAAACTGGAACTGGCGGAAACGAATCCGCTGGTCTATGTGCACGGTGGATATTATGAGCTGGGAGAAAAGATAGGCAAATTCGGATGGTCAGTAGAGAAAAAGAAGTAATAATGCGATAAAGGTTTTAAGAGATGGAGTTGCGACGAATCTTGATGGGCTTATATCTGTTGGCCTTCCCCGCCATGATGTGGGGACAGACTCCGGTTGTGCCCGGTACTGCCGACGAAGAGCATTCCAGACACCGCAAGGAAACTCCGGTCAATTTCGGTTTCAAAGGCGGTTTCACCTCTTCCTTGTTCCTTGTATCCCAGTTCAGCGTCAACGGAGTGCCCATCGACGAAGTGCAGAACAATTACAAGATAGGATATTTCGGCTCCCTTTTCATGCGGATAAACTTCGACCGCCATTTCCTGCAACCGGAAATATCCTACAACATCAACCGGTGCAACATCACCTTCGAGAAACCTCTGCCCGAAGACGCCGCATCAGGAGCCCGGCCGGAGGAAGCCTCCATTACATCGTCCATCCACAGTATAGACATCCCCGTCATCTACGGATACAACTTCATCAAGGAGGGGCCGTACAGCCTTGCCGTCTTTGGAGGACCCAAAGTGCGCTATATATGGGACAGGAAAAGTGACATCGACTTCGAGAAATTCGACCAGGTGAATATCCGTGAAAGGCTGCGTCCGCTCAATCTCAGTTTCACCGTCGGCGTATCCGTCACCATCTCACGCGTCTTTTTCGACTTCCGTTACGACATGGGGCTGCATAACATCTCCAAGAGCGTGACATACGATATTCCGGCCGACAACAACGCTGCTGACGAAAACACGAAAAACGAAATCCGTTTTCACCGCAGGGACAATGTGCTAAGTTTTTCTTTCGGAGTGTTCTTTTGACAGTAAATTTCTTCCTTTTCTTTCAATTTATTCATTTATTTCCCGTAAATTTGTGCGCTTAATAAGAGAACACAGATTTATCAAACTTATCTAATAAGCAGAATGAAAAGAGATGATTTAATTTTCGAACTTATCGAAAAAGAACACCAACGTCAGCTCAAAGGCATTGAACTGATTGCATCAGAGAACTTTGTAAGTGACCAGGTTATGCAGGCAATGGGCTCCTGCCTCACCAACAAGTATGCTGAAGGATACCCCGGCAAGCGTTACTATGGTGGTTGTGAGGTAGTAGACCAGAGTGAGCAGATTGCCATCGACCGCTTGAAACAGATTTTCGGCGCAGAATGGGCCAACGTACAGCCGCACTCCGGTGCACAAGCCAATGCAGCCGTATTCCTCGCCGTGCTCAATCCGGGCGACAAATTCATGGGACTGAACCTTGCACACGGCGGTCACCTCTCCCATGGCTCACTGGTCAACACTTCCGGTATTATCTATACTCCCTGCGAATACAATCTGAACCAGGAAACCGGACGTGTGGACTATGACCAGATGGAAGAAGTTGCCCTGCGCGAGAAACCCAAAATGATTATCGGCGGCGGTTCTGCTTATTCCCGCGAATGGGACTACAAGCGCATGCGCGAAATCGCGGACAAGATAGGTGCCATCCTAATGATTGACATGGCTCATCCTGCCGGACTGATTGCAGCCGGTGAACTGGATAACCCCGTGAAATATGCCCACATCGTGACCTCTACTACTCACAAGACTCTGCGTGGTCCTCGTGGTGGCGTTATCATGATGGGTAAGGACTTCCCCAATCCCTGGGGCAAGAAAACTCCGAAGGGAGAAATCAAGATGATGTCCCAGTTGCTGGATTCAGCCGTATTCCCCGGTATCCAAGGTGGTCCGCTGGAACATGTCATCGCAGCCAAAGCCGTTGCCTTCGGCGAAATCCTGCAACCGGAATGGAAAGAATATGCCAAGCAGGTGAAGAAAAACGCCGCTGTCTTGGCACAAGCCTTGATAGACCGTGGCTTCACCATCGTTTCCGGCGGTACGGACAACCACTCCATGCTGGTAGACCTGCGCAGCAAATATCCCGATTTGACCGGTAAGGTTGCCGAGAAAGCGTTGGTATCTGCCGACATCACCGTAAACAAGAACATGGTTCCGTTTGACAGCCGCTCGGCTTTCCAGACTTCCGGTATCCGTCTGGGTACTCCTGCCATCACAACCCGTGGTGCCAAGGAAGACCTGATGCTCGAAATTGCCGAGATGATTGAAACCGTTCTGTCCAACGTAGACAACGAACAAGTCATCGCAGAGGTACGTGCACGCGTAAATGCGAAGATGAAAGAATACCCGCTGTTTGCTTATTGATAAGCAAACAGAATTAAAAATTAAGAATTAAAAATTAAAGGCTGCGCAATGTTCGCTTTGAACTGCGCAGCCTTTAATTTTTAATTCTAAACGCGCTCCGCGCGTTTAGCTCAGCCCTTCTATATTTCCGTCCACAATATCAATGTGTTCGGCTTGTGGTTTCTTGGGTAATCCCGGCATACGGAGAATTTCACCGGCGATGGCTACAATCATTTCCGCACCGTTATTGACCACAATATCCTTGATGTGGAACTCAAAGTTGTTGACTGCACCATATATCTTCGGGTCGGCAGAGAAGGAGTACTGCGTCTTGGCAATACAGACGGGGTAATGGCTGATACCCATCTGCTCTATCAGTTTGATAACCTTGCGGGAGTGGAGACTGTAAGTCACTACGCTTGCCCCGTAGAGGTTGCAGGCTACCTTTTCTATTTTACGTTCCACGCAATCGCTCTCTTCGTAGGTGAAGGTCAGCGGTTCGGATGGTTTGTTCTCGATAGTATCTACTACCAGATTGGCAAGGTCAACGGCTCCCTCTCCTCCTTTGGCAAAGGCGTTGTTCACGGCAAAACCTACCTCAAGCTTTTCTTCGCAATGGCGGCGGATAGCTTCCACCTCCTCGTCCGTATCACTGGCAAAACGGTTGAATGCCACGATGACCTGCTGGCCGAATGAACGCAAATTGCGTACATGCTTGTCCAGATTGCCGAAGCCCTCTTTCAGTCCTTCCATATTGGGTTCCTTGATGCGGTCCAGACTGACGCCGCCATGCATCTTCAATCCTTGTGCGGTAGCAACGATTATCGTCAACTTGGGCTGTAGGCCGCTCTTGCGGCACTTGATATTGTAAAACTTCTCCGCACCCAGGTCAGCCCCGAAACCGGCTTCCGTCACTACATAATCGCCGAATGTCATGGCCATTTTTGTGGCAAGAATGGAGTTGCAACCATGGGCAATATTTGCGAACGGTCCTCCATGAACAAAAGCAGCAGAGCCTTCGGTAGTCTGTACCAAGTTGGGGTTGATAGCATCTTTCAACAGTACGGTAATGGCACCGGCTACTCCTAACTCCTTCACTGTGAAAGGAGTACCATCGAAACGGAATCCCAGAATAATATTTTCGATACGGCGACGGAGGTCATCGAGGTCCGTTGCCAGACAGAGAATAGCCATAATTTCGGAAGCCGGGGTAATATCGAAGCCCGACTCCTCGGTAATGCCGTTGGTGCTCGGTCCCAATCCGGTGACAATGCTCCGCAAGGAACGGTCATTCACATCAAGTACGCGCCGCCAGATGATTTCTTTCAGTCCGAAGCCGTCCGCCTGATGCTGGTACAAGTAATTGTCGAGCAAAGCGGAAATCATGTTGTGTGCGGAGGTAATGGCGTGAAAGTCGCCCGTAAAGTGCAGGTTTATCTTCTCCATGGGCAGCACCTGGGCATATCCTCCACCGGCAGCACCGCCTTTCATGCCGAAGCAAGGACCTAACGAGGGTTCGCGTAAAGCCACAATCGCTTTCTTGCCAATCTTGTTCAGCCCCAATGCCAGCCCGATGGACACGGTTGTTTTACCGATACCCGCTTTCGTAGCCGTGATAGCCGTCACCAGTATCAGATTGCTCTTCTTCACTTTCTCTTCATCAATCAGATGCGTAGGAATCTTGGCTATGTAACGGCCATAGTTCTCTACTTCGTCACGCGGGATATCCACACTTTCAGCCACCTGCTTTATCTTCTTCAGCTCTATGCTGCGGGCTATTTCAATGTCCGATTTCATACAGAGTCTTTTCTTTAAATAACAACTTTAATGTTTTGAAAGTTGCAAAAGTACGAAAAATCCCCGATTATTCCATCTGTATTTGATACTAAGAATAGCTTTCCGTCAGTATACATCCATCCATCATCCGGACAATCCTTCCCGCTTCGCGGGCATTCTCCTCCGAGTGAGTCACCATCACCACAGTGGCGCCTTCACTGTTCAGTTCTTTCAGCAACGCCATCACTTCGTTGCCGTTGATAGAATCCAGGTTACCCGTAGGCTCGTCGGCAAGAATGAGATGGGGATTGGTAACAATGGCACGGGCAATGGCAACGCGCTGTTGCTGCCCCCCCGAAAGCTGCTGCGGATAATGCTCCGTGCGGTGTGCAATCTGCATCCGTTCCAAAGCACAATTTACACGCTCCACACGCTCGCGAACGGGGACTCCGGCATAAAGCAGAGGTAATTCTACGTTTTCAAAAACCGTCAGTTCGTCTATCAAGTTGAAACTCTGGAAGACGAATCCGATGTTTCCATTACGTAAGTCTGTACGACTGTTCTCCGAGAAGCGGGACACCTCCTGCCCGAGGAACCAAAGTTCGCCCGATGTCGGATTGTCCAGCAATCCCAGTATATTCAATAAGGTGGACTTGCCGCATCCGGACGGCCCCATGATTGCCACAAACTCGCCCCGATTGATTTCAATATTCACCTCATTCAAGGCTGTGGTCTGCACATTCTCCGTGCGGAAGATTTTACTGAGTCCGATTGTCTTTATCATATATCTTTATTTTATGTTATCATTCATATCTCAATGATTTCACCGGATTCTGCGACGCCTTTCTCCATGTCTGCCCAATGACCGTCAGCAAAGCAATGCCTGCAATGACAGCACCCACTGCCACGAATAGCCACCAGCTGATTGGTGTCTGGTAGACAAACTCGCTGATCCAATGCCGCATGAAGAAATATCCCAAAGGGCAAGCTATGATGAAGGCAATCCCCACCCACTGCAAATATTCGCGGCAGAACATTTTCACGATACGGTCGGAATGTGCACCGTTCACTTTACGGATGCCAATTTCCTTGGTCCGTTGCTCTGTAGAGAGGGCAACCAGGCCAAACACTCCCATCATGGCTATGACGATGGCAAGCACTGTGAAGAACAGCAACATCTTGCTCTGCTGTTGCTCTTTGGCGTAGTTCTTGTTTAAGGCATCAGAAAAGAACTGATAACGAAATTCTTTCATAAAAAGCGGTGCCATCTCATCAAATTTCTGCTGTATGAATTTCAAAGTCTCCTTCTTGTTTTCGGGAGAGATTCTAATAAAAAGATATTGCATCTGTTCAGGTGAATAAAAGATAAAAGCAGGCCTTATCTTCTCACGCAAGGACTGGAAGTTGAAATCCTTCACCACCCCTACTATCCGATAATTAAAATGCCCCCACCAAGTATCCGTAAGGCGGAATTCCGTTCCGATAGGATCTGCCACCTTCATAGCCTTCCAGGCAGACTCATTGATTACGACGGTACGCTGTAGAGCGCCTCCACCCCAGTAGTTGTCATAATCTGCCTCCAGCGATTCCCCCTTTATCATCTCCAGGTTGAAAACCTTTATGAAATCATCGTCTGCAATGATAGGCACCATTTTCAAAGTATTCACCTTTCCATCCATATCTATCCATTCCGCTTCGCCCCCCTCTTTCTTTTCTCCGTTTTCATACAGATTTTCTATCGGGCTTCCCATTGCCACACTCTGCACATTGGGATTCTTCAGAATTTCCTGCCTAAAGTCATTGACATTGTACCACAGATTGGTATAGACCGTCACTACATTTTCTTTGTTCAAGCCCAAGTCCTTATTCTGCATAAAATACAGTTGCTTATAAACCAACATCGTAGCAAGCATCAAGGTGATGGTGATGATGAACTGTACGCATATCAGGCCTTTCAGCATCCCTCCCTTCTTACCGGTTTTCTTGCCCCCCTTGAATGCTATCAGCGGATTGACGGATGAAAGGTAGAATGCCGGATAGCTGCCTGCGACACACCCTATCCCAACAATGCCGAACAGGACATAAAGCACGACACTCCAACTCAAATTCAGTGATACTTCAGTACCCATTGCCTCATTGAAAAGAGGAAGCATCAGTTCCGTCAGAGCCAAAGCCAACCCCAAAGAGATGACAGCCTGCACCATACCTTCGGACAAGAACTGTGTAATCAACGTCTTGCGCTTGGCGCCTGTCACCTTGCGCACCCCTATCTCTTTGTAACGCATGGATGCCCTTGCCGTAGAGAGTGTCATAAAGTTGAATGCCCCCATAAAAATGACCAGGACAGCCAGTCCGATAAACAAATAGATGCTTGCCATACTGCCATGATTCTTTACATTGGGATCGGCAAAGTTTGTCTTCAGGTGAATATCCTTGATAGGCTGGAAACGAATCAGTGTATTCTTGTCTCCAAGCTTGGAAAATACCCGGCTCATCTCGCTGTGTTCTTTCGCATACATCTTTCCTGCATCTCCAAGTTTCATCTTGACGTAGACATGCTGATCCTCACGGAAAGTGTTACGATCGATACCATATGCTTTTGCAAAATTATCAAGGTCACAGAGTATATCAAAATAGATATGGCATTTGGAAGGAATCTTCACGACTGCCACCACTTTCTTTGCTTCCCAGCCATATAAATCGTCAGCCACTTCTTTCAATTTCTGCCCGATTGCCGCCGTGGCGCTGCCAAACAGTTTAATCGCCATCTTCTCGGATAACACAATGTAATTACCCTTTTTCATATCAGTAAGGTTACCCGCCATTACTTCAAATGGAAAAACTTGAAAAAAGGCCGTATCCGTATACACACGATATCCTGAAAGACTTTTTCCTTCACCAGTCTCCATGCTCCCTTCTCCGATATACTTGATGGCAGTGGCAGCCTCTACTTGTGGGAAGTTTTCTTTGAAGATTTCAGGCAAGGCGAGAACAGTACTGGATGACTCTGTTATTTCACCGGTTTGCTGCCGGACAACTTCTACTACCCGATAAATGCGGTCGGTATCGGGGTTATAATCTTCATAGGTCAGTTCGTTCACCACCCAAAGATAAATAAGAAATGCCGCCGCCATACCAAACACAAATCCCAGCATGTTGATGAGAGAAAAAAGCATGCTCCGTTCGATAAGACGGAGCGCCACTTTGATGTAATGTTGTATCATACCATTCTACTATTTTACAATGACGATAGAGTTTTTTTCGTTGCAAAGCTTATCTACGAATAATTCGCAATAACCATACCAAACCGTAAATATCTATTTATCAAATATTTAGCTTAAATACACTTACATAAAAATGCACGGTATCGTACACCAAATGCACGCTTCCGTACACTGTACTTTCAAAAAGTTTCTGTACCTTTGCCCATATCTGTAAGGAGAAGATGTTTTTTAATCTCTATCTAATCACTTAATTATCCGCAATGAAAAAAGGCAAAATACTGATTGTCGATGACAATGAAGATATCCTTTTCACTCTGAAGCTGCTGTTGCGCCCACTGGCAGAAAGCGTCACGCTCCTTTCCGACCCTCGGGAATTACTTCCCGTCATTTCCCGTACTCGTTTCGACGTCATTCTGCTGGACATGAACTTCCGACGGGATGCCGTCAGTGGAAAGGAAGGATTCCACTGGCTGGAAGAGATTCTAAGGTTGGACGCAAAAGCCGTCGTCATCTTCATCACAGCCTATGCCGATACGGAAAAAGCCGTGCAAGCCATCAAACAAGGTGCTACAGACTTCATTCCAAAACCGTGGCAGAACGAAAAACTACTGGCCACCGTGTCTTCTGCCCTGCAACTAAGTTTCAGCCGTACGGAAGTGGAAGCCTTGAAGAAGCAAAAGGAAAAACTGAAAAAACAGCAGGAGACCTTGAAAGGACAAGCCGGAACTCTCTGCATTCCTGCCGAACCGACAAAAGTAATCGGGGAGTCGGCTGCCATGCACGCCATTTTCCAGACCATCCGCAAATTTTCCGACACAGACGCCAACCTCCTGCTACTGGGAGAAAACGGAACGGGAAAGGATTTGATTGCCAGATATGTCTACGAACAATCGCCCCGGAAAAAGGAAGTGTATGTGCCGATAGACTTGGGAAGCATCCCCGAAACATTGTTCGAAAGCGAGCTCTTCGGCTATGAAAAAGGAGCTTTTACCGATGCGCGCAACGGTAAACCGGGACGGATGGAAGTAGCTTCGGGAGGTACCTTGTTCCTCAACGAAATAGGCAATCTGAAACTGCCGCTACAAGCCAAACTGCTCTCAGTCATCGAGCAACGGAGAAGTTCACGGATCGGCTCCACCGCTTCTTATCCGGTGGATGTGCGGTTGATATGCGCTACCAATTCCGACCTATACGCAGCTATTGACAAGGGAGAATTCCGCCAAGACTTGCTGTACCGCATCAATACGATTGAAATCCGTATTCCTCCTCTGCGTGAACGGGGCAATGACTTATTCCTACTGGCCGATTTCTTTCTGCAACGCTACAAGAAGAAATACAGGAAAGACCTTCGTGGCATTTCAAAAGAAGCACGCAAGCAGATGCAGCTTTATCGCTGGCCGGGAAACGTAAGGGAATTGGAACATGCCATCGAACGTGCAGTAATTCTTTCCGGAAGTACACTGCTGACTGCGGAAGACTTCAACCTCCGGAACAGGCAATCACAAGAAGCGGTCTCCGAAAGGGAAAGATACAATATAGAACGGATGGAAAAAGAGAACATCAACGAAGTACTCCGCATCTGTGGCGGCAACATCACGCTGGCGGCAGAAATGTTAGGCATCACAAGAACATCACTCTACAGAAGAATCGAGAAATTTAAGCTATGAAACAAACCTGGACAAAATCTCCCCTCTGCCTGACAATGGCCTTGCTGCTATGCTGCATAACCACCGCCTGCCTTGCCCTTCATGGCTTCTACATCAGTTTATGCATCTCCATCCTGCTAACGCTGGGCGTAGCCTATGCCATCTACCGTTATATTCTGCGTTCAGCCCGGGCTATGGCACAATTCATATGGGCTGTACGTTATTCCGAATTTCTTTCTTCTCCGATACAAGGCTGTGAAAGCCAACGTTCGCTGCCGCCGGAACTGCTGGCAGAGATGCAGGAAGCATTGGAGCACTACCGCCGTAATCTGCAAAAGAAGGAGAGTCGGCTGCAATACTTCCAGGCACTTGCCAACCACATAGACATTGCCATACTGGTCTATACCCCGGACGGAACTATGGAGTGGATGAACGAAGCGGCCAAACGGCTCATCGGCTCAAATACCGACAATATAGCCCTCAAAGTACCCAAAAGGATCGACGACCTTCATCCTTTCCACTCCGAATTGCCCGGAAAATTGTATAAGCTCAAGGCCGGTGACCTATCTGTCCTGCAAATTAAACGGAAAGATGAGCATATCCAACTTGCCCTCTCAGGTATGGAATTTACCATTCAAGGCAGACAACTCATCATCGCCAGCATGAAGAACATACACTCTGCCCTGGACAGCCAAGAAACGGAGGCTTGGCAGAAACTGATCCGCGTACTGACGCATGAAATCATGAACTCCATCACCCCCATCATCTCTCTCACTGAACTGCTGTCCAGACAGATAGAAGAGCTGAAGGGCGATGAGGGAACCAAATCCGAAATACTCCAGATGCTCCAGACCATCAGCCGACGCGGCAACGGATTGGTACACTTTGTCGGCAACTACCGGGAGGTTTCCCATCTTCCACAGCCCTTACTGAAACCACACACCGCGCAGGATATTCTGCAAGATACCCTGCAACTTATGCAAAGTGAACGGAACGACTTACAGCTCTCGCTTCCCAGAAACTCCCTATGCATCATTGCAGACAAAGCCCAGATTGAACAGATCCTTATCAACCTCATAAAGAATGCCCGTGAAAACGAGGCAGAACATATCGTTCTTTCCTCAGGCATCACTTCCACTGACCACCCCTACCTGCGTGTGGCAGACGACGGGACCGGCATCGAACCGGATGTACTGGAACGTATCTTCATCCCTTTCTTTACTACCAAGCCATCCGGTTCAGGAATCGGGCTGACCATTTCACGACAAATCATGCACCAGCACAACGGAAACATCACTGTCAGCTCTCACCTTGGAGAAGGAAGTACCTTCACGCTGCTATTTCCATCTATTTAAACCGCGACGTATCCACCGCCTCCCGTTGCTTCTCCTTATATCCTCCGAATTTATAGGTAAACGATACGCCGAATTCGCGGAAGCATGAGTAATGATTCGTCACATTCTGCGTCTGGAAGCGGATGCGGGGAGAAATCTGTCCCGTCTCAAAAATGTCGTTGCAGTAGAGGTTGAGGATGGCTTTGTTCTTGGCGAAGCCGTAGCGCAGGGCAATATTCACATTGCCCGACGTAGGCAGGTCGTAGATGCCCTGAATGGCTTTACTATGCACAAATCCGGTCACCGTCAGCTTCAAGTCGGGTTTGGTGGAGAGAGTAAAAGTATTGTTCATCTGGGCAATGCCATAGCATTGCTTTCTGTCGAAAGGAATATCCCAGAAATCACCATCCTTTTCGCGATGCCACAAGCCGATGAGGGTAAGGCGAGAATTCAACCAATCCTTCACCTTAAATGGGATAGAGGCTTGTATTCCTGCTTGTTGCTGATAATCAAAATTGAGTGTCTTGTAGATTTCAACCAGACGTTCGGAGGATTGGTAGAGTGTCTGTACGGAGTAGTCCTTGGTATGGTTGAACCAAGCGCTGAAGATGTATTTGCTCTTCAAAATATAGGTCATTTTCAGCTCATACTCTTGTGCCGGTTTCAGCAACGGATTACCATGCAGCTCAGAGTATCCGCCACCGATGTAAGAGACGGCATCCTGCACCGCCCAGTAGTCGGGATAGTCCTTGTCGCTGCTCAGAGAGAGCTGAAGGATATGTCCCGGTGACGGCATATAGTTCAAGTTGACGATGGGATACCAGTCCCACTGGTTCCAGACGGGAGTCTTGTAATGCTCCACAGCCAGGGAAGCGTCCAAAGCGAGTTTGTCGCCGAAACTCTTGCTGAAACCTGCATAGATATTCCAGGTCTGCTCGCGGCGGCGGGACTTCATATTGCTCAAGGCATCCGATGAGGTCAGTTGTCCGCCGGTTTCGGGGTCATAATAATATTGGTAGCTGTTGTCGATGCTGGTAGTATAGATGGCTCCGTAATTCAAATCCCAACCTTTTCCCAGACTGTGCTCCTGGGCCAGAAAGAATTTCCAGCGGTTGATGCGCTGACAGTCTTCCGTGTAGAAATCGAGTTCCTCATCCTGCATACGGCTATGCAGTAGTTGGTTGGACGGAGAGCGGTAGTAGGTCAGTTCGGCACCGGCTTTGAGGCCGAAAGGGGTACGATAGTCCAGACGGCCGTTGTGCAGCCAGTCGGTGCTATTGCTATGAGTTGTGGACACCTGCGTGCCCGTCACGCCCTTCCAGTTGTGGGAGGTGGAATAGCCACCGTTATAGACGAAACTCAGCTGATGGTCCTTGGCGATGTTATAGTCCGCCCCTACCCTGAAATTATGGGTATGGCTGCGGCCACGGCCCACCTCATCTGTTGTCATGGGGTGAACCGAGCCGTCTGCCAGAGTGTGCACAGCCTCTTTGTCGGTAGTAGAGTAGCCCCGGCCATGGCTGTGCGAGTAAAGAAAATCTGCTGAGAATTTATTTTTGCTGAAGAGCAGGCTGGCGCGTTCCTCAAAGCCTTCGTTATGCTTCTGGCGATACTTGGCATAGAGTTCGCCTTGCCAGGAGCCGGGGCCGCCTGCCGATTGTTTCAGGGTGATATTGATAAGTGCGCCACGCACCTGGTAGCGTGCAGGGGCGTTGTACATCACTTCCGCCTTCTCTATGCGGCTGGCAGGGATGCTGCGCAGCAAGGAATAGAGCTGCTCTGTGCTGAGGGTGGTTACTTTGCCGTCCAGGATAACGGTGACTCCCTGACCTGCCAACTGCAGCCCTCCATTCATCTCGATGACGCCGGGAAGCTCTTTCACGGCATCGTAGGCATTATCTACGGGGAGGTTCTGGATAAGGCGGGGCAGGTCGTACACCAGCTTGCCTTGCGCTGCCTTTACGATGGGGCGTTCACCGGTAATCATCACTTCCGGCAAGGTCTGATAAAGACTGTCCAGACGGGCATCGGTCGTGATAAGGCTGTCGGCGCTGAGGATGCGGTTGTCGTCCGCACCGGAGGTGGTTGCAGTGCCGTTGTTCTCTTGTGCCGAAAGACTGATGCTCAAAGCACAGCATACAATAGGGAGTAAATAGAATCGTTTCATGTTCTTCTTTTTATTTATGTTTATATTCTTCTTCTTCTGCAAATCTTCGTCTGCAAAGTACGGCAGAATCAGCAGAAACTTGTGTTATCAGCGGCTTACCAAGTGTTATCCAGTGTTATCGGGAGTGTTATTTAGTCTTATCGGATGATAGGTTTCACAATATTAATCTTACCTTTGTATGTATAAAAGTAACCGGAAACAAACATGAAACTGCCATTCAAATATATTGCCATACTTGTCATCGTCTCCCTGGCCGGTATCTTCGCCTACCAAGCCTACTGGCTGACGGGGCTCTACCATACCATGCACAGTGAAATGGAAAGGGACATCACCGAAGCCATGCGCATGAGCGACTATAACGAAATGATGATACGCGTGGATAAAATGAAGCAGGACGACATCAACCACGGTGAAGTCAGCGTATCAGCCGGATACAGCGATGACGGAAAATCATTTGTCCGTAGCAGTACCACCATCTCCCGTGAAGATTCTTTGGACAACGCTACCCTGCACGAAACCTTCATGCCCAAAGGAGACAGTGTTTACGTGACCCACCCGAACGATTCAACCCGCGTGGAAGTCAGTGTCAAGGACTCGGACAGCTCTCCCCAATCCGCATTGAGTGCCAAAGGGGGACTGGATGTGATTTTGCGCGACCAAAACAGTATGCTGGAACTCGCCACCTACTTCCAGCGCGGACTGCATTCGGGACTGGACATCATTTCCGACCCCGACGTAATGCTTTATGACAGCCTGCTGACTTCATTCCTGCACGACCGTAACATCAATCTTCCCCATAGGCTGCTACATCTTCACAAAGGCAGTAAATGGGACTCTACCATTCTCTATATAGATACATTGGTAAACATCGGTACTCCCGGCTATGTGCCTACCTCAAAAGCCGTGGAATATAATTATTCTTTCGACATCAATACAAGTCAAAGCTACCGTCTCATCATGGAACCGGTCGGCATGCTGGTTCTGCGGCAGATGTCGGGCATTCTCACCACGTCATTCATCATCTTGATTGTACTCGCTTTCTCCTTCTGGTTCTTGATACGCACCATCTTGAAACAGAAGACACTGGAAGAGATGAAGAGCGATTTCACCAACAACATCACCCACGAACTGAAGACCCCCATCGCCGTAGCCTACGCCGCCAACGACGCTCTGCTCAACTTCAACCAAGCGGAGGAAAAGGCCCAACGCGACAAATACCTGCGTATCTGCCAGGAACAGCTTCAGCGCCTCAGTGGACTGGTTGAACAGATACTTTCCATGAGTATGGAACGCCGCAGGACTTTCCGCCTGCACCCGGAGGAGTTTGCAATACGTGATATTCTGGAAACGCTCATCGAACAACACAAGCTGAAAGCGGAAAGCTCCGTCCACATATCGGTGGACATCGAACCGGAAGATTTGAGCGTACTTGCCGACCGCACGCATTTCAGCAACATCATCAGCAACCTGATAGACAACGCCATCAAATATTCGCACGGAGAGGCCGAAGTGGCCATCCATTGCCGCAAGGTAACCGTCGAAGGGCAGAATGAACAGACCGAAATCTCCGTCAGCGACCACGGTATCGGTATTGCTCCCGAGAAGCAGAAGCACATCTTCGACAAATTCTACCGCGTACCCACGGGTAATCTGCACGATGTGAAAGGCTATGGGCTGGGATTGTTCTATGTGAAGACCATGATAGAGAAGCATGGTGGCAGCGTATCGGTAAAGAGTGAGTTGGGAAAAGGAAGTACCTTTACGATAAGGATATGATAACATTATTTGTTAGGGTACTTTACATTACTTGTTAAGGAGCTTTACATTACTTGTAACAAAAGCGACAATTATGGAAAAGATAACCGTACTTCTGGTTGAGGACGAACAGACCCTCGCCATGATTATCAAGGACACATTGGAAGGGCAGAACTTCATCATCCACACCGCAGCAGACGGTGAAGAGGGATTGCGCAAGTTCTTCGACCTCCGTCCCGACGTGCTGGTGGCAGACGTGATGATGCCCCGCATGGACGGCTTTGAGATGGTGCGCCGCATCCGGCAGACCGACAAACAGACCCCGGTACTGTTCCTTACCGCCCGTTCCGCCATCAACGATGTGGTGGAAGGGTTTGAGCTGGGTGCCAACGACTACCTGAAAAAGCCTTTCGGAATGCAGGAACTCATTATCCGCATAAAGGCCCTGGTAGGCAAAGCTTTCTCCTTTACAGAGGAAAAGCCCAAAGAAACTACCGTTTTTGAAATCGGTGACTACCGTTTCAATTCCGTCACTCAACGACTTGCTTTTGCAGGCACCCCGACTTCACCTAACGCGGATACGGAAGTGGAACTCTCCCACCGCGAGTCCGAGATACTGAAACGTCTTTGCGAGAACCGTAACCAGGTGGTCAACACCCAGAACGTATTGCTCGACCTCTGGGGAGACGACAGCTTCTTCAACTCCCGCAGCCTGCATGTGTTCATCACCAAACTGCGGCATAAACTGGCCGGAGACGAGCGCATCCGTATCGTCAATGTGCGGGGAATAGGATATAAACTAATAGTGAACTAAACTAAAACTAAACTACTATTTATGAAAAAGTTATTATTCATTACTTTTATCTGTTCCTCACTCTGCGCCTATGCACAGAGCGAGATTCCGGAAGACACAATAAAGAACCGGCCTCCCGTAAAGAAAGAGCAGATTCCCTTTTCTCCAAAAGAGAACAAGCGTACGGGCCTTGATGAAAGCCAGCCCCAACAAAGTCTGCAAGACGAACAGCAGGAAGAGATAAATCTCCATCTCCCTCCCTCCGACTATGTGGAGCCCCTGCCCTGGACGGACATGAAGAAGATACACTTTCAGAAAAACATCTTTGAATGGGACTTCCAGCGTTTCGCCGATTTCCTGCTCTCGCCGGAAGTCGTACTGACGATGTACGGCAGCCATAACACCTATCCTGCAATGGGCTCCATCATGCAGGCTGGCGCAGGAGTTACTTATTACAGTCCCGACGGACATTGGGAACTGAGCGGCGGAGTGTATGCCGCCCACTATTCCATCTCTACCCCCTCCTCCATTGCCGGCGCCCAGTATGCCAAAAGGGATGCTCCCCGGGGTACTCAATGGGACATAGGCTACAATGCCTCCGTATCCTACCGCATCAATCCCTACATGCGTCTACATGCCTTCGGCCAGTATTCGGGCTACGGGAGAAGTAACTCCTTTCATGGATATATGAACCCGATGTATCCGCAAAGCGGTTATGGCATGGTACTGGAACTGAAAGTGACGGACTGGCTCGACCTCAACGGAGGGATGGAACGAAGATACGACCCCACTAAAATGAAATGGGTAAATTCGCCCATCTTCGCCCCTACCATTCGTATAAAGAAATAGAAATAATACAAAGATATTTCCAGAAATAGAGGGAAACGAGTATCTTTGTTCAGTCCGCCCCTATGCGGCAGACAGCAACTGAAATTGTGAACAAAGAACTATGAAACGAATCTTCTTCTGCATCATCATTTTACTTGCAGGCATGTCATCCGTCAGCGCACAGAACGGGATGCCTGCCGATACGGTACGTACTGCAGTACGTGGCGAAGCGTCTCCCGAAGGCATGTCTCCGTCTGAAAAGGAGCTTCTGCCGGACGTGAAGAATTACGACGGCTTCCTGCTGGATATGGGGCTGATGAATCTGTCCACCCCCACTCTTCCCAAATTCACTTTGGAGATACCGGATGCCAGCAAAGACTATAGCCGCATCTTCCAGTTGAACCCGAACGTGACTTATTCACAAGGTCTTTCGAACATATTCTCACTCAGCAACTCCCGGTATTTCAGTTCGAATCCCTTCGGACTGACGGGCTTCTGGGGCTCTACTGACAACCTGCAAATGGGAAGTTTCACTTTGAAGAACGGCATGCGCATCCATACGTACGGCGAATATGACAAAGACGGCTGGAAAGTGCCCAACCCTTCCGCACTGCCTTGGGAAAAGAACAATTTCAAAGGGGCGTTCGAGCTGAAATCAGCCAACGGAGCCTTCGGCATACGCATTGAAGTGCAGCAGGGAAGGAACTATCCATATTGAAAGGGGCCGAAGTGACAATGTGACTCTGGCAGCCCCAGCATGCTTCTTTTGTCTGTCTTCAATCGCGCATTTATAAACGTAATTATGAAAAGGAAAATATTGGTGATAGGCGCCAACGGTTTTACCGGCAGGCGCATCCTGGACGATTTATCCCATAATCAGTCTTACCAGACAACGGGCTGTTCCCTGCACGACGACATCTGTCCTCATTCGGGCGACTATCGCTTTATCCGTACGGATATATGCAACCGCCAGGCGGTGGAAAAGCTTTTCCAGGAAGTACAGCCGGATGTTGTAATCAATACCTCCGCCCTCTCCGTCCCCGATTATTGCGAAACGCACCATGCAGAAGCGGATGCCGTCAACATTACTGCCGTGGAGCATCTGGCAGAATGCTGTGAGGCGGGAGGCAGCCGTTTTATCCATCTTTCCACCGACTTCGTTTTCGGTGGTGATACGGACCGACCCTATACGGAGGAGGATATTCCCGCTCCCGTTAATTATTACGGCTACACCAAACTGGAAGGTGAGAAACGTATCGCTGCCGTTTGCAAGGATTATGCCATCGTGCGTGTAGTGGTGGTGTACGGTGCCTCCCTGCCCGGACAGCATGGCAATGTGCTCCAACTGGTGGCAAACAGATTAAGGAACAATGAGGAAGTGTTCGTCGTGTCCGACCAATGGCGTACGCCCACCTTCGTGGGAGACGTGTCGCAAGGAGTGGAGAAGCTGATAAATCACCCACAAAACGGCATCTACCACCTCTGTGGCAGCGAGTGCCTGACCATTGCAGACATCGCTTATTGGGTAGCGGACGTATTGGGACTGAATCGCTCGCTCATCCGTCCCGTCACTACGAAGGAGATGAATGAAAAGACGCCACGTCCCCGTTTCAGCGGGCTGAGTATAGAAAAGGTACGCCGGGAACTGGGATATCGACCGCATACGCTGGAGGAAGGAATAAAGCTGATGTTCGGATAGTAAATAATGCAAGTTCGGATGGCAGCAGATTCGACTACAGCAACTCCGGCTCTGCCAGTCCTTTCTCTTTGCGATACACACGTACCATCTCCAGAATCACATCTCCATATTTCTCCACCCCTTTTTTTCCGAAATACGGAATGCGTACAAGCATGGCCTTATCCGAAGGAAGCAGATTGCTGATGCCTAGAATTGCCTTCTGCTGAATGACGGTGTATACGGGCAGCCCTAATGCGGAAGCTTCTGCATTGCGCCATGCTACCAAGCGGTTGTAAAGTTCCGAATGCAGCACATCCGTGGGTACTTCAACAGCCGCAGCATCGCGTTTCCGCTCACGCGGACGTTTCTCTTTATCAGCCAGCTTACTGCTTCCCTGCCCTTCTTTGGCAGCAGCACTTCTCCCTTTGCCTTTACCCTTCTGCGAAGCCGAATCATCAATGGAAAGCAGTGCTTTCTGCTTCAAGTATCCTGCCATATGGAAACCATTCTCCAGCACATAATCCAGCAAATCAGTCTTCATGTCAAACACTTCCTCCAGCTCCTCCATGGCATCCCGGAGCTTCTTCTTCAACTCTTTATTATCAGAAGTTACCGTACTCGCCATCACCGCATCCAGCGGTTGCAACTGCTCTTGAAAATAAGTGGCGGCAGAGTGTATGCGCCCCTGCAAAGTCGGGTCGGCTGCATAGTCCTGCGCAGTATCAATCAGGCGGGTATACTGGATACTGAACTTCTGGGCTACTTTCGTCACTTTGTCGTGAAAACGTTCCATTTCCTCCTTGCAGGCTGCGAGTTGCTTGGGAAAGAGCTTGTACAAGTGTTCGTCTATCAGCCGCACATACCGCCGCAAAGCCTGCTCCATGGGCTGGAAATCGAACAAGCCCGACAGCAGTTCCAGGAAATAGGTCTGCTGCAAGGAACGGAAGCGTTTCTCGTCCGGCTCGTTTCTCCGTGCCTCCATCGTGAAGGTATCTACTGCATGGTCACTGATAACGGCCTTTGCAGAAAGCGGGGCACTGAGCACCACTCCCTCCAATGTCTTGCAGCGGCTCAGAGCCACATAGGTCTGCCCATGTGCAAAGGAGGCACTGGCATCAATCACGGCACGTTCAAACGTCAGTCCCTGGCTTTTGTGAATGGTAATCGCCCACGCCAGCTTCAGCGGATATTGCCGGAATGTTCCTTCAATATCTTCTGTAATCTCCTTGGTTTCCTCATCAAGCACGTATTTGGCATTCGTCCACTCTTCCTCCTGAAGTAAGAAGGTAGCGTCGCTTCCCTTACTGCGCACTTCAATTCCATCTGCCGACACGGCTGTCACCTCTCCAATCATGCCATTGTAGTAACGGTGCTCACCGGAGGTGTCGTTCTTCACAAACATTACCTGGGCACCGCGTTTCAGTTCCAGTACTTCATCCGTGGGATAGGAATATTCGGGAAACTTTCCGTCAATCTTGGCACGAAAGGCATACGAGCGTCCCGGAAGTTGTTCCAGCTCATGGTCATTAATCCGTTGGGCCTGATAATTGTGGGTCACCAGGCGGATGTATCCTTCTTCTTTATCTGGTACGAAATTGGGAATATACCGGCGGTTCAAGGCTTCCAGCACTTGCCCGTCACAACGGTTTTCGCGAATGCGGTTCAGTAGTTCAAGAAAAGTCCCATCGTTCTGCCGATAGACTTTCTTTAGTTCTATGGTGCAATATTCCGTCTGCTTCAAGGCCTGGCTGGAGAAGAAATAAGGCGTGTCATAGTATTTGCGCAGCATCTGCCACTCATCGTCTTTCACTACGGGAGACAGCTGCTGTAAGTCGCCAATCATCAGCAGTTGCACGCCGCCAAAGGGTTTGTTCCGGTCGCGGAACCGCCTCAAGACGGCATCCACCGAATCGAGCAAGTCGGCACGGACCATACTGATTTCATCGATGACCAATAAATCTATGCTGCGTATAATGTTGATTTTCTCTTTCCCGTAACGAAAACGGTAGGTTGCCTTGCCATCTGCGCTGAATGAGCTTTCGGGCACATAAGGAGCAAAAGGTACTTGGAAAAAGGAGTGGATGGTGACACCGCCTGCATTGATAGCGGCAATTCCCGTCGGTGCAAGTACAATCATCCGTTTCGGACTCTCCACCCTCAGTTTTCGCAGGAAAGTTGTCTTACCGGTACCTGCCTTGCCGGTCAAAAAAAGATGAGTGCCTGTGTTTTCAATGAATTGCCATGCAAGCGCTATTTCGGGATTATTCTCCATTGATATGTTTATTATTCAACCAATCCGCTCTCTCTCAGAATGATACGGATTTCATCAGTAGTCATATATGATAATAGGACAAAGATAGCGGTTATTTCGTTATCCTTGTCCTATTATTCCATTTATTTGTACCCATCCTGAGAAAGCCCTTTACGGGGCAATCCGAACTATTTCAAGCTACCGCCGATAATATCGAGCAGCTCATTCGTAATGGCCTGCTGACGGCTCTTGTTATACTGTTTCGTCAAATCTTGAATCAACTCGTTGGCATTATCTGTCGCCGTCTGCATGGCAAGCATACGGGCAGCATGTTCCGAAGTATTGGAATCGAGAAGCACGGTAAATATCTTCTGACTCAACACTTTTGGCAGAAGTTCCGCTATCAGTTCGCCGACGGAAGGTTCCACAATGTAATCATTATTAAAACTGCGGGCATCCTCCGGTACATCTTCTGCCGCCTCCTGCGCTACTTGCGTCAGGTCAATGGGCAGATAATTCTCGCGGAGCAGCACCTGCGAACCCATCGATTTGAAGTGATGGTAAATCAGCTCCACATGGTCAATCTGCTTTTCCACAAACTCATGCATCAACTTCTCTGCCAGCTCATACGCTTCAACGTACGAAGGCTTGTCTGCCATCACCTGGTAGCTGCCTTGCGGCACATATCCCATTTTCTTGACGGCTTCCTCCATCTTTCTCCCAACGGGATATATCAGAATATTCTCCTTGCCCAGCGACTGGTAATCTTCCAAAGCCCGTTCCAGCATCTTCGCCACATTCGAGTTGAATGCACCGCACAAGGAACTATTGGACGAAAACGCCACAACCGCTACTCTCGTCACGGGTCTTTTCTCGGTATAGGGCGACTCGAAGGAAGCATCCGTACGCAGAAAGTTCGTCAGAATCTCATTCAGCTTCCGTTGATAAGGCAGCATATTCTCAATCCGCCCCTGCGCCTTATGCAGTTTGGCAGATGCCACCATCTTCATAGCCGATGTTATCTGGCGTGTACTCTTGACGGAGCTTATTCTATTTTTTACCTCTTTCAGTGAAGACATATATCTATTTACGATTTAATTATTTACGATTTACGATTGAAGTTACTTTTGCTTGCAGCCGATTTACCACTTACCATATAGAGTAGCCCCAATCGTAAATCGTAAATCGTCCAATCGTAAATTACATGAATTGTCTTGCAACCGCCTCTGCTGTCTCCTCAATCTTCTTGCAGACATCGTCATTGATGGCACCCGTCTTTAAAACGTCGAGTACCTCCATGCGATAGTTCATCTCAAGAGACTCAAGGAAGTTGCGTTCAAACTCGCTGACCTTGTCCAAAGGAACATTCCTCAACAAGCCGTGCGTGCCGCAATAAAGAATGGCAATCTGCTTTTCTACCGGCATCGGGCTGTATTGGGGCTGTACCAGCAGGCGTGTATTCTTCTGTCCCTTGTCGATGGTCAATGCCGTCACGGGGTCCATATCGCCACTGAACTTGGTAAACGCTTCCAGCTCCCGGTACTGTGCCTGGTCAATCTTTAATGTACCTGCCACCTTCTTCATAGCCTTGACTTGGGCATTACCACCCACACGGCTCACAGAGATACCCACGTCAATGGCCGGACGGTTACCCTGGTTGAAGAGGTTCGTATCAAGGAATATCTGCCCGTCAGTGATTGAAATCACATTCGTTGGGATATAGGCGGACACGTCTCCTGCCTGAGTTTCGATAATGGGCAATGCAGTCAGCGAACCGCCACCTTTCACCTTGCCTTTCAGACTGTCCGGCAGGTCGTTCATCTCGCGTGCCACTTCCTCCTGGCTGATAATCTTCGCCGCACGTTCCAACAAACGGGAGTGCAGATAGAAGATATCACCCGGATAGGCCTCACGTCCTGATGGACGGCGCAGAATCAGAGACACTTCACGATAGGCCACCGCCTGCTTGGACAAGTCGTCATAGACCACCAGCGCATGACGGCCGGTATCACGGAAATACTCTCCGATGGCAGCCCCTGCAAAGGGAGCGTAATACTGCAATGCAGCCGGGTCGCCCGCCGTAGCAGCCACCACAATGGTATAGTCCATCGCACCGTACTGGTGCAGGGTATTCACGATAGAGGCAACGGTAGAACCTTTCTGACCAATGGCTACATAAATACAATACACCGGATCACCAGCTTCAAAATTGGCACGCTGGTTGATGATGGTATCGATGGCAATGGCCGTCTTACCGGTCTGGCGGTCACCGATAATCAGTTCACGCTGTCCGCGGCCAATAGGTATCATGGCATCCACAGCCTTCAGACCGGTCTGTAGCGGCTGATTCACCGGCTGACGGAAGATAACTCCCGGCGCCTTGCGTTCCAGCGGCATTTCATAAAGTTCTCCGCCTATCAGTCCTTTGCCATCGAGCGGCGCACCCAGAGGGTCTATTACACGGCCCAGCATACCCTCTCCCACCATGATGGAAGCAATACGCTTGGTACGCTTTACAATGAAGCCTTCCTTGATTTTATCCGTAGGGCCAAGCAACACAGCACCCACATTATCCTCTTCGAGGTTCATCACAATGGCCTTGATGCCGTTGTCGAACTCCAACAACTCGTTGGCTTCGGCATTGCGCAACCCATAGATACGGGCTACACCGTCACTGACTTGCAGTACCGTGCCAATCTCGTCCAACTGTACGCGGGTGTCAATCCCTTCCAGTTGCTTGCGGAGAATATCGGAGACTTCGCTTACTTTTATATTTTCAGACAACATCTTAGTATTTACTATTTTACAATTTACTATTTACTATTTACTATTTGAAAGAACCCGAATCATATACTGTTTGACCTCTACAACTTACGCATCACAAGACTATTAAATAAGTAAATTGTAAATTGTCAAATCGTAAATCACACGATTCTTCTATTCTTATCAATGAACTGCTGTTTCACTTTCTTAAGCTGCGTAGCAATACTGGCATCCAGACGGAAGTCGTTGATGTCGAAGATAAAACCACCTTCAATGGAGGGATCCACTTCAGTTTGCAGCTCCATGCTGGCATGCAGCAGGGAGGAAGCACTGTCATGGATGCGCTCCCGCACTTCCTGGCTGACGGGAACGGCTGTTATCAGCTTTCCTACACCGATATGCTTGTCTTTCCGGTACAAATCCAGAAAACTCAGGCAGATGTACTGGAGAAAGTTTTCCCGCCGGTTCTTCAACACCAGGGTCATGAAACGCGCAAACTCACGGCCCGCAGGAGCATCCCCCACAGCAGCGGTACAGATAAGTGTTAACTTCTCACGTATCGTCAGGATGGGGTTTTCCAATGCCATGCGCAAATCCGGATGTTTCCTGAAGCTACGGTCGAGCATACAAAACTCCTTGTACAGAGTATCTTCTGCCCCCATGCTCTTGGCATATTCCATCAATGCTTTCGCATAACGCATCGAAACGATTCCTATATCCATTTCTTTGAGAATTAATTGTTTTTACTTGCGGCCAGCACTTCATCCAGCATCCGGTCTATCATCTCCATCTGCTCATGTTTCTCGTCCAGATTCTTGCGGATAATTTTCTCGGCTATATCTACGGACAAGACTGCCACCTGGCGGCGAATATCGCGGATGGCCTCTTCCTTCTCTTGCTGTATCTGCTTTTTAACTTCGTCCAGCTCCTTCTGCGCGGCGGCTTCCGCCTGCTTGCGTGCTTCGACGATAATCTTGTCACGCTCATGCATCGCCTCCCGGAGAATACGTCCTTGTTCTTTGTTGGCAGCAGCAATCAACGCTTCACTCTCCTCTTTCAGTTTGGAGAGCTGGGCATTTGCTTCGCGTGCCACTTCCAAAGACTGGTCGATGTAGGTCTTGCGACCTTCCACCATCTTGGTGATAACGGGAAAACCGTACTTGGCAAGCACCACAAACACCACACCGAATGAAAGGAGCATCCAGAACAGCAGACCACTATCGGGTAATAACAATGACATAATTTTATTTACTATTTGACAATTTACGATTTACAATTTGGCTGCGCGGTGATGCTGCACGGACAAATTGTAAATGGTAAATGGTAGATTGTACATTATAAAAAGAATACCAATAAACACACAACTACTGCCAACAAAGCAACACCTTCAATCAAGGCAGCGGCAATAATCATGTTCATACGGATATCTCCGGATGCTTCCGGCTGGCGGGCAATGGCCTCCATAGCAGAACCGCCGATTTTACCGATACCTACACCAGCACCAATAACAGCCAAACCAGCACCAATGGCTGCACCCAGTTTACTAACTCCCACACCTGCCGCAGCAGCTTGCAATAATACAGATAGTAACATAACTTTCAGTTTTTAAATGGTTATTTTTATTAATATTTATATTCCCAATAATCGTATCACTTCACCGCCTTCTCCTTATGCTCTTCCTGCGCCAGACCGATGAACACGGCTGACAGCATGGTGAACACATATGCCTGGATAAAGGCAACCAACAACTCAAGTGCATTCATAAAGATATTGAACAACACCGATGCCACGGTCAGCGTTCCGTTCAAAGCAGGTCCCATACTGGCCGAGATGAATATCAGGCAGGTAAGCACCAGCATTGCCATGTGCCCTGCCAGCATATTGGCAAAAAGACGTATCATCAAAGCAAACGGTTTGGTGAAAATACCGAAGAACTCGATAAACGGCATCATGGGGACCGGTACCTTCAGCCACCAGGGCACATCCGGCCAAAAGATATCTTTCCAATAAGTCTTGGTTCCAAAGATATTCACGGCCAAGAAAGTACAGATGGCCAATACCATCGTAATGGCTATATTTCCCGTCACGTTGGCCCCTCCGGGAAAGAAAGGAATCAGCCCCATAATGTTGTTGATGAAAATAAAGAAGAAGGCCGTCAGCAAGTAAGGTGCGAATTTACGGTACTTCGGACCGACACAGCTCTTTATAATATCATCGTTCACCATCATGATAAACATCTCCATAAACCCGATGAAACCACCGGGAGCGGCACTTCCCTGCGGGTGCTTGCGATACCAGTGCGCCACACTCAAAATGATGAGAAGCAGCAATGCGCTGTTGATGAGCAAAGCCAGTGTCACCTTCGTGATGGAGATGTCCAACGGGCGTATTTCGTTTCCGGTGGCATCATACTCCACCAGCTTGCCTTCGTACTTGCTTCCTGCGGGAGCGATGGAAAAGCCTTCATAACTTCCACCGTTCTCCTCCAGACGTGAGGATAGAAAGGCATGCCATCCGGTGGTAGAGCTATGCACTATTACCGGCAAAGGAATCGTAACGTGAGTTTCGCCCCACGTCGTGATGTGCCATTCGTAAGAATCGCCGATATGCCCGAAGACAATCTCCTTCACGTCCACCGTATTCTCGGCCCGCACCGTGGCGGGTAGCAACATGCCCAGTGCCAGCAGAATTACAGTCAGTATGTTACGCAATCTTTTCATTGTTACTTTTCTTTTTCAGTTTCCGATTCGCCTCAAAAGTGAAGAAGAACCAGGAATCATAAATCAAATATATCAGATAGTTGGCTATAAACGTCAACAAAAACGCCCTGGCTTCCTCACGTACTGCAACGCAATAAACCAGCATCACAATCATGGAGACCAGCATTCTCATCACACGCATCAGCAGATAAATCTGCAACATTCGTCCTGGCATCCGGTGACGGCAGCTTTCGGTCATATTAATCATGAATACTCCGAAAACAAAGAAGAAAAGCGGAATCAGCGGATAACCGCCGAAATAGTGATGCGGATTTATCGAAAAATACGCCCAACCGCCTACAATTCCTATCAATACCGTCAAGAGCGCTGTATGCAATAAGTAGTTTCTCTTAGTAATAGTCACGCCAACAACCTCTATTTTTTAATTTTTAATTTTTTAATAGCCTATTGCTGTTCTATACAGACGGCAACCCTTCCGTTACTCATCTCCACGAATCCGCTTTGAATATCCAACTCATGTTCCTCACCGTCCGTTGCGTAAATCAATTTCCCCGTTCCCAACGATGATACAATCGGTGCATGCTGCGGCAGGATAGAAAAAGAGCCCATAGTGCCCGGCAATGTAACACTTTCCACTTCCCCGTTGAAGAGTTCCTTCTCCGGTGAAACAATATTCAAATGCAACTTTTTCATCATCAAAGCTCCCAGACTTTTAATTTTTAATCGTTTTTCCCCCTGCCTGCTCCAGTAGTTTCTTACCCTTCTCAATGGCTTCTTCAATGGTTCCCACATTCAAGAAAGCAGGTTCGGGCAGGTAGTCCACCTCCCCGTCAAGAATCATCTTGAAGCCTTTGATAGTGTCCTCAATGGAAACCATTGTACCTGGGACACCCGTAAACTGCTCGGCAACGGCAAACGGCTGTGAAAGGAAACGCTGCACACGACGTGCACGGTTCACCAACGTACGGTCGGCATCAGAGAGTTCCTCCATACCAAGGATGGAGATAATGTCTTGCAATTCCTTGTTGCGCTGCAATATTTGTTTTACACGTTGTGCCACTTCGTAGTGTTCTACCCCCACGATGTGTGGGTCGAGAATGCGTGAAGTAGATTCCAACGGGTCCACAGCAGGATAAATACCAAGTTCAGTAATCTTACGACTCAACACCGTGGTGGCATCGAGGTGGGTAAACGTTGTGGCAGGTGCCGGGTCCGTCAAGTCATCGGCAGGCACATATACAGCCTGCACGGAAGTGATAGAGCCGTTTCTTGTAGAGGTAATACGCTCCTGCATGGCACCCATTTCCGTTGCCAGTGTCGGCTGATAGCCTACGGCAGAAGGCATACGGCCCAGCAAGGCCGAAACCTCGGAACCGGCTTGGGTGAAACGGAAGATATTATCAATGAAGAACAGAATGTCACGCGGACCGTCCGTCTCCGCTCCCATGTCACGGAAGGACTCGGCCACCGTCAACCCAGACAATGCCACGGACTGACGCGCACCGGGAGGTTCGTTCATCTGACCGAATATCAAAGACACTTGTGATTTGGCCACTTCGTCATAATCTACTTTGGACAAATCCCAATGGCCTTCCTCCATACCTTTCTTGAATTCTTCTCCGTAACGGATAACGCCGGATTCTATCATTTCTCTCAGCAGGTCGTTGCCTTCACGTGTACGTTCTCCTACACCGGCAAACACAGAGAAGCCGTGCTGCTTCTTCGCAATATTATTAATGAGCTCTTGGATAAGCACCGTCTTGCCTACACCGGCGCCACCAAACAGACCGATTTTACCGCCCTTGCTATATGGTTCCAGCAAGTCGATAACCTTGATGCCTGTATAAAGCACCTCTTGTACGGTAGTCAAATCTTCAAACTTAGGGGGGTCGCGATGGATGGGATAAGCACCTGTACGGTCCAACTCCTTCATGCCGTCGATAGAGTCGCCCACTACGTTCATCAGGCGGCCTTTGATTTGTGTACCTATCGGCATGGTGATGGGGCCTCCCAGCGGATGCACTGTCATTCCTCTCTGCAGGCCGTCCGTACTGTCCATAGCAACAGTACGCACCGTGTTTTCACCAATGTGCTGCTGTACCTCTACAATCAGTCTTTTGCCGTTCGACCTTTTTATTTCCAGTGCGTCGTGAATACTCGGCAACATCATTTCTGCCTCCGTTCCTTCGAAATAGACGTCTACTACAGGCCCGATTACCTGTGAGATATGTCCGACAATCTGTGACATAAGCAATCTTTTTATTCTATATTTCCTTAATTATTTTTCCCAATACTAAGTTGTAAGTCGCGTGTATCCTCATTAACAAGTCAGCCAAGTCGCGTCTTTCATCAGCTATGTACTCGTACCTATTAACGTTTGTCAGCTATGGTTTGTTCATCCCAATAGTTACATAAACAACAACGCAAATGTATAAACAATTTGCATGTAGTTGTTACCGTGTATAGCATTTTTTGAACAAAAAAGACTATTTTGAACGATTAATACTACAATTGGAACAAATTGTTACAGACATGATAACATCAGTTAACAATTAGCAAGAAAAAGGAATTGCCCACCCATCTTATGAAAAAAACACTGAATTGACAACAGAGGTTCTGTATATAATATACAAAAAATAAGCCTTGTCTCTCGACAAGGCTTATTCACAACACAAACACAAAATAAAACACGACAAAACTACTATGCAATCTTACCTGTCTATGCCGGGGAGGCATACGTACTAGTTACGGATATTCACATATACATAAACAGCTTCAGGCTGATTTGCACATTATAAACAAATGCGGGGAGGCATTTGTTTATTGCCTATTTGTTAAAAAACACAAATTCAAAGTTTGTCATTGAATACCTCTTTCACGAAGCTTCAACTGCCATTTCCATGCAGAAAGTAAAGTATCTTCAATACTTGTTTCTGCCTTCCAACCCAGTTCATTGTTTGCCAATTCCGGGTTTGCCCATACCTTCTCAATATCACCGGCACGCCGACCTACTATCTGATAGTTCAGTTTTACACCGGTAGCCTTTTCGAAAGCATTAATCAGTTCCAATACGGAAAGTCCACGACCTGTACCGATATTGAATACTTCCACTTTTTCCTTCTGCTTGTTCTCCAAGATACGGCGGATAGCCACTACGTGTGCTTTGGCCAAATCGACTACATTGATGAAGTCGCGGATACAAGAACCGTCGGGAGTATCATAATCGTCACCAAACACGCTCAGTTTCTCACGGATGCCGATAGCGGTCTGGGTAAGATAAGGAATCAAGTTCTGCGGTACACCGTTAGGCAACTCTCCCAACAATGCTGTGGGGTGTGCACCTATCGGGTTGAAGTAACGCAACAAGATGGCGTTTATCGGAGCACCGGAAGCAACCGTATCACGTACAATCTCTTCATTGATTTGCTTCGTGTTTCCATACGGAGACTCAGCTTTCTTAATAGGTGCCTTTTCCGTTACCGGAAGTTCGTCCGGCTGGCCGTAAACTGTGCAGGAAGAAGAGAATACGATACCTTCCACTCCATGCTTCGGCATCAATTCCAGCAGGTTTATCAGTGAAACCAGGTTATTACGATAGTAAAGCAATGGTTTCTGGACAGATTCACCCACAGCCTTGCTGGCCGCAAAGTGAATGATGGCTTTAATGCCTTTATATTTGGTAAACACAGCGTCAAGACCGGCATAATCCAAGCAATCCAATTCCTCGAATGCAGGGCGGATGCCCGATACCTTCTCTATGTTATCTACAACATCTGCGCTGGAGTTTGACAAATTATCAATAATAACAACTTCATAACCTGCGTTTTGAAGTTCCACCACCGTGTGAGAACCAATATAACCGGTTCCACCCGTAACTAAGATTTTCCCTTTCATATTAAATATAGATAATTTAGCTTTTAGGTTATCAATACGCCACAAATGTAAGGAAATAAATTAATAAAAACAGAAAAAGGGGGATAAATTTTAGTTTATCCCCCTTCCACTTTATTTCCGTTTTTTCTTCTTTAAATCTTCACAACCCCCGAAAAGCCCATGAATGCCATTGCCAGCAGTCCGGCAGTAATCAAAGCTATCGGAGTACCCTGCATACCTTTCGGTACACTAACCAGGCTCATTTGCTCGCGCAGGCCTGCAAACAGTGTCAGTGCCAAGCCGAAACCAAGTGCCGTGGAGAATGCATAAACCACTCCCGTCAGCAAATCATAATCTTTTTGGATAACAAGGATAGCCACACCGAGAATACAGCAGTTGGTAGTAATCAACGGCAGGAACACGCCCAAGGCCTGATACAGAGAAGGAGAAACTTTCTTCAGGATAATCTCTACCATCTGCACCAATGCGGCAATCACCAGGATAAAGGTAATAGTCTGCAAATAGCCCAAATCAAAAGCGTCGAGCACATACTTCTGAATAAGGAATGTCACGATAGTGGCGATGGTGAGCACGAATGCCACCGCTGCCGACATGCCCAATGCAGTCTCCACTTTCTTGGAAACTCCCAAGAACGGGCAAATTCCCAAGAATTGCGACAATACGATGTTGTTTACAAAGATTGCCGAGATAAATATCAATATATATTCCATAATCATTAAATTAAGAATTAAAAACTAAAAATTAAAAGCCCGGCAGTCTACCGCCGATACGTTCTCAATTTTTTCATTTTTAATTTTTCATTATTAATTCTTCTTCATACTGTTGATTAAAGCAATGAGATAGCCCAATGCGATGAATGCACCCGGAGCAAGGACAAATACCAGCATGCCGTATTCTTCGGGAAGGATACTCAGGTTGAATATCTTGCCGGTTCCCAGGAACTCACGCACGGCACCCAGCAATGTCAGTGCAATGGTAAAGCCCAAGCCCATGCCCAGACCGTCGAACAAGGAAGCCACCGGATTGTTTTTGGCAGCAAATGCCTCGGCACGTCCCAATACGATACAGTTTACAACAATCAGCGGAATGAACAGGCCCAGTGTGGCGTACAATGCAGGAACGTAAGCTTGCATTATCATCTGCAACAGTGTCACAAATGATGCTATGACTACAATGAATGAAGGGATACGCACCATATCGGGAATCAGATTCTTGATGGCAGAAATCACCACATTGGAACATATCAGCACGAACATTGTAGCCAGTCCCATACCCATACCGTTAATGGCAGAGGAAGTGGTACCCAGTGTAGGACACATACCCAGCAGGAGTACAAACGTAGGATTCTCTTTGATAATCCCGTTCATCATAACTTTAAAATTATTCATATCTTCTACTCCTTTCTCATTTAGCGCTGAGTGTATCCACAGCTTCGGGAGCTGCGGAATCAGCAGGTTGTTCAACATTCTTTTGAGTAGCGCCGGTAGTGCCGTCGGCAGTTTCCTGACCGGCATAGGCAGCATAAGCCGCATTCACTGCATTCAAAAAAGCACGTGAGGTGATGGTAGACGCTGTAATGGCATCTACTTTACCACCGTCCTTGCTCACTGTCAATGCAGCTTCACCCGGATTCATGCCGGTGATGTCACCTTTATTGCCTTTCTTGAACCAGTCGGCAGCCTTGGAACCCAACCCCGGAGTTTCCACATGCGACAACAAGGAGTAGTCGATGATTTTGCCTTCAGCATCGAAACCGACCAACACTTTCAGCTCACCGCCAAAACCCATGGCAACAGCTTCCACAGCAGCTCCGATATATTCTCCGCCTTTGGTGGCAGGATATACAGAATACTGTACTCCGTTTACTTCCTGCATCTTCTTCTCGGCGATGGGGTCATTGTCGAAGCCCGGAACCACCGCACTTACGGCATCGCTCAAGGTCTTTGCATTGGCCTGCGCAATGGGCTCCTTCGTCAATTCGTTTACATAAGCCAGCAACGCTACGGAGATTGCGGTAACGCCCGTAAGTACCAGCAACATATTCTTCAAGGATGATTCTAACTTTTTCATTTCTTCTTCGCTACCTCCCCAAAGCGTTTAGGTTTAACATAGGTGTTGATGAGCGGAGTGAACGCATTCATAATCAGAATGGCAAACGACATACCCTCCGGATATGCACCGAACAGACGGATGATGACAGTCAGTAGGCCGATGCAAACACCATAAATCAGCATACCTTTGTGGCTCATCGGAGAAGTCACGTAGTCCGTAGCCATAAAGACAGCACCCAGCATCAGACCACCGGACAACAACTGTACGACCGGGGATACATAAAGTTCCGGATTGACCAGATACATGATACCGGAGAACACGAATACCGTCACCAGAATAGATACCGGAATGTGCCAGGTGATGATTTTCTTCCACAACATGTAGAACAAACCAAGCAGCAGCGCCAAGGCACTCACCTCACCGAGACATCCTCCATTATTACCTATCAGAAGGTCGAAAGCTCCCGGAAGGTCGCTCAGGGACATGCCCGGAGCACCATTGATGACACCTTTCATAATAGCCAGCGGCGTAGCAGCCGTCGTGGCATCCGTATAGGCTGTCAACTGGCCTACAGCCGGCCATGTCGTCATCTGCACGGGGAATGAAAGCAACAGGAATACACGTCCTGCCAGTGCAGGGTTAAAGGGATTGCAACCCAAACCTCCGAAGGACATCTTGCCTACCCCGATGGCAAACAAGGCACCAAGGATGATAATCCAGATGGGCAGGTTGGAAGGCAGGTTAAAGGCCAGCAACACACCGGTAATGATGGCAGAGCCGTCGGTGATGGTTGTGGTCTCTTTTTTCATGAGGAATTTGCCGATGGCCCATTCAAAGAACAAGCAGGCTGCTACGGAAGTGGCCGTAACAATCAGCGCACCCAGTCCGAAAAAGTAAAGCGAAACGAGAAATGCCGGAATCAATGCGATAAGCACACCGTACATATTCTTCTTCACGCTGTCACCGCCGTGAACGTGGGGCGAAAGGGATACGATTAATTTATTCATACTTCGTTATTTTTTAGCTTGACGTGCACGGATCATCGCTCCTACCTTACCCTTACCCAAGCGGATATAATCCAGCATCGGACGGTTGGAAGGACAAGTGAACTGGCATGAACCGCATTCTATACACGACATAATGTCTTCTTTCTCTACTCTTTCAAAATCTCCGTGGGCCGAAACGGTAGCCAGCAGATACGGCTCCAACCCCATCGGGCAGGCTCCCACGCACTTGGCACAACGGATACAAGGCTGTACCTCGCCGCGCTTGGCTTCCTTCTCGTTCATAATCAGAATACCGGAGCTTCCTTTGGCTGTCGGTACATCCGTATTTACCAGAGCTTTACCCATCATCGGGCCACCGCCGATAATCTTGCCCGTATCTTCGGGCAGACCGCCGCAAGCTTCAATCAGCTGCTTCATCGGCGTACCGATACGTGCCAGGAAATTGGACGGCTTTGCCAGAGACTTACCGGTCACGGTAATGACACGTTCAAACAGAGGTTTGTTCTTCTGTACGGCCTGGTAAACGGCAAATGCGGTACCCACATTCTGCACCACAGCTCCCGTGGAGATAGGCAGCGCACCGGCTGCAACCTGGCGACTGATGACAGCATCAATCAACTGCTTTTCACCACCCTGCGGATATTGTACCTTCAAGGGTACCACCTCGATACCTGCATAGCTGGAAGCAACCTTCGTCATCAGCTGGATGGCATCGGGCTTGTTGTTCTCAATGCCAATGAATGCCTTGTTCACCTTTACCGCTTTCATCAGAATGGATACACCTACCATAATTTCTTCCGCATGTTCCAGCATCAGCTGATGGTCGGCAGTCAGATACGGTTCGCACTCTACGGCGTTGATGATGACACACTCTGCCTTGAATGCAGGAGGAGGACACAACTTGACCTGCGTAGGGAAGCATGCACCGCCCAGACCTACGATACCGGCATCAGCGATTTTCTTCACGATTTCCTCGGAGGTCAGACTGCATTCCTTCACCAACGTTTCGGAACGGTCAATGGATTCTTCCCATTCATCCCCTTCTACGTCAATGAATATAGCAGGCTTGGCGTAACCGCTGGCATCGACAATCGTGTCAATCTTAGCGACTTTCCCGCTGACAGACGAATGAATGGCTGCTGATACAAAACCGCCGGGCTCGGCAATCTTTGTACCCACTTTCACAACATCACCTTTGGCAACGATAGGCTTGGCAGGAGCACCGATGTGCTGTCCCAGCAAGATAGCGGCCTTGGCCGGAATCTCTGCCTTGATGATAGGCTGATGTGCTGAAAGTTTATTTTCGTGTGGATGGACTCCACCAATTGAAAATGTCTTCAACATACAATTCTGTATTTTTAGTCGTTTATTTACTTTATTAATTCATACCTCAACTTGGGAAGTCTAAACCTCTGCTTTGGGAGTCTCAACCTCAGCTTTAGGAGCTGCAACCTTTACTTGGGGAGCTGCATCGTCAGCCTTCGGTTTGCGCGGCGGGAAGTTGAGGGCAATGATTGTGTTTTGCGGACAAGCTTCCTCGCACTTGCGACAGGATTTACACTTATTGGGGTCAATGTAAGCCAGATTGTTTTCCAGCGTGATAGCCTCGAACGGACAAACCTTCACACACTTGCCGCAACCGATACATGCCACGGTACAAGCCTTGCGTGCTACGGCCCCCTTGTCCTTGTTTACACACTGTACGTAAATACGACGTGATTTCTTGCCTTGAGGACGGATTTCAATAATAGATTTCGGACAAGCCTTGGCACAAGCTCCACAAGCCGTACACTTTTCCTCATCCACTTCGGGAAGTCCGGTCTCCGGATTCATGTGGATAGCATCGAACTGGCAGGCAGCCACACAGTCGCCGCATCCCAGACAGCCATAACTACAACCCGTTTCACCACCATAGAGAGAAGCCGCAATGGCACAACTCTTGGCGCCATCGTATTGGTTCACACGAGGACGGTTGGCACAAGTTCCATTACATCTCACCACCGCAACCATAGGTTCGGCAGCAGCGGCATCCAAGCCCAGAATCTCGGCAATCTTTGTCATGACGGGCTGTCCACCCACCGGACAAAGTTTACCATCCAGCGAACCTGCCTTTACACAAGCATCTGCAAATCCGCTACAACCGGGGTAACCACATCCACCGCAATTTGCCTGAGGAAGCACCTCTGCTACCTGGGCAATCCGCGGATCTTCATACACGGCGAATTTCTTGGAAGCCACGTAAAGAATAGCGGCTGATACCAGCGCTATAACTCCCAATGAAATCACTGCAATCAGAATTACATTCATAAATTAGTTGTTTATTAATTATTTGTTTTATTATTAGTTAGTTCATCGGTCGTACGGAGAATGAGAACTTCTTACCCATCCGCGACTTGTTCAGCCACAATATATAATAATAAGGTACAAGAAGTGCTAGCGAACAAAGCGCGGAACGCAGCTCGTCATTCCAGATAGCCATAAAGACAAATAGTGAGATTATCAGAATAAGGAAAGGAAATATAAAGGCAAACAGAACTGCCATCACTCCCATTGAAAGTTCGCCCGTCACCCATACACGGTCGCCGGGCTGGTAGGATGCGGCATTGGCATCGGCCACATCGACAAGTTTCTCTTTCGTATCCGCAGAGGTACAATGTCCCTTGACACTACACGAAGCGCACGCTGAAGTCTGGATGATTCTCACTTGGAGATGAGAACCGTTTATGTTTTCCACAATACCTTGATGTTTTATAGTATTCGCCATTTTGCAAAGTGTGCATTACAAATCGCGGCAAATTTACGCATTATTTGTGAACTGCAAACCTTTCCTATGCATTTTCTGTGTTCGTAAACGTGCTTTTTCTATGTTTTTATGTTTTTTCACCTGCCACAGACTACAAAAAGACAAAAAACAGACGGTCTGTCAAGGAAAAACAGACCGTCTGACTAACCAAAACAGATAATCTGTTCACTCCGAACAGACCATTTGTTTATTTACCATTTATAATTGATACCGAAACTGAGCAATTCTTTTACCTGAAAATAGCTGTCCCCTTCCGTCGGCTTGGCACTGTCGTCATAGCGGGCGTGCACATAGAGCTTGGTGGAAAGATAGCGGTTCAGCACAAAGTTCACCGTGTTTTCCCATTCAATACGTGTCCACTCATAACTGGTCTGGAAGTCCAAGCGGGAATCCAGCGTGATGGAAGGAATGATGGTCCATGAAAGTGTAGGCTGTATCTGCGAACCGAAGTTATGCTTCACGCATTTGCCCTCATCAAGACCGAAACTCACTTCATTCACCCCCTTATTTCCTACATAGCGCAGCATGTACGTCAGCGGAGCCATGAAAACGGACAAGCTGAATTTCTGCTTCTTCAACTTGTAGTCCATACCGATACTGCTCGACCAGTCTGCCGGAGCAAAGAAAGCCGAAACCAGCTCTTCACTGTTGGCCTTGTAGCCATTGCAGAACTGGGTCTTAAACTCAGTCGTGATGGTATAATACCACTTGGACGCAGCCTGAATACCCAGTTTACTGTACAGCCGGAGTTGGTCGGTACTTACCAGATAGTTATGAAACTCGTCGGAAGGTGCGGAGCTGAAGCCCAGCTTGGCATCGAGCAGATTTTCCCACTGCACCTTTTCACGGTCATTATAGTTGGCAAACAATTGCAGGTTGGCAAGCACGGCGTTAGTGCTCTCACCTCCCTTGTACCAGTTGTCGGAGATATAGTTCTGGGTAATCTGCAATGAACCGTTTCCACCCGTCACCCACCAGTTGGGCTTGTGGATAATCACGTCGGCTTCCTCCTTCACTCCCACCATATTCTCTTGTGCAAACAGTTTCACGACGGACGGCTTGGAAGAAACCTCCTTCTCTATATTATCCTTGAATATCTTCCCTTTCATCACCTCCTTCTCGGTCATTACAACCAGATTGGGACAATCTACATACGTGTTCAGCAGCGTACGGTCCACCAGTTTGTTGGCTCGGTCCTTTGAGGTGAAACTCAGTGTGTCGAACGGCAACATCTCGCGCGTCAGGGCAGGCACCGTATCAGGCACCTGGAAATGCCAGTCCACCTTGGAAAGGCGTCTCATGGGGGCATAATAATAGGTAAGGGGAAGGAACAACCTATAGTAGTTCGGATTGGAAGGTATATAACGCTCCGGAGTCGTGGGGTCATTCAAATAATCCAGCACTCCGATATACCTTTCATATAATATGGAAACAGTATCCAGCCTGTACCCCATACCTTCCGGTTTCAATTTCAGAATCATGTATTCTTTCATTATATCCGGCAAGGTGTCGGCTTTGGCAGTTGTTTCCTGTCCACTGTTCTTCGAGGCGGTATCCAGCGTATTCTGTGCCATCACCGACGAAGAAATCATCGTAGCAATTAACCAAAATGCAATGTGTCTATTCTTCATAATGCCCTAAAGTCTATGTTTCGAGCGCAAATTTAGCTTAAAATGTTTAGAAAACATAGAAAAGCCATAAGAAAAAGGCAAGAAGGACTTTCTTCGATGAAATCGTATTTTTTAATAATTGTTTCATCGAAACTTTCTCTACTTCCTCTTTTTTTTATAATTTTGCGCTTTTTAAGTTCTACGTGTACTGACGGGAGCAGTGCGCACCCTGAACGACAAGCCGTATAGGCTCTTGGCATTAGATTAAACAATTAATAAAATAATATAGTTGTGGGAGAAACAAAGTATATTTTCGTCACCGGTGGTGTTGCCTCTTCATTAGGTAAAGGTATCATCTCATCCTCCATCGGTAAATTGCTGCAAGCAAGAGGTTACAAGGTAACCATCCAGAAGTTTGACCCGTACATCAACATCGACCCGGGTACACTGAACCCTTATGAACACGGCGAATGCTACGTTACCGTGGATGGCCACGAAGCCGACCTCGATTTGGGCCATTACGAACGCTTCCTGGGCATCCAGACCACCAAGGCCAACAATATCACGACCGGACGCATCTACAAAAGCGTCATCGACAAAGAGCGCCGGGGTGACTATCTGGGAAAGACAATTCAGGTTATTCCCCATATTACAGACGAAATCAAGCGTAATGTAAAACTGCTGGGAAACAAATACAAATTCGACTTTGTTATTACCGAGATTGGCGGTACAGTGGGTGACATCGAGTCTCTGCCCTATCTGGAAAGCATCCGTCAGCTGAAGTGGGAACTGGGAAAAGACGCCTTGTGCGTACACCTTACTTATGTCCCCTACCTGGCAGCTGCCGGTGAACTGAAGACCAAGCCCACCCAGCACTCCGTAAAGGAACTGCAAAGTGCCGGTATCCAACCCGATGTCCTCGTACTGCGTACGGAACATGAGTTGAGTACCACCCTGCGCAAGAAAGTGGCTCTGTTCTGCAATGTGGACGAGAATGCCGTGGTGCAAAGCATCGACGCGCCTACCATCTACGAAGTGCCTATCTTGATGCAGAGCCAGGGACTGGACGTTACCATTTTGAAGAAAATGGGACTTCCCGTCGGCGACACTCCGGGACTGGGACCGTGGCGTGCTTTCCTCGAACGCCGTCACAAAGCCGAAGAGACTGCCCCGCTGCACATCGCATTGGTGGGCAAATATGACTTGCAGGATGCCTACAAGTCCATCCGCGAGGCCCTTTCACAAGCAGGAACCTACAATGACCGCAAGGTATCGGTAGACTTCGTGAACAGTGAAAAGCTGACTGACGAGAATGTGGCAGAAGCCCTGAAAGGCATGGCAGGCGTACTTATCGGTCCAGGCTTCGGCGAACGCGGCGTTGCCGGCAAGTTCGTAGCCATCAAATATGCGCGTACGCACGACATCCCCACCTTCGGTATCTGTCTGGGTATGCAGTGTATCGCCATCGAATTTGCCCGTAACGTACTGGGTTATGCCGATGCCAACTCACGCGAGATGGACGAAAAGACACCGCACAATGTCATCGACATCATGGAAGAGCAGAAGTCCATCACCAATATGGGTGGAACCATGCGTCTGGGTGCCTACGAATGTGTTCTGCAGAAAGGCAGCAAGGCATACGAGGCATATGGTACCGAGCATATCCAGGAACGTCACCGTCACCGCTACGAGTTCAACAACAGCTTCAAGGATGCCTACGAAGCAGCAGGTATGAAGTGTGTGGGTATAAACCCCGAATCGGACCTGGTGGAAATTGTTGAGATTCCCGCATTGAAGTGGTTTGTCGGTACCCAGTTCCATCCCGAATACAGCAGTACGGTATTGCATCCGCACCCACTGTTCGTAGCATTCGTGAAGGCCGCCATCGAAAATGAAAACGAAAAGAAATAATTTGTAATAAGTAATTTGTAATCAACAAAGAATGGATAAAAATACCATCACAGGTCTTGTTCTGATAGCGATATTGTTAGTAGGTTTCAGCTTTCTGAGCCGTCCCAGCCAGGAGCAGTTGGAAGCACAGCAACGTTACTACGACTCCATAGCCCAGGTGCAACAGCGCGAAGCCGACTTGAAAGCCAAGGCGGAAGCAGCCCTGGCCAACGAAAGCGGAGCGGAAGCAAGCGTTGACTCCACTGCCCTCTTCTTCGACGCCCGTCAAGGAACCAACTCGCAGGTAACCATCCAGAACAACCTGGCAGAAATAACCGTAGATACAAAAGGCGGGCGCATAGCTTCGGCCACGCTGAAGGAATACATGGGACAAGACAAGACGACCCCCGTCACACTGTTCAGCGGCAATGACGCTTCCATGAATTTCCTCTTTTACAACAAGAAAGAGACTATCCAGACGGAAGACTATTATTTCACCGCAGTAAACCGTACGGACAGTACCGTCACCATGCGTTTGTCGGCAGACAGCAACAGCTATATCGACTTTACCTACAGCATGCACAATGACACATACCTGATAGACTTTACTATCCAGGCTGTCAATATGGAAGGCAAGCTGGCGGCTACCAACAATTATGTGGACATCGAGTGGTCTCAGCGTGCCCGTCAGATAGAGAAGGGTTACACCTACGAGAACCGTCTGGCTGAACTGACTTACAAAATCACCGGAGAGGGTACCGATTATCTGTCTGCCAACAAGAATGATGAAAAGGAAGTTCCGGAACGCCTGGACTGGATTGCTTTCAAGAACCAGTTCTTCTCTTCAGTATTTTTGGCAGATGCCGACTTTGAAAAGACCAAACTGAGTTCCAAGATGGAGACTCAAGGCAGCGGCTACATTAAGGACTATTCTGCGGAGATGAGCACGAAGTTCGACCCTGCTGGCAAGGAACCTACCCAGCTGTTCTTCTACTTCGGCCCCAATCACTACAAGACCCTGACCGCACTCGACAAGGGGCGTGACGAGAAGTGGGAGCTGAACCGTCTGGTCTATCTGGGCTGGCCGCTCATCCGCTGGATAAACAAATGGTTCACCATCAACATCTTCGACTGGTTGTCCAGTTGGGGGTTGAGCATGGGTATCGTACTGTTGTTCATGACGTTAATCGTAAAAGCTGTAGTATTCCCCGCAACGTGGAAAACCTACATGTCCTCTGCCAAGATGCGCGTACTGAAACCGAAAATCGACGAGATAAACAAGAAGTACCCCAAGCAGGAAGATGCCATGAAGAAGCAGCAGGAAGTGATGGGCCTCTACAGCCAGTACGGAGTCAGTCCGATGGGCGGATGTCTGCCGATGCTGATACAGTTCCCTATCTTGATGGCCTTGTTCATGTTCGTGCCGAGTGCCATTGAACTCCGCCAGCAGAGCTTCTTGTGGGCAGACGACCTTTCCACTTACGATGCGTTCATCAACTTCCCGTTCCATATCCCGTTCCTGGGAAGCCACCTCAGCTTGTTCTGCCTGCTGATGACGGTTACCAACATATTGAACACGAAGTACATGATGCAGCAACAGGATACGGGTGCCAATCCGCAGATGGCTGCCATGAAGTGGATGTCATACCTGATGCCTATCATGTTCCTCTTCATATTGAACGACTATCCTTCGGGATTGAACTATTACTACTTCATCTCTACGTTAGTCAGTGTGGTAACAACGCTCATCATGCGCAAGACAACCAATGAGGAAGCCCTTCTTGCTCAGTTGGAAGCCAACAAGAAAGACCCGAAGAAGATGAAGAAAACCGGTTTCGCCGCTCGTCTGGAAGCCATGCAGAAACAGCAGGAACAGATGATGAAAGAAAAACAGAACAAAAAGTAGTAAGACTACCGTTCAAGATATTCTTTTGCAGAAAGCCGGACAATGACATTTGCCCGGCTTTCTTATCCTTACACCAACGAAAAAATTCACAGACTCTAAATTATGCAGACTAAATACACTTACAAACAAATCTGGCTCATAGCCTACCCTATCCTAATCAGCCTCCTTATGGAGCAGATGATAGGTATGACGGACACCGCCTTCCTCGGGCGTGTGGGCGAAGTCGAGTTGGGAGCATCTGCCATCGCCGGTGTCTTCTATATGGTCATCTTCATGGTTGCCTTCGGTTTCAGCATCGGGGCACAGATACTCATTGCCCGGCGCAACGGCGAACGGCAGTATAAGGAAATCGGTGACTTGTTCTATCAGGGCATCTATTTCCAAGTCGGGATGGCGACAGTCATGTTCCTGCTGTCCTATTGCTTCTCGCCGATTATCCTGAAACGCATCGTAGCCTCGGAACATATCTACGAAGCAGCCACCAGCTACCTGCACTGGCGTGTATTCGGTGCCTTCTTCTCGTTCAGCGCAGTCATGTTCCGTGCCTTTTTCTTGGGAACCACCCAGACCAAGACACTGACACTGAACTCCATCGTCATGGTGTTGAGCAATGTCGTATTCAACTATATCCTGATTTTCGGTAAATTCGGTTTTCCTGCACTCGGCATTGCCGGAGCCGCCATCGGCTCCTCATTGGCCGAGCTGGTTTCGCTGTTATTCTTCATCCTCTATACCCGTAGCCGTATCGACTGCTGCAAGTACGGGCTGGACCGTATTCCGAAGTTCCGGCTGGACGTATTGAAACGGATGCTGAACGTCTCTTTCTGGACCATGATACAGAATTTCTTCTCCCTCTCCACCTGGTTCCTTTTCTTCCTTTATGTAGAGCATCTGGGAGAGCGCTCGCTGGCAGTGACCAACATTGTCCGCAATGTGTCCGGCATACTGTTCATGGTACTCATGGCGTTTGCCTCTACCTGCGGTTCACTGGTCAGCAACCTCATCGGTGCAGGCCACTCCGATTGCGTGGCAGGCACTATCCGGCAGCATGTACGCATAGCCTATGTTTTCGTACTTCCGCTGGCATTGCTTTTCGCGCTGTTCCCCAAGCTGATTCTGGGAATTTATACCGACATACCCGACCTGCAGGACGCTGCCGTGCATTCGCTTTGGGTGATGTGCTCCACCTATCTGTTCCTGGTTCCTGCCAATGTCTATTTCCAGGCAGTTTCCGGAACCGGCAATACGCGTACTGCATTGGGCATGGAGCTGGCAACGCTGGTCATCTACACAGCCTATATCACCTACATTATTCTGATTCTGCAACTCGACGTGGCCATCTGCTGGACCTCGGAAATGGTTTATTCCAGCTTTATTCTCATTTTCTGCTGGCTATATATCAAACGTGGGAATTGGCAAGGAAGGAAAATTTAGTATCTTTGCATTGAAATAACCGAAACAAAAAACATATATGAAACAAGTAAATCTACTACTTATGTCAGCAGCCATGACATTGGCCTCCTGCGGAGGAACAAAAGATGCCGGACAGCAGCAGGACGCAGCGACGCTCATCCAGCGGTCGGACATCAAGATTGAAGGAAAGCGTATGACACCCGAGGCACTCTGGGCGATGGGACGTATCGGCAGTGTAGCCGTATCTCCCGACGAAAAGCAAATTGCCTACACGGTATCCTATTACAGCGTGCCCCAGAACAAGAGTAACAGCGAAGTCTTCGTCATGAATGCCGACGGTAGTGGCAATACCCAGATAACGCATGACGCCTGGCAAGAAGGACAGCCCACATGGTTCAAGGACGGCAAGAAGCTTGCCTTCCTCTGCAACGAAAGCGGCAGCAGCCAGGTATGGGAAATGAATCCCGACGGCAGCGGACGCAAGCAGCTGACTCAATACGAGGGAGACATCGAAGGGTTCTCTTTCTCGCCCGACGGCAAGAAACTCCTTTTCATTGCCCAGGTAAAGACCGTGAAGAGTACGGCAGACAAACATCCGGACCTTCCTAAAGCCACCGGCATCATCGTTACCGACCTGATGTACAAGCATTGGGACGAATGGGTGACTACTGCTCCCCATCCATTCGTTGCCGATTTCGACGGCAATGCCATCAGCAATGTCACTGATATTCTTGAGGGAGAGCCATACGAAAGCCCGATGAAGCCCTGGGGCGGTATCGAGCAGCTGGCATGGAGCCCGTCTTCTGATAAGGTGGCCTATACATGCCGTAAGAAAACCGGACTGGCGTATGCCATTTCCACCAACTCCGACATTTATATCTACGACCTTGCCTCCAAGGAAACCAAAAACATCACGGAAGAAAACAAGGGATATGATACGAATCCCCAATACTCTCCCGACGGCAAATACATCGCCTGGCAGAGCATGGAGCGTGACGGCTACGAAGCCGACTTGAACCGCTTGTTTATCATGAACCTCGAGACCGGCGAGAAACGTTTTGTAAGCAAGGCATTCGAATCGAACGTGGACGCCTTCTTGTGGAACAAAGATTCCCAAAGCATCTACTTCATCGGTGTATGGCATGGCGAGACACAGATTTACAACATCGACCTTGCCGGAAACGACAAGCTTACCCGGCTCACCGACGGCATGTACGACTATGCTTCGCTTGCCCTTTGCGGAGACAAGATTATCGCCAAACGCCACTCCATGAGCATGGGCGACGAAATCTATGCCGTAAACAGTGCACGCAACGGCGACGCTTTTGCAGAAGCAGTGCAACTGACCACAGAAAACAAGCAGATTTACGACCAGCTGGAGATGGGTAAGGTGGAAGCCCGCTGGATGAAGACCACCGACGGCAAGCAGATGCTGACCTGGGTGATTTATCCTCCACAGTTCGACCCTAACAAGAAGTACCCCACCCTCCTCTTCTGTGAAGGCGGTCCTCAGAGTCCCGTCAGCCAGTTCTGGAGCTACCGTTGGAATTTCCAGATTATGGCGGCAAACGACTATATCATCGTAGCTCCCAACCGTCGTGGTCTTCCGGGCTTCGGTGTAGAGTGGAACGAAGCCATCAGCGGTGATTATGGCGGCCAGTGCATGAAGGACTACTTCACTGCCATTGACGAAATGGCCAAGGAACCTTTCGTCGACAAAGACCGCCTGGGTTGCGTAGGCGCCAGCTTCGGAGGCTTCTCCGTATATTGGCTTGCCGGACACCATGACAAACGCTTCAAGGCATTCATCGCACACGACGGTATCTTCAACATGGAAATGCAATATCTGGAAACGGAAGAGAAATGGTTTGCCAACTGGGATATGGGCGGTGCTTATTGGGAAAAGAACAACGCTACGGCACAACGCACTTTTGCCAACTCCCCGCATCTCTTCGTCGACAAATGGGACACCCCTATCCTCTGCATCCACGGAGAGAAGGACTTCCGCATCCTTGCCAACCAGGCAATGGCCGCCTTCGATGCAGCCGTGATGCGTGGCGTTCCTGCCGAACTGCTTATCTATCCGGACGAAAACCACTGGGTACTGAAACCTCAGAATGGCGTGCTGTGGCAACGTACCTTCTTTGAATGGCTGGACAAATGGTTGAAGCCGGCTAAGTAAAGCCTCTCAAAAACGATAAAAACAAATAGTCCCGGATTCTTTGTCAAGAATCCGGGACTATTTGTTTTTATTGTACACCGCCCGATTCATTTTTTATGACTATAATTTGGGCAGTTCAAATAAAGTCAATACATTTGCTTTATGCACACTCCGAAGAAGTGTAAACAATATGTCCTAATATAACCCGATAAAAGATGAATGAAAATTGGCCTGAGATTGTGGAAACACTGATACCGTATTTTGAAACAAATTCGGTAGAAGGTGATTACCAGCGGGAAATAGAGAACTGCTTGAAATTTCTTGGATGGAAAAAGACCAATGGAACAATGGTATCCCAGTATACATTACCGATAGGCAATAGTAACTCCATACGTCCGGACATTGTACTTTGGCGAAAGAACGAACATGATACACAATCCCCCGTACTCCCAATTGAAATAAAACGTCCGTCTAATATACAAAATGAGAGGCAAGAAAATCAGTTGATGTCGTATATGCGCCAACTGAAACTTAATGTCGGATTATATATAGGAGAAAAGATACAGCTTTACTACGACATTCCCAACGATGGCGAGAATCCCATCTGTGTATTTACAGCAGAATTTAAGAAAGAAGATGTAAATGGTTCCATCATCTGTGACCTGCTAACTTACGACAAATTCAATCTGGAAAAAATAGAAACATTCTGTAATGAGCAATATAAAAAAATCCAAGCGCGTAATAATCTGCATAGGAGGGTGTCAGAATTCTTATCCGAAGGCAATGGGGTAAAGAATATGATTTCGTTGCTCAAAGACAAGTTTACAGCTGAAGGATTTGAGGAATCCGCCATTAATGAAGAATTTGCCAATCTTACGCTTACAGTACATTACGAAAATAAGAGCATTCTCCCTTCATTACAACTTAAAACGAGACAAACATCTAAAAACTCACAAAACGACTATAAAGAAAGTGACTCCAAAGACCATACAAAATTCTCATTGGATGGAATCAACTTCTATGTCAAAAGACGTTTTGTATTGGAAGTAATCAAGCACTATATCAAAGACCATCCCAACATAAACTATGTTGAACTGGAAAAAGTCTTTCCATCCAATTTACACAGTAAAGCATTGGGTGTAATACGTACCTTGATAGAAGTCCAAGAAAAAATCAAATCTCATCCCGATTTAAAGAAACGTTACTTTCTTAAGCCTGATGAAGTTATTTTATTGGCAGACGGAACAAAAATTGTTGTCAACAACCAGTGGGGAACATTATTTCCAAGATTTCTTGAAGCAGCAAAGAAACTGTACCAAGTAACCAATGATACGGAAAGCAATACTCCAATATCCCGATTAAAGATTACTTTTGGTAATGGGAAAGTAATTCAAGAAACACAAGCAGCCGAGACTTTCCGGCAATTTGTGATGACAGTAGGTGTGGAACAAGTGCAATCTTTAAATATCAAGGTATGCAAGATTCCCTTGATATCAAACACACTTCATGAGAAATACCAGCGCGCTCAAAAACCATTAGGCAACGGACGGTTTCTTATGACCTGCAGCAATACAAAAACAAAGAAGCGTGATATCGAGCGTATTGCCAAAGCTTTGGGTATTCAGGTGACCGTGGAAATTGTATAATGGAAGACAGTAATTCAAGAGATATGTCTTGAAAAATACTTTTTCATGAAGAGTACGTATATTGCGCTCAACAGTAAGATACACCCTATCAAGAAGATATAGCCATACCGTTGGTAATAAATATATCCTACTATTATAAAAGTCTGTATTGTCATATAGACCAGAGAGACTATGACATGAGGAATCTTCAGCTCATTCGCCATAATCTGATACAGATGTTTGCGATGCGGCAGCCCGATATTCTCATGAAGTATCAGGCGGTGAATGATAGTCAGTACACTATCCACACCATAAACGGATAAAAGGACTATCCAGCTGAAATCTTCCGTTTCAATGATGAGCCTGCCTATCAGGAAAAGAAGGATAAAGGCAATGCTCACCGAACCCACATCACCGGCAAAGCATTTAGCACGCTTGCGGAAATTGAAGAAACAGAAGACTAGAACGGAACAGATAACGGTATAGATGAAATCCGCTTCCACAAAAGTAACCACCTCCTTATTGACATAAGCCAACGCAGCAAGAATAACCAGAGAATAACCGCCGGTTATGCCGTTAATGCCATCCATAAAGTTATAGGCATTGATAATACCCGTACAGACTATCAAGGCAATGACTATCCACCACCAAGACAAGGAAAACAGCCCCCACTGATAAAACATCAAGGCCATGGCAGAGAAATGAAAAAGCAGTCTTGTCATCTGTCCGGTGGATTTTATATCGTCCACGAAGCTGATGAACGTCACCAGTGTCAAGGCAAGCAGGAACCAGGGATATTCAAAGCCACTCGTCAGGAAATAGGCCAACGCTCCGAAATAGAAAATAATCCCACCACCGCGTAAAGTCACTTTCGTATGAGAACTCCGCTCATTGGGCTTGTCGATGATATTGCACCTATCAGCCACTCTAAAATAAAAAAGTTCTGCTAAAAACAGCAGAACCAGTATAAGCAGATAATACATAACAATATTTTCCTCTTTAATTTTTAATTCTTAATTGTTTACTTTTATATTTGAGAACGATTTTATCGTTCTCACTATCCCCTCCTCTGCCCTCACCGGCATTCTGTCAATTCCCAGGGCAGCCTTTATCTTCGCATTACTCACCACATAATTCTCTGTCAACTTGCGTAGACGCTCTTCATTCAAAGGCAAATGGAGCAGAGTCCCAAAACGGGCACAGAACTCCATCAGTCCTCTGTTTATCTTCCAGATATGCGGCTTACGCTCCAAAGCCTCACACATCAAAGCTATCAGCTCATTTGTGGACAAGGCTTCGTCATCTCCCATGTGGTAGATACCACTCGCCACCTCCTTGGTCAAAAGACCTTCCACCACGTAGCAGAGATTGTCTATTGAAGTAAAAGACCTTCTGTTCTCAAAAGCCCCTAAAGGCCAGGGAATGCCTTTCCTCACCACATTATAAAGAAGATTCAGATTGCCTTTGTTGCCGGGACCATGAATCATGCAGGGACGCAGGATATAGACCTGCTTGTCATCATACGGATTAACTTTCAGTTCTCCATTTTCAACATTCAACTTGCCAAGAATATAATTCTCGGCAGCTATCTTGCTCTCCCCATACGGTCCTATCGGAGCAGGCACCACATCTTCAGTCAGCATATCACCCACCACACTGTCTGCAGCGGCTTTCACAGAACTGAAGAATACGAACTTCTTCGCAGACGATTCCAGAAAGAAATCAAATATCTTTTGGGTCAATCCCATATTGATATCAAAATAGGCTTGGGCAGCAGACCGGTTCTTCGTGTCATGGGCTTTACCAGCCAGATGAATAATGGCATCGAATTTCGGAAGATTCCGCATCGAAAAAGAAGCTGGTTCAATATCCTTCCAAAAAAAAGTCTTTACCACCCCCTCCTTTTCAGGAGCGACAATATCCAGCCCGTAAAGGCTATGACGTTCCTTTAGGGCAACAACGAGATTGGAACCCACAAAGCCGTGGATTCCAGTGACGAGTATGTTCATTGAAATATGCTAAAAAATATACTGACCGGAAACGTGATTATTGGTTATGTATTTAATAAAATAAGTATCTCCAATGACAGAGAAGAAAATATACCACGTCGTATTAGAATTACGTTGATAAGTGATGTAATACATATCCTTACCATAACGCTCAAAAAAAGCGGGCGCTTTCTTTTTTAATTTAGAATGAATGTTCTGTTGAATATCAGCTATCAGTTCTTCCACATAAGAAATAGCAAAAGGATAAGTACCCAAATACTCCTTCTCAACAAGTATTTTTATAAGCCCATACAAATCCTCCTCTACTTCGGGAGCGAATACGACTCTCATCCAAACAAAGCCTTTATACGAGGGCAAAGCCTATCCAATAATTCTTCACCGGAAATAGCATGCCTAATGTCATCACGTCCTTCCGTAACGATATTCGGATTATTCTCATTACCCGTATATACAACTACCGGTTCACCAACATTCGGCACCATCGGTTCTTGTTCCTTATATGGCTTAATCTTCCTCATACATCCAATCTTTTCACAAAGATACCCGGAAATATCAAGTTATCCTAATCATTGACTGATAAATATCGTATGTTCATAAAGTTTCAACCAAGTCTACATATTTTTGAGTTACCACATCCTTTGAATATAATCGCTTAATCACCTCCACACCATTTCGACCCAGTAAAGCCAGTTCACTTTTTGAGACGGAATTCAGCCAATCCACCATTTCTCCCACCTTCTTTTCCAAACTCTTCTCTGTAATCAATTTTGCACAGCCATGTTCCTGCAGGAAATTGATGATAGGCGTATCCTTTCCCGAGCAGACCAATAAAGGCCTACCACATGCCATGATTGTATAAACCTTGGAAGGGAATCCCTGCATCTCCATTTCAGGGTTCATGAAAATAAACTGGATGTCTGAATAGGCAAGAATGGACGGCATCAAACTTCTGGGCTGATAGGGCAAAATATGCACATTATCCAGTTCCAACTCACGTACTTTCTCCTCAAGAACGGGTTTCATGACTCCCTCACCGATTATAAAGTATTCAATGGAAAACCCTTTCGTCTTTTCTGCCAGACAAATTAAGGGCTCCCAATCTTGGGCATAACCAATATTCCCGGCATAAAGCAATTTCAAAGAATCTGTGGTAGGGAAAAAATGGGGATTCAGACATTCTACATTTCCACCCTGAGAATTATACAATTCTGTATCTACAAAATTAGGTATTATACAAAGCTTGGACTTATCCTTAAACCTTCCGGCTATTACATTATAAAAGACCTGGTCTATTGTCGTTACGGCCGTTGAGTTATTATAAACATACCGTTCCATCCTACGTAGCTGTTCTATAACAAGCCCGTCCTTTCGTTTCAAGATGTCAGGATATATTTCCTGCACATTATATATGGTTTTACATCCCTTGATTTTCGCCAGCCAAATGTTGATTACACCGATAGTCAAAGGAGGGGAAGGTGACAGTATGACATCTACATTTCTCTGGGACAAACCAATCAGGAAAGAGATAATATGCCAATAGACAAATCCCAGGACACGCAGAAATGTATTTCTGAATTTCTTCTGGGGTACATGAAGAACTCTGATTCCATGAAAACAGCTTTCTTTACAAATCCCCCAAACCTTCCATTTCAGAGGTTGTGCTGCCAGTTGTGATTCCACAACATTGTAATGAGGCGTAGTTGTCAATACCAATACTTCATAACCGTTTTCTTGGAATTTCAGAGCAATATCATTATAAAGATAGGCTGTCGAAACTCCATCCGGACTGAAAATCAGGCTATGTATCAAGATTTTCTTAGGCATGTCTCACCATTATTTTCTCCAAACCATCTTGTTCACCACTCCCGTATAGCTCTGGATTATCTTCACAACCTTGGCCGATACATTCTCATCCGTATAATTGGGCACCGGCAGACCGTGATCCCCATTCCTATTCATCTCCACGGTAGTATCTACAGCCTGAAGCAAGGATTTCCCGTCAATGCCGGCAAGGACAAAGATACCCTTGTCAAGAGCCTCGGGACGCTCCGTACTGGTACGGATGCATACAGCAGGGAAAGGATGCCCCACAGAAGTGAAGAAACTGCTCTCCTCAGGCAGGGTACCGCTGTCACTCACAACGGCATAGGCGTTCATCTGCAGGCAGTTGTAGTCGTGGAAACCGAGAGGTTCATGCTGAATCACACGTCTGTCAAGTGCAAAGCCGCTTGATTCCAGACGTTTCCTGCTACGGGGATGACAACTGTAAAGTATGGGCATGTCATATTTCTCGGCCATAGCGTTAACCGCGCTGAAAAGGGACAGGAAGTTCTTCTCCGTGTCAATGTTCTCTTCCCGATGCGCGGAAAGCAGGATGTATTTACCTTTCTGGAGATGCAATCTCTGGTGAATATCGCTGGACTCTATTTCGGACAAATTCTCATGCAGGACTTCCGCCATGGGCGAACCGGTTACGTATGTACGTTCTTTCGCCACGCCCGAAGCGTTCAGGTATCTGCGGGCATGCTCCGAATAGCAGAGGTTCACATCGGAAATGACGTCCACAATACGGCGGTTGGTCTCCTCAGGCAGGCACTCGTCAAAGCAGCGGTTGCCTGCCTCCATATGGAAGATGGGGATATGCAGACGTTTCGCGCCTATCACGCTCAGGCAGGAGTTCGTGTCTCCCAACACCAGCACGGCATCAGGTTTCACCTGCACCATCAGCTTGTAGCCGGCGTTGATAATATTCCCCATCGTGGCACCGAGGTCATCGCCGACGGCATCCATATACACATCGGGGTCTTTCAGCTTCAGGTCACGGAAGAAGACACCGTTCAGGTTATAGTCGTAATTCTGGCCGGTGTGGGCCAGCAGACAGTCAAAATAACTGCGGCATTTGTTGATGACAGCCGCCAAGCGGATGATTTCCGGACGGGTGCCCACTATAATCAGAAGTTTCAGTCTGCCGTTCTCCTGAAACCTGACTTGCGAATAATCCAATTTTAGTTCCATCTGTTCCTATATTCTTTAACTCGTTTCAGACTTTTTCAAAATAAGTGTCCGGACGTGCCGGGTCGAAACACTCGTTGCACCACATGAAAGTCACCAGGTCTTCCGTTTCCGAAAGGTTGACAATGTTGTGCGTATAACCGGGAATCATCTCCACGACCTCCATCCTCCCGCCGCTTACCTCGAAGCTGACAACCTCCTCCGTACCTATCTTGCGGAGCTGTATCAGACCGTGGCCGCTCACCACCACAAACTTTTCGTTCTTGGTATGGTGCCAGTGCTGGCCTTTCGTAACGCCCGGCTTGGAGATGTTCACCGAGAACTGCCCGCGGTCGGAAGTACGGATAATCTCTGTAAAACTGCCGCGGTCGTCCACATTCATCTTCAGGGGATAGCTGAACCGTTCTTCAGGCAGGTATGAGAGGTATGTGGAATAGAGTTTCTTTGTAAAGGCATCGCTCAAATCCGGGACGGACAAGGTACCGGGCATTTGCCTGAAAGACCTTATCAGTTCCACAATGCCGCCCAAGGTAATGGTATGAACCACGGGCACTTCGCAATAATCACCGTTGCGGTGTTCCCTGCCGCTCAAGGCGGAAATAAGTTCGTCCACCACATCGTCTATGTAAACCAGATGCATCACCACCGAAGGGTCGTTCACCCGGATGGGCTGGTCATGGGCGATGTTGTTGCAGAAAGTGGCCACCGCGCTGTTATAGTTGGGGCGGCACCATTTGCCGAACACATTCGGGAAGCGGTACACCAGTACCTTTGCACCCGTTTCCCTGGAGTACTCGAACAACAGTTGCTCCCCTGCCCGCTTCGATTCACCGTAAGGGTTGTCGAGTGCGGCCTGCGTGGAAGAGGAAATCATTACCGGACAGGTATTGCCGTGCTTCTTCAATGTATCAAGCAGCGTGGAGGCGAAGCCGAAGTTCCCCTTCATAAACTCAGACGCATCCTTGGGACGGTTCACGCCTGCCAGATTGAAGACAAAGTCAGCCTGTCTGCAATAGACATCCAGTTCGGCCGGGTCACTGTCCATGTCATATTCGTAAATGGCAAGTTCCTCACCTGCAATGCCGTAATTGCGGGCTTTCCCGTCACGGATGTTGTGCAGCTGGGATACAAGGTTCCGGCCGACAAACCCTCGGGAGCCGGTCACTAAGATTTTCATAAACTAATGGGTTCTGTTTGTCACAGAAAAGAGAAGATATTCATAGTGAATGACAGAAATCATCCAAACCTATAAAACTTACTTTTGGGAAATTATATTGCTTCAATATATGAAAATGATGATCTTCCGTAACAATAAACTTGGCATTAGCCACAATTGCACAGTCCACAAACTTATTATCATCCGGATCTGATTTTATCAGATTGAAGTTATAATAAGGAGTAAAGAACAAAGTATAAGGATTATTGAGAATGACATCAATCACCAGCTTAGCTATTTCCACACCTGCCAAACGTTCTAATATTTCCTCATATTCATTAAGAATTTCATCAGAAACGCATAACTGATTCGTTCCATCCAAAAAGCAATCCCAAATCTTACGGTACCTGCTTTTGGGAGAAATGCACTGTATCAAGCTATTTGTATCTAATACAATTCTATTCATCTCTTCGGAAGTGTACGGACATCAATTTTTCTCAGTTCATCAAGTTTTTCTTGGTTTAAAACTCCCGAATCCCATAAGTCATTCAAGCGGTCATCTAACTTCTGAGAAAAATATTTGGTCAACACTTCTTTAACTTCATTCAATCGCTCCTCCGAACCATCAAAAGCAAACATCTTCAAAAGATGTTGTTGAACTGAATTTAATACTGTTGCTGCCATATTCTCAATTATTAGTTTCAATATGGCAAAGATAGTTTTTTTTTCTAAAGGAACAATACATTCCCTCTTTCTTTCCTGTTGTATTATTCAAATTAAAGACTTATTCACTCTTGATTTCCGCGCTCTTCGCCTTTTCCTCCATCCCGAGGTCTTCGCGGATGAAACGGAGTTTCAAAAGAAGCTTTTTCATGCCCTCCACATCCAGGCGGGCAGTGTTATGGCTGTGATAGTCCTCTATACGGGCAATATCCTCATTGCCTTCCGTGAAGAACTTGTCATAGTTCAAGTCACGGGTGTCGCAGGGGATGCGGTAGTAGTCGCCCATGTCGACAGCCTTTGCCATCTCTTCGCGGGTTACCAGTGTCTCATACAGTTTCTCGCCGTGGCGCGTGCCGATGGTCTTCACCTCCGTCTCACCGTATTTCGGATCAACCTGCGCGTATGTTTCCTTCAAGGCCTGCGCCAGTACATCCAAGGTGGCGGCAGGAGCTTTCTGCACGAACAAGTCACCGTTGTGCCCGTGCTCAAACGCATAGATTACCAGATCTACGGCATCGTCCAGCGTCATCATGAAGCGGGTCATGTTGGGGTCCGTTACCGTAATGGGCCTGCCGTTCTTTATCTGCTCCACCCACAAGGGAATTACAGAACCGCGGCTTGCCATCACATTGCCGTAACGGGTACAGCAGATGGTTGTACCGGCTTCCTCACCCAACGCACGGCCCTTGGCTATGGCAACCTTCTCCATCATGGCTTTGCTGATACCCATGGCATTGATGGGATAGGCGGCCTTGTCGGTAGAAAGTACCACCACATTCTTTACACCATGCGCTATGGCGGATTCCAGTACATTGTCCGTACCGATCACATTGGTCTGCACAGCCTGCAACGGAAAGAACTCGCAACTGGGAACCTGTTTCAAGGCGGCGGCGGAAAACACATAATCCACTCCCATCATGGCACCGTCCACAGACTGGCGGTCACGGACATTACCAATGTAGAATTTTACTTTGGGATTTTGCAGGTGATGACGCATGTCATCCTGCTTTTTCTCGTCACGACTAAAAATACGGATCTCCTTGATGTCGCTATCAAGGAAACGACGCAATACAGCGTTACCGAAGGAACCGGTACCGCCAGTGATTAATAAAACTTTGTCTTTGAAGATGGACATAACTATTTATTATGATTAGAAACAAAGATAATGTATGATTTTTTAACCCGAATTTGAGTACTTACCAACAAAATCTTATTAATTATAATATCTCTTCATATAACTCAATGTATTTTTCAAAACACTTGTCTTTATCAAAGCATTCTTCAGATCGCATACGACAATCAGCAGAAGATAAAGGATGCTCCATCAAATTCACAATAGCTTTTGCTAAAGCCTCTATATTACCTTGCTCTACGACTACACCTGTCTGACTATTAATCGCTTCTGGGGAACCGCCTGTGCGGTAAGTAATCACAGGTGTTCCACAAGCTAGAGACTCAATATTGACTGTCGGAAAATTATCTGCGTATGTAGGGTTGATAAGTACAGAAGCATTAGAATACAAGTTCACCAGTTCTTGGACGTTCTGAGTGCGCACAACACACCTAATTCCTTTTGGCATTTTTCTCATTTGTTCGGTTGAGAGGCCAACCATTGTGATGGAGAATTCGTCATAAGAAAGCATTTCACGAAGTTTTATTATGTCATATAGACCCTTCTTCTCATCCCAAACACTCGATACAGAAAGAATATCGAACTTTGCATTTCTGCTTTTTTTCTGAGGACAAAATGTATGAATATCTATACCATTATGAATAACCTCAAGTCGCTTTTCTTTTAGAAAAGACTCTCGAACAAAGCTGCTCAACCATTCTGAACAAGTCACTATTGTCAATGTTCTATTTGCTGTAAACAAAGATTTCTTCAGTTCATAATTTTTACGCGACCTATCCATCAAAGTATTAGGATAGTCATGAACCAAAGGACAATCATAACATCCTGTCTTCCACTTCATACAATCCTTTGTCACAAAATGAAAACAATGACCTGTAAAAGCCCAACAATCGTGGAACGTCCACACCACCTTAATGTCAGTCTTGTTAAGATATTCAAATAGCAAACGATAATTCAAGTAGTGATCATGTATGTTATGCAACTGCACAACGTCAGGATTTATCTCCTCTATCTGGCGAATCAACCTCTTGGTAGCTCCACGGGAGCAAAGTCCCTCATTATCACGAATTTTTTGCTCTCCATAGTGCATGTACATATCCAACTTGTTGCCCACCTTGATAAGATACGACAGAGAAGGATTGCTCCATCTTCCATATGCAACAAAAGATTCCCATCCATGAGCCATTGCACACAAACCTATCTGTTCCGCAATCTTTCCCGTCGAGCCCCAGTTAGCAGTAATATTTATTTGAAGTAGTTTAGGCATATTAGATTTCCATAACATTTTTCCTTGTTTGAAATTGTTCCATTACATCAGCAATCCATATAGACTCCCGTCTTCTTAATCGCGCAGTAGAGAAACGCTTGTTTACAATACATGATATAAATTCTTGAATCTCATATCTCAAACCCGCACCATCCCATTTGTAGAAAAATTTTCGATTTTTATTTTGATCTTCATACCTAAGTTCAAAATAGTCTGTTTTCCACCAAGGAGCAGGAACATAGGCATATCCCTTTGTACCAGAGATAACCAAGTTTCCTTCTGTCTTAACACCCAAACCTGCCTTGAAAGAACAAATGGCATGATCATAACGTAACACTCCTTTTGTGTAAATATCAACCCCATTTTCCATCCGGCTATATATATTGATATTTCTGCATTCTGTACCCAATAACTTTACCATTGGGAGCAAAACACTACTACCCTGCTCATACAAAGCGCCACCAGACTGATTAGGATCAAACTCTCGCCCGCTCTTATCAAGCAATTGAGAAACAGAAGCCTCAATATCCACGACTTCACCTATCACACCCGACTTAATCATTACAATAAGATGATTAAAAGCAGGACAATGTGCAGTTTTATTTGCCTCCATAAGAATAACCCCTCTTTCTTCTGCCATTTTAAATAACTCTTTGGCTTGAAAACCAAGAAGAACCATAGGGGTTTCAACAAGTACGTGTTTACCTGTAACTATTGCTTTTTTCGCATAATCGTAATGAGAATTGTGAGGTGTAGCAATATATACTGCATCTACAGATTCTAAAAAAACATCCAGGTTATTATATGCCACTATGCTCTCATTCTCCTGAGAAATCTTTGTTAAGGCATTTGGTTCAATATCGTAAGCAGCTACTACCTTAATTCCGTTCACGACAGAAGCTTCATAAGGGAATCGGCTTGCTACACGTCCACATCCTATGATGCCAACCTTAACATCAACAGTAGATTCTGCACGAAGCATAGTTGAAGAGATACCTTCCGTTCTAGGAAGATATACAACTTTCGTAAATTCATTAAGATAATCAAATAGGCCTTCCCAATCAGAACCAATTGCAAAAATATCTACGTTATATTTTTGAATATCATCAATTTTCTGACCTACATAGTCTTCGATAATTATCTTATCTGCATAACCAGTTGCTTTTACAGCTTCCACGCGTTCAAGAACATTATTTCTGACATTCAATTTACCTCTGCCTTTGTCAAAAGAATCGCTTGTTACACCAACAATCAGAAAATCACCGAGTTCTTTTGCTCTACGCAAGAGATTGATATGACCTTGATGAAGTAAATCATAAGTGCCGTATGTAATAACCGTTTTCATATAGGAATTTTGTTTGTTCTTCGCCGCAGTTTCGCTCTGCGCAGGCCTGACTGCAAGGTGAGAAATTGGCTTTTATTTATCTAACTCAATGAGAGCATTCCAGAACTGTTCCATATATTTCTTCTCACCAATAGACACGCGAAGACATGTTCCAAAATTACCAACACCAGAATATGACTTGATGAGAATCTTCTTCTCTTCCTTCATGCGTTCAACAATCTTTTCTGCATCTGTCTTAGTCTTAATGAAGATAAAGTTTCCTGCTTCACCCTTATGCTCATATCCATTTACATCCATCTGATCAATAAGATACTGACGGCCCTCCTTGAAATTGTTGATAAGCATGTTCAACACCTCTGGATTATCAATAATAGCCTCTGCAAATGCCATTGCAAATGCATTAGTATTGTGAGGAGTACAGAACTTCTGCACCATCTTCACACCTTCTGGCCAACCAGCAACATAACCAAGGCGGCAACCTGCCATTGAGAAGAGTTTAGAGAAAGTACGAGTTACGAAAACATGCTCCTGTTCAAAAGCGTATTTGATAAAGGTCTTTGGATAGAAATAATGGTAAGCTTCATCCACAAGAACAGTAATCTCATGTTTACGAGCAGCAGCAAGAATAGCTTCAAACTCCTCATCTGAATAAACATTACCCATTGGGTTATTAGGGTTCAGGAGAATAAGCATTTGAGTGTCATCAGTAAGGATATTGATGATATTATTGATGTCCATTGTAAGATCTTCGTTGTATGGGACTTTGACAAAGTCACGACCATACATCTCTGAATATATCTGGAACATGAAGTATGAAGGTACGACACCCACAATGCGACCTCCTGGAGAAGTAAACGCCTGAATGATGTAACGAATGCCTTCAGCCGAACCATTCATAAGGCTAAGGTGCTGAACATCAGTACCAAGAAAAGCAGCGAGCTTCTCTGTGAACTGAAAGGTCTCTGGATACTGACCGACGAAACGGCCATCTACCTGAGATAGGACTTTGTTTATGAATTCCTGAGGGAGACCACCGGGGTTCTCATTCAGGTCAAGACGAAGATAATCTTTGCGTGCATTCTGATCAAAAATACGATACAAGTTCTCAATTCTTGGATCCAAGTAATACATAATTTATAATTCTATATTAATGATTTACTATTAAATATCTTGCAAAGTTTTTTATACAGCCCATACTACTGAAACCGAAATATAAAAGGTATTCGAAAAAATTCTATATTAAGAAACCTCATTTTTCTAAGGGAATATAAAAACTGATAGAACGAGATTGTTTGCAATAATTCATAGCAAACTTTTTGAAGCCCATTCTAAGATGATATGTTACCGATGAAACAGATTTCGGATTTGTGTCACTAACAATGAAGTCGTACTTCTCTTTTCTACAAATCTCAAGAAATGTTTGGAATAACAGAGAAGCAACTCCTTTTCCTTTGTAGCTATCAATCACTCCCAAATAGTCATGGGATACATAATAATAAAACCCTTTCTGTCGAGATTGAGACATTAAGGCCCCTATTGATCGCAACTAATAAATACATTTTGCGCCTTCCACCATCGTATAACATTTTTTAATATCTTCTGCTATAAAAGAGGCGAAAGAAAAATGAATTCCTTGTCATTCCTTTTCAAGACAAGCATCCTTAAATATACACGAAACTATAGGGTAAAGTTCTTCTGTTATTGTCGGAAATTCGAAAATTTCAATATTCATTTATTTTTTTTTCAAAATTTGAAATGAACTCATCCACATCTTTCTTTATTTCCTTCCATCTTTCTTCTATTGAATTTAACAGATAAGATATTTCTGAAATATTGATACTATCGCAAATATTATAATATGCATTAGGATCATTAATCAAATCATACACCTCTGCAAGTTCTCCATCTTCAAAATCCTCCTTAATGGAAACTTTATAAGCAACTATATAATTCTTATCACGTACACTAAACCAAATCCGTCTATTCATCATATCAGGACATCCTGGTCCCATATACTCAGATACAACATATTCACGAGGTTTAGTCTCGCGAAGCATTGATTGTCCTTTGAAGTCCGATGGGATTGGTAATCCCATTATATCCATCAAAGTTGGAAGTACATCTTTCGACTGCTGATATGTCTTAATGACAGAACCTTTCAGTCCCGGATGTCGGATCAACATCGGAATGTGGTAACATTCATCATCAAAGCAATTGACTCGGTTATTATGTAATGGCCAATAGGTGTAAGATGAGCCATGATCAGCGACAAAAAGAATTGTAGTAGCGTTCCATAGGCCAAGTTCTTTTAATGATTTGCAGAAACGCTCTATGCAATAGTCTGTATATCGAATAGATAGAAGATAAATGAGATTACCTCTAAAGTTTGTTCCAAGTTGGTCAACATAATCCTCAAGCATTCTCATTTCTTCGTCAATAACTTCTTTATCCTGAGTATCATATGAAAAGAAAGCGATATTGTTGTGAGGTTCCTCTGCATTAAGATAAAAGTAGAACGGGGTGTCGGATTTTCTACTTTTCAAGAATCCTAATGCTGTATCATAGACAGTTCTCGCAGGGTGATTGTTCTGCCAGGTTTTCTCGCCCCAACGCTTCTGCATCAATTCACAAGGGAATAGACTTCCAACATAATTCTGCCAAAACATAAGATTGGAGGAATCCTTCGTTTTCAAGTATCGTTTGATCCCCCTATATGTTCGCTTTATTCCCGGAATGTTTCTGAAAGCGTTTGCCTTGAAATTATTCTTTTTAATCTTCTTGAACAGAGAGGAATATTTCTTTACTACATAGCCATTCAAGAATTCAGCATCAATATAAACAGACACAGTAGATGGGTCTATTGTAAACAATACATGTGATTCTGCTTCTGAAAGTAGTTTATCAATATAACTACGAGGATTCATTTTGCAAGACTCACATTCTTTTTCTAATGTATCAAGAGACTTTTCTGCATCATAACATTCACATACCTTTTTATGCATTAAAGATGCCTCTGGCTCAGAGAGCATATCTCTCATATAACGAATCCATGACTCAAACATAAGGCACAGACGTTTTTCCAACAAGCTATACTCAATATCGGACAGTTGCCTCTCCCTAGATATTTCAGAATAGTACTTATATACTCCTCCCCATTCACTTGGAAAATAGAAACTACTATTATAGCAACGATGATCAATGTTCTCGTTTTGCTTGTCACCAATAATGTAGAAAGGATAATTGAAATCGTATGTTTCATATCCTAAATCGTGGAAGGCTTTATAATGATTAATAGGAGATGTATTTGTTCTGAAGAAATAGCCATAATCATCAAGACAATTTCTACCTGTAAACAAACTACGAGTAGCAGCATCGGTATAAGGTGCATAAGAATATAATTTGGTGGTAACCAAACTCTCCGACCTCAAAGAATCCAAGAACGGCGTTGGACTCACATAAGCTCTATTTTTTCCGACATAGTTCCATGTAACAGAATCTACAAAAAAGAATATGACATTATTCTTCATCTATATTTATTCATATTAAAGAATTTAAATAAGCAAATTATCAAAGATGTTCCGTTTATTTTTCAATAGAAGAGAAAATATCTATATATTTGCTAGCAATACTCCCAAGTCTATATTGCCTACTATTCTCTAACCCCTTTTTTATCAAGTTTTCTCTTAGTTTATCATCATTTATTAGTTTTATAATAGCATCGTGTAACTGGGCTGGATCTTTGGGATTGTTTATATATAAAGCAGCATCGCCAGCAACACTCTTCATGGGTTCTTTATTTGTTGTGATTACTGGACGTCCTATAGCTTGTGCTTCAATAGTGATTACACCAAAGCCCTCATAGGAAGATGGGAAACAAACGATATCTGATCTTCGGTAAGTTTCTTTCACCTCTTCAGGAGATAAATCGTAAACATTTTCAAATTTGATATTCAAACGATTCGCAAGTTGAATTTGGCTTTCATCCATTTTGCGTACAACAAGAAGTTTACATGAAATACCTTGTAAAGCCTGAATAGTTGTTTCTAGATTTTTATGAGGTCTAACCCCATTCTGTAAAACAATAAAGTTGGATTTATCAAATGTTTTATGATAATATTCGAACCCATCTATACTTCCACTTGGAATAACAGATATCTTATCTCTAATAGAGGGTAGCTCTTTGCACAACTCTGTTTTGGTAAAGTTAGAGATGGCAACAACTCTTTTTGCTAATTTTATAGGATATAGATGAGTAAAATACAGCCCAAAACGTTTAATTGTTTTAAATTTATCACTTGTCCAAAATCCTATATCATGAACCGTAAGTACAGATTTACAGCCTAATAACGCATATACAGCATAGTGTACTTCACCCACAATATGATTAATTCCTTTTTTTGAACGATTTTTATGTACAAATAATAAATTGGAAATAATTGATTTGATATTTAAGCCAATAGCTGGTAGATAATATTGTTTGATATAAATATTCTCACTTTTTCCTATGGTTTCAACTATAGGCTTCATCACATGATTAATACTTATCCCTGGATCATATTTTGATTTGAAAAAGAAAACTATTTCCATATTCGTCTTAATATAATGGCTTGAAAAATAATACCAATTATCAAAAACCTTATTCCTTCTACAACGTATGTATTGAATCCAGCTTCATTAGTATACAAAGAAGATAAGAAAATAACACCAGTTAAAACAGCACCATCTTTTCCACTATTAAGTAATTGCTCACAGAGTTTCAATAAAAATGAAATAATCAAAAATCCAATTATAACAGCTAAGATATCAAATGTAAGATATAAGAAACCAACAGGACCAAATGCTGTTGAACTATTTGACATATTGCCTGTAACCGTATTCGAAACCCACCATACTCCCAAATCATTAACAGGTTTATCTGGCCACAAAAATCTCGGCACAAACAATTGCGCAGGAATAGTATAAAAATAATACAGAAAATCGGGATCACGAGGTATATGTAATCCAAATTTTTCTTTATATTCAATAAATGTAGCTAACTCAGGTAAGGTTGTAAATCTAGACATAACTTCATCGATGATAGATACTTCTTCACTTGTAATGATCTGATTTTGGATTAATACTCCATTATAAATACAATCGAATATGCTAGAAATAGAATTGGGAATTTCCTTGGAATATACCAAATACTCCCTATAAGGATTTACTAAACCATATGCTATAATAAGAGAAATAAAACAAATTATCCCCAACTTGAAATTGATCTTTTTTAGAGCCAAATAATTTGCAATGAAGATAATTATAAAAGTCATAACTATTGCACCTTTATAACCTGCAAGTATCTGAAAAAACAATAATAAGGAAAAGGCGAAAATAAAAAGTTTTTTTGACCTTTTGTATTTAAAATATTGCCATGCTAACAAAAATACGACACCTTTAAGTGCTGTGGCAACAAGGTATTCTATTTGATCAAATGCTCCAATTTCCTTATTATCCGCATAAATCGTGGCAAGAACGCCATAACTGCCACTATATATGGATCTAAAATTTAATATTATTGATGATAATAAAAAAAAGTACGTATAAGTTTTTTTTACAACAAGTTTATGTACAAACAACTTGGAATACTTCTTCAAGGAGTATAATATAGGATTAAATAATAACGATTTATAAGAATACCAAAGAGTTATAAATCCAGCATTCACATAAAGCATACTTTTAGCAAGGGATATATAAGTAGGATAATAACGTATTTCACCATTTGAATATTGAAATAAAACAGGAAATCCATAAGGCAACAGAAACATAAATATTGATGTCACAATAATCGGATTAATAATTGACATTCCCTTCTTTAATTGTTTACAAATTAGTAATCCAATATACAACGAGAAAATAATATTTAGTCCGATAAAGAGCTGCTCACTATTGATATATCCCCCGTAATACGCAAATAAAAAAAAAGAAATTAAAAGTAAATATATAACTACCATTAATCCTGCAAATTAGATCCATGTCTTAGAATATCTAAATCCATTGATATACCATCTTTTATTCCTCTTAAAACATAAAATAAAGAAGTATATTTAAAATGAAGCAAGTAATGAAAACAATATTTTACGATTTGAAAAATTGTAGAACTTCTGTAACTAAGTTTACTTCTCAAAATACCATTTGACAATCTTGTCGACCAAATAAGATTTCTTACTTTATAGTAAATTCTTTTATCAATAGTATTCTTGTTTTCTGGTATTTTGTGATAATGAATAGCGTCTTTTACTAATGTTGTATGAAAAAATGCTTCCTTCACCCTATTCAGAAACTCAAACTCATCTCCCCAAATAAAGTAATATTTATTAGGTAGTCCAACACATTCAATTAGTTTTCTAGACAAAAGAATAGCATTGAAAGGTCCACCGCTATGAGACAATTCATTAAATTTTGTATTTAAGAGATACGGCCAATGACATGTTCCTGTCTCCGTATACAATAAAGGAGCAACATATTGCGACCCTTGTTTTGCTACTGAAATGAGTTTTTCCAAACAGAAACGATCCGAAATGCCATCATCATCCATAATCCAAAAATAGTCATATCCGCTTTGATAAGCATATTTAATGCCATTATGAAAGCCTCCAGCTCCCCCTAAATTCTCTTGCGTAAAGAATTTGATTTGCGGATTTTCTTTAAGCCATTTTTCTGTACCATCTGTTGACCCATTATTTACAACAATAATATCAAAATTATTAAATGATTGATGCAATAATGCATTGATACACTGTTTCAATAACTCAAGTCTATTATAAGTTACAACAATACAGGCAATATTATTCATTATATACAAATATCTAAATTTAAAACTTGTTCAATTACAGGAGCCATATCAAAGTACTTGTACTGCCCAAGGCGACCTCCAAAGACAACACCTTGCTCCTTCTCAGCCAACTTGCGATACTCCTCTGCAAGAGCATTGTTGCGGTCATCATTCACAGGATAGTATGGGTCCATACCCTCTTTGTACTCTGTTGAATACTCTTCTGAAACCACGGTCTTGGGACAATCGTAAACCTCTTGACCGAAGAGTTCGAAATGCTTGTGCTCAATCACACGAGTATAAGGTTCGTTGTGGCTGGTGTAGTTTACAACAGCATTACCTTGATAGTTAGGTGTGTTCTCTACACGTGTCTTGAAGCTAACGGTACGCCAATCAAGCTTACCCAATTTATAATAGAAATACTCATCGACTGCACCTGTGTAAACGAGTTTATTGGCATAATTCCGCCAATTATCTTTCAAGGGACACAAATCACTAAAATCTAACGAATCTTTAAAGAAGTCAAAGTTAGTTTTGCACTCTACGCCTTCAAGCAGACCTTCGATGAGTTTGTTGTAGCCACCAACAGGAATACCTTGGTATCGATCATTGAAGTAGTTATTGTCGAATATCATGCGTACAGGAAGACGCTTAATGATGAATGTAGGAAGATTCTTGCAATCACGTCCCCACTGCTTCTCAGTGTATTCCTTAATGAGCTTGTAAAAGATATCCTTGCCGACAAGACAAAGTGCTTGCTCCTCTAGATTATGAGGTTCACGCCCACCAAGAGCAGCAACTGCCTCGGCCTTCTGCTCATTAATCTTTGCTTGAGCCTGGGCTGGTGTATGAACCTCTGGCCACATACGGTTGAAAGTATTCATATTGAAAGGTAAATTGTACAATTCACCCTTGTAGTTGGCCACAGGGCAGTTGGTGTAGCGGTTGAACTCTACGATAGAATTCACAAAATTCCACACCTCCTTATTGTTGGTGTGAAAGATGTGCGCACCATACTTGTGCACGTTGATACCCTCTATCTCTTCGCAGTAAATGTTACCGCCAAGGTGAGAACGTTTATCAATTACAAGCACCTTTTTATCTGCTTGTCTTGCTTTGTGTGCGAATGTGGCTCCGTAGAGGCCAGAACCAACTATGAGATAGTCGTATTTCATAGCTGATTGCATATTTTTCTATTAATGAGATCCATAATCATACTATCCTTCGCGATAATTAAAATAGTAATGTAAACGAATAAACCGACGCCAATCACAACAAATATATTATAGGGATATACTGTAAATTGTGCTATTGAGACACATATAACAAACATAACTATGGAAGCAATAAAGTAATAGAAGCATTCCTTTGTTATTAAACTAAATGGTATATATTTACGTCCCAATAGTATTAGAATTAGCGTAACACTCAATTCTGCTATAAGTGTAGAAAATGCAGCGCCATCCTCCCTAAACATAGGAATAAAAATCACATTTAATAATAAATTGACTATTGCTCCTATACTGGTACTTATTGTTACAAGATTTATCTTTCCAATAGGATACAATATTTGCATTCCTATAAGATTTGATATGCCTATAATTAACACAATTGGAGACAAAATTTGTAACGATGACGTAGCATTTGCAAACATTTCTCCACACAACAATTGAATAAGTGCCGGAGATAGAGCTATACATCCTAGGCTCAAAGGAAATGCGATTAATAATACGAATTGATATGACTTTTGTGTCAAAACTCTGAACTCATCATATTTTTTGTTCTTTACTAAGTTAGAAGCTCTGGGTAGCATGACCGTTCCTATTGCAGTTGCTAGTAACAAAAGAAGATGAGAGATTTGCGATGCAGCAGAATAATATCCAACTGATTCATTATCTGCGAGAAATCCCAGCATAGCTTTATCCAATTGTAAATATATACTAGTTGCTAAACTAAAAATAAATACAGCAAGAGCAGGTTTTATATGTCTGCTAAGATTTATATGCCGAAATTTTACAGAACTAATATCCAAATAACGCCCTAAACAGAGAAAATTAACCAAATAACTTCCCCCATAAGATACAACATAGTATATTCCATAAAGGAATAAATCATCCTTAGTCTTGACGCAAACAAACAAAAAAATTGTTGCAATTACACGCACAATTAATCCTCTAAAAGTAATATATTTAAAGTCCTCTACACCACTATAAAACCAATTACATCCTATTGCATTAAAAAATAAAATAGAGCTAAGTATCAAAAATAAGGGAAAATTCTCTTTTATTGGATCAATCCATAAGCATACTCCTCCAATGATTAGATATCCCCCAATGCATAGGAAAACACTGAGGGATAGCAGCTCTATTGTAACTCGTGTTAGTTCTTCTTTATTATCTCTCACACGTGCAATTTCTCTAATCCCATATGTAGGAATACCCATACCAACTAGTAGAGTTACATAGGCAATAATTGAATTATAAAAATTTACTTGTCCAATTCCCTCAGGCATCAATACTCTCGTGGCATACGGAAACGTAAACAATGGAAACAGTAATCCTGAAACCGTATTGATTATGCTATATATAAAATTCTTTGTTAAAGACCTGGGGTGTGAGTTCATTGCACAATTAATTGTGATTTTTTAGATTTAAAATGCCATTCGCAGTAAACATTCGATAGTATCCATCCTCTTAAAAACCTAGAGAATGATCTTTTGAGAATTTTAAAAATTAACGATTTATAATATTTATAACCATCTATTTTTCCTCAAGCGCTATAAGCACCTCATTTTGAGACATTACAAGAATGCAAAAAATAACAAATGATTGGATTTAACTTTTATTTATTGATAAAAAAGGAAATAAGCGTATCCACCAGCTTTCCTGCAAGCTTCTGTATAAGCCCACCCAAATACCGGTACATAGCTACTGCACATCTGTTCCATATTCAAGTTTATTTTTTTTAGAGATAACACACCAACATATTCTTTTCTTCTAAATAGTTACTTTATTCAACAAAAAAAAACTCAAAAACACAATATGTTTTCCCTTCTACCCTTCTCCTATCTCCTCCACCAGCGACGCATGCACAAACGTCGTCGCCACCGCCATCACCCCCTCGATGTTCACCACCACCCTCCTGTCATGGCGCACACGCACAAACACCCCTTCCACTCCTTCGAAGATGCCGCCGGTGATGCGTACCCGGGTTCCTTGGGAGAGGTTCAGTTCGGTGGGTTCAAGATAGAGCACAGCCTGGTCGTAGGTGCCAGACACGGCGATGAAGCTGCGCATCTGTGAGTCCGGGATGACGATGGGCTGGCGGGTTTCGCGGTCCATGATATAGCGGATGGGGATGTTCATGCCCGGTTCGTTCTTTATTTCGTCCATACGCTCGCGGGTGGAGCGGACGAAGACCAGGTTATGGACCGCAGGAACAAGCTTGCGCAGGCGGCGCTCTTTCCTCACGACATACTCATAGCGCATGGGTATATAGTTTTCAATGCCCGCTGCATCCAGGTATTCCTTGAAAAAAAGCTCTCGGCTATAGGTGACACGCACTGCATACCAGTGCATTTCTGCATTCTCGTTCACGAAAAAATATGATTGGGGGACACCGGAGTAGCGAAGTACCTCCCGGTCAAGTAATGTAATGCGGTTACTTTAAATAGGCTATATGCATTCATTTTATTTCAAAACCCTCCACCATCTCGGAAGGAAGGCGACGAAATAGTTATATTCAAGCTATCTTGCGATAAGCCGTTATCAACGAAACGTTTATGATGAAAGAAATGTTTTATAACACGTTCCGTTTAATGAACGCAAAGGTAACGTCAAGAAATGAAAGTACAAAATATTCTGATTGATAAAATGATAATCTTTTTTAATGCAGACATCATCACACTATATATCAAAGAATTACGCCTATTAGGTAAGATACACGCGCACGCGCGTCATTTCTTATTTTTTTAAAGAAAGAGTGTGTTACATATATAACCATAGGTTCCGGTACCTCACCCTATACATACAGACTACACACACGCTTCACTTGTTCACGGAGAGGGGCACCACAGATTACACAGATTGGCACAGAGGAGCACAGAGAAGAATTCTTCGCTACGTTCTGAGTGACGGATACTCACGGAAACAAAAGGATGATACGCACGGACATACACAAAAGTGATACGCACAGAAACTACAAAAATCCGTGCCAATCCGTGTAATACATAGTGCACAGACTTCTCTTTTTTATTAATTTTGCACCCGATTCGTTAACTTAATATAAAATTGTATTTTCAAATTGTAGTTATGAGAACAAAAAAACGCCAATTAGCGTGATGCAAATCAAAGGGAGAGATTACCAAGTGCTGTACACCAAAGAGAGCAAAGAGGTGCAAGTGGCCATCGACCTGCTTTCTATGGTAGAACACAAGTCGTTAACCGTGGAATACAAGGAGCGGAAGGCTTTCCTGACACCCTTCATACCACTGCTGATAAATCCCCAAAAGGAACACGGACTGAAGGGCGTAAGCCCCTTCGCCAAGCTGCTGCATCTACTTGTAAACTTTATGGACGCGGACGGAAGCGGCAATACGCTGAACCCCGATTGCATTGAGGATGAGATATATAAGCTCTTCAATGAGCTATATCCCAAGGAGTAAAACGGACCAAGGAATTCAAATTGTAAAAAAACGGCTGTCCCACTGCGGATGGCCGTTTTTGCTTCCTAAGGAAATAAGCGGCATCTTTGCGCCGCCAATAAGGCAAACTTAATACAAGTAGAATGGAAAACATTCCAGTTACCACCTACCGTGGTTTCAGCGCCGTCAGCGGGGAGACAACCTTCACGCAGGACATGGCTGACATAAGAAACGGCAAGCATGCCAAGTTAATCATCAAAATCGCCAGCCTCGTGGCACAGGGAAAGGTGGAGGAAGCCAACCACGTCAAGAAGCAGCTTCCCTTCAGGACCCTCACGGCCAACTACCGGGAAAGAAGGCTCGCACCGAGCATCACCCGCTACAACCCCGTCATCACGCTCGACATCGACGACCTGGAAGAAGGACAGTTGGAGCAAACCCGGACCCTCATCAACGAAGACCCGCACACCCTGGGCAGTTTCCTCTCCCCCAAAAGGCACGGCTACAAGCTGTTCGTCTTCATGCAGACGGAATACACCCGGCGTCTGTATGACCGTCTCCGGCAGGGCGAGGTGACCTACGCCACGCTCGAGGAGATACACCTGAAGCTGTACAGCGCCGCCAAAGAGCACTACGAGGCCCTTCTCGGAGTAGAGGTGGACGGAAGCGGAAAGGACATCTCGCGAGGATACTTCATGTCCTTCGACCCGCATGCCTATATCAATGCCGCACTGCTGGAACAGATTTCCCCGTTGCCGGCACGCATCATCCCGCCTGCGAAGAAGGAGAACAGCCCAAAGAAGACGCCCGTCGAAACGGTACACCCCCTCCCCGCCTCCTCTGCCGCCACACCGCAGGACGCAAAGCCTTGGGAGAAGCTGATATTCTCCCAAGCCGTGACCGCCGTGAAGCGCACCACCAGGTTCCGGGCAGGCAACCGCGACAACTTCCTCTTCGCCCTGGGCAACAAATGCTACAGCAAGGGCCTGGACGAGCAGACAGCCATCAGACTGGCGAAAAACGAGTTCGGACAAGAGTATCCCGACGTGGAATCTCCCCTGCACAATGCCTACATCTATACCGACAAGACCAGCGAAGCCGCCACAAAGAAGGAAGAGAAAAAGCCCGTCATCAACCAAGTGATGAGCTTTCTGGAAGAGCACTACGGCATCCGCAGGAACCTCATCCTGGACCGCCTCGAATTTATGCCCTATGCCCTGTCGGCAGATGCCGGAAAAGGTTACCGCCCCATGCGCGGAAAGGACTACAACACCATGTTCGTAGACCTGCAGATGGCCGGCATCTCCTGCTACCAGAATTTCCTCAGAGCCGTGATAGACTCCAACTACGCCAAGGAGTTCAACCCCTACACCGACTATCTGTACGCGCTTCCCCCCTGGGACGGGACGGACTACATCGCCCAACTTGCCGACACCCTGACGACCGAGAACCGGGAGCTATGGCAGAAGGGCTTCAAACGGTGGATAGTGGGCCTGGTGGCCTGCGCACTGAGCGACGAGGACATGAACCAGCTCGTCATCATCCTCTACAGCGAGCAGGGAAAGGGAAAGAGCAGCTGGATTCGGCGCCTGCTGCCGCCCGAGTGGAAAGAGTACTTCTACAACGGCATAATAGACCCGAGCAACAAGGACGATGCCCGCCTGCTCGCCACGCGAATCATCATCAACATGGAGGAGTTCGAAGGCGTGAAGCCCGGCGAGCTGGCAGCATTGAAGCGAATCATCGCGCAGGACAACGTGACGCAGCGCAAGGCCTACGACATCGAAGCCTTCACCCTGCCCCGCCACTGCTCCTTCATCGCGAGCACCAACAACCGGCAGTGCCTGCAGGACATCGGCGGAAACCGGCGTTTCCTCCCCATCACCATCACCGGTATAGACTACCACACCCCGGTGAACCATCCCGGCATCTACGCCCAGGCGCTCGCCTTGCTGAAAGGCGGTTTCAGATACTGGTACGAGGGCGAGGAGATAGAACAGCTGAACAAGCACAACGAACGGCACCGCATGAAAGACCCCGTGGAGGAGAACCTCTTCGTCTTCTTCCGCAAACCGCTGCCCGAGGACCTGCAGGTAAAGTGGCTCCCTGCCAGCGTCATACTGACCAAGCTCAGCATATTCGGAAAGGTGCAGGTGAACCCGCACACCCAGCTGGTACTGGTGCAGGCACTGGAAAAGTACGGATTCGGCACACGGACCAACGAGCAGGAGACGACCGAATATGAGGTAGTGGACATCCAGCTATATCAGTAACCGGTATTCGAGGAGAAGAGAGAAGCCCCGTAACATATATTGTTGTGCATGACAACATATATTGTTACGGGGCTTTACATATATTGGCGTTTTCCTTACAAGGCTTCCCTATTTCCGGCCGACATCCTGTCAGGGTTCTCCCAGATACTTCACCAGCACTTTCACTTCCAGCGGAGTGAAGGTGCGCCGGTATTTGTTGTAGCCCACCTTCTCCAGCTCACCCTTCAGCGCCTTGTTGTGGCGTATCCATGCCGCCAGGGTATAGATGGCATTGCTGATGCAGTAAGTCGGGTTGTAGAGCATGGCAAGCTCCTCCTTCGAATAGGCGTGGATGCGGAACGGACGAAGGTCTTCCTCCCCCTCTTCCTTCTTTTCTTTTTCTGTTTTCATTCCTTATGTTATTGGTTGATTATTACACCATAAAGATACTGAATATCAGCGATATGACCAAGCATATACAGACATAAACGGGCATCGGACGAAGAACTTTTCTTGAACAGAAAGGAAACGGGAAAGAGACGGCGTAACCCGAAGAAAGCCATGAGCAGAAAAAGCCGGAGGAGTACTTTTGCAGCACCCCTCTTCCCCCCTAAAGGAGAAAGAGCAAAGTATTGCAATACGGGACTTTAATTTCTAATTGTTAATTTTTAATTATTTAATTGTTTATGGGAGTACCATTCAAGAAAATTGCGAGGAAAGATCCTCGAAAGGCAGATGCGGTGGCAAAGTTCTACCCGCAGCTGGTGACACTGGGCGACAATGCGACGCTGGACGACATTGCGTATGTGATGAAAGAGAAGAGTTCGCTGACGCTGGGAGACATCCAAAGTGTATTGACCAATTTTGTGGAAGCCATGATTACGACCCTCTACAGCGGCCAGTCGGTGAATATCAAGAACTTCGGCGTATTCAGCCTGTCGGCGCGTACGGCAGGCGTACTGGATGTAAAGGAGTGCACCGCCAAGAACATCAAAGCGGTGAAAATCAATTTCCGGCCTTCCAGCACCGTAAGACCGGACATCGCCGCCACGCGTGCCGGGCAGAAGATTGACTTCTACGACCTGGAAGCTTTGCTGAACAAGGGAGACGGTGAAGGAGGAAGCTCCGGCGGCGGTTCCGGCTCGGGAGACGGAGGCGGTTCGGACGGAGACCAGGGCGAAAATCCGTTGGGATAAGTATGACTGATTTTACTACCGATTCGTATGTTCAACTTTTAAAACGTATATAGCATGAAAAAAAGTATCTGGGATAAAATTCTGAAAGTCGTAATTGCAGTAGCCTCCGCCATCTTAGGGGCATTGGGAGCCAATGCGATGAACGTGAGCATTTAAGTCGCCGGAAAGAAAGGACGGCAGGAAGAGGAAACCCCGAAAAAGGTTTCCTCTTTTTCTTCCCTCTCTATACAGCGCAGGATACATCGCCTCGCAGACCGACTCGAAGCCGGCAGTGGTGGCATAGGCCTTGCAGCCTGCCATGTAGCGCAGGAATTTGACGTCATCGAGCTGATGGAAACTCAAGGTGTCGTCCACACGGCACACCTCGGCTTCCGGTTATAAATGACAAAAGTCACACCGGCATCGCGCAGACATGACTTCAAGAGAATTTATGGAATAAATACGTAAAAAGGATAATTCGGTCGGCATATGATGCCGGAATATCAGACAAATTCCTCGACCATATACATATCACTGACAAAATCGTCAACAATCTGTTCCAGGTTTTCGCAGGCTTCGTCAGGCGTTTCACCGTAGGCGCTGCACAACACATTATTCATAAAATAAGCGTAAAAAACACCGCCGGCTGCCGCCTCTACGGTATAGTCATTTCTGTTCAGTTTCATATTCGGGCCTCCTTTCTTTTTTTACGCTGCAAAAATGAGGGAAAGTTGTTACGAGGAGATGTGAAGGAGGTTACAATAGTATGTAGATTGGTTGGCTTTGATGCAGTGGAAAATAAATGGATTGAATATTAGGAGTTTTCATTTATTCAGTTTACCTTTGATTAAAAATAAAAGCAATGGGTAAAATTAAACCATATAAAGAGCAGGACTCTTCCAAACAAACGGCACAAGAACCGATGATGGCAACTTATCATCAATCAGCCATACCGATGGACGACTTTATCAACAGTATTCCCCGAGATGCTTTGGCTGAAGCCCTTCTATTTGCCTTAGAAGAGAATAAAGCAGGACACTGTATATCAAACTCCCAAATAGAGAGTATGATAAATGAACGCATGGGATGGAAATAGTCTGGTCTAAGTTGGCTTATGAGCACTTTTTAGAGATACTTATTTATGTAGAGAATAATTTTGGCATGTTGACGGCACAGAAAACACGTCAAAAGATACAAGACAAAGTAAATCTTTTAGCAAAACATCCGTATATAGGAATTATAGACAGTGATTTTTCTACTCTATTTAACAACATTACTGTCCGTCATTTAAAACTTTCCCCTAACGTGATATATTATTTGATTGATGAGAATAGGATTGTCATTGCAGCAATGCTTCATTCAAAACAATCTCCGGAAACTGTACGTAAAACAATCTCAGAATTTCTGAAGCAATATAAATAGCTGTTCATCAATTCATGATGAGAGATAACTCTATAAATTTAAAACCGAGAGGACGTATCAAGATATACAATCACCCCAGATTACGCAGATTAGCACAGATAAAAGTTTCTGATTATCAGAACTCCTAAAATCATCTGTGTGTTAATCCGCGTAATCCGGGGTGGGTATTATTAATAGGAACGTGCAAAAATCACGCGGCAGGCAGAAGGCTTGCCGGTAACCATACACTTGCCCGGTTCCTTGTCACCCGGAACAAATGAATCGAAAGGAATACAACGGATGGTTGCTTTGGTCTCTTCCTTGATTTTCTCTTCGGTTTCGGTAGTCCCGTCCCAATGAGCCAGAATGAAGCCGCCTTCTTCAATTTTTTCTTTGAATTCCTCGTAGCTGTCCACGCTGGTGATGCGGCTGTTACGGTAATTGAGCGCTTTCTTGTAGACATTTGCCTGAATGTCCTCGAGCAAATCCTTCACGTACTCTTCGATACCCTCGCAGGAACGCGTCTCCTTCTCCAGTGTATCGCGACGCATGATTTCCATTGTATTGTTCTCCAAGTCGCGGCCACCCATCACCAGACGGACGGGAACACCCTTCACCTCATAGTCGGCAAACTTGAAGCCCGGACGTTTGTTGTCGGCATTGTCGTACTTCACGGAAATACCCATTGACTTCAGCTTGGCAACAATGCCTGCCACTTTCTCGTCAATCTTAGCCAGCATCTCCGCATTCTTGTAGATAGGTACGATAACGACTTGTATCGGAGCCAGGTGCGGAGGAAGTACCAGACCGTTGTCATCGGAATGCGTCATGATAAGCGCTCCCATCAGACGGGTGGAAACACCCCAGGAGGTAGCCCAAACATACTCCAGCTTGTTCTCCTTATTGACGAACTGTACATCGAACGCCTTGGCGAAGTTCTGTCCCAAGAAGTGGGAAGTACCGCTCTGCAAAGCCTTTCCGTCCTGCATCATCGCTTCGATGGTGTAGGTGTTGAGGGCACCGGCAAAACGCTCGTTGGCAGACTTCACGCCCTTTACCACGGGCACCGCCATGTATTTTTCGGCAAACTCGGCATATACATTCAGCATCTTTACCGCTTCCTCTTCGGCTTCCTCGCGGGTGGCATGTGCCGTGTGTCCTTCCTGCCAGAGGAATTCGGCGGTACGGAGGAACAGACGGGTACGCATTTCCCAACGGAACACGTTTGCCCACTGGTTGCACAAGATAGGCAGGTCGCGGTATGAATTGATCCAGTTCTTGTAGGTGTTCCAGATGATGGTTTCGGAAGTGGGGCGGATAATCAGCTCTTCTTCCAGTTTTGCAGCAGGGTCCACCACCACACCGCCGCCATTCGGATCGTTCTTCAAACGATAGTGCGTCACGACGGCACACTCTTTGGCAAAGCCTTCCACATGTTCTGCCTCACGGCTGAGGAATGATTTCGGAATAAGCAAGGGGAAATAAGCGTTGACGTGTCCCGTTTCCTTGAACATATCGTCCAACTGACGTTGCATCTTCTCCCAGATAGCGTATCCGTAGGGCTTGATCACCATACAGCCGCGTACAGCCGATTGTTCTGCCAAATCGGCTTTTACCACCAACTCGTTGTACCACTGAGAATAGTTCTCACTACGTTTGGTAAGGTCTTTCAATTCTACTGCCATTCTATTTCGTTTTTTAAAGTTTTCGTTGATTTCTCTAAACAGTCGGCAAAAGTACAAATTTTAAAGGAAATTTATTTGAAAAACAAATAGTATTTTTAATAGAACCGAAAACACACTAATCTACATATTCTATTTTAATCACAATCTTCCTGCTTTTAACAAGTTCCCCCTTTCCCCGAACAGAAGGCTGGTGAATGTCCGAAGGGAAAAACAAGAAGAAACTGCCGGCATCGGCAGAGTAGTGTTTTATCCGGGAAGAGGTATAAAAAGCAACATCCTTTTTTGAATTATACGCCTGACGTACTTCGACGTCACTTGCCAGCCCCATCTTTTCATTTCCCCAGAGTACATACTGAAGGTCGACAAAACGGAGGTGACTTTCAATATTCCCTTTCTCCACCTCTTTGGGAATGTATTCACTGACCGTAGCCCAGCATTTCCCCTCCAGAATGACATGGTTGCCAATGGACAGCGCTTCCAAATCATGTTCGGCAAGAAAGCGGAATGCAGCATCCCAGACATCCTTGTTCTTATGATATTGGCAGGCAAATTCAACAGCATTGACTGATTTATGGGGAGAGACAGTCCAGCCATTGGACCAAACGGCACTTTTCATCCATTTCTTCGCATTTCCGGAAGTCCACTCCGGACTTGTCTGTGCTGATAAATACATACAAAAGAGTATTAATGAATAAATAATTGATATACGCTTCATATTTTTTATTTTATCGTGAATTGAAACTGGTCATAAGATTCCGTACGCCATGCCTTGTCCTTGGTTTGAGGAGAAAAGCCGAAAAGCGGAGAATAGGTCCTGACCTGCACCGTATGTCCGTCGGGCAGGAATTCGAGCAGACGCAGCCAGCCGTCTCCCCCGTTTCCACTCATGCCGCCACCCAACGCCTGGCAGTTGAACATCATCTGGTGCACATCGTGTCCGGCTGCATTCTTGTCGGTACGGAATCCCGTGGTATAGTCCAACCGTTCATTCGGAGTGGCATAGTGTCCGCACAGCACAAGACGGATGTTGGCAGAAGGTTGCACCAGCTTCTGCCAGATGCCTTCGCCCGTATTGGACGGGGTTATCTTATAGCCTTCTTTGGTGATGCGCTTGCTGTCGAAGCCGGTAAGATAGGAATGGGTGATGAGAATCACTGTGTGGTCTTTGAAGCGTGGGGTAGCCACCAGCTCCCTTGCCCATGACAAGACCTCATCACGTGGGGCAAATTCAACGGCAATAATCAAAATCCTCCCCCAATGCTCGTCCGTTATCTCCATTGCGGCATTTTCCAGCGTAGGCAGGCCGTTTCTATTATTGGTTGCAGCCACGATGGTCTTTTTCCATTGGTTGTTGCGCTCTATCGGGAAATATTCCGGGAAACGGGTCATCGAGTTCTCCGAACGGGTGTAGCCGTAATCATGGTTTCCGGTAGAAATGAGATAAGGGACCTTGTTGTCCAACCGCCCGAAAGCCCGCGACACAAATGTCCACTGCTCCCGGCTCGTAAGATTCCCGAAACGCGGGAAGGGAGGTAGAATACATTCATTCTGGTCTACCAAGTCGCCCGTACAAAGCACCGCCTTTACACGGAGGGAGTCTATATGATGAGCGGTCCACGCCGTCATCAGCTCAAAAACCGGCTGGTTATAGTCATACTTCACGTAGTTTTGCGGGTCGCCCAGCAGGACGATGGAAAAAGAATTAGGATTGCACAAATGCTGCTGGTTGGTATTGACTTGTGCCCGGAGCTGGAGGAATGCCAGCAGGCATCCCAAACAAAGAATGATTCTGTTTTTCATGGTTGCGTACTGAATTGATAAATACATGTCTGTTTATAAAGGTCTCCTTCACGTAATACGATGGAGGGGAAATGCGGATTGTTCGGTGTATCGGGAAAGCACTGGGTTTCAAAGCAGACGGCGCTACGACGCGGATACACAGTGCCATGCATGCCCGTGAAGCCCGGTAAATAATTGCCGGTGTACATGATAAGCCCCGGCTCTGTGGTATAGACATCCATTCTGCGCCCACTGGACGGACTGATGCAGGTGGCGGCGAAAGAGAGCTCATGCAGCGCGGGTTTCTTCAGGACAAAACAGTGGTCATAACCGTGGCCGTTGAGCAACTGCAAGTCTTTCCGGTTGATGCGTTCGCCTATGGAATGGTAGTCGCGGAAATCAAAAGGCGTATCGCCCACTGCCCTGACTTCACCGGTATTGTTCGTATTCATGTCGATAGGCAGGTAGAAATCCGCGTTTATCCTCACCAGATGGTCTTCAATGGAAGTAGTGGGAGTTCCCATGCCCGCCAGGTTAAAATAGGCATGATTGGTGGGACAGAACAAGGTGTCGCGGTCTGTCTCCGCCTCATAATCTATACGGAACCCATTGTCGTCCGTCAAGGTATACATCATCCTTACCGTAACATTGCCCGGAAAACCGGCTTCTCCATCGGCATGGAAATGCCGGAGGAGAAGTTGGTTTTCACACGGTTGCTGTGTTTCCCACACCACCGTGTGAAAACCGTTATCACCACTGTGCAGAGTATTAGAAACAGAGTTAAGCTGTAAGTGATAATCTTTTTCTCCTACACGGAAAGCGCCGTGCAATATGCGTCCGGCTACGAGGCCTATAGTAGCTCCTATATAATAGTCCTTGCTTTGCCTGCGGGCCTCTTCCAGCGTATCGAAGCCTATGACGACATTTTCAAACTTACCATGACTATCAGGAGCCATGATGGATAAGACGATGGCCCCGTAGTTCGTGACGCACATCTCCATACCGCTGCCATTGCGCAGTATATAAAGGCCGGTATCCTTTCCGTTGATTACGGACCGGAAATTATCAGGATTCAATCCCGTCAGGTTGGTCTTATCTTTCATACTTTCTAAACTTCGGGATATTCGTTGCACAACAGATGTTCGGCCGGAACATCCTCTTCTATCTGCGGGAAACGCCCCTTGGGGGTGAGGAAACGGTTGTCTCTCATGTCATCGTTCACTGTAGAGACTTCGCCTACCAGACAATGGTCGTCCTCGGCCCAGAAAGTATGGTAGAGATAAGGCTCATAACAAATGCTTTGTCCGGGAGCAAGACGCACCGTTTCTCCGGGAGTTACCCGTGTACTGACTCCGTCGATGGAAACGACAAGCGGTTCTTCAGTCAGCATTTCAGTTTCCTTGTCGGCCTTCCACAGACGCATGCAGAGGATTCCTCCACCCCGGTTGATGATGTCTTCCGTTTTCAGCCAATGGAAATGGGTAGGAGTAACTTGTCCGCAGCGGACAAACATAATCTTTTCACAATAGGGTTTGTCTTTCTTCTGCAGACTTCCATTACGGAGGGTTACCAGAGTCAGGCCGATTTTCAGGAAATCGCCCCAGCCGAAGTCGGTCAGGTCCCAGCCCATGGCTCTTTCCCGGATGTCATTACATTCCGGTCCTTTGCTTTTCCAGTCGTCCGGAGTCCAGTCCACCCATGGCGGCAACATGAAGTGGTACTTTGTCATAAATGCTTTGGCTTCGCGGATATATTGATTGATTTCACTTCGTTTCATATTTGTCTATTTTTTAAGGTGTTATACTTTTATTTCTTCAATAATTCTTTCAGCGGGATAGCCTGGAACTGAATGTCGGCTTGGCTCCCCTCATAAAAGATACCTATGGTATGCTCGTCAATGGAAGTCATGCAAGAGTACCCCGCCCCCCTACCTTCATCCAACAACGTCCAATACTCCTCGGGCCAAGTTTGCCCGTCATCGAAACTCACCTTAATGGTAATGTTGTTACGGCGCTCTTTTGAATTAGGATTGGCAAAGAGTAATACATGACGTTCTTCTCCGTCTTCAATATAATCATGGCGCAGCAAGGATGCCTGGCAAGCCGGTTCAATGAGAGCTCTGCGCGACGTGGGATGTTCCGTCCACGTTTTTCCCAAATCGGCAGTGACGGCAATGGCCCGCCCATTACCTTCCTGACGTCCCCGGTTGCTGCGCTCACGCATGTTCAACATCAAGGAATGGTCTGAAAGTTCTACCACCTGACATTCGTTGGTATTGTAGTAGGCCGGTTCGCCTACGGTCCAGTTTTCGCCCTTGTCTTTACTCCACATGATTGTAGAGAACTGAAGCCCGTCTTCGTTCCGCCCCTCTACCGGAAATACCAATGTACCGTCTTCCATTGTGATGCCACGACCCGGTCCGGGAGCAAGCAGCCACCATTTTTCCTTTTTTACTTGGCGGGTAATGTTACGCGGCTCACTCCAGGTAAGTCCGTCGTCGGTACTCTTACTAATCAGGAATTGAGAACTTTGTTTGACACCATATCCCGGCTGAGAACCGTGCGCACGCCACTGGTGGTTCCATACGGTCGAGGTATCGGTAAGATTCTCTATCCATTTGCCCGTCTTGGGGTCCAAGACTCCGTGCATCCATAACCCTATGACATAGAGGTCTCCGGTGAAATCATCCGACAAGATGCAACCATCACTCACTCCATTATATTTCTGAGGTAGCCCGCCCCATTCTTTCATATCCAGAACAGTCTGCATGGGTTGCCAAGTCCGCCCTCCATCTTCACTGCGATTGATGGCAATATCAATGTCACCCTGCAAATCGTCATCTCTTTCATTGCGTGCATCATACAAGGCCAGCAAGGTACCTTTCGTCGAAGTCACCAATCCGGGAATGCGGGAAGTGTGTACCCCGTCCTGACCCGGCTGCCGCAGGGCCACTCCTATACGGAGCGGCTTTACTGCGGGCAACTGGCGGATGCCCACCAGCCCCAAGTCTGTCTGAACACTGCTGCATGAGATTTCAATCTTGCTTGTAGCCTGCGCCGCATCATCCCTCAGTCGGAGTGTCACCCAGCATGTCAGTGTATCTTCCTCTATCTGCCGGCCTACCTTAAAACTCAATTGTTTGTTCACCGGTTTGGCACTTGCACAAACCTGCCCACAATTCTCATCCAAGAACAGCGAAGCGGAAACGACATCACCGGAACGGACAGTTCCATCCAAAGTGAAATTTATCTTTTCCAACTGATATGCCACGCCGCTGTTCCTAATCAGACGCAGACACAATACCGGATTATGCTCCTTCAATGTCAACACCGGATATACCGGTTGCCGAATCTCCACCGCTATCTTATCCGTATAATTTTGGCATGCCATGATGCCCCAAGCAGACAAGACCAGTAAAAGTATAGTCTTATATCTCATATCATCCCAATATTTATTTGTAACCTTCCGTTTGTGTTATATTCGGATTAGTATTGAGACAAGCAGGAGCAATAGGCCACAAGGTAACATTCTTCTCCCCTTCACGCCCCTTCAAGGTCTCAATAAGCTCGAATTCCTTATTAAAGCGAAGGTATGCCCACCATGCTTTTGATTCTGCGACAAACTCTTTCAGTATTTCGCTGATAATGGCATTGTCTATGGCATCCTGAGTCCTTGCCGTGTAGTAGTTGTCTACCCCATAAGCACGCTTGGCCACTACATTCAGATTCTGCAAAGCGGCATCCGTATTTCCCAAGGCATTTTCCACTTCAGCTTTCAAAAGATAGGCTTCGGCCAAACGATAGACGGGGACATCACTGTCAAAACTACGCGTATCATTGGCAAAGGAGCCTTTGAACTTCACAACCATCCTTTTAATCTGTACTTCTTCCGTCAGGAACTTATCCTCGAATACCCGTACTGAAACATCCGTACGCGTGTCACGTGCATCCTCAGCCAGGAAATCGCAATAGGCTTGCGTGGGCACAACATACTGGGCATGGGAACCGGCAGGAACCTCATCCTCGGTATATCCGGCTTCCCTCAGCCGGGTTCTGTCACCGTTAGGTGCCAGATAATAGGCGAAAAAGTTGGGGGATGTTCCCGGAGTCACATTTTCATTGACGATATAGGGCAATGTCCAGATAAGCTCAGAATTGGCTTCGTTGTTTAAATTGAAAATATCGGCAAATGTGGGAAGAAGCGCATATCCGGCTTTCAATACCGCATCAACAGAAGACTGCGCCGTACTCAGAGCCGCATTCCCTCCTCCCAGACGCTTTGCCTTCCATAAGTAATATTCAGTACGCAACATGTTGATGGCTGCCGGAGATGCCTTATGGAGAAGCTTGGAAGAAGCGGGCATCAACCTTAAAGCTTCTTCTATATCGGTTTCGACCTGAGCATATACTTCAGAGGCCGCCGTACGGCTGGGATACATGTCCTCCTGCTTTTCTGACTCAAAGCCGGAAGTCAGTAGTGGACAGTCACCGAATACCCGCACCAGAGTAAAGTAACAATATGCCCGTAGGAAATAGGCATTGGCCATCACCTCATTACGTGTAGCTTCATTGGTGAAAGAGATTTCCGGAGTATGCTTCAGAATCAAATTTGCACTATTAATGGTAGTATATATGCTACTCCAATTTGTACCTGCATCACCGCTCAGCAATACGTTTGTACCCACTCTATTAAAAAACGCATCATTTACCGCCCCACTCTCATACCAGTTTGAGCGCATCTCTCCATAGATGTTGAGCAAATCGGAAAAGGCAGAACGGAATTGAGTATATGCTCCATTTACCGCACTCGTAGCGTCGCTCTCCTCTGTCCACATGGATAGGCTGGTGAACTGGCTGGGCTGTATCACATTCAGGTCTCCATGACATGATGTAAAAAACGAGACCCCACTTATAAGAAGAATGCCGGATAATATTTTTATTTTCATAATTCTTATTTTTCGTATTAAACTTCTTTTATCACAAAGTAACTTTACATCCGATAGAGAACTTACGGATAGGCGGATAGGTATTGAAACTGCCGGAATAAGTGCTTGATGCACCTACTTCGGGCGAAAGGCCTATTACTTCCGTAAAATAATGCAGATTGTTTCCGGCCAGGGTCAATACCAGCCCTTTCAGACCGATCTTTGCCAGCAATGCCTGAGGCAGAGCATATTGCAGAGAGATTTCACGGATACAGAGATAATCGGCTTTCTGGGTGAAAACATCGGAGTTGTCCCGGAAATTCTTATTCAACTCATCGGAGTCATTGCCTGAGAAACGGGCATACTTGGCCTTACTCGGGTCATCCCCCACATTCCAGCATTTTAGGATTTCAGCAGGCAGGCTGGTGTTTCCATTCATGAAATTACACATCTGGCGTTGCAGATAACCATTGGAAATGGAGTGCCCCAAAGCAAAATCAAGATAGACATTCAAAGTGAAGCCCTTGTAAGTGAAAGTATTGTTCAAACCTCCGGTGGTATGGGGAATCGTATTTCCCAGCAGGAACATATCATTGCTGTTGATGATATTGTCTCCGTTCAGGTCTTTCCACTCATAGTCTCCAATAGTCTTTTTTCCGACACCCAGTTTCTGTTTCGTGGTCCAGTCCCAACCTTTGGATGAGGTGTCATAACGGGCATTGGCAGCCTGCTCGGGAGTTGTAATGATAAAGTCTTTCTTATATCCATAGAAACGCCCCAACGGTTCACCCTCGGCAACACCTCCGAATTCTTTGGTCGTGCCATCCTGCATTTTTACAGAGTATCCTCCCTGGCGGTTCTTGTCCCGTCCGTTTTCGGGCAGTTTAAGCACCTTGTTCTTTACGTAAGTAATGGTGAATTTAGATTCCCACGTGAAATCCTTCTTGACAATGTTACGTGTTGTTATTTCAGCATCGAAACCACGGAAACGTACTTTTCCAAGATTGGTAAGGATGGAACCGTATCCCGACGTATTGGGCAATACTTTGGAAGTAATCAGGTTATCCGTAATCTTATTAAAGTAGTCGATACCCAGAATGATGCGGTTCTTGAACAAGCCTAAATCAAAACCTAAATCCAATTGTGTGGAAGTCTCCCATTCAAGAGCCTTGTTAGGCATGGCCGAAGAAACGGTCGCAGCACTTTGATCGTAACTGGTGGTAATGGCATACAATCCTAATGCATCGTAATAGCCGATGGAGTTGTTACCGGTCTGCCCATAACTGCCACGCCACTTCAAATTACTTATAAAACCGATATTCTGCATAAAAGGCTCATCACTCATAACCCATCCGACAGACAATCCGGGGAAGAATCCCCATTGGTTGCCTTTGGCAAAACGGGAAGAGCCGTCCTCACGGAAAGTAGCAGTCAACATATATCTTTTCAGATAATCATAGTTCAATCGGCCGAAATAACCGATATTCACATCTTCCTGCTTGGTCGACGTTGCATCGGAATAAACAGAACCTCCGTTCAATGTCGGTATCTTGTCGGAGCTGTGTCCGGTAGTGGCAGCATACACATACTTGTACAAATATTGCTGATAGGAATATCCTACCATCGCACTGATGCTGTGTTTATCGGCAAACGTTCTTGTATAGCTGGTGTAGAATTCCAGTTTCTTCCGTTGCTCATCCGTCATGTTGGTAGTCGCCTTCCGCGTTCCATTCATCGGGTTGGCACGCATGAATGTATCTCCATGGCTGTTTTGCGTAAACAAAGAAGCGGTGCCCACAGCATGCCATCCTTTCAAAACTTCCCAATCAAGAGAGCCGACTAACCCCAAACGGTTGGTACGCTGATTGTTATCATTAAAATACGAGTAGAAGCTCGGATTCGGAGACGAAGAGTTTGGACCTGGCGTCGGGGTTCCGTACCATTCATTGTCAGACACCCAATATTTACGTTGAACGGCCGGGGTCATCAGTCCACGGGAAATCACCTGATACTGACTGGCATACTCTTCGCTATTCGTCTGGCTGTAATCTATGTTGCTACTGAAAGTCAGGTTCTCTCTGATTTTGGCAGTTACATTAGTACGGGCATTGAAACGGTCGAATGCCGTGCCTACACCTACACCGGAATCTTTCATATAGCCAATACTGCCCACATAGCTCAATTTCTCCGTACCTCCTTCTATCCCCACATAATAATTTTGCCAAAGAGCATTCTTGAAACAAGTACTGGCCCAATCATTATCTTCAAAAATCAAAGTCTTACTGGGATCCAACGGATCAGCCACAGACTTCCATCCTGCCGGAATACTCTCTCCATCCCTCAAGTAACGGGTAGAAAACTTGGAAGCATCCGTATTGCCGGAACTATAAGCATATCCGTCAAGGTATAACTTTTCCGGACTGGGTCCGGAAGCCCAACGATCGCGCATGATAGTAACAGCTTGGGTAGCATCCAGATACTCAATCATCCGCTCCACATTCTCGTTTGCAAAGGAAGCCTCAAACGTCACTCGAGGAGCACCGCTTTTTCCTTTTCTTGTCGTAATCAGGACAACTCCATTCGATGCACGCGAACCATAAATAGCAGAAGAAGCGGCATCCTTCAAGACTTCGATAGATTCGATGTCATTGGGATTGATACCCGCTGTACTGCGCTCTACGCCATCAACTAATATAAGAGGAGAATTACTCTGACTGATAGATGAACCACCACGAATCAAGAACGTAGCCTCTGCACCCGGAGTATTGTTCTCATTGTACACGCGTACACCCGCAATTTTACCCTTCAGCCCTTCTCCCACAGTATTGATAGGAGTTGCCTTCAATGTTTCTCCATCCACCTTGCTGATGGCGGATGTTACGGTACGCTTGGATTGGGTACCATAACCTACGACCACCACTTCATCCAGCCCCATGGTGGTCGGTTCCATCCGGATGTTAAGAATCTTTTGATTAGTAATCAGGATTTGCTGTTCATCATAGCCCACATAGGAAAATACAAGAGTTTCCCCCTTGCTTACTTTCAGCTGGAAAGCACCATTCATATCCGTAATAACTCCTCGAGTCGTACCCTTCACAGCGATGGAAACTCCTGGAAGAGTTTCACCAGTATTGTCCACTACTACACCTGATAGGTTAAATTCTTGTGCCCAAAGCAAAAATGGGCAAAATAGTAGAAAAGTTATGAGGTGAAAATGAAATATTTTTCTCATCTTTGTTACGATTTTAATAATAAATTGTTTCAGTAATTTATTTAAGGGGAAACGGGAAGTGCCAATACTCGTTTCCCCTCCCTTTTCGGGGGTCAAACTTAAGTTGGCCAATGAGTTTTTTCATTGGATGTATTGTTGCAATATCTCCATAGGCAATCGTTTTTAGTTAATTAATGTATTTGAAGAATTCCGTATTTTTCAATTCGTTTCTTGTCTCCTCCAGCTCTTCTTCAGAACAAGGAGCTATCGGCAATCGACATGGTCCACAGTCTATTCCTGCCAGTTTCATGAATATCTTACCGGCTCTGACTCCTCCCCCATGCTTTATCAGCACATCAATGATTTCAACAGATTTCCATTGCATTTCACGGGCTGTTTCAAGGTCTCCCTTTTCCATGGCTTCCATCACAGCTTTGTATATACCCGGAACATAGTTGTAGGTACTGCCTACGGCAGCCTTAGCTCCAACCGACAATCCGGTAATCAGTATCTCATCAAAACCGTGCAAGACTTCGAACGCCCCACCGTCCGCATGAATGCACTGCTGCATCTCCATCAGGTTGTTATGAGTAAACTTGACTCCCACCAGATTGGGAATTTGCTTCTTGCCCTCTATAAGGAACTTGTGTACCGGCAAGGAAACCCCGGTTATGGACGGCATGTTATAGTAATAAAACGGCAAGCGGGAAGCCGATGCAGCTATCGGCTTGAAAAAACCTATCAGCTCATCTACAGAACCGGGCTTGAAAAAGCAGGGCGCCATGGCTGCTATCATATCAGCTCCAATAGCTTGCGCATGGGCTGCCAGCTCGGCACACTGAACCTGCGACATGCCACCTACATGCACTATCACTTTCAGTTTTCCCTTGGCTGCCTCCATCCATTTTTCCGCAACAGCCTTTCGTTCTTCTGTTGTCAGAGAAACGGATTCTCCCGTCGTGCCACAAATAAACACTCCCGTCACACATTTCTTTTGCATCAGAAACTCTGCATACGGCCCGATCACCTGCAAATTTAAGGAACCATCTTCGTGCATTGGCGTAAATGGTGCAGCGATTAATCCTGTTAAAAGTCGTTTGTTCATAAATAAAATTATATTATAATTAATGATAGGTTCAAACCTATTTTTTCTTAAAGAACAAGCTTGTCAGATAGCCTATGACAAAACATGAGATAAAGCCGGACGCCGTGTACAAAAGCAAATGGAACGTCTGGAATCTGGCAACAAACAATTGTACGATGATACTTGCGACTATACCAATGATTGCTCCTCCGGAATTGGCGCGTTTGGTAAGCATGCCCAACATGAACAGTCCTCCCATACTACCCAATATGAGCCCGAGTATCTTGTTGAATTCGTCCCACAATGAAGCGATATTCCATGTTGCCATAAGAAAAGCAAAAGATAGACTAATGATTCCTATCACACAAGTTGCCATACGTGCCGCACGCAATTCATTGCCCCCCTCTCCCTTATGAAAGAAACGTGAATAAATGTCTACTATATAAGCTGTGGCTGCCGAATTCATACTGCCGCTCAAAGTGGACATTGCCGCAGCGAAGATGCCCGAAATCAACAACCCTACAATACCGACCGGTAATTGGGTAAAAATATACCACGGAAAAATAGCATCGCCGTTAGGAATACTGATACTCAGATTCTCAGGATACACCTTGTAATAGGCATAAAGCGCAGTGCCTATAAAGAAGAAAATCAGTGTGGCGGGAACAGTCAATATCGCATTGGTCCATACACTCTTCCGTGCCTCTTTCATCGAAGAGGTAGTGAGATAGCGCTGCACCATACTTTGGTCCGTCCCATAGGTGGTAAGATGGGTAAAACATGCGGCAATAATGACGGTCCACATCGTAGCATCCTTCAAGTCAAAGTTCGTCGCTCCCAAATCGAACTTACCGTTTGCCACGGCAATATCAATCGTTTCACCCAATCCACCGGGAAGAGAACACGAGATGTATATCACTGCAAATATCGCTCCTCCCAACAGTACAATTACTTGAATGGCATCTGTCCATACAACCGCCTCTATTCCCCCTATCATTGTATATAGAATGCTACAAACTCCCATAATACTGATACATAGGAATATATCCAATCCAGTCACCACATTCAAAGCAATGGAGGGCAGAAAAAGCACAACGCCCATACGCCCTACCTGGAAAATAATAAAGGCCAGACTGCAAATAATCCGGATAAAGACATTGAAACGTATCTCCAGATACTCATAGGCAGTCGTTATATTCAATTTCCGGAAAAAAGGAATAAAGACATAAACAATAACGGGGGCAACAAACACAATACCGGTATTGAACAACACATAACTCCAGTTCGTGGCATATGCCTTGGAGGGTATAGCCATGAAGGTGATGGCACTCAACGCGGTTCCGAAAAGACTCAGCCCGGCAGCCCACCACGGAATGCGTCCTCCACCCTTGAAATAGTCATTCGTACTTTTCTGGCGCCGTGAAAAGTAAATTCCAATTCCGGCCAATACGGCAAAATAACCGATAATCACAAGGATATTGACAAGTCCCAACCCCTTTTCCAAAGGAACAATATCCCCTTGAAGGCTGTACAGTCTATTCGTTCCGGAACTGGCATTGCTACCGAGTATAACGAAGGAACGGTTTCTTTGCAAGACTTGCATGGTGTCATAGGTACCTGGAATACATTCAGACTTGACAAGAGTCTGCGTAATTGTATGATATTTCCATAAAGTATTCTCTTTTTTAAGATGCTGTGTATCTTCCGGCTCTTTCTGAAAAAGAAGTATATGGTTGGCTCCGCTGGCGACAGCAGCACATATTCCTTTCGGAAAATCCGAACCTAATGAACTCCATTTACCCAATTGGGGGTTATAGACATATCCATCAGTCAAGCAAGAAGACAACCCTTCTTCCGTTTCCGTCTGTCCACCCAATAAATACAGACAAGGAGAAACGCCGTTGTTCTGTACCACGAGAATTGCATCTTCCCGGACGCATCCCGGATAGCCCGGTAGTTCTTTCCATCCTCTGGACTTGTTCGACAAGTCCAGCACAAAAAAAGAATCCGATAACCTAGACGGACTTACCGACTTCCTGCCTCCAAACAAATATACCTTATTGTCCAGTAGTGCTCCTGCCGCGTTAGACAACGGAAAAGGAAGTGGCGGCCAATCTTCCGAAACATTCAGTTTACCCTGCTGCATTGTGACAAAAAATACATCTTCGTAGCATTGGGAAGAATCACGCCCTCCAATACACAAGATACCGTCAGAGAGTGTTATGGAAGCGCCATAAGCCAACGGCTTGGACAACAGTTCTTCATACAAAGCGAATCCGGCATTTTCAGAAAGGCATACCGCATTTCTTCCCCATCGGCTATAATCGTCGGAAGTGCCGCCTGCCAATACAATTTGTCCGCCAAGTACTCCGGAAAAGAGTCCCAAAGTGTTGTGTTCCTCATTAAAAACACTCTCGTTGCCCCACTTTATCTGCTCAGAATGAGAAGCATCTGCAGCTCTCAGGCTTTGCCCCCAAAACAAACAAAGGCATACCAATGCAACACAATTATTTACAATCCGTGTCATTTGTCATATTTTTATTGTGATTGACCCTTATTCTGTTCTCCTAACACTGCCCTATCATAAATCAGCTTCTTATAGACATAAAAGTGTTGCTCGATAGCATTTCTGTAGCCCATTTCATCCTTATTCTTGATAAAGTTCAATAAATCGGTGTGAGTTACAATCTTTCCCTTTTTCTCCAATTCTATATTTATAGCTTCCACCCGTTCCCTCAAATTGGTTTTTACAAAGTTCATAACCGGATGAATGATGCTTTGGAACTGTACAATCGTCTTATTCCCCGTTATTTCGTATAGTTTTGAATGGAAAGTATATTCGCTGAGATTGGCATATTCGTTGTTCCCCAATGCAACGCCTGCATTAACAATCTCTTCCAGTTCCATAATATCCTGCTCTTTAATATTATGAAATATGTCACTACTGATTCCTATCTCCAAAGCAACCCTGAATCCCAAAAGATCGAGAAGTGATTCCTGGCTCATAATACGGGGATCAACCACTCTCTTCATTCCCCCTAAGATGAAAGGCTCAGTTAATATCATTCCACGACGTGTACGGCTTTCAATCATTCCCATCATTTTCAGACGGCTAAGAGCTTCCCGAAGAACACTACGAGCTACCCCCAACGCTGACGACAACTCAATTTCGTTAGGGATAGAATCACCCACTTTCAAGTCCTGACTTCTGAAATAATTCAATAACTTGTCTTCCACTTGGTCTACCAAAGTAATCGACTGCCCATCAATTTTTAAGTTTTCCATATATTAAATCGTGTTATTATTAGTCCTATTAGTATTATTTGTCAGACAAATAAATGGATATTTTTTAATAAAAGCAACATATAAAGAATATATTATCACTTATTTTATATTTATTAACTTTTAAAGTGTTGCATTTTTGCAAATTTACTATTCACGATGTAATATATATTTCGGCTATATTACATATGCGAACAAACAATAAGAAAAACAGAAAAAGGGGAAAAACAATATAAGTGCAGCTTAAAAAATAGTTTAGAAGAATTATTAATACCTAAGAATGAATGTTCTTAAAAAAGAAAAAGACTGAATAACTAAGTATTCAGCCTTTTATAAAGAGCGGCAAGCGAGACTCGAACTCGTGACCCTCAGCTTGGGAAGCTGATGCTCTACCAACTGAGCTACTGCCGCATAAACATTTCCAAGGTCATGCCTTAAAAACGGTGGCAAAGTTAATAAATTCCTTCCTAAAAAAACAAACGTTTCGTCAAATATTTCCTATTTTTGCTCGGGAAAACAAAGATATTCTTTCAAAATACAGACTAAATACCAATGAAACGAATCATACTCATCACCGGAGGAGCACGTTCCGGCAAAAGCACCTATGCGGAAAAGCTGGCACTCGAGCTCTCTCCCACTCCCGTTTATCTTGCCACAGCACGCATTTGGGACGAAGAATTCCGCCAGAGGGTAATCCGGCATCAGGAACGCCGGGGACCGGAATGGACAAACATCGAAGAGCAGAAAGAACTCAGCCGCCACCGGCTGGAGGGACGGATCGTCCTGATAGACTGCATCACCTTATGGTGTACCAACTTTTTCTTCGACCTGCATTCAGATACCGACCGGGCACTTGCCGCAGTAAAGGCGGAGTTCGACCGCTTCACGGCACAAGACGCAACCTTCATCTTTGTAACCAATGAAATAGGTATGGGAGGAACTTCCGAGAACGAACTGCAACGAAAGTTCACGGACATGCAAGGCTGGATGAACCAATATGTAGCCGCCCGTGCCGACGAAGTGATACTGATGGTATCCGGCATCCCACTTACCGTAAAAAACACTCATTCATAAAACAACAAACAATTAAAATTCAACAGACTGATGAAAACATTTCATATCACCCGCCCGGATGAGTCAATCCGTCCCGCATTGATTGACAAAATCAACAACCTGACCAAACCCAAAGGTTCATTGGGCATTTTAGAAGAACTGGCACTCCAAATCGGACTCATACAACAGACATTATCCCCCGCCTTGAAACATCCGCAAAACATTATCTTCGCCGCCGACCACGGCATTGTAGAAGAAGGTGTCAGTCTGTCTCCAAAGGAAATCACCTGGCAGCAAATCAGCAACTTCCTTCATGGAGGGGCAGGTGTCAATTTCCTCTGCCGGCAGCACGGCTTTACCCTGAAAATAGTAGATGCAGGAGTAGACTACGACCTCCCCTACGAGAAAGGCATCATCAATATGAAAGTGCGCAAAAGTACCAGAAATTATCTGCACGAGGCAGCCATGACGGAAGAGGAAATGGAGATGTGCCTGGAACGGGGTGCCGAGGTGGTGCGCCAATGCCATGAAGAAGGCAGCAATGTCCTCAGCTTCGGTGAAATGGGTATCGGAAACACCTCTTCATCCTCCTTGTGGATGACCTGCTTTACCGGTATTCCTCTGGAACAATGTGTCGGCGCAGGTAGCGGACTCGACAGCGCGGGCATCCGCCACAAATACGAAGTGCTGAAACAGTCTATGGAGAATTACAAAGGCGACGGCTCTCCCCGGGACATCATCCGCTACTTTGGTGGACTGGAAATGGTAATGGCCATAGGCGCCATGCTGCAAGCTGCCGAGCTGAGGATGATTATCCTTGTTGACGGATTCATCATGACCAACTGCCTGCTTGCCGCCGCCAGGCTCTACCCGGAAGTGACGGATTACGCCATCTTCGGACACTGCGGAGACGAGTCGGGCCACAAACTGGTACTCGACGCCCTGCATGCCCGTCCGCTGCTGAATCTGGGGCTGCGTTTGGGAGAAGGAACGGGGGCCATCTGTGCATATCCCATTGTCGACTCGGCCGTGCGGATGCTCAATGAAATGGATAACTTTGCACATGCCTCCATCACCAAATACTTTTAACATGAATAATATCTTAGCAGCATTCATCATGCTCACCCGACTGCCCTTCTGGAAAATCAAGGAAGTACCGGCAGAGTGTTTCAAGCATGTGGTTCCCTATTGGCCGCTTGTAGGCTGGCTGACGGGAGGCGTGATGGCGGCAGTGCTGTGGCTTGCCGGACAGATTATGCCGGTGTCATTGGCATGGATTCTTGCCCTCATCGCACGCCTGCTTGTCACCGGTTGCCTGCACGAAGACGGACTGGCGGACTTCCTCGACGGCTTTGGTGGCGGCACCACCCGAGAACGGACTCTTGCCATCATGAAGGATTCCCACATCGGAAGCTACGGTGTCATCGGATTGATATGCTATTTCCTGCTGTTGTTCCAACTTCATCACCTGCCACTGGGACTTCTCTGCATCCTTGTGCTCAGCGGTGACTGCTGGTCCAAATTCTGTGCCTCCCAGATTGTCAACTACCTGCCCTATGCCCGGAAAGAGGAAGACAGCAAAAGCAAGACCGTCTACAACCGCATGAGCTGGCACGAGTTACTGGCCGGATTTCTTTGCGGTCTGCTTCCTTTCGTACTGCTGCTGCCTATAAAACTGTGGATTGCCACCCTCTTCCCACTGCTCACCTTCTTCCTGCTCTACCGATTGATGAAGCGGCGCCTACAAGGATATACGGGTGACTGCTGCGGGGCCACTTTCCTGCTATGCGAACTGTCCTTCTACTTGGGAAGCCTTATTCTAATTATAAATTAACAACTGAAAATTAAAGATGGAAGTAATACTCATTCGACACACTTCGGTAGATGTTCCTCCGGGGATGTGCTACGGTCAGACCGATGTTCCCCTGAAACCCACGTTTGAAACGGAAGCCGCCGTGACGGCAGAAAACCTGAAGGCATACCTTCCGTTCGACCACGTCTACACCAGTCCCCTAACCCGCTGCGTGCGCCTCGCCACCTATTGCGGCTATCCCGATGCAGAACGGGACAAACGGATTATGGAAATCAATTTTGGCGACTGGGAGATGAAGCCGTTCGAGCAGAATGAAGACCCACGCTTGCAGGAATGGTATGCCGACTACATGAACGTGGCAGCTACCGGTGGAGAATCTTTTACTATGCAATACCGGCGTGTCAGCCAGTTTTTGGACGAATTAAAGAAGAAGCCCTATACGCGCGTTGCCATCTTCGCACATGGCGGCGTACTCATCTGCGCGCAACTCTATGCCGGAATCCTCAAAGCCGAAGAAGCCTTCGACGCATTGACGCCCTACGGCGGCATCGTCCGCATCAATCTCGACAAGGAATAGTGAACGAAATAGTAGGGCCTTCCTCCGCTTCGGTTTGCACCTTGTAGATACCTCCAAAATAATGAATAAAATGGGCATTGATTTCATGGCGAATCAAGCTCGTTTTATTCTCAAAATGTACCTTTGCAAACGGGGTGTTGACCACGTCGAAATAAAGGAGCGGTTTACTCCGGTCGCGTCTGATGCGGATAATCGCCTCATAACGGGCAGTGTCATTCTCTGACGGAGTCAGCATGCTGACAAGCAATGTATCGAACCACCTTCGGTCTGTCCTCGCAAGCTGTTCCTTGAGGTCGGTCTGCAGGCTGACAGACACAGTGCTCTCCTCACGGCCGTTCACTTTATCCAGCACCTCACTGCACAACTGAATAATGTCACACTCCTCGTCCTCATACTGAATCTTGCCGGACTCCAAGCGGGACAATTCCAGAATGCTGTTGACATAATTCAGCAGACTTTCCGCATTGGTCTGAATCATCTGCCCGTATTCCCTCTTAGTCTCCTTATCCAGCTCCTCCTTTCCGGTCAGCAATTCGGCAAAGCCCACCACCACATTCAGCGGAGTACGTATATCATGGCTGATTTCCGATTTCAGACGTTCCTTCGCGATGTTGTCCGTCTCTGCCTGCAAAGCGGCTTCAGCCGTCTTCTTCTCTACGACAGCAATCTTTCCGGAGACATAGCGCGTATACAAGTAGAAAAGCAGCATCAGCAGCAGGCAGACGCCCAGGAATATAAATCCTATACGGTAATTCATGTCCTGAATCTTCTGCTTCTCCAACAACAGCTCGTCAATGTGGTAAATCTCCTTCACCTGCTTCAACTGGTTGGCCGAGAAGGCATTGTTCAGCGAATCCTGCTTGCGTATGAGGTAGCGCCGGGTCTCGATGGCCCCGTCAATGTCCCCCTTGTCATATTGCGTACTCGCCTTGTAGTTTATCAAAGTGGCAAAGGTGGAGACGTAGTTGTTCAGTACCGTAGGGGTCACCTCGTCTATCAATGCGATGCTTTTGTCATACTCATCGGTCTTGGCATAGTATTGAAGCTGTATCAACTGGACATTCAGCCAAAAGACGGGATCTACATGCGGTTCAAGCAGTTTCTTTACTTTCTCGATATGCTCGTGCGCCACTGTAAAGTTCTTCCGGTTCATGTAGTGCAGGATATACTTCACTTCGCAGTCAATCTCGAAATTGCTCCAGTTCTTCCTTGTCTCGGGTTCTTTGGAAATAACCGTCTGCAACGTCATGTCCATTTCATGCAAATAGGGCAGCTTCAAGCTGTCTTTACCGCCATTGCCGTATACCTGGGCAATACGCGACAGTATATCCACCTTCAGGCTGGCCTTTGTCTGGGGAGAGAAATTCCGGTAAGCCTCCAAGAAAGAGTCCAGTGCCTCATTCGGGCGGCTGGACACTCCGTAGGCACATCCCAAGCTGTTATACGCCGCTATCATCCCGTTATTGCTATGGCGGAGTTTTGATTCCTCCAACGTCTCCTTAGCCACATACACCGCTTTCTCTATCTGTCTCTTGGAAGCCAGGGCGCGGCTGATGGCAGCCTTCTGCTCCAGATAATAATCGTAAGTGCCTACCTGGGAGACAAAATCCTTCAGCACATCCACCCAATACGACAGACTGTCCGGGTCGTGTTTCTTGTCATAACATGCCGCCAGATAGTAAGCGCCCATATTCTCATAGAAAGCGTTCTTCTGCCGCCGCGCCTCCTCGTACAGACGGGTGGAAAAAGTCATGTTATAGGGAGCATACTGGTGCTTGTAGGCCATGTCACGGAGATACGTCAGCCGGACAAGGGTGGCCGGCAGGGCATCGGCAACCTTCAGGATGCTGTCCTGATACCGGACAGCCCCCGTGTCTTCTGCCAGCAGCGGACAGATATATCCGCAAAACAAAACATGGATGAGAATCAGTATTCGTTTCATTGCGCCGTTCCTCCGTGTAATGCGGGATTATACTTCAAAGGATGTGTAAAGCAGAAACGCGCGCCACGGGTGTACCCACTGTCCACCCACAGCTTGCCGTTCATATATTTCACAATCAGTTGGCAGATGGAAAGGCCCAGTCCGCTTCCCTGCACAAAATCATTCAGCTTTTCAAAGCGTTCAAAAATCAAGTGCTGCTTCTCCGGTGGAATGCCGCATCCGGTATCCGTCACGGAGAAAAGTGCCGTACCGGCATCAGCCATCTTCAGTTCCAGCACAATGGAGCCTTGTTCCGTAAACTTGGCGGCATTCACCAGCAGGTTTATCAAGACCTGGCGGAGGCGCGCATCGTCCGTATCCAGCATCAAGACGGACAAATCCGTGTCAAAACGCATTTCAACCTCCAGCTTGCGCGAGGCCATCACGGTCTCCACGACCTCATTACACAACTTCACGGCATCATGCGTGCGGATGTTGAAGGTTATATTGTCATTCTCGAAATCCGAGAAATCCAGAATGTCATTGATAAGTTTCAGCAACTGAAAGGAATTCACCTTGATAATTTCGGAGAATTCCCGGCGCGATTCGTCATCGAACGACTCGTCCTCATCCGTCAGTACCGCCGAGAATCCGACAATGGCATTCAGCGGTGTACGTACCTCATGGCTCATGTTCGAAAGAAACATATTCTTCCGTTGTATGGCTTGCACCGCTTTCTCCTTCATCGCCTCCTGCCGCATTTGGGAATGCTTCAAACGGAATATTTTCTTCCAGCCCAACACCAGGAGGAATATCAGAAACAGTACGGACACAGTGATGCCTGCCAGATAGAAACGCATGGATACAATGCGGTCGCGTTCGTTCTGGTAGGCCAGTTGGTCGGCCTGGAAACGGGTACAGAGCCGGTCTATCTCCTTGGGATAGTTCTTCTCGAACGAAGTCTTGATATACGAAAAGACCTTGCCGTACTGTCCGTAGGCTTCTTCCTTGTTTCCCATCTTCACCAGTAAATCCGCTTTTTCGAGCAGAGCTTCCTTGTAGATGTTATGGTTTATCCGGGCATATTCGGTTTGAAGGAAATCATTGTAGGCGGTCAAGGCTGCCTCATGCTCTCCGGTGGCCACCAGATAACGGGCATCTATAATCAGAAGGTATTGCCGTATCTCCGGAATCAGCTGCGTTTCAAGCTGGCCTATCTGTACCAGACAATGGCTGGCAGCTTTCAAGTCACCCTTGAATAATTGGCAGGAAGCATTGGAGATGTGGCGCATGGCCAGCTCCAGCGGAGAAAGCCGGTCTTCCGGATAGAGGTTCAGACGTGCAAGATAACGCGAGGCGCCGTTTACATTCCGTATGCGCAGGTTATAATCTATCAGTTCCACCAGTAGCATACGGATATGCACATCCTCCCCGTCCATCCCATCCAGCAGTCTCAAGGACTCTTCATAAGCGGCACCGGCTTCCCGGAGCCTGCCGGTATAGCTGTACACCTCTCCCATGGCATTCAGCGCAAGGGCATTGCCGAAGGGGTAGGCAAGCGCGCGGGCTTTGGAGTACATCTGGTCGCTCTGGGCAATGGCCATACGGATTTCTCCACGGAAAAGGGAGGATTTTATAAGTATCCTTTCCAGTTCGAAATAGGTGTAGTAGCGCTGGGATTCATCCAATTGGGACAAAAGGCCGTCGGCATTCAGCGAGTCACACTCCTCCCGGGTCAGATAGTCGAAACCGAGGCTGTTGTGAAAAGTGGAGATGACCTCATGGACTATACTTTCCTTTTCTTTAGTCCAAGAATCCGCTTTATCTGTTGTCGATGCAATTATTGTGCTCCCGAACCAAATAAAGAAAAGGAATATATATAGTTGCTTTATCCTCATTTATAAGACTTTGTCTGCTTTAAAAGTTACATTTTTAATGCAACGCGGTCTTGCAAAGATATTATATCTTTTTGGAACGGACAAAGAATCAGTTAAAATAACAACATTTTAAAAACAAAAGGAAGCCAAGGTCGATGTCACTATTACGGCAACCACCATCCACCACTCCACACGCCGGTTGATGCGGACAGCCACACGCATATCTTCCGTCTTCAGAGGCCGTTCATTAGAACCGATATAAGGTTTCCATACCTCCTCGCCGAAATAGTTGTGCGGACCCCCGAAACGGCAATTCAAAATACCGGCAAGGGCGGCTTCCGGATAACCGGAATTGGGACTGGCATGCTGGCTGCCATATCTGCCCACAAAAGCAAACAAGGAAAGGCGACCGGAAACCAGTACCATCAGAAAGGCTGTCAGACGGGCGGGAATATAATTGGCAACATCATCCAAACGGGCAGCAAAACAGCCGAACCGACGATAGCGTTCATTCTTGTAGCCGACCATGGAATCCAGCGTGTTCACCATCTTATAGGCAAGCATGCCCGGAACTCCCAACAGCAGATACCAGAACAAGGGGGCAACTACCCCGTCACTCAAATTCTCTGCCAAAGTCTCCAATGCCGCGGTTCTCACCTCCTGCGCCGAGAGTGCAGACGTATCACGCCCTACGATACGTGCCACTTGCATCCTCCCTTCCTCCAAGGAACGGTCCACCGCCTTGAACACCATACGCACCTCGCGAACCAGCGTAGTGCCCGCCAAGCAATAGAATATCAGCAATATTTGCACCGTCAGAAGCATGCCCGGAGAAAAGAGTGCCGCCAAGCGGAGCAACAAAAGCGTAATGACGTATACCCCCAAGACAAGAGACACCGCCACAAACGCACCTTTCAGAAAACGCAAATCGCCCCGGTTCAACCGGTGCTCACAGAAAGAAATGGCTTTGCCGAAAGCCACAACCGGATGGGGCAGCCACGCCGGGTCGCCCAGCCAATGGTCGAGCAGCCAGGCAGTGAGAAGCGGCAGGTTCAAGTTGAAGGCGACACCCAAAAGTATAAGTACATCTTCTTCCATCGGTTATTCCTCCTCAAGCCATTGTCCTATTGCTTTTACAAGCCTGTCATTCTCCTCCCGGCTCTGGGCGGCTATGCGGAAGAAGTGCTCATTCAGCCCGTCAAAGTTGGAGGCGTCCCGAATCAAGATGCCATGCTCCCCGGCCAGATAGTCTTTCAAGGCGGAAGCCTTGCCCATACGGAGGCACACCAGCATGAAATGGGTTTCGGTGGCCCATACCTCCAGTCCTCCCAATGCCTCGAGCGCACTGCGCAGGCGGGCAGCCTCTTGCAAGTAAGACGCCACATCCAGCGGATTGGGAACATCATGTTCCAACAGATGGAGCCCTGCCTCAATGGCAAGCTGGTTGACCGACCAGGGCATACGGTTAGTACGCAGACGGTGCAGCAGGTGGGGGGCGCCGGTGACATATCCCAGTCGCAGACCGGGAACGGCATAACGCTTGGTCATGGAGTGCAGCAGCAAGACGTTGGGAAACTCTGCCGCCTCGGCAGCAGAGAAAAGCGGACGCAAGGTGAAAAACTCGTAAGACTGGTCGATGACGAAACATACCTGCGGATTATGACTAATAAGTGTTGCCAGATATTCCTTCTCCACAACCGTTCCGGTAGGGTTGTTGGGATTACACAGCCACAGCATGCGCACCTCTTCCGACAAGCGATACCCCTCGCTCTCCGCAGGAAGCCGATAGAGGGAAGTGACCCGATGGCCGTGCATGCGGCAGGCATCGGCATATTCACTGAAAGTGGGCTGCACAATGGCGGTGTTTGTCCCGCGGAAAGTCTGTGCGGTGAGATAAATGGCTTCGGTAGCTCCGTTCGTCACGCACACTGCCTCGGCAGGAAGACGGTGGCGGCGGGCAAGGCAGGCCTCAAGCGTGTAAGGCTCCGGTTCGGGATAGTTGCCGATGCCGTCAATCCGGGCACACAGATGCGCCTTCAAGGCAGAGAGGTCTACCCTGTTGTAAACGTTCGAGCTGAAGTTTGCCGTAATGGGACGGCTGTATTTATAGGAATCGTCTCCGTGTCCTTCAATCATGGTTCTTTGTCAATATTTGGTAGATAAGCGGCAGGTTAACGTGGCGACGCACGTGCTCGGCAAGCCTATCGTATTGTTCTTCTTTGAATGTATGGTAATCGAAAGCGCCGGCATTCCCGGACAGTTTGTCTGCAAAAGGCGCAAGCAGGAAATCTATGAATTCCGGATTGTCGAGAATGCCATGAATATAGGTCCCCATGCAGGTGGAGTCCACGCAGTAACCGTCGGTAGAGCCGTTCTCCAAAAGATTCAAGGGAGAATCGGGAGTACCTTCCACAGGGGTGGTCACTCCCATATGGATTTCATAGCCCTGCATGAATGGAGAATGGAGAGTGGAAGATGGAGAATGGGGATTGCACAGACCGAACTTCACCTGACGGGTCACCTTCTCTCCCGACATGCGGGTACTGATGGGCAACAGTCCCAGTCCGGGCAGGCGTTCAATGTCCCCCTCCACATGCTCAAGGTCGAGCACCTCCTGCCCCATCATCTGATAGCCGCCGCAGATACCCATCACGGTGGCACCTTCACGGTGGGCACGGATGATGGCAGCCGCCACACCGTTACGGCGCAATTCGTAAAGGTCATTAAGTGTGCTCTTGGAGCCGGGCAGCAGGATGACGTCGGCCTTTGCCAACTCATCCACATTGTTGGTATAGAAGAGATGTACGCGCGGGTCACGTTCCAGGACATTAAAATCGGTGAAGTTACTGAGGTGGCGCAGCAGAATGACGGCGATGTTCACCTTTCCCTTCTCGGCACGGACAGACTTTGCGGCAAGCGCCACGGAGTCTTCTTCTTCAATGTAGATATCACGGTAGTAAGGCACCACCCCGACAACGGGAATGCCGCAAAGCTCCTCCAGCATCGTAATGCCCGACTCGAAGAGACGTATATCCCCCCGGAACTTGTTGATAAGAATTCCTTTAATTCGCTCCCGCTCATGGGGACGAAGCAACATCAGCGAACCGTAGACGCTGGCAAACACACCGCCACGGTCAATGTCGCCCACAAGAATTACATCGGCTCCGGCATGCAGGGCCATCGGCAGATTGACAAGGTCGGTATCCCGCAGATTGATTTCGGAGATGCTTCCCGCGCCTTCCAGCACGACGGGATTATAGCGGGCGGCAAGGCGGTCGTAGGCAGCACAAACCTCCCGGCGCAGCTCGTCGCGTCCTTCCTTGCGGAAATACTCATAAGCATTGCGGTTGCCGATAGGACGCCCGTTAAGGACAACCTGCGAGGTATGGTCCGACTGTGGTTTCAGCAGTAGCGGATTCATGTCCGTGTGGCAAAGCACTCCGGCGGCTTCTGCTTGCACAGCCTGGGCACGGCCTATCTCCAGCCCTTCGGGAGTGGCAAATGAATTGAGCGCCATATTCTGTGCCTTGAACGGTGCGGGCTGATAGCCGTCCTGCTTGAAGATGCGGCAGAAGGCGGCAGCAATGATGCTCTTTCCCACATCACTGCCCGTCCCGGCAAACATAATCGGATGAAGTTTCTCCATAAATTCCATTTTAGCGAATGCAAAGATAGTGCAAATCCGAATATCTCTCCCATTCATAAGCCATATCTTCGGAAACTATTCCTATATTTGTAACGTTCTATTCAAAAAGATGACTACTGAACAATTCCCACCTCCTCTTGTTTAGAGAAACAAGAACCCCTAAACCGAACGAACTTATGAATAATCTATCATGCCGGAGATTTTTTCCGGTTGCTGCCTGCGTGCTGCTTGCCATCGGTGAAGTGGCTGCACAAACCTCCCTTCCCCTTAGCTTCGGTGATGCCCTAAGGCAGATGCAAAACGGCAACCGCAGCCTGAAAATAGCTGACAAGGGAATTGAAGCCGCCCGTGCGGAACGTGACAAACTGAATGCCCTCTGGTACCCCTCCCTGCAAGGTGCCGGTACGTTCGTGCATCTTTCCGAAAAGATAGAGGTAAAACAGCCCCTTTCCCAGTTCACCGACCCGGCAAAAGACTTTGTGCACAACATCGTGCCGGACGACCAATTCATCAGCAGCATACTCGACCAGATAGGCTCCCATACCCTCGCTTTTCCACTGGCTCCACGCAACCTGACTTCCGTCGGCCTGACCGCCGAATGGGTCGTATTCTCCGGCGGCAAGCGCATCCGGGCCTCGAAGATAGGCAACACCATGATAGACATCGCCCGCGAAAACCGGGGACAGACCGATGCCACGCAACGCACCCTGCTGGCAGAAAGCTACTTCGGGCTGAAACTTGCGCAAGAGGTAGTACGCGTGCGGCAGGAGACCTACAACAGCCTGCAACGCCATTACCAGAATGCCCTTAAACTGGAAGCTGCCGGCATGATAGACAAGGCAGGCCGGCTCTTTGCCCAAGTGAATATGGATGAAGCTGCCCGTTCACTGGAGGCTGCCCGGAAGGAGGCCTCCGTCGTGCAAAGTGCCCTGCGCACCCTGCTCAACCTGCAAGACACATGCAGCATCCATCCTACTTCGGAGCTTTTCATCAACGACCAACTGCCCGCCAAAGAGGAGTTCCTGCAAGCCATGCGGGTGGAGAACTACACCGTGAACCAACTGCAACTGCAGTCACAGATTGCCCGCCAGCAGCTCCGCATCGACCAGAGCGGCTACCTGCCGGACATCGCCGTATTCGGCAAGCAGACCCTCTATGCCCACGGCATACAAAGCAACCTCGTCCCCCGCACCATCGTAGGCGTGGGATTCACCTGGAACCTGTTCGACGGACTGGCACGTGAGAAGCGCATCCGCCAGTCGAAGATAGCCCAACAGACCCTTGCCCTGGGACAAGAAAAAGCCAAAGAAGACCTGAGCGTAGGCATCGACAAGCTCTACACCCAACTGCAAAAGGCACAAGACAACGTACGCGCCTTGAATACCACCATCGAACTGAGCGAAGAGCTGGTGCGAATCCGCAAGAAATCCTTTACCGAAGGCATGGCAACCAGTACCGAGGTCGTAGATGCGGAAACGATGCTGGCAACCGTCCGCGTGGCGCGTCTGGCAGCCTACTACGAATATGATGTGGCACTGATGAACCTGCTGGCTATCTGCGGAACGCCGGAACGGTTCGAGAAATATTTCGAGACAACTTATTAAAACCTACCCTTTATGAAAATCAATAATAAAAGCATCAGCATTGCATTCGTCATTATCCTGGCCGCAACGGTCATCATTTCGCTTGCCGGCATATTACTCATGAGCCGGCAGCCCCTGGTCCTGCAAGGACAAGTGGAAGCAACGGAAATACGTATCAGCGGAAAGCTGCCCGGACGTGTGGACTCCTTCCTCGTACAAGAGGGCGACTGGGTGAAGGCAGGCGATACGCTTGTCGTCATCAACAGCCCCACCATCGAAGCCAAATACCGCCAGGTGAATGCCCTGGAGCAGGTGGCCCAGGAGCAGAACAAGAAGATAGACGCCGGTACCCGCCGCCAGATTGTGGCCACCGCCCGGCAACTCTGGAACAAGACGCAGAGCGACCTTGCCCTCGCCAAGACCACTTACCAGCGCATTGTAACGCTTTATAAGGACAGTGTCGTCACCTCCCAGCGGCGTGACGAGGTGGAAGCCATGTACAAAGCCGCCCAAGCCGCCGAACGTGCCGCCTACGAGCAATACCAGATGGCCGTAGACGGAGCGCAGAGCGAGGACCGCGCCTCGGCCCGCAGCCTGGTGGAAGCGGCGCGAAGCACCGTCGATGAAGTCTCCTCCCTCCTCGTCGACTCCCGCCTGACTGCTCCCGAAGACGGCCAGATAGCCACCATCTTCCCCAAACGCGGAGAGCTGGTGGCCCCCGGCACTCCCATCATGAGCCTTGTCGTGATGGACGATGCACACGTGGTACTGAACATACGCGAGGACCTGATGCCGCAGTTCAAGATGGGAGGCACTTTCCGTGCCGATGTCCCCGCCATCGACGGCAAGGACATTGAATTCCGCATCTATTACATCAGTCCGCTGGGCAGCTTCGCCACCTGGAAATCCACCAAACAGACGGGCAGCTATGACATGCAGACGTTCGAGATACACGCACGTCCCACACAGCAGGTAGAGGGATTGAGACCGGGGATGTCCGTACTTTTAAAAATGAAGAATGAAAAATGAAAGATAAAGAATTTGGCTGCGCAATGAAAGCGCTTCGCATGGTTATCCGTCGCGAATGGCACCGCATGACCTCCCGCCGTCTATACCTCGGCGTCTGCGTCGTGCTACCCTTACTCTGTCTGTTCTTCATGGCCACCATCTTCGGAAACGGACAGATGGAGAACATTCCCGTGGGTATCGTCGACCTGGACAACACTGCCACTTCGCGCAATATCTCCCGGCGCATCTCTGCCGCCCCCACCTTCCGTGTGACGGAGCACTTCACCGACGAAGCCGACGCCCGCCGGGCATTGCAACAGAAGGACATATACGGCTACCTCGTCATCCCGCCCCGCTTCGAACAGAAGGCGGTGACGGGAACTGGCGCAACGCTCACCTATTATTACCACTATGCCCTTCTTTCGGTAGGCAGCGAGCTGATGGCGGCGTTCGAGAATACGCTTGCCCCCGTGGCGCTCTCGCCCATCGTGATGCAGGCCGAAGCTCTGGGAGTCAGCGGAGAACAGATACAGACCTTTCTGCTCCCCGTAGAAGCCAGTACCCATCCCCTCTACAATCCGGACATGGACTACTCCATCTACCTGAGCCAGCCTTTCTTTTTCGTACTGTTCCAGATACTCATCCTGCTCACCACCGTCTACTCCATAGGCAGCGAACTGAAATTCGGCAGCGCCGGCGAATGGCTGGAGATGGCACGAGGCAATATCCTCACTGCCGTAGCAGGGAAACTGCTGCCCTATACCCTCATCTTCTCGTCCATCGGTATCCTGGCAAACTATGTACTGTTCGGCCCGCTACATATCCCCTCCGCTGGCAGTCTGTGGCTGATGAATGCAGTGACCGTGCTCTTCATCATCGCTACCCAGGCATTGGCGGTCTTTATCTATTCTGTCTTTCCCAAGATTGCCTATATCATCAGTGTAGTATCCATGGTGGGGTCGTTGGGGGCTACGCTGTCCGGAGTCACGTTTCCCGTTACAGCCATGTATGCGCCCGTGCATGCGGCCTCCTACCTCTTCCCCGTGCGGCACTTCACGGAGGCGGCACAAGCCATGATTTACTTCGATGCAGGGTTTGCCTACTTCTGGCAGTCGGTAGCTACACTCTTCATCTTCCTATTGACGGCACTGCTGATACTGCCGTTGCTGAAATGGTGGATAAAAAAAGAGATAAGGGAAGAAGCAATCTCCGCCTCCCCATCACCTTGCCCACCTACCGCATTGTCAACAGCTTCCGTCATCCGCCACGAGTGGCATGCCATCGCCACCAATCCCGCCATCCTGCTCGTGCTGGCAGGCGGTATCTTCCTCTACGGACTGCTCTACAACTACATGTACGCCCCCAACCTGGTGCGCAAGGCTCCTGTCGCAGTGGTAGACCTCTCCCACTCTGCCCTCAGCCGCGAATACATCCGACTGCTCGACGCCACTCCCCAGACCGCCGTCTACGGCCAGACACCCAACATCCTCGAAGCCCGCCAATGGATGAAGCAGGGCGACGTGGCAGGCATCCTTTACCTGCCTGCCGACTTCGAGGCACGTGTGGCACGGGGCGAAACTTCGGTCTTCGTACTCTATGCCGCCACGGACGCTTTCCTCAACTTCAAAGGACTGCAAGAATCCAGTGCGCGCGTCATGCTTGCCGTGAACGATGCCCACCGCATGGAGGGCACCGTATTCCTACCTCCGCAAGGGTTGCTGGCAGTGGCTTCGTCCGCTCCCGTCAGCGTGTCCGGCACGGCGCTCTACAACTATACGGAGGGCTACGGTTCCTATCTGATTCCCGCCGTCCTAATTGTCATCATCTTCCAGACGATGCTGATGGTGATTGCCATGCTAACGGGCGAGGAAGCGGAAGCCCGAAGAAAAGGAATACGGCTGATGCGTGCCGACTCATTGAAGGATACATTACGGATTGTCGGGGGCAGGACCTTCGTATACTTCATGCTGTATGTGGTGTTCTCCCTATTCCTGCTGGGACTGCTGCCGCATCTGTTCAGCATCCCCCACATCGGCAGCGGAGGAGACATCGTCACAATGATGATACCCTTCCTGCTGGGCACGAGTTTCCTTGCCCTGGCCGTCTCCCGCTGGTTTACAGACTCCGAAGCGCCGTTACTGATGATAGCCTTCTTCTCTGTGGGCTATATCTTCCTTTCGGGCGTGTCCTATCCGCTGGAGCTGATGCCATGGTATTGGCAGGCAGCCCACTATCTGTTTCCGGCAGGTCCTGCCGTACTTGCTTTTGTAAAACTGAATTCAATGGGTGGAACGCTGGCCGACGTATGGCCGCAGATGCTGACGATGTGGATACAAGTATTGGTCTATGGAACTTTGGCGCTCTGCACTACACGCCACCTCTACGGAAAAGGAAAAGTGAAGGCATAAAAAAAGGCTATCTATCCCAGACAGCCAATCTTTTGTTAACCTTAAATCTAATACTATGAAAAACACATTGCAAATGTACGGACTTCCCCGAAATATCCAAAATTTCTGTCCATGACGGTCTCATTTATAACATGGTTTAATAGGAATATGCCGTTGTTAACAGATAGAGGCTGGTCAAATAAGAAATTTTCACTATCTTCATCCCCAAAATCGAACATCATAACTAAAGAATATTTTGCCATGATTCATACCATACTCGATACAGACCTTTACAAATTCACCACCTCGTATGCCTACATCAAATTGTTTCCCTATGCCATGGGCACTTTCAGCTTCAAGGACAGAGACGACACCGCCTATACGGACACGTTTCTGAAAGAACTGCAAGAGGCGGTGGACAGCCTGGCACAGACCGTACTTACTGCCGAAGAGCTGGAATACATGACCCGCCACTGCCGTTTCCTGCCGAGGGTCTATTGGGAGTGGCTCTCCTCCTTCCGCTTCCAGCCGGAGAAGGTAAGCATCCATCTGGACGAGGACCGGCACCTGAACATTGAAATCACGGACTATCTGTACAAGGCCACCCTTTACGAAGTCCCCCTGCTTTCTATCGTATCCGAAATAAAGAACCGTTCTTTGGGAAACGTGGCCGACATGGACGGCATACTCTGCAAACTGTCCGAAAAGGTGGCACTCTCCAACCGACACCAGCTGTATTTTTCAGAGTTCGGCACCCGGAGACGCTTCTCGTTCGAAGTGCAGGACAAAGTCATAGACCGTCTGAAGGAAGCCGCCGAATACTGTACCGGGACTTCCAACTGCCACTTCGCCATGAAATACGGCATGAAGCCTATGGGGACGCATCCGCATGAATGGTTCATGTTCCACGGCGCACAGTTCGGCTACAAACACGCCAACTACATGGCCTTGGAAAACTGGGTGAACGTGTACGACGGTGACTTGGGCATCGCACTGTCCGATACCTATACCTCCGGCATTTTCTTAAGTAACCTGAGCCGCAAGCAGGCCAAACTATTCGACGGTGTACGCTGCGACTCCGGCGATGAATTCGATTTCACCGACAAGCTCGTTGCCCGCTACCGCGAACTGGGCATCGACCCTACCACTAAAACCATCGTCTTCAGCAATGCGCTCGATTTTGGCAAGGCACTCGACATCCAGGAGCATTGCAGGGGCAAAATCCGCTGCTCCTTCGGCATCGGCACCAATCTGACGAATGATACCGGATTCAAGCCCTCCAACATCGTAATGAAACTGACGCAATGCAAGATGAACGTCAACCAGGAATGGCGCGAATGCGTGAAGCTGTCCGACGATGCAGGAAAGCATATCGGCAGCGAAGCGGAAGTACGGGCATGTCTGTATGATTTAAGGCTCGGACAGCAAATAGAACCCCTATGCTGAAAACAGCTTCCCGGCGGTTAGCGATAAGTGCTTACTGTCTTTTCCTTTTGTAGGCAAACTCTTGCCATTTCTCCTCCGGCCAGTCCTGCCGCTGCATCTCCATGCGGGCCATGACGAAGAACAAGTCCGAAAGGCGGTTGATGAAGCGCAGAATATCCTCGTTCACGGGGTCTTGGCGATGGAGTGTCCACAAACGGCGTTCGGCACGGCGGGCCACGGTACGGGCAAACTGCAGTTGGGCTGATATGGGAGTGCCACCAGGCAAAAGGAAGTAGCCGTTGTCCGTCATCAGCAGGACGGTCATGGCATCCATCTCCTGCTCACAGCGCAGCGTGAGCTCTGCGGCAGAAAGCGGATTAGGGTTCACCACTCCCGAGGGAGTGGCCACATGGCTCATCACCACCATCAGTTCCCTCTGGACAGCATGCAGCAACTCCTGCCATCCATCTTCTGCCGCCAGCATGGAGCGCACGATACCAATCACGGCATTCAATTCATCAAGGCATCCGTTTGCCTCGATACGGATGTCATCTTTCGGCACACGCGCGCCACCATGAATACCCGTTGTTCCTTTGTCTCCAGTTTTGGTATAGACTCTTTTCATTCTCTATTTGATAAGGAACTGTGCCCACTGCGGGATTTCCTCTACATATTGTTTGAAGAGGGTCCCGTTTACAGTGCGGAACAATAATCGAGGAATTTGATTTTCTATTGAATTATCGTAGACATATACCCTATCAACCAAGGATATTGCTTTGCCTATATTCAATAACGATTTATAATAACGGGAAATAATTTTGGAAATGGGAACTTCATGCCCTCCATTCAAATAGCGCTGTGTAATACGCCGTACATTTATCTCAGGATTATTTGTACAGACAAAAAAAATGCGAATAAAAAATCCTGCTTTTTTTGCTTCTTCAACAAATGCAAGTTTTTCGTCTGAGGAAAAGACTGTTTCAAATACAAAATCTTGCCTTTTCCTTAAACACTCATAACGCATTTTAGTCGCCAATTCTGCTGCCTTCAATACTGCAACGGGAGAATTCCAATCACCATATTGTTCTTGCGCTATATTATCAGGATTAATGTAAAGGCTATTTTCTGCCCATTCATTATGAAGCAGTTGCACTGTCGTAGAAGTTTTACCCGAACCATTCGGACCAGCTACTATACAAAGTGTCGGATTTTTTTCGTTCATCACATGGATATATCACTTACATTTTTAGCTCTATATGCTTTCAATTTTTCTCTCACCTCTTGCATTCTCCGCTCCAATTCTCTTTTTGCCTTGCGAGAACTTTCACGGGCCGCAACAGCCACTTGTTCCATCAAAGCATGCAGTTGTTCATCAGTAGGGTCTTCCAAAGAAGACAAGCGATAAGTATTCAGTTTCATAATCATAATATATTTAAATGAAAACAAAGATACTCCACTATTTCGAGAACACAAACGAAATTACATAAAATATCAATGCGCTATCCGGACTTTTTCATAATGAATTCAAACTTAGATTAGAACTGTTTTTAATCAAGGAATGATTAAAAAGCAAAAAACGGCCGGACATGCCATACAGAAGTCTTATTATATCCTTGTAAACAAACCCTTTCCCATTTGTATAAGGGATCATCGATATGCCAGAGAAGCATCCAGTTTCTATCTTTATCATATTGAGAACTGCAACTGAAACCAAGTCTGTAGTTCACGTTAAACTGCGGTAACGATTTACCAACTTTGGATAACTGTCCTTCTAATTTATCTAACGTTTCCTGTCCCCACTTTTCATCTTGTAAACCATTACCGGTATTGTGTTGGAAGTTTTCCGGAGATCTTCCACAAATATTCACCAACATATCAAACCATTGCCCTATACTTGGCAGAAACCACGGACTGCGTTCAATCCCATCCGGTACCTTATTGCTGTTATTGTAAGTTTTCACCAGATAAAAAGCACGACAGTCGCTTACAAAAGATGCATCACCCTCATGATTTGCCAGCATCTGTAAAGTTTCAGAGTAGCCATTCATGTTATTCTTGATTCTACTAAAATCATGCTTTGACTTTACATCAGCTATTGATATTGTGTCAATACCCACTTCGATTAAATCCACCGGTCCCCAATTCCCTTCTTTCAAACTATCCAACATCATCACATAGGCATGATTCCATCCCTTTTCATTGCACTTCTTGTCTGTCATCCTTTCCGGATCGCAAGTAATTACCATTCCGATAGCATTTTTATAATCATAGATTTTCCCATCTTCTTCCAACATTCCATTTCCTGGATGTACCTCTATTCTTCTATCGATTTCGTTCTGAAAGATAAAATCCCCGGGATAAAGCTTTCTTTCTATACTTCCTTTACCGGGTACGGGACTGATAACTTTCAGAGTATAGCATTTTCCAGAAACAAGAGTAATGGAGCTGCCCGAATAATTTATCTTTATATTCGTATCATCTCTTCCATTGGTAGTCGTATAGTTTCCGGTAACCCGTGCATTTGCTTGTGGCGGAACAATGGCACAATATTTCAAAGAATCTATCTGATATGGAGTAATACCATTCAGACTCACATTAATAGCTACCGAGTCTGTTCCTAAAACCCTCGATTCCATATGGTAAACAAAGCCTGCCTTTTCAGGAGCAAAACAACCTACGTATACTTGCGGTTGCAACACAAGTAATGCAAACTGGTGTTGAAACTGCAAGCTCAAGATTATTCCGGAAGAATTGTCAATAGCAGGTACGCCGGTGGCAATCAACAAGTCGCTGACAATATGCTTTTCTGTTGTGGACTGGTCTTTCGAAGGTTGCAGTTTTTCATTCCCGGTCAGTGAGGCAATAGCTCCGTCCATACCCTTTGAGACATCTATTGTGATATTCCTCCTATATGGATAGTATGCGACATAACTCACTCCATCATACCAATAAAGTGTACCATTTCCCACCGGATTCCAACTGCCGCTTGACCTATTGTAAACCAATTTGGCATTATCAATATCATCCATTATAGCACCGTCCTTTATGGCAAAAACACCAATCGAATCACCATCGACAAACTCCATTTTAAGATGTTCATCCTTTACAGAGGTACGTGTAGAGGACTTTCCTGCATGGGATAACTCTTCAAAATCAGCTACTATAGCCCGGATTGTAAAGGGGACTCCCTCACAGCCCGTAGACCTTTTCTCTATCGCAAAGATACAAACAAATTTGGAATATAAATATGCAGAAATACCGGGACTTTTCAAGCAAAACATGAAAGGAAAAAGAAGGAAAGTCCAGCAGATTCAAAAGATGTTTTACAAGATTAGGCTCCACCGAACAAAGACATCACATCCATCTCGCCCCAATACAGATGTGTATAGCTGGCAATCAGGTTCTTATAACGAAAAATGGGAGTAGCGACCTTCTCTCCTCTGGCATTGAAAACCTGCACTATCGAGGGAGTAAGACTGTACGCACCACTTTCTTTTCCACCAGCTTCGGGCACAGCAAGCTGCGTATAATGGAATTCGTGTCCTTTAAGCCGCCATCCGTTATAGTCGAATCGACGGTATCCCAATGTCAGTTTCCTGCGTTTACGCTCGTTCGTGATGCTGAAAGGTAATACTCCCACCATCTCATTTCCGACATTGCTTACACTGTTCCCGGTGCTTCTTCCGTCTGTATCACTGCCTCCCCCGTCCGTATCCCCATCAGAAAGAACGGACTGCGAAAGATATATCATCCCCCCGCATTCTGCCAGCGTCCTGCCACCAGCCTCTATATAGCTGCGGATAGACTCCCTGGCAAGCCTTGCCCCGGCAAGTTCCTCCAGACGGTTCTCGGGATAGCCGCCGGGCAGATAGAGCAAATCCGTCTCTTGCGGAATAGCCCGGTCCTGCTCCGGATTGAAGAAAGTGACCGTGCCCATACAGCGCAGAATATCCAGATGCTCCGCATAGAGGAAGGAAAAGGACTCTTCGTTGCGCGCTACCGAGATATGCAGCTTCCCCGGCTCTGATAGTACCGACTTCTCCTCCACAGCCGCCGCAGGCAATGGAAGCCCGATTGTCGAGAGTAGCAGTTCCCAGTCCACATGTTCCTCCAGCAAGCCTGCCAGCATGTCCAGCCCCTCCGTCTCCTTAGAACGGCTGAAATCCAGCCCCAGATGGCGTGACTCCTGCTCCAGTTCCTTCCGTTTGGGCAGATAGCCCAGACAAGTCACGTTCAAGTCTTCACAGACCTCCTGCAGCATCCGGTAGTGGTGGGGTGAGCCGACACGATTGAAGATAACTCCCGCAATACGTATATCCGGACGGAAATTGATGAACCCCGACAACAAAGGAGCCATGGAATAGGCAGCCGACTTGGCATCGACCACCAGCACCACAGGAATACCCAAGAGCCGTGCCACTTCTGCCGATGAGCCCCGGTCGCGGTCGTACCCGTCGTACATCCCCATCATCCCCTCGACCACGGCAACATCAGCATCTGCCGAATAGCGTGCATACAGACTGCGGACATGCTCCGGAGATGCCATGAAAGTATCCAGATTGATGGAAGGACGGCCACATACCGCCTCGTGATACTTAGTATCTATATAATCGGGACCGCACTTGAAAGGCTGCACCTTCAGACCTTTCTTCACAAACAATGCCATCAGTCCACGACTGACGGTGGTCTTTCCACTGCCCGATGTAGGGGCGGCTATGAGAAACTGAGGAATGGAATCCATTATGAAGCTATCAAATTAAATATTTTCCTCCTGCAAAGGTAAGCATATCTCCGACAAAAGTTTTATCTTAGCTGCGAAAATAAAACATACCACCATGATAACCGAAGAACTTAAGAAACTCTACATCGCACATACCGGACACGAACCGGAACAGATTGACGAACTCCCCTCCTCCGGCTCCAACCGCCGTTACTTCCGCCTCATCGGAAGTCCTACACTTATCGGCGTCAGCGGAGAGTCTGTGGAGGAGAACCGCGCCTTCCTCTACATGGCAGAACATTTCCGCCAGAAAGGACTGCCCGTACCGCAAGTGTTCATCCGCTCCGAAGATGATATCTATTATCTGCAAGAAGACCTGGGCGACTCGCTCCTATTCAATGCCATCGAGAAAGGCCGCAAGACCAGCGTATTCGGTGAGGAAGAGAAACAGTTGCTGCGCAAGACCATCCGTCTGCTGCCCGCCGTACAGTTTGCCGGAGCCGACGGCATGGACTTCTCCTACTGCTACCCGCAGGCAGAGTTCAATAGCCGCAGCATTCTGTGGGACTTGAACTACTTTAAATACTGCTTCCTCAAGGCTACGGGAATGGACTTCCAGGAAGACCGGCTGGAAGACGACTTCCAGAAGATGGCAGACGTGTTGCTCCGTAGCAGCTCCGCCACCTTCATGTACCGCGACTTCCAGAGCCGTAACGTCATGATAAAGGACAACGAGCCGTGGCTCATCGACTTCCAGGGCGGACGCAAAGGTCCGGTTTACTACGACGTAGCCTCCTTCTTGTGGCAGGCCAAAGCAAACTATCCCGACAGCCTGCGCCAAGAGTTGCTGAAGGAATACATCGACGCCCTGCGCAAGTACCAGCCCGTGGACGAGGCTTATTTCTATGCCCAGCTTCGCCACTTCGTATTGTTCCGCACCATGCAGGTGCTGGGTGCCTATGGTTTCCGCGGTTACTTCGAGAAGAAGCCCCACTTCATACAAAGTGTCCCCTTCGCCATCGAGAACCTTCGCCAACTGCTCCAAGAACCTTATCCAGAATATCCCTACCTCTGCCGGATTCTGCGCGAACTCACCGATCTGAAACAGTTTACAGACGACCTGCAAAAGCGTCGCCTCGTGGTGAAAGTCACCAGCTTTGCCTACAAAAAAGGTATCCCCGAAGATTCCACGGGCAACGGAGGAGGTTTCGTCTTTGACTGCCGCGCTGTGAACAACCCCGGCAAGTACGAGCGTTACAAACCCTTCACGGGACTGGACGAACCCGTTATCCGCTTCCTGGAAGACGACGGCGAGATAGCCGTATTCCTGGAGCATGCCTACGCCCTTGTCGACGCTTCCGTGAAGCGCTACATGGAACGCGGCTTCACCAATCTGTCTGTCTGCTTCGGCTGCACCGGCGGACAGCACCGCTCCGTGTACTCGGCACAACACTTGGCGGAACATCTGCACAAGAAGTTCGGCGTGCAAGTGAACCTGATACATAGAGAACAGAATATTGAACAGACGTTTAAGGCCAAAGTTTAATGTGCTAATGTGAGAATATGCCAATATGAAAGCCATGATTTTCGCCGCCGGCCTGGGCACCCGGTTGCGCCCCTTGACGGACAACATGCCCAAGGCCCTCGTTCCCGTAGCAGGAAAGCCCATGCTGGAACGGGTGATACTGCGGTTGAAGGAAGCAGGATTCAACGAGATAACGGTCAATATCCACCACTTCGGGGAGCAGATTATCGACTTCCTCCGTGGCCACGACAACTTCGGCACGGAGATTCACATCAGCGACGAACGCGGCATGCTGCTCGACACCGGAGGAGGCATCAAAAAGGCACGCCCCTTTCTGGACGGACAAGAACCTTTCCTGGTGCACAACGCGGATATTCTGACGGACATTGACCTTGCAGGTCTCTACCGCCACCATCTGGAGAGCGATGCGGAGTCTACCCTGCTTGTGAGCGAGCGCAAGACTTCCCGCTATCTCCTTTTTGACGACGACTACCACCTGCACGGCTGGATAAACAAGTCCACCGGAGAGGTGAAACCGGCAGGCTTCGACTACCGGGAAACGAAGTACCGGGAACTCGCCTTCGGAGGTATCCACATCATCTCCCCCTCCCTCTTCCACCTGATGGACGATGGGCAGTGGAACGGCAAGTTCTCCATCATTCCTTTCTACTTGTCCGCCTGCACAAAGGTGCACATACAAGGCTATCCGCTGCAAGGATTCCGCTGGTTCGACATCGGCAAACCGGAGACACTGGCACAAGCGGAGGAATACTACAAACAAAAATAACAAGTAATGTAAAGCAGCCTAACATTACTTGTTAGCTCCCTTTACATTACTTGTTATCAAATCAATCCGTGTACCACAGATTGGCACAGATTATCCATGGTGAACCCCTACGCCAACGCCAGTATCAGCAACTGAGCCGTCAACACCCGCAGGAACATAGCCAGCGGATAGACCGTGGCGTATCCCACCGCAGGGGCATCGCAGGATGTCAAGTCCGAGGAATAGGCCAATGCAGGTGGATTGGTGTTAGCTCCGGACAGCACACCTATCAGCGTATAGTAGTTCAGCTTCCAGAAATAGCGCCCCATGAATCCTGTCACCAGCAACGGAACGACCGTGATGATGGCACCGTATCCAATCCACACGTAGCCGCCTTCATAGATAATGGTATCGATGAATCCCTTTCCTGCACCCAGCCCCACGCAGGCCAGGAACAAGGCGATACCGATTTCGCGTATCATCAGATTGGCGCTCATCGTCGTGTAGGTTATCAGCTTATATTGAGGCCCGAAACGGCTGATGAGGATGGAAACCACCAACGGTCCGCCGGCCAGTCCCAGTTTCACGGGTTGGGGAATGCCGGGGAACATGAACGGCAGACTGCCCAAGATACATCCCAGGGCAATACCCAGGAAGATAGGAATCAAGTTTGGATGGTTGAGACGCTTCAGCGAGTTTCCCAGCACCTTCTCCGCATGACTCACGGCAAGCTCACTGCCTACAATCGTCACACGGTCTCCCATCTGCAACTGCAAGTGGGGAGTTGCCACCAGATCCACGCCCGAACGGTTGATACGGGTGATGCAGGCACCGAAGTTGTTACGTATCTTGAGCTGAGACAGAGACTTGCCGTTCAGTTCCGGCTTGGTGATGAGGATGCGGCGTGAAATCAAGTTCTTGTCCTCCCGTTCCCACTCCACCGAAATTTTTCTTCCGAAGAAGGCAACAATGGCCTCCACATCTTTCGGGTTGGCAATGAACAGAATTTCATCCTGCATGTGCAGCACCGTATCGGCATTCGCCAGTTCTGTTTCCTGACTGCCGGTGTGCCGGATGCGGGAGATGACAAACGCACGGTTCAACAATGGTTTCACATCTCTGATCCGCTTGCCGTCTATTGCCTCATTGCGTATCTCTACCGATATGGGACGCACGGTCAGCTCCTGCAGATGGCCCAGCCCGTGCTCGGCATCCTCCTCTTCTTTTTTGGTGTTAATCCGCATGAAAATCTTCAAGGCAAGCAGCGCCAGGATACAGCCCACCACACCCAGCGGATAGGCAACGGCATATCCGAGTGCGATTTCCGGAGCATCCACCCCGTTGAGGTCACTGTTTGCCTGCTGGGCAGCACCCAGACCGGGGGTATTGGTCACTGCTCCGGACAAGATACCCACCATCGTAGTAATGGGGATTCCGGTGGCAAAGTGCAACACAATGGTGATAACCACGCTGAGGAAGACGGAAAGCATTGCTACCATGTTCAGCGTAAGTCCGCCCTTCTTGAAAGCGGAGAAGAATCCCGGTCCCACTTGCAGACCGATGGAATAGACAAACAGTATCAAGCCGAACTCCTTCAGGAAGTGCAGCAGATGTTCGTCGAGGTTCATGTCGAAATGTCCGAAGACAATGCCCACAAACAAAATCCAGGTGACACCCAGCGAGATACCCGCCACTTTCAACTTGCCCAGCATGATACCGAAGGTGATGACCAGGGACAGAATTAGGACAGAGTGTGCCACTCCTCCGCCCCAAAGGTTGGGATAACCCTCAAAGAGGTTTCTTAATAGTTCCATAGTTTCTATCTTTAGTTTTTACTTTTCAGCCTTATTGTTTAATTCTTAATTCTCCATTTAAAAAGTGTATCCCCACAGAAATCACTTCTCCGGGGATACGCATTTCACACATAAAAAATAACTACTATTATAAAGGCATGTTGCCGTGCTTTTTCGGTGGATTGCTCTGATTCTTGTTGTGCGCCATCTCCAATGCCTGCACCAGCTTGTAGCGGGTGTCACGCGGCATGATGACCTCATCTATGAGGCCACGCTCGGCGGCGCGGTAAGGGTTGGAGAACTTGTCTTCATACTCCTTGATAATCTCCTGCTTCTCTTCGGCAGAGGACTTGCGGTAGAGGATGTTCACTGCACCCTCGGCACCCATCACGGCGATTTCCGCCTGCGGATAAGCCAGGTTCACGTCGGCACCCGTCGGTTTGCTGGACATCACGATGTAGGCGCCGCCGTATGCCTTGCGGGTAATCAGCGTTATCTTGGGCACGGTGGCCTCGGCATAGGCATAGACAATCTTGGCGCCGTGGCGGATGATGCCGTTGTGCTCCTGCATCGTTCCGGGCAAGAAGCCGGGAACATCTTCGAAGGTTATCAGCGGGATGTTGAAGCAGTCGCAGAAACGAATGAAACGTGCCGCCTTGTCGCTGGCATCAATATCGAGCACACCCGCCAAATAGGCAGGTTGGTTTGCCACGATACCTACCGAACGCCCGTTCAGGCGACCGAAACCGATAACGACGTTCTTGGCAAAGTGAGGCATCACTTCGAAGAAGTACTGGTTGTCCAGTACCGGTTCTATAATATCCTTGATGTCATAGGGCATGTTCGGGTCCTCAGGAATGACGGTCTGAAGCGCCTCTACCCGGCGATGGATATCGTCGGAGCAGGGAGTGAAGGGAGCATCCTCCATATTGTTGGACGGCAGGAAGCTCAGCAGCTCGCGGATGCTCATCAGTGTCTCCTCCTCCGTATTGCACATGAAGTGGGTAACGCCGCTCTTGCTGCTATGCGTATAGGCACCGCCCAGTTCCTCCTTGTCCACCTCCTCGTGGGTCACGGTCTTTACCACGTCCGGACCGGTGATGAACATGTGGCTCTGCTCCTTTACCATGAAGATAAAGTCGGTAAGCGCCGGAGAGTAGCATGCCCCACCGGCACACGGACCCAGAATAGCGGATATCTGCGGAATGACACCCGACGCAATGGTGTTCTGATAGAAGATGGAGGCATAGCCTGCCAAGCTGTTCACACCTTCCTGGATGCGTGCGCCGCCCGAATCGTTGAGGGCAATGACGGGAGCACCGTTCTTCAGGGCAAGCTGCTGCACCTTTACAATCTTTGCGGCATTCGTCTCGCTGAGCGAACCGCCATGCGCCGTGAAGTCGTAGGCATAGACAAATACAAGGCGGCCGTCTATCTTTCCGTAACCGGACACCATGCCGTCTCCGGCAATCTGTTTCTTCTCCATGCCGAAGTTGGTGCAACGGTGGTTCACGAACTTGTCCAGCTCATTGAACGAGCCTTTGTCCAGCAGCATGTCAATACGTTCGCGGGCAGTCATGCGGCCGGAGGCGTGTTGTTTCTCTATCTTGTCTACGCCCCCACCCAGCGAGGCACGTTTGTCCAGTTCCTCAAACTGGCGATATATTTCTTCTCTGTTCATATTTGCATTTACAATTTAGTGATTTATAATATACGGACTGAATGCGACTCGGGATTATTCCTCCTTTATCAACTCCAATTCAATCAATACTTGGTTGGCATTTACCGGTTCGCCCTCGCTCACGAGGATGTTGCGGACGATGCAGTCGGCATTTACCTTATAGTTACTCTGCATCTTCATGGCTTCCAGCACCACGGCAATGTCTCCGGCAGCCAGTCGGTCGCCCACCTTGACGGGGATGCTCACTACCTTGCCCGGCATCGGCGCCAGAATCTTGTCGCCCTGCTTCTCGTCGGCTCCTTTCTTCATGTGCAGATACTTGGCTTGCGTGTCCACGATGTCCACATGAAAGGAACGCTGGAGCATGCTGATGTCATAACTCTTGCCGCCCTCACCGCGCACAAGGCCTGCGTTGAACGAGTTTCCGTTGTGCAGGATGGAGCAACTTCCGTTCTCTGCCATCACAATGTCCACTTCGTAGGGCTTTCCGTCAATGGTAAGTTGTACCTTATTCCCTTCCTTACCCACCAGGGTAATGTCTGCGATACGGTCTCCTATATGTATTTCCATTATTAATTCTCCATTATCAATTATCCATTCCTTAAATCCTGAGCACTCCCTTCTGCAATCCGAATTCCCTCCAACGGCTAATGGGGCGGGCATCGGGTAGCTGTGCCGAAACATTCTCCTCCAGATTAACCAGATAGTCCATATAGGCGGCTATCATGGCAATGTTCTCCAACTCTTCGTTGGTGGTATTGGTGCGTACCAGCATGCGGGCGTTCTTCTCAATAAAGAGAGTGTTGTACTCTCCCTTCACAAAGTCGGGCACGTGCATGATGCGCTTCAGATAGGCAAGGTTGGTCTTTACGCCCGTAATCTTGTACTCATAGAGCACACGGCGCATACGCTCGATGGCATACTGGCGGGTGGTTGCCCATACGATGAGCTTACCTATCATGGGGTCGTAGTAGATGGGGATTTCATAGCCGTCGTACACGTAGCTGTCAATGCGGACACCGATTCCGTTCGGTTCCGTCAGTTGCTTGATGACACCGGGAGACGGCATGAAGTTGTTTTCCGTATCTTCGGCACAGATGCGGCACTCTATAGCATGGCCGCGCTGGAACAGTTCCTCCTGCTTGAGGTGCAACACCTCGTCGTTGGCAATGCGGATTTGCTCTTTCACCAGGTCCACGCCTACCACTTCTTCCGTGATGGGGTGCTCCACTTGCAAGCGCGTATTCATTTCGAGGAAATAGAAACGGCGGTTCTTGTCTACCAAAAACTCAATGGTACCTGCACCGGAGTAGTTCACTGCCTTGGCTGCGGCAACCGCCTTCTCCCCCATCTCCCGGCGCAATTCCGGCGTAAGGAAGGGTGACGGGCTTTCTTCTACCACCTTCTGATTGCGGCGCTGCACGGAACATTCGCGGTCGAAGAGGTGGATGACGTTGCCGTGGTTGTCGCCCAATATCTGGAACTCGATGTGGTGGGGTTCTTCCACGAACTTTTCCAGATAGACCGTGTCGTCTCCAAAGGAGGACATGGACTCGGAGCGTGCCGTGTTGTAGGCTTCCACCACTTCGCTCTCGTTATGGATAAGGCGCATACCTTTACCACCGCCACCCATAGACGCCTTCAGCATCACGGGATAACCTATCTCGTTGCAGATGCGCACGGCTTCTTCGGCACTCTGCAAAGGTTGTTCCGTTCCGGGAACCACGGGTACGCCTGCCGCAATCATTCGCTTGCGGGCAGCTATCTTGTCGCCCATCGCCTCCATCGTCTCGGCAGCGGGACCGATAAAGATAATCCCTTCCTCCTTGCAACGGCGTGCAAACTCCGAGTTCTCCGACAAAAAGCCGTAACCCGGGTGGATGGCATCGGCACCGCATCGCTTTGCCGTGGCAATCACTTTCTCAATATTCAGATAACTCTCTTTTGCCACGGCCGGTCCTATCGGATAAGCCTCATCGGCATATGCTACATGATGGGAGGTGCGGTCGGCCTCGGAAAAGACAGCAACCGTAAGCAGTCCCATCTCCCGGCACGAGCGCATGACGCGCAAGGCAATCTCACCTCTGTTGGCAATCAATACTTTCTTAATCATTTTACTTTTTCTTTAATATATAAAGGATATATATAGTCACACCACAATGCGGACATACCTTTAACAAAGGCATTCCATTTCTTGTTTAAATGTTCAACTAATATCTTCGTACTGTCTTCCTAACCCACGAGCAAAGGCAGCCTTTAATGAATGGCAGGTCTTCTGACTGACTCCTAATCCTGAAGCCTTCCCGATATTTCAATGCATATCAGTGGCAAGGGTGTTTTTCATGATATAAACGGAGCTTCACAGCAGCGGGACTGTCCGGGATTTACACCCGATTCCCTTTTAATCCAGATGATGGAAACATGCATCCGGAACCAATTCGCGGGCAAAGATAACAAAAATTATCAGGAGTATTCGCAAACCTAATAGTTTTTGTTATCTTTGTCCCAGTTTTGGTTTCACCTCTCCCGGTTCTGTTGGAGATGAGTGATGAAAAAGGGAATCAGGTGCAAATCCTGAACAGACCCGCTGCTGTAAGTCCTTCCAAAATCTTTGAATATTCTCAAGCCACTGTCCGCCCGGCGGATGGGAAGGCATTCAAAGAGGGATAAGTCAGAAGACCTGCCAAGACAACATAGTTTTAGTGCTTTCGGGGAATAAAGCAACAAAACATTGAGTCGAGGCATTCTTTATCCATATAAAGGAATCTTTCTCTTTGTTCATTTTTTCCTTGAGGGCAAGTTACGAACGCTTATAAGGAACTGAAATGAGATTCATCACAGGACTGCTATTTACATTTATCTGCCTACTGCCTGCAGGTAGTATGGCACAGAATAAGGTCACCTTATCCGGAAAAGTCATAGACCAGCACGGGACACCGGTAGCCCAAGCCACCATCGCAGTGGAAAACACCACCTCCGGCACCTATACGAACGACCAGGGGAAGTATTCACTGCAAGTCGCTCCGGGCAAACATACTTTCGTCGTCTCCTTCCTGGGCTACCAAACCGTGAAACAATCCCTTGACATCCGGCAGGATAAAAAACAGAACTTCACATTGCAGGAAAGTGCCGTAACGCTGAGCTCTGTCGAGGTCTACGGAAAGACCCAAACGCAGAAAGTGAAGGAAGGGGCCTTTGCTGTCAATGCACTCGACATCAAGCCGATAGTAAACTCACTGAATAACCTCAACGACCTGGTGAACCGTACAACGGGCATCAAGGTGAGAGAGGAAGGCGGGGTTGGCTCGGACTTCGACCTCTCCATCAACGGCTTGTCCGGAAATTCAATCCGCTACTTTCTGGACGGAATGCCACTGGACACCAAAGGAAGCGGTGTTTCCCTCGCCAACTTACCCATTAACATCATAGACCGGATTGAGATATACAAAGGAGTAGTCCCTGCCAGCTTGGGAACAGATGCACTGGGCGGTGCCATCAATATCATTACAAAGCAGGAGAAGAAGAATTATCTGGATGTATCTTACGGCATCGGCTCCTTCCATACACACAAGACGGACCTGAACACCCAGTTCGTAGAAAAGGGAACCGGACTAATAGTCCGGCCCACCGTTGGCATCAACTACTCCAAAAACGATTATAGAATGAAGAATGTACAGATGCGCGACGAAAGCGGGGACAACTTCATATATGGCAATCCCAAGCGTTTTCATGACGGCTACTTCTCTCTACTGGCACAGGTGGAAGCCGGATTTGTCAACAAATCCTGGGCTGATGCTTTCTTTGTTTCCGCCTCCTATTCAAAAACAGACAAGGAACTGCAGACGGGGTCTGTTCAAAACAAAGTATACGGAATGGCAGAAAGAAATTCCGATTCCTGGAACATCTCTGCCCGCTATCAGAAGTACAACTTCATCCTGAAGAACATGCAACTGAATGCCTCCCTCTCCCACACCTGGGACCATTCCTTGACCGTGGACACTGCCTATCGGAAGTACTATTGGGACGGAGGATACATCGTGAGCCAGCGCAACGAGATTATGGGCAAAGAACCATCCATGCGCCACTACAAGCGTCCGCTCACCATCATGCGCACCAACCTGGACTATCAGCTGAATACCCATCACAGCTTTAATCTGAACTACCATTTGAGCCGTACCGGAAACGACCGCTTCGATGACCTTGATACCAGCTTCGAGCCGTCAAAAGATGTGGTTACCAAACATATCCTGGGACTCTCCTACAACCAGTCTCTGTTGGATGGCAAGATGGAAAACGTATTCTTCATAAAAGACTACATCAACCATCCCAATATCCGGCAGACCGACCAATCCAGCGTGACCGGCTCGAAGGATGTGCAAGGTTCCACCACCAAGAACTACTTGGGCTACGGTGCTGGACTTCGATACACCATCGTAGAACCTTTATCCATCAAAGTATCCTACGAACATAGTGTGAGACTACCCATTGCCCGCGAGCTGTTGGGAAACGGTACCACCATCTATGCCAACGTGGCACTGAAACCGGAAAACAGTAACAACTTCAATGCTTCTCTATTCGGCACATGGCACCCGGGCAATGGACATACATTCTATTACGAGATGAGCGGATTTTTCCGCAAGGTAAACAACTACATTCAGACCAGCATTGCCGAGAAAGAAGGCACGATGCAATATACCAACGTCCCTGCCGTCCACGTGAAAGGTGTGGAAGGGGAAATACGCTACGACTGGCAAGGCAGACTGCAGCTCTCCACCAACGTCAGTTACCAAGACACCCGCGACCAGCAGAAGTACAAGGGCGACGGAAAACCCTCCGCCACCTACAACAACCGTGTGCCCAACCGTCCCTGGCTCTTTGGCAGTGTAGAAGCATACTATACCTTCCGCAACATCGCCCTGCCCGAAAGCAGACTGCGCCTGGGTTGTACCTATCAGTGGGTGCACTGGTACTTTTTGACCTGGGAAGCTTACGGCTCGTATGACAACAAGGCACGCATTCCCGCCCAGCACATCTGTAATGCCGACATCACTTACTCATGGAGACGCGGACGCTATAATCTGGCTTTGGAGTGTACCAACTTCCTCGACAAGACAGCCTATGACAACTACAAGCTGCAGAAGCCCGGACGTGCTTTTTTTGCTAAATTCAGACTATTCATTAACTAATCATTTAATAATTCATTCAAAATGAGAAAATTCAAATTTACACTGATTGCCTTTATGGCTGCCATGATGGCACTGTCATTCACAGCGTGTTCCGATGATGACCCGGAACCTAATCCTAATCCGGACCCGGAAGTCAATGAGGATAACTATCACTTCGACCTATTTGTAACCGTAGACAAGCACGGCGGGATGAGTAGCAAGAATACCACTATCGTCCATAGCGTCAACTCATTGGCCGCAGAGCAGGGTGTCATCACTGTGAAAAGAGAAGGTTCGGAACTGGGAGATTACTCCATGGAGACTATCTCTAAAGGAAAATATTACTACCAGATTCCCGCAACCAATGACCGTTTCGTGAAATATCAAATCAAGAACAATGCTGTTCAGGTAATTGCAGAACGTCCCTTCAAGACCAACAGCTATAAGGTGCGTGCCTACACACATGCCTGGATTGACGACAATACACTCATCATCATGTCTACCAATGGCGGGAAAGACCAAGTGATTTATACAAAGCTGAACGCAAAAGACCTGACAATCCTCGATGAAGGTACTCTGAACATACCTGATCCTACCAACTGGACCAAGCTGACAAGCTCCGGTATCCTTACCTACCGCAAATCGGACAATAGATTGTACTACTTCTATTATTGGAAAGAAAAAGCCGGTCTGACAATTGCAAGCGAACAAGAGCCTAATTTCCACACAGCCATCATCAATCCGGTAACTATGGAAGTAGAAAAAGACATCAAATCTCCCGTTGAAGGTGAAATGGCAGGAAGTGCCTATGGAGAGCTGATGCAAAACTGCGTGATGTATGACGAAGCAGACAACCTCTACCTGGCTTGTTTCCATGAAGAGGCAAGTGGTATTGAAAAGGGGATGCTACTACGCATTAAGGTAGGCGCAACAGAATTTGACACTTCCTACAACGGTTATCAAAATGCAGACGGTAAGTTGATGACAGTTCAGTATTTAGGAAACAACAAAGCTTTGGTCTATGCTCGCAATGACAAAGCTCCTATCAGCGATAAAGCAGCTGCTGCAGGAATCAAAAAGCCTACAGCTATCGATGCATTCTCACACTACTATACCGTCATCGACCTTGCCACCGGAACCAAGACACGCTTAAGCTATGATGGCAAGGAAATCGGTTACAGCGGCGGTCGCTTCTCACAGCGTTCTGTCATCTTCAACAACAAAGCATACATTGGTGTAAACACTGAAGAAGATGCCAACGCCGTTATCTACATCTATGACATCAAGACCGGTAATGTAGAGAAAGGAGCCGAAGTGGACGGACGCTTCTACTTCGATATGATACGTGTCATAGAGAACGATTAAAACAAGCATCAGTATTTATGAAGAATTTGTTTGTCTTTTTATTCCTTTGTAATTTCCTCCTCCTCTGCCATGCGCACGGGGGAGGCAATTACGAGCACAGCGATATGCTTGCAAGTATGAAACCCGGTGACAAGGCCGCCCTGCTCATGGTGCACTTCGGCACTACGCATGACGATACCCGTGCCCTCACCATTGATGCCATCAACGCCAAGGCACAAGCCGCCTTCCCGGAGTTGAAGTTCCAAGAAGCCTATACGTCGCGCATCATCATCCGCCGCTTGAAAGAGCGCGGCATCACGAAGCTGACTCCACTGGATGCCATGCTGAAACTGCGCAGCGAAGGTTACACACACCTCATCGTGCAGAGCACCAACATCATTGACGGAGTAGAAATGGAATCACTCCTCCGGGATGTGGAAAGCGCACTGCCCTTCTTCAAGGAAATACGCGTAGGTACTCCCCTGCTCTACTCTATAGAAGATGCAGAGAAGGTGGCAGATATTCTGGGCAACCGCTACAACGTCCCGGCACAAGGCAAAAAGGCTGCCAAAGAAAACTTCGTGCTTGTGGGCCACGGCACTTATACTCCTGCCACTGCCATCTACAGTCAGATGGACTATATGCTGAAAGCAGGCGGACTGACCAATTTCCATGTGGGCACCATCGAAGGTTATCCAACCTTTGACACCATGCTGGCACAACTGAAAGCCGGGAAAGCCAAACGTGTGACCCTCATACCCTTCATGTTTGTTGCCGGAGACCATGCCAAAAACGACATTGCCGGAGAGTGGAAGGAGATGCTCGAGAAAGAAGGCTTCACCGTCAGTGCACAACTGGAAGGACTGGGACAAATTCCGGAAATTCAAGAAATATTCATTGACCATATCCGTTTCGGACTGAAGCACCGCATGCTGGACATCATGACGAAGAAGGCGGCCTATGCTGCCGGAAAAGACACAGAATAATATACCCATTAGTGGGTATTTAGTGTTCTTGAATCATCTTGTACTTTTGCAGGAAAAAAGCGAACGACAATGAATGTTATCACCAAACTGATGTACTCTATTCATAGGATACTGGGCACTTTGCTCTGTATCCTATTTCTCATGTGGTTCCTCTCCGCCTTCGTGATGATGTACCACCGCTTTCCCCGTGTCAGCGCCAAAGAGAAAATGCAAAAGCTGGATATGCTCTCCCAAACCGGAGACTCACTTCCGGACATCTCCTCCGTCACAGCCCGCCTGCCCCGTGGCGTAAAGGTCAGGTCTACGATACTGAACCTCAATGCCGGACACCCCGAGTTCAGCTTTAGTACCACAAAAGGCACGCTTCATTTCCTTGCCGATTCCACCATCTCACGACCCTCTCTGGACAGCGAACACCTGCACCGGACAGCAGCTTTGTGGTGTTCTTCTCCCATTACCCGTATCGACACCCTCCACTCTCTGGACCAATGGATTCCCTTCGCTGAACTGAAAAAGGAAATGCCCATTTATAAAATATACTTTGCCGACGATGCCGGGACACAGCTCTATCTGAGTTCACAAAACGGTGAGGCCTTGCAGTTCTCCAACAGAAGCGAACGCTTCTGGGCATGGCTGGGTGCCATTCCCCACTGGGTATACTTCACCTGGCTGCGGCAGGACACCGTCCTTTGGACTAAGACCGTCATCTGGCTCACAGCTCTGGGTTGTCTCATGGTCATTGCCGGCATTTGGGTAACTGTGGATGTATGGCGTAAGACGCACCGAAGCCGCCATCCCAAGTTCTCCCCCTACCGAAAAAGATGGTATCACTGGCACTACGTCAGCGGAATCTTTTTCGGCATCTTCGTACTGACCTTCACCTTCAGCGGCATGATGTCTCTGGCAGACATTCCCGAATGGATTCATAAACCGGCACTGAAGAAAGGCAGCGCCACACGCACGCTCCATGCCCGTGCCCCACAACCGGAGGATTACCCCTTGGACTACCGCCGTGTCATAGCTGCCTATCCCCAAGCTTTGCAGATAGAGTGGCGCAACTTCCGCGAACATCCCTACTACATCGTAAAAGATAGAAAAAACGAGTATTACATCGATGCCGCCGACAGCCTGCCGCGTCCGTTACAACTCTCCGAAGAAGAAATCCTGAAAGGCGTGGAAAGCATTTATACCTCCCAGCGTGATTCTTCACAACATATCCCCGGCATACGTATCTCCCGGCTCGAACATTTCGAGACCTACTATCGCGACATGAGCAATATGTATCGCGGACGACCCCAGCTTCCCGTCTGGAAGATAACGGTGGACGACCCGGACCGGAGCGTCTATTACATTCACCCGGAAACGGGAATCATCCGCCATGTAGACACCTCCTCCCGCTGGAAATACTGGAGCTATACAGCCCTGCACCGCATGCGTCTGCCCGGTCTGAACTCCAATGCCACCCTGCGCAAGACTGTGCTTTGGGTATTGCTGCTTGGAGGTACAGCCGTTTGCATCACGGGTGTGGCGTTAAGTGTGAATTATATAAGAAGAAAATGTTGTAAAAGACAAAAACGCTATTAACGAGAATAAACTTGTATGAATAAGAAAAGACTTGGAATATTCCTCGGCAGCATAGCCCTATTGATTGTCTGCAGCTTTGCGGCCTATCAGTACTGGCTTGCTCCTACACGTATACTTATTATCAACGCAACCCTGGCACAAGCTGCCGACATTGCCCTGAACAATGACTGCGCCCGGATAGAAGTCACCTGCATAAAAAAAGAAGAGGTGAAGGACCTTTCCGGCTATGATGCCATCGTGATGTACAGCAGAGGGCTATACCTTGACGACGGCCAGATTGCCGAAGTGGAACGGGTGGGTGCCAGCGGAGTACCAGTCTTTACGAATACGTTACGAAATTTCACCCTCTCCCTCAATCACAATGTTACCAATGAACAACAGCATACGCTACGGGAGTATCTCAAGAACGGCAACAAGCACAACTACCGGAATGCCTTACTCTACCTGCGCCACATCGCCACTCCCCACCGGTGGGGACACCAGGATTACGAGCCTCCCATCCCATTGCTGGAGAACATGTTCTACCACCGCGAATACGGCCGCTACTTCAGTACTCCGCAAGAGGTGACCGCCTATCTGAAAGAAAAAAATCTCTACCATGAGGACGGACGCAACCTTGCCCTGATTTCCGGACTCAACTTTCCGATGGAAGGAAACCGTGCCCACGTAGATTCCCTCATCACGTGCTTGACACAAGCAGGCTTCAATGTCTATCCTTTCACAGCCGGAGGTCAACCGCGTGCCGATATGATACGTACCCTCCATCCCGATGCAGTAGTCTACCTGCCTATGGGACGGCTGGGCAATGACTCACTCATCAACTGGCTGCACCAGGAAAACATTCCTTTATTCATGCCCTTCCCGCTGATTCAGCCCCACGAGGAATGGCTGGACCCGGATACCCCCGTCAGCGGTGGCACACTGACCGCCCGTGTAGTGGTGCCTGAGATAGATGGAGGCATGCTACCCCTCTGCATCGCTACCCAAAACGAAAACAAACACGGATACTATCTGTACACCGCTGAAAATGAACGGATAGATGCCGTAGTGGACCATATTACCAAGTACATGTCCTTGAGAGACATGTCCAACAAAGAAAAGCGCGTTGCTATCTGTTACTTCAAGACTCCGGGAAAAGACGCCCTGCTGGCAAGCGGTATGGAAGTGATTCCTTCACTCTATAACTTCTTGAAACGCCTGCGTTCGGAAGGGTACGACGTCAGTGGACTGCCTGCTACTGTAGAGGAGTTCGGCAAGCGGATACATCGTGACGGTGCCGTCATGGGTTCGTATGCCAAAGGAGCACAAGAACAGTTTTTGAAAACGGCACACCCGATATGGCTTTCTACCGAGCAATACGAACAATGGGCACACGAAGTACTCCTTCCCGAGAAATATCAGGAAGTAACAGACAGATATGGAGATGCGCCCGGCAATCTGCTGGTAACAGAGGACAGTATTGCCATTGCCTGCTTGCAATTCGGCAATATCCTACTCTTCCCCCAGCCCCGCCCGGCATTGGGAGATGATGAGTTCAAACTGGTGCATGGAATGCCGGTAGCGCCGCCCCACAGCTACCTGGCTCCTTATCTGTATATGCAAAAAGGATTCAAGGCAGATGCAGTGATTCACTTCGGCACCCACGGCAACTTGGAATACACGCCCGGAAAGAATGTGGCACAGTCGCAGGCCGACTGGTCGGATGTACTGATTGGTAACCTCCCCCACTTCTATTTCTATACCACCGGAAACGTAGGCGAGGGTATCATTGCCAAACGCCGGACACATGCCGTACTGGTCACCCATCTCACTCCGCCCTACGTGGAGAGCGGTATGCGCCAACGCTATTCGGCCTTGCTGGAAGATATTCACAAAGTGCTGGACGAAGGGACTGCCAAACACCGGGCTCTGGGAATGAACATCAAAAAAGAGGCCATGCGCCTGGGGCTGCACCGCGACCTCAATCTGGATTCCATATCCGGCGAACCCTATACAGCCGAGGAGTTGGAACGTCTGGATGCCTTCACCGAAGAGATAGCCAACGAAAAGATACTGGGTGCGTACTACACCATGAACGAGCCTTATTCTGACCGCGACCTGCTGACCACCACTCTCGCCGTCGCTGCCGACCCGCTGGCATACGAAACGGCCCGCAAGGACCGCGATAAAGGCAAAATCACCACAGAGCAGTTGCAAGACTTCACCTATATAGCCCACCACTACTTGCCTGCCGCCAGGAAAAGACTGACCGCCTTACTCCAGAATCCACCCAAGGATACTGCATCTGTAGCACCGGAGCTTCGCCCCGCCCTACTCTATCGCGAACAGTTGCTTGCCTCCTCCGTCAACGAACAGAATGCCATGGTGCGTGCACTCAGCGGAGGAACCGTATTCCCTGCGCCGGGAGGTGACCCCGTACTGAACCCGAACGTTCTGCCCACCGGACGCAACATGTACAGCATCAACGCCGAGAATACTCCCAACCCAAGGGCTTGGGAAGATGGAAAGCGATTGGCAGAAGCGACTTTAAAACAGTACATCAGCAAGCACGGCGAATATCCCCGGAAAGTAAGCTATACCTTCTGGGCAGGCGAATTCATCAATACGGAAGGAGCTACGCTGGCCCAGGTATTCTGGATGCTGGGAGTAGAACCCGTACGCGACGCCCAAGGCAGAGTGGTTGACCTGAAACTGGTGCCCAGTGAAGAACTGGGGCGTCCGCGCATCAATGTGCTGGTACAAGTGTCCGGACAGCTACGCGACATAGCCGGTTCCCGCTTGAAGTTACTGACCGATGCTATACGTCTGGCATCGGAAGCCGGAGATGAGACCTATCCCAACTATGTGGCATCGGGTACACTGTTGCAGGAAAAATTACTGGTGGAAAAGGGAACTTCCCCCAAACGTGCCCGTGAAATGTCTGTGATGCGTGTATTCGGACCGATCAACAGCGGATACAGTACCGGTATGATGGCCTATACCGAGCACAGCGGCTCGTGGGAAAGCGAAAAGGAGATAGCCGAAGGATACCTCAACAATATGGGTGCCTCTTATGGGGACGACGGAAATTGGGGAGACGTCCAGGAAGGTTTGTTTGCCTCGGCACTGTCCGAAACGGATGTTGTCATCCAGCCCCGTCAAAGTAACACATGGGGCCCCATCTCCCTGGATCATGTATACGAATTTACGGGTGGACTCTCGCTCACCGTCAAAACCGTGACCGGCAAGGAACCGGATGCTTATATGGCAGACTACCGCAACCGGACCAACCGCCGCATGCAGGATGCCAAAGAGGCCATTGCCGTAGAGACACGTTCCACCATCTTGAACCCTACCTTTATACAAGAGCGGATGAAAGGCGGGGAAGGTTCGGCGCAGATGTTCGGCGAAATCTTCCGCAACATCTTCGGCTGGCACGTCATGCGTCCGTCGGCCATGGACAAAGAACTGTTCAATGACTTGTATAGAATGTATATAAAGGATGAGAATAAGCTGGGCATTCACGAGTACTTCCTCCGCGTCAATCCCGCCGCATTCCAGGCTATGACAGCCGTCATGCTGGAAAGCGCCCGCAAAGGTTACTGGAAAGCATCTGATGAGCAACTGAAAACCACTGCTTCCCTGCATGCACAAATCACACGCGAAAAAGGTGCCGCTTGTACCGAATTCGTTTGCGACAATGACAAGCTACAGTCGTTCGTTGCCGACCAGTTGGATAATAGCGAGAAGCAGACCTATACCCAGAACATGAAGGAGGTACACGAAGCATCCGCAACCGATGGCAAGGATGTCGTACTGAAAGAACACAAACTGACTTCCGAACAAACGGTACGTAAGAACAGGGTGAACGGAGTGATTGCAGGCAGTCTTGTCGTCATCACCTTCATCGGACTGGTCGTACTGTTGAAGAAAAGAAAAAAAGAATAAATAGAAACAGAGTATTATGGAATACGCCATTCATCTGTTAGCCCTATTCATCGCCCTCAATTTTCTATTAAAGGTGGGGTTCTATCCACGCTGGGGAATGTGGACGGTTGCCGCAGGCTATGCCTTTTTTGCGTGGCTGGTGACTCCATGGATGACGGAACAGTCCAAGACCGTGGTGGCAGCTTTCTTTGCCTCCCGTCCACAGATGTTGAACTTGTCGGTATGTGTCACTCTGGAAGCCGCCGTAATGATAACTTTCTGTTTCGACTGTTTCGCAGAAATGCGTACCCGCAACACGGCCTTCAAACAAGCGGTCACCCTCTTCCTGAAGTTATACCCCGGCATACTGATAGGCGGAGTAATATGCTATGTCCTGGCACTGCTGCTTTTCACTTTTCCCGGAATAGATTTCGGCAGTCTCTCATGGATAGCAGCCGGCGTTACTTTCCTTGCAGTTTGTGCTGGGAGCCTTCTGCTGCGGCATGCTATCGGTGATAAACCACTGCGCTTGGAAGTACTGTTCATTGTTAATATTTTCATTGTTATATTGAGCATCATTGCCACGGGCTATTGAAATAAATTAAAGAATTAAAAACTAAAAAGATATATGGAAACAATCTCAAACACACTGTTCTGGATTTCAAACGGGCTGCTGGTTCCCGTCGTAGTCCTGCTGCTGCTATTCTTTCTACGTGCCATTATCCTTGCGGGAGGTTTCTTCGGCGAGTTCTACCAGCGGATGAAATTACAGAAGCAATTCACTGAAACACTGGAGAACATCATCCCAGAGAATATAGACGGACTGCTGCAGCAACTCCCATCGGCAGGCAACTCCCCTCTCCTCCGCAGCTTGTCCAAATTGTCCGCACACCGGGACGACGCTGCCTACTGCGAACACCTGCTTGCCAACTATGAAGTGGAAGCCGAGAAGGAGTTGGAACGTTCGCGTACATTCATCAAACTGGGTCCCATGTTGGGACTGATGGGTACCCTCATCCCGATGGGTCCCGCACTGGTGGGGCTGGCACAAGGAGACATCTCCTCCATGGCCTACAATATGCAGGTGGCTTTTGCCACTACAGTGGTAGGTTTGGTCATTGCTGCTGTCGGCATCATTACCCTGCAAGTGAAACAACGCTGGTATGCCCGCGAAATGAACGACTTGGAATATCTGTACAAAGTGATAAGCCGCCAAACGGCCGAAAAGGAATAACGGACTAACGATACGAAAACTATGAAGAGTAAGAGAAACAGATTACTGCACAGCGATTCGGACTCCGACCCCATGGGTACGGTAGCCAATCTTTTTGACGTAGCAATGGTCTTTGCCGTAGCCTTGATGGTGGCTCTCGTCTCCCGCTTCAATATGACGGAGATGTTTTCTAAAGAAGACTTCACCATGGTGAAGAATCCCGGAAAGGAAAATATGGAAATCATTACCAAAGAAGGGCAGGAAATCAAGAAATACACTCCCAGCGAAGACCAAAAGACCTCCGGTAAAAGAGGAAAGAAAGTGGGAGTTGCCTATCAGCTTGAAAATGGAGAGATTATCTATGTGCCGGAATAAGGGAATACAGTACCTATTAATAGCTATTTGGCCATCGCAGTATAACAACTATTAAGTATTTCACCCTCCGATAATGGTATGTACCTTTGCAGCGTTATATAAAATAAAACAATATATGATAAAGCAAAGACTTCTCACAGCTCTCCTTATGGGAGGAATCATCGCCACCGGTGCCTATGCACAAGCAGAAAAAGGTGACAGCGACGATATGACCAAGAAAACTCACGAGTTGAACCCGGTCGTAGTAACGGGTACGGGTACACATCAGCGACTGAAGAACACTCCGTCTCCGGTATCGGTTATCACTGCCAACGAGATAAAGCGTGCCGGTATCACCGACTTCCAGCAGGCCTTGACCATGATGGTACCCTCGCTCTCCTTCCGTCCGAACGCGATGGGGTCCTATCTGATGATGAACGGACTCTCCAACAAACACGTGCTGATATTGGTAAACGGACGCAAGGTCACGGGAGACATTACCGGTAACATCGACCTCAACCAAATAGACATGACCCGCGTCAAGCGCATCGAGGTGCTGAACGGAGCCGCTTCTTCCCTTTATGGTTCGGATGCCATCAGCGGTGTAATCAATATCATTACCAACGAGCCTAAAGATGTGGTAGCCTTCAGCAGCAATAGCAGCTATACGAGAAAGAATCAATTCTCCCAAGGCTTGAATCTGGACATCGCCCAAGGAAAAATAGGGTCCTATACTTCCTATAAATACGACCACTCCGACGGTTGGCAAAACAGCCATCTGACAGAAGATGGAGAAGACATCATCGAAACGATTGCCCCGCTCTCCCTGGGCTACAGCTCGAATAACTTTTCGCAGAAGTTTACCTATGATGCTACGGACCAGCTTTCCTTCTATGCCAACGGCGGATACTATAACCGCGGACTCGAACGTCCGGTAGAACGCGAAGACATCACCGGCGGAAGCAAGTACAACACTACCTACGAAGGTTACAACTGGGGGGCAGGCGCCAAATACAAACTGAGTAAACGCAACGTTATCCAGTTCGACTATTCAGGAAACAATTACGCATCACGCTACAAATACCTGATAGAAAACAGCGGATACCTGCCCGGACAGTATGCGCTTACCAAGCTTCAGAAATTCCATGATGCCGAGTTGAAAGGTATCTTCGGTTTTACAACCAACAGCACTACGGTGTTCGGTGTGGACTATCGCCGTGAAGTGCTCCGCCGTCCCGACTCCGATTTGGACAAAAGTGTCTATACGGCATCAGCCTACGGCCAGCATGAAGTGAAGCTATGGAACCATCTGACCGGTGTTGTGGGTGTACGCTACGACCATCACGAACAGACGGGCGGACGCTTCACCCCCAAAGTGGCAGCCATGTACAACATAGGCAACTTCAATGTACGTGCCACCTATGCTGCCGGATTCCGTGCTCCGGGCATCGACGAGCTCTACTACCACATGTTCAAGAAGACAATGGGTACACGAGCCACCATCTCATTGGGTGACGAGAACCTCGACCCCGAACGCAGCAACTATTACTCCATCAACATGGAATACCGTACCAACCGTTTCAGTGCTTCTGTCACCGGTTACCTGAACTATGTAAAGAACATGGTAACTTCCAAATCCACTAAATTCGATGACCTACCGGAAGCAGAGCAGAACCAGTTGCGTGAAGAGTTCCCCGAAATCAGTGACCTTTCATCCACAAAAAACCTAAGTGTCAAAAACTACTTCAACTTCGAGAAAGCTACCGTCAAAGGCTTTGAAGTGAACTTGAACGGCAATCTGTTCCCGGGCTTCACCCTGGCCGGAAACTATACCTACGCCTATGGACGCGGTCTGAACGAAGGAGGCGAATGGCAAAACATCGAGCGCAGCATACGCCATACAGCCACCATCACCGGAAACTATACACACAGCTGGAGCGACTATACCTTGAACCTCAACTTGAACGGTCGTCTGCAAAGCAAAGTCTATTATCCGGGTGACGCGGACGGCAATGCTCCGGGCTACGGCATCTGGAACCTCAATACCCGCCATACCTTCGACGGCTTCCGCAACTTTATCATCGAACCGGGCATCGGCATAGACAATATCTTCAACAAGAAGGACAACCGCCCGCTGAACAAGAACTTCGCCTTGTATTCTCCGGGACGTTCGGTAGTAATCAGCCTGGCACTCAGACTAAAATAATCTCTCCATAACGCATTTAGAAACAACAACAATTATGAAACATTTTTTCATCACTCTCTATTTACTCGGCATCAGCCTCTTCTCCTCCGCACAACAAGAGGAGAAGGCGGCTCTGCTCATCACCCATTATGGCAGTTCGGACCCCCAGACACGTGCCTTGACGCTCGACGTCGTGACCCGTGAGGCACAAGAAGCCTTTCCGCAGTTTACAGTGCGCGAAGCATACATCTCGCCGATTGTACGAAAAAGACTTGCCAAGGAGGGTGTGTACAAAGACAGCCCTACGGATGCACTGCTGAAACTTCGCGCCGAAGGCTACCGGACCATCTACGTCCAGAGCACCACCTTGATAGAAGGCAGTGAGATGACCTCCGTCCGCAGGGATGCAGACAAGCTCCGTCCCTTCTTCAAGGAGATAAAAGTGGGAAATCCCCTGCTCTACTCCGTCGAAGACTGCGAGAAGGTAATCGGTATACTGACCGCCGAACAGCTGGGAAAGAAAGAAGACATTGTCTATGTGGGGCACGGCAACCAGCTACCCAGCACGGCTACTTACGCCATGCTCGACTTCATGATGAAAGCCCATGGACTGAAGAACTTCCACGTCAGCACCATTGAAGGATATCCTACCCTGGACGCAACCCTGCTGCAACTGAAAGAGACACGCCCCAAGAGCGTGACATTGGTTCCGTTGCTGTTGGTATGCGGCAACCATACCAAGGAAGATATTGCCGGCGTGTGGAAGACGGAACTTGAAAAGCAAGGCTATCAAGTGAATGTACGCATGCAGGGAGTGGGCGAAAACAAAGCCATCCGCCAGCTCTATATGGAACACATCAAAGCCATGCTAAAAGATTGATAACCAGCAAGCGTAAAAGGGTTACACCTTTTACATACCAAGGCTACACCCTTTGCTCCGGATGGCTACACCATCCCGGACAAAGGGTGTAGCTCTTTTCAATGTACACAGATTACGGACATTTGTAACCATATTACGGATTCCTCCTCCTGCAATATGGAACTTTCCGGATTATTCTCTACATTTGTACAAAACTAACAGGAACGTTTATGGAAGAAGTAATCAAGCTCAATGCTGTAGACCAATACAACAAGATGTTCGGTCTCGAAACCCTGCATCCGCTGGTCAGCGTAGTCGATTTGTCCGAAGCCACCGGATATCCCAGGCATTTCACCTTGAACTATGGCGTATACGCCCTTTTCCTCAAAAACACCAAATGCGGAGACATACGCTATGGAAAACAGTATTACGATTACCAGGAAGGCACGGTAACCAGCTTCGCCCCGGGCCAGGTGACCGAGGTCAACATGCTGGAAGGTATGCAGCCCAGCGCCTCCGGCCTGCTGTTCCACCCCGACCTGATAAAAGGCACCTCGCTGGGACAAGGAATAAAGCAGTATTCCTTCTTTTCCTATTCCTCTACCGAGGCACTGCATTTGTCCGAAGACGAGAAAGAAATCTTCCTCGACTGTCTGAAGAAGATTAAGATGGAAATCCAACGCCCCATCGATAAGCACAGCAAGGGTCTGATTGCGCGCAACATCGAGCTGCTGCTGGACTACTGCATGCGTTTCTACGAACGCCAGTTCATCACCCGCTCGGCAGCCAACAAGGACATCCTGATGAAATTCGAAGCACTGATAGACGACTATTTCCAAAGCGACAAACCGCAGACCGAAGGACTGCCTTCCGTGAAATACTTCGCAGACAAAGTGTTCCTCTCCTCCAACTATTTCGGAGATTTGGTGAAGAAGGAAACCGGAAAGACGGCGCAGGAATATATCCAGAACAAAATCATCGACCTGGCCAAAGAAATGATTATAGGAAGCGGGAAGACGGTCAGCCAGATTGCCTATGAGCTGGGATACCAGTATTCGCAGCACTTCAACCGCGTGTTCAAGAAGAACGTAGGCTATACTCCGAGCGAATACCGGCACTTACAGGTTTAGACAATAAGGATTCACCACAGATTACGCGGATTAACACAGAGTTTTTTCGGTTTCATCAAATATAAGTTCTATCTTTGTATGCCAATAGAACATATGGATATGAAACACCCCAAAATAATTGTTGCCGGCATCGGACCGGGCAATGAATCGGATATAACTCCCGCCGTAATTTCCGCTTTGCAAGAATCAGATGTAGTGGTGGGATATAAGTATTATTTCCAGTTTGTAACCCCTTATCTCCACCCCTCAACAACATGCATAGATACCGGCATGAAGCGTGAGCGCGCCCGTGCCGAGCAGGCTTTCGAGCTGGCAGAGCAGGGAAAGACGGTCTGCGTCATCAGTTCCGGGGATGCGGGCATCTATGGTATGACGCCGCTTGTCTACGAGATGAAGCGGGAAAGGAACAGCGACGTGGAAATCGTTTCGCTGCCGGGCATCAGCGCTTTCCAAAAGGCAGCCTCACTGCTGGGAGCTCCCGTAGGACATGACTTCTGTGTCATCTCCCTTTCAGACCTGATGACTCCCTGGGAGCGTATTGAAAGGCGTATCATCGCAGCCGCTGCCGCCGACTTCGTGACGGCAGTCTACAACCCCAAAAGTGAAGGACGCTACTGGCAGCTTTACCGCTTGAAAGAACTCTTTCTGCAGGAAGGACGCTCACCGGAAACGCCCGTGGGATATGTACGCCAGGCAGGACGCCCGGAACAAGCGGTACACATCACCACGCTGGGAGATTTCAATCCCGAAGAGGTGGATATGTTTACAGTCGTATTGATAGGCAACTCACAGTCCTACGAATGGAACGGAGCCTTCATCACTCCGCGCGGCTATTACCGGGACACGAATACCGAAGCCACGGGCATCGGGCAAGACATCATGATTCGCAGTTTCCGTACCATCGAAAAGGAACTGAAGAACAAGCATATTCCCCTCGACCATAAATGGGCTTTACTCCATGCCATACATACCACCGCCGATTTTGAAATGGAGCATCTGCTGCATACGGACGAAGGTGCCGTGGCTTCCTTGTATCAAGCCATCGAGAAAGGCGGAATCAAGACGATTGTCACAGACGTCACGATGGCAGCCAGCGGTATCCGCAAAGGAGCTTTGCAGCGGCTGGGCATAGAGGTGAAATGTTACCTCGGCGACCCGCGCACGGCGACGATGGCTGCAGAGAAAGGCCTCACCCGTACCCAGGCAGGCATCCGCCTGGCTGTGGAGGAGCATCCCGATGCTTTCTTTGTATTCGGCAATGCACCTACGGCACTTATGGAACTCTGCGACCTGATACGTAAGGGCAAGGCACATCCGGCGGGCATTGTTGCCGCACCGGTAGGCTTTGTGCATGTGCAAGAGTCCAAACACATGGTGAAACCCTTTACGGAAATACCCAAGATTATCGTAGAAGGACGTAAGGGAGGCAGCAACTTGGCTGCCACGCTGGTGAACTCCGTGTTGTGCTACAACGATGCGGAGCAGTTGCGCCCGGGCAGGGATGTGTAAGTGAAAAAAGACATTCCATAACATTACTTGTTACGACCGATAACATTACTTGTTATGCCCCTTTACATTACTTGATATTTTCATAAGATTACCCGTTGAATGAAACACAGATTTATAATCATAGGAATGGATGACAACCGTTCCCCCTTCTTTCCACCGGAAGCACTGGCGCAGATACGGAAGGGGAAGGTTTTCTCCGGTGGCATACGGCATAAGGAGATTGTCGGTCCTCTGCTGCCTGCCGGGGCCGAATGGATTTCCATCACCGTACCGCTGGACCGCGTCTTTTCCCGTTATGAAGAAATATTTGCCCGCTTCGAAGAGACGGCGACGGACGACTCCATCATTGTATTCGCTTCCGGCGACCCGTTGTTCTTCGGTTTTGCCAATACCATAAAGCGCAAGCTTCCCGGGGCAGACATTCTGCTCTATCCCGCTTTCAATTCCTTGCAGACATTGGCACACCGCCTCGTCATGCCGTATGACGACATGCGCACCGTCTCCCTGACAGGACGTCCCTGGCAGGAGTTCGACCGTGCCCTCATAGAGCGTGCCCCCAAAATAGGCATCCTCACCGACCGCGAACATACCCCGGCCACCATTGCCGCCCGCATGCTGGAATACGGGTACTCCCACTACACACTATACATCGGCGAGCATCTCGGCAATCCCGAAAAGGAACGCATACGCCGGATGACACCCCGGGAAGCGGTTGCCGGCGACTTCGAACATCCCAACTGCCTGCTACTGGACAGCCATCCCGGACAATGCCGCACAAACTCCCTGCACGGCAGCGTACAAGCCCCGGACTTTCCAGTCCGTCCCTTCGGCATCCCCGATGAAGAGTTTGCACATCTTGACGGACGCGCCCGCATGATAACCAAGGCTCCCATCCGCCTGCTCACCCTGCAGGCATTGGAACTGAACCGCCGCCGCGTCTTCTGGGACATCGGTTTCTGTACCGGTTCCGTCTCCATCGAAGCCCGCCTGCAATTCCCCCATCTCGCCGTCATCTCCTTCGAGATACGTCCCGAAGGAAAAGAGCTGATGGACACCAACTCCCGCCGCTTCGGCGCACCGGGCATTACGGCGGTAACCGGAGATTTCCTGCACACCGACCTCACTCCCTTTGCCCGCCCCGATGCCGTCTTCATCGGTGGACACGGCGGACATCTGGAGGAAATGATAGAGAAAGTGAAACAAGTGCTGCACCCCGAAGGCTGCATCGTCTTCAACTCCGTATCGGCAGAAAGCAAGGAGGCGTTCTGCCGAGGAATCGAGCGGAACGGAATGGTGCTCCACCCTTCCACCCATATCGCCTTGAACGAATATAACCCCATTGAAATTATGAAAGCCACGCTTTCTTAAACATACCCATTATGAAAACAGCTATTATTCTAATCTCCGAAGCCGGTTTGAGCATAGCCCAATCACTACTCAACGAACTTCCCGACTCCGAAATCTTCACCCTCAGGCACGAAGAGGGATGCACACATATAGAATCCGCCGGCAAATTCACAGCGGAAAACTTCAACCGCTATGATGCCTTTGTCTTCATTGGCGCCATGGGAATCTGTGTCCGCACCATCGCTCCTTGCGTGAAGAACAAATATACCGACCCTGCCGTGGTTTGCGTGGACAGTACCGGTAAATTTGCCATCTCCGTACTTTCCGGACACATCGGAGGAGCCAACGAACTGACCCACCAGGTAGCGAATATCCTCGGGGCCGAACCGGTAGTCACCACGCAAAGCGACTGCACCGGTCTATGGGGACTCGATACCCTGCCCCAACGTTTCGGGTGGTTTCCGGTCATCAACGCCGAGCCCTCCACCCTCCTGTTGGCAGAACTTGCCAAGACGCCCGAAGAGAAAAAAAGAGTATGCATGAACGAGCATATCAGCCTCTTCGTTTCCGGCAAGCCCACCGCCCTGCTGCTCACGGTGCGCAATGAAGGCACGGACTGGATGGAGGCGCACCTGCCGCCTCATGTAGAAGTATTCTACCGGGTGCAGGACATTAAACCTTCACGCTTCAAACTGATTCTGTGCGTATCTCCCCAAGTCCCCAACTTCCCGGAAATGCCTATGATATGCTACGTGCCCTGTGTCGTACACCTCGGCATCGGCCTTGCCCGGCTGGCAGGTCCCGTGCGGAAAGTGGAGAAAGAGATTATGAACACACTGAAGGAATACGGCATCATGCCCCAAAGCATCGCCTCCATCTCCACGATTAAAGCCAAAAGTGACGAACCGGTAGTGAAAGCGCTCCAAAAGAAGTTCCCGGTCTACTTCTATACAGCCGAAGAACTGACAGAGATAGAGGTGCCCCATCCCAGCAAAACCGTCATGAAGCACATGGGTACCCCCAGCGTCAGCGAAGCCGCCGCCTTACTGAGTGCAAACAACTCCCGGCTGCTGGTGCCCAAGAAGAAAGGAGAGAACTATACCGTGGCCGCCGCCCTTGACATAAGAACTGTGCGCCAGGGCCACATCGAAATAGTGGGTGCCGGCCCGGGCGACCCGGACCTGGTTTCCGTACGCGGACGCCAAATGCTGGAACGCGCCGACCTCATTCTGTATGCCGGCAGTCTCGTTCCCAGGGAGCTGACTCTCTGTGCCAAGGCCGGGGCTACCGTACTCAGCTCCGCTTCCATGGATTTGGAAGAACAATTTGAAGTGATGAAGAAGTTCTATGACAAGGGAAAATTCATCGTACGCCTGCATACGGGTGACCCTTGTATCTATGGTGCCATTCAGGAACAAATGAACTACTTTGACCAGCACGGTATGAGCTACCACATCACCCCCGGCATATCCTCCTTCCAGGCGGCGGCAGCTGCCTTGAAGTCGCAGTTCACCATTCCGGAAAAAGTGCAAAGCATCATCCTAACACGCGGCGAAGGACGTACGCCCATGCCCGAACGCGAAAAGCTACATCTCATGGCACGCTCACAAAGTACCATGTGCATCTTCCTCAGTGCAAGCATTGCGAAGCAGGTGCAGGAAGAACTGTTGCAGGAATATCCGGAAACTACCCCCGTAGCTGTCTGCTACCACTTGACATGGAAAGACGAACAAATATTCAGGGGGGAACTCAAAGACCTTGCCAGAATAGTGAAGGAAAATAACCTCACCTTGACAACCATGATTGTCGTAGGCGAAGCCATCGGCAACCGTGAAGGTCTGTCACGGCTCTATGCACACGAGTTCAAGCATCTGTACCGGAAATAAATCAACGATTAATCACCCATAAACATTCAAACATGATATTAATATTTGGCGGAACCACCGAAGGACGCATAGCCATCCAAACCCTTGAAGAAGCCGGAAAAACTTTCTACTATTCTACCAAAGGGGATGAGCAGGACGTACTTCTGCATAATGGCATCCGCCTGCAAGGCGCGATGGATGCAATAGAAATAGAAACATTCTGTGCACAGCATCACATAAAGCTGCTGATAGACGCCGCGCACCCCTTTGCCACACAGCTGCATGAGACTCTGGAACAAGTCTCCGTGGAATCGAATATCCCCGTCATCCGTTTCGAGCGTATCTTCCCGAAACGCGATGAAGAACACATCACCTGGTGCAGGGATTATGACGATGCCATCGAGAAGATACAGAAAGAAAAGATTTTCATCTTACTTGCACTGACCGGCGTACAGACCATAGGTAAGCTGAAGCCTTTGTGGCAGAATGCCTGCTGTTACTTCCGCATCCTCGACCGTGACAGCTCGCGCAAGCTCGCCCGGGAACAAGGTTTCTCCGAGAAGAACCTCTACTACTACACGCCCGGAGAAGACGAGCAAGTCCTGATGAAACAGCTTCATCCCGAAGCCATCCTCCTCAAAGAAAGCGGGATATCGGGCGGATTCTGCGAAAAGGTGGAAGCTGCCCGGCAACTGGGTATACGCATCTTTGCCATCTGCCGCCCCAAGACATCCGACAAGTTTATCTGTGTAAACGGCGAGCATGGCCTGCGCCGCATAATCGAGAAACATTTACCCGACTTCTTCCCCCTGCGCAGCGGACTGACCACCGGAACATGTGCCGCCGCTGCCGCCGTAGCCGCCACCTGGGATGTATTCAATATCTACTTCAAAAAGCGTCCTACGGAATTTCCGGTAGTTCTTCCCAACGGAGAAACCATCCAGGTTCCCGTAGAGCCTCAGCACCATATTCCCCACTCCGACCTTCTGGAAAACGGTGACGGCATGTTCGAGACAAGCGCTACCGTCATCAAGGATGCCGGCGACGACCCGGACATCACCAACGGAATGAAAGTTGTGGCCAATATAGCCATACCTTTCCGCATAGACGACCCGCTGCCGGAAGACACTCCCCAGGACGACTACAACATCATCGTCTGCGGCGGCGAAGGCGTAGGTGTCGTCACCATGCCCGGTCTGGGACTTGAGCTCGGTAGCTCTGCCATCAACGACACCCCACGCGAAATGATAAAGAAGAACGTCAAGCTATGGCTTGAACGCCTCCATATTGCCAAACAGCCCAATCCTATTCTCATTACCATCTCCATCCCCGGTGGAGAAGAAATAGCCAAACGCACCTTCAATCCCCGCCTCGGTATCGAAGGAGGCATTTCCATTATCGGGACCTCCGGCATCGTGAAGCCATTCTCCTCGGAAGCCTTCATCAATTCCATCCGGAAGTCCATGGAAGTGGCAAAGGCAACCCGGAACCCTCGTATCGTCATCAGCTCCGGCGCAAAGAGCGAACGTTTCATCAAGGCGTATTATCCCGACCTCCCCGCCCAGGCTTTCGTGCATTACGGCAACTTTATCGGCGAAACCTTGAAAATAGCAGCCGAAGAGCAAGTACCGCACGTCACCCTCGGCGTGATGATGGGAAAGGCCGTGAAACTGGCCGAAGGCAATCTGGATACCCACAGCAAGAAAGTGACCATGAATAAGGAATTCATTCAAGACCTGGCACGCCAGACGGGATGCAGCGAAGAAACACTTGCCGCCATCGGACAGATGAACCTGGCGCGCGAACTCTGGGACATCATTCCCGAAGAGCTGCTGGAAAAGTTTGGCAAGGCACTGATTGAGCTCTGTCACCGGCACTGTGCCCCCTTACTGCCCAATGGCGAACTAACAGTATTACTCATAACCGAAAACGGAAAAATTTACTCATGAAGAAGAAGATAATCATTACCGTCTGTATGGCAATGACCGTACTGACCGGTCTGGCACAAAGCCCGCTGTCCTTTCATGCAAAAGCTGGAATCGGTACCTCCCATTTTCATGGAAAACACTCCAGTAGTGACACCCAAATAGCTTACAAAGCTGGTGTCGGTGCAGAATATGTCCTCAACAAGACCTGGGTGCTGCAATCCGCATTGGAATTCGTGTCCATCGGCGGTAAAGACGAGATAAGCCACATCGGCAAGGCCAAAATGCATGAACTGTATCTGCAAATCCCCCTCATGATAGCGGCCCGCCTCCATCTGGGCAAGGATTATCATGCCTCGCTGAGTGTCGGTCCTTATGCGGCCATAGGTGTGGCAGGCAAGACTTCCGGTGAGACTTACGATTATAGCAGCAGCAGTATGCAGGGAGGATACCAGTTCAAGATAGACACTTTCGGCAGTATGGTAGACGGGAAAATGGGTAACAACCGTTTCGATGCAGGTATTGCCCTGGGACTTACTTTTGAATACAGAAGATTCATCATCGGTGCAGAGACACAAGTGGGACTGGTAAAAGTCAATGAGCAGATAAACCAGATGATAGGTCATTCGGAAGAAGGAGGATATTTTCCCAAGAACTTCGCCGCATTCTTTACGCTGGGGTACCGGTTCTGGTAAGGGAACATTTTGCCATACAGAGTTGTTTAGTATACAAACAGATACTCAACAATATAAACTGAATAATATGGCAAAAAGAATTCCTATCCTGCTGGCTGCAATGACAGCCCTCACCTTCGCCCCTCAAACAGCAGAGGCATGTACCGGTATCACCCTGACGGCCAAAGACAATGCGCACGTCGTAGCCCGCACCATCGAATGGGGAGGCAGTGAGCTGAACAGCCAGTACGTCATCGTACCGCGCGGTTATTCGCAACAATCACTGACACCCGGAGGCAGTCTGTCCGGCATGGAGTTCACCTCACGCTATGGCTACGTAGGCCTGGCAGTGGAGCAAAAGGAGTTCGTGGCCGAAGGTCTGAATGAAGCCGGGCTCTCCGCCGGGCTGTTCTACTTTCCCGGATATGGCAAATACGAGGAGTACGACCCCACACGAAAAGCGTCGAGCATAGCCGATTTACAATTGGTATCATGGCTGTTGGGAAGCTTTTCTACTGTGGACGAGGTAAAGGAGGCTATTGAAAATGTAACGGTCATAGCCATTGACCCACGCGCCTCCACCGTACATTGGCGGATTGCAGACAAGACCGGCCGCCAACTGGTATTGGAGTTCATCGACGGACAGCCCCGTTTCTATGAAAACAAACTGGGAGTATTGACAAACTCCCCCGGCTTTGACTGGCAGATGACCAACTTAAACAATTATGTGAACCTCTACCCGGGCAGTGCCGAAAGCAAATCGCTGGGCAATGTGACTATAGCCCCTTTCGGTTCGGGAAGCGGCTTTTTGGGAATTCCGGGAGATGTGACTCCCCCTTCCCGCTTTATCCGTGCCGCTTTCTACCAGACTTCTACACCACCACAGAATACCGCACAGGAAACCGTTCTCCAATGTTTTCAGATACTGAATAACTTTGATATACCCGTAGGCATCGAGTTTCCCCTCGGCCAGGTTCCTGCCAATATTCCAAGTGCCACCCAATGGACATCGGCCACAGATATGACAAACGGTATCATCTACTATCGCACCATGTACAACAGTACAATCAGAAGCATTGATTTGAGACAGATAGACTTCGGGCGCATCGAGTACCATGCAGCTCCCCTCGATAAAGTGAAGCGGCAACCGATAGTTCCCGTGAAAATTGAATAGGGACGCAGAAACTTCAAGATTGCCGCTGTTGCAGTTGTTCCGCCTCCTTCCTCTTCATCTCCGCCAGCACCCCGCAGGTCAATGGAATGGCGAGGAAGAAGGTCAGCATGTCCGACGCCGCCTGGCACATTTCCACCCCTTTCAGTCCTAAGAAATAAGGAAGAATGAAGATGAGGGGGATGAAGAACAGCCCTTGACGGGCAGAGGAAAGTATCGTAGCGCGTACGGGCTTGCGGATAGTCTGCAGCATCATGTTGCTGACCACAATCCATGCACCCAACGGATAGGTGATGAACTGCCAGCGCAATGCTGCCGCACCGGTAGCTACAACAGCAGGGTCTCCCTTGCGGAAGATGGAGACAATCTCCTCGGCATATCCCATACCTGCCACCGCACAAACCAGCAAAAAGAAAAAGCCTACCTTCACACAGAACCAGAATCCTTGGCGCACTCTGGCATACAGCCCGGCACCATAATTGAATCCGCATACCGGTTGGAAGCCTTGCCCGAAACCAATTAGGAAAGCATTGATAAACATAGAGATACGCGTCACAATGGACATCCCTGCAATAGCTGCGTCACCATATGCACCGGCCGCCACGTTCAGCAAAATGGTTGCCACGCTTGCCAGTCCCTGCCGGGTGAGTGACGGAGTTCCACCCCCAATAATTTCCTTGATGAAAGCCAGTGTAGGCGTAAAGTTTCTGTAACGTATACGTATATTTCCTCCTCTGCGCCCCATATATAGCAAAAGGATGAAACTACATATCTGGCTGACTACTGTGGCAAGTGCGGCACCGGATATGCCCATATCGCATACAAAAATCAGGATAGGGTCGAGCACCACGTTGATGACCGCCCCACTCACAATCCCCACCATGGCATACGCCGCATTACCTTGAAAACGTATTTGGTTATTCAGCACCAATGAGGCGGTCATAAAAGGAGTACCCAGCAGAATGATTCCCAAATAGCGCTCCGTATACGGAAGAATAGTAGGCGTCGACCCCAAAGCAAGGGAAAGCGGTGTAAGGAACAGCAATCCCAGCACAGCCAGAGCCGCTCCGATAAACAAGGCAAAAAAGAAGCCGGTGGATGCCATCTTCTCGGCACTCTCCGTTTCCTGCGCCCCCAACTTACGGGAGATGTAGTTCCCCGAACCATGACCGAAGAAGAATCCCACAGCCTGGATAATGGACATCACAGAAAACACGATACCTACGGCAGCCGTAGACTGGGTATTTATTTTACCCACAAAATAGGTATCTGCCATGTTGTAGAAGGACGTCACCAGCATGCTGATGATGGTCGGCACAGCCAATGACGTAATCAGCCGGGGGACCGGAGTCGTCGTTAAGTGGACATAATTATCCTTTGCAGAATGGTGCATCATAGGGAATGGAATGACAAGACTATTTGCAGCAATTTCTCAATGGAGTACACTGTTACCGGCTCCTTGCCCGGTCGATGGAATACGAAGCTGCCGTCTCCCTTCAAATCTCCGGTTTCGATATAAATCTCCGATTCAACATTCCGGTTTGCCAGAATCCCGTTTCTCTGGAGTGCCTTGCGCACCATGGCATACTTCTGCCCGTGGCCCGCCAAGCGTATCTGGGAGGTATATTCATTGGCCACCCTGAACAGTCCCGTTTCCAAATCAAAGGCAATACCCTTACGGGCAAAGAAGTTGCTCAGGCTGCCGTTCAACGAAAGGTCCTCGGGCGTACCGATAGTTACGCCGTTCACCTTGTCCATCAGCCATATTTTGTCCGCTATCTGCAGGGCCAGTTCCAGGTCGTGAGTAGAAAGGAAAATCGTCTTGTCCGTTTGCCGGCTGAGCTGGTGAAGCAGTTGCATCATCTCTACTTTACTGGGAAAATCAAGGAAAGCTGTCGGTTCATCCAGATAGATGACGGGAGTTTCCTGGGCGAGCGCCTTGGCTATCATCACCTTCTGCCGTTCACCGTCACTCAGCGTATGCACCATGCGGTGTGCCAGATGGGGAATGCCTACCAGGGCGATGGATTTGTCCACCACAATCTTGTCCTCTTTCGAAAGGGTTCCCCAGAAACCGGTGTAGGGGCTACGCCCCAGACCTATCAGTTCTACGACGGACATATTGCGTATATCGCACTTCTCCGTCAGCACCACGCTGATGACGCGCGAAAGCTGCTTGTCGGTATAGTCCCCTATCTCTTTTCCTTCAATAAATATGTTTCCTCCAAGTTTCGGCTGGAAGGCGGACAGCGTACGGAGCAACGTGGACTTCCCCACTCCATTGGCTCCCAACAGGCAAGTCAGCTCACCACTGTTAATTCCGGCGCAAATGCCGTCTGCCACCACTTTCACATCCCCCTTACCGGGGTAACCGATGGAAAGATTCTCTATATGTATGGTTTCCTTATTCATTCAATTCTCCTTTCCGTTTTCTAAAAAGTACAGAAGCCACTACCGGCGCACCTACCAGTGCCGTCACCGAGTTGACCGGCAAAGCTCCCTCGAAGCCGGGCATACGGGCTATCAGATTGCAGACCAATGCCAGGGAAGCGCCTACCAGCAATGTGGCAGGCATCAGTACCCGATGGTCCGAAGAGTGGAAGATGGCACGGCACAGATGGGGAACCGCCAATCCGATAAACATAATCGGACCGCAATAGGCCGTTACAATAGCCACCAGCACACCGGAGCATGAGATAACCAGCAGGCGTGCCCGCTTGATGTTCAGTCCCAGATTGCGTGCATAGCCATCGCCCAGCAGCAACAGATTCATCGTCTTTATCAGCAGGAAGGACAACGGAAGCAGCACAGCCATGATGCAGACAAACAGCACCATCTGGTCGCCCGAAACACGGGCAAAGCTACCCAATCCCCAAATGACATATGCACGTATATCTTCCTCCACACTGAAATATTTCAATACGCCGATGACGGCACTTGCCACATAGCCTATCATCACACCGATTATCAGCAGCGTCACGTTGCCCTTCACCTTCTGGGAGACATAGACAATGAGCGCCATCACAGCCAGCGCACCGATAATGGCGGCAACCGACAAGGCAACCTCGCCCATATACCCCAAACGGCTCAATGCCACACCGCCCATCGCCCCGGACAGCAATACCACACAAGCCACACCCAGGCTGGCACCTGAACTGATGCCCAATACCGAAGGCCCTGCCAGCGGATTGCGGAACACCGTCTGCATCTGCAGACCGCTGACTGACAGCCCTGCTCCCGCCACCAATGCCGTCAACGCTTGGGGCACGCGGGACTTCCAGATAATATTCTGCCAAATAACGGATTCATCCGTATTTCCCCACAATATGTTCCACACGGAGCGCAGAGGAATGTGAACCGACCCCAAAAGCAGGTTCAGCAGGAAAAAAAGAAAGATAGATGCCAGTGTCAGCAACATCAACGGAAGTACGGGTCTTTTTATCATTTCAGCAGTTCGTAGTAAGTCGGTTTATAGTCAGGCAACAAATCGGGATGGAAAGCATGTATCAAGTCTTCCAATACAATTTCGGGCTGCATGGGCATACTTTCGTAGAAGGGTTTCTCACGCATGTTGCAGTATACCACTCCCTTCTCACGAAACGCACGGAAATCGGCATAACGCGGGTCGAGGGACTTCAAGGCATCATACGTGAATGTCCCGTCATAGCTGTTGACAATGCGCCAATAGTCGGCACTCTCCGCCTGGCTATATACGGTTTCAAAATCCAGCGTGACACCTCCCGAACGGGGATCGTCTTTCAAGAAATAATCCGCACCGGCATCACGGAACAGTTCGGCAAGAAAGCTCTTTCCTCCCACTGCATACCAGTTGCCACCCCGTATCTCGCCGCTGAATACCATCGGACGCTTCTTCACGTTGGCAGCCAGCTCCTTCAATTCGTTATAGCGCTTCTCTATCGCAGCAAACTTTTCATTCGCCTCCACTTCCTGGCCTATAAACATGCCGATGAATTTTATCCATTCGGCCTGCCCCAACGGGGTCATCTCCTTGTACCCCAAATGGGGAACCAGTGGAATACCGATTTCCCGCATGGCATCATATCCACCCCGCTTGAAAGGAGAGATAAAGATAACATCCGGATTCATGCTCATTATCACTTCATTATCAAAGTTCCCTTCGATACCAATCTTCACGGTCTCGCCGGACTTCAAACGTTCGTTCATCTCCTTGTTGAAGAGATGGCGCGTACTGGTGATGCCCACCACATAATCGCAGGCATCCAGACGGATGAAGTTGGAAAGTTGCAGGGATGTCATACACATAACGTGCTCTACCGGCGTTTCAATCACCGTATAGTCGCTCGGTATACCGACAGGCTTTATGCCTTTCGGTACCAGCGCATAGTGGAAAGTGCTGCTGCTTTCTTTTTGAGGGTCGTGTATATCCACCAGACGGACATGGTCCGGCAAGTACTTCACCGTATAGCCTTTGGCATAAAGCGGTACAATGGCAGCCGCCGTATCTGTCGCGATAGGCAAATGGCTTGTTTCTGAAGAGGATGCTGTAGAAGTCTGTTTTGATTTTGAACCGCAAGAGGTTACGCATAAAATGCACAGCAGTGCAATGCCTATGGCAGATATCCGGGTCATGACTATTGGGGTTTATAGAATTCGGGCACAATATTCGTCATTTTTGGGGAGATACGCAAATGCTCTTCCTGCAAATTGACGGATATTGTGCCTAAATAATCTTTAAAAGCCCATCAAGTCATTCAGTGCTTCACTCATGCTGGGATGTGTAAAGACAAAATCACGGAGGAAGGTATATTCCTGCCCGGTCTTCATAGCCATTGCTACCAGGTTGATGACCTCGCTCGATTCCGGACCAAACAGCGTACATCCCACTATCTTGTCCGTATCGGCGTCCACCACCACCTTGAAGAGTCCGTTCGTATCGCCCAAAATCCTGGCACGCGGAATGGCGGCTACCGGCAGCTTGTTGACCTTTATATTCAATCCCTTCTTGCGTGCTTCCGCTTCGCTCAGCCCGATGCGTGAAAGCGGCGGGTCGATGAATACCGAATAACTCACCGGGTCACGGTCGGACACCTTGCGTTCTCCTGCCCCGAAAAGGTCTTCGCGCAGGATGCGGTAATCATCCAAAGAAATATAGGTGAACTGCAAACCGCCCTTTACATCACCGATAGCATGTATCTTGGGGTTGGTAGTCTGCAAATAGTCGTCCACCACAATGGCTCCGCGCTCATTCACCTCTACACCTGCCGCCGGCAGATTCAAGCCTGCCGTATTCGGACGCCGTCCGGTAGCCAGCAGGATGGCATCAGCCTGCAACTGATGTTCCTCTCCCGTGACCGCATCCCGGTAAATGACGTCAGAGTCTTTCACGGACTGCACGCGTGCATTCAGCCTGAAAACGATTCCTTTCTGTTCCAATACCTCCCGGACACTGTCCGCAATGTCCCGGTCCTCCCGGGATATCAGTTCGGAAGAGCCCTCGAGCACCGTGACTTGCGAACCGAATGAAGCATACATGGAAGCAAATTCCAGTCCGATGTATCCCCCACCTACAATGACGAGCTGTGCCGGCAGCTCAGTCAGTTCCATAATGGAGGTGCTGGTATATACCCGTGGGTTACCTTGTATCCCCTCTATCGGTGGAATGACGGTTTCGGCACCCGTATTGATGAATATCCGGGGAGCTTGCAATTGTAATGTCCCTTCCGCCATCCCAACTTCCACCACATCCGGACCTGCAAAGGAGCCGATACCCGTATAGACCGTTATATGAGGATTGTCGGCCAGATTGTGATAGTTCTTCTGACGCAGGAAAGAGACGACCTCTTCCTTCCTTGCAATGGACTGACGATAGTATGCCTTCTTGACCTCCCAAGAAGCGTCTTTGTCCGCATGCTTTGCCGCATGCACCAATGTTTTTGTGGGAATGCAACCGATATTGATACATGTCCCTCCGTACATCTTTTCCGAACGCTCCACTACGGCAACGTCCAGCTTCCGTTTTGCCAACTCGGCAGCCAATGTCTTTCCGCCTTTGCCGAATCCGATGATAATGACATCATACTGTTTCATACGTCTATTTCCTTAATTGGTTCAATACTCTTTTTGCACTGTCAGACAGTACGACAATGGCACCGGCAAGAATGGCCGTATCCTTGATGACCAAGCGCCCTGCCCCCGTCAGCAACGGAAAGCCGTGCTCCCCGCTTCCCAAGTCGGGCACCCACACCTCAGGGGTTGTCACCAGGAAAGAGAGGGTACCTATTGTCATGACAATGGCCAGTGCAGCTCCCGCCAGTCCGATTTTCGGAGAGAATATCCCCAGAAATGTCAGAATGCCGATGGTCATAATCAGAATGCCCAGACCGTGAGAGAAACCATACGTATTGTTCTCCACGTGCCACTGATGTTTCGCCTCATTGAACTCGCCCTCTTTCAGCTTATACTCCTTGTACTCCGGGGCACTCTTTGTATAAAAGAAGCTCATGAACGGGCTGTTCGCCACAAAAGGGACAATCCCTTCAGCCTCATAATTCCAGAATTTCAACCCACCAATCCATACGAAAATAACCAGGATGGCTACACGAATCAAATTAACACCCAACTTTTGAGTGGAAGCGGCCAGCGTCAACGCAGCCATAAACAAGTTTTGCAATTTCGTTTTCATCTTTGTTCTACTTTTTAAATGGTTTCAGTAATATGACTTGATTTTTGTTTTTGCAAAGTTCCTTGTTTTCCACCACGTACGAAATGGCAATTATTCCGCAACAGTTGGCAATTATTCCCGTTTCACTCTTTTCCGGTAGTCCGAGACACTCTCGCCGGTCATTTTCTTGAAAAAACGGCTGAACGCGGACAAGTCTTCGAAGCCCAGAATGGAGCTGATTTCCTTAGCGCTTTTGTGGGTATACAGCAGCAATCTCATGGCTTCTGCCTCAATGCGGTCATGAATCACCCGTAAAGGGGAAGGCAACCCGCAGGTCGAGAACAGATTGGAAAGTGTCTTGGGAGAACGGCAAAGAATATCGGCATAATCCTGCACTTGCTTCTTCTCCTTGAAATGCCGGTCCACTAATACGTAATACTGCCGGATGATGTCAAACGTCTTTTCCTTCTCCTGCCCCACCCCAAAACGCTGGCGCGCAATGCGTGTGCAGGTAATGATGAAACGTTTCAAGACAATCCGCAGCATCTCCTCCTGCAGGTTGTCATGGATGACCGATTCCTGCCGGAAAATGCGGACTATGTCATGCAAGTTGGAAGACTGCCCGGCAGAAAGTGCCAGTTTCATCACCTTGGAAGAGCCATAAAAAAGGAATCCATTGCAAGAGACCTCGTTGTCATGTCCATAGATGCAATAAAAATTGCTGTTGAATACAAACGTCAGGTATTCACCGTCCACCTCTTTTACCTCCAGGTGATGCAACGGGGTCAAGGTCACGATTTCATCCTTTTCCAGGCGCATGGGGATATGGTCTATTTCCAGAGTCAGCGTACCGCTCTGTACCCAAATGAATTTATACAGAGTCTTGTCACGTTGCAGCGACGCACGCTCATGGTAGCTGGAAGTCATGGCTATGTTGCCATTCAAGCGGGTGTTCAGTTGATAATCCATAAAAAACAGATTGTTTTAGTAAATAACAAAGATAGCGAATATCTTGTTTGCTACTGATTATTTCCCCACTTTTGTAGCCGTTTTGCTGTTCTTTAATTTTTAACCTTTAATGTCTTCATGCAAATGTTCCCCGTCATATTTGTATCTCTCGGTCCCGGCGAACCGGAACTGATTACCGTAAAAGGCTTGAAAGCCCTGCAGACAGCCGACTGTATATTCTGTCCCGAGACACTGGCCAAAGATGGAAACAGAGTTTCACGCGCAGCCGACATCCTATTGCAACTCGACATTCCGGAAAACACGGTGCACCGCTTTCCACTCCCCATGAGCAAACAGCGCGAAAAAGCCCTGAGCGCCTACGACGAGGTCTATATGGAGAGCTCCACCCTCCGGCAACAAGGAAAGAAGGTCTGTATCGTTGCCGAAGGAGATGCCGGATTCTACTCTTCCATACATTATGTATATGACAAACTGCAGGCAGACGGCATCCCCGTGAAGCACATCCCCGGTATCCCCGCCTTCATTGCCGCCGGCGCACTGGGCGGGCTCCATGTGGCCAGCCAGGAAGAGCGGCTGACGGTGATACCCGGCATTACTACGACAGAAGAGATAGAGAAACTGACAAGCGAAAACAGTGCGGTTGTCATCATGAAGCTGTCCAGATGCACCGATGAGATTCACCGCTGCATCCGCCTGCATCCCGAATACCGGTATCACTATTTTGAGAATATAGGCACTCCGGAAGAGAAGTATATCAATGACAGCAAGCGGATAGCGACCATCCGCTTCCCCTATTTTTCCCTGCTTATCATTCGTACAGAGACCTTTTGAGCCCGATTTAATACAATTTCGCACGCCATAGGCATTATTTTAATGAAAATGGGTTACCTTTGCGCCGTTGAAATATAAAAAAGATAAGAACATGAAGAAAGTCGTTTTTTATATGATGCTGCTGGTTATGAGCATCGGTTATGCCTATGCACAAGGAAAGGCAGACATCAAATTCGAACAGACCACCCACAACTTCGGCACATTCTCCGAAAACAGTCCTGTGGTCAGCTACACCTTTAAGTTTACGAACGTAGGCGATGCTCCGCTTGTCATCCATCAGGCTGTAGCTTCCTGCGGATGTACCGTTCCCGAATATTCACAAGAACCGATAGCACCGGGAAAGACTGGAACAGTGAAAGTAACTTATAATGGAACCGGAAGATACCCCGGACACTTCAAGAAATCCATTACCCTGCGCACCAATGCCAAAACGGAAATCATGCGATTATTTATCGAAGGGGACATGACCGCTAAAGATGCCAAATAAGCATTTTACCATACAGAATTAAGGAGATTTTTTTAAATCTCCTTTTTTTTTGCTTTCTTTGCCTAAAATGCGAAGATAGGCTGCACCTCAGCAGAATAATAATGAGCTTGCTCATTTTATCCAGCATTCGGTTTGCACTATCTTTGAAGTCTATTAAAGAAAAACATAAAACTACAAAACCTATGAAACAAGAAGAAGAACCTATTACCGGACTACCGGAAAATGCGTTCCGTGAATTGAAACCGGGAGAAGTGTACAACCCTCTGATGAGCCCGGATAAGAAGTATTCAGAAGTAAATGCCTGGTCGGTGACATGGGGTATTCTGATGGCCATCCTCTTTTCGGCCGCAGCCGCCTATCTGGGGCTGAAGGTGGGGCAAGTATTCGAAGCCGCCATCCCCATCGCCATCATTGCCGTCGGCGTATCGGGTGCCGCCAAACGCAAAAACGCATTGGGCGAAAACGTCATTATCCAGTCTATCGGTGCCAGCTCGGGCGTCATCGTGGCAGGTGCCATCTTCACCCTTCCGGCACTCTATATTCTCCAAGAAACCTATCCGAAAGAAATCACCGTCACCTTTGCACAAGTCTTTATCAGTTCCCTGCTGGGAGGTGTGCTGGGTATTCTTTTCCTTATCCCCTTCCGCAAATATTTCGTGAGCGACATGCACGGCAAGTATCCCTTCCCCGAGGCGACAGCCACCACACAAGTGCTCGTCTCCGGTGAAAAGGGCGGCAGCCAGGCAAAACCATTACTCATGGCAGGTATTATCGGAGGTCTATACGACTTCATCGTGGCAACCTTCGGCTGGTGGAACGAGAATTTCACTACCCGCGTATGCGGCTTCGGCGAAATGCTGGCCGAGAAAGCCAAGCTGGTATTCAAGGTTAATACGGGTGCTGCCGTGCTCGGTCTGGGTTATATTGTGGGACTGAAATACGCGTCCATCATCTGTGCCGGCTCACTGGCCGTATGGTGGATTATCATCCCCGGTATGTCCATGATTTGGGGAGATTCCGTACTGAACCAATGGAACCCCGAAATCACGGCAACCATAGGCGCTATGGCTCCGGAAGAAATCTTCAAATACTATGCCAAGAGCATCGGTATCGGTGGCATTGCCATGGCAGGTATCATCGGCATTATCAAGTCTTGGGGCATCATCAAGAGTGCCGTAGGACTGGCTGCCAAGGAAATGGGAGGTAAGTCCAACGTGGAAGCCAGTGTGAAACGCACACAGCGGGACATCTCTATGAAGATTATCGCCATCGGTTCCATCATCACGCTGCTGCTGGTTGTTCTCTTCTTCTACTTCGATGTGATGCAGGGCAACTTGACACATACCATTGTAGCTATCCTGCTTGTTGCAGGTATCGCTTTCCTGTTCACCACCGTGGCAGCCAATGCCATTGCGATTGTGGGCACAAACCCCGTATCCGGAATGACGCTGATGACATTAATCCTGGCATCCGTAGTCATGGTAGCCGTAGGGCTGAAAGGTCCCGAAGGGATGGTTGCGGCACTGGTGATGGGCGGTGTTGTATGTACGGCACTGTCCATGGCGGGAGGCTTCATCACAGACTTGAAAATCGGTTACTGGCTGGGTAGCACGCCTGCCAAGCAGGAGACCTGGAAGTTCCTCGGAACCATCGTTTCTGCCGCTACCGTAGGTGGTGTAATGATTATCCTAAACAAGACATACGGTTTCACCAGCGGACAGCTGGCCGCTCCGCAAGCCAATGCCATGGCGGCCGTTATCGAACCGTTGATGAACGGTGTGGGTGCGCCCTGGCCGCTCTACGGTATCGGTGCAGTGCTGGCCATCATCCTCAATTTCTGCAAGATTCCCGCACTGGCATTTGCATTGGGTATGTTCATCCCATTGGAACTGAATGTTCCGTTGGTAGTGGGCGGTGCCATCAACTGGTACGTGACCAGCCGCAGCAAGGATGCCGCTCTCAATGCCGAACGCGGGGAGAAAGGTACCCTGCTTGCCTCCGGTTTCATTGCCGGCGGTGCATTGATGGGTGTGGCAAGTGCTGCCATGCGTTTCGGAGGAATCAACCTCGTAAACGATGCATGGTTGCAGAACACCTGGTCCGAAGTGCTGGCGCTGGGTGCTTATGCCATTCTGATATTCTACCTCATCAAAGCTTCCATGAAAACCAAATAACTTTTAAATACCAAGAACATGAAAAAGATTCTACTTTTATCTTTTCTATTTGCAGCGACCATGTTATCTGCACAAAAGCCCGTTGAGCTGCCCCTATGGCCCAACGGTGCCCCCAATAACAACGAACTGACCAATTCCGGACAGAACCATAACAACGAATGGGTGTCCAATGTCACCACCCCTACCCTTACGGTGTATCCTGCCTCCCACCCCAACGGCATGGCCATCATCATGTGTCCGGGAGGTGGCTACGGAGGGCTGGCCATGAAGCACGAGGGACACGACATGGCTCCCTGGTTCAACACACAAGGCATCACCTATGCAGTACTGAAATACCGTATGCCCAACGGGCACCATGAAGTGCCCCTTTCCGATGCCGAACAAGCCATCCGCATGGTACGCGAACATGCCGCCGAATGGGGTGTCAATCCTCAGCGTGTAGGCATCATGGGCGCTTCTGCCGGCGGCCATCTGGCAGCTTCGCTTGCCACACTATACAGCGGTGACAAGACCCGTCCCGACTTCCAGATCTTGTTCTATCCGGTGATTTCCATGCAGAAAGGCGTTACCCATGGAGGTTCCCGTAAGAACCTTATCGGAGAAAATCCATCTCAGGAGCTGGAACAAAAATACTCCCTCGAAAGACAAGTGTCCCCACGCACTCCGCAGGCTTTTATCATGCTTTCTTCGGACGACGACGCAGTGCCACCCATCAACGGCATTGGCTATTTCCTCGCCTTGCGCGACCACAAAGTGCCTGCCAGCCTGCATGCCTACCCTACCGGCGGACATGGCTGGGGATTCCGGGACAACTTCACCTACAAGCGTCAATGGACGGAAGAACTGGAGAAGTGGTTGCGTGAAGGGCTCGTATTCCCGGTCTCTGAACCTACCACAAAGAAATAAAAGCAATTATGAATAAAAAGTATTTTTTACTCACTTGCCTCGCAGCGTTTCCCTTTGCCCTGACTGCTCAGGAGAACAATCGCTACGAAGAGATTACCAACCCCAAGCTGACAAGCATCAACCGGGAGCCTGCCCGCAGCACGTTCACCTCCTACGTCACGGAGGCTGATGCCGTCATCAATGACCGCAAGAACGGAACCTTCCGCTTGTCCCTTAACGGGAAATGGAAATTCCATTATGTGGAAACCTTCGCCGACCGCCCCACGGACTTCATGATGGACCGTGTGGACGCCAGCCGCTGGCCGGACATCAATGTACCCGGAAACTGGGAGTTGCAGGGATTCGGTACGCCCATCTATGTGAACCAGCCTTATGAATTCTGTTCTTCGGGCTATCCTCCTTATTGGGACAAGCCCAATCCTCCATACGTTCCCCAAGAATGGAATCCCACCGGCACCTACCGCCGCGAGTTCACTCTTCCGGGAGACTGGGACGATAAGGAAATTTTCCTGAGTGCCGACGGCGTACGCGGGGCAGCCTTCTACTACCTCAACGGCAAGTTTGTAGGCATGAGTAAAGATGCAAAGACTCCGGCGCGTTTCAACGTCAGCGCCATTGCCAAGAAAGGGAAGAATGTCATTGCCATTCAGATACACCGCTTTTCCGATGCCAACTATCTGGAATGCCAGGACTTCTGGCGCATCAGTGGTATCGAACGGGACATTTACTTATATGCCCAGCCTCAAATCCATCTCACGGACTTCAAGGTGGAGTCTCCTTTGGATGAGAACTACCGGAACGGTATCCTCAAGGTAAAGGTGCAGTTTACCAATGAAAGCGGACAAAATTCCCCATTTCTCGTTGGCTACCGCCTGCTGGACAAGAACGACCAGCAGATAGCCCAGTCCTCTACCCAGGTCAGCGGTGACCAGACAGAAGTGGAGTTCACTAAGAAAACCATCCAGGAACCTTTGCAATGGACAGCCGAAACGCCCAACCTCTATACCCTCGTCATCAGCCTAAAGCGACCTAACGGGGATGTGATTGAAGCGACAAGCTGCAAAGTAGGATTCCGCACAGTGGAAATCAAGGACAAGCAATTGCTGGTGAACGGGCAACCCATCCTCGTGAAAGGCGTGAACTATCACGAACACAACGAGAACACCGGTCACTATGTCTCCGAAGAACTGATGAAGAAAGACTTCGAGCTTTGGAAGAGATACAATGTCAATACCGTACGCACTTGCCACTATCCCCAGCAGGAACGTTTCTACGAACTCTGCGATGAATATGGTATCTACGTCATCGACGAAGCCAATATCGAAAGTCACGGCATGGGTTACGACTTGCGGGTAGGCGGTACGCTGGGAAACAATCCGCTCTTCATGAATGCCCATCTCGACCGCACCATGAATATGTACGAACGGGACAAGAACCATCCGTCAGTCATCATCTGGTCGCTGGGCAACGAAGCCGGAAACGGATTGAATTTCTACGTTACCTACAACACCTTGAAGACGCTCGACAGTCGTCCCATCCAGTATGAACGCGCACTGTTGGAATGGAATACGGACATCTACTGCCCGATGTACGCTCCCCCTTCCTATCTGGAGAAGTATGCCCGGAACAAGGAGATGACGCGTCCCCTCATTCTTTGCGAGTATGCCCATGCCATGGGCAACAGCCTCGGCAACTTCCAGGAGTATTGGGACATCATCGAAAAATATCCCATCCTCCAGGGTGGCTGTGTCTGGGATTGGGTAGACCAGGGCTTTGCCGCCAAGACAGACGACGGGCGCAAATACTGGGCCTATGGCGGCGACTATGGCGAGAACGGTACCCCCTCCGATGGCAATTTCTGCATCAACGGCGTGGTATATCCCGACCGCAGTGTCAAACCGCAGACGGAAGAGATGGGGAAGGTCTACCAGAACATCAAGTTCCTCGACTTCGACAAGCAGACTTCCACCGTGAAAATCCGCAATGATTTCTCCTTCACCAATCTCGACAAGTACGACTTCTACTACATCATCCGCGACCACGGAAAGGAAGTCTACCGTGGCAAGATTGAAAATATCCATGCTGCACCGGGCAAGACGGTAACCACCGGCTTTCTGAACGGCATCCCCAAAGAGAAACAGACAACGGGAGATGTACGCATCGAGTTCTATGCAGCCATCAAGACGGCAGAACCTTTCCTCCCGGCCGGCACGGTCATTGCACGCGAACAGACCTACGTCCATACCTTCTACAAGAAAGAGGCTACGGCACAGAAGCCCGCTACTTCTAAGGAAGAAGGAAATTTGGTGGCGTTCTTCGGTCCCGACTTCAAAGCCACCTTCGACAAGCAAAGCGGCCTACTCACCTCCTATTTGTACAAGAAGCACGAGTACATACTGAACGGTCAAGGTCCCCGCCCATTCTTCTGGCGTGCACCGACGGACAATGATTATGGAGCCAACCTCCCCGTCCGCCTCAAAGCCTGGAAAGAGGCAAGCTATCAAGAACCAAAAGCCGAAAGTTTCCAAGTGACTCCGGGCAGCAATGCCACGACAATAAAGGTGACCTACCGTTTTCCGCAGACAGACGCCCGTTGGGACATCACCTATAAGATATATGCCAGCGGAGTCATCAAGGTAGACAACCGGTTCATGGCCGAAGGAGACCAAGCCCCGATGATACCGCGTGTAGGCCTGCGGATGCAGCTGCCGGAAAGCTTTACAGACTTGACCTACTACGGTCGCGGTCCGAAAGAGAATTACCGAGACCGCCGTACCTCCCAGTTCATCGGAGAGTACGCCATCCCGGTCAAGGATATGTACGAGCCGTATGTCCGCCCACAGGAGAACAACCATCGCACGGATATCTATTGGTGCGCTCTTACCGATAAGACGCAACGTGGTTTGCTGCTCATCGCCGACCGCACCTTTGAGCTGAACGCCTCCAACTATCCCCTGGAAAGCATGGATAGCGGCGATACGATTGACAACGGTGCCCCGCGTACCGAAAAGACCAATCACCGCCACCTCACCGACCCTCTGCCGGAAAAGATGGTCGATTTATTCATTGACTACCGCATGATGGGTGTCGGTGGAGACGACAGTTGGGGCGCAACCGCCCATGAACCCTATCTGATCCGTCCGGGCAAAGAGAATGCCATTGAATACGGTTTCTCCCTTGTTCCGTTCGATAAAAAGGAGGATTATAAATATTTAATCCGGCAATATTGAATTTAATCCCTCCGGATTAAGCTTTTATAAAAAGGATGTAGTAAATTTGCTGCATCCTTTTTACGTTCAAGAACAATAATAATCAAAAGAGAGAAAAATGAAAACAATGACTAAATTTATGTTCAGCGCCCTCTGCGCCGCAGCCATGGTAACTTCCGTTTCTGCCCAGGGAGGGAAAGATATGTTGAGCAATGGAATAAAGTATCTGGATGTGCCATACGTAGCCCATACGCTGGAAGCAGATGGTCCCGAAGAACTCGTCATCAACTGCGATGAGGTAGACTGCACCACGCTGGTGGAATATGTGCTGGCAGAGACACTCACCCCCAAATTGGCCGACGGAGACATCTCGGAAAGCGCTTTCGCCGATAACCTGCAAAAAATCCGTTACCGTGACGGTAAAATCGACGGGTACACTTCCCGCCTGCATTATATTGCCGACTGGATAAACAATGGCGTACGCAACGGCTTCCTTCAGGATGTAACGGGCGCCATGAGTCCCGACACCGAACGGTTGTCCATCTCCTACATGTCTTCCCACCCCCAACTCTACAAGCAGCTGGCAAATTCTCCGGAAAACGTAGCCAAAATGAAAAAGATTGAACAATCCTTGTCCGGCAAGGAAATTCACTATCTTCCCAAAGCCAAACTTCCCGCCGATGGTCTCCCGTGGATTAAAGACGGCGATATCATAGCCATCACCACCAACACTCCGGGGCTGGATGTAGCCCACATGGGAATCGCTTTCTATGCGGATAGCAAACTCCTGCTGGTACACGCTTCCTCTACCGACAAGAAAGTGGTCGTCTCCAAAGTCCCCTTGTCCCAAATGCTGAAAGACAATAATAAGTGGACGGGAATACGGGTACTGAGGATGAAGAAATAAAATGAAATACTATATATGGAAAAGGCGATGAAGATTTGATTCTCCATCGCCTTTTCCGTATATAGGATTGTTCGTTCCTATTCCTTTACGACAATATATTCATCAATATTCCGTGTTTCTTTACTGAAGTTCACACCTACTTTCACTAATTTCCTGCCATCCAAGGTATAAGGAATCAGATACCCCTTCTCATCTATTTGTTTCAGAGCTGCGTCGGCTGTACCGTCCAGTTTGAACTCAAAAACATAAATAGCGGTAGGGGTATGAACTACTGCATCCGCACGGCCGCGGCTGCTACGAACCTCGGACCGGATGAACTGTCCCAGCAAAGTAAACACTACATGAAAAATAACCTGATAATGACGTTCCGTATCATCACTCAACTCGTACGGAATACCGGAGAAGAATATCTTAAGACGCTCCATAAACGCCTCCACATCCCCACTCTTCAATTCACGCATGAATTTAGCGATGTGGAAACCAGTCTCATCATTGGATACATTGGTATAATAGGGTACCAGAAAATTCAGAAAGCCGTAACGTACCTCATCATTCGGAAAGCCTAAAGTGTATAGCTTCACATCATCATCATACCCTTTTATGGTCAAATAACCACTTTGATAAATCATCGGAAGAGGATTATTTGTTTCCGCACGATATTCAGAGAAAGCGGAAGCCAGCACTTCCACTCCATCTATCAATAGACGTATATCGTAATCACTCTGCTTCAGCAAGTCAACCAAGTAAGTAGGTGTGCCGGTCTGAAACCAATAGTACCCCATCTCTTCTGCATCAAAAGCATTCAATACACTGAACGGATTGAACATTCCTACACCTTCCGGATGAAAATGATAACCATCATATTGACGTTCCATCAAATCAATCACTTCTTGTAAGGATATCCCTCTTCGTTTAGCCAGTCTCTCAAGTTCCGGCAGAAAGGTTTTCACCAACTCCTCTTTGGTAATACCACACAAAGCAGCGTAAGGAGACTTCATGCTGATATCATTCAGCTGGTTCAAGTCACTGAACACACTTACTTGCGCAAACTTGGTCACTCCGGTCAGGAAAACAAAACGAAGATAACGGTCAGCGCTCTTCAAGACACCGTAGAACGCTTTCAATATTTTCCGATACTCATCCAGCAAGTTCTCATCCAAGACCGCTTGAAGCAATGGCTTGTCATACTCATCAATCAGCACAACAACCTGCTTTCCTGTCTGCATGCATGCCTGCTCTATCACGTAAGCAAAACGCTCTTCCGGACTACGGTCTTTCTTCTCCTGACCATAGAGCAGCTCCCATTTCTCCAGATACTGATTAAGCATAGCCGTCAGGTCAGCAGCAGCTTCATATTTCCGGGCATTCAAATCCAAGTGCAAAACCGGGTATTCTTCCCATTCCTTTTCCAGCTGTTCGATGGCCAAACCTTGAAACAGATCCTTGCGTCCTTGAAAGTAGGCTTCAAAGGTAGAAAGAAGCAGGCTCTTGCCAAAACGACGGGGACGGCTCAAGAAATAAGGAGTAGAAGTAGATGCTATTTGATAAATCATAGCCGTCTTATCTACATAAAGAAAATTCCCTTCACGTAGTTTATCAAAAGTCTGTATGCCTATCGGCAGTTTACGCATCTGTTCCATGTTATTATAACCTGATTGGTGTATCACAAAGGTACGATTTATATTTCAAAAAAAGACGAAAGGCGATGGAGATTTTAGTCTCCATCGCCTTTCATTATTCTACTAATCATCATTTCAGTATTACTCACGTCGACTAGTGCAATCCGAAATACTTCTTCATAAAGCAGATATAAAGAAAACAAAGCAAAAGAATTATACCTGCCAAATACCAATAACCGTAACCTAAACACATTATATATCCTACGATTATGATTGCCTGCACTGCCATGTAAATAGAAGAAACCATTACATGAGGAACTTTCAGTTCATTCGCCATTATCTGATACAGATGTTTGCGATGCGGCAAGCCGATATTCTCATGAAGCATCAGACGGTGGATGATAGTCAGAACACTGTCTACACCGTAAACGGATAAAAGGGCTATCCAACTGAAATCTTCCGTTTCAATGATGAGCCTGCCTATCAGGAAAAGAAGGATAAAAGCAATACTCACGGAACCCACATCACCGGCAAAGCACTTGGCTTTCTTACGAAAATTAAAGAAGCAGAAGACAAGAACAGAACAGATAACGGTATAGATAAAATCCGCTTCCACAAAAGTCACTACCTCTTTATTGATATAGGCCAACGCAGCAAGAATAACCAGAGAATAACCACCGGTTATACCGTTAATGCCATCCATAAAGTTGTAGGCATTGATGATGCCCGTACAGACTATCAAGGCAATGACTATCCACCACCAAGACAAGGAAAACAGCCCCCACTGATAAAACATCAAGGTCATGGCAGAGAAATGGAAAAGCAGTCTTGTCATTTGTCCGGTGGATTTTATATCATCCACAAAACTGATGAACGTCACCAAAGTCAATGCCAGCATAAACCAAAAGTAGTCAAAACCACTCGCCAGAAAATAAGCCAATGCACCGAAGTAGAAGATAATTCCCCCACCGCGTAAAGTCACTTTAGTATGAGAACTCCGCTCATTAGGTTTGTCGATGATATTGCACTTATCTGCTATCTTAAAATAAAAAAGTTCTGCCAGAAATAGCAGAACCAAGACTGTCAAATAATACATCTTAAGTAAGAAATTAGGACCTATTCATATTATTAGCATCCGTCATGCAGAGCATAGCGAAGCATCTACTCTCTTTATGGACATACAACAAACACAGTATATAATAGTTAAACATGAGTAACAAACGACTTTATCGTTTTCACGATTCCCTCTTCCGCCTTCACCGGCATTTTGTCAATGCCAAGGGCAGCCTTTATCTTCGCATTACTCACCACATAATTCTCCGTCAACTTCTGCAAGCGTTCCGTATTCAAAGGCAGATGAAGCAAAGTTCCAAGGCGGGCACAAAACTCCATCATCCGCTTATTCATCCTCCAGATATGCGGCTTGCGCCCCAAAGCTACACACATCAAAGATATCAGCTCATTTGTGGACAAGGCTTCATCATCCCCCATATGATAAATACCACTCGCCGCGTTTTTCACCAACAATCCTTCCACCACATAGCAAAGATTGTCAATCGAAGTAAATGAGCGTCTGTTCTCAAAACTTCCCAACGGCCAGGGAATACCTTTCTTCACTACATTGTAAAGCAGATTCAAGTTTCCCTTATTGCCGGGACCATGAATCATGCAGGGACGCAAGATATACACCTGCTTACCATCAGCCACCTTCAATTCTTCCCTTCTTTTTAGTTCCAAGAAAATGTATTCTTCTGCCCTTATCTTACTTTCTCCATAAGGCCCTACCGGAGCCGGTATTACGTCCTCCGTCAGTATGTCTCCAGATACACTATCAGCAGCAGCTTTCACCGAACTGAAGAATACAAACTTCTTTGCAGACGATTCCAGAAAGAAATCAAATATCTTCTGAGTCAATCCAGTATTGATATCAAAATATACCTGAGCGGCAGACTGATTCTTCGTATCATGCGCCTTGCCTGCCAGATGAATAATGGCATCAAATTTAGGAAGATTCTGCATTGGGAAAGAAATAGTTTCAATATCCTTCCAAGAAAAAGTCTTTGTCACACCCTCCTTTTCGGGAGTAATGATATCCAACCCATAAAGGGTATGGCTTTCCTTCAAAGCCACAACAAGATTGGAACCCACAAAACCGTGGATTCCGGTAATAAGTATATTCATGAAAATATTCTATAAAAGATATTAACCGAGAACATGGCTGTTAGTGATACACTTGAAAAAGTAAACCTTTTCAATATTTTTTTCAAAAGAAATGCCACATGCATTAGGATTGAGTTGAATATAGTACATATCCTCACCATATCGCTCAAAAAAGCAGGAGCTATCTTTCTCAATTTAGAATGAATATCTTGTTGTATATCAGCTATAGATATAGCCAAATGATAAATCCCTAACTACCCTTTTCTACAAGCACCTTAATCAGCCCATATAAATCGTCTCAACTTCAGATGCAAAATTAAGAACTCTTAATCTTTAACCAATACAGCCAAACTTCCTCCAATATCTTAATAAAGATTTGAGAAATACAAGAGCATACTTCAGTGAGTATCTTGCAGAACGTGTTCCTTCGTACTCTATTTCAGCCATCGGATAATAAATTACCTTATAACCTCCCAACCACATTCTCTTGCATAAGTCCATATCTTCACAGTAAAGGAAATAACCATCATCCAGACCTTTTGCAAAGGTATACGATGCACGAGACATCATCATAAATGCTCCACAGACCCAATCCATATTCACCGGATTATCATACTTCTTTAATTTTTTTTGCCCAATAACTCTAACCAAATGTCTAACCAAGAAACGCCATGGTGTAATAAAATGACGATAGCTATCTTGTATGTCACCCAATGTATTTCTAATCATAGGAGCTATCAGTCCAATTTTTTCATGGGCTGCGAAATATTCAACCATCTCTCCAATCCCTGACTTCAATCTTACATCAGGATTCATAATCACCAAAATATCTCCGGTAGCCACTTTTAATCCTTGGTTCATTGCATAAGCAAAGCCACCATTTTCAGCATTAAAAATCCATTTACATAGAGAATGTACAGCAAGTAATTGTTTCCGCTTTTCGGAATTATACAATGAATTAGAGGATACTATTATCTCAAATTGATAAGATGTCTTTTCCATATTCTCTTGTATGGATGAAGAACAAGCCAAAATATCCTCCACTGAATGGTATTCAACAATGACAAAAGAAAGTTTCATAACATTTATTTTCTTCAAAAAGGGGAAAACTTCATTATACAAAAAAACTACAGTATCTTTCGTTTGAGTGAAAAAATCAAACGATTAAATAAAAAAGATAGCTGGATAGAAAAAGGGGGGGAATCATTCTAAAGTACACACACTAAGCCCCAATTATCAACTGTAATAGGATAGTAAAACTCTCTATGATAAAGCACTACTAAAAAACATCGAGATACTCTTTTCGAAATCTACCTACTGCTTTCTTTTATTTCTCCCAGATATGTAAATGCTTTTAATATGCATTGATAATATAAAGCTTTCACAGTTCTCATTTAACAACTTGATATTTATCATACACATTTTCTGTCATTTTAGCAGTGATTTCCCATGAGAATTTTTTTGCTTGCTTAGAGCATCTTTCAGCTAATACCAATCTTGTATCTTCATTATATAACACTTCTTTAAGAGCATTGTATATACTATCAATATTATTGGGGTTTATCAATATTGCTGCTTGTCCAACCACTTCTGGTAATGAAGAGATATTACTTGTTACTGTAGGGATGTTGTACGTAATAGACTCCAAAACAGGAAGACCAAATCCCTCATAAATAGAAGGATAAATGAAAGCATACGCACCTGACAATATAATAAACTTTTCTTCAGTAGTAACAAAGCCTGTAAAAATCACACGATTGGCTATGTTAAGCTCTTGAACCTTAGTCAAAGTATCGTTATAAAACCAGCCTTTTTTGCCAACAATTACCAAGTCAATAGAACTGTCATTTTTTACTATTTTTTCAAAAGCAATCAATAAGTTGACTATATTTTTTCGTGGCTCCAGTGTTCCGATAAATAATAAATATTTTCTATGCAAGCCAAACTTCGCCTTTGTATTATTTATCGATTCAAGATCAAAAACTTTTGGTTGCTCACAAGCTAAGGGAATAACTTGAGTTTCAGATTTAATTGGCTTTATGTGTAGATTTAAATCATTTAATGTTGAGTTAGACACACATATAATTTCGTCTGCAAATCGACATGCAAACCGAATAAAAAATCTGAAATAATACCTCTTAAAGATTGTATGCGCTTTTGGATATATAAAGAAGGTTAAATCATGAATGGTAACAACTTTCTTAGCCCTCAATGGAATTAAAGGAAAACTGTAATGCAAACTATGGACAATATTAATTTTATATTTATAACAAATCCATGGTATATAGAACTGCTCTAAGAAGAATCTAAAGAAAAAAAATCTAAACCACTTAGATTTGACGAAGATTATTTTGCTTGACTTTAAGGTATTCAACATATCTTTGTCATCATCTTGAACTAAACAGTAATACTTATTATTTGTGCCACGTAATAATTCAAGGAACGTTTCTCTTGCATAAACTCCAACCCCAACTTTTTGTATGGGAATTTGTGTAAAGTCTATTAATATATTCATAATTTTTTCACAATTCTCTATTGAATTTCGCTCAAAAAAGCAACATCTTTGTACTCCAACTCACTTACAATGTCCTGCTTTCATAAAAATGTAATAGTAGGAATCTAACCAATGTTTATACAAATAAATATAAATCATGACTGTAATATGCGTTCCAGTTGTGGTAGGATGTTCAACGTGTAGTATTTACTCAATAATGACCTATCATCTTCAGCGCAATGCACTATGGCACTATCCAACAAACTAGCAAATTCCTCTACATTATCAAATGATTCTGAGATAAACGCATTTTTAGCATCTTGCAATATCTCCACAGCTCCCGCATTAGGCGTTGTAACAATAGGAATACTGAAAGCTAAAGCTTCAAGTAGTACTGTTGGCAGTGCTTCGGAAAAAGAAGGTAAAGCCAACACTTTAGCACGCTTTAAATAAGGCATTGAATTTGGAACAGCTCCAATAAAATGAATTTTAGAACTTCGCTCTAAATTATTTGCGCAATCTTCAAGTTCACTTCGTTCTTGTCCATCTCCTACAATAAGCAGCTCGTAACCTTGATGCTTTATATGTTGAAAAGCGTTCAACAGTAATTTGAGGTTTTTCACCTTGCTAAGCCGTCCAATAAAAACGATAAAATTATTCGGTAATGATGGTACCGGTAAGTTACCTAATTGCATAGTTTTATCAATATCAATAGGATTAGGCAAATAAAGTAACTGCTTGGGATTTAACTTGATTTTGTTTGATAGGTCAGTCATGATTCCTTTTGAAACAGCAATAACCACATCAGACCACGGATATATTTGTTTCATTAAGAAGGTTGTACATCGAGCCCACAATCCTAGATTTTTCACCTCAATGTTATAATAGTTATGCTGTGAGATTATTATTTGAGGACGTTTTGATAGAAAAGAAGCTGCCAATATCAACATTATATTCGGAAAGTCTCCACCTGAAATAACTGAATCCGGCTGACGCTTCTTGATATACTTCCTAAGCTTAAAAAAGGAATAGCGAAGCTGAATATTACCTAACGACACAACTTTCACAGAAGAAGAAACCAAATCTAAAAGCACACCTTCAGCTTTGCAAACCACAAAATCAACATTATATCCCTTGTCAGAAAGTGCATTAGCATAATTAATAAATACACGTTCTACTCCCCCTATATTAAATGAGGGAAGAAAAAATGATATTTTACTCTTCATAAATTAAAGGTTACCAGAAAACGATTAATGTTTGTTGACCTTGAATTTGATTATTTTCTTCCACCAGTAATGATTGCGGTAAATTTTGGAAAAAGAATTACTAATGATTTATATAAGCCAAGACCTATCACAATTGTAATTGCTGGACATAAAAAATAGAGCATGCAGATTGTAAAATCCGACTGAGGCTGAATAGCCTTGAATAACAACTTAATAATTAACACCAATGGCATTGAATGAAAAGCATAGATAAAGAAACTGCTATTAGTCAGGAAATGATGACTTTTTATCTTTCCCATACAAAGCAAGTATGACGTAATAGCAATCATACATAACATACCCAGTATAATGCTCAAATGATGTACGTATTCAATGTACCATGAATTCATACAACCAGGTATAAATCGAACACTAACCAATAAAAGATATGCTAATAATGATAAAGGCAATAATGGTCGCATTGTTGCAACAAAATCTTTTTTATGAATACTAAAATAAGCACCAAATGAAAAATAAAACATAGCAGCTGAACTAAAACCAGGAATAGCAGGCAAAAAATTAATAAGCCATAAAATGCCCAAGCATAGTATAAATAATACTTTCAAATACCTAACTCCAAGATAAACGATAGGAGAGAAAACCATAGTAACCATTAAGTCACGCAAGAACCAAAACTGATAACATATGGGAAAAGCACCTTCTACAGTTGGATTAATATGCGAAGTATCATAGAAAGACCATAGCCAATCTGTAAATGTATAATCTACCACAAGCTTATTCTTTCCTGATAATAGCCCCGGGAAAACACTTTCTGCAGCCAGCAACAGCAGAATAACAAATAAATTCCAACATAAATAAGGAATAAGTATAGTTTTTGCTCTTTTTTTGATTTTGCTACAATATACATCAAAACTAAAAAATGCAGTTTTGAAAAAAAACAAGAATCCAGAAATGAAATAAAACAAAGGAACTGCTATACTCGCAATAATGTTTGAAACGAGGGTAGATATTGTAGAATAGCAAGGAAAACCACCATCGTGCATCAAACCAACTCCATTAACTACAACCCCGTCAAATTTAGAATGAATCATTACTACCAACACAATAAGAGGGAATCTCAAGTATGATATAGTTTCAGACTCACCTCCAAATTTAGACGTATCAACATTTGATGAGTTTGAAGTGAAGTTATTAAGAAAATTGAAATGCATACCTACAATCTTAGGATTTAAAATCACAATGCCACAACCCTATTGCCTATTATTCTATATGTGCGAGATTCTTCCATATGCTGACTCCCATAGAAATTATATAAAGCGATAAAATAGAAAAATGTCATAGGACTGAAGTGGCAGATAGTAGAATTAAAAGCAATAAGAACAAAAGCCAAGGCAAAAACAGATTTCCTTAGAAAGAATTTAATATAAATCAGAAACAATACAAGCGGTACAGTTCCTTGCTCAATAAATATTTTATAATAAGTATTCGACTCACCTCTACCGTTAAGAAGAGCAACATAATCACTTCCTTTGCCCCAAAGATATTCCCATGCTGACATATCTTGATAGATTTCAGCCGATGAAATCATTCTTGATTGTCGATCACCCAATGAAGAAAGAAGATTGTAAGATGTGTAAATCTCCATTAAGTCCAGTTCTAATACAACTATTAGAACTACAATCATAAGAGCCACTAACAGCCAATACAGAGTAGTAGTTGACTTAAATGCCAACTTATAGAAAATTGAAATTAAGAAAGAGAATGCAAGACTAACTACTATCGTACCTGATTGAACGGTGAAACAACTCAATAGATAAATCATCATAAATAGTTTAAATGCACTCTTGGGTAATCTTGTTTTATAATAACGGTAAACAAACAGTAAATTGGCGCCTAAATAAAATCCTAAATAACTTGGTTCTGCAAAGAACCAACTTGGCCGAAATCCACCTGTTTCTAAATGAATGAATCCCAAAGGGTTAATTACCGTTGCATATCCATCATATCCAGCAGGAAAAAAAGTCGAAGGTAAAAAAGCATATAAGACACACGAAAGCACTGATGATATAGAGGCTAATGAAACGATACCAACCCACACCTTTATAACTTTAACTTTCAAATTTTGCATATCTTTTTGTATAATATAAAAAGAGAAGCAAAACATAAAAAATATCAAATCGTTTATGAAATTTTTATTATACGCCGGATTATATAGCCATTCAGCGGTGCAATAAGCTACAGATAATAACAAGAATGCAAATTCAGACTTCGTAACTAAAATTTTACGAGAAAATAAAACAAAAACCAGCACTAATGTTAATATTAACCTTACTGACACTAATGGCAAAGCATTAAACATCCATGATGAAAAATTTAAAGGAATATAAAATAGGCAAAATAGACATAGCCACCCTACTAAGAATGAAGATTTCGTTATGTTCATTTCAAAATGTTATATATTCTCAAAAAATTGCTTTTAACAATAGCTTGTATAGATATGCAGCGAATTTTTTTCGACTTAGATGTTGCAGAGATAAGAAAGAATTTAATGGCTTCGGGAAATTTGAAGTTCACATAATGATACACTGCCTTTTGGAAATACCATGATTTAATTATTTCTCTACGGATAGCCTTATCAAAACATCCTATATATTGAGCAATCAAGAAGCGAAGCTTTGTCAGCTGTTTGGCAGATGCAGAAAACGTATTACCTACATAATAGAATCCTAACGCTTGGTCTATAAAGAATGTCTTAACAGTATCATTATTTAAAATACGAATCCATAAATCAAAGTCTTCCACTCCAGCAAGCAAAGGGCTTTCGTTAAATTGATACCGCGTAAGAATAGAGCGAGATAAACAAACGCTTGAAGTTCCTATCGTATTTCCATTACAAAGTAGGTTACGTACTCTGTTGCTGTTTGGCAATTCTCTATATTGAGATTTATTAGAGTGAAGCCCCCTCTGCTCCTCTCTATATAATTCAAACTGGTGATAAATAAAAACTTCTTCATTAAGATTGCAATAAAGAAGACACGTATTGAGTTTATTTTCTTTCCACCAATCATCCGAATCCAAAAAGCAAACATAATCTCCCTTTGCAAAAGTGATTCCATAGTTTCGAGACTTAGCAATTACACCTTCGTTATGTATTAAATAGCATTGAATACGACTATCTCCATAACTTTTGACAATAGAAACAGTGTCATCAGTAGAATGATTATCAATCACTATGGCCTCCCAGTTTGAATAAGTCTGTTTAAGAAGTGAGTCCAAACAGCGACGTATAAATAATGCGCTATTGTAAGACGGTATGATGATGCTAAATAGAATCTTTCCCATGAAGAAGCCAATTTAAAGTTTTATTGATTCCCTTATTTATATCAGTAAACCGAATGTCCGGAATGAATGTTTTCAATCGATTAATATTCAAAGAGAAATTAGCAATATCATTGGGGTATGAAGAAGTATTTATCCATTCAAAATTCGGATAATACGATTTAATTATACGAAGGATTGTATTCAGCGAGACGGTTTCACCCGATCCTACATTCAGCACTTTATTATAAACTTTACTATCAAGCAGTTCAAACAAGATATTACAAAAATCTTCTATATAAATATAATCTTTGGTGCCTTCACCATTACCCCAAACAGAGAACGAATCATTCTTCATAGCTCTTTCAAGTGCAATATTAATTACACCTTGTTTTTGCGAATAGTGATAGGGACCATATGGATTAGAAAGTCTCAAAATCAGATAATTGAATCCATATTGCATGTGATAAAGATAAAGATACTTCTCTATAGCAAGTTTAGTAATTCCGTATGAACTGATTGGATTGGAAAAATGGTCTTCGGAAAATGCGCACAAGCTATCGTTTCCATATATGGCCCCACCCGATGATAAATAAATAATCGACGGTACTTTGTATTTCCCTTGCAATTCTAAAAATTGTATCGTTGGCAGAAGATTGGACTCTATATCAAATTTAGGGTCAAGTGATGTGGAAGGAACTGTAGATGATAATGAATGTATGACGATATCAATCTGATTTTCAGAAAATATTTTTTCCATATCCGCTCTTGAAGAAAAATCTCCAGTATAAGTCTTCTCGATCGATTCGAATGATATGCCGTACATATGAGTAGGCAGCCGGTCAAAAACAATAAAACGGTATTTATCTTTTAGATGGTTATCTACATATTTAATAATATTAGTCCCTATAAAACCATAACCGCCTAATAAAAGTATATGTTTCATTTTAATTTTAGCTTTTTGAATATATTTCCAAGAGCTTCCGTTCGTAAATTTTCGGAGAAAAAAGCTCTTCGTATCTTACTTGTGCATTTTTGCCCCAGATGTTGTTGCAATGGCTCATCTCTATCAAAGCATGGACGAGATTGTCAACAATAGTCTGCTCGTTAGGTTCAATAAGGATGCCTGAAACTCCCGACTCAATTTCCTCTTGAATGCCAGCAAAGTTGGTAGCAACAATGGGCTTACCCAGTTTCATCGCAGACAATATTACCAATGGCATATCTTCATTGGCAACTGATGGCAATGCAAATATGTCAGCAGCATTGATGAAATCTATCGGGTTGTTACAATAACCCGTAAAGGTTATCATATCCCCCATATTCTTAACCTTTACCATCTCCTTCAGAACCTGTTCATCCTCGCCAGAGCCAGATAAAATCAAATGAAGTTTTGAGCCCAATAAAGGAGTCTCTTCTTTAATTTTTTCAATCGACTCAATAAGAAAACGCTGTCCTTTTCTATACTGCAAGAAGGCAAGTTCGAGAACTACTATTTTGTCATTAGATATTCCATAGATCGACAATAATTCCTCCCTACTAATCTTTATGGACTCTTCTTTCACAGCATTAGGCACAATAGATATTTTATTGACATCAAAGTGTCTGTTTACAAGCAAATTATGTTTGGCCAGCTTTGAGGCAACAATAAAGTAAGATACCTTTCGATTGATGAATCGATCCATGTAGGGTTCAAGGAAGCGCTGTTTTACAGCCTGATTATTCACATGCATCACGCATTTCCTATGTAGAAGTGAAGCTATAAATACCATGATACGGCAATTGACACTTGCAGGATAACCTCCATTATTGATATGAATTAAATCAGGCTTCATTCTGATTACATAGAACAAAAGAACTATAAAGTTGTAGATAATCTTTAATCCAGTCTTCTTAAATAGCCAAAATGGAAATTTAAATGTCATCTTTAATAGCTTGGGAAGCTGTGACATGTGTATTCGAATGTATAGCTCATTACAATATATAGGCGCCGAAGTAAATATGGAATCATATCGGTCACCATAATCTCTGACTAAACCGTCATGCATCGGTTTATTATATCCATAAAGAGCATTCACTATATAGTTTTCTCTAATAAGTTTACTCGTGAGTACAGTATACATCAGCCTCTCACTGCCACCATAAATCTCGTTATCCAGAAATACTACTAACCTTTCCATGACACTGCGAAATCAAAAAAACTATTTATTACGCTTCATAACAGAAGCACTGACTGCAAAAACACGTTCTCTAAACAATCTATTTATCAATATATTCAGTCCCCACACAGCAGCAGAGATACCCATTACGCATACCATTACGAACAACAAATCAATTCTGGCAGTTCCAAATGGAATACAATGATAAGCGATTAATGAGAGTATTAGAGCCGGAATAGCACTATATATGACAGGTCGAAGAAAAAGTATATTCATATACTTCCAAAAGCCAATCTGAATATTTGACAGTGAAAACAATATACATACAAAAGCTGAAATAGCAAATGCCAGCAATTTACTGAATGCAAATGAATAGAGCCCATAAGTATCTATCAATAAACAAATAACACTCCAGTACACCACTGGTACAATCATACTTACAATTGATATTGCTTTTACTTGTTTCAATGCCGTTTGCAAGAATGATAATGGATAAGTAATATAAGCAAGTAAAAAACATCCAACCAATAGCTGAAACACTAAAACAGAAGAAGCGTAATCATCCCCCACCCATGCAAACACAAAAGGCTTAGCTAAGCACATAAGTGCTATTAAAGGAGGAATAACCAAAACTGAAGAAAACGAAATCAAAGTTCTGCAAAATGAAGCCAAACCCTGAAAGTCAGATTCGCCAACGAAATAATTGAATCTCACATTATAAGGAGAAAAGAAGATTGCAAAAGCAGATCGAATGAATGAGGCTATTGAGAAAGCAATTGCATAATATGCCACAGCCTGAACTCCTAAGAATTTACCGATAGCCAAAGAGTCTAACTCATAATATAAAATCCATGACACACAAGCTAAAATTCCACTGAAGGCCAAACTCTTCATCTTGCTGAAAACAACTTTATTATATCTGCAAACACGAAAAATAGATATGAATCCGTAAGAAAATTCTTTAGATTTCCAAAGCATATACACAGCCGCGCAACACAAGACGATTTGTGAAAATCCATAGTATCCTACTATATCATATCTACCATTGAAGAAGACAAGAGGAACAGACGCTATTCTTACCAATGCCCCCAATATTTGTACCTTTTGAACTTTATAGTCCAATAGTCTGACATTATATATTAGAAATACATATTTCTGGACAACATAAACCGGGATACTCAGTGATAAAATTAAAAGCAGCTTTTGGGCAATATAAAATTCCTCAGAACCAGGATTTATGCCTGACAGAATGATGCATGGATTATAAGAAAAGCAAAGAAAGAGCAAAAGCATTACAGATGCTATAACAGAATAAACAAAAGTAGCCTGGCCTACATACGACTTTTCTTCTTCGATTTTTCCACTTACAAAACACTCCGACGCAAATTTAGTACCAGCATTTATAAAGCCCAAATCAGCATATGACAAAAATATAGTCATACCTACACATAAACTATAAACGCCATAAACGCCCGGCATGGAGCTTAACGATGGAACAACTATAAAAAGAGAAACAAAACTAAGCACAAAAGAAATCGCCTGCCATATATATATCTTCAGATATTTCAGGGAATAGCTATTATCCATTGGGCAGTAGTTCTTTTATTTTAGACATATCAACAACCGGATTAATATATTTATCAATCAGTGCATGTGATGCCACAATGTTATGCTGCAAATGATCAACCAATTCACTTATTGATTTCGCAATAGGCATTTCTTCTTCACTACCATCAAAAGGGGGGACAACTTCATAACCTATAATTGTGTGTGGTTCAAAAGCAAAAAAGGGAATACCGCATAGGAAGGCGTCGAACATGACCGTAGAAGCAGGAGATACAATAGCAGTTTTATCTGACAGGCAATCCATCAAAGACTTGTCATCTAATGTATAAAAGTCAGAATCAATAAACTTTTTATACCACTCTCCGTTTTCCGACGGATGAAGTCTCAGCGTAGCTTTATTAACGCCTACTCGCTTGAGCGCTTCTTCTACCATATAAATATAATCAATCGAAAGACCTCTATTCTCAATCGGACGTTTTACGCTGTCACTTGGCGCACCGGAAATTGCGCGACTCAGAACCAACACATTATCAAAAGAAGCAGGATGAGTGTCTGGGAATTTTTGACCAGAATATTTTGCATTGCCCATTACAATCACTTTATTTGCATTAACTCCGGCATTAACACACAATTCTTTCATCCTATCACCCCATACGCATAAATAGTCTGCTCTATTATTATCTATAGCATTGTAAGAACCGGCAGGCAGTCCATGCAGATATATCATTGATTTAACACCCACATTTTTGCAAGCAGATATCGCAATTCTATTTATTGCAGTCATATCATTTGCAAAAATCACAAGTTTTATATGATTGCATTGAAGAAAATTCTCAAAAAATGAACGGAAATTGTAAACTCTATCTATGAAATATTCGCTTAATAAAAAATTAAAGTCACCATAATCCAACCCATTTGCCACCGCAGCATATTCAGTGCTTAGTCTGAAACCCGGATCAGCATGCCAAGGAAGCATACACACCTTATAACCTTCTTCCTTTAGTTTGTCATTGATTCCCCAGTTTGCGTAAGCTTCTGATAAGATAGCTCCATCAAAATCAATATTGCTAACTTTCCGCTTGAATGAAGCCAAATAATTACGGATGCGATATTTCAACTGTCGTTTGTGTCCAAATGGCGTTTTAAAGTGATTACCAAAGTAATAAACACGTGTATCCAACTCGTATTGTATCCAATCGAGATATTCGGTTCGATTTGGATACACCTCGAATAATGTATCTATATATGTATGTGCCATATTATTGTTTGTTTAAATAACGTTCTATTCCTACTTTCAGCTCAATCTGCGCTTTCCATTGGATTAATTCTATATTCTTGGCTATAGGAGCTACTGCATACATTGTGTCTCTATCTCGATAGGCTCTAGCTCCCCAATTGATATTACAACGGCGTTTGGACACCGATTCAATAATCTTCGCAACCTCCCTGACAGTTGTACCCCGACCTGTGCCAAGATGAAAGTCTTCTCCGTTTTTCTCTAACATACAAAAAGAACAATGATTCTGAATCACATAGATGAGAAATCGGGAAATATCATCCACATGAATAAAATCAAGGATTTGTTCTCCTCCCGTCATCTCTATTGCCGCGGGTGCATCCAGCGATTCAATGATGTAATCCATCAAACGCTTCACTGTAGGATTGCCTCCATACACAGTATAGGGTACTGCTGTAATATATTTGAATGCATATAATCCGGCATAATAATTCAAGAAAGTTCGGAATGCAGTCTTTGTGGCCGAATAAAGGTATGCGCTATCAAACTGCTGCACCCCTAATCTATATTCAGCAAAAGAACCGGTGTTTACGAACAATTTTAGCGAAGGACAATTAGACAGTACAGACAGCAACTGAACTCCATAAGTAATATTTGAAGCAATTAAGGAATCTATTATCCGGATGTCATTGTCGGCAGTGCTCAATGCTGCCAAATGAATCACTATATTGGGATTAAAAGCCCTTACCATGTCCCAATTGTCCGCAGATGTATGCACAAAGTTAGTAAACCTATCCTGAGGAAACAATAACTCAGCCTTTTCTACAGAACGATTCAGTGTCAGAACTTCAACATCCGGACAAACAGAACAAAGCTGCGGTAATAGGTTCTGACCGATAAAGCCCGTAGCACCGGTGATAAGAATCTTCATAATAATTGAGAGGGATTAGAAATTATAAGGGATATCGCTGAGAGCTACGCGACTGGCTTCCTCAGGGTCGTGAGGTTCGGGAATAATATCCATAAGCATGGAAACGCCTTCGCCTACTCCATAGAATGCCATCCAAAGACCCGGAGCCACTGTCAAGCGTTGGTAGTTGAATTCTGGAGATAGAATGATTTCTTCAAAACTACCTTTCGTTGCACTACTTTCACGATCGTCATAAACAACGAACTTAACCGCACCTACAGGAACAATAAGATTCAGTGTCATACGATTGTGGCGCTTCCAGCCTTTAGCCTGCCCTTGCTCGATTTGAGAAAAGTATGCTTCACCAAAGCCACAATATCCTTCGTCAGTAGACTTCATGGCATGGTAAATATCGCCTTTGGGCACCGTGATATGCTTTAAGGGGTGCAATGTTACGCCTTCCATACTATTCCGCCCAATTAAGTCCCTGCTTTTTTGCAGAATCTACGTATGCCTCAATCTGCTTTACAGTAAGAGCATACATATCTTCGTAACGGTCAATATAGAAAGCCTTGTACCAATCAGCAATAAACTTTACACACTCTTCATAATGGAGGGTAGAATGCCAATTGAGATAAACAAGAGCTTTATCACAGTTAAGTTTAAGTAGGGTTGCTTCTTTAAAAGGAACATTGCCTGTCAGCTTAGCAGCTTGATCTTTATCCAACCCCCACAATGTAGCCAAATCTTGTACCAATTCAAATACAGTCTTGGTTTGCTCTGCACGAGGACCAAAGTTAAAAGGCTCGCCGTTCTCTACCTTACCTTCATAAAGATACTGCCCCAGATTTAAATAGCCACTCAAGGGTTCCAATACATGCTGCCAAGGGCGGGTTGCCTTCGGACTCCGGATTTCCACAGTTTCTTGATTCGAGAAAGCTTTTACACAATCTACAATAATGCGGTCTTTGGCCCAATCGCCACCACCTATCACGTTGCCTGCACGGGCAACGCCCAATTTAATGTTAGGCATAGACTGAATAAATGAATTCCAATAGCATTTGATGGTGAGTTCGGCTGCTCCTTTAGAACCTGAATATACATCCTTACCACCTACTGCATCGGTCTCACGATAACCCCAAATCCATTCTACATTTTCGTAAACCTTGTCGCTGGTAAGAAGTACACAAGTACATTCCCAAGTAATATTGCGGATAGCTTCAAGCACGGAAGCAGTACCTACTACATTGGTTGTAATGGTATCGAAAGGCTCTTTATAAGAAGTAGAGACTATAGCTTGTGCGGCCAAATGGAAAAGAAAGTCTGGTTTTACCCGCTGCACATAATCGTTCATCTCCTCACGATTGCGAATATCACCAAAATGGTGATGAATTTTTTTGTCCAATCCCAGTGTTTCAAACATTGAGGGATTGGTAGGAACGTCGTTAGAGTAGCCATAAACCTCAGCACCCACCATGAGCAACCATGCAGAGAGCCAACTACCTTTGAAACCAGTATTGCCGGTCACAAGGACTTTCTTACCTTTATATACGTTGTTAAATGCCATATTATTAATCGTTACTAATTATTTCCAGATTTTCCAAGGCGCATTTCCCGTGGACCAAAGTTTCTCTAAATGTTGTTTCTCGCGCAGAGTGTCCATACATTGCCAAAAGCCATGATGAACAAAAGCCTTTAATTCCGATTCGGCGGCTAATTGCTTCAGAGGTTCTTGCTCAAACACCGTGTTATCTCCCTCAATATATTCAAGCACTGAAGGTTCTAATACGAAAAAACCAATATTAATCAGATTGCCATCTAAATCAGACTTTTCTCTGAAAGCTCTGACTGTTCCGTCTTTTATATCTAATACACCTTTATTTTGACCGAAATTATATACCGAAACAGTGGCTAATTTACCATGACTCTTATGGAAATCCAGCAACTCCTTAAGGTTTACATCGCCCACTGCATCTCCGTAATTAAGCATGAAGGGCTCATTTCCCACATAGTCTTTTATCCTCTTGATTCTTCCACCGGTCATTGTGCCAAGCCCCGTATCAATAACCGTTACCTTCCATGGCTCAATATGCTTTTGATGCACAATCACTTCATTGCCATTGGTAAAATCAAAAGTAATATCCGATGTATGAAGGAAGTAGTCCGAAAACCATTCTTTAATTTTATGCTGCTTATATCCGGCACAGATTATAAACTCATTAACTCCATAGTATGAATATACTTTCATCAAATGCCACAAAATAGGCATCCCACCTATTTCTATCATAGGCTTAGGCTTGTAAGCAGATTCTTCAGATATTCGAGTACCGAATCCGCCAGCAAGAATAACGACTTTCATATTGATTTTATTATTTGTTTTATATCTAAGAAGACTTCTTTTAGTTAAAGCATTGATTACCTTATTTTCAAACCTACTTCTTCCTGATAACATTTAGGCTTTTACATATAAATACACCAATCCTTGCATTGATGGGTATAATCGTAAAGTAGATAAACCTATATTAAAGGGATAAATTCTTCAATAAATAAGGATTTTTGGTTATGTAGGTCCGAACAAAGGGATATCTAATCAACTACACGATAAGAGCCTAATAATTTATTCCCTTGCTACCCCTACAACCGGATAGTTTTGTAGTATATCACTCAGACATTTACCATCTTTAAAGTAGCAAGATAAAACAGGATACTTTTCAACAATCTGTATCACCATTTTCAAGTAAGTACGATCGGAACCATGAAAGCCGTCAATATACTCAGGATTGGGGCTATTCAGAATTCCACCATCACTATAATCGAAAAAAAAGGCTTGGGGATATGAAGCAAATATAGGAGAGATTTCATCATATAGTTTCTGCATATAGATATACTTATCTCCCATTCCCTCCATATGGTTCCATACTTTAGGCGAAAAGGGCGGTAAATAAGATAACACAAGAATACTGTTTTGTTGACAATAAGTAATCAGATTCGCAAGTGTCTTCAAAGATTGATTATTCACCACTTGACAATAATCCCAACGAGAGTCTGTCCCACTATCAATAATAGACAACAACTGATTAAAATCGGTATCGGAATTTTTGCATGGTTCCGCATAGATTGCACCATAATAGTAAGAGCCGTCAGGACGGTAACCATTCTGATTCATCTTAGCATTCATGCCTATACATAATGTATCCTTTATCAAGGTTTCAAAGCCAATTTTGCACGTAACAAAATCACTTACTACTTTAGATAAATTAGACAATATAATATTATTGAAATCATAGTTATATTCATAATTAGCAGTTCTTCCATCGCCCCAAACCTCCTTAAAAAAGAATTGATCCAAACAAAATATAACTACCTTAGGTGTAAAAGTAAGACGTTCCAGAAAGGGTCGCACCTCATCTAATCGAAACACACAACCTCCTGCATTATAGAAAGAATATTCATCAGCAAACCACTCTTCCCGAAATTGCATTACACGCGAAGTACCCACTGCAAGGATATCGGGATGCAACTTATTAGACATCCTCAACTTAAAAGCTTTATCATTGTCTTGATACCCCCAACCTACAAGTTTTTCAATACCTTGTTTACGAGCTTCCGCCATCTCTTCTACTACTCTATCAAGTGTTTTGAGTTCACCACCCTTATACAGCACCCACGATGAAAAGACACAAAATATCAACGCCGGAACAGCGACCCATAGCAACTTAAATATATATTGTTTCATCATTCTTTGTATAGTTTAAAATTGGAAATACATGAAGGTGGCTGTTACACCTTGGAAGAAAAGGATGGCAAGAATGATTGCTTGATAAATCAGGTAACGTACATATTTATTGCTTACATCCGTTACCAGGCAAAGCCCATACTCCCTCTTTCGATTCTTCCATTCAATAACTATCAGAGCCAATGAAGTAAGTACAGGAACAAGCAATGTCTTTTCCGAAATAATAAATTGACCAATTATTCCGTGATTAGGTACTGTAGCCATCTCTGTTATCATCCGCCACACATAATCACCCGCCACGGTTACACTGGGTGCTGCAAAGATTATCAAACCCAGAGTAACGAGCAGATAGGTGCCTAACATCTTTCCGAGATCTTGTAATCGGGGCAAGCCATATTTACCCACTATTTCCTTGCGTTTTTTCATAAAGGAACCATTCATTACCAAAGGAATGAAAAGCAAACCGTGATAGAGACCGAAAAGTGCAAAGGTATAGTTTGCACCATGCCACATTCCTACTGCCATTAAGTTTATGATAACCGCCAACAATATGCCTTTGAGCCCCCAATCTCGAAAACGTATATTTAAAGGCATAAAGACATAGTCAGTAAGCCATGAAGTGAGCGACATATGCCAACGACGCCAATATTCTGCAACATTGTGGGCGAAAAAGGGGTAATTAAAGTTCTTCGCAACTTTGATACCCAAAAGTTTACCTACACCAATAGCCATATCAGAATAGCCTGAAAAATCTGTATACATTTGAAAGGTGTAGAGTAAAGCATTCGCAAACAACAAGTTTCCTGGTAAACTCTCATAATTACCCCATGCACCGGAAGTAATCATGGCCAAATTATCGGCTATCACCATCTTCTTAAACATCCCCCACAGAATTTGGCGGCTTCCATCTACAACCATAGCATAGTCGAACGTACGACTATGAGAGAGTTGTCCTAAGAACTGTTTGGGACGGTCAATCGGACCGGACAAGATAGTAGGGAAAAAACCAATGTAAGTAGCAAAAGCTACAAGATTACGACAAGGCTCTATGTGTCGGCGATGAACTTCTATCACATAGCTGATAAGCTTAAAGGTAAAAAAGCTTATACCAAGCGGCATTATAATAGAAAAAGCATACCCATTGGTATGAAGGCCGACTGCATTAAAAAAGTTGCTAAATGATTCAACAAAGAAGTTGAGGTACTTAAAGTAAAGAAGAATGCTTATCCCTCCCAATACACTAAAAGTAGTCAAAAAAGAAGCTTTCTTTTCATCTTTTTCATTATAATATCCTATCGCAATACCCAGACCATAGAAGAATAAGGTAGTAAAAATGAGCAGTGGAAGCATGCGCCACTCAGTATACCCGTAAAAAAAGTAACTGGCAACAAGCAGCCATAGATTTTGTCTTTTTCCATCCTTTCCCTTCAGCAGGTAATATACAATGAAAACTACTGCAAAAAAGAGAAGGAAGCTGATTGAATTAACGACCATTATTGTCCCTTGTTTTTGCTATGATTATTTAGTGGCAATACAAGCAATCATCTCTCCCAAATTGTTCCAAGAGAGTATTTCCTTTGAGGTGAATTTAATTTTAAAATGCTTCTCAATGGCTACAATAAGCTGGATATGGCTCAATGAGTCCCATTCCTCAATGTCATCGGCAGAAGTATCATTATTTAATACAATCTCTTCGTTATCCAAGACATCGCGGAAGATGTCCTGCACCTTCACTAAAATTTCAGTTTTCTCCATTGTTCTTTGTTTTTTAGATGATTTTTTAATATGGAAAGTAGAGGAGCTATTTCGCTCCAATTTGTTAATCTATTTCGAATTATTTGATTTTATATAGCACTCTCTTACTTGATAACTTTCTACCAACAGTTCGTACTGTGCAGTTTCGACACCCTCTATCTTGCAGAATCCCAAACGTGGATAATGCTCCTCTACCATCTGATTTTTAGCAGTAGGCAGATATTCACCCACAATACGGAAGATACCATGAGTACGAGCGTAATCCACAATCGTATTAAGTGTAAAGTTCTCCATGCCACGCTTCAGTACACGGCAACTCATAAACCAGGTGTTGATAAAGAGTGTTCCCATGTCCTGCTTCTCACCGATGACAACACAAATCAACCCATTATCGCCAAACTTGTCGGACAAGGTAAATGAGAAAGTAACATAGCGTTCATCCGCTTCAATGGCAGAAATTTCGGTATCTGTGTAGCGTACCGTACGAAGGTTGAACTGATTGCTGCGTTGCGACAGCTGCGCCACACGAGGAGTGTTGAATTTATTGAAACCACCTACCTCACTCACCATATTGAGTGACTTCAAAAAATCGGCCTCATTGGTAAAGCTCCTCTGTAGCGATACACGCTTGGCTTCTACCTGATATTGTCTAGTACGATCTTTGTCACCTTCATTATAGCTGGCTGTCTCAAATAAATTCTGTGTATAAAGAAATTCCAAATACTCACCCGGATCTTCGGGCAACTCGGGTACGGTGACATCTGGAACATGTTCGCGCACCATATTGCGCTCGAAGGGATTGTCATCAAGGAACACCATCGAGTCAAATCCTATGTTAAGAATATCCCGAATGGTGCGAATGTTATCTGCCTTGTTCTCCCAGTTAGCAACAAAAACTGCAATGTCATCAAGTTTGAGGACCATCTCAGGGTTTTTCTCGAACGGTTCTTTGGCTTTACTCTCATCATTCTTGCTACATACTGCAATGATAATACCCCTGTTCTTAAGCTTCTTTACCCATTCTTGAAATTCAGTGAAGGCTTTGCCGATACCCAGTCCGTGCCCTACCTGAATATTCTCCCATCCGTCATCACCGACTACGCCACCCCATATCGTATTATCGAGATCAAGAACAAGGCATTTCTTAAATCTCCCTTCGACAGCACATATAATATCGAAAGTACGTGCAGCCACATAAGGCAAAGCATCAATACTCAGAACCATTTCGGTACTCACATATACCATGCTGTCGAACATAAAATTACGGCCAAATTTATTCTGCAAACCTGCAATATCACAAATGAAAAGATTGGGATATTCTTGGGCCAGATTCATCAGTTCAAAGTTGAGCTTACGCACTTGGTAAGTAAATGATGAACAAACTTTATTGGCATAGCTACCGAACACAGTATCCTCTATTTCAGGATAGTTATAGACAATGATACGGCCTTGCACAATGTCAGCTAAGGAACGCAGAAAGTCAATACGCCCGTCAGCCAGACCGGATTGCTGTCCAGTGGGCATCAAGCTATATTTTTCAAGGAGTTTGTGGGTAGACTGAAACACCACAATGTAGTCAGCATTAAAGGTATGGAAATCCGACGAGAGATCCAACACTTGTCTTTCTACTTGATTATATTCCGCCTCGAAAAGGTTTATATGATAGCCATGCTCTACACCCATACCACGCAAGGCAATGGCAAGAAATTGGGTGGCAGTATCGCCCAAAAGCGCAAGTTTCTTCACTGAGAGCGAGGCAGCATCCCGCTTCAAATTCCTTTTAAGTTGTTGAAAAGTAAACATTTTTAATCTTTATCTTTGAATGTTATTTTTGTATTTCCCTTTTTAGTACTCAAATTAGAGTACCTTCTCTTATTCCCTCTTTCTCACCTTAAACCATTCATCCAGCCACCCATTAATCACCCGCCTGATTTCCTCATCCTCCAAATCCCTGAAATAGTAGAAAATCAGCGACAAGTAGGCGCTTAGTCTTGCATCGAGCCCTTTTTTATATGGATATACGTTTTTGTACTGATATGAGCTTCCAAAGTAAGTTCCGCGATAGTAATCTTTCTCATTTTACGTAAAGTTTCGATAAAAGCACCCAATGAAGAGTGCATACAGTTTTCATTCATGTCAATTTTCGGTTATGTGAATTGTATAATAGTTTCTATAATGTTATAGATTGTTATTTATGCTTTAGCGTGCTTAAAATCTTTTCCGTATACGGAAAAGATTGGGTGAAATAAGTTACCTAACTTTGCACAATAATTTTAAAGAAAAATACGATGAAAAACACTCTTAAAATGTCGCTATTCATGCCGCCCATCTCACCGGTAAAGGATGCGGCGACCGGAAAAACCGTGAAAAGCGCCACGCTGACTCCGCTGCGGACTATGAGTCTCGAGGAAGTGTACAAACTAATCACCTCCAATGAACGCCTTGCCACGCTGACACTTGCTGTAAGAGACGCCGCACTGCGAGGCGACGAAAACGCCTGCCGACGCCTGAAGCAGCAAACACTGCCTTACGTCACTCCCTGCGGAGTATTCACCCGCCGCCGGAGCGACTGCCTGATGGAGCCGTCGGGACTGGTGGTGGTGGACATCGACCACCTCGAATCGGCCGAGGAAGCCGAAAATCTAAAACAACAGCTATTCGTAGACTCTTATCTTAGCCCCACACTGGTGTTCGTCAGTCCCACCGGACGGGGTGTGAAAGCCTTCGTGCCCTATGCCTCCGGGCAAACGGCCTCCGAAGGAATTGGCTGGGCCATGAGCTACGTGCACTGCATGTACGATGCTGATTACCGGCAACCCGGAAAGGGTGTGGATACATCGGGCAAAGACCCCGTGCGGGCTTGCTTCCTCTGTCACGACCCGGGGGCGCTGCTCAGAATCAATGAATAATCAAAGGATTTTCTTTCTCAACTACTACCCCGCCCTTCGGGCAGAGGCTGTGTCAAGACTCTTACAAGCATATCATTAGCTTCGCTCAAAACATCTTTCTATTTTTTACGCTAATGTATAGTCTGTCATGCAGAACGTAGTGAAGCATCTCTTCTCCTATTCACAAAGAGAGTAGATTCTTCGGGCTAAAGCCCTCTGAATGACTATAAATCATAAACTATAAATCAAAAATTCCAATGGAATCAATCTCATCACTACATCTCCTGGCCGAAGCCGTAAGGAGTGCGGGAGCCGACATTGCTCCCACTTATCAAGAGTATATCCAACTGGCCTTTGCCATTGCCAACGACTGCGGCGAAGCAGGCCGTCCTGATTTTCTGGCTCTGTGCAGCCCGTCTCCGAAGTACGACCCGCAAGCGGCCGACAAGCTCTTCAGCAATGCACTGAAGACCGGACGCAACGACGTGCACATAGGCTCCGTATTCCACCTGGCCGAGCTTTGCGGCGTAAAGGTACATCCGGAAACTCCGCCCGCCATTGGTACACTTGGTACACAAGGTTCACCCGGCTCTTCTTCCTCACACACACGCGTACGCGAGGACGACCCTGCGCCCGACAGCGATCCGCTGGCGCCCCTGCCCACTTTCGACGAACGCATCCATTGGCCCCATCCGCTGGAGTGCATCGCAAAATGCGGTACCTCCCGTGCTCAATACGACGTGCTTCTGCTGGGGGCCATCACCGTGCTGGGTGCCGGTATGGGACAGCATGTGCGAAGTTCCTATGGCGGAAAAATGATGTCGCCCTGCCTGCAAACCTTTGTGGTGGCACCGCCCGCATCGGGCAAGGGTGTGCTGTCGCTGGTGCGCCTGCTGGCCGAACCCATACACGATGAAATACGCAAGCAGGTGGCCGAAGGCATGGCATGCTACCGCCGTGAAAAAGCAAAGTACGACACACTGGGCAAAGAACGCGGGAAAACCGAAACTCCCGTGATGCCGGCCAACAAGATGTTCCTCATATCGGGCAACAATACCGGAACGGGCATCCTGCAAAACCTGATGGACTCTGACGGCACCGGCCTGATATGCGAAAGCGAAGCCGATACCATCTCCACCGCCATCGGCTCGGAGTACGGACACTGGAGCGACACCATGCGCAAAGCCTTCGACCACGACCGGCTGTCGTACAACCGGCGCACCGACCAAGAATACCGCGAAGTGAAAAAGACTTATCTTTCCGTACTTCTGTCGGGCACTCCGGCACAGGTGAAACCGCTGATACCCACTTCGGAAAACGGGCTCTTCTCTCGCCAAATTTTCTACTACATGCCTGCCATACACCACTGGCAAAACCAGTTCGACCGCAACGACAGCGACCTCGAAGAAACCTTCACCGCATTGGCCCTGGAGTGGAAGGACAAGCTGAAGGCCATTGTCATGGGCGGGCTGTTCACCCTGCGCCTCACCGACGGCCAGAAGAAGGAATTCAACCAACTGTTTTCCAACCTCTTCGTGCGCTCCGGACTGGCCAACGGCAACGAGATGTCGAGCAGCGTGGCACGTCTGGCTATCAACATCTGCCGCATCATGGAAGTGGTGGCCATGCTCCGTGTGCTGGAGCAGGGAGAGATAGCCTCCTCGCCTCACGTATCGCCCGACCGGGGCACCTCTCCGGATAATCTGAAAGACCGCATCATCACTCTTTGGGACCTCTACATCACCCCCGACGACTTTCATGCCGTGCTTTCACTGGCCGAGAGCCTTTACCGGCACACCACCCACATCCTCTCCTTCCTGCCCAAGACCGAAGTGACAAGCCGCGGCAATGCCGACCGGGATGCGCTGGTAGGCAGTATGGAGGAAGAATTCACACGGGCCTCTTTCCTGCAGAAAGCCGAAGCAATGGGCATCAAGCCCGAAACGGCCTCCACCTGGCTGAAGCGTATGCAGAAGCACGGGCTGGTGGAAAGCGTGGATGGCAAGGGCACTTACCACAAACCAACGCAGAGAGGATGAAGAATATGAATGCCGAAACACCTTATATACGCGCACCCGTGTGTGAAGCAAAGGGACGAATGAACCTCTGTACCAAGTGTACCAACCTCAGGTTTACGCTTCCCAAGCTGACCTTTACGTTGCCCAACCTCAGGTTTAAGGTTCTCCAAGTGCAGCCACTATCAGCCTCACCTGGGCAGGCGTATAGGAGCGTGAACGGGAAGAACCGCCCAAGGCGGAAAGCCCGTCACGCAGGTCGGGACAAAGGTCTATCCAGTGTTTCAGTTTGCGGAAGGCAGCTTCCGGACAAAGATTGGGGCAATAGATTTGGGCCAATTCGGTACGCCCGTATGTACGTATGACAAAACAATCCATAGTTGACAGTTATGATTTATATTTCATCAAAAGTAACCATAAATCATGACATTATCAAACATACAAGCGTAAATAACCAACTAAAACCGACCGAAACTGACCGGAACCGACCGGAACCGACAAACGCCCGTATCCACACCCTTATCTTTGCATCGTTGAGTTCAACACAGCAAACGTTTTTATCTTTTAACCTTTAATTTTTAATCCGTATGATTCGTTACAAAAAGTATCAAGTGACGGGCGAAGACAGCCCACTGAAAGGCCTCTGGTATGCACGCCCCGTAATCGAAGAAACCTTCGACATCGAAAAGCTGGCCAAGCACATGTCCAATCACAACACCCCCTATTCGAGTGGTGTCATCAAGGGAGTACTGGCCGACATGGTTTCCTGCACCAAGGAGCTGATTCTGGACGGCAAGAACGTGAAACTGGACGACCTTGCCATCTTCTCCGTAGGAATCGTCAGCAAGAAAGGGGCGCAATCTGCTGCCGACTTCTCGCTGGCCAACAACGTGAAGGGGCTGAAGCTCCGCGCCCGTGCCACCGGCGAACTGAGTAATGCCCAAATCAACCTGGATGGACAGCTGAAGGAATCTTCCCTGTACACCGTAGGCGGAAAAGCTCCCGATGGCAGTGGTTCCGACGGCGGTTCCGGAGGAAGTGACGGTGATCAAGGCGAGAATCCGTTAGGATGAGAATAATTACAAATTACTAATTATCAATTACCAATCATCATGAGTGAAGACAAAAAGTCAAAATCCGTGTGGGGCATTGTCCTCAAAGTAATCATCACCGTAGCTACCGCCATAGCGGGAGCTTTAGGTCTGGGCGCTTGCAAATAGCCATGCGTACGATTACCCTGCTCATTGTTCATTGCTCAGCCACGCCTCAAGGCGTGGCCCTGGGCTTTGAGGATTGCCGCCGCGACCACATCCACCACCGCGGCTTCCGTGACATCGGCTATCATTTCTATCTGACCCGCAACGGCGAAATACACCGCGGCCGCCCGTTGGAAAAAATAGGTGCGCATTGCCTCAATCACAACCGCCACTCCATCGGCATCTGTTACGAAGGAGGGTTGGATGCCGAAGGCTGTCCTGCTGATACCCGCACTTTGGAGCAGAAGGCTTCGTTGCTGGCACTGCTACGCGAGTTGAAACGCATCTTTCCACGGGCACTGATTATTGGACATCACGACTTGAATCCGGTGAAAGCTTGTCCGTGCTTCGATGCGGAAAGGGAGTATAGGGGGCTGTAAAAGGCTCCCTTTTTTATTCTATATCCAAAATCATCAACCCCATGCGCACTTCTTTATTGGGGATATCCAGCGTATAAAGATGTGTAAGCGGAGAATAATTCTTTATCGTCACATACCCGCTTTGGTAAAGCAATGGGGTGATATTTGTCATTCGTTCCGTAGGGGCATTGTTTACTTGCAAAGGAACAAAATCTGTTCGTATTTTGCTAACGAAGGGGGATGAAAGATACTAAAAAAAGAGGGGAAGAAGGAAATCTATTTTTCTGTAATCAATCTATCAACTTCACTTATCAAAAATGAAATCTGAGGGTACAAATTATCAATTTCATCTTTGGTAAACTCTTTGAAATCATCATAATCACTTGACTGCCTTTTATCGTAAATTTTAGAAAAGATGCGCCCGCATTCAGACGACAACAAATTCGTCTTTACAAAATGAAGTCCAAAAGCTTGTCGAACTCCCATGTGACTTTTCACTTCAATTCCATGCAAAATCAACAATGCTGAAACCATATGAAAACAAGCGTAATACATCCTATTTACAGCAGAATTCCATAGTTCATTATCTATCAAGACATCAACATCATGCATCAAGTCACATGCCTTTTGACGCCTATAATTGACAATATCACGCTTTATATCCTCTTCCATCACAGCAACACACCATCTTTCATTACATTATAATAAAATACAGTCTTTCTCTTTGCTGCCTCCCAAGCTTTACGAGTCATCACAATCGGGCTAATAATAGTACCTGTTTCTATTTCCAAATCATATATTGGAGCAGTAATGACATCCTCCTCCATAGGAGAAACTGTATCTTTATCCACTAAAATCAGAATATCAATGTCACTATTCTGTTTTGCCTCTCCACGTGCCTCAGAACCATAAAGAATAGTCTGAGAGTTGGGAGCAACACTCTTTATCATATATTTCAGACGCTTCACCAATTCCTTGCGATTCATATAGACTATGTTTTTAGTGTTTAGACTACCGCAAAGATAGTTTTATTTTTAAGAATTGCAGTAACAATATTCTCTTTTTTGATGACCTCTAACTATTCACGAACTCCCATGCAAATCTCGTTCCTTTCTCCAAATCCTGATTTACTTTCTTTCCCAATATATCTTTCAGATACTTAGGGTGCAAACCGAAGCCCGGACGAACGGAGCGAACGTTCTGCTCTGTAATCACTTCTCCGGCTTTCATATCCTCGGCTACATAGAGCGAACGGGAGAACTCCCTTCCCGACTTCATCTTATCAGTAAGTTCATACGATACTGAGCCGATAGCCGCTTCGGCCATGCGTATATCTTTCACCATTTGGGCAAACTCCTGCTCGTTCATTGAGAATGAGGCATCGGGGCCGCCAATACTACGGTCGATAATAAAATGCTTTTCAATCATGGTTGCACCTTGTGTCACAGCCACTACGGCAGACACACTGCCAATGGTATGATCGGACAAACCGGACTTCACTCCATAGCGCTCGGCTAAATCCTTTATCATGCACAGATTGGCTTCCTCAATGGGGGCAGGATAAGAGGAGGTGCATTTCAACAGCGTAATATCATCATTGCCCGCCGCACGGCAAGTATCTACAGCCAACTGAATGTCTTCTTCAGTGGCAATGCCGGTAGACATCACCATCGGTTTCATCTTCTTGGCGGCATACTCTATCAAAGGAATATCCGTAATTTCAAAAGAGGCAATCTTATAAATAGGGTTGCCCAAGGACTCCAAGAAATCTACCGCAGTTTTATCAAACGGTGATGAAAAACAGATAAGTCCTTCCTCCTTGGCCACACGAAACAATTCTTCGTGCCACTCCCAAGGGGTATAGGCTTGCTTATAAAGATCGTACAAACGAGTTCCATCCCAGATTGTACCTTGCTTAATCTTAAAATCATCAGCACGGCAATCCACCGTTATAGTGTCAGCCGTATAAGTTTGCAACTTTACGGCATCGGCACCGGATTTCTTGGCAGCAACGATAGTATCTATAGCTATTTGCTTATTTCCATTATGATTAGCAGATAATTCTGCTATTATCATTACCTTACTCATCTATTTGTTCAAGTCTTTAATTAAATAATCATATTCATCATCATTGGATATTTGTCTATACCCCAATTTCAAATGAAAGTGCAACGACCGGCTATTACTCCTCAATACCTTTGCCATAACAGAAGTCACCTGCTGTTCCTGAAGAAATTCAGACAAGGTGTTTTCAATCAACACAGCATCTCCATTTCCCCAAAACTCCGGCAATATAAATAGCCCGCGCTCCAAATGCGTGGCTGAACTATATTCTATATTTACAGAACCAAGAAGTTGTTCTTCCCGATAAACGGCCATATATATCTTCTTATACTGAACACTCAGGCTGTCTACAAACTTCAGGTGGGATTCCCAAAGAATAGGCTCCGTATGCGCCATTTGAATACGCACCTTTTCTTCATTTCTTGCCTGCCATATCAATAATTGCTTGTCTTTATCCAAAATTCTATAATCAACAAATTTCAGTCCATTCTTCTTTATCTCTATAGGAACAAACATATTTTGAAACAGCCTTCTATAACGCAATGACACTAAAGAAAAATCCATTGTATGCAAAGAATTGATTTTTTCTACAATCAAAGAATAATTCATCTCTGCAAAGTCCAAATTCAACAAGTTCCCCAAAGGATATATTAAATTATTTGCGGCATATTCAGCATAAACTTCCTTTTGGTTGTCTACATAATATCCGGCAACAACGGGTAATTGTTGGGACAATGCTTCCAAGCACACTGTGCTGGTCGGCACAAAAGCAATATCTGATTGTCTAAAGAGCTCTGACATCTCGGATGCAGACAAATTGTGCTGATAAGAAACCTTTGAAGAGCAATGCAATGTATCCAATTGGTATTTATCACCTACTATCGCAATTATCTGTTTCACAGTCTTTTCTTTTTGCAAAAAAGATACAAAGCGAGTGGTCAAATCATTCTTGTCGGAACCACCAAAACAGACAATGGCTTTTTCTATCTTTCTATTTTTCCGCTGTATTTGTGGCAATTGTAGAAACGGCAAGCGCAACAGTGCCCAAGCATAACCCAAGCACAACTGCGTGTAAGGTTCTGTACTAAATAAATTTCCATTGGTTATTCCGTGATTAATCACAACATCGGCCACATAGTGCTTGTCGTGCATATCGTCAATGCACACCAGGCGACAGCCTTTTTGCTTGATGGCACGCTGGTAATCGGTAGTGAAGAAATAATTGTCGAGCACCACGATTTCATCACCTTGCAGATGGGAAAGGAAATCAGCAGAATGCGTTTCTTCCTGCAAGGGGATGAAAGGACATACCTTCTCCATCTCCTCTACTTGATAAGGGGTAGGATGACAAGTAAAAAAGGTACAATCGAAATCATCCTTTAACATATCGGCCAAAGCCAAGGTACGGATAAAATGGCCGTAACCGATAGTAGCGCTTGCATCGGCACGGAAGTAGATTTTTCTCAAGGAAGGGAAATGAATTAAATTGAAATTATTGGAAATTCTTCACCACATCAGGCACAAGAGTTCCAGAGTGTGGGCTTCGACTGTGCCGTATGATAACATCTATATTCTTCTTTTGACGTGCCGGACAAGAGGCAAATATAAGAAAGACAAACCGGATCAAGTGTCCGCATCTGCTTACATAACTCTACAATGCGATGCAAACCATAATACGCACGTATCAAACGCCAATCATCAAGATTGCCATACTCAAGTACTCGCTGAACCACTTGTTGAGGGCAGGCATCCATAGAAGCTTGAGACATATCAATGTCCCAGTACAAAAAGGGTGACAACTTACTCAAGCATTCTTTTTCGTCCATATAGAGTTTCTTTTGCTACAAAAAAACAAATGAAGAAAACATCAAAAGAAGAATGCTTCTTTTTTATGCATAAATGCCTTCCTCCATAATGTTCTGTCTCAATATTCCGTCCATATCTTCACGCAATCTTACGATATCTACCGCGCAGCCAAATAAGAGTTGAAGCTCTTCTTTAATATGAACCAAACTGAACATGCTGGGTGTTTGCAATTCAATACAAACATCCACATCGCTCTCCGCCGTCTGTTCACCACGTGCCACGGAGCCAAATATTCCCATACGCATAATGCCATATTTATAGGCATTTTCAGCCATATATTTACGTAGAAGAGCAATGTATTCAGACGTTGTTTTCATGCTTTTGCTATTTTATCTTAACCTTTTATGGTCTAAAAAATAAGATTTTTAAATAACAAAACCACATTTCAAATCAATTCAAACGTTTGAATCCGGATTGACAAACGGGACCTTCCAATGCTTTCATTACATCACGACCATCTTCAAACTCACGGATTTGGGCAAAAACCTTATCCAATTCATAGAAATATCCGTCTATGATTTCAGGTGTATGGGCAATGCAAGTGTACATACTTGTCCCTGCCAAATATCCCTTTTTCAGCATTTCTTGAGTGACAAAAGTCTTATATGCTAGATAATTCTTGCTCTTGAAGGTATAGCCGGCTAAAGCAGGAATACCCCATTGTTCTATTTGTAGGCCATATTTATCAGCCAGCTCCTGCCAACGTTTCTTGTTGTCGTTACCTATCTCAGTAATAATTTCCCAAGATTTGGTACGTTCCATAACTTTCAAAGCTGCCAATGCAGCAGTCGGGCCGATACGTTCCGTCCAGAATGTACTGCTAATCCATGAACCTTGCGCAGCTTCCATGATATTCTTTCTTCCGACAACTGCACAGATACCATAACCATTACCCAACGTCTTACTGAAAATGGCCATATCCGGTTCAACACCGTATTTAAGATATAAGCCACCGAAAGTTTCACGGAATCCACTCGTACATTCATCGAAAATGAGTACGATGCCACGTTCAGTAGCAAGATTTCGGACTTTCTGCAGGAAATTGTCTTCCGGACCGAAGTTACGGCACACCTCCATCTTGATGGCTGCCAAATCGGGGTTCTTATTCACTATATCAAGTAATTCATCAAAATTATTATAATGAAAAGGTATGGAAGTTCCACGTAACCCCCTGGGTACACCGTCAGTCGGAATGCCAGGAAGAAGATGACCAGCAAGTGCATCCGATTCGCCAAGGTTTACTGAAACATACCAGTCGTGCCAACCGTGGTAACCACAAATAGCTACTTTATCTTTGCCTGAGAAGGCACGGGCAATACGTACACAAACGGCATTGGCCTCGCCGCCACCACGTGTATAGCGAACACCGCTAGCCCAAGGATTCAATTCAATCATTCTTTCTGCCAAATATACTTCTTCAGGGCAATTAAAAGTGGTCAAATTTCCGTCTTTAACTACTTTCATGACAGCTTCATCCACTTCATCATTGGCATAGCCAAGAGTATTAGTGCCAACGCCCATCAAGAAACAGTCATAATAATGATTACCGTCAAGATCCCATACTTCACATCCCTTTGATTTACTGAAATATGAAGGCCAGTTCTCAGGCAACAGTTGTTCAGGTCTCTTTGATAACAACATGGTTCCACCTGGAATCATCTGTTTTGCTTTCTTGTAAAGGTCTTGTCCTTTTCCCATAATAAAATTAATTAATCGTTCAATAATGACTTGTCATAGCCTTCATTACGAGAGTAGTGTTGGTTTATGGCTTTTATGTTTTCATGAGAATCGAGATAAGCTACATAGTCCGCACAACTTTTCTCTATACCCAATTGCTCTATCAGGTTCTTCACCAATGCAAAGTCATCAGGAGTATCTACTGTTATGCGCTCTTTTGACCAATCCTCATCATTAGCTACATTTATGGATTTGAATAGCTTACCTCCCTTGACTGTCGAGTTTTTCCAGATGTACGGCGTGACATGCTCACGTTCGCTCTGCAAAGCTGCCTCTTGCCACGCTCTTTCCAAAACAGAATATTTAAATACTTCCACATCCATTCCATCCGGATAAGTCAGCATCAAAGTATTGGATACATAATCGCACCCTGATTCAATACAAGCTGCAATTGTCTTGTCAATTATCTCAGGATCTATCAAAGGACAATCTGAAGTAATACGAACCACATAATCAGGATGTTCTGGCTTTGCTGTTTGATAGAAACGGTCCAATACATCATTGACTGAACCTTGATAGGATTCAACACCTACTTTGTCGGCAATGTTGATAATATATTCGGCACCTTCTTCCGTGGTCGTAGCCACTTTTAGTTTCGAGATAAGTTTTGATTGCAGAATACGGTGTAAATGGATTTCCAACAAGGTCATTCCACACACCTCTTTCAAGATTTTGGCCGGTAAACGGGTAGAACCATAACGGGCCTGAGTTATTGCTAATATTTTCATTTCCAATTCACTGGGTTTAATAGTTCTTTTTCTGATACGTTGATTGATGAAATAAAATCAATATCTTCCTGCCGAAGCCCATTTTGTAAAGCATCAACATTTGCTTGCAATTGCTGACAATTATCCACTCCTATAAGAACTCCATCAATATTTGGATGAGAAACTACATAGTTCAAAGCCAGCTGTTCCATAGAAATACCACTGATGCCACAATATTCATGCAGTTTCTCCAAATATTTTTTCATTGGCAGCAACTTGTCTGTCAATTTACGCACGTTTTTAAAAAAAAGTCCCTGCAGAAACACCGAGCGAGTGTGTATCTCTACTCCGCATTGTTTGAGATAGAGAAGATAGGTATCAAACTGACGATCAAAGAGATTATAAGGAAACTGCAGAACGTCAAATACAACCTCATTATCCAGCAAATATTGCAGTTGATCAGTATTATAGAGTGAAAAACCTATTTTATCTATCTTTCCCTCTGCTTTGAGATCTTTCATTTTTTCCCATAATTGCGGATGAGACTGATAGAACTCGAAATGATGTACAAGATATCCATATAACTTCTTCTGTTGGAGTTTCTCTAAAGAAGAAGCAAATATGGCAGCAACACTATTTTCGGACTGAGGGTATTTGGAGATAATATGAAACTGAAGGTTATTCTCTGAAAGCGATTTACCTAATACGCTTTCACTGGTTCCGTAAGCAGAAGATGTATCAATTTTCTTAATTCCACTCTCTTTTGCCAATTGCAGAATCTTATTGACCTCACTCTGCTGAACTTGCCCAGACTGATTATTGACGCCATAATCAAGCCCGAACTGTACCGTACCGAGAACAAGTTTATTTGCGTAATTCATTTTGTTACAAATTCAATCACTTTCTCTATTACATATCCTTGCTCCTCATCCGTCAGCGTGGGATACATCGGCAGACTCAAACAGTGCTCGTAATACTCTTCCACTACAGGCAAGTCTCCTTTCTTATTACCCAACTGCTGATAGTAAGGCATCAGATGGAGAGGGGCATAATGCACCTGAGCATAAACATTGTTTTCGTGCAGGTAATTGTAAAGACCTAAACGGTTGGCTACCTGAATGACATAGAGATGATAGGCATGATAAGCATCGGCAGCATTGAATGGAGTCTTGATGCCATCTATTCCGGAAAACGCTTCATTATAGCGTTTCACGATTTCATGGCGGCGTTCAAGACCTGCTTTCGCACGCTCTAACTGAGAAATACCCAATGCAGCCTGAAAATCAGTCAGCCGGTAATTGTAGCCTAACTCCTGCATCTCGTAATACCAACCACCCTGATGCTCGTGCAGCAAAGCGGGGTCTTTGGTGATGCCGTGGGTACGGAACAGACAGAGTTTGTCGTAAAGCTCCTTGCTGTTGGTGGTAACCATTCCACCCTCGCCCGTAGCAATATGCTTCACAGGGTGGAAGGAGAACACGGCGAGGTCGGCAAAATTGCCATTGCCGCAGTATTGTTCGTTTCCTTTTTTATCCAGAAAATATCCTCCGGGAGCATGGCAGGCGTCTTCGAGAATCCATAGGCCGTATTCGTCGGCCAGTTTCTTAAATGCTTCCATATCCAAAGGATAGCCCGCAAAATCAACGGGAACAATGCCTTTGTAAGTGCCGCGGGGGGCAGCCTTTAGCATGGCCTCCAATTTGTGGATATCCATGAGGTAGGTATCCTTGTCGATATCACAGAACACCACCTCGCCACCGCAATAACGGATGCAGTTGGCACTGGCAGCAAAAGTCATCGGGGTGACGATAACCTTATCTCCGGGCTTTACGCCCAGAGCCGTAGCAGAAAGGTGCAGTCCGGAAGTGGCATTGTTTACGGCTACGGCAAACTTGGCGCCTACATATCCGGCAAACTTCGTTTCAAATTCTTTTATTTTGGGACCTTGCGTCAAGTAATCGCTCTTCAAGGTCTCGATAACTGCCCGGATATCCTCGTCGGTGATATGCTGGCGGCCGTAAGGAATAGGCTTTGCGGTCATTTCACCTCAAAATTAGGGTCGACGTATTTCTTGATGTTCTCGCGCATGGACTCTACGGTTTCCCAGTCTACATTGTTGTCGCTGCTGTAGTGAAAGCCGTCGGGCACGGGCACTGCATTGTGATGCTTGAGATACGTCTCACGATTGTGCTTATAGGATACAGAGGGAAGGATGACGTAATACCGGCCCAAGTCTATCGTATCGAGGGCATCGGTCACCGTAATCATCTCTTCGTGCAGCTTCTCGCCCGGACGGATGCCCACTTCTACTTGCGGCAGATTGGGAGCGATGGCGGTGGCTATATCTTTGATGCGGTAGGAAGGAATCTTCGGAATGAAGATTTCACCGCCCAGATGATGGCCGATGGCATACATCACCAGTGCCACACCGGCTTCGAGCGAGATGTTGAAGCGGGTCATGCGCATATCGGTAATGGGGAGCTCGGTAGCTCCGCTGTCGCGCTTATTGATAAAGAAGGGAATCACGGAACCGCGGGAGCCCATCACATTGCCATAGCGAACCACGGAGAAGCGGATGTCCTTGGAACCGCTGATGTTGTTGGCAGCAGTAAAGAGCTTGTCCGATGTGAGCTTGGTGGCGCCGTAAAGGTTGATAGGGGCACAAGCCTTGTCGGTGGAGAGTGCCACTACGTGTTGAACACCGGTAGCAAGGGCGGCTTTAATCACGTTCTGCGCACCGTGCACATTGGTTTTAATGCATTCTTCAGGATTGTATTCAGCGGTATCTACCTGCTTGATGGCAGCTGCATGGATAATCACATCCACTCCTTCGCAAGCACGCGTCAAGCGTTCGAGGTCGCGAACATCACCGATGAAGTAGCGCATCTGCGGATAGTTTTTCTCAGAATACTTCTGCTTCAGCTCGAATTGTTTCAGCTCATCGCGAGAGTAAATAATGATTTTCTTTACTTGAGGATAATCACGAAGTATGGTTTCCACAAACTTCTTGCCGAAGGAACCTGTTCCTCCGGTAATCAATACGGATTTGTTATTAAGCATTATAGTGTAACTTGTTTATTCATCTATGTATTCCCATGGATAGGGATTGTCTACCACGTTCTGAAATTCAGCAATGGCTTCCTGCTGCTCGGGAGTGAGTGACGCAGAATCCCAGGAGGCTATAATGGCGCGGGCTTCGTCGGCCAAAGACTCGTCGAACACTTCACCGTAACAGGCGGTAAGCAGGCGGAGCTTCAGTAAGGAAGCGGGAAGGGCATCGAGCACATCCCAACAACAGTCCAGCACTTTCTGGACATGCCGCTGCTTTTCGCCATGGTCCACAAAAGAGGCGCTGTAACCCATAAGAAGGGCAAGACAGACATTTGCCTGCTCGTCGATGGTAGTGCCTTTTACACCCGACCGGTACAAAGCCATGGTAAGACGGTAGACCTCACCGTTCCGCCGTGACAAGTCATCGCTATAGACGGGACTGCCGTCCATACCCAAATACATCAGTTCGTGCGCAGCACGCTGAAGAGTGATTGCTTCTTCGGAAAGAGACATAAGCAATTATAGAATTAAGAATTAAAAATTAAAGTTCAGCCGATTACTTCTATAAGATCGGGATGGATAGTGGCCATGGCAACAGCTATGACACCTTGTATTTCGATAACCACGCGACGGTCACGTGCGCCTTTCACCTTCAGAAACACACCCTCTTGCCCCTCAAATTCACCGCCGGTAATCCGGACTTTGGTACCTTTGGACAAGTTCAATTCATCCGGTTGAAAATAAAGAAGATGATCATCGTAAGTGCCGGATACGGCAATGAAACGCTGCATCTGACCGTCTGGGACAATAATCTTCTGCCCACTGCGGGTATCGGTGATATATTGCAGATAAGTGACTTGAGATTTTACACGCTGCACATCGGAAGGACGGGCATGGACAAAAAGCAGATTATGAACGACCGGAACCAGAGCACGGACTTTTTTCCCTTTTTTTATACATATCTTGTATTGCATAGGAATGAAACAGCCCAAATTTTCTTTCTTGAGCAGATGCATGGCATCCGGTTCTCTGCGGTAGGTGGCACGCATAGCATACCAGATTTCGACCTCTTTCTCTATTCCCATTTTTATGCTTTTGTTCAGACAAGGGTGTTCTCCTGGGGCTTTGAACCTCTTGCATACACTTGAAATTCAATTACTTGCGGACACTTTATGTAGAATACGACAAGCTTTATGCCCTTCTTGTCAACAGATTTTTTGCAGTCATTCATTACCTGTCAGGTAAAATGCTGTAAACGAATCTATTGCAAGCAAAAAGCGTTCAATAGACGTTCGTTTTTTGAACGTCAATATTTAAGAAAACTAAAGAGGGAAGATTACTTAAAAATTAGTAAAAGGAAGAAGTTAGAGAAATACAATGCAATAGGCTTACTGACAAAGTATTATACTCACTAAAAAGAAATTTATAGAATATTTTTATTAAACATTTTGCGAGATTCAAAAATACACGTTATCTTTGCGTTCATTAAACGAACGTTTAAAAAACACCTTTTCCAAACGAAATATTCCACTGTATAACAAATAATTACATTGAAATAAAAAATATCGTGTTTATAGAAATCAGATTCCTACAAACACGATATCAATTAAAAAAGAAATTACTATTCTCAGAAGTTAAAGATACCCAATTCCGGGAAAGTAGCCCCTTGCACTGCAAAACAGATTCCGAAGCAAGCCGCACTTACAATCCAAAGAATAACCAGCGTCCACTTCAAACCGGAATTCATCGGCTGCCATTTGAATATCTGACTGAAGATGGCCCATACAAGACTGACCAAAGGAATTCCTACCAGCAAGATTCCTGCAATGTACATCACAATGGCAGACAACGGAGAAGTAGGCAGTACCACATCAGCCATCGGGAAAAAGGAAATGAGAGCCGCACCGCCACCAACAGCCACCGCTATCGCAGCAAACAACAACGCCACAAATACCACTCCAAATACAAACAGTACCGGACTGCAGATAATGGCAAATATCACCAGACAGATTTTCAAGAACCAGCCGACAATCATCACCAATGCATCTCCCAACTTCTGCAAGAAAGTACGGGGTTTGTCCGACCTCATATAATCATTCACCCCATTGGCAACCTTCTCAAAACCGTCCGTCACCGTCTTTCCGATATTCTCTACCGTAACGGCCTCGCCACGCATACTCAACTTCTCGGCTGCTGTGCGGGCTTCCGGTATAACCAGCCAACACACGATATAGACCGGTATCAATGTCCCTACCCCACAAATCAAGATGACAAGCAGTAACAGTCGAAGTAAAGTTACATCCCATCCCAGGTAGGCAGCCATTCCACTGATGACACCACCCAGCATTTTGTCATCCGGATTGCGGTATAGACGACGGCGTGTAGTGCCATAAGCGGTATTGCTGTTCCAAGCACCGGCACCATAGCCGCCCCCGGCACTCGTGCTGCCGGAATCGGCACTAGCACTCTCTCCTTCCGCCTCCATATCTTCCGGCTTTCCCATGCGGGCAATCACCTCTTCCACATCGGCTATCGTGATTACTTGCGAACCGGCCGACAATTTCTCGGCAAAGAGTTCGGAAATGCGGCGTTCTATATCATCTACAATCTCGTCGGCACCGGCTTCCTTACGGAAGTGTATCTTGAGATTACTCAGATAATTATCCAAAAGGCGGTATGCGTCATCATCAATATTAAAAACGGTTCCACCTAAATTTACAGTTAATGTCTTTTTCATAACACACTATTTATTTACAATTTGACTATTTACGATTTACTATTTACCATTCGGCGAATGCAGCATATTCTCTGTGGTCATTTCAAGAATTGCTAATGTGATTCACCGTCTCGTTCAACTCTTTCCAGGATGTTTCCAGTTCACCGAGAAAGACTTCTCCTTTTTCCGTCAACCGGTAATATTTACGGGGAGGACCTTGTGTAGACTCAATCCATTCATACCCCAAAAGGTCGTCGTTCTTCAAACGAGTGAGCAACGGATAAAGTGTACCTTCCACCACAATCAGTCTGGCTTCTTTCAACTTCTGAATGATATCCGAAGCATAAGCCGGCTCTTTGTGAAGCAGCAGCATGATGCAATATTCAAGCATGCCCTTGCGCATTTGCGACTTTACATTGTTTACATCCATAATAGTATTTACTATTTGACAATTTACGATTTACTATTTGGCTGCGCAATAGAGTAATGAGTGTCCTTATTCATTCTATTGTTGTTCCTTGTATGGCACAAATATATGTATTATACCAGTACCTTGCATTACAAAGTACTTTATATTAAACATTATTAACAAGAAAAGTAGTTCACGCTACTCTATAACATCAGTAACGTGAACAGAGAGGAAGAGGGATATTTACCGATGGATAACAATTTTATCCAATATACCGGTCAGACTCGCAATTGCTACTCCGTAGTTGGTTATGGGGATGTGCTGTGCGTGGGCATGGGCTATACGATTGAGAACGTACTTCCGGTTGAACATGCAAGCGCCGCAATGGATAATTAAATCATATCGGAACAAGTCTTTGGGAAAGTCATTTCCAGATACAAAGTCTATCTGCAATTCCTCGCCGATGCGCTTTCGTAGCAGGCGGGGAATTTTGACGGTGCCGATGTCCTCGGTCAGCGGGGCGTGGGTGCAGGCTTCGGCTATCAGTACACGCGATTGGGGTATCAAGCTATGAATAGCGGCAGCTCCCTCTACAAAGGCATTGATGTCTCCTTTGTAACCGGCAAAAAGAACCGAGAAGGAAGTAAGACTACTTTCGGCAGGCTTTTGTTGATAGACGATGGGGAATACTTGTGAATCGGTGATTATCAGCTTAGGCGGACGGACAAGGGCTTGCAGGGAGGCTTGCAGCTTGTCGGTGGTGCAGCTCATCACTAAGCACTTTTTATCCAACAGTTCGCGGATGGTCTGCACTTGCGGAAGAATGAGACGACCTTTGGGGGCTTGTATATCCTGGGGCATCACCAGCAGGACGACATCTCCTTCACTTACCAAGTTTCCCGTGATGGTCTGCTCACCAAAATTCTCGGGAAGCTTTTCGAGAATAGCATCGAAAATGCCTTGAATGCCGGTACCCTCTTTGGCACTGACCACAACGGGAGCCTGCCCGCACTCCTTTTCAATCCGAAGAACCACGGAAGCGGTGTCTTGACGGGAATCGGCTTTATTCAGTATCAGTATCACGGGGATTTCGCGCGCAGCCAGCAGCTTTAGCCATTGCTGTTCCAGCGTTCCGTCAGCTTCATAAAGCAAGAGGGCGATGTCCGCTTTCTCCACCGTCTTTAAGGTACGCTCCACGCGCATACCGCCCAGTTCGCCTTCGTCATCATCAAAACCGGGGGTATCGATAAAGAGGCACGGGCCCAAAGGATATACTTCCATGGCTTTGGTCACGGGATCGGTAGTAGTGCCGGGCGTTGCGGATACCAATGCCGTGTCTTGCCCGGTCAAGGCATTGACAAGGCTGGACTTTCCGCTGTTCCGTCGTCCAAAGACGGCAATGTGCAGGCGGTTGGAACGAGGTGTATTATTCATAAATCCGAAATCTAAAATCTAAAGTCTCTTTTCCCCTCCCCTATCTCCTGAAGATTACGTTCGGCTATCGCCCGTATCTTGGGGTTCGGGATATGCTCCATCTCCTCACGAATCAGCCGCATGCCCTTCTCCTTGGTTTCGGAGGAGGCATAGTCCTCCAGATATTCTTTTAATGTCATCAGTGCATTGGGCTGGCAGCAGTTTGCTATCTGTCCGCGCTTGACGAGCGACATGAAGCGGTCTCCGGTACGTCCCTCGCGATAGCAGGCGGTGCAGAAGCTGGGGATATGCCCCAGGTCGAGCAGCCAACTCACCACTTCATCCAGCGTGCGCCGGTCGCTCACATCGAATTGGGAGGAATCTTCCTCTTTGGCTTCCGGCACGGCATAGCCTCCCACGCTGGTGCGCGAACCGCCGCTTATCTGCGAAACGCCCAGTTCGAGCACCCGACGGCGTACGGCTTCCGACTCACGGGTGGAAATAATCATTCCCGTATAAGGCACCGCAATGCGGGTAACCGCCACAATACGGCAGAACATCTCATCCGAGATGGCATCGGGAAAATCCTCGGTCGAAATATCATCTGCCGGACAAATGCGCGGTACGCTGATGGTATGCGGACCCACGCCAAAGGTAGCTTCCAGATGTTCGGCATGCATCAGCAATCCTACGAAGTCGTAGCGATAGGTATTCAGACCAAACAATACACCGATACCTACATCGTCGATGCCACCCTCCATAGCACGGTCCATCGCTTCGGTGTGGTAGGCATAATTACTTTTCGGTCCCGTGGGATGCAAGGCTTCGTAATGCTCTTTGCTGTAAGTCTCCTGAAAAAGGATATAAGTGCCGATGCCAGCCTCCTTCAGCAGCCGGTAGTTCTCCACTGTAGTGGCGGCTATGTTGACATTCACCCGGCGGATGGCCCCATTCTTGTGATGAATGCTGTAGATGGTGCGGATAGACTCTAAGATATAGTCGATAGGGTTGTTTCGAGGGTCTTCTCCGGCTTCCAGCGCCAGGCGTTTATGCCCCATGTCCTGCAAGGCGATAACCTCGCGGCGTATCTCCTCTTGCGAGAGTTTCTTGCGGGGGATGGTACGGTTCTTGGCATGATACGGGCAATAGACGCAACCGTTCACGCAATAGTTGGAAAGGTAAAGCGGGGCAAACATCACAATGCGGTTGCCATAGAATTTCCGTTTGATTTCACGTGCCAGATGATAGATGCGCTGCACCAGTTCCGGCTCGTCACATTCCAGCAGCAGGGCCGCCTCCCGATGGGAAAGCCCCTGGCACAAAGCAGCCTTGTCAATCAAACTTTCGATGAGCGGACGGTTGTTGCGGTTTGCCTGCGCATACTCCAATGTATCCAATATCTCCTGGTGATTGATGAATTCTTCCGCTTGTCTTGACTTTATGTTATACACTTCGTAAATTGATAATTGGTAATTAAAATAAAGAATGAAGATTTGAAAATTATCAATTATCAACGGTCAATTCTCCATTCTCATAATCTCCTCTCTCTTTTGATACCTCGTAGCCTATCCCTTTCAGTTGTTCCTCCAATTTTAGCAAACCTTCTGCCGCTTCGGCACCCGCAGAAGCTTTGTTATCATAGAGGGAGTACTTCGCCCGCTGATGAGAAGGCGAAAGATTAGGCATCACGACATTGGCGCCAGCCAATATTCCCCGTTCCCGTCCGTCCGGAGCAAGTGTGGCCAGGGCAGTGGTAGCAGGTATCAGTGCCGCGGGATGCATCAACCGGAAGATAGAAAGCAACTTCAACGTCAACTCCATATCTCCCGGCGGAAAAGAGGAAAACGGAGTATCGTGATGTGGAAGAAAAGGTCCCATGCCTATCATCTCCGGCTGAAACCGTTCGATGAAGAGAATGTCTTCTACCAAATGGTCCACCGTCTGATAAGGACTGCCCACCATGATTCCGGTTCCCACTTGATAGCCTATCTCTTTCAGCCAGTCCAAGCATTGCAACCGATGGGAAAGGGACATCTCCGCAGGATGAAGCCGGTGATAATGCCCTTCGTTGCAGGTTTCGTGCCGCAACAGATAGCGGTTGGCACCTGCCAGGAAGAAACGTTCGTAGGCTTCCCGCGATTTCTCGCCCAAGGATAAGGTAATGGCACAATCCGGGAAGGATTGCCGGATGGCGGCAACTGTCTCCACCATCCCCTCATCCTTCACCACCGGCGCTTCGCCCCCTTGCAGCACAAAGGTACGGAAGCCCAACCGATAGCCTTCATGGCAACACGAAAGAATCTCCTCCTGCGCCAGCTCATAACGGACTATGTTCCGGTTCTCCTTCCGTATGCCGCAATAGTAGCAGTTATTGCGGCAACGGTTGGTTATCTCAATCAGTCCGCGAATGAAGATTTTATTGCCAAAGCGGGTAAGCACTTCTTCCCGGGCAAGCTCCTGCAGGTAGGCTGCAAGTTCTGTGTCCCGGCAAAGAAGCAAGGCTTTATACTCTTCGGCATCCAGCCTGCGATTGCTCCGCAGTTTGTCAATCAAATATTTCAATACGTTTCCTCTCTCTTAGCCAACTCTTGTGTCAACTGACGCTTTCCGGCAGCTATCTCATTGTGTGCACACGGTCCGGTGATGCAACCGCCCTCGCATGCCATCACTTCGATGAACTGTCCCGGAGCCTTACCGGTTTTGGCATAAGCACGCAGCGAACCGATAGCCTTCTTATCCAGATTAGCCACCTGCACGGCATTGATTTTATCCGCTTCTTCTTTCAGATAAGCCTTCACAGCACCCATCACACCGCCTGCCTGGGCAAAGCCATGTGCCTCGCGCACGGAAGTGAAACTCATGGAATAGGGCTTCGCCTGCTCCATCTGAATATCCAGTCCGGCAAACACGGAAGCCATCTCCTCGAAAGTCATAATGAAATCCACCGCTTCGTCACGCTGCGCCTCTTTACGCTTGGCTACGCACGGACCGATAAAGACCACCTTTGCATCCGGATACTTCTCCTTGGCAATGCGTGCGGCATAGTACATCGGCGAACCGGTGCCCGACACGTAGGGCTTCATGGCAGGAATATGCTTGTTCACCAGTTCTATATAAGACGGGCAGCAGGAAGTCGTCATAAACTTCTGTCCCTCTTCCAACTTCTCAATCAGTTCGTGCGCCTCGTTGCTGACGGTATCCATCGCACCTTGCGCCACCTCGATGACATCCGTAAAGCCCACTTGTTTCAGTGCGCCATACACTTGTTCAATAGTCGTCTTGAACTGCCCCAGAATGGACGGAGCCACGATAGCCACCACCTGCTCACCCTTACGGATTCTGTGCAACACGTCGAACACTTGCGAAATCTCGAAGATAGCTCCAAATGGGCATGCGTTCAAGCACTTTCCGCAGTAGATGCACTTACTTTCGTCGATGTGCTCTATCCCCTTCTCATCCTTGCTGATGGCTTTCACGGGACAAGCTTCCTCGCAAGGTACAGGAATGTAAACGATGGCATGATAAGGACAACTCTTATGGCAGATACCGCAACTGATACATTCATCATGGTCAATCCATGCCTGGCCGCTCTCCTTGACATGCACTGCCTTCTTGGGACAATTCACCTGGCAACTGCGTGCCGTACATCCGCGGCAGAGGTTCGTAATCTCGTAGTTAATCTGCACACATGCCGAACAAGCTTCGTCAATCACACACATGATGTTATCTTTCGGCCTGCCATTTTCCGCTCTGTCCAGTGCACGGGCAGCGTACTCCGACAAGGGGGTCAACTCATCCGTCTCATCCTCCATATCGAGTCCCAGAAGCGGCAATGACTTGTACTTCCACACCGCGCGCTCTTTGTGCACACAGCAGCGTCCCGCGTGCTTGGACCTCTTCGGACTCAGCTCGATAGGCAGCCGGTCTATTTTATCCACAAGTTCGTTGTTATTCCACAGCTTTACCAGTTCCTTCAGCAATCTGTGGCGGACAATCATAATGTTGCTCGTAAATGCCATAATTTTTAAAATCAGAATTAGTTAGTTCGGTAACGGTCTGCAAAGATAACGATTGTTTCACAAAAAAGGCTTAACTTTACACCCCAAACAGTATAAATACAACCGATATGTTTACCATAAGAAAAGCAACGACAGCAGACTGCGCACTGATTCAGAAACTTGCGCAGCAAATATTTCTCGTCACGTATAAGGATATCCTTACTCCCGAGCAGACCGACTACATGATGGAATGGATGTATTCATTGGACAATATCCGCAAGCAAATGGAAGAGGAAGGTCACGTCTACTTCCTGGCCTACGAAGAATGTGAAGCCGCGGGCTATGTGTCCGTACAGCAGCAAGGAGAAAATTTATTCCACCTGCAAAAGATTTATGTACTCCCCTATTACCAGGGTGCACATTGCGGCAGTTTCCTCTTTCGCGAAGCCATCAAGTACATCAAGAAAGTGCATCCCGGCCCTTGTCTGATGGAATTGAATGTGAACCGTAACAACAAGGCACTGCAGTTTTACGAACATATGGGAATGCGGAAACTCCGTGAAGGGGATTTCCCGATAGGAAACGGATATTACATGAATGACTACATCATGGGACTGGAAATCTGAGTCCCGGCATTAAAAGCCCTCCAAAAACTAAAGGCTGCGCAGTTCATTACGAACATTGCGCAGCCTTTAGTTTTATCTTTCGTTTCCGATTACTTCGCCACCTTTTCAAGCCATTTCAGCATGAACAGCATGGTGAACATCGAAATGCAGCACGCTACTACAAATACCGTCCACGTCATCCAGATAGGAATACTTTCGTAGAGGATAGCACCGATAACGAGCAACTGATTACCAATGGCAGTAGCGCCGAGCCAACCGCCCTGCATGATACCCTGATATTTGGGAGGAGCCACCTTGGACACGAATGAAATGCCCAACGGAGAAATGTACAATTCGGCAACAGTCAATATCAGATAGGTAACCATCAGCAACAGCGGAGTCACCTTCACCGGAGAGGTACCCAAAGCGATTATATCCTTGTGCATCGGCAAGTTGCTTACATAAGAACCGATAGCCATTATAAGGAAGCCGGTGGCAGCAATACCCATACCGATGGCAATCTTCCGCGGAGTGGAAGGCTCTTTACCCTTGGCACGCTGTGCTGCAAAGACAGCCATGATGACCGGTGTCAGAGATACAACGAAAATCGGGTTCAAAGACTGGAACAGCTCAGCGGAAATAGCCATGCCGAACAAATTCAAATCTGTATATTCCTTGGCAAAATACGTCAGTGTCAACCCATTCTGATGGAACGAGAACCAGAAGAAAATTACCACACCGAATACGGCAAACAATGCATACATGCGCTGTCTTACCTCTTGTGCGCTCATCTCCACTGCAGTGGCATCGCCCGCTTTTGCAGCCACCTTCTTGCTGGGATCGGGGAATTTCTTTCTGTTAATGACGAAAATTACCAAAGAAAGAACCATAGCCAAGATAGCTACACCGAATGCATAATGGAAACCGGTGGTAAACACGTTCAGATATTCATTGGCAAATACCGTCATATCCGTTACGGGTGTTCCGGAAATAGTGGCTTTCGTTGCCAGTGCACTATAAGTGTCCACAGCTTCGGGAGTCAGCGTTCCTGCCAGATGTCCGTGGCAAAGGGCAGGCAGGTCGGCATCATAATTGTAGCCGAATGTGGACAGCCACCAGTTACGTACGCCTACTGCGGCAAACGGAGCAAAGATGGCACCTACATTGATGAACATATAGAATAAGGAGAAACCAGAATCACGCATGCTGGAATATTGGGGATTGTCGTACATCTGCCCTACCAGCGCTTGAAGATTTCCCTTGAAAAGACCATTTCCGAAAGCAATGACAAACAAGGCCGCACAAGTAATCACCAAAAACAAGGTTTTATTGGCAACCGGTGTAGGAGACGGGATGGCAAGCATCAAGTAGCCTACCGCCATCAAGACAATGCCAGTAAAGATGGTACCTTTGTAATTACGGGTTCTGTCGGCAATAATACCACCTATCAATGCAAGAATGTAAATAGAAAAATAAAATGTTGAGTAGATCAAACCTGCCTCTTTTCCATCCAGTCCGAACTTGGCTTGCAGAAAAAGTACAAGAATGGCCATCATGGTATAAAAGCCGAAACGCTCGCCCAAATTAGCAAAGGATGCGGCAATCAGACCTTTAGGGTGTTTGTTGAACATAAAAATTAGTTTTTAGAATTAGTAATTGGATTGATTTCTTGAATAATTCCTGCAAATATATAAATTCTATTGAATATTTCCTTATAAAATTAAAATATCTCGGCAGAAATAGAAGATTTATTCATTAAAAAGAACACAAACTTCTGCACGCACTTCTTTTACCAAATCCTTCGGGTCCAGTTTAAGCTGCAAACCACGTTGTCCGGCACTGATATAGATATACGGAAACCGCAGGCACGTTTCATGGATATAGGTAGGGAAAGACTTCTTCATGCCGATGGGCGAACAGCCTCCGCGGATGTAGCCAGTCAGAGGTAAAAGTTCCTTAACCGGAATGAGGTCACACTTCTTGTTGCCCGATGCCTTTGCCGCCAGTTTCAAATCCACTTCGTGCTCACCCGGGATGACGCAGACAAAGTAGCCGGATTTATCGCCGTGAAGAATAAGTGTCTTGAACACGCAGTTGATGTCCTCGCCCAAACTGGCGGCTACATGTACGGCGCTCAAATCGTTCTCATCCACCTCGTAGGGAATGAGTTCATAGGCTATCTTGGCTTTGTCGAGCAGCCGCGCTGCATTCGTCTTATTAATTTTCACCATAACAAGTTACAAAATTAGTAATTATCCCCCAGCTCTTCACGCAGGAATTTCGGAGTATAGCCTTTCTCGCTCTTCGCCACCTCTTCGGGTGTTCCGCAGGAGAGGAGTTCCCCTCCCCCCTTGCCACCTTCGGGACCCATATCAATGATGTAGTCCGCCATCTTGATGACATCGAGATTATGCTCTATGACGATGACGGTGTTTCCTTTGTCAACAAGTTTGTTCAGTACATTCATCAGTACGCGGATATCTTCAAAATGAAGTCCGGTGGTAGGTTCGTCGAGGATATAGAGTGTCTTGCCCGTATCACGCTTAGAGAGTTCCGTAGCCAACTTTACGCGCTGGCTCTCACCTCCGGAGAGCGTGGTGGAGGACTGTCCCAGCTTGATATAGCCCAATCCCACTTCCTGGATAACCTTAATCTTATTCAATATCTGGGGCACATTCTCGAAGAACTCCACCGCACGGTTGATGGTCATATCCAGCACATCGGCAATGGACTTGCCTTTAAAGCGCACTTCCAGCGTCTCGCGGTTATAGCGTTTGCCGTGGCACACCTCGCAAGGCACATACACATCTGGCAGGAAATTCATCTCAATACATTTGTAGCCGTTGCCCTGGCAAGCCTCGCAGCGTCCGCCACTGACGTTGAAGGAGAAGCGTCCCGGCTTGTACCCGCGTATCTTCGCTTCGGGCAGGCCGACAAACAGATTGCGGATATCCGAGAACACACCCGTATAGGTGGCAGGATTGGAGCGCGGCGTACGTCCCAAGGGAGACTGGTCCACATTTACCACCTTGTCTATATGCTCCAACCCTTCAATGCTGTCATACTCCAAAGGGTCTTGAAGGGAGCGGTAGAACTTCTGCGAAAGAATAGGCTGCAACGTCTCGTTGATAAGCGTGGACTTGCCACTGCCGGAAACACCGGTAACGCAAATCAGCTTGCCCAGCGGGAACTCTACATCCACATTCTTCAGATTATTACCCTTGGCGCCACGCAGCCACAGACTGTGTCCATTGCCCTCGCGACGCTTGGCAGGCACCTCAATGGCACGCTCACCATTCAAGTATTGGGAAGTCAGCGTATGCGTCCGTAGCATTTCACGGGGAGTACCGGCAAAGACAACATCCCCTCCCAGCCTACCGGCTTTCGGCCCCATATCAATGACATAATCGGCGGCGAGCATCATATCCTTGTCATGCTCCACCACAATGACGGAGTTGCCAATGTCACGCAGTTCCTTCAAAGAGTGTATCAAGCGCTGGTTGTCGCGTTGGTGCAGGCCGATACTCGGCTCATCCAATATATACAGCACATTCACCAGCTGTGAACCTATCTGCGTAGCCAGGCGGATACGCTGGCTTTCACCACCGGAAAGGCTGACGGAACTACGGTTCAGCGAAAGATAATCCAGACCGACATCGAGCAAAAACTTGAGCCGCGTACGGATTTCCTTCAGGATTTCACCGGCAATCTGCTGCTGCTTGCTGCTGAGATGCGGGTCTACGGCAGATAGCCAGTCATACAGCTCGCTAATGTCCATTGTGGACAGTTCGTAGATGTTCTTGTCGTGGATGCGAAACGAAAGCGCTTCCTTGTTCAGCTTGGCGCCATGGCACTCCGGACAAACGGCAGTCTTGGCAAACTGGTCCGCCCACTTCTGCGCCGTGGCGGAAGCATCCTTCTCTTGCAACATCTGAATGTATTTGATGACACCCTCAAACGTCACGAAGTAGTCGGAAGAGGTGCCTATCAGCGAACTCTTTATCTTGATGCGCTCGTCCGAGCCGTAGAGCACCTCGTCCAGTGCATCCTCCGGCAGCTCCTTCACCGGAGTTTTCAGCGTTGCCTCATACTTCTCCAGCAAGGCGGTAATCTGCCAGAAAATCATGCTGTTCTTGGCTTTCCCCAAGGGTGCGATGGCACCTCCGGCGATGGAGAGCTCGCGGTCGGGAATCACCTTGTCGATGTCAATCTGGCTCACCACCCCCAGCCCTTTGCACTTAGGGCATGCGCCCTGCGGGGAGTTGAAGGAAAAGTTGTGCGGCGCCGGTTCCCGATAGGACAACCCCGTCACGGGACACATCAGCCGTTTGCTGTAATGGCGCACGCTATCCGTCTGCGCATCGAGTATCATCAGCAATCCGTCACCTTGACGCATGGCAGTGGCCACGCTGTTCTTCAGGCGTGTGTCATCCTTGTCCGTCACCACCAGCTTGTCTATCACCACCTCCACATCGTGGTTCTTATAGCGGTCCAGCTTCATGCCGGGCAAGACTTCGCGTACCTCACCGTCCACACGTACGTAGAGATAGCCTTTCTTGCGCACCTGCTCGAAGAGCTCCTTGTAATGCCCCTTACGGCTGCGCACCAGCGGAGCAAGGATATAAATGCGTTTTCCTTTGTAATCCTTCAGGATAAGGTCGAGTATCTGTTCCTCGGTATACTTCACCATCTTCTCGCCGGAGAGATAAGAATAAGCTTCTCCTGCACGGGCATACAACAAACGAAGGTAATCATAAACCTCTGTCGTTGTACCCACCGTGGAACGTGGATTCTTATTCGTGGTTTTCTGCTCGATGGAGATAACCGGGCTCAGTCCCGTTATCTTATCCACGTCCGGACGTTCCAGATTTCCCAGGAAATTACGGGCATAGGCTGAAAAGGTCTCGATATAGCGGCGCTGCCCTTCGGCAAAAATAGTATCGAATGCCAAAGAGGACTTGCCGCTTCCGCTCAGGCCTGTAATCACAGTCAGGCTGTTACGGGGAATCTCGGCATCGATATTCTTGAGGTTGTGCACGCGCGCACCATATACATTGATATATTCTGTTTCTTCTTGCATGTTGATTTATCCTATCGTTTTAACTGCAAAAATAACTGTTTCCCCCCGAATATCAGCCGAAAAGCGCTATTTTTCAGTTTTGAAATGCACAATATTATTTCTTAACGCAATCCTTTGGTTTGAATGCCACAATATTCGTACCTTTGCAGCTACTTTGGGAAATTGTAAACATAAACCAACGATTACTGAATGAAAACGATTAACCGCATTATCTGCTCCCTGCTGCTTGCCAGTGCATGCAGTATCGGTGCAATAGCACAAGAGAATCAATCTTATTTTCTGCATACTATCGAAAAAGGACAAAGTCTCTACTCCATCGCCAGCATGTACGGCGTCAGCCAGTCGGACATCATCAAACTGAACCCCGGCAGTGACGAGAAAATATTCATCGGACGCACATTGCGTATTCCACGCAGCGCTGCCAACATACAAAAAGAAACATACCATACCATCGAAACCGGTGAGACCCTCTACCGGCTGACCGTGAAATACAATGTATCTGCCAAAGCCATCTGTGACGCCAACCCGGGACTGAGCGCCGAGAATTTCCGTATCGGACAAGTAATCCGTATCCCTTCCACAACCGAGACCCAAACCATGGTCCCGGCTGAGACACAAAGCAGCACTGTAGTTGCCAACAACAATATTCTCGGCCCCGTAGAGTCACGATGCCGTGACATGCATAAAGTGAAGCGGAAAGAAACCGTATTCAGCATCAGCCGTGAATACGGCATCAGCGAAGCCGAACTGATAGCCGCCAACCCGGAATTAAAAGGCGAAAACAAAATAAAGAAGGGAACCTTCCTCTGCATTCCCTATCCCAAAGCACAGACGGAGCAAAATATCCAGTCGCAGGTAATACCTACCGACAGCGAGCTGTTCCGTGAAAACCGGAAAAAGACAGAACGCTTCAGCACCATCAAGGCTGCCGTCATCCTTCCCTTCCTGGACGGGGTATCAAAGAGCGAGTCTTCCCGTATGGTGGAATACTACGAAGGCCTACTGATGGCCGTAGACAGCTTGAAACGTACTGGCACTTCCATTGACTTGTACACTTACAATTCAGGTCCCGAAAGTGCCTCGCTGAACTCCATCCTGGGCAAAAGCGAGATGAAGGACATGGACATCATCTTCGGGCCTCTGTACCAACAGCACATCAAACCGCTGGCCGAGTTTGCCAAGAAACAAGACACACGCCTGGTGATACCATTCACATCGAAAGACAACACGGTATTCCAGAATCCGGCGGTCTATCAGATAAATACCCCCCAATCCTATCTGTACTCCGAGGTGTACGACCACTTTGTGCGCCAGTTCCCCAATGCCAACGTCATCTTCATTGAAGCCAGCCAGGGCACCAAGGACAAGGCAGAATTCATCAAGGGACTGAAAGACGAACTGCGCAACCGTTCCATCCCGATGAAGAGCCTGAAAGAGGATGTCACCGTAGAATCCCTGAAAACAGTATTACGCACGGACCGTGAGAATATCTTTATCCCCACATCCGGCAGTAACCTGACATTGATTAAGATACTTCCCCAATTGACCTTATTGGTGCGCGAACAACCCGAAAGCCGTATCCATCTGTTCGGCTATCCGGAATGGCAGACCTACACCAAAGACCACTTGGAAGCCTTCTTTGAACTGGACACCTATTTCTATTCCTCTTTTTATACCAACAATTTGCTGCCTGCCGCCATCAACTTTACCAAAAACTACCGCAGATGGTATGGCAAGGAGATGGACGAGCGCTATCCCAAATTCGGAATGTTGGGCTTCGATACCGGCTATTTCTTCCTGAAAGGACTTGCGCGCTATGGCTCTTCCTTCGAGAAGAACATGCAGGGACTGGACCTGGTGCCCATCCAGACCGGCTTCAAGTTCCAACGGGTAAACAACTGGGGAGGCTTCATCAACAAGAAGGTGTTCTTCGTGCACTTCACCAAGAACTTTGAGCTGGTGAAGTTGGACTTTGATTAGGGATTAATCATCTGATAATCCACTATATAACTATTAATTCGTAGCTTGTAACTCGTAACTTATAACTTATAGCATGAACCTGAGAACAATCATCATATTCGCCCTGCTGGTGTGTGCATGTATATTGTCCCTGCATGCGCAGGTGGGCGAGCAACGCCACAACTTCGCTGTGGGCGTCAATGGAGGCATCAATCTGAATAGCGTAAGCTTCTCTCCCTCTGTCAAGCAGAAGAATCTGATGGGCATCAACGGTGGTGTGACAGCCCGATACATTTCCGAGAAATATTTCAGTATGATTTGCGGTGCACAAATCGAGCTGAACTTCTCACAGCACGGTTGGGACGAGTATTACGAGGACTATCCCACACTGAGCTACACCCGCACCATGAACTATGTGGAAATACCGTTCCTGGCACATCTGGCATTCGGCAAGGACCGCGGTCTGCAATTCTTCATCCATGCCGGTCCGCAGATAGGTTTCCTGCTTGGCGACAGCGAAAAGATAGACGGCGACTGGGACGGCACTGTAGCAGAATCCTACACCAACATCACCGTGGAACAGCACGGCAAGGCCATAGACAACAAATTCGACTACGGCATTGCAGGTGGAGCAGGCATAGAGCTGCGCACCAAGGCAGGCAATTTCATCGTAGAAGGAAGATACTACTATGCTTTATCCGATTTCTATGGTAGCACCAAGAAGGACTTTTTCTCACGCTCCGCACACGGAGTCATTACGGCCAAGATAACTTATCTCTTCGACTTGAAGAAGTAATGCTTATAGGAAACACCCGTTTCCACACGTAGGAACGACAATTTCCTCTAATGGGAACAGTATAATGGAACGACTGTAACCTCAAGAGGAAACGATAAAAAAGGCAGACCACGTATTCCGAATGAAATACGTGGTCTGCCTTTTGTTATTATCAAGTAGATAAACCTTCTTATCTTCTTAAACGGTCTGCCGCCTTCACCATCACCTCATCTTTGTAGATGGCACGGAAGGCCAGATAGTTGAGGATGATGGCTACCACCGGAAGGCAAAGCGCCCATCCCAACTGGAAAGTCATTGCATCCAAATCACCCTTCAAAATAAACATAAATACACAGAAGGCTATGTAGTAGCCTATCAGCAGAATGCTGCTGAAAATCGTCATGCGTATTTGCAACATACGGTTACGGAAAAGGAATATCGTACAGAAGGCAACAAGTGCACTGAGCAACAATATCCCGAACAAGCCCCAAGTAGACTGAAATCCTCCGTCGGCCAAAGCCACTCCCAGAGGTTTGAAAACATGTGCTGTCACTCCGTCCGCTCCGATGAACTGTCCTACAGGCATGCAAATTGCCACAACCAACAGGATAGTTACCAACAACAAATAAACAGATTGAATACGTTGTATCATTACTGTAATTTTTCTTTTTCCTTAGCCGGGTTACGATAGTAAATCTTACCCTCCACATACTCTTGCGTTGCAATCAATGTCGGCTTCGGCAGTTTTTCGTAATAGCGGGAAATCTCAATCTGTTCCCGGTTTTCGAACACTTCTTCCAAATTATCATTGTAAGAGGCAAACTCAGCAAGCTTTTTGGAAAGGTCATTCTTGATTTCCACACTAATCTGGTTGGCACGTTTTCCGATAATCGCTACGCTTTCGTATACATTACCGGTATCCTCACACAACTCCATCATATCACGGGTCACCGTAGTAGTAGGAGCATTTGTCTTTCTGTAATCCATAAATTTATCTATTGTATTATTATATTATTGCTCTTCACTTCCTTCTCCCAGCATTTTCTGTGCTTCCTTAAAGATTCGGTCGACTTCCTTCATATACTTACTTTCGGGGAACTCATTTTTAAAGGCATAACATTCATCCACCGCTTCACGGTAACGTTCGGCTCTTCTATCTTCCACACTATACACAGCCAACTCATACTTGGCACGCAAGATAAGAATGGATAAATCTTCACGTAGGTTGGTATAGGGATAATCCTTCAAAGCATTCTGCGCAGTGATAACGCAAGCCTGATAGTTGTTGCCCAGATAATTACCCATATTATAATAAAGTTTTGCAGACAGATACTCCTTCATCACCAGCTTGTCCTGCAAGGCAAATATCATGTTCTGCGCTTCTTCTTTCTTGGAGCTTTGCGGGAAGTATTCCATAAACATCTGCAACTGCTGGATGGCGCTATACGTACCGGATTGGTCCAAACGCGGCTCCGGAGTATCCAAATATAGAGCTTTACCGGCATGGAAACGTGCCAGTTCAGTGAATGTGCCGCGGGGATAAACGTTGTAGTATTGAATGAAAGTCTGCGCAGCAGTCTGATAATCCTTTTGGTTATAGTAACTCATGCCCAGCATATAGAGGGATTCCTCCGCCTTATCAGTACCTTTGAGAATGGCAATCAATTCATTGAGCAAAGTAGCAGCACGGTTGTACTGGCCTTTTGCGAAGTAATTTTTTGCCGCTTCGTACTTGTATTCGTAATCTGTGCTTTTCAGCAATTTGTTGTATTCTCCACACGAGGAGAGCAGCAATGCTGCAAGCAGAGTTATTAGGATGTTCTTCTTCATTACTTTTGTTCAAATAATGCGCAAAGATAGAGGTTCGCATCGAATAAAGCAACGATACGAGCCTTAATTTTTCAAAAACCAGACGAACGGGCAGGAATTAGGGATGAATGGTGAAGGATTAGGGATTAGTGACTGTGCTATCAACTGCATAGTCCTCATCCCTAATCCTTCCTCCCTAATCCTTCGTTTTCACAGTTTATAGAGTTCGCTTGCCGCCAGCAAATCGACCTTTTTTTCTGTCAATACACGGATACAGTTATCCATGTCGTTGGGACGGATGATGACATTGGCCGTTTCACCATTGGCAAAGGAATACATGTACTCGATGAACACGCCTTCATCGGAGAGGAAACGGAGCACTTTCGCCAATGAGCCGGGGATATTGGGACAACTGATGCCTACCACATCCGTTACGTTCACAGCGAAGTGATTATTTTTCAAAGCCTTATATGCTTTATCCGGTTCGGAAACAATGCCACGAAGGATACCGAAATCGGCATTCTCTGCAATACATAGAGCAGAAAGGTTGACACCTTCTTTTGCAAGAACTTCAGTCACCTCTGTGAGGCGGCCGGACTTGTTCTCCAGAAAAATGGAAAGTTGTTTTGCTACCATAGGTTCATTTACTATTTGACAATTTACAATTTACAATTTGGCAATTACAATTTGCGGTTGTCGATGACGCGCTTGGCTTTGCCTACGCTGCGCTCAATACTGCGTGGTTCTACCAGACGAACATCTACACCGAGACCGAGTACGCTCTGCAGGCGGGCTACGAGCTTCTTCTTCAAAGCCAGCATCTTGTTGATTTCGTCGGAATAGTATTCAGGACGAACCTCAACCTGCAACTCCATGGTATCGGTATTGTTCTTGCGGTCTACCAGCAAGAGGTAGTGAGGCTCGAACTCCGGCATTTCGAGGATGACGGACTCTATCTGAGTGGGGAACACGTTGACACCACGGATAATCAGCATGTCATCGCTACGTCCCAAGATGCGGTCCATACGAACCAGTGTACGTCCGCAGGAGCACTTATCGTAGTGCAGGGCGGTGAGGTCCTTGGTACGGTAGCGCAACAGCGGCATCCCCTCTTTGGTAAGGTGAGTGAACACCAATTCGCCGGTCTGACCAGGAGCAACCGGCTCGAGGGTCTTCGGGTCTACAATCTCGGGGAAGTAATGGTCTTCATTGAGGTGGGTACCGTGCTGGCACTCGCATTCGTAACCTACACCGGGACCGGCAATCTCACTAAGCCCATAAATATCAAATGCCTTGATACCCAGCTTGGTTTCAATATCCCGACGCATACTTTCGGTCCATGGCTCGGCGCCGAAGGCTCCCACTTTCAACTTAAACTCTTCACGGGGAAGACCGGAGTCTTTGATGGCATCTGCCAGATAGAGGGCGTATGAGGGCGTGCAGCAAAGTACGGTAGAACCGAAATCATGCATCAGTGTAATCTGCTTCTCCGTATTGCCGCTGGACATCGGGATGACGGAAGCGCCGATATTCTCGGCACCGGCATGCGCACCCAGTCCGCCGGTAAAAAGTCCGTAACCGTAGGACACCTGGAAAATATCCGAGCTACCGGCACCATAGGCGGTAAAGGCCCGTGAAAGGCATTCGGACCATGCTGAAAGGTCTTTTCGGGTATAGCCTACCACAGTGGGTTTTCCGGTTGTGCCGGAAGAGGCATGAATACGCACAATCTGGCTCATAGGTACGGCACAGAGGCCGAAGGGATAATTGTCCCGCAAGTCGTACTTGGTAGTAAAAGGCAGTTTTACAATATCATCTATACTGTTTATGTCATCGGGAGTAACTCCCAGTTCCTGCATTTTCTTACGATAAAAAGGAGTGTCATGATACACACGCTCCACAGTCTTTTTGAGACGAATGCTCTGGATTTTACGAAGGCTTTCGCGATCCATGCATTCGATGCTTTCATTCCAAATCATGTTCTTCGTTGTATTACAATTATTAATGGTTGTTATCAATATAGCTGCAAAGTAAACAAAAAAATTTTGTTTATCTCAAAGATTTTACCGAATATTGCCACTCCTAAGAAGAGAAAATGAACAAATTCGAACTGACATCCGCTTACCAGCCCACCGGTGACCAGCCGGAGGCCATCGCACAGCTGACCGAGGGCGTGCGCGAGGGACTTCCCGCACAGACACTGCTCGGTGTCACCGGGTCCGGAAAGACATTCACCATAGCCAACGTCATCGCCAACATCAACAAGCCAACGCTGATATTGAGCCACAACAAGACGCTGGCTGCCCAGTTGTACAGCGAGTTCAAGGGATTCTTCCCGAACAATGCCGTGGAATACTATGTGTCCTACTACGACTACTATCAGCCCGAAGCCTACCTGCCATCATCGGACACCTATATAGAAAAAGACCTCGCCATCAACGACGAGATAGACAAGTTGCGCCTTGCCGCCACCTCTGCCCTGCTTTCGGGCAGGAAAGATGTAGTGGTGGTATCCTCCGTTTCGTGCATATACGGCATGGGGAATCCGGCGGACTTCTACAACAACGTCATCGAAGTACAGCAAGGCAAGAATTTCAGTCGCAATGTCTTCCTGCGATGCCTGGTGGACAGTCTTTACGTACGCAACGACATTGACCTGAACCGCGGCAATTTCCGCGTGAAAGGCGATACGGTGGACATTTATCTGGCTTACGCCGACAACCTGCTGCGCGTCACCTTTTGGGGAGACGAGGTGGACAGCATTGAAGAGGTAGACCCTCTGAGCGGCGTAACTGTTGCCAAGTTCGACGCTTATAAGATTTATCCCGCCAACCTCTTCATGACCACCAAAGAAGCCACGTTGCGTGCCATCCACGAAATAGAGGACGACCTTCACAAGCAGGTGCAATGGTTTGAAAACGAAGGTCGCCCATTCGAAGCCAAACGCTTGCAGGAACGGGTGACCTACGATATGGAAATGATACGCGAATTGGGACATTGCTCCGGCATTGAGAATTATTCGCGCTACTTTGACGGGCGTGCTGCCGGTACCCGCCCCTACTGCCTGCTGGACTTCTTTCCCGAAGATTTCCTGATAGTCATTGACGAAAGCCACGTCAGCGTCCCGCAGATACGTGCCATGTACGGAGGTGACCGCGCCCGCAAGATAAACCTGGTGGAGTACGGATTCCGGCTGCCGGCAGCCATGGACAACCGCCCGCTGAAATTCGATGAATTCGAAGAGATGGCCAAACAAGTGATTTACGTCAGCGCCACACCGGCAGATTACGAACTGATGAAATCCGAAGGCATCGTAGTAGAGCAGGTCATCCGTCCGACCGGGCTCTTGGACCCTATCATCCAGGTACGTCCCAGCCACAACCAGATAGACGACCTGATGGAAGAGATACAGCTGCGCATCGAGAAGAACGAGCGAACTCTCGTCACCACCCTCACCAAACGAATGGCTGAAGAACTGACGGAATATCTGCTGAACAACAACGTGAAGTGTAATTATATCCACAGCGACGTAGACACTTTGGAACGTGTGAAAATTATGGGTGACTTGCGCGAGGGCGTTTACGATGTACTTGTCGGTGTCAACCTGCTGCGTGAAGGACTCGACCTGCCTGAAGTCTCTCTCGTTGCCATTCTCGATGCAGACAAGGAAGGTTTCCTTCGTTCCCACCGCTCACTGACACAGACTGCCGGACGTGCCGCCCGTAACGTGAACGGTATGGTCATCATGTATGCCGACAAAATAACGGACAGCATGCAACTGACCATCGACGAGACCAACCGCCGTCGCGAGAAGCAGTTGAAGTACAACGAAGAGCACGGCATCACGCCACAGCAAATCAAGAAAGCAAAGAACCTCAATGTGTTTGCCACCAACGAGGCTTCCGGCGAAGCCGTCCTCAGCAGCGAGAAGTTCACTTCCAGCACTCCCCGCCCCTATGTGGAACAAGAAAGTACATCTACGATGGCTGCCGACCCTATAGTACAGTACATGAGCCGCAAGCAACTGGAAAAGAGTATTGAACGTACCAAGAAGCTTATGCAGGAGGCTGCCAAGAAACTCGATTTTATCGAAGCCGCACAGTATCGGGACGAGGTGCTGAAGATGGAGGAATTGCTGAAAGAAAAAGACGAGTAAGGGATTTCACCTCTTTTTCTCAAACTATACTCCCCTCCTTTTGTTATTCTATGAAACAGAGTATTAATTCATAAAGACAAAAGCGAGATGAATAAACCAATAAAGACAATAGCTGTTGCACTGGCTGCCATAGCCTCCATGAGTGTGCAACAAACAGAAGCGTGTACCCGAGCCACCTACATCGGTCCTGACAATACAGTCATTACAGGACGTACGATGGACTGGAAAGAAGACCTTATGAGTAACATCTATGTATTCCCAAGAGGCATGCAAAGGGCAGGCTACAACAAAGGGAATACAGTGAACTGGACTTCCAAGTACGGTAGCGTCATTGCCGCCGGTTATGACATAGGTACCTGCGACGGTATGAACGAGAAAGGTCTGGTTGCCAGCCTGCTCTTCCTTCCGGAGTCCGTTTACCACCGCCCGGGAGACAACCGCCCGATTATGGGCATCAGTATCTGGACGCAATACGTACTCGACAATTTTGCAACCGTACGCGAAGCTGTGGATGAACTGAAAAAAGAATCCTTCCGCATTGATGCACCAGACCTGCCCAACGGAGCCGCTTCCACCCTGCATCTGGCCATCACAGATGAAACCGGAAACACGGCTATCCTGGAATACATAGACGGAAACCTTGAGATACATGAAGGCAAGCAGTATCAAGTAATGACCAACTCTCCCAAATATGAACTCCAGCTGGCTATCAACGACTATTGGAAAGAGGTAGGCGGACTGAATATGTTGCCGGGAACCAACCGCTCCAGTGACCGCTTTGTACGCGCATCGTTCTACATCAATGCCATTCCGCAAACAGCGGATGCAAAGATTGCTGTACCCAGTGTATTGAGCGTAATGCGCAATGTTTCTGTACCGTTCGGTATCACCACACCGGACAAGCCCCATATCTCCTCCACCCGTTGGCGTTCTGTATCCGACCAGAAGAACAAAGTATATTATTTTGAGTCCACACTGACCCCTAACTTGTTCTGGCTCGACTTGAAGAAAATCGATTTTAGCCCGAATGCAGGAATCAAGAAACTCTCACTGACAAACGGAGAAATCTATGCCGGAGATGCCATAAAGGATTTGAAAGACAGCAAAGGATTTGTATTTCTTTTCCAGACGCCGGTAATGTAGCACAGCCCCTACACATAGCCCCTCAATAATGGATGCTTCCCACTTCTTTCTATAAGAGAAAGCAGGGAAGCATTTATTTTTCTCATTATTTTTGTGTACGTTTGCAGATACATACTCAATGCAGCAATTTACATGGAATTATTAGTATACAAAGCCTCTGCCGGCTCAGGCAAGACCTTTACGCTGGCTGTGGAATACATCAAGCATTTGATAATCAATCCACGCGCCTACCGGCAGATACTTGCCGTAACCTTCACCAACAAGGCTACGGCAGAGATGAAGGAGCGCATACTGACACAGCTTTACGGTATCTGGAAGGGAGCACCTTCTTCCGAAGCATACTTGGAGAGAATTAAAAATTATAAATTAAAAATTAAAGAAGAAGGCGGGGACAGATTGACGGACGGGGAGATTCGTCAACGGGCCGGCATGGCACTGCAATACATGCTGCATGACTACAGCCGTTTCCGCGTGGAAACCATCGACTCCTTTTTTCAATCTGTGATGCGCAACCTTGCCCGCGAACTGGAACTGAGTCCTAACCTGAACATAGAGCTGAACAACAGTGAAGTGCTGAGTGATGCCGTAGACAGCCTCATCGAGAAGCTTACCCCCACTTCTCCCGTGCTGGCATGGCTCCTGGACTACATCGACGAGCGCATCCGCGACGACAAACGCTGGAACGTATCGAATGAGGTGAAAAGTTTCGGACGAAACATCTTCGATGAAAGCTACATAGAACGCGGCGAAAAACTACGGCAATGCCTTCGTACTCCGAACACGTTGAAACTCTACCGGGATGTGCTGCGCGATATGGAAACCGAGGCTCTGGAACAGATGAAAAGTTTCTACGACCAGTTTGAAGGCGAACTGGAAGGGCATGCCCTCACTCCCGAAGACTTGAAAGGAGGTGCCCGAGGCATCGGCAGTTACTTCCGCAAACTGCGCGACGGCAGACTGTCTGACAAAGATGTGCTGAACGCCACCCTGCAAAACAGCCTGGCAGATGCAAAAAACTGGGCAACGAAAACATCCTCACGGAAGGACGACATCATCTGTCTGGCAAAAACCAGCCTGATACCTCTACTGCAGGAAGCCGAAAGAATGCGTCCGCAACGCAACCGCACCCTGAACAGTTGCCGTCTCTCGCTCCAGCATCTCAACAAACTACAACTCCTCAACCATATTGACGAAGAGGTACGTACACTGAACCGAGAACATAACCGCTTTCTACTTTCGGACACCAACGCCCTGCTGCACAAATTGGTGCGCGAGGGTGACTCTTCGTTCGTCTTCGAGAAAATCGGCGCCAACATACGCAACGTCATGATTGACGAATTCCAGGACACCAGCCGCATGCAATGGGACAACTTCCGTCTGCTGTTGCTCGAAGGACTTTCGCAAGGAGCCGACAGTCTGATTGTGGGAGATGTGAAGCAGTCCATCTACCGCTGGCGGAACGGGGACTGGGGAATACTGAACAGCTTGGGAAATAAAGAATTAAACTTAAACTCCTTCCCCGTCCGTGTGGAAACCCTAAAAACAAACCGGCGTAGCGAAACCAACATTATCCGTTTCAACAACCAGGTATTTACCGCTGCCATAGACTACCTCAATGCATTACACCTGAACGAACTGAAAGAGGATTGCCTACCCCTGAAACGCGCTTATGCCGACGTAGTGCAGGAATCGCCCAAGAGCACGGAGTACGGCTACGTAAAAGCCACCTTCCTGGAACCGGACGATGAACACAACTATACAGAGCAGACCCTTCTCGCTTTAGGAGAAGAGGTGCAACGGCTGCTGGAAGAGGGCGTAACACTGAATGATATCACCATCCTTGTCCGCAAGAACAAGAATATCCCGCCGATAGCCGACTATTTTGACAAAGAACTGCATCTTTCTGTCGTGTCCGACGAAGCTTTCCGTCTGGATGCCTCCCTTGCCATCTGCATGCTGATGGATGCCCTGCGCTGCCTATCGAATCCGGAGAACAAGATTGCGGAGGCTGCGCTGATGAAGAATTACAAATTACAAATGACAAATGACGAGCAGTCGGGATTCATCATAGCCACTCCCCTGCCCGAAACCTTTACCTCCCGACGGGAAACGCTGCGCTTGATGCCTTTGTATGAGTTACTGGAAGAACTGTTCAGCATCTTCGGCATGAGCCGCATTGAAAAGCAGGATGCCTACCTCTTCTCCTTCTTCGATGCTGTGACGGAGTATCTGCAAAGCAATTCTTCCGAACTGGCCAGCTTCATCCGCTACTGGGACGAAACCCTTTGCAGCAAAACCATCCCCAGCGGTGAGATGGACGGCATACGCATCCTCTCCATCCACAAGTCCAAAGGACTGGAATTCCATACCGTACTGATTCCCTTCTGCGACTGGAAGCTGGAGAACGAAACCAACAACCAGCTGGTGTGGTGCGCCCCACCGGAAGAGCCTTATAATGCCATCAGCTTAGTACCGGTGAACTATTCCACCACCATGGCGGAATCCATATATCGGCAGGACTATCTGCACGAACGTCTTCAGCTGTGGGTAGACAATCTGAATCTGCTGTACGTGGCCTTTACCCGTGCCGGCAAGAACCTCATCCTCTGGAGCCGGAAGGAACAGAAGGGAACCATATCCGAACTCCTTGCCAACACCCTGCCCCACATAGCCAAAGACGGAGCAGGCAGTTGGGACGAAGAGGCTTCCATATATGAGAACGGCAAGATTTGCCCTTCCCCCGTCCCCGTCTCACAGCATGACGCAGACAACCCTGCTAACGACGAAGCTAAACCTCTATACTACGAACAGAAACCTCTATACTGCGAACGTAAACCTGAGGTTTACGAACAGCAACCAGTCAACAGACTTTCGCAAAAGCCGGTCAAACTGCCCGTCCACATGGAGAGCATGCTCCACGACATCGAGTTCCGGCAATCCAACCGTTCGGCAGACTTCATAGCAGGAGTGGACGAAGCAGAGTCCAGCCAGCGCTTCATCAACCGGGGACGTTTGCTGCATACCCTATTCTCTGCCATCGAAACGGAAAAAGACATTGACAATGCCATCAGCCAGCTCGTCTTTGAAGGTGTGATTGGACGGAGTGAGACGGAAGAAGAAATACGCAATCTCACCCAACGCGCTTTCTCCCTGCCTCAAGTCAAGGACTGGTATTCAGGAACGTGGCAGCTATTCAATGAATGCGACATCATCTGGCAGGAAAACGGTGAACTGCGGACACGCCGCCCGGACCGCGTGATGATGCGTGGCGAAGAAATCGTAGTGGTGGACTTCAAGTTCGGAAAGCCAAACAAGAAGTACAACAAGCAGGTGCAGGGATACATGCAACTGCTGGTCCGCATGGGGTATGTCGCAGAAAATATACGGGGTTACTTGTGGTATGTAGAGGAGAACAACATAGAACCGGTATAACTCACTCCCCATCCACTATTAATTATCAATTATCAACTAAATCATGGAAACATTCCTCCAACTGGTCGCCCGCGACCTTTACGCCAAAATAGGAAACGACCTCTCGCGCACCGCCATCGTTTTCCCCAACAAACGTGCCAGTCTGTTCTTCAACGAATATCTGGCAACTGAAACGGACCGCCCTTTGTGGTCGCCTGCCTACGTCAGCATCAGCGAACTGTTCCGGCAACTCTCTCCATTGAAGTCCGGTGACCCTATCCGTCTGGTATGCGAATTGTATAAGGTATTCCGCGAAGAGACCCGCAGCGAAGAAACTCTGGATGACTTCTACTTCTGGGGAGAACTGCTCATCAGCGATTTCGATGACGTAGACAAAAACCTTGTAGATGCCGACAAACTCTTCAGCAACCTGCAAGAACTGAAGAACATTATGGACAATTACGACTTCCTCGACCAAGAACAAGAAGAAGCCATCCGCCAGTTCTTCCAGAACTTTTCCATAGAAAAGCGCACGGAGCTGAAAGCCAAATTCATCTCCCTCTGGGATAAACTGGGCGACATCTACCGCCACTACCGCCGCAATCTTACAGAACTGGGCATCGCCTACGAAGGCATGATGTACCGCAATGTCATGGAGCAACTCGACACCGACCGACTGCGCTACGACCGCTATGTATTTGTCGGCTTCAACGTGCTAAATAGAGTAGAAACCCGTTTCTTCCAGCTCTTGCAGGATGCCGGAAAAGCAATGTTCTATTGGGATTACGACGTGTTCTACACCCGTCTTCCCCTTGAGCAAAAGCCGCCCTATACCCACGAAGCAGGCGAATTCATCCTCCGCAACCTAAAGCTGTTTCCCAACCAACTGCCCGAAACTTCTTTTGATGTACTGCGGAAACCCAAGAACGTACGCTTTATCTCCGCTTCTACCGAAAATGCACAAGCCCGCTACTTGCCGCAATGGATTAGGGGGAATGAAGAATTAAGAACCCCTTCTTCATTCAAAGACACTGCCGTTGTCCTTTGCAACGAATCCCTACTGCTTCCCGTCCTCCACTCCATTCCGGCAGAGGTAAAGAACGTCAACATCACAATGGGATTTCCCCTTGCCCAAACTCCGGTGTACAGTTTTATCAACGCCCTTGTAGAGCTACAGACTACCGGCTACCATGCAGGTACCGGACGATATACTTACGAGACCGTACTCACCCTGCTGAAACATCCTTATACCCGGCAGCTTTCCTCCCATGCCGAAGTACTGGAAAGACGGCTTACGCAGGACAACCGCTTCTATCCCCTTCCCTCGGAGCTGAAGCAGGACGCATTTCTTGAACAAGTCTTTACACCACAGAACGGCATTGCCGCCCTATGCAGCTACCTCACCGAACTGCTTCGCGAAGTGGCCGTCCTCTACCGCCAGGAAAAAGACGTGGAAGACATCTTCAACCAGCTGTACCGCGAGTCTCTGTTCAAAAGCTACACCCTCGTCAATCGCCTGCTCAGTCTGATAGAGACCGGCGAACTGAGTGGCGTGCGCACAGACACGCTGAAGCGACTGCTGAACCGGCTGCTTACCTCTGCCAACATCCCCTTCCACGGAGAGCCCGCCATCGGCATGCAAGTAATGGGTGTGCTGGAAACGCGTAACCTCGACTTCCGCAACCTCATCATGCTCTCCCTCAACGAAGGGCAATTGCCCAAAGCCGGAGGCGACTCCTCCTTCATCCCCTACAACCTGAGGAAAGCCTTCGGCATGACCACCATAGAGCACAAGAATGCCGTCTATGCCTACTACTTCTACCGCCTCATCCAACGGGCAGAAAACGTCACCTTATTATATAACACCTCTTCGGACGGACTGAACCGCGGGGAAATGTCCCGCTTCATGCTGCAATTCCTGGTAGAGTCGCCGCACAACATCTCCCTTGAGTACCTTGAAGCCGGACAATCTCCACAGCAAGCCCGGGAAATTGAGATTCACAAGACACCGGAGATGTTGCAACAGATGTTCGACGCCTACAACATCCACCAACGTCCCAAAGCGTTCTTCTCCCCCTCTGCCCTCAATGCCTATCTGGACTGCCGCCTGAAATTCTACTACCGATACGTAGCCGGCCTGAAAGCTCCCGATGAAGTAAGCGCCGAGATAGACTCCACCCTCTTCGGCACCATCTTCCACCGTTCCGCCGAACTGGTGTACAACGAACTGACAGCCAACGGACGGGAGATACGTAAAGACGACCTGGAACAATTACTGAAAGACGATGTTCGCCTGCAAGCCTATGTGGACAATGCTTTTAAAGAAAAGTTCTTCCATGTGCCCCTTACGGAGCAACCGGAATATAACGGTACGCAGCTTATCCATTCCAAAGTCATTGCCTCTTACCTGCGCCAGCTTCTGCGCAATGACCTGCAATATGCCCCGTTCCGTATGGAGGGTATGGAACAGGACGTCAGAGAAATGATGGAAATAGATACTCCGCAAGGAAAGCTTGCCTTACAGATAGGCGGTACCATCGACCGCCTGGACAGCAAAGGAGACACGCTACGTATCGTGGACTACAAGACAGGCGGTACTCCCAAGACTCCTGAAAATATAGAACAACTGTTTACTCCCGCCGACAACCGTCCCAACTATATTTTCCAGACGTTTCTGTACGCCGCCATCCTCTGCCGCAAGCAATCGCTGAAGGTAGCCCCTTCCCTACTTTACATCCACCGGGCAGCTTCCGAAAGCTACTCCCCGGTCATCGAAATGGGAGCGCCGCGACAACCCAAGGTACCGGTCAACAACTTCGCTTTCTTCGAAGACGAGTTTCGCGAACGGCTGCACGGACTCCTGCAGGAGATATTCAGCCAAGAAGAAACATTCAGCCAAACAGAGGATACCCGGAAATGTGAATATTGCGATTTCCGCAGTCTGTGTAAGAGATAAAAAAACAGACCATCCGTTCATAAGAAACAGATGGTCTGCACGACCGTAACAGACGGTCTATTTGAGTCTGACGGATGGTCTGTTTTACTTCAACGGACCATCCGTTCTATTTTCTTCGTTATCACTTCTTCACCGGAATAGAGAAGCTGAATATGGAGCCTTCGCCTTCCTTGGAAGTAAACCACAGTTTACCGCCATTCTTCACGACAAAATCCTTGCATAGCAACAAGCCCAGTCCCGAGCCTTCTTCGTTGTTCGTGCCGAACGTGCTGAAATGCGTATCAGTATGCAATAACTTCTTCTGCCCCTCCTCGCTGATGCCACAGCCATAATCCTGAACGCTGACAACTGCCATACCATCTACTTCCTCCATCTTCACCAGTACCTCTGAGTTCTCCTTACTGAACTTAATGGCATTACTCAACAAGTTACGGACCACTGTCTTCAGCATGTCAATATCAGCGTTGACCATCATTTTTTCCGGTTTCATCTCGTGGATTCTTATCTTCTTCAGGCTTGCCACCATACTGAAAATCTCAATGACACCGTCTGTCACTTCGACGAGGTCCACATCCTGATAAACCACGTTCAACTTACCGATTTGACTCTTTGTCCATTTCAGCAGGTTATCCAGCAATGAAAACACATCCTCCGTAGTCTGATTAGCCATCGTCAGAAGCTCGTACATTTCGGCGCCAATTTTCTCAGATGGCAAGTTCAATATCAGCATATTCAGCACCATTTTGATGGATCCCATCGGAGAACGTAAGTCATGGGCAATCACCGAATAAAGCTTGTCACGCCCGGCAATAGTACGTTGCAGTTCTTCCGTCTTACTCAAAATCAACCGTTTGGCAGCTACCAAAGATATTTGGTGGGTAACACGGATAATCAATTCCTCCTTATTGAAAGGCTTAGAGATGAAGTCATTCGCGCCAACCTGAAACCCCTTCACAATATCTGCCGTACTATTCAGTGCGGTCAGAAAGATGATTGGAATATCAGCTGTATTCGGATTTGACTTTAAATGTTGAGCTACTTCAAAACCACTCATGTCCGGCATCATTACGTCAAGCAAAACCAAATCAGGATTTTCCTTTTCCACCTGTTCCAACGCTTGCCGCCCGTTACTTGCAGTAGCAATCGCGAATTTCTCATTTGTCAAAAGCACTTTCAACAATAAAACGTTTGACATCACATCGTCAACGATGAGAATCTTGTATTCGGAAGGATTTATTTCCATGTTCATCTTTCTATATTGTTTTTCCCGTTATCAAAATTACTATTTAGTTAGGAACGATATTCCTTAAAATACTCTATTATATACTGTAAACCCTCTTCCAGCTCTATAGTCGGTTCCCAGCCCAACTTTTCCTTTGCCAGAGTGATGTCCGGCTGACGCTGTTTGGGATCATCATGAGGCAGTGGCTTGAAAATCAGTTTCGACTTGGAATTCGTCAGCCTAATGACCTTTTCCGCCAGTTCCAATATGGAGAATTCATTCGGATTTCCCAAGTTTACCGGACCGATAAAATCGTCCTCCGTGTTCATCATCCGCACCATACCTTCTATACAGTCATCTACATATTGGAAACTTCGCGTCTGATTACCCGAACCGTATATTGTAATATCCTGGTTCTGCAATGCTTGAACCACGAAATTGGAAACCACCCGTCCGTCATTCGGCAACATCCGAGGACCGTACGTATTGAATATACGGATAATCTTGATCCGCACTCCATTCTGGCGGTGATAGTCCATAAACAATGTCTCGGCACAACGCTTCCCTTCATCATAACAAGAACGGAGGCCAATTGGATTTACATTTCCCCAATAACTTTCCACTTGGGGATGAATAACGGGGTCACCGTACACTTCGCTGGTAGAAGCCTGCAATATCTTGGCATTCGTCTTTTTGGCCAGTCCCAGCATATTGATGGCGCCCAATACAGAAGTCTTGATGGTTTTAATGGCATCATATTGGTAGTGGATGGGAGAAGCAGGACAAGCCAGATTATAGATTTCGTCCACATCTGCCTCATAAGGGGTTTCCACATCATGCAGTACAAATTCAAAGCGGGGATTGCTCTTCAGATGAGTGATATTTCCTTCCGAACCGGTGAAAAGATTATCCAGACAAATCACCTGATGCCCGTCGTTTATCAATCGGGTACAAAGATGAGAACCTATAAAACCAGCACCGCCACTAACCAAAATTTTCTTCATGTAATGTTTTTTATAGTGCCTTAAAGCACATAGGACCTATTCTGTTTGTTTTGATGCTGACAAATGTAGGCGATTTGACTAAATTATGCAAGTTTGCAACGAAATATTTCACTTGTTAATGAATATAAAGAGGCAGATTAAAAAATCCACCCCTGAAATATTCATTTATTTATCCGCCACATACTCTTCTTTCTTATCCGGAATGCTGAAGTTCTTGTTCGCAAACAAGTCTGCCAGACCCGAAATTTGCTTTAAACGCAACACTTCGTCGCGATCCATTCCGATATTCTTCATTATCCATTCATCAGACATACCGGCTCTGTCCAATTCCGCAACAATATGGCACATCAACTCGATATTATGCGTACCACGGGCACGATTATGACGGATAGTGGACGCCATACGGTTGGAAAGTTCCTTGTCAATCACGACCACGGGAAGCAACCCGTTTTCGCGCTGATAAATTCTTTTGGATGTCTTCAACACCTGATAACGGTGGTAACCGTCCACCAGGATGTAGTTATCCTCTTCCTCATCATAGTAACAGACACAAGGCATGGTGAAACCATCTTCCCAGATGGAAAGCTCCAGAAGCTTCATTTCGGGCGGTGCCACTACATTCGGATTGTAATCGTTTGCTTGTATTTTCTCTATTGGAATTGCCCTTACGTTATATACCGGACTTTTATCTACGCTCATAACATCATATTTTTGAATTGTTCCATTATCTTGTCTCTTTTGTATGCCTCTTCCTTGTTCAAGGCAAAACCCATGTACTTGCAGGCATGGTCATTCTTCAGGATGCATATGCACATCCGCTTATAAGTGGGAATTTCCCGGAATTCCGCGATGTCAATATCATCCAGATAATCCATGCGCACCGGCTTCTTGTTTGTCTTGTAATTCGTGATATTTATCACTTCAATGGACACTCCTGCATCCCTCAGCTTCTGGATGGTCTCGTCAGCCAGACACCCCCCTTTTGTACGCCAGAATTCAATGCTGACGGTAAGCTTTTTCAAGTAGTTCCTCCGGGTCTCTTCCGGCAAGGTGGAAAGCAGGAACTGCATAAAGCCTTTCCACGTATACCCTTCGGGCAGTCGGACCGTCTGCCACCCCATAGCACGCGTCCCTCCGTAAATACCGGTAAAGTTCACCCCGTTGACCCGCCCTATCATTCTTCCCCAAGTATTCGGGTCGATGACACGATACAGCTTCAGGCTCTCTTGTGCCTCACAAAGAAAAGGGCTTGCCACACGCTGGCGTTCGATATTGACTCCGGCTTTATAATATAGGTCATACAAATGGTTATAGTCAAAGCCGAATTTGCCATTGGCCGTCCAGATATCCGTCGTCTTCCAATCATAAATGGGATAAGCATTGAAAATGTCATTGCCTATCTTCGAGGTCCAGCGGTAATTGTGGTACATCTGATACTTCCGGTTCAGATGGATGCTGCGCCAGCGGTTAAAACTCTCTTGCGTACGGATGCCTATGAGAAAGCAGGCACGCACTCCATCCTTCTTCTCATGCAGCCATTTGGCAAAGTGCATCTGGAACTCATAATCCCACATTTCGGGAGTGTAGAAAGGAAACGTCTCTTTAGTGAGGCAGCCTTTCGGCATCTTCCTTACCCAAATGTCCTCCAAATCCTCCTGCCACGGACGCCAGTAACTCTGGTACATCGACGTACAAGTCGTTACACGGAAAGGCACACAAACACGATACACCTCCAATATATCCTTATTCGCCTCCAATACCCGGTCCACATAATCAATGGTCATGCTGTACTGTATCTCATAGTCCATATGGAATACACACAGTTTACGGTTCAGCCGGTTCCGGCGGATATAGTCTATGCACAAATTCAGCAACACTCCACTATCTTTTCCTCCCGAAAAAGAGACGCATATCGTGTCAAATTCCCTAAAAATCACATCAAGACGTTCTTGCGCCAGTTCATACACATTTTTGGGTGTAGCCATAATTATCTGTTTTTCTTCATTTTCACATAACGGGTCCATACCTTGTCTTCCCAAAAGCCCAGCTCGCTGAAGACATCCCTATCTTCAACAAAGCTAACAGCCGTCAGACTACTCTCCTCGCCCTGCTTCTCAAGTACCTTTTCCAGAAGCAATTTTAGCGTGTCAACATTCCTTTCCTTAATATAATAGTTGTTGATGACACATTCATACTTCTTGTGCTCCACCGGCACAAAACCTACAACATGTTTATTATCCAGAGCAACAAACCACTCGTACTCTTCCGATGTCCGGAAAGGGTAATTGTAGTTCTGTTTCAGCACTTCCGGGCTCATAACCAAAGGGGCTACAAGCTCGTACAGCTTTTTATCCGTACCATGTAATTGCACTATCTGTATCATATCTACATTTATATTATTTGTAATTACGTGTTAAAGATAAAGCTTATTTACGACGGAATATTCTCCTTTTAAATAGATTTAAGAATATAGCCCTGTAATATAAAATATTAATAAATAAATATTATCCCCCTAATTTGTATATGTTGATTAATTTGGGTTTCTTTGCAAAAGAAAGTCACCCGAAGAGAAATAATGAAATATTTACTGCTTTTTATGACCTTTGCCAAGATAGGAATGTTCACTATCGGTGGCGGATACGCTATGATACCTCTCATTGAACGGGAAATCGTAAAAAAGAGATGGATGAGTAAAGAAGATTTCATGGAAATGTTTGCGTTGACCCAGTCACTTCCCGGTGTTTTTGCTGTCAATATATCCATATTCGTCGGTTACAAGCTGCATAAAGTAAAAGGTAGCCTGGTGTGTGCACTTGCCACAATCCTCCCCTCTTTTGTCATCATGATGCTGATAGCCATGTTCTTCGCTCATTTTCAGGACAACCAGGTGATGATACGCATCTTTAACGGTATCCGTCCGGCAGTAGTCGCACTGATTGTGATACCCTGCATTTCGGCTGCACGGGCACTGAAGCTGAAGTATTGGCAACTGGTGCTTCCAGCCATCGCCACCATACTCATCTGGCAATTCGGGCTATCCCCCGTATACATTGTCCTTGCAGGAATTGCAGGAGGAATGCTCTATACATTATGGTTAAAAGATAAACTGAGAAAATTACAGATATGATTTATTGGCAGCTGATATTGGTATATCTGAAAATCGGAATGTTCGGTTTTGGAGGCGGTTACGCCATGTTGTCCCTCATCCAATACGAGGTGGTGGACCACCATCACTGGCTCACCCTGCAACAATTCACGGACGTGGTGGCCATCTCGCAGATGACGCCCGGTCCGATAGGCATCAACAGTGCCACCTATGTGGGCTATGCAGTTACTCAAAGCGTGTGGGGAGCTGTCGTGGCCACCGTTGCAGTATGCCTTCCCTCGTTCATCCTGGTATTGCTCATCTCTTACTTCTTCGTGAAATGCAAAGACAACAAATACATCAAGGCGGCAATGTCTGGACTACTGCCCATGTCCGTATCATTGATAGCTGCTGCTGCCCTATTGCTGATGAACAAGGAAAATTTCATAGATTACAAAAGCATACTTATCTTTGCAGCCGCTTTCGGCGTGACGTGGAAGTGGCACCTCCACCCTATCTTACTGATAATCCTTGCCGGAATCGCAGGATTCCTTCTATATTGAGGAAGCGGTAGAGACGGACACCATCTTGCGAGCATATGCCCATACCACGCAATAGGCAACCAGCGGTACAATGAACGCCCACACCATCGTCGTATGGTCTGCCACCAGTCCCATCAACAGCGGACCTACCACGCCTCCCACGGGAGACATCATCAGGAAAGAGGAAGCCCTCTTGGTATGGTTGCCCAGCCCGCGCAAGGAAAGGGCAAAAATCGTGGGAAACATAATAGCCTCAAACGCATATCCGCACAACAGAGCTGCAAGCGATATCATCCCTACATCCAGCAGTACCAACGAAGTAGTCACTACTGTCCCCGTAGCACACACCAGCAACATTTTCTCGGCACGCACACGTCCCATAATCCAGCTACCGGCAAAACGTCCCAACATAAATAATCCCAGTCCACCGAAAGAAAGCACTACGGAAGCTTCGCGGGCATTCATCCAATTCTGCTCCACCACGTAATTGATGAAGAAGCTGTTGATGGAAATCTCGCCGACCTCATAGGCAAACAAGGCTATCAGCCCGAAAATGAAAAGCCGGTGTGACCACAATCCGACCTTATTACCAGCTTCGTCCACCTCCACACTATGTTCAATCTCGGGCAACTTGATTCTTGAAAAGACCAGTGCTACCAGCAACACAATTACCCCCATGCAGATATAGGGCAATGCGACATTACCCGAGCCCATCTGCCCATCCTTCGAGAAGAGCAGCAGTCCAGCCAGTACCGGTGCACAGATACATCCCAGACCGTTGAAGGATTGCGCGAAATTCAGCCGGCTGGCAGCAGTTTCCTTTGCGCCCAATTCTGTGGCATAAGGATTGGCGGCAGTTTCAAGAAACGTCAGTCCACAGCCTATCACGAACAATGCAAACAAGAAAAGATTAAAAGACAGATAATGCTGCCCGGGGATAAAGAGCAGCGAACCGACGCCGTAGAGCAACAGACCGAATACCACACCCCGGCGGTATCCGAAGCGACTGATGAAAAGTCCTGCAGGAATGGCCATAATGAAGTATCCCATATACATCGTCATCTGTATAAAGGCCGAATGTGTCTTCGTGATATCCAGTATCTCTTGAAAGTGCTTGTTCAGTACATTCAGAATGGCATGGGCAAATCCCCACAAAAAGAAAAGAGAGGTAATCAAAATGAAGGGCACAAGGTATTGTCTGCCCACCAATGGTATTCGTTTCTGTTTCATAATATGATAATTCCAGACAATCGTTGCAAGGCGATTGATAATTGCGGGTGCAAAGATAAACAAAACTCCCGGTCTTTACCCAACATTTTCCTATTCGCTATTGTACGGAGCAGCTTTTTCTCTAACTTTACTGCCATCATACAATGTTAAGCCATGAAAAATGCCATCCCACGATACAATTTCTACAAAACTAAGTACGGAAGCGAACTTCTGATAGATGTCGTTGATTTGCAGTATACCCGGAAATTCTTGACCCAGGGAAAAGTACATATTCTGACCTACTATGACATCACCTTCATCACAGAAGGAGAAGGAGAATTCACTATCGGTAACCGGACACACTTGGCAGCTCCCGGTGATGTATTCTTCTCCAAACCAGGTGAGGTGCGCAGTTGGGACACAGACCGTATCGGCAACGGTCATGCTCTAATTTTTGAGGATACCTTTTTGACCTCTTTCTTCAAAGACCCACTATTCGTGCAGCACCTCCCGTTCTTCCGAATGGGAAAAACGGCAGACAAACTCCAACTGCCGAACGGGCTCTATGCACGGATACTCCAACTTCTGCACGACATAAAGGTCGAAATCGACTCTTTCCACCCACACGATACGGGCATATTACGCGCCTTACTTTACGAAGTCCTCATGCTACTCAACCGTGCCTACCGCACCTCTATCCCTCCGGAGACGGGTAAGGAGCCACATAAAGATATCAGCAGCTTCCACCTCAGCCGATTCTTCGAATTGGTTGGGGAGCACTTCCGGGAGCAGCATTCTGTACAATTCTATGCCGATAAACTATGCATCACTCCCAACTATCTGAACGAAATCCTCTCTTCGGCCATAAACATCAATGCCAAGCAGTACATACTCAACAAGATTACAGACGAAGCCCAGCGTCTGCTCACCTACACCGACCTCCCCATTTCAGAAATAGCCTCCGAACTTCATTTCTCAACCGTCTCCTACTTTGTACGTAGTTTCCGACAATGTATAGGGTATACTCCCCTCGCCTACCGGAAAATGGAGAAACCGTGAAAAGTGACATATCCTCCTTCTTTTTTATTGTACAAAAGTTCCACTTACCGGCTATCTTTGCCCTTGAAACAATAACCCATAAAAAAACAAACAATGAGAAATGCAGAAAAAACAGTAGGAAACATGATTGACAAGGAAAAAAACATCTTTGTCGGTTCGATGGATGCCGAAGGCTTTCCCAACATCAAGGCCATGTTGCAAACCCGCAAAAGGGAAGGGATCAAACACATTTACCTATCAACGAACACCTCGTCGATGCGCGTTTCGCAATTTCTCAAAAATAACCGGGCATGCCTTTACGTCTGCAACACACGCTTCTTCAAGGGCGTAATGCTGCGCGGCACGATGGAGATACTGACGGACAGCACCAGTAAGGAAATGATATGGCAGGAAGGCGACACTATGTACTACCCCGAAGGAGTGACTGATCCCGATTATTGTGTCCTGAAGTTCACCGCCTTCGCCGGTAGGTATTACAGCGGATTTAAATCAGAAGACTTCACGATAGAATAAACGGGCCATCCGTTCCAGTCCATCAGCAAGCAGAGCCCGGGGGCAAGCGATATTCAGCCGGATAAAGCCCTCTCCACCGGGACCGTACATCGTACCGGAATTGACCATCAAGTGCTGTTGTTCTTGCAAACGCAAGGCGACAGCATCTGAGTTGATACCAGAGGCACTGCAGTCTATCCAAACCAAATAAGTTCCTTCGAGTGGCAGCACGGGATATTGTGGTAACCGTTCCTTGAAAAAGCGGCAGAGGTATTCGTAATTCCCCCGCAGATATTTCCGCAAGGCATCGAGCCATTCCCCACCTTCGTTATAAGCTGCCATTGTGGCGATTACGCCGAACGGATTGACGTCGCATACCTCGTTGATATTGATGGCTCTGTCAATACGGCGGCGCACCTCTTCATCGGCTGCGATGATATTGGCGATTTGCAACCCGGCAAGGTTGAACGCCTTGCTCGGCGAAACGCAAGTAACGGAATTTTGCAAAAAGCGTTCAGACAAGGAGGCAAAGGGTGTGTAGTCATATCCTTCGTAAGTCAGTTCACAATGAATCTCATCCGCCACGACAAACACCTCATTCCGTAAACAAATATCACCTATATGCTGCAGTTCTTCCGGAGTCCAGACCCGTCCGACCGGATTGTGAGGATTGCACAGCAGCAGGATTTTTGCTTTCGGATCGGAAGCTTTCCTTTCAAGATCGGCAAAGTCGATTACGTAGCGGCCATCCTGATAAATGAGATTATTGGCAAACAACTCGCATCCGTCATTACGGATAGATGAATAGAAACAATTATAGGCAGGAGTCTGAACGATGACTTTATCACCCGGCATGGCCAAGGCTTTGATAATGGCTGACAGAGCCGGCACGACACCACTCGTATAGATAATCCACCGGGAATCAACCTGCCAGCGATGCCGGTCATCGAACCACCGGACAACCGCATCATAATAGGCTTCGGGTACTTTTGTATAACCGAAAATACCGTGCGCCACCCGCTTTTGTAAGGCATCGATAATAGCGGGTGCTGTACGAAAATCCATATCCGCCACCCACATGGGCAGTACATTCTCCTCTTCGGGAATATCCCATTTATAAGAATTCGTCCCGCGACGCGAGATGATTGTATCGAAATCGTATTTCATAATTTATAAATCCAGTTACCATCCCAAAGCCTCAACTCACAATCGGCAGGCGCCTTTATATTTTCGTCGAGAATGATTTCCCCATAGCTTTCGGCAGTGATACAGCCTGTCCGTGGATTCTTCACCCCGCCTATTGTTCCTTTGATGGTTGCCTGCACCGAACTATATTCAAAAGCCCGGTCGCAGTCGGGACCAAAGGTGCAATTCTCCAGTACGAGGTCGTGGGCATAGCAGAGCGGTTGCTCACCGGTTATATGGCAATTCACCAACCGGAGATTGTGCGAATGCCAGCCGAGATATTCGCCGCTGAGTTCAGAATCGTAGATTGTCACATTCTCCACCTCCCAGAAGGCATCCTTCGTAGTGATTTTGGCATTGCGCAACTCCACATTCTTCACATACTGGAAAACGTACTTGCTGTCGCTTTCCAATCCGTCTATGCGGATGTCGCTGCTGAACATGAACGGATAAGTTCCTCCATGCAGTTTCAGATTTTTGATATTCAGTTTTTTACAACGCCAGAACACCTCATCGGCATCGTTTATCTCTACATTCTCTATTTCGATGTCGTGCATCTCGCGAAACATTTTGGGTGCATCGATACGCGTATCAGTCATTTTCAGATGGTCGGAATACCACAGTGCCGAACGCCCGCCGACATCGAAAAAACAACGGTCGATAACAAATCCGTGAACATGCCAGAAGGGATAATTTCCTTCGAACCGACAATCAACAGCTTCGATGTTGCTGCATTCCTTGATGGCTGATTCTCCAGCACGGATAACTACATTCTCCATACGTAAGTCATGCGATTCGAACAAAGGTCTTTCTCCGCCAAATGCTGTATTTGATATTATTTTCATCTTGTTTTCAATTTTATTATTCTATTCTCTTTATCAATTTTGCGGGGACACCACCTACTATTGTATTTGCTTCCACATCTTTCGTCACGACCGCTCCAGCTCCCACCACAGCATTGTCACCAATTGTCACTCCTTGAAGAATCGTTGAATTAGAACCTACCCAGACATTCTTGCCTAGTACAATTGGTGCCGGATAGGTAGTTTGGCGTTCAGCCGGAGGCAAACCATGATTGAGCGTTGCAAAGACTACATTATGCCCAATTTGGCATCCGTCGCCGATTATCACACCACCATGGTCTTGAAAATGACAGCAGGCATTAATAAATACGCCTTCGCCCACTGTTATATTCTTCCCGAAATCGGCATAAAACGGCGGAAATACTCGGAACGATGACGGAACTTGATAACCGAACAATTCGGATAGCAACTCACGTACTTCGTCCGGCGTATAGTATGCGGTGTTCAGCCGGAAAGTGATACGCCTGGCTTCACTGCTCATTTCGTCCATAAAACGGTGTATCTCCTCCGTATTAAGCGCTTGACGCGTCTTTACATATTCTTTGAATTCGTTCGTAGTCATAGTTTCTCCTATTTAATTTTTATTACCAAATTAATGATAATGCAAAAATAGGCGGTATCCGTCATATGCCGTGTAGATAAATCCCCGGTATCTATACCCAAATTACGGATTATGCTGTCCCCTCCAGCTACTAAATCATAGCTCCATAAAACAAAAACTCCCGTAATCGCTTGAATTACGGGAGTGTGGGTGGTGTTATTTAAGTTTATCGTATTCTTCATCCGTCACCGGCTCTAGCCATTCATTAGAAGTATCCTCACCGGGAACTTCGAAAGCAAGATGGGCAAACCAACCATCAGAAGCAGCACCGTGCCAATGCTTCACATTTGCAGGGATATGGATAACCGTACCGGGTAGAATCTCTACTGCCGGCTTGCCTTCTTCTTGATACCACCCACGACCGGCAACACCGATAAGCATCTGTCCACCGCCTTTAGTAGCACGGTGTATGTGCCAGTTATTGCGGCAACGAGGCTCGAAAGTGACGTTAGAGACGGAAACCTGCTCACGTGAAACGGGAGCAAGATAGCTGTTACCTATGAAGTACTGTGCGTATGCTGTGTTCGGTTCTCCAATGGGGAAAATCATTTCACGCTGGAACGCGGCTTTGGTATCTTCACCGGCGGTGTCCTCTGCCCATACGCCTTTGGCCAGATTAAACGCTGCCCACGCTTTGGGCCAACCGGCATAGAATCCGATATGGGTGATGATTTCAGCAATCTCCGTACGGGTGATGCCGTTCTTTTTTGCCGACTGAAGGTGGAACACGAGCGAATTATCCGTGATTCCTTGACTGATAAGAGAAGTTATAGTTACCAAACTACGGTCACGCAGACCGAGTTTGTCGGTGCGGCTCCAGACCTCGCCAAAGAGGACATTGTCGTTTAGTTCCGCAAATTTAGGAGCAAACTCACCCAACTGGGTGCGTCCTGCTGTCTGTACTATCTTTTCTTGTGCCATAACATTGAGTGTTAAAATGCTGAATACTGAAATTAAAAAAATCTTGTTCATAGTCGTTCTATTTATTGCATGAAGTTATTGAGCTTGTTAGCCGGATTAAGTGGCGTCTGGTCAGACAAGACCAATGATTTGACCATGTGCAACGTTCCTTGCTTGTATTTCTGAAAGTGTTCTGATGCAATATGTTTTTCATAAGCCGCATGGCTCGCATAGGTTTCGAGAATAGTCACCTTACAGGGATTCTCCTTCTCGCCGACCGCATACATAGTCAGTACGCCCGATTCGGTACGCAGAGAGATTTCGCCTACTTCGGTTGCGTATTTCATATACTCGTCGAGATACTGCGGATAAACCTCGATTTTCGACAACCGCACGATACCGTCAGCACTCATCGGCTCTTTGGCGCACATACCCGGCTGCTTATCCAGATTCAGGCATTTGCCGATAATCTCTCCCGTGGCAAGGTAGGAATAGGTCGGAAATTCAAACAATACGGGTTTCAGCTTCGTATAGTCAAGTTTCCCGTTATTATCAAGCACTTCAGGAGCAGCGTATGTATTGACTATCGCACAAATGAAATTGTCGAAACCTTCAGTTTCATAGATGTCTACCACCTCACACTCCATGGTGAGGGGTGATGCGTCTATAACGGGGGTACTGTTTTCGCCAATATGGTAGGCAAACACCTCCGACTTATCGACCGTCGCACCGCTTACACTTCCCACATAGTCAGCTTTCGGCAATATTTCACGACTCACTAGATTGACGGAAAGTCGTTTTGAGTCCTTTATCCCTTGATTAGTGTAATGGCTTTTACTCATGCTGATGAGTATCCGGTCATGTCCAATAACACCCGTATGCCCTACCACTAGCCAGTTTACTTTCCCTTCAACCTCCGCCCCAACAACCGTCATCGGCTTGGGATAGAGCGCCAACAGATTTCCGAGATTTTTCTTGTTCGTTTCCATTATATTGGGTTGAACGGTGTTCTCCTTTACGGGAATACTGCACGACATTATGACAAGCAGTGACAGAACTCCTAAAATTGTTTTTGTCATACGTTATATTACTCTATTTTTCTTGCTAAACTTCTGATGACAAAGGTACCGCGATAGCACAAGCGAAGGTGTATATGATTTACGGATATTTGTACCCGAATTCCCGATTATACCGCAAGAAAGTTCAAGTTCATCAGATGAGTATAGTAAGACTGGCAGAAATCCCACGAATAATCCCACGCATGATTTGTTTTTAATCGTTATTCTCTGCCGATATAGAAAACAAAAAAAGCTCTGAAATCCTTGAATTTCAGAGCTTTGCTTTAATTTATTATTTACTTTCGCGGTGCGTACGGGACTCGAACTCAAGTCGTAATCCCTTTTGTACCAATATCTTATTTAATCAAGTTTTCAAAGTCCAACGTCTAATCCAACGTGAAGAGTTCGCTGTTCTGCTTAGCTTTGATAGGCTAAATTGGAACAATGCAAAAATAGTGAAAAATAACAATATGACCAAATTTCGATATATAACTCATTGTTTTTTTGAAGTATTTGTCCTTTCCTGAAATAGGTTGACTCGGTTTGCAAACCGAGTCAACCTATTTCAGGAAAGGACATTTTTTTAGAAAATCAAACTCTGTCAACGGCAGAGTAGGTTCTATTTGGGATATTTTTTGTAACTTCACAACGTTTTTTTAAAGAATTACCCCCGAACCAAGCCTGTGAAGGTCTGTCGGGGGTTCTTTGTAAAGTTACAAATTTTATATCATTCTGTAGAACAATTGTTTGGATATTTACTGAATATCCCTAAATAAATGAAAAAGGACAGTCCTCAGATGAATTAGACTATCCTTTTTTATATAACCTTTGACTCGAAACTTACATTACCGCAGCAACAAACAATCCATTATTACCATATATCATCTGAACAAAAGGTAGATCCTGAGATTGCTGTTCTTCCCACAATTCTTTAAACTGCTTTTTGTCTGTTTCACTTGGAGTGTTAGGCATATTGGGATGCGAATGCCACTCACCCAAATATCGCACTTGATGATATGTCAATTTCGTTATTCTCTCATATTCCGCAGTCAATCCTTTAAATCCACGAACAAAAGATACAGGGCTATGAATACTGTCCTCTGGAGCTGGAACCATATAATATACATAAATGCTATTATGATTGCGGTCATAGCTACCAAACAAACAACCGCCAGTTTCCTTATTTGGTGATGTGAATGTCATTGTTTGAATTTCTTTTTCTACAGCATCGGAGATATAAACTTGAATATCTCCCAATACTTCGTGGTGCCAATTTGTGATTGTCATCGGCAAACTTGACACTGTTCCTTTTTCGGCATCAAAGTGCCAAATACTCAAACAAGCTTGCCCCAACGTATAATATTTCCTGATTTGTTTAGAAATGATGGCCGACAATACACGTACATTTTCATAATTAAGTATCATCGATTCTGATCTGCAACTGAAAGTATTCGTACGCACGGTTCCTGATTGTTCCAAATGAAGAGCAAACCTTTCATCCACTATCAGATTACGATAATAATCCATCTCCAACAAGTCAAGACGAGAATTTCTGTCCTTATCTTCTATTAGCAACACGACATCATCACCCTTGGGGTTCAAGAATGAGGTACATCTACGGAATGTATGTTCTTCGTCTGCAAGTTTCCTTTCAACTGCTATGGAAGTGCTAAAATCCATTATCAACTCAGTGTCCTTAAATAGACGCTCTCTATCATTTCGGCTTAACGTCAGAAAGTTTCCTTCTATGGCATTTATTTTCTGAAACAAGATGCCATGATAGCTATCATTGATGGCACGAACCTTTGAGGTCATCACTTTGTCTGTGGTAAGTGTATGACGGCTAAGATTATGTGGCAACAATATATCACAATCAACTAGACAGATTTCTTCAGAGCATCCTTGTCTCACAAAATGATCGATTACAGCAGAGCCAAGTGTGCCAGTTCCGATAACTCCCACTTTCTTGAACCATTCTTTGATTCCATTATTGATGGCGTTTCCACTACGTGAAGTCATAAATTCTAATAGTACAACTTCTACAGACAATTCATAAAACCATTTTTCAAACGCATCCTTAGTAAGAACCTTCTTTTTATGTACTATATCCTTAGGAAGACAGTTTGTTTTGATGAGGAACAATTCCTGTGAAGTCTTTTTGTCATCTTTGCTTGTCTGAGTGATATAAATCGATATAACTAACGGAAGTGTAGCCTTCCCTGCTACACTTTTTGTCAAAACAGCCAAAAGACTGTCTGTCAAAGAGAATTCGTCAGTTGACTGGACGTCTTTCAAATCTCCCATCGTTTGAGGTATTCGTACAAAATTGTTTGCATGGATTTTTTCTGTAGGAATACCAATTAAATAGTGGGTAGCTTTACTTTTCTCAACAAATTCCAAGGTAGAAGAATACTTCGTCTTTGGGGAGTACTTAATATATGGATTACCACCTAAGCGTTCATTCAAAATACAACAGACTTCTTGAAACCCGAAGAAGACCTCCAGTGGACGGTTTGACTCATGCAATTTGTTTATGCTATTCAAGCTAAACCATCGTCTTATGGAATTCAAGAAATCGTGTGCATTAAACTGTGGTCGAATATCTGCAAATGCGACATCCGACACACATAATGATACAGGCCGTGTAAACGGCTTTGCATTTGAATGAGGTAGCTCCGTTGGAAAATCTTTTCTTAGTGCATATACTTCTGGTATATTGATATCTTTTGAATGGCAAATAATTGCTATTTCCTCTTCGTCCCATATTTCATAAATAGGTTCGTCTGGAATTTCAAGATGCGTCATGCGCATTTTGACAATGGCATCCCCCTTGCCATTGACATAACACAGTACATCCTTTGTGTAAGGATGTACCATGGCGGCCTTATAGATTGCCTTGGCTCTCGAAAGTTTTAGGTATTCACCTCTAATTGGAGAGCCATTTGTTATTTTATGGTTATAATCTTTCATCTGCCAGCTCGTGGTGCAGGATTAGAAATAGATGATGCTCCCGCCACTGTAGAAATCTCTCTAAGTGTCTTTCCGTTTTCGTTAATCTTAAAGACAATGGGCTGTGGTATATTCCCTACTTTGCTATGTGTAGCGGTATTAAGGAAATGCGAAGAACCAGAATTCAGTTTCTTTATATACTGCTGTTTAGCTTCGTAGCAAGGAGGATTGTTATCATTGTTCTTTATTTCATTTGAAGAAGCTATAATATGTGCAGAATTACCAATCTGCTTTTTCAATATAGCCTCTGCAGACGGTTTTATTTCTTTCTTATTGTCTGATTCATTGAAAAACGACCAAGAGCAATGGTGAGGAGCAAGGAATATATTCCACTTCAACTTTTCTTCATCTGTGTTATTGTCAAGAATGTGTTGCCAAATTTCGTATTCAGCATCACCTCCCATAAGCACACGGCTCTTGTAACCAGTATATCCATCTATTTTAAAACCAAACTGCACAACGACTGATGTTGCATTCTTGTCGTCATACTTCTTACTTGTCTCAACATCTTCTTTAAACGGAGCATGGATGAAAATGTCTAACCAAGACAGACTTGCACCATGAACAGTTGTAACGAGTTTGCCAGGAACGTAACAATATCTGCTGTCGAACTCTTTGTCTTTATCGTATCCGATAATCCTCAAATAGTTACCTTTAGAACCATTGAAGTTCGCATCATCATCGTATAGCTTTCTACGACGTTTCGCTTCTTTGCGTATATCTTCAGCAGGTGCAGACAAATTATTGTTTAAGCCACGAGGAGTAATCCACAGCTCTTCTATAATAATCTCGTCTTTGTTTTTATCCTTGTCATAATCAGCCACATCTCCATGATAGAAGTTTTCTACAAATCCTTTGCAATGATCATCGTGAGGGTGAGTGCTGATGAATAGGTCAACATACGGACGACCTGCGACATCTTTATGCAACTCTTGCAGCAAGTCAGCCTTTACATCAAACATTACTTGTTTACCATGACCATCAGTCAGGTCTTCAAGTATTTGGCAATCCACTATAATGGTCTTGCCGTTATCTAACTTAATCAGCGTGCAATCTGCATTGCCCACGGGATAATATTTAATAATATGTTCCATAGCTTATTTTTTAGTAGTTATTCTTATCATCATCTAAATTCAAGAAGACGTTATATAATCTCTTTGCATATCTTCTACCATTTGTATATGCAAACCATGTGGTAATAAACGAGACTATAACACAGGTAATTCCTCCCCACAAGAAGAAACGTCCAAGTGGTAGTGACAAGCCCCAGTTGTTGATAGCAGCAAGAGCAAACAAGACAATACCATCCATAAATATTGTCGCAATCAGGTTACGATAAAAACCATAGATGCAGTTATAATCGAACAGTATATCATCGAATCTAGTTACATCCAACAAACAATTAACAGCTTCATCTACACGCTTTACATATTTCTTATTCTTGTAAGTCTTATGTCTTAATTTATCTACTGCATTATTCCTCTGCGCGTTGCGTAACCTTCAAAGAACTCTTCGTATGCAAAAGTAGCTATTTTATCCGAGATTTGGATATGATTTCCCTGTTTTTTATTCCCTCATTCATAGTTTTTCCGTAAAAGCGAGTAGTTTAATCCGAAAGCGAAAAAAGGAAGCTGTGTGGCTACCTATCCCATGAATGAAACAAGCGACCACACACAGCTGGCAAACTTGAAAAATGAATATTTTCCATCTAACAGAACTTGTTCAGCCAGATGGAAGTATCCATTTTTTTCTATTCTTTTTTCTTTAATGGATATAATTTTACAGTACCATTTCTATTTGGCATAGCTGCCGACTGACAATGTATATAGGAATTACAAGTATGGGTAGAGTAAACGTTTCCATATTTTGCAAGCCAATACACTAAACGTCCACTTGGATGTTTCTTATTGCCAGCAGCAGATATATAGCACTTTTGGGGAGAAAGAGCCTCTATAATTGATGTATTCAAATTTCTACGGCTTCCATGGTGTGGAACTTTAAGAAAATCCACATTTCTCAACCATTTGTATTTGTTCAGCATCATCTGAAGAGAGGTAGTATTTGCATCTCCTGCAAAAAGTAGTCTTTTGCCATCCTCTGGTTCGTACAAGATAATTAGGCTAGAAGCATTGTAAGGGGATGAATCTTCATCATTGTCGATTACACTCTTTATATCCTTCTCGTCAATCTTGAACGTATCATCGTATGCTTCTTTTGAACTATCTTCATATGTCTTAATACCATAGTCTGCGACCATTGCCTTTACTACCTCGCCATAATATTTATCCGAAGGACCAACAATGCTTATTGGAAGGATTGGGTGTTGGACACCATCGGTTACGCTTATTACCTCTGTGCATTTATCCAATGCCAAATCAATAAGGTTGAGATTGGGGTTTGTAGATTTTTGCCAAATCTTACGGACTGCTTTTGTTGCATTCTCTTTGTTTTTGTAACGTTGTATGTCATTGACATCAAGATATTGGGCAGGATCGGTTAGCCAGAATGTTTTTATAGTAATTTCATCATCTTGAAGTAAATCGAAAAAGCCATCTTTATGGTCACTATCTGGATGCGTACATATAGCTAAGTCTATGTAATAACTTCCATAATAATCATTAAGATGCTTTTTTATAATAGAAGTATCACCTGCATTGCCAGCATCAATCAATATGATGAACTGTTCATTACCTATATAGTGCCTGATAAGTATTGCATCAGCATCTCCCACTTTTAGGGCTTCATATTCATATTTCATTTTATTCTCTTTCATACTCTGCTCCTGTTATATATGCATTGTACATTGCTCTTGCGTAATCGTAGGCTTTGGACTTGTAAGATACATAATTGATAATACCAAACAATACCTGAGCAACTAAAGCCACCATCAATACTTTTGTATATGGCATCTCTAGAATGAAATTTACAACAAGAGCAAAAATGATTGCACCTATAGCATACACACATGCTCCAAGATAGTTACGACAGAAACCATACTTTCGATTATATTGTTGAAGATTTTCGTTTTTGCGAGTTACCTCCCTTATCTTTCCAACTGCATCAACAATAGCACGTTTAGCCTCGGATGGATTAGCAATTTCTTCATCTTTTGACAACAGCCGAATGCCAAAATCAGCCTCCACCTTTGCCGCAATCTGTTTTATATCCGCTTCAGATTTTCGCTCAGCGCTACTCCAAAGAAGAAGTTTTGTTGTAGGCATTTCTGTTTCATCTTCCTTAAATAGACGGAATTGAAACAATTGTTTTGAGGCATCAATAAACAGTTGACGAACCCAATAGGCTAATGCACCATAAATTAGAGCTACCGGAATAAACAATCCAATTTTGGCAATTATTGATTTCCATACGTCCAAGGTATCTGGAATAAACGATGTGACATACAATGTAGTCAAGATAATGGGGATTATCATACCCACGATGGCTGGATAAACTCTTGCTTCTTTTTCGTACTTATTCATTTTTTCTTAAATTAACACAGAATTAATTATACAATATTCATGCCAAAATCAGTTCCAATCAATTTTATAGTGCTATTTCTTTACGACTAAGAATATCATGACGTTATGTCAGCATGTTGTGACATTATGCCAGTGTCTGAGATACACAAAAATTCATTCATCGTTTTTTTCCGTAAAAGCGGCTTTATTCGTCAGTACACCATCGCCCAAAAGAATTTTGAACGAACGTGTGCCGACTATCGCATAAGCTGAGAAAAGGGCTTTGCCTCACGCCTAAGCAACAGTTTAGACTGATGAGGCAAAGCCCATTTCTTTTGTGCTTATGCCAAAGAGGTGCTTTTACGGTTTTTCAGATGATTTTTCTTTTTCGCTGTTCCTTTGAGCCGGAAGCGGAAAGCCGTGTATGACCGCTTGTCCATAAATGTAACAAGCCGTCACCCACAGCAGGCAAACCGGGAAGAATGATTTTATCTGCCCGCCCCGACACGTCCGGCCAGACAGATAAAACCATACTTCCTTGCAGGTGGTTTGCCCGGTTTCACGCTACCGACTATGTCCTTTTTTGGGGGGACTTCCTTTTTTCACGGATTTCTCTTTTGAAGTTTTCTGTCTAATCTGCCTCTACTTCCGTTTACCTCCATTTTCGCGCCTTTCAGTGGGCCGCATCAGGCAGTCATTTCCGTTCTGGGCGCAAAGGTAACTCCGGGATTTGACGGGAAAGCAAGGTCAAGCCTCCTGTTTTCGGGAAAAATCTCCAGCCCTGCGGGTAGTATTTTTCTCGAAAAACCTTGCATTCCCTAATCCCTACCTTTTTAAGCACCCGAAACGAAAACGACCGATGCGACAGAAAGACGCATAAAAAAAATGTCGGATAAACGAGAGGCAGATAAGATAGTTTGAAACTCAACTCCCTCAGCTCTTGAATCCGCATTAAAAAACAAAAAATCAAAAACAAAACGGATATGAGAACGGCAATAGCAACAAAATTCGTGGCATGGGAAGTACCAAGTTTGGAGAACCTGCAAGGCAGCAAGGTGTACGGACTTCGCACCAAACTGAACAATGGTGAGAAATTGAGCCGAGAGGAAAAGGATTGGCTTACACGCAACGTGAACAGCAACACCTATTTCAAGAGCGCAATACTCCTGCAAGGCTGGAGGTTTGACTTCTCCGATGTACTCCGCACGTTTATCGTGTGCCAATACGGACATTGGACGGAATACAAGGCAACAGACAAGACCGGACTTCGCAGATACCTATACGGCAGGATAGACAACATTGTAGAACTTGAAAAATAGCGAGGATATGACAGCAACGGCAGACTTCAAACAAGTGGCGCAATACATAGGGCTTGCGATATGCACCCTAATCATGCGCATCGTCCTTTGGGTATCCGGCATCCTTTGGGGCATCGTCAGAGAGATAGTAAACGGAGTGTTCCGAGTGGCGATAGGCATAATCGTGGCTATTCTTTCCACAATCGTCTTCTTCGGCTTCATCCTTTGGTTATTCACCCTTTAATCCTTACCGACATGGCAAAGAGAAACAGCAAGACAGCAGCGCAGCAGTGCAGATACTACGGGGTGGACAACATCTTCGAGTACATGGTGGAAACGTACATCAACGGCAACATATCCGTGTTCCGTGAACTCTACCACGAACTGAACAAAGACGCACGGAAGGACTTTACAGACTTCCTTTTGAGCGAGGTGGAGCCGACTTATTGGAGAGAGATACTGAAACAGACAATCTAAAACAACAGCGATATGAAAACGACAGACCATTTCAAGAGAACGATACAGATGTATTTGGAGCAACGTGCAGCGGAAGATGCGCTCTTTGCGAAGAACTACCGCAACCCTGCCAAGAACATAGATGACTGCGTGACCTACATTCTGAACTATGTGCAGAAAAGCGGTTGCAACGGCTTCACGGACGGGGAGATATACGGACAAGCCGTACACTACTATGACGAGAACGAGATAGAGGTGGGCAAGCCTATCCTGTAGCTAACACTTGAAAAGGGACCCGGAACAACATTTAAAAAGTGCCCCACCCA